>Ga0315338_1000096_pt1 | contig 404375 bp, 379 predicted proteins | sample ASW8metaG_FD_204518 | JGI IMG/M metagenome (GOLD analysis project Ga0315338, IMG submission 204518) | Ammonia-oxidizing marine archaeal communities from Monterey Bay, California, United States - ASW #8 | ecosystem: Environmental > Aquatic > Marine > Coastal | place: USA: California | collected...
TTATCACGAACCACGATGTCACGAAGGAAACTACGGCCTCCCCGGTCTTCTCGCAGGCGCCCGAGCGGAAGACCGTGCCTTTGCAGAAGGCCGCGGTCCTGATCCCGCTACTTTATGTATCGCGGGACCCACCGGTGCCTGTGGAGGATTTGCCTTTGGTTTCGCCGAGTCGGGGACAGAAACTGACCCGTTGCGAAGATGACATCCCGATAGTCGAAATGTTCTTAAATAGAATTACATGAACAAGTGCCCATGAAATACATTTAGAATCAAGAAAGCAAACATAACCTGAGAATCTGATCGTTGACCATCCGAAACAATTAGCGCGAAAGCGGCGGCCGTTCCATCGACTAGACAGCTGACCACTCCTGGAAACACATCCGTGTCAACATTGTCCACTCAAGCAGAAACAAGAGCGGTTTTCTGTTCAAGGCATCGCACGCATGCCCGACGAGCGAGTGGGATATCGAGACCATGAACAATTACTGGACTGTGTGCGGCTATGTCCTGGTCGCTGCCTTGATTTCGGTCGCACCTTCCCAAGGCGGGCAGACAGTTGATACGAATCTCCAAAACTCGGCCCTGAGAGTCGCAGTGTTGCCTTTTGTTAACATCAGCGGTTCGACAACAGACCAATGGATTGGTAACGGAATTGCAGCGACTCTTGAATCCGATCTCCAGCGCCAATATGGTGTCACGATTCTTAATCGCAACATCTTTACGTCAGACAATGATTTCGAAAGTGCAGCCGGCGCCGAAATCTCAGCGCTTAAGCTCAGCCGTGAAGTAGACGCTACGTGGCTCATCGTGGGTGGCTATCAGATCGTGGGAACCGCCCTACGCATCACGACACGACTTCTCGAAGTGGAGACGAGCACCGTTGTCGCCGCGACCACGATTGATGGCCGTCTCGACGAGCTCTTTTCCCTACAAGACCAGATCGTCGAAACTCTAGGAGCAAACTTTTCACCAAAGACGGCCTCCCAAACCGAACCGACAAATCCTGAACACGCACGTGGCGATACCACGACGCCCTTGGCTCCACCAAACCGAATCATCTCAGGCCCCCCTCCCCCCGTGCCACCAGAAACAATCTCCCGCGACGCTGAGGGACGCGCGACCATCCGAGCTATTCGTGTAGAAAATCTGACTCTCGACGGCGTCCTTAACGAACCGGTGTATCAAGAGATACCTCCTGCGGCAGGTTTCATTCAGCAAGAACCAGTGGAAGGGGCACCCGCTACCGAACAGACCGAGCTTTGGGTCCTCTTCGATGACGAAAATGTGTACCTCAGTTTGCGCTGCTGGAACTCGGCACCGGAATCTGAATGGATCGTCAACGAAATGCGCCGAGACAGCGTAAATGTGGCGGCAGGCGAGTTTGTCGGCGTTCTGTTCGACACATTCTACGATCGTCGTAGCGGAGTGAACTTTGGCATTAATCCGATTGGCGGACGTCTTGATAGTCAGCTCTTCGACGAACGTGATGTCAATATGGACTGGAATCCGATTTGGGACTTACGGACAGGGAGGTTCGACGGCGGCTGGATATTTGAGGCCGCCTTTCCGTTCAAGTCGTTGCGTTACCGGCCTGGGCGAAGCCAGGTCTGGGGTCTCAACATCATGCGCAACGTTCAGTGGAAAAATGAACGCTCATTCCTCGTTCCTATTCCCGCAGCGCGAGGTCAAGGAGGCATCATGCACGTCTCTCTCGCTGCAACCGTCGTCGGATTGGAAGCACCGGAGGACATCCAGCGTTTGGAGATTAAACCGTACGCGATCAGTGATTTGACTAGTGACTTCCAGAAGCATCCACCGCGATCTAACGACCTGAGCGGAGATGTTGGACTCGACGTCAAATATGGCCTAACCCAAAACCTCGTGGCTGACCTAACGGTAAACACCGACTTTGCCCAGGTGGAAGCAGACGAACAACAAGTCAACCTGACGCGATTCAGTCTATTTTTTCCTGAAAAGCGAGAGTTTTTCTTAGAGAACCAAGGGCTGTTTGCCTTTGGGGGAACGTCCGCCGGACCGTTCGGCCTTGCCGGCGATACGCCCATACTGTTCTACAGTCGCCAGATTGGCCTCGACGATGGCCATGAGGTCCCGATTGATGTCGGGGGACGGCTGACTGGTCGTGTTGGTCCCTTTAGCGTGGGAGTATTAAATCTCCAAACCGGCAACAACCCAACGTCCGTTGCAACTGCGACTAATTTCTCAGTCGTACGTTTGAAACGCGATGTACTACGTCGAAGTAGCATAGGTGCGCTTTTTACCCGGCGATCCGTATCGCGACGCGGCAATGGATCAAATGAAACATACGGCCTCGACGGTACGTTCGGTTTCTTTGACAATCTGCATATCAATACTTACTGGGCAAAAACTGAAACGGCAGGCCTAGAAGACGACATTAGCTACCGCGCTCAATTGGACTACGACGCTGACCGCTATGGAGTGCAACTGGAGCGACTCGTCGTCGGGACTGACTTTAATCCGGAAGTGGGTTTTCTGCGCCGAGAAGATTTCGAACGAAATGTTGGCATGTTCCGTTTTAGCCCACGCCTGCGGTCGATTGCAGCAATCCGGAAGTTGTCGTGGCAAGGCCGGCTTGATTACACCACAACCCGGAACGGCGCTTTGGAAACTCGCGAAGCCCAAGGTCGGTTTCGCATCGAGTTCGAAAACAGCGATCGATTTGATGTGGAATATTCCCGAAATTACGAGTTCCTCGATGAACCGTTTAAGATCACTCCGGAAGTCACAATTCCAATCGGTGGTTATAGTTTTCAAAAGATCCAGACAGCGCTGACGCTTGGGAGACAACGGAGGCTGGCCGGCACCCTTGCAGTCCAGCACGGAAGCTTCTTCAGCGGTGATCGAACAAGCGCGGACCTCAGTTACGGACGCCTCGAGATAACTCGGCAACTATCCCTAGAACCAGGACTGTCCTTTAACTGGATAGACCTACCCGAAGGCTACTTTACAACCGAGCTAATAACAACGCGTACAACATACACTCTGACTCCGTTGATGTTTGTCAGTGCGCTGCTGCAGTACAATTCCAGCCACAATTCGCTTGCGACGAACCTGCGATTTCGCTGGGAATATCAACCGGGCAGTGAATTATTCGTCGTCTATAACGACCAGCGTGACACCTTGGCACCTCGATTTCCAGAGCTCGAGAATCGGAGTTTTGTCGTCAAGGTCACCCGATTACTCCAGTTCTGACGTGCGCTCACCTCATATTCGACTGACGATCAATACTTTGGATGGTATCGAATATTACTCACATACTCTCAAATTGCTCGAATCGTCTTACAACAGGAACTGCAACGACGTCTGAGGCAAACACCGTTAAAGCAACAGCGCAAAAGTTTGTCGACCAAGTTATTATGACTAACTTAATGAAAGCCGTCCTCTGCCGTCGCTACGCGAGTCTCAACGAAGACGGTGAACCTATTCCAACTTCTGAACCACTCAAAAACGTCTTAGCGCTGGACACGATACCGACGCCCCAGTGCCAAGAGCGGCACGTTTTAGTGCTGACGAATTATGCAGGCATTCAATACCCTGACGCACTTCAAGCACAGGGCCTGTACCAGCACAAACCAAGCCTCCCTTATGTTCCCGGAATGGACGTCACCGGTACCGTAATAGAAACCGGTGCAGGCGTCGAACATGTTGCTGTTGGCGACCGAGTCATCGCACAAATGGAACTGGGAGGCCTTGCCGAAGTCGTCAAGGTTTCTGCGGAATCCGTTTGGAAGGCTCCCGACAAAGTTCACCTATCGAAGTGTGCAAACTTGGGACGTAACTTTTTTGCTGCCTACCATTCTCTCAAAATCCTCGGTGGTGTCCGTCAAGATGACCTCGTGATGGTCGATGGTGCGTCTGGAGGCGTTGGTATGGCTGCCATCGAGTTAGCAAAAGCCATGGGTGCTCTCGTGATCGCCGGGGTCAGTGTCCCCGAGAAGGAGGCCTTTCCACGCGAAGCTGGTGCAGACCGGGTGTTCTGCTACGGTACAGATCGCAAAAGCCATAGACAATTTAAGAATGACGTTAAACAGGCCGCCACCGAATTAGGTCATCCCGAAGGCGTGGACGTGGTGATTGATGTGGTTCAGGGAGAACTCTTCGAGACCGCTCTTCTGTCATCGATCAAGCCACTTGGAAAGATCTGTCTGGTCGGCTTCACTGCTGGGCAAAAACCCATTCGCCCTGGCTTATTGCTCATTAAACAAGCCAACGTCATCGGAAGTATTTGGGCAGGATGGGCCAAAGCCAATCCTGAGGCACACCAACGAAACGTAGCCGACATCATCAGCCACCTGGCAAGCGGTACAATTAAGCCGCGCAGCGACCGCATTTTCCCCCTCGAGGACTTCATCAATGCCTTTCAACTTTTTGAGCACAACGAAGGCCGCGGCAACACAGTCGTATGTTTCCGCGAAGAGTAGACAACAGCAAACGGCACGTACCCGGCTACCCTAACGCGTTTTCAAACAGAACCAACAACCGACTCCATGCACGTTCCGCCTGGGGCTCGTTGTAGACGCGTCCGTCTGGTGGGCACCAGCCGTGCATCGCGCCTTCGTACACTTCGATCTCCGCTGGTAATCCAGCTTTAGCAAACGTGTCCCGAAGCACGTTCTTGGACTCTGGCTCCCGCTCGTCATCGTTCTCAGCAATCGCGAACAGATAGTGCGCCTTCATCTGGGGCACTAGTAGATGGGGGCTATCAGCATCGTCAGTTACAAGCCCACCACCATGAAATGATGCCGCAGCCCCAATACGATCGGGTACCGCGGCCGCAGTGCGCATAGTGATTGGCCCACCCATGCAGTAGCCAGTGGTGCCCATCTTTCGATTCTTGTCGACGGACTGCTGGCGATCAAGGAAACCGACGAAAGCCACCGCGTCCGTGACATGCGTCTGAGGACTTAACGTACCCATCAACGGCATGATCTTGTTGCGTGTTGCTTCCTGACCAAAATTCTCACCCGGAGACACAACGGGCGCTCGCGTTTCACGGTAGTACTGATTGACCACCAACACTGAATAGCCTGACTCCGCAAGACGTTTCCCCATCTGCTTAAAAGCCGGACGTAGTCCGAGCGCATCCGGCCAAACCAAAACTCCCGGGTGGGTGCCACTTGACGGGTGCACAAAGTAGCTGTCTGCCACCCCGTCTGGTGTGGAAACTTCAATGTCTGCGTCTGTCACATCGACGGCACCAACGGTTCTCGGCAAAAGCATTGCGAAACCTGCCCCGACGGAAAGTGCCCCGAACTGGCGGCGGGTTAAATTCCCAGAACGGCGCTCGTGTTCATCCCATTCGTTAATCATTTTCTCGTCGCACATGCTTGCCTCCGTGCCAATGTAAACCTACCCATCAAAATAATTAGTTCTTTAAAAATCGTCGCAATCTTATGTTAATTTAGGCTTAAAAAGTCGAAAACTAAATGTATTCTTCACACAAGACTGAAAGCGTCTAGATTTTCGATGCCGAACTCCTGTGCAACCACCCTAGAGTGTCTTTGCGTGGGAAGTACTCTGGCAAACAGTCGTTCCACTTCCCACTTGGGCACTTAATAGGGCCCTTACTAGAGTCCACAAAACACAAAAAGGAATGCCTGCCATGAAAAACATCAACATTCAAATAATAAGGGGGCTTCTGCTTGTCACCCTTTGCGTCTGTGCTTTCGTTATAGGCCGTGGCTCGGAGCCTAGGTCGCCCATTTACGCCCAAGAAGGTGGACGAATATTCGAACTAAGGATGTACACAGTCGAAGACGGCAAAGTTGAGCTTCTCAGCAAGGTGTTCCGTGACAACGTGACCGGAATGTTCGCCAAACACGGCATGACTAACGTGGCGTATTTCATTCCGCAAAACGAGCCGCAATGTGCGACCGCCCGTACAACAGCGACTATTCTATCGCCTAATTTTGATTATTCGTCCTGTGAGTGGTCGAAGGACACCCTGATCTACATCCTGGGACATCCAAGTCGTGAGATAGCCACTAAGAATTGGGACTCGTTTCGAAATGATACTGAGGGACTCAGGAGTTTTCGAGAAGATTACGCGCGTGCTGGAGTCAAAGTAATGAAGATCGAGTCGGCGTTCATAAACGCGACCAACTATTCTCTACTCAAATAGCATTGGAGTCAGCTGAAGCCAAGCTACAACCAACTTCACGGTCATCGCAGTCAATATTCTGAATATTCAGTAATGTGATCGAGCAACAGAGACGTTAGAGCGTCAGGCGCTAGATCTGGGATCCAGTGACTCACACCCTCGATGATCTCGAAACGATACGGCCCCTCGACGTACTGTTCTGTCAAGACAGCACCATCAATGCACAATGCCGCGTCGCCGTCACTCCATACGAACATCGTCGGCACCTGAACGGTACCGACGGCAGGCATCTCCGAACTGCGATTATGGATATTCGCACGATACCAGTTCAGAGCAGCCCCAAGTGCCGACTTTGACCCCAAGACACGGACGTACTCACTGATCACCTGACTATCGATATCCTGAAAGATAGCGCGAAGCACGGCGTTGTCGTTCACCAGGAAACCATCTTCTGAATCTGGCTGGACGAAAAGGTCAAAGTAGGCTGATGCCTCGACCTGACAAGAAGTGGGATCATTTAAGACTTTAGCAAACGCGTCTGGATGTGGAACAGAAATCGGGTTGGCCGTGATGACTCGTTCCCTGGCAACGATCGCCACTGCCCACGCGACGATCGCCCCCCAATCATGACCCACGATGTGAAACCGATCAGCCCCCATTGCATCTGCCAACCCAATAACATCCTCAACAAGGTGTGTCACCTTATAGTCCTCCACACGCGGAGGGCGTGCACCAGGGGAGTAACCACGCTGATCAGGCGCTACGACACGGAAGCCTGCCTCGCCGAGTGCTCGGAGTTGGTGGCGCCACTCGTAGGAGGTCTGGGGAAACCCGTGGAGCAAAATCACGACCTCCCCATCCACCGGGCCGGAAATACGAACGTTGTACGTGAAATCGTTGACATCGACTTGTGTCACGGCGACATCGTCAACGGCTGTATTAAAAGTTGAAGATTCGTCCACGGATAATTCCGATGATGTGCACGACGTTAGGACAGTCCACACAAAAAACCAGACAAGTGGACAAGGGCGTTTCATGTGGCACACTAGCATGTATTCTTCGACAATCTCAGCTAGAATCAAATTCTCAGTAATATCAGTCGTTCGTTTGGTTCTGCGAGCTCACAAACAGGTTCGGCTAGGGGTCCAGGGACGAGGTGCCTATATGACTCTCTTTCGTCAACGCCATCAGCATATCGTTTACTTTTCCCGGGTGTTCGTGCTGTTTCTGGTGGTCACGGTAGGCTTAACAACGATGGGCGGCACCGTAGCGGCAGCTGGTGAGGAGGAAACGCGGGGCTTTCTGATCACAGGCTCCGCCAATGCATTCCACTATGGAGCAATGAAGATAGACTGCCCCATGGGATTCGAGCCGTCGGTTGAAGAGAACTTTCTGGCGACTCTGACTACGGCCGAGCGGGACCGTCTCCAGCGACCAGAAAACGCTAAGGAATATGCACAGAGTTGGAAGGAGGACTTCATCACCGGCCCTGGCGGAGAGAACGTCTGCAATAACGCGAAGTCATTTATGGATGATCCGCGTCACCCACCGTTTCGGGGGGTGCAAAGCAGCGTCGCGTACGGTCTGAATCTCGACGGGACGGCAGATGGCCGTGCGACGGCAAACTCGTGTGCGCATCCCAAGTTCAAAGGACTCAACGGTGACCCGGCCGTCGACAACCAGTTGTACCGCGCACTCGGATGTGTAAAAGTCTACGAGGGAGACATCAGAGCAAAGGGAGGAGATACACCCGCCGAACAAAAAACCAGACGCGCGCTCAATCTCTACCTGATTGAACTGCGTGGATTGGATGATCTGCAAAACGACGACTCTGTTGAGGTGGGTATTTATTCGACCGAAGACCAGTCGATAAAGTCAGATACTGGTACGGACCTGCCACACCAGAGCTTCCGGGCCACCCAGAATCCCCGGTGGCGCACTCAGGCGAAAGGGCGGATTGTCGATGGTGTGCTTACTACCGACGTGATCGAAGTTTTGTATCTGAGCTGGAAAATTGCAACGACCGGCCCGTTTGGACAGGCTTCAGAACATGAGTTCCGTGACGTGCGGTTCCGGGTCTCGCTGCAGCCGGACGGAACCATGTCTGGGATCATGGGGGCTTATCGACCAATTGAAAATATCACAACAGAGGGCCGCTGCTGTAAGTCTATGGCTTCCGTTGCAAATCACGATTGCGCCTCAGAGCACAAGACGTTCGTAGCAATGGCCGACGGGTACCCGGATCCTCATACGGGCCAGTGCACCATGATTTCTGCGGCCCAAAGAGTGGAAGGAATTCCTGCGTTTATTGTTCACTAGTGATGACGCAATACGAGCGTCGCCTACGGTAGTATCACCCGCATGGAACACCCTACCCCGATCCGTCCAACAGATTACGCCGTTTACTCACCGGACAAAATGGGTAAGACGACGATCTTCCGCTCCGACCGCGTGCTGGTCGGACTAAATTCGTTTGAACCAGGACAGGAACACGCGTTGCACGCGCATGAAGGCATGGACAAGATTTACCAGGTTATCGCGGGTGAAGGACTTTTTTTACTTGCCGACGAAAATGTACCAATGGAGGCGGGCATCCTGTTGGTTGCACCAGAAGGAGCGCCGCATGGTATCCGTAATACAGGAACGGAGCGATTACTCGTCCTCACCATACTTGCACCGGCGCCGTAGAGCTCAATCATTCGTAGTCGGCAGCAGCGAGAGAAGCCCGAATAATTTCCCGGTCATTTCGTGCGACGACGTGCTGATTCGCGAAGGCAGGATGCGCCCACAACACTGTCCGATCGTTCCACCGACCGGAGGCCCCGCCTCGCGTGCGTAGGGTCGGCTCGAGCAACGGAGTCCGATCAATTTCATGGTAGCCCTCTGGCGTAAACTGGGCGATGATCAGTTCCCCTGAGTCGTTCGTGACGAAGTGCCGGTCAGCCTGGCGCACAAAATACGCCGTCCCGAATCGGTCTTGCTCGTTCATCGCGTCGCTCTGCCAGATCCGTTCACCGTTCATGGCATCGATACCACGTAGTTCGCCGTAACTGCCAACACCATAGAGGTAGTCACCGATGATAATCGGTGTCGAAATGATCGAATGGAGTCCGTCGGTCTGGTGGGGTAATTCGCTACGACTACGACCAGCCCAGAGCATCCGCGCAGCTGGCCGGTCGCTATTCAGTGCCATCATCATCGACCCGTTGCGGAACTGACTAATGGCCAGATATTGGCCGCTGCGAACAGGCGTTGTGATTGCCATCCCATTAGCAAGCATCAACTCCTGCTCCCAGTAGGTTTCACCAGTCTCAGGGTTGAGGGAGGTCAAAGCGGTCGCATGCCAGAGGATTAGCTGTCGAGTGCCACCCGCGTCGATAACAATCGGCGATGAGTACCCGGTCTCTGACGTCATCTCCAACGCGCGCCATGCTTCCCTTCCGCTTGCTTTGTCGAAAGCCACAATCTTGGCATCCGGATAGCCACCGACGATAGCGATCAGTAGATCACCCTCTACCAGCGGTGCATTTGAAATGCCATACACAGGCACGGTCATCCCGTACTCAGCGCCGGTGTCAATTTGCCATACTACGTCCCCAGTCTCGGCGTCCAGACACGAGAGCATCCCAGCCGCGCCATGCACGTAGACAAGTCCGTCCGCGACGGTTGGCGGCGTACGTGGACCGTTGGCAAACTTCCAACTAATGTTGCGATACGCTGCAGGCCACTCATGAGACCAGAGGCGCTCGCCGGTTTCCTCGTCGAGCACCAAAAGACGTTCGGTGCCGTCCATCGTTCGGCTACCTGGCGTCTCCTCGAAGTCGAGGACAAACACCCGCCCACTGGCAACTGCCGGGCCGGCAAAACCACCGCCGATCGGGACACGCCAGTTCACCTTGAGTCCGGTGTCTGTAAAGCTCCTTACGATACCGGTGTCCGCCCAATTACCGTCGCGGTTGACGCCGCGCCACTGAGGCCAGTCCTCCGCATGCAGAGCTGTTGTGGCCATTACGAGAGCGGCCAACAAACCGAGTACTAGGCGTAGCTGCATGATTCGTCCTCCGTAGGGAGTATTCGACGCCGACACTATTGCCCTCGCCAATAAAAGCGCTCACGGCGTGATGGACGAGGAGGAAACTGAATTTGAAAGCCATCCGCTATTCCGATCGCTTCCAACATCATTCTACGTGCAAGCGACATACAACGAGCACGGCTATGAAACTCTACTGCGCTTTGGTCATTAACTCCACGAATGCGGACATCGGACCTGGGCGTCCATGGATAGGAACGATCGTCTCCACATTCAAATTCAGACGCTGCAGATTTTGATACAAAATCCGGTTCCTAGAATTGGGAGCGTCAGGAACTTGAGTGCCGGGCGCCGGTGGTGTGTACAAGTCTGCTTCCACTACAAATTGTTCCTTCGGAAAATACGCAATTAGCATCCCGGCCACATGATTGAGACCCTGAACATGATGAAGTTCGACGAATCGCGTTTCATCGCCAAAGATGTATTTCTCACGCACAGTCTCAAAGATGTAGCCTTCTGACCACTCTTCCGGCGGATACAGCGAAAACCGGTCTGGCTCAAGCAACCATGGTCCCGCCCTCAACACCTCTTGATAGTACGGGCGGTTGCCTTCGTGAGTGATCACCGTCGCACCTTCATGCACGTACGTGCGGAGCCCTCCCAGATGGTCCCAGTGGTGATGTGTGTTCACGATAAACCGAATCGGCTTGTTCGGCACCAATTTCATCGCTTCCTCGATCACGGCAAGCGACCGCTCCTCATTCAAGGGAGCCTCAATGACCGTAATGTAATCGCTGAATTCCACCACCACACTGTTGTGGGATCCGCCAGCCACCAACCACACACCGTCAGCCAACTGTTCTGTTTCTACGCGAACCGGAGGAACAGGAGCGTTTTGCACTGAGTCTGGAACTGTGAGTGCGGCACCGCTTACATTAACGCGAACGTCGGTGATGGTTTCTAGACCAAATGAATGCTGGCCTGCGCTGACATTAGGCTCGTGGGCGCCATCATCGAAATCCTTATGCTGATGCCATCGCATAGGGAACTGCATTCCACCAATATCCTGATAGTCGGTGTACACGGTTTCGTAATACATATCCCCAACCACCGGGTTGGGAAGCCAGGTTTGCACCCGCTCAACAAGATTCTGTTCGGTGATGGTCCCATTCACCCGGAACCTGCCAAGTGCCATGAACGAAATGACGGTCACCCGCCCTCCGTATTCGTTCCGTGTAACGGCCGTTACATTGCTAGACATCGCACCCTTGAGGAACCCGTGCGGGGTAAGAAGAATCTCAAGCATTCGTTGCTCCGAGGCGGCCGGCAGAGGAAGAACCGCACCTCCCTCCAACACGTTCCAAGCACGCGTGCCGCTGACTAGCAATGTCCGCCGTCGCTCGCCCCGGACCGGCCAACCACGCCGTTCACCCAGGACGGGAGCAGCACCGCCGCCTCGGGTGGGATAGCCATCCTCCCGAATGACCATCTCCTCCTTCGAGGAACTCGTGCCAAAATCAATCGTTCGTGTATAACTGGCCAGTTCGAACCGCGGCCAATCCTGGTCCGGGGAAAAGTTCTGGCCAACCGCACCGATCCAACCCGTCCCGGAATACTGGATAGACGTCATGTTGGTCACGCCCAACGTTTCTGCAGCAGCCTGTAAAACGCCGCGGGCATCCTGTGCTACAACCGAACCGGCCGTCAGCACCATAACGGCAACGATGAGTCCAGCTAGCTGTGCCATGATTCTCCTCCAGGTCGCTTCTTGACTACCGGCTCAGTCGACGCAGCGTGGCTACAGTCGATCTTCAGCGTTGCGACGCGGTGTCGCCAAACGCAGTCCGACGCCTGTTTTAGTCAAAGCAAGATCGGTCGGAATACGATGCTCAGACATTAACAATCGCTGATTTTACCCTTATGCGTAGTACTATCTTGCCTGAAAGGTCGTTGCTAGTGATGACATATTTATTCGGAATATTGTTCATAATGCTGCTTCCGGTCGTCGGGTGTGGGTCCCCAACGCCCGAACCCAAGCTCAAGCCAGAGCCCGAACCCGCCGCAACACCCAAGCTCTATGTGTTCGATTGCGGTCGCCTTAGCTTTGAAACGCTTGTCCGCTTTAGCATCGAAGATGACGAAACGGACGTCCGCGAGCTGATCGTCCCCTGCTACATCATTGACCACCCCGATGGCCGCATGCTGTGGGATGGCGGTTTGCCCTCATCCTATGCTGAAGCGAACGGGCGGCCAGCAAATGCTCGACTTGACAAGACACTCGCAGAGCAACTCGCAGAACTCGACCTTGGTTTCGATCTAGAATCGCTGGACTATGTTGCGTTTTCTCACATGCACTATGACCACGTCGGTGTCGCTAACGAAGTCGAAGGAGCGACGTGGCTTGTCCAAAAAGTAGAACACACCGCAATGTTCGCGGACCCTCCCACGATGCCGACGGCACGACCAGAGCTATATGTCAACCTCCGCGACGCCGATACCGTCCTATTGAACGGGGACCACGACGTATTCGGTGACGGCCGCGTGCGAATTCTCTCTGCCCCGGGGCACACTCCCGGCCATCAGGTATTGTTTCTCGATCTCGTCGAAACAGGTCCGTTGGTTTTATCTGGAGACCTGTACCACTTTCAACTAAGCCGAGAGGACCGTCGAGTCCCAACGTTCAATTTCGATGCGGAGATGACTCTCGACTCAATGGATCGGATAGAAGCTTTTGTGACCGAAGTCGGAGCGACATTCTGGATCGAACATAACTTTGAGTTGTTTCAGGGCCTTGCGACGGCCCCAGCCTATTACAACTAGGCCCGCTGCATAGGAGACGAACCATGTCAAAGTCAAAAGAACGCCCAGACGCGACTGTGAATAGACGCGATTTTCTCAAGAAAGGCGCGACGGCCAGTGTCGGTGCAGCTGCGTTAGCTGGGGCGTGCGCTCAGGACGCGGATGGCCAAGGGGAACGGTGGGACCGTGAAACTGACATCGTTATAGTGGGGTCAGGGGCATCCGGCCTACCGGCTGCCATTCGCGCACGCGATCTGAATGCATCGGTCATCGTCGTCGAGGAGAACTTCGACATCGGCGGACACGGAATCATTAGCCAAGGAAGCGTAGCGCTCGGCGGTGGGACCAGCGTGCAGAAGAAGCACGGCGTCAAGGATTCAGCAGACCAGATTTACCTGGAAAACACACGACCTGACCATGTCCACACGCGATATGCCGATCGTAAAGTGGTGCGTGCGTTTGCAGACCATAACGTCGAGACGTTCGAATTTCTACTCGCCAATGGCGTTCGGTTCGTCGACGTAAGACCAATGACCATTCCAGCAGAAGGATTTTTAACCCCAAGACGCCAGACCACCTATCCGTGGTCGCAAGATTTGAAGGAAACGATCAACAACACAGCCGGTTCCGGTCTCATGCGAGCCCTGGAGAAAAGTGCCAGGGCTAAAGGTGTGGAGATCCTGCTGCAACATCAGATGACACGAATCGTCAGGGAAAAGCCCACGTCAGGAAGAGTGCTTGGCATCAGCGTGACAAACCTCGAGGACGACAGCACAATCAATATTCGGGCGAGACAGGCAGTAATCGCCTGCACCGGCGGGTCGAGCAGTAATCTCGTGATCCGAACCATCTACAACCCCCTGCTGACCGAAGAATACCAAGTGGGCTGCGAACCGTATTCGCGTCAATCGGGAGACGCCGAACAGCAAGGCATGGCAATCGGGGCATCCCTTGGCGGCACGAACAACATGCGAACCGAGTCGTATCTTGCGCTGGTCAAGCCCCAGTGGCTCGGCGCCCGCTACGGGTACGACCGCTGGAAACCTGGGGGTCCGGTGTTCGACAAGGCCGGCGCCTCAGGAATTCCTGTGCAGGATTACCAAGATCTTATTTTGGTCAACATGCTCGGTGCCCGATTTTATGATGAGACTGTCGGCGTTCATCTTTTCAATACCGACGGCAACTCTGACCCCGTCTTTGATTACCTCGCGGCCGCCGTCTCTAGCGCGGTCATTGAGGTAAATGGCGTCAAGCAACGAGCCGGAGGACCAGTCTGGGCAATTTTTGATGCCGACGCAGTGACACGTGAAGAATGGGATCCAAGGCCACCGTTCGTCGATATTAAAAACGGCTACTTCTTCAGTGCAGACACACTGGAAGAACTGGCGCGTAAATTAACTCGAAACGTGTACCAGAAGACGCCTATGGCGCCTGCTGCGCTGAACGAGACAGTGACACGGTACAACTCTCACGTCGATCTCGGTCAAGATCCAGATTTCAACAAACCAACGCCGAGATACAAGATCCAAACCCCACCCTTCTACGCAGCGTGGGCAACGCCCATTCTGCACGATACGTACTCTGGTCTCAGGGTCAATGAGAAGTTCCAGGTAATGGATATTTTTGGCCAAGTCATACCAGGGTTTTATTGTGCCGGAGAATCTGCCGGTGGATTTGCGCTGCATGGGTTAGGAAGAGCTACGGTAGGCGGTTACATCGCTGGCACAAACGCCGCCAAAGAACGCGTGTAGCCACAAGGGCGAAACCGTGAGTCAGGCCCACTCGACGAACGTTTTTTTGAGCGAGTCTTTGCCGCGAATAATCTCGGCTGGTACAACCCTCGCGCTGAAATTCCAAGTTTCGTGCTCCCATGGGTGTGCTCTTCAAACTTGTTTCGTTGAATTTGTCTCCTCAGATGAACATGTGACAAGAAGTGATCTAGTTAGCCATGACGGAAACGTCAACGAAACTGACGCTGTCGAGCTGACCGTGCCTCGCCAGGTCGGCGAGCATCAGTGGCGCCTGGTCTTTCCAAGACACGAGTCCGAGAACCTGGTGCATGAGGAAAGCGCCCTAGATCTGCACTTCAAGACCGTCCCTCACACTTGCAGCATGGCTGTGTGGGACGTTCCATCCCCTGCATCAATCGGTGAACCGGTACAGGTCAAGGTTGGAGTCCGTTGTTCCACCGAGTGTCAACTGGGGGGATGCCTTGTTGAAATCCATGACGAGGCGGGAACGAAGATCGGTGAAGGAAATTTAGGTGAGAACCCAAGGGATGGAACGAGCGCCCTGTACTGGACGGAAATTGAGATGGAGCCTCCGGTGACAGAGGACGTACATTTTCGAACCGCCATCTTTATAGGCACGGGAACGGAACTCCCACACGAAAAATCAAACGCTTCATTTAGCTTTCGGTCCGACAAACAGAAACAACATTTGGTGACAGTCAAAGTCATTGAAAATAGCACCGGGGCTGCCGTCGGACATGTCGAGGTACGATGTGGACATTACATAACATCAACCGACAAGAGTGGGATTGCGAAGATAGCCTTACCCGAGGGCACTTTCGAGGTCAGTATGCGAAGAGATGGCTTTCAAGCTCAACCCTTAAATATAACAGTGAATGAAGATCTGATGGTCGAACTCAAAGTAGTAACGGTCCCCACACACAACGAACAGGCAGAACAGTTATTAGCGAACTATCCGTGGGGATGATCCCGATGTGTGGACAATTGCTGCTTTGTTCCTAGTCTGACACTCTGCTCAGCTAGGGCTCAAAAGTGATTCGGCCTAAGCGTTCCACGTCATCCGAAAGGTCGACTGCTCCTGCCGGCAAGCGGTTACTACTCAAGATATAAGCCACAAGTTCGGCTGATTGCTGTGACGACAGGGACCCTGGTGAATCCTGGGGCATAGTGTCTCTAATTAGTTCGAACAGTTCCCCTAGTGATCGTCCCTTCCAACGACTGCGAAATGTGTGATCTGCGAGCAGCGCAGCCATTTCAGGGACAATCGCTGTCATCGACCCATGGCAAGACACACACTGTTCATCATAGACAGCCTGACCGTACTCCGCTTGCGAGACGGTAAAGATTCCATTGCGAACCGATGGGGCCTGGCCCAGCAGGCCCACGACAAATACAAGAGTCAACGACGCGGTAATGTAAAACGCACCCACGCTGATCTGCTATCTCTTGACGATCATCGTCGCATTCCGCTTCGGTACCTGGCCGCCGGTCTTGATCTCGGCCACCATCTTCACCGCGGCGATATCTACCACGGCCACACTGTTCGAACCCGATAAAGACACATAGGCGAACTTGCTGTCAGGTGTCATCGTCATCCAATTGGGTGAGTGGCCCACACGGACCCCGCCGACCAGTTTAAGATCGGGCAGCATGTATACGTAAACGCTACTATTCAGGCTGCTATTGGCTACCAGATATTTATTGTCGGGGGTTACGCCGATGCCATGTGCCGTGTTACCACCATGACCAGGGGTCTGCTGATCAGTCGACACTTCCGGATACTCGATACGGGTAACTTCCTTTCTTGTCTCAAAATCTAGCACGCCAAAGCCATTGAAGTTAGAAAGCTGCGCATACACACGACGCGTTGACCCATCGAGATTTGTATCAAATGCCATCGGACGAATCCCACGATCAAAATAGGTTGTCCATAATGGTGTGTCTGTCTTGGTGTCTATCACTGTGATGTTTCGTGCGCCAATCATACCGGCCACAGCGTGCTTCCCGTCAGGTGTGACGTAAGTGTTGTGGACACCACCATGGACTGAAATCGTCGCGCTGATTTCATTAGTCGTGGTGTCAATCACATCGAGCGCACCGGGTGACTGCGCAATCGCAACATAAACCTTCTGTCCATTTGGCGTAATGGCAATGTTATTAGGCCGGCCGGTCAAAGGAATTTTCTTCGTTACCTCCATCATCGCCACATCAACGATGTCAACCGTGTTGTCTGACTCATTGGCAACATATATCCAACGCCCGTCAGGTGTCGGCTGTGCCCCATGTGCTCTCTCGATGCCAGTGATCTCACCCACCACCGTGTTCGTGACCGGATCGATGATATGAACGTTATCGCCCGCACTGTTCGTTTGAATGATTCTCACCGTGCCCTGCGCTTCCATCGTCATCGGTAACATAAACATTGCCACCGCTAGAAGAAACATCGCCCTGTCTGTCATAACCATCGTTGCACTCCTATCCTGACAAATCACAGTGCTCTACCGATTCCCAATTTTCTGCCCTTGTACCCAAGCGGCGATTGTCTTGAACTGGGGATCGTCCTGGGAATTAAATTGCCGTCCACCATTGTGAAACTCGTCGCCACCAGCCGCTGGTTCCAGCGGATGCATCAAAAGGCGGCTACCTAGCGGCTCACCCGGGACAACCAACTTCGAAACGGACTCAAAATTACGCTGTGATTGGGTCTCATCCCATGTCATTGCATCCGGCGACAGGGCTTCAAGAAAACTGACGCGCTGTTCCCCAGCATGACAGACCACGCAGCGAGTAAATCCCGGACGCTTCTGTAAGAAGATCGGCTGTACTTGCGTCCTGTAGTATTCAAAATCTAACACCACCGTGCCAGCGGACGCGGGTGGCTGAATCAACAGAGCCGTCAGAGCCCAAATTAGGATCATGGTACGCCTCCCAGGGTTCATGCTACGCATCGAGATGACATACGTCAAAGTCTTCGGTCCCGCCGCGATCAAAATGCCGTGATCAAATCACCGGGCGAGGTTATCAATACTTCTCAAGATCACAACGGTCATCTGACTAATCCCGATTCTCTTTTCGGAATCGGAGTACCATAAGAGGCCAAGTGAGCCTTCGCGTAGAACCCGTGTCGCCAGTAATTGGTGCAGAGGTGTCTGGAGTCAATCTCTCAACCACTCTCGATGATGTGACACGTGATGCCCTCGAACACGCACTGAGTGAGCACCTCGTACTATTTTTCCGTGACCAAAATTTAACATTCGAACAACACAAAGCCTTCGGCCGTCGATTTGGCGACTTACATCTTCATCCAGCGGCTCCGAAGGACGCTGCTCACCCAGAAATTCTTGTCGTTCACGGGGATGACAAGGTGTCATTCGTTGCCGGTAGCCAGTGGCACTCCGATGTCTCCTGCGACGCTGAACCTCCAATGGGTAGCATCCTACGAATCATTGAGACACCTTCGTCTGGTGGCGATACCCTCTTCGCGAGCATGTACGCCGCATTTGATGCCCTCTCAGATTCGATGCAGCATTTGCTCTGCAAACTAACGGCTGTTCACGCGGGTGAACATTACTACCGCAATCGGTATGGTCGTGATGACCTTCGGGATAGCGACTACCCAACCGCAGAACATCCGGTTGTCCGCACACATCCAGTTACCGGTCGCCAATCACTCTACGTAAATGAAGGATTCACCACCCGCCTCAAGGAGCTTTCTGTCGCAGAAAGCGACGCACTCCTTGCCTTTCTATTTCAGCACTGTGCCCAACCAGCATTTCATTGTCGCTTTCACTGGCAACCTCACTCAATCGCATTTTGGGACAACCGGTGCACCCAGCATCTGGCAATCTGGGATTACTATCCTGAAGTCCGCCATGGATACCGGGTAACGGTCAAAGGAGACGTCCCGTTCTATAACCCTGACCTCAGAGTGAATCCCTAGGGAAAGATAAAGCCGACCACGACAATCGAGACAGTGACGCACACCGCCGCGACGAGTGTCATCCACACCCCTGCTTTGGCCATATCCCGAATGGAAAAGTAACCGGCTGCGTATGGAATCACATTCGTTGGACTTTCTGTAACAAGAACAAACGCAAGAGACGACGTAAATGCTGCCGGCGCCGCAATAGCCCAAGGGTCAATCTTTAGATCTTGCGCTAAGGCGATCAAGATCGGAATGATAATGGTACCAGTTACGGTGTTACTGGAAAACAGTAAATGGAGTAACGCCACACCGATTACAACGACAAACGGAAGCAGCAACGCAGGTACAAACCCGATGTTCCCGAGCAGTGCGTGTGCGACCCATCGGGCTGCTCCCGTATTGAAAACCATCAGGCCAAGCGAAAGTCCGCCCACTATAAGCAAAACCCCTCCCCAATCAACATCCCTCTGCGCGGCCCGCCACGACAGCACATTAATCCCTGGAAGAAAGAGAGACAGTCCGCCCAGAAGTGCGACAGCTTGGATCGGTGGATTGATAACCCCGTTTGTGAAATTTGACAACAGAGGTGTGGCTACCCAGAGTGTGATCGTTGTAGCGAAGATGGCTAAAGTCTTGACCTCTCCTGGCGACGCGCGTCCCAAATCACGAATCTTTTTCGTGACCTCTTCTTTCGTTAGCGGTAGTTCCTTCATCTCGGGAGGAAAGATTTTAAGGAGAACAATCCATCCAAACGGAAGCATCAGTAGTGCTGCTGGCACGCCCAGAGCCATCCAACGGATGAAAGAGATCTCTAGATCGCCGAGCTCACGCAAGTAACCAATGGCGATCGGGTTCGCCCCAGTGCCCGCCGGTGTTGCAATTCCACCGATCAGAGGACCGTACGCACACGCGATCATCAAGGCGCGCCCGAAGTTGCTCTTTCGCGGCTCAAGTCTGGCATCTCGTAATATACCGACACCCAGAGGCAATAGTATGGCCGCGACAGCCATGTCAGTTATCCACATTGACAACATGGCTCCCACTACCAGGAAGCCGAGCAGCACTCGGTCAGTTCGCGTGCCGAACACTCGGAGTACATTTAGGACTAGGCGTGTCCCAAGACCAGAGTGGACAAAACCAGATGACAAAATCAGTACACCAATAAAAAAAGTAATGATTGGATTACCAAACCCAGCCGCGACGACCGTCGCATAATCAGCAACACCAAAAACTGGGATTAGCAAAACCACAAACAACGACGTCACCGCGAAAGGAAGCGCCTCAGTCACCCACAGAGTCACAGCAAATGCCAGCACAGCCAGACAAGCTTTACCGTTGACTGTTAAGGCAATTATTTCGCCATTTCGTTCCATTGGGGCAGGGGTAGGTAGGACATACACAACAAGCATGAATGCGACAGCACCGACAAGTCCCCAGATCTTGCTAGACACTGCTACTGATTGTCCCGTCCCCTGCTTAGTGCGATCAGTCACGGCCTACACACTCTATGTTGACCCACGGATGTCGCAAAGAAACAATTGCGATCATCAAAGCTTTCGTTAATATTGCAGAAGACATAGTCTAGGACCAATTGATATGAACGAAACAGCACAAACACTCGCAGTCATCGAACAATTTAACGAGGCCTTTAACCGACACGACGTCGGGGCAATCATGAACGCAATGACTGACGACTGTGTCTTTGACAACATCCGGCCAAGACCTGATGGCGAAATATTCGAGGGACAGGCTGCGGTAAGGGCCTACTGGGAGAGATTTTTCGAACGATCACCACACGCACGATTTGAGGCCGAGGAAACGTTTGCGGCTGGCGACCGCTGTGTGGTCCGTTGGATCTACCACTGGAGGAAAGACGGTGAGCCTGGCCACGTTCGAGGGATAGACGTATTTCGTGTTCGCAACGGCAAAGTGGCTGAAAAACTCGCTTATGTCAAAACCTGAAGCCTCTGCGTTCTTCAATTGTAGACAGGCACAACCAAGCGTCGGAAGTGGACAACTTCGACTGGTAGTACTTGTGCTCTTGCTGATGCAAACAGTAGATGCGGCCCAGGAACCATCGCTGGCAGACGTGCTTGCTCAAGCGACCGACTATGTCACTGAACTCAGCAACCAATTGTCGGGAGCGGTAGCCGAGGAACGATACGAACAACGAGCGGCTGTGACCGGGACTGATGGCTTCGGAGGATTTGTAAGGGCACCGCCAGATTTTCGACGCACTCTCCGTTCAGACTATCTTTTGGTCCAACCAAAAAATTCAGTGCGATATGTTGGATTCCGCGACGTCTTCGAGGTCGACGGAAAACCCGTCCGCGACCGAGAGGAGCGACTAACACAGCTGTTTCTCAATCCATCAGTGTCGGGGGATGCGCAAATCCATGGAATATTGAGGGACAGCGCTCGTTACAACATCGGTGACGTGATTCGAAACTTCAACGTCCCGACTCTTTCATTGCTTTTCCTCCGCACATCCTACAAGTCACACTTCGAGTTTGAACGCGTAGCAAATGCGTCACCGAGCCTCGGACTAAACCCGCCCACACAGACAGCAGAAGTGTGGGTCATCGAGTACAAGGAAACGTGGCCTACCACCGTAATTCGTGGACGTGACCGTGCGAATTTACCCGCACGTGGCCGTTTTTGGATCGAACCAACCACCGGTCGTGTCCTAGTCAGTGAACTCGTTCTAGAAAACTCAGAAATGCACGCGACCATCTCCGTCCGATATGAATCTGACCCGAAAATGGGCCATCTCGTACCAGCCGAAATGCGCGAGCGTTACGATAATCATCGGCGAGGTTCACGGGTTTATGGCACCGCCACCTACACCGACTTTCGACGATTTCAGGTGCAAGTAGAAGAGTCGGGCCCCTTCCGCGACTGACCCAAGATTACCGCAGAATCTTGAAACGGGTTTTTCCGGCCCTAAGGCTCCTTTTAACGTCCTGATCCTCGCTGTTCGATGACTCGTGCCCCCGCGAGAATACTCGTCATTGCGTAGTTGCCCTCGTGACAGGCAGCCTCAAAAATCTGGTTCTGTGCGTTATTGATCCTCTGGAGAGGAAGTTCAATTGTCCAGTCACGCGTCCACGCCATCGAGTCGGTTACGGTTGCTTGATACATGATTAGGTCCGCCGAGACGGGTGTAAAACGTTCTACGAGATGTAACTGGTCGCCAGATCCATTGAAACTTGTCAGGTTAGTAAAATTCGTCGTATCAACGACCAATGTGTCGCCCTCCCACCGACCGATGGAATCTCCGAGCCACTGACGTATGTGGGCCGGAAGGTGTGGACGACCGTCCATGTGGACTGTGCGATACACACCCCCGATATGACCATCCTCATGGTAAAAGGTAACGGATCCAGGAGTTTGAACAACTCGACTGTATGTACCAGACGTGCCACTAATAAAGGGCAGACTCACACCCCGACACCGATCTAGATCACGTCGGTCTTCTGGACCATCAGCAAGTTCGCTAGCCATTTTGCGACGTGTGGCCTCGGCCACCTCCTGTCCTTGAGGAGTAAATGGGATCTTTCCATTCGGTGGATCTACAATCAGCGACGTTCGCCTGGTCTGAATCACTTCTTTCCCACGCCCAGTAAACGCCTCGTTATAGGCACCTTCGACGTCTGCAACTGACCCTGGCTCGGAACGAACATCACGCCGACCCACACTGGCCGTCTCTTCAAGCGCAGCCACATCATCGTCGGTAAGAAACTCTTGCTCAGCAAACTCATCAGGGCGTTCTAGAGGTGTCAGGATATAACCAGGACTCCAGATGCCCTGTAGATTCGGATCTCCCCATGGAGTCTGGGACGGTGCAAACGCATCCTCTTCAGCTTCAGCCACCGGCGCCTGACCCGCAGCAGACATAGCCACCAACCCAACGACGACGAGCGCAGCTGCCAACCCAGTAAATACTGCAGAGATTCGATGATTCATCCGCCCTCCTTTTGCCTTAAGTCTGCCCGAATGCCAGCGGCCTTTATTATGCGTCATTCAGCCCTTGACTACCGAGTGAACTAGCGTTATTAACGTTTTGGAGGATTACACCATAATGGAGATACCTCGCAGAACCTTCATGGCCAGTTTGAGTGCCGCAGCGACAATTAATCTGCTCGGCGAGTCAACCGGTGCGCAGAAGAGCAACGGATCTCTCGCCTTCGATCCGGAACATTTTCGTGCTCGTGCGAACACAGATGGCGAATTCAAGGCGACATCACGCTTCTGGAATGCCCGTGTACGGATGGAAATTGGCGAGACATTCTTCGATGCCGTCATCAAAAATGGAACAATCGTTGACTTTACACTTGCCACCGAAACCCATGAACCCAACGTGCGTATCGTCGGACCAACTGAACTCTGGACTGCTCCATCGGGTGCTGGGCCGGTTACCTCCGAGGGTTTTGAGAACGGGAACCTCAGAATCGAGGGACAAAATGTCGGACATATCTGGCCCTATCAACGCGCTATTCTGAGATTGATTGGTCTCGTACGAGAGACATTAATCGGACCGACGACACCCAGCTTGGTAAAAGATGTCGACCGCAAATTTGATAATGCCGTGGGCCGTTACGTGTATGTAAGAATCCAAGGGGTTCAATATCGGGTTTACTACGAAGAGGCAGGCGAGGGAATCCCGCTCGTCCTGCAGCATACGGCGGGAGCTGACGGTCGTCAGTGGCGCCACTTACTCGAAGACCGTGAACTTCAACAAAAGTTTCGGATGATCTCCTACGACTTGCCTTATCACGGCAAATCACTTCCGCCTACAGGTGTGGCGTGGTGGACTCAGGAATATCGGTTGACAACCGAACTTCTCATGGATTCAGTTGTCGCGATTTCAGATGCATTAGAACTCAACCGTCCTGTCTACATGGGCTGTTCAGTGGGAGGCTATTTAGCTCCAGATTTGGCATTGTACCGACCTGACGAGTTCCGCGCCGTTATCGGAATTAATTCTGGGACCGGGACCGGAAGGCGTGGAGACGATAGTCCAGCGCGAAGTCTCGGCCACTCGCGGCAAAGCAACTCGTACTTTGGAGCTAGGATGTACATGATTACGTCATCGGTCGCGCCGGAACCGTATCGGCGAGAGACGGGATGGGTCTACAGTCAAGGGGGACCCGACGTGTTTGCCGGCGACATCTATTACTACAGTGTCGATCACGACCTCACAGGTGGTAAAGCCAAAGGAATCGACACCTCGAAGGTCGGCGTGTATTTTCTGACGGGAGAGTACGACCCCGAGGTCTCGGGCCCCACCGGCACCGACGCGCTTGTTGCGGACATTCCTGGGTGCACATACGACGTTATTAAGGGTGGATCCCATTTCGCAATGTGCGACAACTACCCACTCTTTAGAAGTTATGTTGTTCCGATCCTCGATCGAATTTCTACTGCATGAGGTGCGTAAGGTAATTAGGTGCTCTGTCTGCGAGTCGAAGGACAGGTAAATATGAGCGGGTCAAGCGAAGAACACCGCACGGACACCCAAGTGACGGTAACAGTGCTCCCATAGAAACAATTACAGAAGGAGGTCGTGATGATTTATCGGATCTTCGCAACATTATTGGTACTAGTCATGCCGATGTTCTTTGAACCGGCAGTGGTCGATGGGCAAAACAGGACGTCCGTGCGCGACACGTGGGCGCCACCCCAAACTCCTTGGGGACATCCGGACCTGCAAGGAGTGTGGACAAACACTACGACAACGCCGCTCGAGCGACCAGATGACCTCCTGGGAAAAGAGGTGCTTAGCGAAGAGGAATGGGCCTTACGAAATCCGGAATCAACGCTAAGCGACGACCGCCCTGGCGCAGGTGTAGGTTTTTACAACGACTTTTGGCTCGATCAGGGTCAGCTCTCAATGAGAACATCTTTGATCGTAGACCCTTCGGATGGGCAATTTCCTTCCGTGACAGCTGAGGAGCAACAGGCGCAGGTCCGCCGATCAGATACCTACATCAGCGACCGCTTTGACTCGTGGGAAGATTTCAATACATATGATCGGTGTATTACGCGGGGTCTACCAGGAGCGATGGTCCCTGGATTTTACAATCACAACTATCAGATCCTACAGACGCCAGACTATGTCGTGATCATCGTTGAAATGATCCACGACGCTCGCATCATTCCCTTGGATGGACGTTCGCACATCTCTCCAACCATCCGTCAATGGTTGGGAGATTCGCGCGGTCACTGGGAAGGGAATACCTTGGTCGTAGAAACCACAAATTCTACCGACAAGGTACAGGCAAGGGCTTACCCGCGGCGTGACATCCATACCGTCTTCGGAGGAGATGACCAGCTTCACCTAATAGAACGGTTCACTCGCGTCGATTCCGACACAATCGACTATCAATTCACCGTAACCGATCCCACGATTTGGACCGGTCCCTGGACCGCAGCGATTCCTATGAGGAAACTTGGGAATCAACTCTTCGAATACGCCTGTCACGAAGGAAATTACTCTGTTCCAAATATTCTCGCTGGCGCCCGTGCTGATGAGCGGAACGCAACTGATCAAAGATGACACTGCTTATCGAACTGCCCGGCCGGCTTTGAGCGCTACATCTACAGAGGCCGGCAGTCCACCCCCGGCACGGCCGGCGCCCAAGATAGTAAATCCTTGTTCGATGCGCCGCACCATATTGGCAGCGTTGGCCGTGATCCCACACGCAATGTTGTGGGTTCGACACGCATCGACGATCGTTTGAATGGCTGCTTCCACCTCCGGATCGTCACGTGTCACGCCCAACGAGTTGGACAAATCGCTCGGGCCGATGTACAGGCCAGAGACACCGGGCGCAACCGCGATCGCGTCCACATTTCGCAATCCCGTCGCCGTTTCGATCATCATGATCGCCACCAGGTCACCGCCAGGATTAAGCGGCCACAGGTCGGCATGGCGAACGTAATCACTTGTCGACAGCCCCCAAAACCAAACGGCGGCCGCCGGACCCGACCCGCGCAAACCTCTTGGCTCCAGATACCGTGAACCCCGCTGTTGCGGATATCGCATCGCCCGGACAGCGGTTAAGGCTTGCTCCTGCGTCTCAATCGAAGGAAAGATAATCCCGAACAAACCCACATCGAGAGCCTGTTTAACCACCCACTGAATTTGTTCGCGCCCATACGGCGCGAGCCGCGCCAGCGGGGTGACCGGTTGTTGTAATCGCCCGGTCTCGTGAACTACCGCCTTGTCGATCATGCCAAGTAGAAATGTCTGCAAGAGTCCAAAACTCATGGGCCCGTGTTCCATATCAACATAGACATAATTAATGTCAGCTCTGGCCAGCGCTCGAGCATTCTCTAGAGAAAGATCGTAGGTGCTGACACCGAAGACCCTCTCCCCCCGTGAGAGCCTCTCGACGAAGGCGCTAATGTGATTGTCGGCTGGTTGACCAGCTGTTGCACTCAATGAAAGAACTAGGAGGCTGGTAACCACCAAGGCACCCGACCAGGTTCGATACCGTTGATTGATTTGTGACATCGATAAAACAAGCAGTAGTGAGCCACCGATTATGGCGACACCGGCTCCTCGGACCCGACCTCCCTCCCGCTTTCTGGCTGGTCAGCCCATGGCAGGTGTGCTGCGTAGTCGATCTTCGAATTTGGTGGATCGCCACCGGACCCCTTCAAATAATGCTCCATCCACCGCAGCGTCCGCAGCGCGTAATCTAACCGTGCCGCCGACCTGGCATTGCCATGTCCCTCTCCGGGATAGAACACCAACCGGACCGGTGCTTGCCCGACGATCTTGAGTTGGCGATAGAGCTCTAATGACTGGCTTGGGTGCACACGGGGGTCATCTTTCCCATGCAAAATCAGTGTTGGCGTGCGATTGCGCGTTACGTAGTAGATTGGGCTCGCCTTCGCGAAGTACTCCCAGTCCTCCCACAACCACTTACGGTGATGGACGTCATACATCTCATAAGGAATGTCTGTGGTTCCCATCTTCGAAATCGCGTCACTAATACCCACGAACGGAATCGACACCGCAAAGCGATCAGAATAATAAGTCGCACCCCACGCCGACGCGTAGCCGCCGTACGAACCACCAGTAATACCAACCTTGTCTTCGTCAACGATTCCAACATTAATCAAATGGTCGACAGCGTCGATGAGATCATCAAATTCTGGTCCAGCAGCATCAGCCTGACTAATTTTTGAAAACTCGACACCACGCCCGGTACTGCCCCGATAATTTGGATAGAACACAGCGATGCCGCGGGCGGCTGCAACCTGCCCAGGCGCGGAGTAGCCCGTGAGCCAGGCATTGTGATCATGAGCCTCGGGACCACCGTGCACAGACAGCATCAATGGATAACGCTCGCCTTGGTTGTAATTCAATGGATAAATCAAAACACCTTCAAGCTCGAGTCCATCCCGCGCTTTGTACTTGACAACTTCCTGTCTCGCGAACCTCAAAGTCGCTAGCCACTCGTTACTGGTAGTCTGGCGGGTGGCAATATCGACGTTTCCGGTCAACGTATATAACTCATTGGGATGTCGCGGAGTCTGAGCTACCAATGCTGTTGTTCCTTGACTACCGACATTAATCCTGGTGATTACCAAATCACCTGCTGGCAATATCGTCTGCGGGGCAGATCCGTCGATCGACATTTCTGCCAGCTCTGTTTCCGTGCCAATGTCAATAACATAGACAAGCGTCTTCTCGTCTCGCCAATCAAACGTTGCGACGTGAGCTTCTAGACCTGGCAACAGATCCCGCGGTATTCCTCCGTCGGCACTGACAAGCATGAGACGTCCCGGTGCAGGGTCATTACGATCCAGCGATGACACCATCGCAATGTGACGACCGTCTGGGCTCCAATCGGCTTGTGCAATCTTGCCCTCGCTCTCAATCCTTGCTATCACCTTTCCGTCCAGATCCACCACGTGCAACTGCTGCGCAACCAACGCGTCATCCACTAATGGCGTCGGCGTGACCTCAACGAGTAGGCGCTGCCCGTCAGGAGAGAAACGAAGCGACCGCAACGACCCATCAATCTTAAGTGTCTTAACTGTACGATCGGTAGGCCCTTCCCCAGATTGCAAATCGGCGAGGTGCAGCATGGTAAACGGCAAGTTTTCTTCAAAGATCTCCTGATTAAAGCCCTTGCCCTCCAACATCAACAGATCGGGATCTTTTTTTTCTGCAGACAGGAAAGCCAGCCAACGCCCGTTTGGACTCACGTCAAATGCCCCAACGTTGAACTCACTTTCGAAGAGCTTTCGGGCTTCGCCGCCGTGCGTGGAAATTCGATAGACAGCACGCCGTTCATCACCGCTGCGCCGAGCCACAAACGCGAGTTCGTCATCACCTAGCCAGATGGGCCGAGAAACGTTGACGTCGCCGGTGATAAATGGCACTTCGCGGCGATCGGCATCAAGCAGGTAGAGTTCAATCCACGCTCGCCCACTATCATCCTCAAGCGGACGTCTCGGTCTAGACCGAAGAAAAGCAACCTGAGTCCCGTCTGGCGACATCGAAGCCGAAAGCACCGATCGGTACATCACGGAATGCCAAGGCTGGAAGGTGTCGGCAGCCGTCTTTGACTGTGCTGCAACCGACGAGGCAACGAGCAACAGCAAGATGAGAGGTCGAAGTCCCGCACGTAGAGCTTTCCCCATTTTAATCCTCTCCGCTAATCAACACCGCGGCCGTTTGCAATCGAATGAGAGATTGAATTCAGTATACATCCGTCCCTTGCTGCAAGATGATTATCTAATTGTGCTGACCCTATAATCCCCGCAACGGGGAACTCTATCCCTTGATGCACAAGGAAAGGAGCTGCCGTGCCGACATCTAGACACACGCGTAGAGCGCACCCGCCAACATTTAGAGGTATTGGCCGTCGAACCGCTATCAAACGATCGTTAGGTGTTGCACTTGCCGGTTCAGTATGGGGCCACACCACACTTTCGGCGGCAGGCAATGGAATTGAAATGCCGGACGGAATGCGACGGATCGTGACCGGCCACGATTCTGAGGGAAAATCCTACATCGTCAGTGATGACCTGGTTACGGAGGGACCGTTTCCTAATCTTTTCCAAACCACTGGCGATGATCCGTTTGGTCCAGGTCCTGAAGACACCCCGCGCAATCTGCTCCCTACTGACTCGCCTCAACTCGAACCAGCTGTGGGGGGCGCCAACTTCGTATTCGTGACCCTGCCACCGACGATGTCAAATGCCGAAGTGTTCTGGCATCGCACCGAAACAGTTGACATCAACGTGTTATTAGGTGGCGAGCTAATTCTCGTACTTGAAAAAGAAGAAACAACGCTCCTACCAGGCGATACCGTTATCCAGCGCAACACAATGCATGCCTGGAAAAATCTAACAAACGAGCCTGTCTACTGGGCAGCGGTGCTGGTACCTATCCGCCAGAGCCCGCAACCAGGAACTGTCTCATAACCAGGGTGAAGAGGAGTCTATGTCAGAAAAAATCGATCGACTTGTGCGACAGTTTGAAGGCGGCCAGTTGACGCGACGAGAGCTTGTAACATCTCTGTCAGCTCTGTTGCTCATGCGATCAACCGTAAACGCTCAACCTAGCGCGCCGCCAATACCCGTGAGCACACTGAATCACGTCACCCTTACTGTTCAGGACGTCCGACGGTCGGTTGATTTTTATCAACGAATCTTCGGCATGCCCCTCATCACAACACAGGGAACGGAAGCTGACTGGTCTGCCCCGACGGTTCCCGTACTCGGGATCGGAAACGGACCACAGTTCGTTGCCTTTGCACGCGGCAATACACCTGCAATCAACCACTACTGCCTTGGAATGCAAGGATTCGATGCCAGGCGCGTAACAAGTACGCTTGCGGAACATGGGGTGGCAGCGCAAGTGCGAATGCGGGCTGATTCTGATCCGCCAACCGAGGAACTCATGTTCCGTGACCCAGACAATATTCCGGTACAAATTCAAGATGTGAACTACTGTGGGGGATCCGGTGTCTTAGGTGATTTGTGCGACCCTGATGACCGACCCCGAGACCGCTAGTCTCTCGAAACCAGCAAAAAAAACGGAGAAGAGAACGGGCTGCCTTTGGGGAATCTTGCCAATCCCATGGCCCTCTGCCAATTAATTAGTCTTCGCTATTCCTACTGGTCTCTGATCCAAAAAGATCTGCAGACGCGAATACAGCAGATCTTGGTGGTATAGTCCGGTCGAGACTCTTCGAAAATTGAGGGAGCGCATGGCCTACCGTCTACTCAAAGATTTTCTCGTTATGGTCACGTTGCTAGGTGGGCTGCTTGTTCCGACCCACGCGGGAATCGAGCGCACGGAAACCGAGCCAGTGACGTTTACGAGAGACATTACTCCTGTACTACAACGCTCCTGTGTCAGCTGCCATCGTCCTGGTTCAATTGCCCCAATGTCACTCATCACCTATGAAGATGTGCGCCCGTGGGCGCGAGCGATTAAAGAACGGATTGCTCGCGCCCCAAACGACCCAGAAAGAATGCCACCTTGGTTCATCGAAAAGAACGTTGGGATCCAGAAATTCAAGGACGATCCATCATTGAGCGATGACGAAATCAACATGATCGCCGCATGGGTAGACGGGGGATCGCCGCGTGGAAACCTTAAAGATCTTCCTACGCCACGCGAGTGGCCTGACGGTGGATGGAGTATCGGAACCCCAGATCTTATTGTCTCTTCCCCGTTGGTAACAGTCGCGTCCGCAGCGGCTGATCAGAATATTCAGCTCCAAGCATCGCCTACCGGGTTAACCGAAGACCGGTATGTTAAGGCTGTTGAAATCAAAGAAACCCGTCCAAGCGAGCAACGGATTGAACGGATAAAGGGACGGGCCAAAGGCGATCTCAACTACTTCGTACTCCACCACGCCGTGATTACCGGCACATCGATTCAAGCTGATGGTGAAACTGCCAGCGACGGCTTTCGCTTTGACCCTGGCGCGTTTCGTATTGTTCATGAGTTGGGCCAAAATGCCACTCTCTTTCCTGATGACGTTGGTATCCTCTTACGAGCTGGTTCTGCGCTGACCTGGGACATCCATACCCACTCGGTTGGAAAAAAAATCTTGCTCCGCGTGGATGTCGCATTCACATTTCACCCCACGGGATACACTCCTAAATATCAACAATCCGCAGGCTCTGTATCGATGACTCTAGCCAGCCAGGCCGACCTCGATATTCCAGCGGGTCAGGATGATGTGATGGTAGACGGGTATTACGTAATGCCCCAGGCGGCCAAGATCCTGACATTCGAACCACATCTACATTCGAGCGGAAAGAGAATGTGTGCCGAAGCAATCTACCCGAACGGTTATCGGGAGATTCTGAATTGCGCTGGTTACAATCACAACTGGGTCAAGGTCTACAACTACGAGGACAACGTTGCTCCCCTCTTGCCGGAAAGAACGATCATTCACATGATCGCCTGGTACGACAACACTCTAAAAAACCCCAGGGTTGTCGATTCTAGAAACTGGAAGGGTTTCGGGAGTCGTTCGATCGACGATATGTCACTGATGTTGCCTCGAGTCGTCTATCTGACTGATGAAGAATTTTCTCAAGAAGTTGCAGCGCGTGTAGCAGCGGAAGGACTACGTCATACTCCGGCGCACCTAGTGCATCCTCGTGAAACTGATTCAAGCAACCGGTAAGGTAGATCAGCGTGTTCCGTGTATTAGTACTCGCAGCAACTGTGGTCGTTATAGCCCAGCAAACACCGATCGGTCAGATACCCAGTAGCCGAATCATCTATTCTCGCGACCAAACGGTCGCACCAGCGTTTGAAGGGTGGGAACTCAATCCCGACGGGAGCTTCAACCTCGTGTTCGGCTACATGAACCGGAACCTCGACGAGCATCTCGACATTCCGATCGGTCCAGCGAACACACTCGATCCCGGAGGACCAGACCAAGGACAGCCCACACACTTTCTTCCGCGCCGCAATCGTTTTGCATTCCGCGTCAGGGTTCCTCCAGACTTTGGGAACAATGAACTTGTGTGGACACTAACCTCGCGAGGCAAGACGGAACGGGCATACGCAACACTACGACCAGAATATGTGCTTGACGGCATCATCATAATGCGCGATACAGGCTTCTTCGGTCAGTGGGGTAAGGGGAGAGAAAACCAAGCGCCCGTTGTCAAAGTCGTAGGAGCTCTCCATCGCACAGTTACAGAAGGCCAACCACTCGCGCTCACGGCACTTGCAACCGATGACGGTTTTCCTCAGCCGCGACCGACTCCGCTCCAAATGCCAGCTCGTTCGACTGCGGTGGGACTAAGAGTTGCCTGGTTTGTATATCGCGGGCCTGGAACACACGTTTCGTTCGAACCCAAACAGTTCAAGACCTATCCAGACTACCGCAGTAATTCGCCGTGGACACCAGGATGGATACCCCCGCCGCTTCCTGAGAATGGTACATTCTCAGTGACCGTGAGCTTCGCAAAAGCTGGTACATATGTACTTCGGGTGATGGCACACGACGGCGGCTTCGATGCGACACAAGATGTGACGGTGACAGTTCAATCTCAGTGAGCTCACGCCAGTAACTCGACTCGGCTTCCTAAACAAGAACCGTGGACCAGAGAAGAAACTAAGGCCTATTTAAATTGTGTACCAAAGATCCTTAATCTGGAGCCACCAACACCCAAACCCACACACTTAAAGCTAGAGCGTCTCAGGCTCGGTTTCCCAGTTTAGATAAATGTCTTCCGGCAGGAAGTACATGTGCACGGTATAACGTCCTTCCGTCGTATTCGGGTCCCCAAAATGCAGAACGTGGAGGTTGTCAATCGGTGGAATTGGCAGATCATTCAGTGGCATCGCCGGCCACGAAATGCCAGCTTGAAGCTCTTCCTGACCTAAGACGTATTCGATAAAAATAAGCTTGCCAGCCGCCTCTCCGTAAATCACCCCTTCGTTTCCTGTTGCGTCTGGACTACGACCTACTGACGTGGGATCCGTATAATGACGTCCCATTCCAGGACAGAAGCGAGTCTCGGGAATATGGTCGCATGCGAAGACCACAAATTCACCAGGCAGACTCGACAGACCCGTGACCGCGGGCAATTCACCCGTCGGTAGCATCGGCTGCATTTCACCCTCCGGGGGCAGGAAGTGCAAGAGCATCAAGTACTGGTTTGACCCTTCGGTCTCGCCTTTGACCAGATCAACCGTCAAGGAGTGCGCGGCAGGAAAATCCAACTCGCGTATCGTCAAACCGTGAAAACTCTTGCTAGCAACAAGGTCTGCTTGGCGGATGAGATAGCCAGCGGAAACAATGGCGTCGTCCTCGACACCGTAAACCACCCCCTGTGTCCGTATACCCTTCGGGTTCTTAGCCCACACCATAGGTGCCTCATAGCCGTTGGTGTGGTCCCCGTCGTCGACACGAAACGCGGCTTGCTCTCCTGCCGCATAAAACATACCCCTGCTTCCCAACTCACCAACGGAACGATAATCTGACGGAAGTGCCGTTACTCGAGGCAGCGAACGGAGCGCGCTCGTCCGGTCCCCCTCAAGCTCTTGGACTACGGCAGAAGACTCATGCAGATCTTCTGACATTGCATCTTCCGACTCCGCACAGCCGGCCAGCGCAATCGCGGCTACGAAGAAACAAAAACAGACTCGCTGCTGATTTATGTGTCGCGTATCCAAGTTCCACCTCCCTAGGTCGATCTCTTTACCCAATGCTAAGCCGTTATTTTATACAGCGACACAGCCAAATTTTCCAGGCCCGTTACCGCACCATCATGTTTACGATAGTGCACAAAGTGAACCAAGAACCCCTCGACACCACGGGGTGGCCTTCCCCACCAGAAGCTTGTGCATGTTAGAAGCAACGAGCCAAAACTGATTGGACCATCCCGTCGTTTCAAAAACTAGGGTCAGGAACCGCTTAATTTTTTGCGACCGCCTTTAGCTCGTTTAGCTTTGACGGGTGCCGGAACCGCACTAGTCTTGAGCACGACCATGCTGGTAACAAATCGCCGAACACCATGTTCATCAAAATCAATGACCGTATGATGTTCGTTACTCTCGAGCACAGTTCCTGAGCCGTACTGTTCTTGTAACACGCGTTTGCCAGCTGTATATGTGGGCATTCCTGAGCTGTCCTTAGTTTGAGGATTCTTCCAGATGTCAAGATCAATACACCCTCCAGTCTAGCACCTAGCCAAACTGTGACACGCCAGACAAGGACGGTTACTATTAAGATGCAACCCCAGGAAAGAGAATTCGCAATGCCAAGACTAATGCGAAATACCAAGAAATACCGGTCAATGGGCCTACTAGCCCTCGCCTTCGGAACCATGTTCGCTGCGAATGCAACCGGTCAAATTACTCAAATCGATCTTGAAATCGTCGAATCGCCGGCGCTCGGAGGCCATTTCTTCGGTCAAATAGGACAGTACGAACTGTTGCGAGGTCACGCCCGCGGTGAAGCCAATCCGAATGATCTCCAAAATCGTGGAATTGTGAACCTCGACAAAGCACCTCGTAACGCCACAGGCCGAGTCGAGTACAGCACAGTCGTTGAGATTTATCGACCAATAGATATGTCCCAGTGGAATCGGGCCATCTACCACACCGTACCGAACAGAGGTGGTTCGGGAGCAGGCGAGCCAGCCCTTTTAAACTTAGGATTCGCTTTTGTGAGAGTCGGCTGGCAAGGGGATCTAGCCCCCTCCAAACAGAATATCGTCGCCTCCTTACCCATTGCGACGCACCCTAACGGCGCACCAATCGTCGGACCAGCGATTGAAGAATTTATCTTCAATGATCTCAAACCTGTTTACCGCGCTCACTTAACTTATCCTGCAGCTTCACTTGATCACGAAGCAGCGACTCTGTCGGTTCGGCAGAATCAAACCGCTACTCGTCTGAGCCCGGAAGATCTAACGTGGAACTACCTCAGTTCCAAAGAGATCGAAATCGTACATCCACAAGGATTCGATGGCGGAGCAATCTACGAATTCGTCTACCAGGCCAAAAACCCAATCGTAATGGGTTTGGGGTTCGCGGCAATGAGGGACGTAATCTCATTTTTGCGTTACGAAACCACCGACACAACAGATAACGTTAATCCACTGGTATTTGAAGGCCTTCCTATTACGGCACTCTCACTGGGGATATCACAAAGCGGACGTTTTCTTCGCGATTTCCTCTACCAAGGCTTCAATGAAGACATGGAGGGTCGGATTGTATTTGACGGCCTCCATCCGGACATCGCAGGGTCGCGCAAGACCTTTACCAACTATCAGTTCGGCCAACCAGGACGCTGGCAGAAGCAGCACGAGGATCACTCGTTTCCCGGTGATCAATTCCCCTTCACCTACGCGCCGTACACCGACCCTATCAGTCGGAAGACCGACGGCCTTCAGGAACGGTGCAAAGTCTCGAATACCTGTCCGAAAATCATCCACACCGACGGCGAAACAGAGTTGTGGCAGGCTCGTTCTTCTCTTGTCGTAACAGATTCACTGGGAAAACATCTCGACCTTCCGGAGAATGTGAGAGTCTATCTGATTGCGGGGACTCAGCATGGCGGTGGCCCGGGTGTCCACGCTGCAACGCTAACCCGGGGTGTCTGTCAAAACCTTCATAACCCACTTGCACTACGACAGATCCGTCTAGCTCTTAGTCTAGCGCTGTACCAATGGGTTGCGAATGGAATCGAACCTCCGCCCAGCCGCTTTCCCACTGCCCACAACGGTGGACTTCTCCTGGCCAGCGCGATCGACTTTCCCAGTGTGCCCGACGTGACTTATTCGGGTAGCTACAATCCGCTACACCTTAACAACTCCCAGTTCCCCCCCTCCAAGCAAGGAGAGCCTTATACCGTACTCGTCGGTCGAGTCGACGCCGACGGAAACATGACGGACGGAATCAAACATCCCAACCTAGCAGTTCCCATCGGGACATACACTGGGTGGAATCTACGACGCGAGGGATTCGCACAGGGAGAACAATGTGGGGGTACCGGGTCATTCATCCCGTTTGCAAGCACGCGTGGCCAACGCGAGGTGTCAGGTGACACACGCCTGTCAATCGAAGAACGGTATCCGACTCACGAATATTATGTGCGTTTAGTCTCTGAAGCGGCCAACGCCCTCGTGAAAGACCGACTACTCCTTCGCCAAGACGCTGATCAGATCATCGAGCTCGCTCAACGCAGTACTGTCGGGACGCCACGCTAGTTTTGGTTGGTAGCTTGACCCTGGTGTTTTGCCTCGCGCTCAGCGGCGACCTCCGCGTATTGTTCTTCATCAAGGAACGTCAGCTTTGCGAGCAAGAGGAACATATCATCGATCGAGCGTTGGCCGTGGCCCTTCCAATTACGCGGATCAACGACATTCCGATTCTTTGCCGTATTGTCGTACCAACCGGTGAGATGAAGCACAGCTCCCTTTGGTAACAGCGGTGCGAAGTCGTCTTCATAGACGTAAACTTTCGCCCAGTTATGATCATATTTGGCACAACTAAGCATCTCACGTCTCTGGTGCTGACCACGACGGCCGCTCTCATCCGGATAAATTGCTTCTAAACACATCCGCTTTCCGCTCGCATGCATGTGAGGCTCAAACGTGCTCAGGATTCCATGCTCCGGCATAATGTAAAATCCGTCAAATCGAACGTTGTCTTCACCAGCTGGAATATCGAGGCCATCCGCAACACCACCCACGTAGCTAAACTCCCAGCTTTCATACTTTGGTTGATAACCCGCAGGATGCAACTTAAACCCGACATCCGCCCGCACGGGAACTGGGACACCAGACGCGAAGAGGTGCGCAGTGAACTTGAGTTCCGTCCCAGCCGGCAAGACGACGCCGATATCGTCAGGGTAAGTTGTAGCGTTTTGACCGATCTCGTGCGTCAGTCGAAACTGGGAGCGACCTTCCTCCGACGCGTAGTATTCGTCGCCACTGTGTATACCTAGGTGGTGAATGGTGAACCTCCCATAGCCGCTTCCCTCACGCGTCTTTTGATCAAGTTCAGCCCGTGTCTCGTCGTTCAATAACCGTATCTCTTTGACCTCAACCGCCTTCACATACCGATCCTCTGTCAAACCAGTGGGTACCGGTCCGAATTCCCCAAAATAATCAGGAGCGACCGCCGGAATAGTCATAACTGGTGACGAGACGATAAGGTCCGGCGTCCCAATGGTCCACTGATTCGCATCAGCCCACTGAAGCGGCGGCGGCATATCCGCAAGATTGCCCCGAGGGGCTCCAGCGTCAGCCCATGCCGCAAACATCTCAATCTCATCATCAGTCAAGGAGATGTCATCCTTGTACTCTTGGATCCCAATGTTCTTCTCGATAAACCAAGGGGGCATCTCGCGCAACGCCGTTTTCTCCTTGATCGCTCTCGCCCAAGGACGTGCTTCTTCATACGTGAGGAACGATATGGGCGCAACCGACCCTGGACGATGGCAACGCTGACACGAGCGCTGCAGAACCGGCGCAACATCCTTCGTGAACGTTACTTCTGTCGTCACCTCCGCCGGACCCGCGCCAAACGTGGATACAGCGCTCCCGAATAACACGGCTCCAACGAGAACTATTACAGCGTCGAGCTTGAGTGTTGTGTTCATCGCGACTATTCTCCTCTCGGGACAGTTAAACCGAGTCAGGCAGAATACACCTATGGTAGGTTAACTATTCCGGCTCGTCTCGTGGGTGTCAAGCCGAATCTTTGTTCGAGTCCAAGAATCACAACACTAAGTAGAGGTAGAGATGATCGTTGTAGCGAACCGCATTCCAGTAGCATCGGGTCACGAAGACGCTTTTGCCGAACGCTTCCGCGGACGAGCTGGTCTCGTTGAAGGACACCGAGGCTTCGTCAGGCTTGAGATTCTGAAGCCCACGGAAGTTCTAATGCACGATCGCACCATGGGTCAGTGCGCCTATCACGTCGTTTTGACATATTGGAACTGCACAGACGATTTCGTGGCGTGGACTGAGAGTGAAGATTTCCGGAAAGCACACTCTGATCGGCCACCACGTGAGATGTTCGCCGGCGATAACGTGTTCGAAATGCACGAAGTCATCCAGTCGGCGTCCCCCCGACTCTAAAAAACACCGCGTTGTAGGAACGGAACGGTTAAGTGCTTTCTCGGGCGGACAGAGCCCTCGCGTTTTACGGAATCGGGAAGTACCCGATTTTTTCGCCGCGGTTGGTCCCCATCCAGATCTCTCCGCCGATCTGCATGGCCGTGGTGCAGGCTGGGAACTTATCAATCGCCGGGTGATCGATTAGTCGGTCGTACGTCAACGTCTCCGGATCAATCCGTGCGGCGTGAAACGTTTCCTCTGGAGACCTGAGCAAATTGGCACCGGCCGCAAACACGGAGCCGTCTTCCTGCACCCTGAGATTATCAGGTCGAAAATGAAGCTCCACGGCTTCTCGCTGCAGGACGGTCTGGTCGCGAGAGAGCCGAATAAAACTCTTGCTTCCCCAGCCCGCAATGTAGAACCACTGCCCATCACTCGAGATTTCGAGCCCATTCGGCCCGCTTGTGTCACTACCCGGAACCTCTATCCATCCACTCTCCGTGTGCCACTCCCATACAGAACCAGAAACAATACCCGCAAGCACGTCTTCGCGCGACGAGGCAGGTTTGTCTTGACTTCGAAAACTAGTGGCCGCAAAGCCGCCGTCGGGAAATCCGACAACGGAGTTCAGGCGGATCGCCTCGGGTGCAACAGCGCATCCAACCCAGGTAAGAACCGGTGGGGTCCCACTCGAATCAATCTCGAACACCTCAATCGATTCACGGCTTCCATGATGGACAAGAAACATTTTATGGATAGTTCCCGTGCCTGGTGTGAGATAGAGACCATGAGCCCTGAAAGCTTCACCTTCCGCAGGATCGATCGGTCCTGGACAATTCGGATAGCTCGTAGCGTCGAACTCCTCGCGCAGCGAGGAGTTCGGAAATAAAACCGATGTCGTCTTGTCTCGGACACTAACCAAGTGAATCTTTCCTCCCTGCTGGTTACCAGACGCGATGACCCATTCCTCTCCGGGAATAACAGCGAGGTCCTCCGGACTGATGAGGTCGCAAATAAATCTGATGTTTCCAACCGGCGCACAACCCTCCGTTGGCGCCACATCCACTGGATCAACTGTTAGCTCTGGAAGGGGTACCGGTGCGCCGCAACCCAGGACCAGTAACAATGGCAAAACAAATGGAGTCCCTTTTGGTGCCTGCATCTGATTTCTTCGTCTGACACACAACTGTATGTAACCCAATCGGTTCTAGGCAAACATTCTCCAGTAGAATGACCACGGTCTCTAAAAGTGTGCTGCCGCTGGATCCGGTCTATTGTTAAATTGAGGATCGACAGATGAGCCAAACCGATTTGGGAGCGATCGTCGTGGGCACTCAGTTTGGAGTCTTGACACATCTCCGAGCACTCCGAGCCGCTGGCTTCTCCCCCCGAGCATTAGTCGGTCGCGATCCTGACAAAACGACAAAGAGAGCCAAGAGAGTTGGTGTCGCTCTGGGTTTAACATCTCTCACCGAAGCACTCACGTTACCGGATATTCATCTCGTCACGGTTGCAACCCCACCTCACACACATGCCGACATTGTTCTTGAGGCTATCGCAACGGGTAAACACGTTCTGTGCGAAAAACCATTCGCGCGAAACGCAGACGAGGCCCGCAGGATGTACAAGGCCGCTGAGGCCGCCGGCGTTGTCCACATGCTTGGAACCGAGTTTCGGTTTTCTACTGGACAGGCGCTCGCAGTACGAGCAATGCAAGACGGGATGGTTGGTGAGCCACGTCTCGCAACAATTATTCTCAACGTGCCCATCCTCGCCGATCCCGCCGGAGAGGTTCCGGACTGGTGGAGTGACGCTTCCCAAGGTGGAGGCTGGCTGGGAGCCTTCGCATCACACAATATCGATCAGCTCCGCACGATGCTCGGCGAGTTCGATGGAGTTAGCGCATCTCTATCGCTGGTATCCGACCGAAATTGGAGTGCAGAAGACTCCTACACGGTTCACTTCCGGACTAAGTCAGGGGTGGATGGAATACTACAAAGCACATCCGGTGGATGGGGTCCTCCGATCACATGTACACGAATCTACGGATCGAAGGGCACCCTCTGGATCGAGGGGGACACTGTGCAAATTGCCGACAGTACCGGTAATCGGGTGCTCGATGTACCAGAGGATTTAAAGAACCCACCTCCCAATCCCCCACCTGCAGACCTGATGGTCACAACGTACGATCATCTGCACGGGGCAGGTTCCGATCTAGCGCCCTATACCAAGCTACTGACATCTATGCGGAATCAGATTCTTGGCATAAACGAACCGGCCGATCCGACGCCAGCTACCTTTATGGATGGAGTGGCGGGACAAGAGGTATTGGATGCGATTCGTCAGTCAGCCGAAGAAAAACGCTGGGTAAACATCGCGTAAGAGTCCTCATCCACCCAGTAAACGGTTCAGAGTTGTGGATGTCTCTCTAATTTAGGATCACGTGTTTTGATTGCTCCCTCGGACGGCTATTCGATGACGTCTCGCAAGTATTCAGTTCGCCTTCGCGTTACTGCGATCATCGTACTTGGATCGTTCATTATGGTAAGCATCGTTACGACTGCATATAGCCTTGGCACCTATTGTCTTACCACCTGGGGTGGAAACCCCTTTACTTGATAGCTTCCGGTTCAGTGAGATGTTTCGTGCCAACCTCTCTTGCTCAACCGACCGAACGTTCTTTCGCAATTCGACTTTCAGCAATTGATCCGCGCGCACGACGAGGGATCTTACTCACGAGATATTAGGTGTTAACGCGATGAGACAATTCCCCAATGTAGCGAGTACTCAGCCACGGCGGGCAGGTATACAATCGACCTACATTCCGGCCAAAAGCAAGGGAGCACTGCATGAAGACACCTAGTAAAATTCCGCTCGTCATCGCGATCGCAGTGTGGACAGTGTTCGTGACCGCTACTGCGACAACCGCACAAACTCTGTCAGCAGAGCTCGTGCGGGATTGGCAGACTATGCAAGAACGAATGGTGCGAATTGCCGATGCGATGCCGGCGGATAGATTCGATTATGCATCCACACCAGACCAGCGCACATTCAGCGAACAGATTCTCCATATCGCGGGCGCTAACGTGATGCTACTGGGCTTCCTAGGTGCTCAGGTATCCCAACCTGCCATCGACCTGCAGGACAGGAAAACGTTTGGCTACACAGCGACATCAAAACCGGATGTCCTCCAAGCGCTTAGTGCTTCGTTTGATTACGGGGAGAACACCCTTCAGGAATTCAACGATGAAGACCTGTTACAAGCGGCATCAGGCCCTCCCTTCTTAGGTCAGCCGACCAGGGTGCGCCTTGTGTATTTCGCAATCAGTCACGCGTGGAACATTTATGGTCAGATGGCTGTATACCTTCGTCTCAATGACATCGTACCTCCAGCGAGCCGAGGTGGTGTCTAACGTTTAGGTCGACGTTAGTTCAGGAGTGAATCCCATGACCCAGAAAGCACTGAAAGTTTCTCCGGTAACGCAGAAAGCATTCGCGTATGTGCTCTCTGCACTGGTGTATACAGTTGGATGTACCTCACCTCCTTCGGAAGACATCTCCATCGAACGAGATGCGATTTCCATCGAGGACGGACTCATCAACGGTGTTTCAGTTGGTGCTAATGGAATGGTGCGAGCATATCTAGGCATTCCCTATGCAGCCCCGCCAGTCGGGGAACGCCGCTGGCTTCCTCCTCAACCGGTCGAGCCATGGCGTGACACACTTGAAACCACACAATTTTCTCCCGGATGTATGCAAGATGCCCTACCAGTCCCAGCAGACGCAGACCCGTTTTTTGGTGCGGGTGCTACCGAGTTTGATGAGGACTGTCTTTACCTTAACGTCTGGTCAGCCGCAAAGAGCAACGCTCAACTCCCGGTACTTGTATGGATTCACGGTGGGGGGCTTGTGGTAGGGGATGGTGCCGAAAAAGCCTCCAACGGAGCTTCGTTGGCTGCACGTGGCGCGGTAGTAGTAACGATCAACTACCGGCTTGGACCGTTTGGTTATCTCGCGCATCCGTTGCTACGCGAAGAATCCGAGCACGACGCATCCGGAAACTACGGCCTCTTAGATCAAATCGCGGCGCTTCAGTGGGTACAACGCAACATCGCCGTGTTCGGAGGTGATCCTGATCGAGTCACTATTTTTGGAGAATCAGCTGGTTCGTGGAGCGTCAACTACTTGATGGCAACACCGCTGACTCGCGGGCTGTTCGCTGGTGCCATCGGTCAGAGTGGTGGCGTATTTGGACCCTTGGCGAGTGTGATTCCCAGAGACGTAGCCGAATTGGCTGGGCAACACCTTGCGGAGGCAACGCTGGGACCGTTCGGTGAGGAAAACCGACACCAGGTGGTCACACTCGACGGACTGAGGCTAGCACCTGCTGAAGATTTACTTGGTGCCGCCGCTACCCCGCGCCGTGCTAACAGCGATGGCTGGATAATGCCTGACTCTGAAAATTACGTCTTTCCTACACGTCCGCATATTGACGGCTGGGTAATGCCTGACTCCGTAAGGAATATTTTTGCTGCCGGTCTTCAGAATGATGTTCCAGTCATTGTCGGAGCAAATGCCGACGAAGGCACGGCACTACGGGCACTTGGGCAGACCGAAGGAATCACGACAGTTGACCAGTATCGAGAGCAGGCGCGGCAGCAGTACGGTGCGCTCGCTGATGCGTACCTAGCTGTTTATCCTGCCGCCACGGACGCAGAAGTCGTTCCTCGACTAATCGATAGCCTAGGAGATGGCGCCTTTGTGTGGGAAATGCGCACATGGGCTCGGATGATGGAGACGGTTTCGTCCCCGGCCTACCTTTATTTCTTTACCCGGGTACCACCCGCTGTTGATTCCGACTTGTACGGCGCCTATCACACAGCCGAGATCCCATACGTGTTCAACAACCTTGTCGGGGGAAGTCGGTATTGGTATGCCAACCGCGATTATGACGAGACGGATCGAGAACTGTCCGAAGTCATAAGTTCCTATTGGATTAATTTTGCAGCTTCGGGAAATCCAAACAAGGACGATCTTCCCGAGTGGCCCGCTTACACACATGAGGCGGATATTTCGATGGCATTGGGTGACACTGTACAAGCTAAGCAGTCGATTCGGAAGAAACAGCTAGATTTCTTCGACGAGTACTATGGGGCACAGAATTAAATGCCAGATTTTATGGCACTAATAAGACGAATCTTTCTGTTCCTGACGTTTAGGAGGCCTACATGAGGCAACGAATGCTTCTGGCACACAGCACGTTCGCGCTCTTCATCACGCTGGGGTTGGTGCTGCCAGCTACGGCCCTTGGGCAGTCGACCAACACCAAAGTCACAACGACGTTCCGAACGCCATGGGGGGATCCGGACCTACAGGGCATCTGGGACACCGACGCGATGCGAAGCGTCCCTTTGGAACGACCCGTCGAGTTCGATGAACGGGCTGTGTTGACCAACGAGGAACTGTCCGAGCGAACAGCAGTTGAAAACGTGCGCGCGATTGACGACAAGGTGGGTCGTCCTGAAGGTCGCCAACAACCGCTGCGGACTCCCGCGCATTGGGATGAGTGGTCGGACGAACCATCTGCGCGCACCTCCTTCATCGTCGACCCACCCAACGGGAGATTTCCCCCCCAAACATTAGGCGCACAGCTCCGTGTTCCCATTAAAGGCTCCCAGCTTGGTCTTGTCGGTGGGAGCTTTGCCGATGGCCCTTTCAATGACTTCGATGACTTCAACCTCGCGGACCGGTGTATTACACGAGGGTTGCCACACACATGGTTCCCAAGTCTCTACAACAACGGCTTCCAGATCGTCCAAAATCAAGATCATGTGGCGTTGCTCTACGAACGTCAGCACGAACATCGGATCATTCCGATCGATGGTCGCGAACCACTATCACCTGACATCCGCACGTGGTTCGGTGATTCCCGTGGTCACTGGGAAGGAAACACTCTTGTAGTCGAGGTAACGAATTTTAGCGACCGGACCAATTATCGAGGGTCCGGGGCAACACGACGCCTTATCGAACGTTATACCCGAGTTGATGAAGATACGGTACAAGTAGAAATTACAATGGACGACCCAACAACGTGGACCGATCCATGGACCGCTCTCGTCGAGGGGAAGCGCGACCCCAACTACTGGCAGATCTTCGAGTATGCCTGCCACGAGGGAAACTACGGCTTAAGATTTATGCTCGAAGCGGCACGAGCCGCTGACACAGCTAACATCGATGACCGGTGAGATTGGGTAGACGACGAAATTTTGAGATCAGGCCACTTGATGCTACTCTGGCGGTGTTTCTACCGATAGATCAATGGAGAGGCAGGTTGCGAATATGATGAGGACCATCTGGAATCCGCATGTCTTCGTTATCAGTGCGGCTGCGCTAATGTTTGGAACTTTCGGCTCCCCAGCCGTAACGCCCGCCGCTGAACGTGACACCGAGATCACGTTCACCAAAGACATCGTACCAATCCTGCAAAGGTCCTGCGAAAAATGTCATCGCCCCAAGGGCGCTGCGCCGATGTCATTGGTTACTTATGAAGACGTCCGACCGTGGGCGCGCTCGATCAAGAATCGGACAGGCTCCCGCGAGATGCCGCCGTGGTTTATCGACAAGAACATTGGCATCCAACAATATAAGGACGATCCATCATTGACCGACAAAGAGATCGACACGATCGCAACGTGGGTCGACAACGGTGCCGAACGGGGCGACCAAGACGACCTCCCGTCGCCGATTCACTGGCCAACCGACGGCTGGACTTACGGCACGCCTGATCTGGTCGTATCCTCACCCGAGGGCACCATCGAAGCAGACGCCGCTGATTGGTTTGGCGAGTGGGGTTCTACGCCCCATGACTTGACCAAAGAGCGATACATCAAGGCAATCGAGGTCAAAGAGATCAGAGTCCACGAGGATGCGGAAACCGAGGTTGACAACACGGGCCGCGCCGCACTGGGTCTGTTCGTCGTGCACCACGCAATCATCACAGTCGCAAAAATTGAAGACACGTTGAACCCCCTGGATTGTGGAAACGAGACGACCTGCGCCCATGCACCCGATGAATTTTGGTTGGTTCATGAGTTGGGACAGAACGCCACAATCTTTCCGGACGACGTCGGCGTCAGGCTCCCGTTAGATACAGCTGTCACGTTCAACTCGATGCACCTACACTCAATCGGACGGGAAGTGCGAGCACGGCTTGACGTCGGTTTCACGCTCCATCCCGAAGGCTACAAACCAAAGTACGAACTTGGCGGAAGCCTGGGCGCCGCTACTCAGTACGACTACGAGTTTGACATTCCTTCGAATGATGACAACGTCATGCGTGATGGCTTCCACCGTTTGAGCCAACCGACAAAGCTGTTGACGTTCGAACCACACCTCCACTCCAGCGGAGCACGGATGTGCTTTGAAGCGCTCTACCCAAACAATGCTCGGGAGATGCTCAGTTGCGCCGACTATGACCATAACTGGGCAAAAATCTATGTGTATGAGGACGACGTTGCGCCACTCCTGCCGGCAGGCACGGTCGTGCGCATCATGGCCTGGTACAACAATTCTTCGACGAACAAGAACGTCGTCGACCCGCGAAATTGGAAAGGCTGGGGTAACCGCTCAACCGATGACATGATGACTGGAATCACCCGGTTGGTCCCCATGACCCAAGAACAGTTTGACGAGGAGGTCGCCGCGCGTGGGCAGGCACAAGCTTGGGCGACTGCACAGGATCAGCAGTAGCTGACCTGAGGCTACGCCACATTTTTTGGAACTGCCTCGCAATCGAGAGGTTTCAGATTCCTATACAGTCGCTGGTTACGACCGGCTACGTGTCAGACCCTCCCGCGCCGGTTACAGCTTTTAATCCGGAGAGTTATGTTTTTCAGATCCATGTCTGCTCTAAGCTTCGTCACTATAATCGCACTCATCTCACTAAGTTCGCTCTCTACCCGAGCACAGATTTCAAACCACCCTTCCACATCAAACCGCACACCCTGGGGTGACCCAAACATACAGGCAATCTGGACCCTTTCAACATTGACACCCCTTGAGCGACCACCCGAACTCGTAGGAATAGAGACCCTGACCTCCGAAGAAGCCGCAACATCAACCAGTCGGGAGTTGGATCGGATTGATGGAGACCAACGAGTTGGCGGTGGACGCGGAGATCGGCAATTCGACACGCCCGATGGACGAACCGACGTCGGCCGAGCCTACAACGAGTTCTGGCGCGAGCGGGGTCAAATGCTCCGACAAACCTCACTGATTGTGAATCCGCCAGATGGGAGAATCCCGCACAGGCCGGGGTCCCAACCCCATCGGTCCACTTTTTTTGGTGGAGATGGAGAGTTTCCGGCTGGTCCTGAAAATCGAGGACTCGCCGAACGATGTATCTTGTGGCCAAGCGCTGGACCACCGATGCTTCCGACAACGTACAACAGCAACTTTCAGCTATTTCAATCGCCTGACTACGTAGCAATCGTCAGTGAAATGATCCACGATGTCCGCATCGTGCCTCTGGATGGTCGTCCTCATATCGCACAACAAATACGCCAGTGGCTAGGGGATTCGCGTGGCTATTGGGATGGTGAGACCCTTGTCGTCGAGACCACTAATTTCACTCATAAGACACAGTTCAGCGGATCAACAGCACAGCTGCATTTAATCGAGCGATTTACACGCGTCAACGCTGACACGTTGACCTATGAATTTACCGTTGACGATGGGTCCGCGTGGACCCAACCCTGGACTGCCTCGTGGCCACTCAAGACGTTATCGTCTGCCCTCGGCGTACAACAAACCGCACCAGTCGCACATCTTTTTGAATACGCCTGCCACGAAGGAAATTATGGGATGTTCAATATCCTGTCGGGCGCCCGTGTGTTGGAACAGAAATGACAACACGAGGCACCACGTCGGCAGTTGTTAGTTTCGTGCTATCTCTGTCAACGGCGTCAAGTATTGCCCAAACCGACAGCCAAAGAGCGCCAGACAGCGAGTGGCGGACTTACGGCGCAGACCTTGCGAATACCCGATACGTTCCCCTCGATCAAATCGATGCCACAAACTTCAGCGAGCTTGAAGTCGCCTGGCAGTTTGACACCACTAATCTAGGGTCCAGACCGGAGTTCTATTTCCAGTCAACGCCATTGGTCGCAGGCGGAGTCCTCTACTCGACTGGCGGCACGAGGCGAAGTGTGGTGGCCTTAGATGCCGAGACTGGTGAACTCCTGTGGGTACATCGGATCGATGAAAACACGCGCGGCGAGACATCTCCCAGGCGATTGTCAGGTCGCGGCCTAGCGTACTGGGCGGACGGTTTAGATAAACGAATTTTGTATGTGACTCCTGGCTATAGCCTGATCGCGCTCGATGCTACAACCGGGCGGCGCGTGCCTGACTTCGGCGACAACGGAATCGTCGATCTTCGGAAGGAAAATGATCAAATTATCGACCCGCACGATGCTGATATTGGACTCCAAGCGGCGCCCATCGTCGTTGATGACGTCATTATCGTGGGTGCGGCCCACAGCGCAAACAACCCAGCTGCTGGCGTGGTCACAAAAAGCCAGACCAACGTGAAAGGTTTTGTCCGGGGATATGATGTCCGGACGGGCACACGTTTGTGGATCTTTCATACCGTCCCGACAGCTGACGAAATTGGAAATGAAACATGGCTGGGAGATTCGTGGTCATACACCGGTAACACCGGCGCCTGGGCACAAATGTCAGCGGACGAAGACCTCGGTTACGTCTATATCCCGACCGAAACACCGACCAATGACTTCTATGGTGGTCACAGACCGGGAACAAACCTGTTCGCGAATAGCCTGGTCGCACTCAATGCGAGGACCGGTGAACGCGTGTGGCATTTTCAGTTCACCCATCACGAACTCTGGGACTACGACTTACCCTGTGCCCCAATTCTCACTGACATCGTGGTGGACGGCAGGACAATCAAAGCTCTTGCCCAACCCACTAAACAAGGGTGGGTCTACGTCTTAGATCGGACCAGCGGCCTTCCAGTGTGGCCGATCGAAGAACGTTCCGTCCCCCAGGGTGACGTCCCGGGCGAGTGGTACTCGCCGACCCAACCAATTCCGACCAAGCCACCCGCCTTCGAGCGACAAGGCCTGAGAATCGACGACCTCATTGATTTCACTCCCGAACTCCGAGCTGAAGCAGTGGAGCTCGTTTCCCGATACCGAATTGGACCAATCTTTACGCCACCAGTAGTCAGCCGGTGGGATGGTCCACTTGCGACGCTGATGGTGCCAGGTGCGGGTGGTGGTGCAAACTGGCCAGGCGGTTCTCTCGACCCTGATACGAACCGGCTCTATCTCTTCTCGAACACCAACGTGTTCGCCGTCGGGTTGGGTCACGATCCGGAGCTCTCAGAGATGGACTACTTTGGATCGGTACTTGCCAGAAACCCAAACGCTTCGTCCCCGGGTTGGGACGGAGCCGCCTCTTTGACAGTGCAAGGTCTACCGCTATTGAAACCGCCATGGGGTCGAATTACCGCATTTGACTTGAACCGCGGTGAACTCGTCTGGCAAATTCCACATGGTGAAACCCCAGACAACGTGCGCAACCATGAATTACTGCAAGGTGTGCAGATTCCACGTACGGGAAGTCAGGGACAAATCGGAACGCTGGTAACCAAAACCTTAATCGTGGCTGGTGATGGCGGCTTGTTCACCACACCCACAGGCGAACGCGGGGCGATGCTGCGAGCTTATGACAAAGCGACTGGCCAAGAAGTCGGGGCTTTGTACATGCCAGCCCGGCAAACCGGATCACCCATGACCTACATGCTCAATAACCGCCAATATATCGTGGTCGCCATCAGCGGCGGCGGTTATCCTGGTGAACTGAGAGCTTTTAGGCTCCCCGGCTAGTCATTTGCGTAGAACGAATTTCTGTACGCGACTGCCGGGATTTGATTCAGCCACGTAGATATTTCCGTTCGAATCTGAAGCCAGATGATGGATGCCCTGAAACTGACCGGGGGCGTCACCGTCACTTCCGAACATATCGAGAATCTGGAGACTCTGTCGGTCGACGATCACCACTTGTGAATTAAAGTCTGCCACATACATAAACCGTTGCTCGGCGTCCGGTGAAAACGCCACGCGTGACACCGACCGCCTCGAGGACGCACCACGATTGATAAAAAGTTGGTTGCGATATTCACCGTCAAGAGTGAAGACCTGGATTCGCCGGTTGTCACGATCGCAGACATAGACAAGATCATCCTGAGATACCGCAACACAATGGACCGCCGTCACGCTCAGGGGTGGATTCGTGAACTGATCTGGACCGAGGCCTGAATCATTCACGACCGTTTGACTGCCGGGAACGTCCACGGGGGTATTTCCAAACGCACCCCACATCCGCTTGAAATTTCCCGTGTCCGCATCAAACACAATCACCCGGCGGTTGCCATATCCATCTGCCACTAATAACTCGTTGGTCTTATCGTGTACAAACTGGTCCGCCGGTTGATGAAGGTTGCTCGTATCGCTATTGCCTGTGCTTTCTCCTCGTCGTCCGATCTGCAGGAGCAGGGAACCGCTGGCCGTGAACTTGAGGAGCATATCGTCCGCGGGAGACTCTCCCGACCGACCACCAATCCAAACGTTGTCTTTGTAGTCTACGGAAATCCCATGAGCGATTGACGGCCACTCATAGTCTGGCGCCGGTCCACCCCAGCCTCGAAGAAAACGTCCAGACTCATCAAACTCAAGTACAGCCGGTCCGTGCTCAGGTCGATGCAAAATCCAGACATGATCATGGCGATCAACCGCCACCGAAGACACTTCACCCATTTCCAAATTCTCTGGAAATATCGGCCATTGCGGGTCCACGTCAAATCTCGGAACCGCCCGTAGATCTGGGTCCTGAGCAACCACTGCTCTCTCAACAAACCGTTGTCCAAACGCGAGAACGGTAAGGAGCGTCAAGAACAGCGCACCACCGAAAAGATTACGCGAGTGACTCATTGTTCCCTCCTTCGATCTTTGTTCAGTGTACGCGCTGGAGCCAGTAAACCTGAAGCGATACAATCGCTCCACATCTCTAGGCTGAGCGAGGAAAGAGAAATGAATAAGAGCGGAAGACAACACTGGACGTTGGTATTCCTGATTGTTGCCGCGGCGGTGTCTATGACTGCGCCTGCTTTGTGGGCGCAAGAATCCGCCGCCGGCGAATGGTATTCGTGGGGTGGCGACAGTGCCTTCACAAGGTACTCATCACTTGATCAAATCTCAAGGGATAACGTGACAAATCTCAGTGTCGCGTGGCGCTGGTCATCTGTCGATCGCCAACTACAAGAATCGAATCCGCTCTGGCGCGCTGGGCGAAACGAAGATACGCCATTGATGGTCAACGGCACAGTCTATACGGTGACGGGTCTAGGACTGATTGCAGCACTCGATCCAGCCACTGGTCAAACGCGATGGGTCTACAACCCCAAAAGTTACGAAGGTGGTCGATCAGGCGCGGTGGGATTCATTCAGCGAGGCGTGGGTTACTGGACCGATGGAACCGATGAACGGGTGCTCGTGGGAACCATCGACGCTTATCTTGTCTCGGTGGATGCGCGGACCGGAGAGCTCGACGACACCTTCGGGGACCATGGCCGCGTCGACCTACTTGCAGGGGTTCCACGCGCAACCCGTGAAGCGCGTCACATCGCAGCCAGACGACCACTCGTGGCTGGTGACGTCATCGTTGTCGGGAGCTCAGTCTCAGACCTGCCACTCAACCGAGAGATGCCCCCAGGTGCTGTTCATGCCTTCGACGTACGGACGGGCCGCCGACTTTGGACGTTTTTCACCGTGCCCAGAGAGTTCGAGGCAGGCTACGACACGTGGCTGTCGGGATCAGCCGAATATTCGGGGAATGCCAACGTTTGGGCTGGTATGTCCTACGACCCAGAGCTTGACTACGTCTACCTCCCTACGTCAACGCCCACGAACGACTACTACGGTGGTCAACGCCCTGGAAATAATTTGTTTGCTGAAAGTCTCGTTTGTGTAGAAGCAAAAACGGGCCGACGAGTGTGGCATTTTCAAGCCGTGCACCATGGATTATGGGACTACGACTTTGCATCGACACCAGTCCTCGCTGACATCACGGTGGGCGGTCGCTTAATCAAAGCCGTCATCCAGCCGAGCAAACAAGCGTTTGCTTATGTGTTCGACCGCGCGACTGGCGAGCCAGTATGGCCTATTGAAGAACGACCGGTCGCTGCCTCGACTGTGCCAGGTGAATGGACAGCACTGACTCAACCCTTTCCCACCAAACCGCCGCCATTTGATCTCCAAGGAGCCACTGAGGAAAACCTCCTAGACTTCACACCTGAACTGAGAACGCTAGCACTCAGAAAATTACAGCAACTCGACCACGGACCGCTGTTTACCCCTCCCTCCCTACGCGGGACTTTGATTCTGCCGGGTATCGTTGGGGGTGCCAACTGGCCCGGAGGTGCATTCGATCCTGAGACTGGCATCTTTTATGTCGCCTCTCGTATGAATCCGTCGCTCGTCAAGGTGTCGTCCGTGGACCCCGAGCGCTCCAACCTGCAATACCGTGGACAGGCTGGAGGACCTGGGCAAGGAGGTGTCAACGGTATCTCCGATGCTTCGGATTTGATGACCCTTGAGGGACTTCCTCTGTTTAAGCCACCGTATTTTCGAGTGTCGGCGATCGACATGAGTGCAGGCTCGCAGCTTTGGATGTCCCCGATCGGAAATGGACCGCGCCAGCATCCTCTCTTCCGCGAACTCAATCTTCCACCGCTCGGCGGCGACTACCACCGAGGGAGCGTGATGGTCACAAAAACCCTTCTGTTCGTCAGTATGTCCGCAATGCACTCACAGGGTGTACCACAGCGTGCAGCGTGGGCCGAATGGGCTGACCCAGATGACGAACTAGTGCTGTTCTACGTGTTCGACAAACAGTCGGGAAATCTCCTGCACACCATGAAGCTTGACGGTTTCTCTGCGGCAGCACCCATGACGTACGAGTACAAAGGTCGTCAATACCTCATTATTGCGACTGGTTCTGGTCTCGATTCGGCACTCGTCGCCCTGAGCCTTGGGTAAGAAGATGAAAGCAGGCACATCGATTTCCTGGCACACCTGTGCGGGACAGTAGAGATTCGATCGTCGCTCCACTTACGACGTTCTAGGGTGCCGCAAGATTCGCCGCAATGATTTCTTCGTCGTTGCGGGCATAGATCCTCTTGTTTGCATAGGCGGGGTGAGACCAGTTGACCGTTTTTAACTCTCGACGGTTGCCAGGCCTAGATGTCGGCTGAATCAGATGTGTACGGCTGATTTCTTCATACCCTTCAGGTGTTAGATCCGCGATGACCAGATCGCCTCGGTCGGTGTTAATGAAGAAGCGCCCCTGGTTGCGAACGATGAACCCGCTCGCCCACCGGGCCCGTTCCCCTATCGCCTCCTGTGTTTCCCACACGCGTTCGCCGGTCTCGGCGACCAAACACCGCAATTGACCGTAACTGCCAATGCCGTAAATGTAGCCGTCCTCGATCACTGGTGTTGCGAGCACCGAGTGTAAGCCGTCGGTGAGAATCTCACTGGTGCTCTTGCCCTTCCAGTGCACCTCGGCCTCTGGACGATCCGCACCCAGCGTCAGCATGAGTGGCCCCTGATAAAAAGTTGTCACGAATAGGTCTGCCCCATACTGAACCGGCACGGCAACGGTCATATCGTACCCAACGGTAAACGGTTGGCTCCAAAAGACCTCCCCGGTCTGTGGATCCAGTGAGACTACTGCCCCTGGATGCCAGATGATGAGCTGCCGAACACCGCTGGCCTCGATGATGATCGGTTGACCAACACCTGGTCCCTCTGTCGATGAAAGCGCGCGCCAGACTTCCTCACCAGTTATCTTGTCAAAGGCAACAACTTTCGAATCCGGCACGCCACCCACCATGGCGACCAATCGACCTCCGTCCACAAGCGGTGAGCTACTGAACCCAAACATCGGAATGTCCGCACCAAATTCCTCAACGTAGTTTCGCGTCCAATGCACATTGCCGGTCTCGACATCGAGAGCTACCAGTTGACCAGCGGACCCTTGCACATACACACGATTGCCCTCAACAGTGGGTGTCGCACGTGGCCCCTCATCCCAAGAAATGCCGGCGTAGTTGGCCTCCCACTCGTGCGTCCACAGCTCGCGACCAGTCTGTTCGTCCAGACACACGATACGTTCGATACCGACCATGCCGCTGGTCCGTGAAAAATCGGTCACGAACACTCGTCCATCCACGACGGCCGGTCCGGCATAACCATTCTTGATGGGGGTTCGCCACACCACCTCAAGTCCATCTTCGGGAAAATGTTCAAGAATGCCAGACTCGTTCCAAACACCCAGCCGGCCCTTGCCCCGAAATTCTGGCCAATCCTCGGCTTGCGTTGCAGTGACGCTAAGTGCCAGAAACGCGGCGAACCACGCGGCAGTCCGACAAAAAATAATATTACGGCTGTAATTCGTCATAAATGGCTTCCACCGCTCTCTCGACACGGGTCATATCGTACTCAGGATATTTCTCTTGGAGGTTGAGTTGCGAGGCCGTTTCGTCAACGTTTTGGCCAGCCTGCAATCCGTCACGAACCGCGTCGAGTAGATCCTCTGTGAACATCGCGTGTGTTCGCAAATCGTCCCACGTCATCCACTCGAAGATAGGACTACCGGGCGGGGGCGGTGCATGTCCCGGAATCACTCGAGTTACACCGTCGATCTGCGACACCGCCTTCGCCAATGTCTCAGGGTACGCGACCCCACTTCCACCTCTCGCTCGATCGATATACGGAGGCGTCTTGCCAGCAAATAGATCACCCACATGTGCTGTCCCAACCGCAGGAAAAACCACTATGGAATCGCCGTTTGTATGAGCAGCCCCACTGTAATATAAGTCGATCTGATCGCGACCTTCAAAAAGCGACAACCGATCGACGTACGTCTCAGTCGGTACCGTGCCCACCATGCTGGTGGGCACGTTCTCGTGCGCAACTATGCGACTTACGCCTAGGAAGTCGCCATTGCTTCCCGTGTGGTCGCCATGAGCATGCGTGTTGATAATCGTAGTCACCGGTTGGTCAGTGACAGCCTGGACCGCATTCAGAATCGCCGCCCCCCACCCAGGGTTTTTAGTGTCCACCAATACCACGCCGTGATTGTCAGTAATGTACATCGCGGTGTGACCCCCACCGCCACTGATGACGTACAAGTTATCTCCTACGTCCATCGACTGGATGGCTACCACACGTGGCTCCTCCTGTGCCCGGGTGCCAGACGTGGTCATGGTCAGCGCTCCGGCGCCCAGTAGTAGAGGAAGCACAATCACCCGTCTCATGACGGACTTAGTGTGCCATGTAACGGCAACACTGGCTGTCGGTAACTTAACTCTCGTGACAGCGGTCTGACTACCTATCGACCTCATCCTCACGCTGGGACTCCTCTCCGACTGAGCACTTCACAACTGGCGTTCATACTCGACTCGCACATACAGCAACTCAGTCTCATCAGGGCAGGATACGAAATCCTCTCGGATGATCGGGGGTCCACACCTCTGGGACTGTGTAGTCATTTCGATGAGGCATCTGCACCTTCGGAAGACTGTCTCTGTCCATGACATCATCTTCGCCAATGATTCCGTTCTGGTGTAGCAGGAATGCGGTCAATGCGTAGACCTCATCCGGCGTCAGATGCCCTGGTCGATCGTATGGCATAGCTCGGCGTATGTAATCCCACACGCTCGGGGCAAAAGGCCAGTACAAAATCGGGAAGTAGTTACTGGAACGTGTAACCGCTCCTCCAACTAAGGCATGCGCCGGACCCTCACGCCCCGTTGGACCATGGCAAGTTGCACAACCACGCCGTGTGAACACCAGCACACCTTGCTTCGCAGTCCCGGTTCCCTCAGGAAGTTCCGTGCCATCGGGTCCCACCGACAGATCCCAATCACGAAGCTCGGTTGCGCTGGGAGGACGACCGAGCCCGGAAGGGGACACCTCCTGTGCGTGTCCGAACATTACCGCTCCACTCGTCAATACTCCCGTCAACAGAACCGCACTACGCGTGTACATCCGCAATCTCCTCAACGGCCGGAAGCCCATTGGTGACGCTCCCATCTCTGTTGATCCTCCATGGTTGCATCCAATTGCAATGTCCCAATTGACTCTGCACTGTTCCGTACAACTCCTGTCGCGTCAGGCCCCAATACGCCGCATACTCGGCTTCCGACGGCTGTATCTGGCCTTTCTCATCAGTACACCGTGATTGAAGCACCGCTTCCTCGCCAGCCCAGTGCCACGGTATGTAAAACCGCGTATGAGCCTTCGGTAACGCAGGGCCAGCCAGTTCGGCATCTCTATACGTCTGACCCCCATCCGTTGAGACTTCCACTCTGCTGATCGCACCACCACCCGACCACGCCAAGCCAGTCACGACGTACTGACCATGAGTCCGCAAAGAGTGGGTACCTGACGGGAAGGTAACCACCGACGACGGTCCAAAGTCGTACGTATCGGGATGGGTCCTCGGATCCGGACTCAGAAAACGCGAGTGCTCTTGAAACGATAGATACGGCTGATCCACGACCTTGATGCGTCGCAGCCACTTGACGTTATAAATACCTTCGAACCCAGGTACGATCAGGCGTAGTGGGTAACCGTGGTCCGGACGAACTGGTTCCCCATTCTGTCCATACGCGACCAACACATCGTCCAGAGCTTTTGGGAGCGGAATGCTCTTCGTGTGTTTACCGCCATCCGCGCCCTCAGCAACAATCCACTTCGCGTCGGTCTTGAGCCCAACTTCATTAAGTAACACTGAGAGGGGCACCCCGGTCCATTCACTGCACCCCATACGACCGTGCGTATCCGAGACGGTTTGGCCTCGAGGACTCGGCCGATTTCCAACGCATTCCAGAAAATGAACCCGAGAAACAAACGGTAACCGTTTCAGTTCCTCGACTGTGAATACCAGTGGACGATCAACCATTCCATGGAGCATAAGCTTGTGTTCCGCTGGGTTGATGTCTGGAATGCCGTAATGGTGTTGGGTCGCGAAATGCAGAGAGGTCGGGGTAATAATACCCACCGAGTCACTTAAGGGGGTACGTGCACTCGGTCGATGGGGCGTTGGCCGTACTGCCGGTCTGTCCGGATGGCTTCGACCTTCTATCACTCGTGTCGTGGTCACGAACCGAGAGCGCTGCCCATAAAGCACGTTGACAAGGGCATTTTGGTCGTCGCTGCGTTGGGATAGAGCTGCGTGAGCAGACCGAGGGATTAGAGCTCCCCACGCAGCGGGGGTAAAAGCCAGACCCGCCAGTGCGCTCCCCTGCTTAAGAAATCGTCGTCTGTGACGTCGTATCTTCTTCATACACCTCTTATACCCTTTTTTGGTCGAACTGCAAATCACACATATATAGAATGTCTTCAGTTAACTGACTTTTCGGTGCGATATGGACAAATACCACCCTCTCAGTAGGTTGCTCGTTGATTTTCTTCGAGCAAGCAAAACCCCCTTCGGAGGCGTTCATCTATGACGACACTCGCACGCAGCACCTTGACGTTCAGCTTGATCGCGTACCTTAGCCTCGCGTGCGGCGCACCCGAATCACCCGGCTCTAGCGAGGAATTTGAAACAGCTGCCCTAGAAGACCCTGGTGCTGGAACGGTTTTGAGAATCGACCCACGTTTTGACACCCTAGTTCCTCTGGATGCCAGCATTGAACAGCTCGCTAGTGGCTTCGTTTTTACCGAAGGACCGGTATGGATTCGAAACGAATCGCGGCTGTTGTTCTCAGATGTGCGAGCCAACGGCATCTATCAGTGGGCCGAAGGAGAAGGAACACGTCCTTACTTGGAGCCAGTGTTCGAGGGAGACCGAACAGGTCTTCGATCTATCAGTTCCAACGGTCTCACGCTTGACGCTGAAGGACGTCTGATTCTCTGCGAGCACGGGAATCGCCGCATCTCACGACTCGAAAGTGACGGTACACGAACAACACTGGTTAGCAGCTATGAAGGTAAGCGACTCAACAGCCCAAACGACGCTACCTACTCCTCGGATGGATGGCTTTACTTTACCGACCCTTCGTACGGCATGGAAGGACTGGAAGACTCGCCCCTTCGCGAGCTTAATTTCAATGGCATCTATCGGTTAAGTCCGGCTGGTGATCTTGAGCTACTCTACCGAGATCAATCACGCCCGAACGGCATCGCCCTGTCCCCAGATGAACGCACTCTCTACGTAGCAAACTCTGATGAAAATCAGAAGGTTTGGATGGCATACGACCTCGACGTGGACGGCGTCTCAAATCCACGGGTGTTTTACGATGTCAACGACCAACTAGATCAAGGTGCTGCGGACGGGATGAAAGTCGACCGAGCCGGAAACATTTTTGCTACAGGCCCAGGTGGCGTTTGGGTCTTTGCTGCTGATGGCACGCACCTAGGCTCGATCATCCCCAACGAAGTCCCCGCAAACGTCGCGTGGGGTGATGACGGACATACACTTTATATGACTGCAGAAACGGGTCTGTACCGAATTAGATTGACCACGGGCGGTTCTATCCCAGGACCATAAGGTATACCTTATGCGAACCGTAAACATTGTCATGTCGATCATCCTTCTCTGTGGCGCGCTCAATAGTGCCCAGCCAAGAATCCCTCCACATCCACTCGTAACACAGACCCAATACGAACAATGGTTGATTGACCTGTCGAACTGGGGACGTTGGGGCCCAGACGATGAACTGGGTGCTCTCAATCTCATCACACCAGCTAAACGGAAGGCGGCGGCAGCATTAGTCACCAACGGAATTACCGTGTCGCTTGCATCTACCGCACAGACCGAAGCTACGGTCGACAATCCGTGTCCGATCTCGTGGTCAATGATCAGTGCCGCACCAACAGGTGCAAGCGATACTGTCGCGTACCCGTGTATCCATGGCCCCGGAACGACTCACATCGATGGTTTTGCACACCGATTCTTCGACGGTAAGATGTGGAATGGTTATCCGATGGACAGCTTTGTCACTCTAGAGGAGGGCGCCAAAAAAAATTCAATCCTGACGATGAAGGATGGCATCGTAACACGTGGTGTGTTGTACGACATTCCGCGGCTAAAGGGTGTGCAGTATCTTGAACCTGGCACGCGTGTTTTTGTTGACGACTTGGAGGCCTGGGAAGCAAAGACTGGCGTAAGAGTTGGAAGTGGCGATGCGATGCTGTTTCGCTGGGGTCGCTGGGCCAGACAGAAGACCCTCGGACCTTTCGACACCGGGTCAGAAGCCGCCGGCCTCGATAACACTGTGATTCCCTGGCTAAAGGAACGAGATGTCGCGCTCATCGGATGGGAAACACCTGGGTATATGCCACAGCCACCAGGTGATCTCTCACGACTGGCCCTTCATGACTTTGCGCTCACGATGCTCGGAGTACATCTTCTTGACCGTGCGGACTTCGACGCACTTGCCGAAGTGGCCGCCGCACAGAATCGGTGGGAGTTTATGTTGATGATCGCTCTTTTGCCGATTCCAAACGGTACGGGGTCGCCGGTTAATCCGCTGGCGATCTTCTGACAGGTATACAATCCATGAAGGTCATGACTCGACTGACCTCGGTGGGAATTCTATTTGTGCTGCCGCTCATAGCGACGGCTCAGCCTAGCGGTGAGGGAGTGGCCGTACCTCGTACGTCCCAGGGCTCTCCCGATTTCAGTGGATATTGGGAGTACGGCACAGCTACTCCCCTCCAGCGCCCTGAAGCCCTTGGAGACAAGTCCGTCCTGACCCCAAAAGAGGCGTCTCTATTCCTCACAGACCGATATACCAATATCGCCCGAACCCGAGACCTCCAACTCAATGCGGACTGGTGGGTTCCAGGGAATCTGACAAACGGTCGTACGTCGTTGATAATCGACCCCCCAAACGGGCGGATTCCTGAGCGAACAGCTGCCGGTATCACTCACGTTGAAACACTCGGTATTCCGTTACGGCTCCGTTCTGCCGACGGTCCTGAAGACCGAGAACGGTATGAACGATGCATCATGGGACGTTCCATTCCCATGGAAGCCAGGCCTCCGCCACGACTCATGCAAATCTTTCAAACACCCGACCACGTCGTCATTCTCAATGAGCAGAACTCCGAATACCGAATCATCCCACTCGATGGAGGGACGGAGCTCACAGCTACGATTAGACAATGGCGCGGAGACGCGCGTGGACACTGGGAGGACAACACGTTGGTCGTCGAAACTAGAAACTTCAACGGCAAGTGGACGTTTTACGGAACTGGCCCAGAGATGCACCTTGTAGAGCGGCTGTCTTTTATCGAGCCGAATACCTTGCACTACGAGTTCACAGTGAATGATCCAGCATCATTCGACGCGTCGTGGACCGTCATGTTTCCAATTACCCGCGTTACCGGACCGCTTTATGAGAACGCGTGTCATGAAGGAAACTATAGTATGCCCCTCATCCTCAGGGGAGCGCGTGCCGAAGAAGCCAAGTCTAGCAGGAGTTTAAAATGAAGCGTCCGGTGCTCGCAGCACAGTTCATGCTCTCGGCACTCATGTTGTGTCATGCAATCCGTGGCATGCACCTGCAAGAAGAAAAGGAGAACCAATGAGTCCGTACAGTGTCGCATACTGGTTACCCTTGGCCACGATTGTGTGCCTATCACCCAACAGCGCTCTCGCTCAGACTCAGAGTAACGCCGATGCAGAGTCAACATGGACGCTCCCGCGTACCCCAGACGGTCAACCGGACCTTCAGGGCTATTGGACGACTCAGACTTTTACACCGCTCGAGCGCCCCGAACGTTTGGCTGAACAAGAATTCTTTACAGAAGAGGAGATGGCGGCACTACAGGAGCAACTTACCGCGGAAGGAGTTGACCCGCTGCGACGCGATGCCATCGCAACTGCGGACCCAGAACTTCGAGAGAAACAGCTCTATCAAGCTAACCGTGATCCGTCGTATGTTCACTACGACAACGAAGTCTGGCTACGCACACTCGTGCCCAAGGGGCTATCAAGTAGACGGACATCGCTGATAACAGACCCGCCTGACGGAAAAATTCCACCCTTGACCCCGACAGCTGCAGTCCGAGTGGCAGCCGAACAGGCTGCGCGACGTGGCCTAGGCGCGTTTGACAGCCATGAAACTCGGCCCTTGATGGAGCGCTGCATCGTGTGGGCGCATGAAGGTCCACCGATCTTGCCGCCGGCCTACAACGATATTCACCAGATCTTTCAAACACCAGATTACGTCGTGTTATTCACCGAACTTGGAGCCAACCCGCCTCGGATAATCCCTCTCGACGGACGACCATACAACTCGAACAAGATTCGGCAGTTCTCAGGCGACTCACGCGCCCACTGGGATGGAGACACACTCGTTGTCGAGACTCAGAACTTCGTCGAGCGGCGGAGCTACCGTGGCTCTTCAGGGTTCCGGCAAGTCGTGGAACGCTTGACGCGTGTCGATGCCGACACTATCCGCTACGAGTTTACAGTCACCGATCCCACCACTTGGACTAGCTCATGGAGCGCCGAGGTTCCAATGATCAGGACTGAGGGTCCCATGTATGAATACGGCTGCCACGAGGGCAACCACGATATTCGCCACATCCTTGAGATTCACCGCAATCTGGAAACACAGGAGAGCAACCCTTGAGGGCCGTCATCGCCACAGTCCATGGCTCAGGAATGGCGGTGGGCACTTCTTGCAACAGAATATTTGCAGCGGATTTACAAACTTCCCGCTTGTAATGCGAGGACCAATGAGACACCCAAAACCAAAGACAACACGGTGCAATCTCACATTTGTGATTGCGCTGTCCATTGCTGGGTTGACCTACGGAATAACGCTTACTGCACAGCAAGGCGGTCGCCAGCCTCGGATCAATAAGGTTATTGAAGCACTGGAGAATGGCCGCCCAGCCATTGCCAATCAGGAATGGCGTTTCATCGATATGGAACACGGACCGTTCTCGGCCGAACGCTTGGGATCAATCCTCGCGGAGATGCATGGAGAGAGAGATGCGCGCGGCCAGTTGGATCTTGCGCCGCTAGTGCGCATTCCTCAAGAGGGCGACGAAGATTTCAAATGGGCCATTAAACAAGTCTTAGATATCGGCGCTCTAGGTGTCATCCTCCCCCACGTTGACACCAAAGATGAGGCAATGCGATTTGTCCGCGCCATGCGCTACCCACCAAGGCGGAACGCGCAACAGCCCGAACCAAGAGGCGAGCGAGGCTGGGGACCAGGACGTGCTACGCGTCTGTGGGGCCTGTCAAATAGCACCGAATATCATAATCTGGCCGACGTCTGGCCACTCAATCCTTCCGGCGAACTCTTTGCCGTGGCGATCATCGAATCGGCCGAAGCCGTTCGCAATATCACGGAAATCCTCGAGGCCCCTTTGAGCGCGATCATGGTCGTTCCAGGCGACATGAGTCTGGATATGGGACTCGGACCCCCAGGGAATGAAAATTATCCAGAAATCGATGCGGCATATCAGACAGTCCTGACCGCATGTTTAGCGCAGACAACTGTTATCTGCGGATGTGGTGATTCTCGCAGCAGAATGCAGATGCGTTTCGACGAAGGATGGCGGTTCTTTCTTCCGATCGGCAACTGAGCGCATGGGCAATGTTAAAGGCGCTGTTCCGCACGGAGCGCAGGTCGCCGTCCTGTTAACACTTGGTTCATTAGCGGTGGCTGCCCAGGCACAGCAAGACCGCCCGCCGACTGATGCCAACGTCGCTTCTGGAATGCGCATATACAGGCAAAAAGCTGACTGCCAGGCCTGTCACGGCTGGGCCGGGGACGGACGAAAAATGGATAGTCAGATGCCTGACGGAGCTAATTTACGGACGAGCCAGCTCGCTCGCGACCAGTTGATCTTCGTGATTAAATGCGGCCTCCCTGGACGCAACATGCCAGCTTTCGACCGTTTTGCCTATCAGGACGATCGTTGTTTAGGGCGAACGGAGTCCGACCTTCGGCGACTGGGGTTAGAGTTGCCCGACCCTGCCGCCACATTGCAGCAGCGAGAAATCGAGCGCCTAGTCGATTTCCTATATGCCAAAGTGATTGGCGGAGGTGCGATGGACAAGTCCAAATGCATTGACTACTGGGGATCTGACGTCTCAGTGTGCAGCGAGTTTCCCTGATAGCGTCTCAATCATCAACGATCTAACGCGAAGACAAATAGATAGCTGGAATTCTCAAGATTATCGTATTTCACGGGATGCAAGTGGCGTCCGCTGGCTTGCACTGCAATATACTGCTTGGGACCAATTGAATAAGTGACCGGCGCGCCCTTGAGGGGCGTACCGACGTTGAAACGCCAGAGCTCTTGAAGTGTCTCGTCGTTGTACGCAACGACCCAGCCATCCTGTAACGCAGTAAAAACTAATCCACCGGCCGTATTGATGACACCTGATCGAACCTCAATGTCGGTCACAGCCTTTGCAATGACCTTATGTTCGACAGCATCGAACGCGGTTACCGAACCGTAGTAGAGATCACTGCTGTACTCACGACGTTCGCTAGCTTCCCGATCGACCCCTCCATCAGGAGATAGGGGAACTACCGTAGCTCCTGTCTGCGAGAAGCAGCCTTCGGTGCCAACACCGTAGGCAATCTGCTTGACTGGATTGTACGCCAACGGCTGGTGTGCGATCCCGCCGTGCCAGGTAGGACAGGCGCGCTTCATGACGTCACGATCAGCCCGCAATGCGCGAGCCTCGGGATTGTAGATCTGCACGTCAAGATTCGGATCGTAGTCCAGAGGACGACCTGTCACTGGATCAAGACCAGAAGTCCAAGTGAGATCGTTGACGTACTGCGCCCCTTTGATAAAGGCACCGTTAGTACGATCAACCGAATAGAAAAACCCGTTGCGCGCATAATGCCCAACGACCTTCCGGAGCTGGCCGTCTATCGCAATGTCGTAGAGCATGTGGATACCAACTTCGTCGTAATCCCATGAGTCGTTTGGTGTGTACTGGAAATGCCAAGCCCTCTCGCCAGTCGCCACGTCAATTGCGACGACCGAGTCCGTGTAAAGATTGTCTCCAGGGCGATACTCCGCGTCGTAAATAGGATAGGGATTTCCGGTGCCAAAAATATACAGATTGGACTCTGGGTCGTACGACCCAGTTTGCCAAACACCCCCGCCGCCGGTCTTCCAAGCATTGTGGTCGTCCTTCCAGGTTTCGCTACCCGGTTGGCCCGGTTCCGGAACCACGTACCATCGCCACCGCTCCTCACCGGTTGCTACATCCAACCCAGCTACCCAGCCCCGTGTTCCCGCATCGCCAGAACCATTCTGAATCAGAACCGTCCCATCCGCTACCAAGGGTGCGGCGCGGAAAGCTTCACGTCCACCGAATTCGTTTACGGCGGCAATCTCGTGATCCCAGACGATCTCCCCAGTATCACGATTAATTGCGATGACCCGCCCATCTGGCAGATTCGCTACCACCAGTTCTTCCCACAACGCAATGCCTCGTGTTCGAGATCGGTTTCCTTCATGTTCGACGCCAGGGTCGGTGATCCATATAAACTCACCCTTATCAGGGTGCCTCACGTCAATCTTGTAGACCGTGCCCCACCCATCAGTGGTATACATGAAGCCATTGTCGATGAGCGGATTGACCTCATTCTCGGGACCGTTTTGTCCAGTATCTTGCATACCACCTAGCGCAAGGGCCCACACGAGTCTTAGATTTTCAACATTGTCTCGGTTAATCTGTGCCAGTTTGGAATATCGTTGTGAACCATAATCACCGTTCATGAGCAGCCAATTCTGTGGCTCGTTTTGCGCGTTGATTAGACGATCCTCATTGACGGTAATTGTGAACTGGCTTTCAAGCACAATCACCGAAGCCACTATGACGAGCGGACACACGAGAAGGACTTGGATCGGTGAGTGATAGCGCATCGTTTCCTCCCCCGTGTAACGCGCGACGGGTATATCGTACCGAGGTTCGGTCAGACTTGTGCTAGGTAAGGTACTACGAAACGCCGGTCGTGATCAGCCGTCAAATTCGAAGAGGAGATTTGAGATGAGCAGATGGTGTCTGATCGCATTCGCATTAGCAACAACACCAATCGCTTTTCAAGCACAATCGGAGCGGAGCTTTACTCCCGTCACCGACGCGATGCTGCAGAACCCTGCTGCGGCTGACTGGCTAATGTGGCGTCGGACACTCAACAGCTGGGGGTACAGCCCGCTCGACCAAGTAGACCGCGGAAACGTAGGTAAGTTGCGCATGGTCTGGTCACGTGCCTTGGCGACCGGAAGCCAGCAGGGGACACCACTGGTCTACGATGGCGTAATGTACATGCCCAATCCGCGTGACGTCATCCAAGCCATTGACGCAGTGACAGGCGACTTACTCTGGGAACACCGCCGGTCACGTCCCGCAGACCTCGACGATTATGTGGCGGCCTCGCTGTCGGAAGCGAAACGAAACATCGCCATCTATAGCAACCTGATCATCTCCACAAGTGCCGACGATTATGTCTTTGCCCTCGATGCCGAAACCGGACAGTTAGCGTGGGAAACCGAGATTCTGGATTACACAAAAAACCCAGCCCATCAATCCTCTGGTCCGATCATTGCAAATGGCAAGGTTATTTCAGGTCGTGGATGTATGCCTGAGGGCGGACCAGAAGCCTGTATTATCGCCGCCCACGATGCCGAGACCGGCGCAGAGCTATGGCGCACCAATTTAATTCCGAGGCCAGGCGAACCGGGAGATGAAACCTGGGGCGATGTTCCCTACGAGCAGCGACGGCATGTCGGTTCCTGGATGGTGCCTAGTTATGATCCAACTCTAAACCTCATTTACCTAGGGACGTCGGTTACTTCACCAGCCCCGAAGTTTATGCTTGGCGGCACTGACAACAAACACCTTTATCACAACTCAACGCTGGCACTCGATGGTGACACCGGAGAAATTAGTTGGTACTACCAGCACCTGAACGATCACTGGGACCTTGATCATCCCTTTGAACGTCTACTCGTCGACACCATGGTCACACCAGCAGCTGCGTCAGTGAGTTGGATCAATCCACGTCTACAGCCGGGCGAATATAGGAAAGTCATTACTGGAATACCTGGTAAGACCGGTGTGGTTTACACGCTAGATCGCGAAACGGGTGAGTTCCTATGGGCCACACCTACGGTCACACAGAATGTGATTAGCAACATCGATGGTGCAACCGGGGCAGTAACAGAAAACTCTGAGGTCGTTTTCACAGGCATGGGACAAGAAGTCGTAGCGTGCCCGACATATAACGGGGGAAAAGACTGGGAAGCTGGCGCCTATAGTCCGTTGACCAACTTGATGTATTTCCCGCTACGTAATACTTGCGCGCGAATGTTAACGGTAGAGAGTGCGGACACACTTCCGCTTGAGCTCTATTCGCTCGCGGTGCGAAACCAAATTGCACCGGGCACGGACCAAGTTGGAACGGTCCAAGCTATCTCAGCGGAGACCGGTGAAACGGCCTGGAAATTCGATCAACGTGCCGCAACGGCCTCTCTCGTCGCAACCGGGGGTGGTCTCGTGTTCGGAGGTGATGCGAATGGACGATTCCAAGCTTGGGACCACGAAACTGGTGAAGTCTTATGGGAAATCAACCTCGGCTCATCCGTCACAGGTTTTCCAATCACCTATGCCGTCGACGACCAACAGTACATCGTAGCTAGCACGGGAACCGGGGGAAACCCCAGGTCGTTTCTCTCTTTGACGCCAGAACTTCGTCCCAGTTCCGGCAACAATCTTTTCGTGTTTGCCCTACCCAATTAATTCAGTGGGCCTATGGTCAATGTTTCCCTCCCTGTCAGAGGAACGATGGTATGAAGTGACCGAGAGACCTCGGACAATCAACTTGCCAAAGCACAAAGGGATTTCAGAGAAACTAGAGAGAGTTTTATCTATCGCTTGATAAAGAGAGGACGAGATGCCCCAGGTTTCTATAACAGTCAACGGAAAGACACGCGAGAACCGTGTGGAACCGCGTCTCCTTCTTGTGCATTTCTTACGTGAGCACCTCAACTTAACCGGTACACACGTGGGTTGCGATACTAGTCAGTGCGGGGCTTGCACGGTGCTACTCAATGGTCGCAGCGCGAAGTCGTGCACAATGTTCGCCGTGCAGGCAAGTGGCAGTGAAATTACCACAATTGAAGGACTCGCAAAAGACAACGACCTTCACCCCCTGCAGGAAGGTTTCTGGGAAGAGCATGGCCTCCAGTGCGGGTATTGCACGCCAGGGATGATTATGTCCGCAGTTAATTTGCTGAATCAGAATGCTCATCCGAGTGAACAAGAGATCCGTGAGGGCATCGCGGGTAACTTCTGTCGGTGCACCGGCTACCAGCACATCGTCAATGCCGTTCAGCACGCCGCAAACAAGGGTTAATTAATGGCCATTTCCCCAGTTTTACCAAAACTCGTCGGGGCTCGTATCAAACGGCGAGAAGATCCGCGCCTCATCCAAGGACTAGCGACCTATGTCGACGACCTCAAAATTCCGAGCATGTGTCATCTCGTCTTCAAGCGTAGTGACGTTGCACATGGCCGTATCAGTTCAATCGACGTCCATGCTGCGGAAAACATAAACGGCGTTGAAGCAGTCTATACCGGCACGCAGATCGCGGAATTGCTCAAGCCAATGCCAAACGTAATGCCGTGGCCAGCACCTCCACATCACGCCGTCGCTATAGATGTTGTGCGATATGTTGGTGAGCCGGTGGCCGTAGTGGTAGCGTCCGATCGCTATATCGCCAAGGACGCGGCTGATGCCATCGTCGTCGATTACGAGGCGCTGCCAGCAGTGGTGGATCCAGAGCAGGCCATCACTGGAGAATCGATCTGTATCCACGAGAATTTTGAAAACAACATCGCAGTTCCCCATTTCTCAACCGGCACGGGTGTCAGTCGCGATGGAAAGGTTGACGACAGCGTGGTTGATAAAGCATTCGCTGATGCAGATGTGATCATCTCTCAGCGAATGGTGAATCAGCGTCTGGCACCCACGCCGATAGAGCCTCGCGGGGTAGTTGCTCATTACGAATCCGGAAAAGAAACCCTTACGATCTGGTCTTCGACACAAAATCCACATGTTCTCCGTTCTCACATAGCGATGATGCTAAACCTCGGCGAAAATCAGGTAAGAGCCATCGCTCCTGAAGTTGGTGGCGGGTTCGGTTGCAAGATCAACATCTACGGCGAAGACTACGTCACAGCGGCATTGTCAAAACGCCTCGGTCTTCCGCTCAAGTGGATAGAGGATCGATCGGAGGCCTTCATGGCCACCACGCATGGACGTGGCATCATCGGATATGTAGACCTCGCAGCCAAGAAAGACGGAATGGTTCTTGGTCTGAAGCTGCGTCTTATCGCGGACATTGGTTCGTACAACATGTTGTTCACTACAGCCATTCCGACCTCCACCATGCAGATGGCGAGCGGCACATATCGGATTCCCGCTATAAGAACAACTCTCACAGAGGCTTTCACGAATAAAACACCCACCGACGCCTATCGGGGTGCAGGACGGCCTGAGGCCACCTATTTTGTCGAGCGCGCGATGGACATGCTTGCTCGCGAACTTGATATGGATCCAGCCGATGTGCGGCGAAAAAACTTCATTCGGCCCGAAGAATTTCCTTACACCACCCAAATGGGTGCTCAGTATGATTCTGGAGACTACGAAAATACACTAAACCACGCATTGAAAACAGCTGGCTGGGAACAACTGAAGGCTGAACGTCACCAAGCCCAACACAGCGGGCGCTTGGTTGGTCTAGGTCTGTCAATGTACGTCGAGGTCTGTGGCACCGGTCCCTCTGCGAGCCTCCCCACCGGCGGCTGGGAACACGCTCAGGTGACCGTTGAACGCGACGGCCGTATCAGTGCTACAACCGGAGCATCGCCACACGGGCAAGGCAACGAGACAACGTTTGCCCAAATGTTGTCCGATCAATTAGGGATCCCGATAGAACACATCTCGATTCACCATGGCGACACGGGTGTTGTGAAACAAGGGGTCGGCTCGTTTGGAAGCCGCTCGCAGGCGGTAGGTGGAACTGCCATACACATGGCCGGCGCGAAGGTCCGAGCCAAGATGGCAAAGTTCGCTGCCAATCTCATGGAAGCCAATGAGGATGATTTGATCTTTGAGAGTGGCAACATCATGGTAAAGGGTTCGCCCTCCTCCGCAATCCCGTTTACCAAGGTCGTCCGATACGCCTACAGGCCACGCCGCCTTCCGGAGGGTCTGGAACCCGGCCTGAGCGAGGAAGCTTTCTTCGAACCACCCGGCAACACATACCCGTTCGGCTGTCACATCTCTATGCTAGAGATTGACCGTGATACTGGTGAACCGACGTTACTCAAGCTCATAGCCGTCGATGATGCTGGCAATCTCATCAATCCATTAATCGTTGAGGGTCAAATACATGGTGGACTCGCCCAGGGAATCGGCCAAGCCATGATTGAAGAGATCATTTATGACGAGGACGGTCAATTACTGACCGGGTCCTTAATGGACTACGCTCTGCCCCGTGCTACCGATTTTCCACGATTTGACCTCTACAGTACCGTAACGCCGACGCCGCTGAATCCGCTCGGTGCCAAAGGAGTTGGTGAAGCGGGCACCCTCGGTTCCACCCCATCACTAGTGGCCGCGGCAGTCGATGCGCTGCGTGAATTTGATGTTAAACACATCGACATGATGCTGCGGCCCGAGAAGCTGTGGCGCATCATCCATGGAGTCCAGACGTGATCCCAGCTACGTTCGAGTACCAGAGAGCAACATCGCTTGAAGACGCCATCGCGAAACTGCAGGCAGCTAACGGCAGTGGAAAACTGCTCGCAGGGGGACACAGCTTAATTCCACTTATGAAACTCCGCCTCAGCGAGCCGGCAATTTTAATCGATATCTCTCACATACCGAACCATGCCGGAATTCGAGAGCAGGATGGCATTATTGAGATCGGCGCGGGAACAGTTCATCATGATATCGCGACGTCACCGCTTCTGACGGAACGCTGCCCCATCCTGTCAGAAACAGCGTCTGAAATTGGCGACCAACAGGTACGCAATCTGGGCACGCTGGGTGGGAGCATCGCGCATGCTGACCCTTCGGCGGACTATCCGGCCACCCTTCTCGCGCTCGATGCAGAGGTGCGTCTAATAGGCCCAAATGGGGAACGTGTGTTAAAAACACAGGACTTTTTTCAAGATGTCTTCACCGTCGACCTAGCTCCGAACGAAATTATCCTGGGTATACGTTTTGTTCCATCCCGAGCTGGAGCCTACGCCAAACTTCGTCAACGTGCCTCCCATTTTGCCATCGTTGGCGTTGCTGCAGTTCTTCAAGTCAAAGAAGGGGTTATTCAATCAGCCCGCGTTGGACTCACTGGTGCGGTCTCACACGCCACGCGACTGAGAAACGTCGAAGCAGCACTCGCCGGACAGACGCCCTCACCGGCAACCATCGCCGCTGCCACAAAAACTGCAGGGAACAGGCTGGAAAGTGTGAATGCTGATCTGCACGGGAGCCAGGATTATCGTCGAGCCATGGTCGGTGTGTTCGCACGACGCGCCGTTGAAAAAGCACTGAATAGGACGGGAAAGTAAGAACCGATGGTCAACAAATAAGCCCAGTGACGAAGAACGCATTCCGGACATTCATCACCGAACTGACTGGAAGTCAGAAAAAATTGGGCGGACGAATCTCCTTCTTAGTAGTCCTAGTCGATGTTCAGCGTAGTGGTACCGACGGTTAGAAACGGGCGCCCCTCCCCGCCCGTTCTCGGCACATTTGGCTACTACTGGCCGCCAGTAGTAGCCGGACTCTCAATAGCCGCGACACGCTTCTGAAAACGCCAGCCTGCCGCCGTCTTAACAATCTTGTCCTCATAAATTCCAGAGACCGAGATTCCGACCGGCTGAACACTAGTGTCAACGAGCAGCAAATAGCAGCTACCGTCCGCACCGTTAGCTGTCGGGGTAATCAGCACCTGACTATTCCAGTGGCGTGCGTGCCCGGCAAAGTTTTCGTCGAAACCCTTGGCAAACGCCACGAGTTCTTCGCGCCCCTTTGCATCCGAAAAGACACCATCGGGCGTAAATGTGTCAGCCCATGCTTGTGCATCTCCAAGATCGAGCGCATGTGCATACTGCGCATATAACTGTTGGATCTCCACATAGTCGTCTGCGGTTAAGCTCCCGCCGCTTCCCTGCTCGGCATTAAGTGCCGCACTAAGCCCAAAACAGAACATAATCGCCGACGCCATAAAAAAATGCTTCATGAATTCTCCTTCCACGCGAATAAACTATTTCAATATTACTGCTGGAACTCCAGAGGTTCAATCGGCAGTATTATCGTTCTGGCTTTCCGTATTAGGCCTCAAAGGAGTTAAGGAATGTGTCCTCGAGCCTTTTCACCGCTGAATTTATTGCCCGTCGTAGCGACGATTCTCTCTCTCTGTTCGGCTCCCGCGGCGGGCCAAGGTTCACCGGAAAGGACAGCCTGGGGAACACCTGACCTCAGTGGTATTTGGGACTTTCGCACGATGATTCCGCTCGAACGTCCCAGTATTTTCGAGGGCAAGGAGTTCCTAACCGAAGAAGAAGCAGCCGAATTCGAGCAACAGACGATTCAGGCTCGTAACAATGACAATCGAAGCAGCAATGCGGCAGCGGATGTCGAAGGTGCCTACAACGATTTTTGGTGGGACTGGGGAAATGATCTCACAGACAATCGCACCTCTCTGATCACCGATCCGCCAGACGGCAAGATCCCACCGCTGGCAGCTGGCGCTCTGCAACTAAACGGCACGCGACCGTTTAGTGAACGTCCTGTCCGAACACGTCTGATGATCGGGTCCCCGGTACACGGGCCTGAGGATTTAGGATTGTCGGAGCGGTGTATCTTAGGGTTCAGCTCAGGCCCGCCGATTCTCCCGAGCGCGTACAACAACAATCTGCAACTATTCCAAACGCCGGATTATGTCGTGATTCTCACCGAAGTTATCCACGAGGCGCGAATCATCCCGTTGGACGGCAGATCTCATATTCCTAACCAGATCCATCAATGGCTGGGTGATTCACGTGGGCGTTGGGAAGGAGATACACTCGTAGTCGAGACCACGAACTACACCAGCAAGACAGGAAGCTTCAATACACTCACAGCATCGTGGGGAACCGGAATCGACCTACATCTGATCGAACGATTCCGACGGGTTGACGCCGACACGCTGGAGTACGAATTCACAATCGATGACCCTGAAACCTTCACCCAGGCATTCACCGCTTCAATTCCGATGAAATCGACCGACAGCCCAATGTACGAGTACGCTTGCCACGAAGGCAACTACGCCATGGCAGGTATGCTCTCCGGAGCGCGCACCGTGGAACAAAAAAGCGAAAATGAATCACGATAGGCTGAGGTTTAAGATGACTCGAAGACATTCATGGAATCGAATCCGGTGGAGTTTACATCTCGGCACATTGCTCATCATGTTCGTCTTGTGGATCGGGCAGGTAAGTCCCGCACAAAGTCAAGGGACTTTCACGGGCAAATCGTTCAGAGTCGAATCCGAAGGAATCAGTACGACGTCTCGTGGGTTCGAGCCAGGCGCCCGCACTCACTGGCACAGCCATAGTGCGCAGCTGCTTTTTGTCCGAGACGGGCAACTACGGTATCAAGTGCAAGGCGGTCCCATTACAGAAATCGGTCTACACGAGACTGCGTACTTACCTCGTGGCATCATGCATTGGCATGGTGCAACGCGTGGACAGGCACTAACCCATGTCTCGGTCACCTTTCCCAATGAAACCGGCGAGAGATTGTCTATCGAATGGGGTGCCCCGGTGTCGGATGCCGAGTACGAAGGGCGGTGATAACGGTGCAGTCACCACTACTCGCGGCTGGCACAGTAACCGCTGTGCTAATTAATTGGAACCTCGCAACGGCCCAGGACACGAGGATCGATGCACCATTGCCTCACTCCGTCGGTCAGAGTGTGAGCCCCTCATTCGAAGGTTGGTATCCCAACGCAGACGGTACCTTTAGCATGGTCTTCGGGTACTTCAACCGTAACTATGACGAATCTCTCGACATTCCTGTTGGTCCCAACAACAAGCTGGAACCGGGTCCAGCCGATCAAGGACAACCCACGCATTTCTTACCAAGACGGCAGACTGGGGTCTTTGCGATCGTGATCCCGTCCGATTTCGGAGAACAGGAACTAACCTGGTCGGTAACAGCCTACGGCGAGACCATCGCCATTCCGGGACATCTTCGACCAGAATGGCAAATCGATGCGTTAATGGAAGTCACGAACAAGAACACACCACCACAGCTGAGATTTCAGATGGACGGGAAATCAGGACAGGGTCCCGGAGGTGTCCACGCTAAGATGACAGCGCGAAGTTCAGAACTTACGCCGATCACCGTTTGGACCATCGACGATGGGATTCCGCGGGCGCGTGGTGGACGACCGTCGAAGCCTGGGGTGGCGTGGGCCAAGTACCGCGGGCCGGGCTCGGTAACCTTCAGTGTGTCACAGACACCCGTTAACGAGGCCGGTATCGCGACGACTGACGTGACCTTTAGCGAGCCAGGAGAGTACATGCTGCGTGTCCTCGCCTCAGATGAAACTGGAGGACAGCGCGCAGTCATGGCTGGTGGATTTTTCTGCTGTTGGACCAACGGATACATCACGGTGGACGTTGAGTAGGTCATCGGTGATAATGCGGATTGGAGATGGTGATGACACAGACAGCACGGCGAATGTTCGGGGTCAGTTTTAGTTGCATACTCGCTATAACGCCCTCGGCGTTTGCCCAAACTGACGTTACGTTCACGAAAGACGTGGCCCAAATTCTTCAGAGAAGTTGTCAAGGTTGTCACCGGACCGGCCAGATGGCGCCAATGTCTCTGGTAACGTACGACGAGGTCCGCCCATGGGCTCGTGGTATTCGCACGAAAGTCGCCGAGCGATCAATGCCACCATGGCACATCGATAAGACCATCGGAATCCAAAACTTCCAAAATGACCTTTCCCTAAGCACGAGCGAAATTGACACTATTGTGCAGTGGGTTGACGCCGGCGCACCACGTGGTAATCCAGCTGACATGCCACCTCCGGTGGACTGGCCCGATGACGACGTCTGGCGCCTCGAAGAACGGTACGGTCGCCCCCCCGACCTCATCGTGAGTTCACCGCCCTGGACACAAAGTGCCGAAGGACAGGACCAGTGGTGGCAACCGGTTGTTGATACCGGTCTCACCGAAGATCGATGGGTCACTGGTATCGAGATCCAACCGTCCCTAGAAAGTCGTCGCGTTACCCATCACTCCAATGTTTATCTACAACAAGAGGAAGAACCCGGAGACCATACGCCGGCCATCGATGTGACTCCGCGAGGTAGTTACCTTAGTGAGTTTGCCATCGGCAAGATCGGTGACGTGTTTCGCGAGAACACCGGCAAGCTGATTAAAGCTGGCGCACAATTTACATTCGACAATCACTACCACTCCGTAGGAGAGAATGTCACGGCGACCACGGACGTCGGCATATGGTTTTATCCGAAAGGGTTCGTCCCGAAGTATCGTGTTTATGGACAAGCGATGGGAGCACAACAATCTCAGGCAACCATGGACATTCCGCCCGGCAAAGTGACGGTACACCACGCATATATTCCCCTCGACGCGCCGGCACGACTTGAGAACTATCAACCCCACATGCACATTCGCGGTAAAGCGATGTCAATGGAAGCGATCTATCCCGATGGCCGTGTTGAGATGCTGAATCACGTCGCGGACTTCGACTTTAACTGGCACGTCAATTACGTTTATACCGACGACTCAGCACCCGTGTTACCGAGAGGAACAGTCATTCACCTGACAGCCTGGCACGACAACACGGCAGCTAACCGCGCCAACCCCGACCATCGACAATGGATCGGATGGGGCCAGCGTAGCTTCGACGACATGTATCACGCCCACGTGAATGTGACTTATCTGACTGACGAAGACTACGAGCAGATCATCGCTGAACGGTTAGCGAAACAACGAGCCGACGACCAACAGTAGGACATTGACGGACACCTCAAAGACAGAACAAGGAAGTTTTCGGGCCGCCCGGCCCTTCCAGTTCGAGCTGCGGCCGCTGGTCAACTAACGCTCGTTTATTCGACGATAAACTGCCCCATTGCGACACGCCTTTCAACTGTCCTGCCAGCCTTTTCGCTCCGCCGTCTGACGGTAGACGGTACGTCTCCTACGGAAAAGTCATAGTTCCCGGTTCGGATGGGGGTAAAACTGAACCGAGCCGTCCCGGCCACGTCAAATTCAATCGCTCGAAACGCCAAGCTTTGCAGATGGACTTCAATCCCGTTAATGGTGACGATGCGTAGATGCGAGTTCCGAAGCAGTTCATCTACCTCAAGTCGCCAACCTTGCTCGCCATCGCTAGTCACATTGAGTCGATAGTACTCACCGGTAACTAGGTCGAACCTAGAAACAGACAGGATCGGCCCATCTGGGCCAGTCGCTACCTCAAGGTCGAGGTCAAGAGGCGGTCCAGCGGCCAAGTTGCCCCCTACCTGCGACTCACAAAGCGCTGGAAAGAGTGTCAAACCGAGTGTCGCGATAACGAAAAGCATGAAACTGTTCATGACCTAATGGTAACCGCAACTATTAGCCTGGGCCCGGCAATTGTGTAACGCGATGCACATCACCGCCTCTGTCTTCATCAACGACGACGAATCTGGCTTGCATGAGGATTACAAAAAGTGGCTCCAAGGGCTCGCACCGTTTAATGCTTCGCCCCAGACGTATGCGCACAACCGCACCGGCGAAGACAACGCTGATGCTCACATGAAACGTCAGATCATGGGTCGCGAGGTGGTGGTTGGCATCACAAACGGAACACTCGATTTCGGCCCGTGGGAACAAATCTTCTACGGGGAGTTTGACGGGTGCCGAGACAAACGAGTCCTAGTTAAAATCATCGGCGAGTAACCATGCACTGGATTCGTGCAAAGCCTTTGTGTGAGATTCCGAAAGAATCAAGGAATGATGAAAGGAAAATTAATGCTCGCCAAGATGACATGCATCAACGGTATGATTAACTGTCTTACCGCTCAACATGGCGGTTCCTAGGAGGAGATATGCCCGCACTAAAGACCTGGAGTCTAGTAACCGCGATCGTTCTTGCTGCAACGGTGGCTGAGGCGCAAAGATCCGCCAGCCCCCGCGGTCAGGCATCTACGCAAGTCGGTGGCACCTGGACCACTGAGGAAGACCCCCGAGGGGTCGCAGGTGGCCGTAGCTATGACGGCGGGAAATGGATTGATGTTGAATACGGACGACCCATCTTGCGTGGTCGCGAGAGCCTTTTCGGTTCCGGTTCCAGCTACGGCGAAGCGTTCCTACTCGGTGCACCGATTTGGCGAATCGGCGCCGACCAGTCGACGCGGTTCAAAACTGAGGTAGATCTAATGTTTGCCAATCAGCGGCTTCCTGCTGGTGAGTACAGCATGTTCGCCGAATTGACAGAATCTGAGTGGACACTAATTTTTTCAAACTATGGTGTCAAAGAATCGTTCCGCGAGGACACTCCGAATACGCTGTGGGGCTCCTATGGCTATGAGGCCGCTCTGGATGTACTACGAACACCGATGCAAGTCGACACTCACCGTGTGTCGGCCGACCAGTTGACTATTATGTTTACCGATATGACCCAAGAGAGTGGCACCCTCACAATCTGGTGGGATGATCAGATCGCGACGGTCCGATTCACAGTGACGCCATAGGTATAAAAGTATCAGCTGAGTCACGATCTTCGACATGAGGAACATCGATTGAGTTCGAGGCGTCGGGAAACGCTGCGCTCTGCAGGGCCGTATTCAATCCGCGGTCACAGTAATAATGGGATGTGTAATTACTGCAAACAGCATTTCTTGAATTTTTGACCGCTTCCACACGGACATGGCGAGTTTCTACCAAACTTTGGCCGACCCTGCTTCAACTCCCGCCGTAAGGCCGAGCCACGTGCGCGTAAATCTTGATTAAATACACGCTCGAGCACTTCGTACAGTTGCGGATGTTTTCGTTGCATGATTCCTGGTCGCTCGAAGAAGTACTCTGCGGTGACAGCAAAAAATTCAGCCTGATTAGTCAGAGCATACCGATTGATGTCAGACTTCCCCTCTTCGATCTCGACCATCTTACGTCGCACCAAGTCGAGCCAAGGACCAACCGCCTGCCGGTCGAGTCCAACACCAGGTACGCCGTCGATTATTCCATCACTCTTGTCTACAAGATGGGCAAACTCATGAACACCGACGTTGCGTTTGTCACTCGCGTTCCGAAAGCCGTTGATTAGATCGGGTTTCGACAGAATCATCAACCGACTCAGATTTCCTGTCCCGACCATCCCCAGAATGTCCTGCCCTTTTGCGTCACCGAATCGAAAATCGCTATCGAACCGATTTGGATAGACCAGCACCTCATTGATCTCGTTCCACTCCCAATCGGGGAAACCAAAGATCGGAATGATCGCACTCGCCCCGGCTAACACACGCGTGGTGGTATCAAGCTTCACCCGAATGCCCGTAATCTGCTTCTCTCCCAGAAAGACCTGAAGCTGGCACCGAAACTGTTGCTGCTCTATGGGATCAAGTACCCGAAAAAAGATTACCTCGCGCTGCAGTACCGCCTCCCATTCTGCAGGGAACGGTTCGCGTAGAATCGCATGCCGGCGGCGGATCTTTCTAGTCCTCCATACATATACGCCAAATGCCGGAACTAAGGTTAAGCCCCAAGTTGTCGCAACCGGTCGACCTGTCTCAATCAATGCAATCGCGACAAGCGCTGATGCAACCACGGTAAGTCCTGCAAAAACGAGCGCCCACCATCGGGTGCGCCGTTCCCACGCGATGAACATCCGGACGTCAGCCATCAGAAACTCTTTTCACCCAAAACATCTCACAGATCTCCGGAGCAGGTTTCATCCCAGCACCAGAGCAACTATTGATTACATTACCAACCCACTCGCAAGCAACCCAGTGTTACTGAGAACCGTTATTTTGCCATGTAAGTCGTGGCGCATGTGCTTCGGTGGAACTCTTTTATGTTACCAAGCTGAAACAAACCTCATAGAATCGACCCGTACTAATTCGACGGCTTGAAGAATCAGCACGACCTGACGAGAGAACCAGGAGATGGCTAAATGATGAAACGGGTGACAATGCTAATCGGGCTGGTCAGCCTGACAATACTCTTGGCCGGCACCATGACGACAGCGCAGTTTCGAGCACCAAGCCCTGACGGTCTCGCATCGACCGAAACGGGCGGGCGATATGCCGGCGGGCGGGAACCTTACTATGTGGGTGGTAAATGGATCGAAGTTAGCTACGGACGCCCAATAAAACGAGGGCGTGAACTCTGGGGTTCCGACGCAGTGTATGGCATGTGGCTTAACCGAGGAGCGCCGGTGTGGCGGGCGGGCGCAGATGTCTCAACCTATCTGATGACGCAAGCCCCCCTTATTATCAACGGCGTCACAGTTGAACCTGGTGGATATAGCTTGTTTATTGATCTAGCACTCGATAACTGGACTCTCATCGTCTCTAATTGGCAACCTCAACGGCGTTATGACCCAAACAACACTCGTGAGTTGTGGGGCTCCTATGGGTACACTCCGGATAAGGATGTCGTGCGAGCTCCAATGTCACTGTCGACGTTGCCCTGGTCCGTGGACCAGCTCACATGGCTCTTTGTGGATATGTCAGACACGACCGGCACTCTCGCCGTCCAGTGGGACTCTATGATGGCGGCCGTACCCTTCACCGTTGGTCAACAAACATCCGACCTAAACGAGTCCTCGAATACCCCAGATCCTCGAACACCACCGACGGTTCGCAATGGTCCCGAGGATCGTTAAGATGTTTCTGGAGAACATCCGTGATTGACGTGGTCGGAACTTCTGCGGCATCCTTAGTAATCCCCCGCAAGAGGAGGTGCACGATGAGGTCTGAGTGGTTAGTTTCGTTCTCAATCACCGTTCTCTTCACAACTCCCACACTGGCAACCGAACGCGATCAACCGCCCACCTTTGAGAAAGACATCGCACCAATTCTGCAGCGCTCCTGTGAGAACTGTCACCGGCCCGAAGGTGGCGCTCCGATGGCGCTCGTATCCTATGAAGATGTCCGTCCATGGGCTAGGGCGATCAAAGATAAAACCTCCCGACCCGACAACGATCCGGAACGGATGCCCCCTTGGTTTATCGAGAAGAACGTTGGGATCCAGCAGTTCAAGAACGATATTTCGCTGAGTCGCGACGAGATAACTCTGATCGGCAGGTGGACCGACCTCGGGGCTCCACGGGGGGATCCTGGGGATATGCCTGCCCCGATCGAGTGGCCAGAGGGCGCGGCCTGGAGTGCCGGAGCGCCCGACCTGCTCGTGTCGTCGCCCCAGGTTAACGTGAGAGCCAACGGGTCGGACTGGTGGGGATCACCGGAGCCATTTCCCATGAATCTCAGCGAGGACCGATACCTCAAGTCGATCGAGGTCAAAGAAGTGTGGCCGGACGGTTTACGTGAGCAGGCTGCGAAGAGCCTTGGCAAGCGGGCGGATCTGAGCTCCGGAGTGATTCATCACGCCAGTGTGACAGATGTCCGGGGTGATCCCAACGCGCCGGTCGCCGACCGTGGCGGTAACCTTGTGGTCTACGAGCTTGGACAGAACGCACTCGAATATCCCGAAACAGTCGGGCGGCTGCTCAAAGCAGGGTCTCACCTCGAGCTCAGCCTCCACACTCACTCAATCGGGGTCGAGGTTCCGGTCAGACTCGACATTGGTTTTCGCTTTTACCCCAAGGATCACCAACCGAAGTACGAGACGCTTCAGTTCGGATTCATCGGCGGTCCGAAGGACAGCATTGACATCCCAGGCGGTGGAAAAGCGAAGTTCGACTTCTACTACACCCTGCCCGAGCACGCGATCATGTCGACGTTCGAGCCTCACATGCATGCCAGCGGCGAACGAATGTGCGTCGAGGTGTTTTACGGTGGCACGCAAGGTCGACGAGAGATGCTGAATTGTGCGGGCTACAATCACAACTGGGTCAAGGTGTACACCTACGAGGACGACGCGGCGCCACTGCTTCCCAAGGGCACCATGGTTCACCTAATCGGGTGGTACAACAACTCGGAATCGAACCCCCGTGTGGTAGATCCGCGAAACTGGCGTGGTTACGGCCGTCGGTCCATCGATGACATGTTTCATCTGCTACCCCGTTTCGTAGTATTGGATGACGAACAGTACATCGAGGAGATCGCCGCCCGAAGGGCGAGGAACCCAGAGGCACTCGAACGCACGTGTCATGACGACGGCCTGAAAACCCGGTGCGGATCAACGGGCCACTCTACATCCGGACGGTAACTGACCATGGTGAGGTTCAGCGATCTACGGGTATCGCTAGCAGTCTGCACCGCCATGGCGGGATGGGGGCTTTTCACGGCCTTTACAACGTTGCCTCTCGTTGGACAGGAAGTGTTCCATCGGGGGCAGAACGTCGTGCCGGTCTACGAGGGGTGGGAGACCAATGCAGACGGCAGCTTCAATCTCGTCTTTGGCTATTTGAATCGGAACTACGAGGAGCATCTCCACGTCCCAGTTGGACCCAATAACATGCTCGAACCGGGAAACCTAGACCAGCAACAACCCACCTTTTTCTTCCCTCGCCGTCATCGCTTTATCTTCCGGATTCGGGTACCGAAGGATTTCAGGGACAAGGAGATCGTTTGGACTCTAACGGCTCACGGCAGAACCGAAAAGGCTTACGCTACACTGCTACCCGACTACGCGATTGAGGACGATATGATCGCGTTCGACGCCAGCGTGGTCAGTAACATGGCGCAAATTCCAGGAAACGTAGCACCCGCGATCCGTCTCGTCGGCGAAAACAGGCGGACTGTTAGGGTCGGGGAACCGCTCTCTCTAACGGCGCTAGTGGAGGACGATGGGCTTCCTGTGCCGCCGGAGGATGTGGCGCTACGGAATTCCAGGTCGGGGCTCAATGTCACTTGGTTCGTGTACCGTGGACCGGCCGACACCGTCACCTTCGAACCCAAGCAACGTGTCTACCCCTATTTTCTGCCGGGACCCAACCCGCCACCTCCTGCCCCGACAGACGGAAGGTTTGAGGTCCGGGTAGAGTTCAGTGAATCTGGCGAGTTCGTGATACGAGCGACGGCGCTAGATGGAGTGCTGTGGAACGACGAGGACGTGACCGTCACGGTAAACTAGCGTTCCCAATCACGTACGAACAGCTAAATACCCAGTCGGGATTTACCTCTGGCTACAATCCACATTGAAAGTCAAAACGGACTGGCGGTGTCGCTGTTCGTTCTTTCTCTGTACCAGACGGTCAAGCCGGGTCGGTCTACTAGCCATATTCTCCTCGTTGTGGAGTTCTCTAAGTGACTTCGAACGTTTGCGGGTCGAGTTGGTACAGAAACCGATTCGCACGGAGACGGCTCATCTGGTTGCGGATCCAGGACTGGCGCTCGCGAACATACGCTGATGGCCGCTCAACGTGAAACATCGAGGGATTCGGCAGCACAGCGGCAAGGAGCGCAGCCTCGGCCTCGGTGATTACGGCTGGAGTTTTTCCAAAAAAATACTCGCTCGCCGCACCGACTCCAAACACGCCCTCACCGAACTCGGCGATATTGAGGTAGACCTCGAGGATACGACGCTTGCTCCACGCAAGCTCGATCCAGACGGTGAGGTAAGCTTCAAGACCCTTGCGGATAAAACTTCGGCCAGACCAAAGAAACAGATTCTTGGCAACTTGCTGCGAAATAGTGCTCGCACCGCGTAACTTCCCGCCACGACTCGCCTCTTCTACCGCGTCCCAGAGAGAGTTAAAGTCGAAGCCCTGATGGTTTAGAAATCGCTGATCCTCCGCGGCAATCACTGCCAAAACAAGGTCAGGAGAGAGTTCCTCCCAATCGGTCCAGAGCGAGCTAATACTCGTTTTTTCATCATTACTTATTTCATATCTCAAGATAAAGGCAGTTGTCGGAGGTGTAATCCAACGAAGTGGAATGAGGATAAGAAGTGGGGCGACCAGCGCGCTCAACGTTAGTGAAACGTACGTAGACCTGCGTGACAAACGCCATCGCCGTGTTCGCTTTGTCCGGCTTTGTTGTCGACTTGCCACTTTTTCAGTCATGACTTTTTCGACCGTCTTTCGATGAAGTTCTGAAAACTATTCCTGGTAACTATTTCGTACAAATAGGCTTGCCCGTCTACTAACGCTTCAAAAATGTGTGCGCCAGAAAACAGTTATGCGAGCCGTTAACGAAGGGTAATAAGAGACGAGCAGGATAGTCTGTGGGCAAATGTCTTGGATTTTCTGCTTACTGGAGTTGACCTACTGGAAGTAAACCAACTCGGCTCATTACGTCGCGAACAGCCACCTCGGTAGGTCTGGAGCTAATGATATTCATTCCACGCTTGACCCCTTCGGTGATCTTCAGCGGTGTCCATCCCTTCTGGTTTTCTTGATGCCAAATGTCGCTCTCAGCCCCCTGATCAGACAAGAACTGTACGACTGATGGCACATGCTTGTACGCAGCGCCGTGCATGACCGTTTCGCCATTATCGTCAACCCCATTCAGGTCTCCGCCCAGTTCAATGGCCAACTGGACAGCCGAGAGCACCTCACTCTCGGTTCCTGGATCTTCTCCCGGGGACGATGTTCCAACTCCAGCTGCAACCATCAAGGGTGTCGTGTTGTCCTCATTTGGCAACAGAGGATCTGCACCAAGCTCGGCCAGTAACCGCATCAGGTCCGTGTCCGCGGTTCGAGCAGCTAGGAGAAATGGCGTACCTCCGATCATATTTAACGCCGTAATACCAGCCGGAGGGCGAAGTGTGACCTGTGCATTCAGATCCGCACCCTTCGCCACCATTAGCTCGACAAACTCAAGACTAGACATCTCACCAGAACCTTTAGGCGCAGGGTTGTTGCTCCCCGCAATACCTGCTTTACGCACCCACGACATTTGGTGCAAAGCAGTCCATCCTCGTGGTGCCGCGTTAGGATCCGCTCCCCTCTCAAGTAGTAAGGCTGCCAGTTCGTAGTGTGCATTGGCCACGGCGAGAAGAAATGCGTTTAAGCCATCTTCGGATGCGCGCGCAACTTCGACGCCACCGGCTGAACGGCGGGAGTTCACCGACAGCGATTCATCCAGACTAGCCCCAGCATCAAGCAATTGCCGAACAACAGGAATTTGACCCTCTCGAGACGAAAAGAGAAGCGCGGTAAATCCCCTCTGCGAGACTGACGAAACGTTGGTACCATGTGAAAGAAGGAGCGAAACTACTTCCGAGTGTCCCTCCGCCGATGCCCACATCAGCGCTGTCTGACTACGCCACGTCTCCATCGCGTTTGCATTAGCTCCGTGGACTAATAATTTCTCCACTGCGCCGACGATCCCAGTTCGCGCGGCTGTCATTAGCGCGGTTTCACCCCCTGCAAACCTTGTGTTCGGATCTGCACCGGCCGTCAACAAGATATCAATCATGGCGGGATTGCCGTTGACACACGCGAGTGAGAGCGGTTGAACTCCGTACCGATTAGCTGCCGTCACTAAAGCACCGGCCTCGATTAGCAACCTTGCGGTTTCTACGTCATCGCGATGCACCGCCCAATGGATAGGCAATGTACCATCAGCTTCGCCGGCGTTTACATCGACGCCTTCCTTCAGCAAGGCTCGTACAGCCACTGAATCGACGTGTTTTACAGCATTAACCAACCGGGCATCAGTCTCAGCGTGTAGACGACCGAGGCCACCTGTCATCTGGCACAGAAGGATCAGGGAGATGACTTGTTTCATACGTTTCATACAAAGACTCATAAAATCACAATGAAAGCGGCTGCAGAACCTCACCAGCTCGTCCCGTACTATCCACAAAGCGCTCTAAGTGAACACCTACATGATCGAGAAGCGCCAAGTGCAGATTAGCAAGCGGTGTCGGTTCGGAATACTTGATATGCCATCCACCCTTCACGGCACCCATTCCACCTCTTGCGACCACGATCGGTAGATTCGTATGGTCGTGCACATCAGGATTGCCCATTCCGCTACCCAATAGATAAGTGGTGTGATCCAGCAGCGACCCGTCACCATCTGCAGTGTTCCGCAAACGTTCGAGTAGATATCCAAACAACGACACGTGATAGGCATTAATCTTCGCTAACTTGGCGAGCTTTTCAGGATCGTTCGTATGGTGAGACACGGGATGATGCGGCTCGGGAACACCGATCTGCGGATATGTTCGGGTACTTCCTTCTCTGGCCATCTGGAACGTGATGACCCTGGTCATATCCGCCTGAAGTGCCAATATCTGTAGGTCAAACATCAGCTTTACGTGTTTTTCCCACTCCTCCGGCACGCTAGTCGGTCGATCGATGATCGGGGGTAGCGGGGACGCCTCAGAGTGTTGCTCAGCACGTTGGATACGACGCTCAACCTCCCGTACCGTGTTGAGATACTCTTCGACCTTGGCCCGATCACCAGCGCCCAATTTAGCATGAAGAGTCGACATGTCATTCATGACCCAATCGAGAATGCTAGCGTTGGTACGTCGCTCGATTTTCCTCTGCTCTGCCGTCCCCCCCTCACCGAACAGACGTTCAAAAACCGCTCTGGGATCCGCCTCTGTCGGAAGTGGAGTCGTGGGGGATGACCACGACAAGGAATTCATATAGACGCACGCGTAGCCGTTATCACAATTTCCGACTTGTGCGATCAGGTCGGTGCCAAGCTCAAGCGAGGGGATTGGCGTCTGATCTCCAACTGCCTTCACAGCTATCTGATCGACTGTAGTCCCTAACTTATAGTCGCTACCCTCAGTCCGCCTACCACCGGTGCAACTAAGGAAAGCGGAGTTTGACGACGCGTGATTGCCCGTCGTATACGCGTTGCGGAGCTCTAGATTCGTCACAATACTCAAGTGGTCGAGATACGGAGTAAGCGCACTTAAGGACCGCGAGAGCTCGCTAATATTCCCCTCATCCTGGGGAATCCACGGGACCGGATTCATTCCCATCGGGATAAACACATAGCCTAGACGGCGCACCGGATTCGCGGCGGTGCCTACCTGAGCCGATAGCGCAGGCACCATCGCATCTAACAGGGGAAGCGCCAGACTGGCACCCAAACCACGAAGGAATGTTCGTCTTGGCAATGCCATCTTGGTCACAATCATTGGGACCTCCGCATCTGAAATGGCGTACTCTTGACGATGGAGAGCACGAGTGCTGAAAACCGATAGTCGTCTCGGGCTGCCTCGCGCAAAATCTTCCGCAGCGCGGGTCCATCGTTATAACCAACACCACGACCCAACGCAAACGTCAGCAGTTTCTCTGTTAACGTTCTAAGAAACGGATCCGGGCGAGTCAGCAAAGCGTTGCGAAGCCCCCCGACTCCATCGAATTGAGCGCCTCCAGGTAGACTTCCAGACACATCAATCGTCATTCTGCTTGCGTCGAGAGTCCGCCACCGGCCTATCGCATCAAAATTCTCCATAGACAGGCCAGCTGGATCCATCAGCCGGTGACATGTCGCGCATGCTGGATTAGCGCGATGCTGAGCCATGCGCTCACGCATTGACAACACCGACCCACCCGGGGTGTTTTCCTCAAGTGGCGGCACATCGGGCGGGGCTGGTGGTGGAGGCATCCCGAGGAGATTGTCGAGCACCCACTTACCCCGAAGCACTGGTGAAGTTCGTGTCGCGTACGACGTTACGGTCAGGATACTTCCATGGCCGAGCAATCCTATTCGCTCTGGGTTAGCCTTCAACGACACACGGCGAAAGTGATCACCATAAATATTTGGGATCTCGTAGTGTTTCGCGAGTCGTTCATTGAGAAACGTGTAGTTTGCCCGCAGTAGATCTAGGACGTTTCGATCCTCGCCCAGGATACTCTCAAACAGTAGTTCCGTTTCCCGTCGAAATGACTGGCGAAGATTGTCATCAAAATCTGGATACAATCTGAGGTTTGGCCGTACCGCCGCGAGATTTCTAAGATATAACCACTGCCCAGCAAAATTTGTCGCTAACGAACGCGCCCGCGAATCATTAAGCATCCGACGGACCTGTGTCTCCAGCATCTGTGGATCACTAAGCCGCCCACTCTCTGCTACATCGAGCAACTCGTCATCCGGCAAACTGCTCCACAAAAAAAATGATAGGCGTGACGCCAGTTCGACATCACTTAAGAGATAAGGCGTGTGAGGAGGTAGACCCTCGGGATCGCGCTCGATACGAAACAGAAACTCTGTGCTGGTAAGGAGTGCCCGTAACGCCGTTTCGATTCCCAGCTCGAAGTCACCGTGGAGTTGAGCCTCAGAGTAGAACGCAAGTAACGCTTCGATATCTGCATCCGTAATCGGTCGACGGTACGCTCGACGAGCCAGCGTCGAGACGATACTTCTTGCACACGCTAACTCTCCCTCCGCGTCCTCCGGATAACAGCTGAACACACGCCGACGACTTGGCGTATCCCCGGCTCCAGACGGCTCAAACGGGCCCGAGATCGCTACTGAATGAACACCCGGTTGTGTCCGAGGATGCCTGTCCATATTGAAGTGTGCGTGATACGGCTGACGCTCAGTTTCGATCAGGGCCGAACTCTTCCGTAAGAAGGCCGCACCCACCGCATGCGGCCCAGCATTCACTGAGAGTCGAAGATTTAATCCCTTATCGACATCTTCATCTGCATAGTAAGAATCTAATTGGTTTCGGTTCGGCACGATGTCAAACACCTTGAGTCGTTCACCATCAAGCGTCACTTCCAATTCATGTGGTTCGGTCAGTCCTTCCACGTTCTCATTACGGTTACGAGATAGGCGAACCTGAATCTCGTAATCACCATCAAGTGGAAAGTTGTGGGTCACGATTGTCCCGCCGCGTGTACCAAACGGCAACCCATCAACATGGTCTTCCTGGGTGAAATCTGCCGGAAGCACTACTACTCGACTCCCTGGAGCAGGGATTAAACCTCCAACTGCCAGTCGTCCGACTTTTTGCGCGGCCGACAAATAACGCTCCATCAACGTTGGTGAAAGTCCGGCAACCTCTACGTTGTCAAAGCCATAGCTTGCATCGTCCCGTGGCAGCAACACAGACACATCGACATTAAGCGCAAGAAGATCGCTGATCGCGTTTTGGTACTCAGTACGGTTTATACGCCGAAAAGTATTTGTTCGCCCAGGATTGGGATCGACCTCAGCAAGGCGATCGAGGGACGTCTCCAGGTACAAGACTAGGCTGTCATAGTCAGCGTCATCCGGACGTGGGATGTCTCTGGGTGGCATTGCACGGGCACGGAGTTTTCGAGCGGTCCGTTCCCAGAGCGTGACGTTAGTCGCCACATTGTTTACATCGGCCGCGTCAAATGCAATCCCACCTGTATTCAACTGCTCGTTATGACAACGCACACAGTATTGATCGAGGAGTACACGCTCCGGAGAGACTATTGGCACCGATGGTGCGGGCGATTGCAAACCGTGGAGTACTGAGGCTTCGGTGGCAACCAGAAGCAGAAACACCAAGCCTGCCATACTCCGGCCAAGACGCACCCTTCTCATCCTCTGAACCCCTTAAACTGTCCTTTATCTTACGGCATTTGGCGGCTCTTGCGGCCACGACGAGATCGGGCGATACTGTAGGCAAGTTTGCGGCTATCTACAGGAGGGTCTGTAATGAACGCCAAACATTATTTGTGGTGCCTCATCGCCGGTCTGATCGGCTCGGTCACTCTGGGAGCTCAGTCAAATAGCGCCGTTAGTGGCATGTCTGACAAGGTGACGTTTGCAAAGGACATTGCCCCGATCCTCCAGCGCAGCTGTCAACAGTGCCACCGACCAGCGTCCGTTGCACCGATGTCTTTGCTGACCTACGATGAAGTGCGACCTTGGGCCCGTGCGATCAAGATGAGGACTGCTCTTCGAAACAAACGTGGTGCCATGCCGCCGTGGTTTGTAGAGAAAGACATTGGTATTCAGCACTACAAGGACGACCCTTCTTTAAGCGAAGAAGAGATTGAAAAAATCGCGACCTGGGCCGACAATGGCGCGCCACTAGGCAACCCTGCTGATCTTCCGCCGCCACTTGTTTTTGGGGACGATAACGAATGGGCTATTGGCGAGCCTGACTTGGTCTTAGAGTCAACGGAGGTCATCGTCCGTGCCCAAGCACCTGACAAGTGGGGGTCGCTAGGAGCTATTCCAACGGGGCTAACGGAAGATCGGTACGTGGCGGCTGTCGAAGTTAAGGAATTCAACGATGTTCCCGCAAACCAGAATGGTGAGACCGTGGGAGGACGGTACGTATTCCACCACATGACCTACGGGTCGGTCGTGCCAGATGATCCAAATAGCGAAACCGTTCGTTGGCCCGTCCATGAGGTTGGACGTAACGCAGATGTGTTGGACCCCAACGCCGGAAGATTGCTGGCAGCCGGGTCGGTGTTGGATCTGGAGACCTTCCATCTTCACGCGAACGGGCGCGAAACGAAGTCACATCTCAAATTTGCGTTTAAGTTCCACCCCAAGGGATACGAGCCAGAATTTAAGCGCGCCAGGGCTATAGTTGGTAACGGAGTCGACATCGACATCAAACCGCATCAAAGTGGACAGGAACTACATGCTTATAGAGTCTTGGATACCCATACCAAGCTCGTCTCATTCGAACCCCACCAGCACGCACCTGGGACCCGGATGTGTATCGAAGCGATTTGGGGTCACAATATCGAAACTCTAAGCTGCGTGGGGTACGATCACAATTGGGTGAAACAGTACATCTACCAAGATGACTACGCTCCGCTACTACCAAAAGGGACAATCCTGCATGTGATCGGCTGGCTCGATACGACAGACACCAATAGCAATGTCGCCGATCCAAGAAATTGGTCAGGCGGCGGTCGCCGCTCTGTATCAAATATGTTCATCAATCTAGGGCAAGCCCTCCAGCTCACGGATGAGCAGTTCGAAAGAGAAATGGGAAAGAGACGTCAGCGACTGCAATTAACAAAAAACGATCACCTTATCGGTTGCCCACTGTGTCAGGTCGAATTTCCGTCGCAGTCGACAGCAGCCAACAATCAGCAGTAGCGATTTATGACAGACCAATCTCGATGGCCATTCGTGCTGTTAATTCTTCTCTTGGTTAGCCAGATAATTAACGCTCAAACCAGGTTCACTTACTCGCGAGGACAGAGTGTGTCTCCAGCCTATGAAGGCTGGTGGCAAAACGAAGATGGTTCGTACTCATTGTTCTTCGGGTACATGAACTCGAACTGGGAAGAAGAACTGAACGTTGCCATAGGCTCCGAGAATAACATCGAACCTGGCGGACCCGATCGCGGACAACCCACACATTTCTATCCGCGGCGCAACATGTTTTTATTCACCGTCCAAGTACCCGCGGACTTTGGTGACAAAGAACTAATCTGGACACTCACAACCAACGGAAACACTGAACGAGCGTATGGATCACTCCGTACTGATTATTTGCTCGATCCACAAACCATCGGCACCGAGATGGGTGCAAACTTCGGTGGAGTCATCGATGAGTGGAGGGACAACCAGGCTCCAGATCTCGACATTGCGGTGGACCAACGTCAACGTGTCAGAGTGGGCGAAACACTTCAGCTTATTGCGTTCGCCAGCGACGACGGAATTCCAACAGGCGAGTACACGCCACCTGCCGTTGAGCCCGATAAACCACACCCCGCGTACAGAAGACCCCGCCAAATCGTGCCAGGTAATCCACCTGGACTACGGTTTTCGTGGATCGTCTATCGAGGCGACGCATCGCATGTCAAGTTCGCTACGGATCAATTGAAGACCTGGCAAGACACACGAGTTTATTCAAATTCGCCATGGTCGCCACCCTACATAATTCCGCCTGTACCTGAAGATGGAAAATGGGAAGTAGAAGTTACCTTCGACGAGCCTGGAACGTATGTACTCCGCGCCATGGCAGGTGATAGCGCATTGACCACCACCAAGAATCTCACGGTGACCGTGACGCCCTAACCCGAAGAGGAACAGATGAAGAATCTTTTGCGAAATGGCCGTTTTCTCATCGGTCTAGCCGGTATCGGTTTACTGATCACGCTTGGTGTAACCCAAGCGGTGGTCGAAGAAGTCATCGCTGCAAACAATAAAGAACTGAAATGGGGCCCGATGTTCGAAGTCGATCCGCTATGGCCCAAACCCTTGCCCAACCATTGGGTCGTAGGAGCGGTTATTGGTGTGGCAGTTGATGACCGGGACCACGTCTGGATAGTGCATCGAGATTCAACGCTTAATGCGGGTGAAATTGAGGCCTCTACCGACCCAAAGGTCGCGGTTGACTGTTGTGTGGCAGCGCCACCGGTACTCGAATTTGACCAAGCCGGAAATTTGGTCGGGCACTGGGGTGGTCCAGGTGAAGGCTACGAGTGGCCAGAAGCTAACCACGGAATCACTGTGGACTATAAGGGCAACGTCTGGATCGGTAGTAGCGGTGCGGAAGACGCACAGGTGCTCAAGTTCACTATGAACGGCAACTTCTTACTCCAAGTTGGCCGTCCGGGTATGGCTGGCGGCAACCACGACATGTCGAATTTTAGCCGACCGACCAAGATCTTCGTGGATCCAAGAGCGAACGAAGCCTACGTCGCAGATGGCTATGGCAATCGCCGTATCGTTGTGATCGACGCTGATACCGGAACATTCAAGAGGTATTGGGGCGGATACGGCAACACTCCTGATGAATCAGAAGCCGTTCGTTATGATCCTAACGGTCCTCCCGCTAAACAGTTTGGGAGTACGACCTCCAAGGCCGTTCATTGCGCCGAGCTCTCGAATGACCAGCTGCTTTATGTCTGTGACCGCAAGAACAACCGAATTCAAGTATTTCGACCTGACGGTACATTCGTAAAGGAAATGTTGATCGAACGACAAACCCTCGGCTCAGGAGCAGTTTGGGACATCGCCTTCTCAAGGGACGCAGATCAGACATATCTCTATGTCGCTGACGGCACAAATGAGAAAGTCTACATCGTAGAGCGAAAGACGCTTGAGATGATTTCAAGTTTTGGCGATGGAGGACGTCAGCCCGGACAGTTTTATGGAACTCACAGTATCGCCACCGATTCTCATGGAAGCCTTTACACCACAGAAACTTTTGAGGGCAAACGGTTGCAAAAATTTATCTACAAAGGGATGGGCCCAATCAGAAGTCCGCACCAAGGGGTCTTGTGGCCGGCCAGCGCCAACTAGACAGCTCTCAGTAACCGAGCGGACTGGCGGTGAAGCGACTTACTTGGTTGACACTCGTTGTTGCCGTCACCTTAACGACCGTCACGGGAACAGCCTCAGCGAAGCCGCGACTTGTTCGTAATGTCGTCTACGGCATGTACTCGGGCCTCGCTTTGTTGATGGATATTCACTACCCAATTTCCCCAAATGGTCTGGGTATCGTCTTTATTCCCGGAAGTGGTTGGCGTGCTCCTCTTACATTAGACGCGGCACCACTCAAAGAAAACGCAGAGGGCGCAGTCTACGCGGCTCCTCTCGTGGCAGCAGGTTACACGGTTTTTACCATCAACCACCGCGCGTCACCTCGGTTTCGGTATCCGGCCGCAGTTGAAGACGCGCAACGCGCAGTCAGATTTATCCGTTATAACGCCACCGATTTCGGCATCGACCCGGACCGAATAGGCGCTCTTGGAGGCTCATCCGGAGGACACCTGGCTACAATGCTTGGGGTCTTGGACGACAGGAACAACGCCATTAGTGACAGTGTCATTAATCAAGTTAGCGCCAAGGTCCAAGCTGTGGTTGCAAGGGGTGCGGGCACCGACTTCCGTAGCTGCTGCGGGGATGGATTTCCAACTCGCTACGTTGGTGCAGTTAGTGCGTTCCTCGGCCTCGCCCGGCAACCTGACACCGATACAAACTCTCCGGAATCTCAACGGTACGCTGAAGCTTCCTCAATTACGCACGTGTCGTCCGATGATGCACCATTATTGATGCTCCACGGGGAAGCAGATGATATCGTCCCTATTACCCAGGCCGAGATCATGCAACAGGCGTATATTGCCGCAGGTGTTCCGGTGTCGTTGTTCCGTATTCCGGGAGGAGGCCATGACGACACGTTTGGCGGCGTGCCAAATCCTCCCGATTACATCGGAGCCATGGTGACGTGGTTCAATCGCTATCTTCGCTAGCGCCACTACGGGATTTAGCGGCAACACTTTTTACGGATAGACTCGAAATGAATGAGCGGCATCCCGTCTTATCGATACCGTATGTTTCAGAAGTCGATAGGAAGGGCTACCGTGGGCTATACTGGAAGCTTACCCTTACTCTAACTTGAAAGCTAGGAGGACATTATCCCTTCGAAGGTGTTTGTCGGCAATCTAAACTTCAGCACAACTCAGACGGAACTTGAGACACTCTTTGGTCAAGTCGGCGAAGTCACTGAAGTATTCCTTCCCATCGACCGCGCGACTGGACAACCCCGTGGGTTCGCGTTCGTCGAGTTCAGCGATTCCTCGTCTATTGCGGAAGCAATCTCCCGCTTCGACGGCACGGAGTTACAAGGTCGTGCATTAAAAGTCAATGAAGCACGTGAACGGGCACCGCGGCCGCCTGGTGGTGGTGGTGGCGGTGGCTTTGGTCCGCCTCCCGACGATGGACAACGGTTCAAACCGGCCAAGCCTAAGGGAAGTCGGCGTGGTCTCAGGGGACGGAAGCGCGGTTTCTAAGCTCCTGAACACAAACCAAGGCATCGTCAATCTCTAGCAAATCAAAGAGGGCCGGATGAGTTTTCGAGTGCTCGTGGCGGCGTTAACACTAATCACGTTGCTGGGTCTGGCACCGTCGCCGGTAACAAGCCTTACTCCGTCTGGCCAGCATGCAAAATGGACGATGCCTCGCACCGGATGGGGCGATCCTGATCTCCAGGGTGTCTGGAGCTTCAGCGCAGACACCCCACTGAATCGTCCAGCAGAATTCGAAGGACGAGCATTTCTCACGGACGAAGAGGCCGCGCATCGAGTTGGGATCACGGCTCAACTTCGATTTAATCGCGACAACCGCCTATCGGCAACCGAGGCCGGCCCGGCCGGACTGGAAGGGGCCGGTGGCAATTACAATCGCTTCTGGACCGATCCCAAGCGCACATCAAGACAAACATCCTTGGTCGTCGACCCGTCAGACGGACGGGTTCCGCCTCTCACACCGAAAGCCAATCATTGGCTTGCGGAAGTTGATCGCCTGCGAGCAGGCACGCCTATGGATGCACCAACACCCGGTGGTTTTGTTCAAGATCTTGGTCCGCGAGGACTCTTCACACGCTGCATTCTCGGCTTCAACTCCGGACCACCTATGGCCCCGCAATCCTATAATGAGAACGTTCAAATTTTTCAGACACCGAATCATGCAGCACTACTCAATGAAATGGTGCACAGCGTTCGCATTATTCCACTAGATGGACGCCCACAACTGTCCAAAGACATCCGGCAATGGGTAGGCGATTCACGTGGCCAGTGGGACGGAAATACCCTTGTGGTAACCACCACTAACTTCACGGACCAAGTTTTTGACTTCGGTAGAACGAGACCACGTGGCTCCGGGCTAATTTTGGTGGAAAAGTTTACCCGAACTGCTGCCGACACCGTTTTGTACCAATTCACGATAACTGATCCAGTGTGGTACACATCACCCTGGACCGCACAACTACCCATGGCTCCATCCAGCGGACCGTTGTACGAATATGCGTGTCACGAGGGAAACCACAGCATGCCCAATATCCTCGCAGGAGCCTTAAAATAAAGCCATGAGAACCATCGCCTATTTAATGGTCGTCGTGGTCATCTTTCCACTTGGACAGGTGGTTGAGGGTGCCACAGTCACTCACATCGGAATCGTGGTTCGTAATGTGGAGCGTTCAGCACGCGCTTACGCTGATCTCGTAGGTATTGTGCCCCCCGTTATCGAACAACATACGACTGACACCAAGGTTGCCAGAATTCATCTCAGCAACGTAACCATCGAACTGATTGAACCAATCGGCAATGACGGTGTTCCGTATCAACGCTTTCTCGACACTCGTGGTCAGGGAGTTCATCACATTGGACTTGAAAACGATGGTGTCGAATTCAAATTGCTCGATTTAACCTCTTCCCTCGGATTGACGATCGAAGACGGTGGCAATGTATCCAGACCCGCCCGTGTGACACAATTCCCAGACCTTGGACGCCCCACCTGCATAACCCACTTAGGAATTGTGGTTCGCGACATAGAGAGATCTCGGAAGACCTTGTCCGATCTTCTTGATGTCACCCCACCGACAATTGGAGAGTTTAACGAACCCAACGGTCGTGCCCAGTACACGGTTTTTAATCTCGACAACATTAGTATTGAGCTATTGCAACAGGTCGGCGAGCAATCAGGTACGTATGCGGAGTTCCTCAATACACACGGTCAACGAGCGCACCACATCGGGCTCCATTTACGGCGTGCGCAAGACAGTTTCAGCATGGCCGAGCAGATCGCATGGCTTGAACAGCATGACGGTACGATGACAGTGAACGGCGGTGGGTTCGCCTATGTAGAACTGCGATCGAAACTCGGATTATTTGTTGAAGCGTTGCCTGACACTAGCAATGACCGCACCTACCCACACCCACATGATGTACCCTGAGAGTCCTATGCACAGGCGATATCTCGTTGCCTTTCTGTTTAGCTTGCTCACAACCCAACTACACAGCCAAGAGTTGGAGTTGGTTGGTACCATTCCTGGGCCCGCAACAACCGTGACGGTGCACGAGAACCGCGCCTACGTTTCTGAAGGTCCAACACTACGTTTGTTCAACATCGAAGAACCCACAAGACCATCACTCTTGGGATCGTTTACGTTCCCACAGAACATCTACGGAGTGAGTGTGTCAGGAACGATTGTCTACGCAGCCGGCGATTTCTACGGACTTGGAATCATCGATGTGTCGAATCCAGCAGCCCCCGAACAAATTGGCTACTTCCAAACACCCGGTCAGGCTCTGAGCGTCGCTCACGCCGGTTCGACGGTTGTTGTAACCAACAGACTGTCTGGCCTTGAGCTTATTGACGTATCGAACCCATCGGCACCAGTTTCGCAGGGTTCATATTTCACAGAGGGATATGCGATCGACGTCGATGCTGCTGGAGCGTTTGCCTATGTCATCGACACTCCAGGGGGACTGTCCGTCATCGACCTCTCGCAGTCTGGTGACCTCGAACCCACGGGGATACAGGGTGTTCGCGAACCATCTGCGGCCATCTCCGTAACGAATTTCAGGTCGCCGGATGGACGAGATATCACACTTGCGGGACTGATGAGTGCGAACTCTGGACTGGAACTCTTCGACGTGTCCAGTCCGTCGACACCGATATCAGTCGGTAGATACCGTGACCCTGGCCGTCCACAGACAACATTCATTGGAGCCGCCGCGACTGTGGGGTACGTCCGTGTCCAAATGCACGAATCGAGAGCATTTCTGGCAGACGTCTATCCTCCATTCGAGTTGCAAATGATCGATGTCTCTGATCCGGCTGCACCAAGCCTCGTGACGTCGTTCGTTCCACCGAGCACTCCTCGAGACATCGCGGTATCAGGACAGCTTGTACTACTTGCGATAGGACCGACCCCGGGAGCCGCCACGAGCACGCCATCTCCAGGGGTACTTATTCTTCGCCTGAAATCCTAATTGCAACTTCGGTTAGAATAAAAACTGCAAGGAGGGTCGCCGCGATGCAAATCACGTCAAGTCAGTCCTGGCTGTTCGGATTCACAACACTACTAATTGTGACGGCAACGCCCGCAGGCGTAGCCTCACAGGCTAAATCTCAGCATCCGATCACATTCACGAAGGACGTTGCCCCAATCTTGCAGCGCTCCTGTCAGACCTGTCATCGTCCTGGCTCAATCGCCCCTATGTCGCTGGTAACATACGAAGATGTGCGACCCTGGGCACGGGCAATTAAAGATAAGACCTCGCGCCCTGACAACGATCCCGATCGAATGCCGCCATGGTTTATTGAGAAGAATATTGGGATTCAAAACTTCAAGGACGACATCTCACTGACCTCTGAGGAAATCGCAACAATCGCCACATGGACAGACACCGGTGCCCAGCGTGGAAACCCAGAAGACTTGCCCGCAGCGATCGAGTGGCCTGATGGAAAGAACTGGACTCTGGGCGAACCGGATCTAGTAATCTCCTCTCCCAATCACAGACTTGAAGCCGTAGCCGCCGATTGGTACGGCCTCCTCGACTCGTCACCAACTGGGCTTACAGAAGACCGCTGGGTGAAAGCCGTCGAGGTTCGAGAAGTCTTGCTAGACGACGCGACTGTCGATCGAAAATCAGGCGACCTCAACCTGTTCGTCGTCCACCACGCGGTGATCTCTGCCCGCAAGAGAGCCGAGGAAATTCAGACTCAGGCAAGACCGACCAGCGAACGCGGTGAGCCCGATCTGTTTTTTCTTGTCCATGAAGTTGGCCAGAATGCAACCAACTATCCAGAAGTGCTGGGGGTACGCCTGCCGGCCAACTCATCCCTGAACTGGGATTTGCATCTGCACTCGATCGGCGTAGAAGTACCGTTCCGCATCGACGTAGCTTTCAAGTTCCACCCCAAAGGCTGGGAACCGAAGTACAGGGGCCGTGGGGGCATCGAGAGTTTTCTGAGCTTCGACATCGACATTCCTCCCGAAGAACCCAACGCCAGGATGGAGGGGATGCAGCGGGTGTCGAAACCGGGCATTCTAATGACGTTCGAGCCACACCTGCACTCAAGCGGAAAACGGATGTGTATCGAAGCAATCTACCCAAGCGGACTCAGCGAAATGTTGAACTGCACCGGCTACAATCACAACTGGGTGAAAGTGTACGTCTACGAAGAGGACTCCGCTCCGCTCCTCCCGACGGGAACCCTGCTGCGCGTCACCGCCTGGTACGACAACACCCTCAACAATCCCCGAGTTGTTGACCCGAGAAACTGGAAAGGTTACGGCAACCGTTCGACCGACGACATGTTCCTCAACCTCTCGAGATTTGTCTCGATCACAGAAGAGCAGTACGAAGAGGAACTCGCTGCGCGGGCTGATCGGGAACGCCAGAGAAACAGAACGTCGCAGAACAATTAGAGGACATGTGCAATCTCTACGCTTCGGTAGCGCAGTCGCGCTAGGTCTATCTGCCATCTTGCTGCTAACGACTCTCGTCGGGAATAGCGGACAGGTTGTCTATCGCTACGGCCAAGATATCGCGCCGGCATTTGATGGTTGGGAAGAAAATCAGGACGGGACGTTTAACCTAGTGTTCGGCTACTTCAACCGAAACTGGGACGAGATCCCGCACATCCCTGTTGGAACCAGCAATCATCTCGAACCAGGCGGCCCCGATCAGGGGCAACCCACCTCATTTTTGCCGAGACGGAATCGGTTTGTATTCCGCATCAAGGTGCCCGAAGATTTTGGTGAGAAGGAAATCGTTTGGACTTTGACAGTAAACGGAAAGACAAATACGGCCTACGGATCTTTGAACCCAGGCTATATTACGGACCCTCAGCTCCAACAGTTCGATATTGGTGATTTCGGACATAACAATGAGGAAATGCGCACGAACGCGGCACCCACAGTTAGGGTCGATGGGAGCCTACAAAGGACCGTAGCGGTCGGGAAACCGCTTACTCTGACAGCAATCGCTGGCGACGATGGAATTCCTCCGCCACATGCCGCTCCACTCCGTTTGGTCGGTCGCCATGGTGCGTGGGGGCTTCGGGTCGCGTGGCTTGTTTACCGAGGCCCTGCTGATCAAGTCACGATTGACCCGTATCAGTTCAAGACCTACCCAGACTATCGGAGCAACTCCCCATGGACACCGGGATGGGAACCACCACCACTTCCCTCGGATGGGAGATTTCCAGTCCGGGTCACGTTCAACGAGCCAGGCACTTTCGTCATGCGTGTGCTAGCCCATGACGGCGGACGTAAAAACACCGAACACGTTACGGTAACCGTGACCCCGTAGCAACTAGAAACGCTTACGAAATCCCCTTTAATACCAACTTCTGGGCCCTAGCACCTCCCGCAACCTCTGCAACATACAGGTTACCCTTCGAATCGGCGGCGATGTCATGTGGCTCTCGAAAATCTCCTGGACTTCCGGTTTCTTCGCCAAACTTGTAGAGAACTCTAAGCGTCTTTCGGTCTAGTACCCAGACGTGCCCCCAATGAAAATCCGGTGTGTAGAGAAACCGCTGTTCCGGATCGGGTGAAAAAGCGATTCCGGCGGTCGTCAAACCCTCCGCATCCCGATTGACGAAACCCTGCGTCACGTACTCACCTTCGGTTGTAAACACCTGAATGCGTCGATTCCCTCGGTCTGAAACATATACCAACCCATCATTTGAGACACCGATGTTGTGCGGCACTCCTGAGAATTGTTTTGGTCCAGCACCAGTTTCGCCAGCGGCCATGCGTTCCAAGTCTGCTGCGGGAGGCTCATCGAGCGGTTCATTCCCAAATGCACCCCACATCCGCTTGAATGCCCCGGTGTTGGCGTCGAACACGATGACCCTTCGATTGCCATACCCGTCAGACACAAAAATCTCGTTCTGATAGGCAGACACGTCCGTAGCCGTGTGAACACTTCTTGTGTCGGTGTTCCCCTGACTGACATCTCGGCCACCAATTTGTAATACGAATTCTCCTGTCTTGGTGAACTTGAGAAGCATGTCATCGCTACTATCAGAACCGGTCCCCGCATATGGATTGTTTCCGGTAATCCAAACATTCTCATCGTCGTCGATCGCGATGCCATGCTCAGAGTAGGGCCAGTCGTAATCCTCAGCTGGACCACCCCATCCTTGAACGTAGTTCCCATTCTCGTCAATTTCTATTACCGGAGGTGCATCCGAGGGATGATGCTCAAGTCTTGGACGTTGCAAAATCCACACGTGATCATGTTGATCGACTGCGATCGCTGAGGTGATACCGAGCTTCCAACCATTGGGAAGACTCGGCCATGTGGTGTCGGCTTCGAATCTCGGAACCGCGAACCCTGGCACGATATCCGACTGTGGCGCGCCACCTGCCGAAACAGTTACTTCTACTTCGATCGGCCGCAAGGTCATTAGGCCAGCGACCATGACCAGTGCTCCTACAATCAAACCCACCATCATCTTGCGTGTCATTCCCTGCTCTCCTTCTGCCAAATTCCACGAATCCCTAATACTTCTATATCACGCTTCCGCTTTCTGAGCTTGGAAATGTTGTCTATACTCGCAGTGGATCTTCCTGAAGCCTTTTAACTACAAGACCCTCGGAGGTGCAGTATGCGGACGCTCATAATCGCGATGTTGCCCGTGCTTCTTTCAGCCTGCAACAGCGTTCCAGCAACCACAGACACCCCTGAAACATCGTCCAACATCGAACGCTATCTTGCACTGGAGGAGATTAAACAATTAAAAGCCCGTTACTTCCGGTATCTGGATACGAAAAACTGGTCCGGGATGGAAACCTTGTTCACACCCGATGCACAAGCTGTCTACAACCTCGTCGACGCATCCGGGCTCGGCACCCTTAACGAACCCGTAGTCGGTCCGTCTGCGATCGCCGCGTTCATCCAACGAGGTGTCGACCCGTTAGTTACCGTGCATCACGGCCATATGCCTGAAATTGAATTGACCTCTGAAACGACTGCTCGTGCCATCTGGGCGATGGAAGATATCCTGCAAAGACCCGAAGACTTGGTGAACGTCGTGCATGGTTTCGGCCATTACCACGAAACCTATGAGCGCCTGAACGGTGAATGGAGAATTAAAACTCTTCAGTTGTCACGTCTGCGAGTCGACCGCCAGTGAGCGGGAAACCCTGAGCTTACGGTCGAATCGGGCTCCCATCTAACCTCGTCAGTTCCGCACAACACATACCGTAGGTACCGGGAGCCCTGGAGGGCCGCCCCACCGCCTTGATGGCATCCCCAGCATTGATCATGCCCGGCGTCCATCCCCTCCGGCTAAGTGACACGGCAGCACCCATTTCTACTTCCCAGGCAATCGACTGACCACTCTCGTCAGTTGCCGCGAGATACAAGAAGGAATGTGGGTTCTTGAAAACAAACTTCGTCACCACGCCCTCGGCTTCCACACTCCGAGTCTCATCGTAAAAAGGTGCGCTCGCGTGGTGCGCGACGGCCCGAAACCCAGCCGTCGCAAGACCTGCCAACAGGGATGTCGCTACAATCCACAGTGAAACCTTCACCAGGCATTCTCCTTTACCCTGACTTGCGTTCATTTATATTTTGGAACCATGAATCGCACCGGATGTCGCGCCTCGTCCGGATCACAGTCATACGATTGAAGTTTGTAGCCACTGGCCGCTGGCAACCACCGAGTAGTGTAGGACGCGGCCTCCCTGAGGAACAGTGGATCCTCGACAGTTACCGTTACCTTCAACTCGTCCCCCTCCCGCCAATAACGCTCAAGCACTCGTTTTTGCTGAGAGGACGGGATCCCGTTGTAATCGTCAAAACCAGTAATGTCGAAGGCAAAATGGGTGGTTTCCACCAACAGCGCATTCGATTCGTACCGACCAACCGAAAGGCCCTGGACACTGAAGTCTTGGCTCGTCGGCATACGGCCGTCTAGCCAGACGGTTCGTAGTTGATCATCCTTTTCGTACCGGAAGAGCACGCGGTCCGGCCACTGGACAACCTCCATCATGTAGGGATCGTACTGAAGGGCTGGTGGTGTCGCCGGTACACAATCGTATTTCGGCGCTAGAGCTTCGTCAAACACTTTCTGATACGCAAGTGCTCTCTCATTCAGGACTGGAAAGTTATCTGCAGTCCACGGCATATCAGGACCGTTGACCGGACGTGCTCGAGGGCTACCGTCCCATACGCCAACAAGGTCAGGAATCTGTGAGGCACTTGAAGCCAGTACCGACTGTGCGCTCAACGCTGGAAGGATCTTTCCACTCGTTACGCCCAGGAGTGTACAGGCAGCGGCTAGGCAAAACCACTGCAGCAAAATAGCCTTGTAGAATGACTCTCGCATGCTCGCGAGTCTACACCTATAATGGCACTACTTCTAGATTTCTGTTGTCGCTCAAGAGGAGGAAAAATGAGCAGACGAAGCCTTACGATTGTATCAATATTCTTCGTATTCGCTGGAAGCGTATCCTTAGCTACCGCCCAAACATCGTTCGAGCCCCCTCGCCTGCCTGATGGAAAACCCGACCTCCAAGGTGTCTGGGACTTTCGTACGTTGACTCCACTCGAGCGCCCCGAGAACCTCTCAGATAAAGCGATTCTGGGAGATGAGGAAACTGCTGAAATCGAAGCGAACTCTGTGGCACGCAGTGCCGAACTGAACGCTCCAAGTACAGACCGTTCGGAACTGCTGCCAGCCGGTGGCAATGTCGGCGCCTACAACCACTACTGGGTCGACCAAGGGGCGCAGGTGGTCGACGACCAGCGGACCTCGCTCATCGTGGATCCATCGGACGGCCGCGTACCCCCACTGCAACCCGGCATCGAAATGCAGGTCCTTTCACTAGCGGAAGACTTAGGAGGTCCCCTGCCAGTTCGTGTCCGTGCCGCGGGAAGAGGCACCGATAGCTACGAGGACCGAGGTCTTGGCGAACGGTGTCTTGTCGGTTTCAACTCAGGACCGCCAATTGTGCCCGCCGGCTACAACCAAAACATCCAACTATTTCAGACATCGGACTACGTGGTGATTCTCCATGAGATGGTGCACGACGCGCGCATCGTGCCACTTGACGGACGCGACCATCTACCTGGCGGCATTCGCCAGTGGTTGGGTGACTCTCGGGGCTATTGGGAGGGAGACACCTTAGTCGTCGAGTCGACGAATTTCACCGATAAAACCGCAAGCTTCAACCCTTCAATCGCCAAGGCGGCCGGAAACGGAACCACGTTGCACTTGACAGAACGTTTCCAGCTTGTGGGGAACGACATCCTGCTCTATGAATACACGGTCGATGACTTGACAACCTTTACGCAACCGTTCACAGCAGTGTTGCCTATGAAACGTGGTTTGGACCTCTTCGAGTTCGCATGTCACGAGGGAAACTACGGACTCTACAACATTCTGTCAGGTGCACGTGCCCAGGAGTAGCTCCTATGAAAACATCCATCACAATTGGCACACTGATCGCGTGCGTCTTTCTCCTCGGCCACGCCGGACTAGTTGGAGCCGCCTGCGATCCTGACGGCGACGTTCAATTCATATGTGGACCTGTGAGCCCGGAGGATCTTATCTCCGTCCCTCAGTCACCCTGGGTGATTATCTCGAGCATGGAGAATGAAGGTCATCTCTATCTTGCTGATACCCGCGACCATACGGCTGCCATTCTTTTCCCAACCGAGATGTCAAAACAAGAACATGACACGGGGGCGTATGGATCGTGCCCAGGTCCGGTATCCCGTCAGTTTCGACCACACGGTCTCAGTATCCGTTCAGGGACTGGCGGTATCCATACCCTATACGCGATTGGCCATGGGGATCGGGAATCCGTGGAGGTGTTCCGTCTGGACGCCAGTGGCACTTCTCCCACTGCCACATGGATTGGATGCGTGGTGGCCCCGGAGTCAGTCAGTCTCAATTCGGTAACAGCCTTACCAGACGGCGGTCTTGCCGCAACAAACTTTATGCGACCGCTCGGCGAAGTATGGGAATGGCAACCAGCAGCCGGCTGGGCTAAGGTGCCCGGCAGTGAAATGTCCGGTCCGAACGGATTGCTCGTGTCTGAGGATGGTCAATGGTTCTACATAGGTGCCCACACCGACGGGTCAGTGATCCGTCTGTCACGCGGACAGACGCCGATTCGAAAAAACGAAGTTTCTGTAGGCTTTCAAGTTGACAATCTCCGCTGGGCGCCAGATGGTTCGGTGTTAGCAGCGGGTCAAGCTGCCAGCGGCGACAACACGGTCATTGATTGTGTTCGGGATCGGAAGTGCGACGGTTTTTCATCGAGGGTGTCGAGAGTGGACCCGCTGAGTCTCACAGCAGACGAAATTGTGCAATATCCCTCCAATGAGCACGTCATCCTTGGAACGGGCGCCATCCAGGTCGGAAATGAGATCTGGCTGGGTGCAGTCGGTGGTGGTGACCGGATCGCCAGGTTCCGTACACGGTAGGAGCACTGACAGCCACGCGACCCTGTTTCTGGTATGGCTTATGCCAACAAGAAGGAGTCGGTGAGATCGGAAACTCAACGGCGGCGTCAAAGCTACACGATCATTCATGTTGAAAACGGAATCGTAGCTTCCCTGTCTGATACGGAGCGAGAAAACGTTGTAAGGAAATGTCTCGGCGAAAAAGTATTGGTGAGAGCGGTCTAGCTTAGAAGTGGTCTCGTCTCCCACCCTATCATCTCATTACACCCCACACACATGCCTGACGTCGGTAGCGGCCTCGTCTACTATGTCGTTTTCCTGTTCTCCACCACGCTGCACGAAGCAGCACATGCCTGGGCCGCCCTGCGTGGGGGCGATCCCACGGCTTACCACGGTGGCCAAGTTTCACTTGACCCACGAGCTCACATTCGACGCGAACCATTTGGCATGGTCGTGCTGCCTCTGATTTCGGTAGCCCTATCTGGTTGGCCATTTGGTTTCGCAAGTGCCCCGTACAACCCACGTTGGGCAATGCAATATCCCAATCGGGCAGCTTGGATGGCATTAGCTGGTCCGGCCGGTAACCTCACTTTGGTGCTCGCCGTCGTTATCGCGATCCGGATTGGCGCAACGGCTGGTTTCTTCATACCACCTGACGCCATCAGTTTTGAACGAGTAGTAGCGACATCAGCAGGTGGTGTATGGCCAGCGATAGCATTTCTACTCAGCGTGTTCTTCTCACTGAATCTGCTACTGGCAGTATTTAACCTAATCCCTGTTCCCCCCTTAGATGGCAGCGGCGCGGTCCCGTTATTACTAAGCAACGAAGCCACCCAACGTTACCAACAGTTCATCTGGGGACAACCTGCATTCGCTTGGTTAGGAATTCTCGTGGCGTGGCAACTTTTCGATGGATTGTTCCAGCCTGTCTGGTTGCTGGCTGTGAACCTAATTCATCCTAACGTTTGGTACGGCTAACACCCGGAGCACACGATCGTGCCAGACAAACTAAAGACCACCGTTCGATTGCAGTTTGGATCGTCTGCGAGTCAGTACGCGACAAGCGAGATCCACGCTAAAGGTGAAAGCCTGGGAACGCTAGTGGCCTTGTCCTATCCACAATCAGACTGGACGATGTTGGATGCTGCTACTGGCGCCGGACACACCGCCTTTATTTTTAGCCCACACGTGGCACGGGTGGTCGCAACTGATTTGACGAAACCAATGCTGCAACAGACAACCGCCCTCGCGGATGAAAAACACCTCAAGAACATCGATGTAACGGCCGCAGACGCCGAGTACCTGCCATTTGCGTCTGCTGTTTTCGACGCTGTGACGTGTCGTCTAGCATTGCACCACTTTCCGAACCCTAGCCTAGCAATAGCAGAATTTAGGCGGGTCCTGAAACCAAATGGGGTACTAGCCCTGACGGACAACATCACGGTCGAAGACACCACAGCAGCCGCTTACTACAACGCGTATGAAAAACTCCGAGATCCATCTCATCATCGGGTGTACACCCTTCAGGAACTAACCGACCTGTTGACAACGGGTGGATTCATCGTTCAAGCAAGCCGCAAACTGACCAAAGAGCTGGAGTTCGAAGCGTGGGCTGACCGGCAACATGTGTCAAACGCGGATAAGCATGTGCTCGTAGACAAGATGCGACACCTTCCAGACACTCTTCGGGAGTTATTCCAACCTCGTTGGGAAAACGACACAATGTATTTCAGCCTCTGGGAAGCGGTGCTGGTGTCTCGGTTGGTGAGCACTAAAGACCGAGTTGCGCCGCGAGGTCAACAAAGTCGTCTGCCACTAAATCAAATACCGGATCGGGTGTGAGATCTCGCTTGTTGTCTGGACCGTATTCAAGCGGTCTTGGGACAAAAGCCGTCCGAAAACCAAGCGCAGCCGCCGCACGCAGGTCCCCACCGTGCGCGGCAACCATCATCACTTGTTCTGGTGCAAGACCGAGAAGGTCAGCTGCTTTCCGATACACGACGGGATCCGGTTTATAGGCCTGCGCCAACTCGGCTGACAACACAACATCCCAGGGAAGACCCGCAGCTTTGGCCATGTTTGTCAACAAGGCAACGTTCCCATTCGACAAAGTTGACAAAACATAGCGTACGCGTAACCTCGTCAGTCCGAGCACAGCGTCTGGCCACGGACTGAGACGATGCCACACGTAATTGAATTCAACGAGCTCCGCTTCTGTCAGGTTCTCTAAGCCAAACTCCGGAACCAACTCGTCCAAAATCATCCGATGCAAATCGTCGATCTTGGTCCACGGCAATTCGCCCCGACGCACACGACCCATTGCCGGACCATAGCCGTTACGCCAACGGTCGGCAAAAGCCGCCCAATCGACGTTGAGTCTCTTACGAGCTCCAAGATCTCGTCCCTCCCGGATGATGCTTGACCGCCAATCGACGACCGTCCCAAACACATCAAAGGTCAGTGCGCGCACACCACGGACACGCTCAGGAAGGCGTTCGGGAAAGTCCTGCACCGAACCAGCACGCAGCCAGCCCCTCGGTGACGCGCCAGCGACCATTACAGTAGTTGTTCCTAAACGAAGAAATTCTCGACGTCTATAAATCATGTCGCCCTTTAGGAACCTCCGAGAAAGATCCGTCGCAACGCACGGTATCGAATCCGTCCGGACGCGTCAATGATCAGTGAAAAAGACAGACCTTCGGGGAGCTTACGATCCCAGAGCCTCCAATAGTCTTTCAAGCTTTACTCGACCACCAGATCGCATGCCCCAGACTGCGAAACTTTATCGCTCAACTGTGATGTAAATGCCGTCAACGATACGTACCGGAACCGTCTCAATGATCCTAGTCCTCAGCTCTATGTCCAGCGTTCCCGGGATAGAGCCCTAGGCTCTATTTACGGAATAGCCCAAGATCTGGCCAAGCTGTGTTCGAAACTCTTCGCCAACAGGTTCCAGAAGCGTATGCTATCAGTGCCGATGAGTGATCGATACAGATCAGACATTCCGTCGCAACGCGTCACATCACCGGAATTTTTCTTTAGCCGACGGGGGTTCTTGTCAACCGTTGGACTTGGTCTGCTTGGAACACCACTGGGTATCGCCAATACCCAAGCGGAGACTCAGACTCCTCAATCGACGTTGCTCGATGTCCCGTTCCAACGACCTAACGTATTCCCGACTCAGCGCAACCCTAATTACGCGTTACCACGAGCCATAACCAACACTGTCCCACTTCTTGGCCAGCCGAGCGGACTCACAGACACAAGCGTTCCCACACCACGCGAGGTAGCTGCATCGCACAACAATTTCTACGAGTTTCTCGCTGGCCGCGGTGGTCCAGTCTGGGAATTCTGCGGCGAATTTAACGTCGAACCATGGAAGATAGAAATTACCGGAGAGTGTCACAATCCGATGACATTGGATCTCGATGACCTCTTTGCTTTTGACCACGAGGAACGGATGTATCACTTTCGCTGCGTTGAACGCTGGGCGATGAACGTCCCCTGGTCAGGGTTTCCACTGAGTCGACTCCTTGAGCAAGTTCGGCCGACGAGCGCCGCGCGCCACGTCAGATTCGAAACGCTTGTGGCGCGTGATCAGATGCCTGGGGTAACAGGTGCAGGATGGTATTCCTGGCCCTATCGCGAAGGGTTGCGTCTCGATGAAGCCATGAACGAGTTGGTCATGGTCGTTACCGGTGTCTACAGCGAACCTCTGTTAAGACAACACGGTGCCCCCGTCAGAATCATCGTCCCCTGGAAATACGGTTATAAGAGTCCGAAATCGATTGTCAAGATTGAGCTCCTTCATGATGAACCACAAACATTCTGGCGGGCTGAGCAACCGCACGAGTACGGATTCTTATCGAACGTGAACCCAAATATCCCACATCCGCGCTGGCCACAAAATGTCTCCTATTGGCTCGATACGGAGGAACAGTTCGTAACACCGATCTTTAACGGATACCAGCGGTTCGTGGCCGACTTGTATCCCGACGAACCACGTCGGCCACAGCAACCGATTCAACCAGGGCAAAATGCCCGCTGACGGTATACAATGCGATTTGACTCAAGGAGGTAACAGATGACGTATCGGATTCTCACAATCGTCCTAGCGGCGGTGGTCGTTGCGTTACTCATGCCCATCGATGCTAGTGCCCAGTCCACTCCCCGCACATCTTGGGGAACACCAGACCTGCAAGGCGTGTGGGACTTCCGAAGCCTCACCCCGATGGAGCGTCCAACGGACCTCGCTGCCAACGACACATTCACTGAAGAGCAAGCCGCAGAGTTTTCCGAACAGGAAATCGGACGTCGGAGTCGCGACAGTGACACGTCGGATCGTGTCGTCCCCTATAACGACTTCTGGTTCGACGAAGGCACGTCCGTAACAACCGATCGGACGTCTCTCGTGATCGACCCTCCGGATGGACGCGTCCCGGAAATGACAGCTGCTGCGATGAAACGAAAAGAGGCTCAGATGATGGCTCGCCGTGGAGTTGGCGGACATGAGCCGACACCGGGTGGCTTTGTCGAGGATCTGGGACCAGGGGGTCTCCAGGTGCGATGCATTCTGGGGTTTAACTCTGGACCTCCCATGGCTCCGAGCGCCTACAACAACAACGTGCAGGTCTTGCAGACCGAAGACACCGTTGTGTTATTTGCTGAAATGAACCATAACGCGCGTATCGTCCCGCTGGACGGACGAGATCATCTTGATCCAGATATTCGCCAGTGGACCGGTGACTCACGAGGGTACTGGGAGGGCGACACCCTCGTTGTAGAAACGAGGAACTTCCTGCGCGAGACCAACTTCATGCGGGCGGCCACTAGTCGAAATCTTTTACTCACGGAGCGATTGACTCGCGTGGACCAAGGGACGCTGCAGTATGACGTAACAATCGACGACCCCACCGTGTGGAGTCGGCCGTGGACGTTCTCGGTTCCGATGCAAAGAAACGATCATCCCGTATATGAGTACGCGTGTCACGAGGGGAACTACGGGCTCTACAACATCCTCGCGGGTGCTTCGGTTGAAGAGAGTTCAAAGTAGTCGATCGGTGGCGAAACATTCGAGATAACTATCACTCGTTATCTCCCGCTCCACTACCGTCTCGGCGGCGATGGGCCGTGTTTCATGAAAATAAAACCGGCCCATCAGCCGTGTTCTTCGTGCAGCGGTACGATCTCAACCTCGCCAGACGCTTCCTTAAACAAGTCACGAACCCACGGATGACAGGTTAATACCAGCACCTGGTTCGTTTGTGCGAGTTCGACAAACCCCTCAACGGCAACTTTAGCCCTCTCCGGGTCACAGTTCACAAGGACTTCATCAACAACCACCGGTAACCTCGCGCCGTTCTCCCCAAAATTTTGAATCAGCCCGAAACGAAGCGCCAGATAGAGTTGATCACGGGTGCCTCGGCTCAACTGTTCCGGTGTTTTTTTTCGACTGGCCTGATCAATAACGGAGATCTGTCGATCTCCGCCAACCTCGGCCTGGATGTCGACATAGCGATTACCAGACATCCGGTTTAACCACTTTGAGGCTCGACGCACAACAGCAGGCTGCCGTTCTTCTTCATACTTCGTCCGAGCTTCCTTAAGCAGTGACTCCGCAATGACACATCGAGACCATTGCCCCGCCAGTTCTCGTAATTCTTGTCGTAATTCTTCGCGTGTAGCGCGCCACTCGGACGCTTGTTCATCACTCGACAACCCTTCGATGGTTACACGAAGGTTCGCCAGCTCGTCTCGGTAAGCCGTGTCCGCTTCTTCAAGTTCGTCCAGCTGTGACTTCAAACTCTCAATCTCTGTATCTATTGCCTCTCTCTCCGTGTGCTGAAACATCTGATCCAGATCGTCATAAGTGCGTTGCAGATCAAAATGCGCACGCAACTGCTCTCTCTGAACTTCGCGCGCCTTTGTAAGTTCCTGGCCCTTAAGGTGGGACCTCGCCTTCAACCGAAAGGCCTCTGCATTCTGTGCGCCACCGGCATGCAGGAGCTCATCGCGTTGTTTCTTTACCCGATCTAATTTTTCTTCTGCAATTTTGAGCTCATTCGTAAACTTATCCACGTCTTGTTGGTTTCGGTCACGATCTACCTGGGCTTTCTCCACCGCCTTCATTTCACTAATAATCTGGTCCGCCAACTCCGCTACGTCTGACTGCGCTCCGTCCAGTGAAATGGCATCACAGGTGGCGACCGTCTTGACTTCGTCACCATATTCCTCGATATCCTTCGTTATCCCGTACAAGCGGCGCTGCGTCGTTTTCAACGTCTCCAGTGCGCTTTGCGCTTTTTGAACAACTAAAAGAAAGCCGGGGTAGGTATCAACTCGCAACGTGTCTGGGAATCCTCGCTTCTTCAACCAGTTCGACCACGCGTCAGTTTTGTTGACGATGTCGCCCTCTTGTTTAACTACCCGGCTACGGAAATCATCCGTATTGTTTTTGGCACACCTTAGGTCAGTTCTCGCCTTTTGTAATAAGCCAGCGAACAGGAGTGCGGTCAAGCCGACAGGAACGTACCACTCACGAAAATCTTGGAACCACAGCACTATCGTCGCGATCACGCCGGCGATACCAATTCCAATAGCAAGAATCCGACGATGCGCGACCGTACGTTCGGCATCCTGACGCTCTCGCTCCAAACGGTCCCGCTCTTGACGGAGACTGCGCCGCTCCTCTTTCAGGTCATCTAGTTGTTCTTTCCAACTGTCAACTTCGGCCTGTGTCGTCTGCGAGAGATCGAGCAACTCGAGACGTTCTGGGCTCCAATCCGATCCCAGCGCCTGCAAGCATTTCGTTGCCCCAGCCTGTTCTTTTTTTTGAGCGGCCAGTTGTGTCGGCCGATCCTTAACCCAGTCCTTGTACGATTGCCGCTTCTCATCGATGGTTTTGCATCGGGCAGATAGGTCACTCTCGAGGACGAGAGCTTCGTTGTTAATGGTCCGGTTCGATTTGGTGGTCGCAGTGCTCAAGTCTCGTTTGACCCCGTCTCGGGCCTCTTCACACTGTGTAATTTGATCCTCAAGCATCTTAAGTCTGATCAGGGGCTCATCGGGAAATCCGTCTTGAATCGAACATCGCGACAGCTCGGCGTCGTCCTTCCTTGAGTCAAGCCACGTCTTCCAAGCCCCTTGGATCCGACGACACTCTGCCTGCCGAATCTGCGCCTCCTTCTTCTTCTGCTTCGTCTCCGCAATCAACGCAACAAGTTTGTCCTCGCGACGCCTTCCCGCTGCGTATTCCGTGGACTGTCCTGCTGCAGTTTGCAAGTCTGCGTCGAGCTTAACCAGCTCAGTTAGCACCTTGTTAATCTCCGTAACCCTTCCTCTTTTTTTATAGATCTCGCCCTGTTGTCTTTCCAGTTCCTTGAGCGCTTTAGGCAGCTGCGTCGCTCCGGTTCCCGCACTGTAAATACGGCTGGAAATATCACTGTCATCTCCCAAGCCATTTAAATCGCTGAGATTAAATGCGAAGATGGCCTCAAAGGCTTTCTGTGTTAGATGACCACGTAGACGCTTGATGAGACTGTCATCACGAATGGTCGCACCATTGATACGAAACCGATCGCGATTTGAGACTCGGTGCCGTTCCAAGGTGTACTGGTTACTGTCATCATCGACAATTTCGACTCGTCCACCGTGGTTTCCCCCTGAGAGTGGCGGATACCAACCTTCAGCTTTACTGCCCCGCGGAAATCCGAACAACATCGTTCGGATGAACGCCGTGACTGTGCTTTTACCAACCTCGTTCGGACCATAAAACACCGTCAAGCCACACTCAGATGTCGTAATGTCCCGGTCACAATAGACCCCGAATCCATCGAAATATAAGCGCCTGATCCACATGGGTTAGTCGCTACCCGACATCGGATCCTCCGCGATCAACAGGTCCAACGCCGTGTCCTCAGCCGCCTCCAGCAGAAACCTTGCGTTCGCCTCAGTGTCCAAAATGTCATCCAGATGCTGTTTGACAAGGTGATGTTCGAACAGCGGTTTCAGTTCCTCCTTCAACATGTTCTGAAGGTTCTGGTCCCGTGACCGCTCGTCTGTCAATTTCAGAAAGTCTCCAATAAAATCTTCGCCTTTTCGCAATTGATCCCGGTCTATTTCCGAACGAGTGTTATCTCGAATTTCGCCGCACCACGCAAACGACCGCCGATCTTGCCACGTCCCATTCAGCTCAGTGGTCAATTCGTCGAGTTTGTCTGGCTGTGCAAATTGTGTATGTAGCGGTCCACGTCCATGAAGACGAATACGATAAACCAACGAACGTCCATCGGCGTTGCGTTGTAGGTCCTCAACTATCTCCTGCAGGCGCCCTCTAAGATCAGCCCAGTTGATGTCATGAATGTTGAGGTCTCCCTGTTCCCACCTAACAACATCGACAGGTACAAATTCCATGTCAACGTGACGATGATTGTCAGCCTCATTAACGTCGACGACGTACACTCCTCGTGCCCCCGTTTCGTTCGGGTGTCGTCCCTGCGTATTGCCTGAATACACCACCCAGGGCTCATTTTCGTGCTTGACCGCACGTGTGTGGACGTGACCGAGAGCCCAATAATCGTACCCAACGCGTTTTAAGTCATCGATTGTGCACGGCGCGTACGAATCATGTGACGAATCGCTTCCGACGTTGGCATGCAACAATCCGATCGTGAAATGGCTCGAGGCAGGCGGTGTGAATTTATTGAGCAGGCTCTGCCGTACTTCTCGGGTCGGATAGCTAATACCACACACTCGCGGACTGGTTGGCGAATCGTTAACAGGAACACACTCCCAATCTTTCCCAAATCGTGTCACGTTGTCTGGTATTGAGAGACCTGCATCCCAACTATCAAGTGGATCGTGGTTTCCATGACACAAAAACGTCGGAATATCGTGGTTGTTTAATTTTGTAAGTCCTTCGACAAACTTGATTTGCCCGACAAGACTATGATCAGCGCCGTCAAATACATCACCCGCAATCAGTAAGGCATCAGCTCGTTTGTCAATACAGAGCTGTATCAGCTTGTCGTACGCTTCGAAGGTTGCTGCCCGAAGGATCTTGCCTACCTCCGCATTCGTCTTCCCAATACCCTTGCAGGGACTATCCAGATGTAAATCAGCGGCATGAATAAAGCGAAACATGGCTTATCTCCAAGAACATGTTTGATGTGCTATCTCGATCCTTCAGACAACCTCCGAAGAAAGGGGCGGCGAAGCCGTTTCAGTCCGACCCAAAACCCAATCCCACTGGAAGCCAAACCTCCAACGCTCAGTGTAATCACAATGAAATCCCAAAGCGGCCGACTAGTGTACAGAAATCCAAAGTCCAGGCTGTGGAGGCCGTTGAACAACCATCGCTCGACACGATTAGAACGATGAACGCTCGTGACCACCCGACTCATGTGGGGATCGACATAAACCCATGTGTCCGAAGGATCGGCGAACTTCACACGGAGCACCGGCAGAGGAATGCGACCACGTCGCGAGTAGTAGTACGAGTCATATTCATCGAGCATGACCGATTCGACAATCGGCATCCCAGGCGTTGCGGCTATCAATCGATCCATCACGGATTCCACAGTGAATGCGTCGTCTTTGACCGTCATGGTATTGGCGGCAATGACCAGTCGGTTCGGCTCGGCTCGACCGGTAATGTAGTACGGCTGATGAAGCCGCTCTGATTTGGCGGCCTCTAAGTGCTCGGGGATCAGCCGCGCAACGTAGTACGACTCATCTTGCATCCGGGTAAGCTGCAACTCCGCGACGGCCTGACCGCCTGTTACCCGTTCCCACGTTTTCACGTCCATCTCAGGAAAAGCGTTGAGATCAGGCGGCCCACCACTAAGAACGTCGCGCGGAAGTTCCAAGCCGCGTGCTTTCGTCCATGCATACGGCTCCATCGACAGCAAACCGCTGAAAACCCACGTCAGTGTGAACACGCCAAAAACCACACCCGTCAAATAGTGCCAGCGCATCCACCTTGTGTACGGTGTTCGAGCTTGCGTCAGACCGAGTAAGAGGCCCATGACCGCCAGCAGGCATCCCGCGGTGGCAGTCCAGATGACAACCTGGGACCACAGCGATTGGTTGAGACGCAACGCCGAAAAATAAAACCAATGCGGTATGGCACCAATCCAAGCAAGCGCCCGACTCCTCTGGGTGGTCAGTACCGTGACCTCAGCTGTAGAAGAGGAGACGTACAGTTCGGTCCCAAGACCATCGTCAACGCGGAATTTATGCAGTGGCATCACACGGTCATACGTCATCGTCCACTGATCCGGCTGTTGGAGAGTACCAACATGCTGTATCTGCTCTGCTGGATGACCGGTAAACTGGCTGGCTACTGTATGTGCTGTCGCTGCACCTATGTTCCCGAGCACCTCCCCGTTATCAGCAAACACCGTGGTCGTGTCCAACCGATACGCCGGTCGATCCGTAACCATAAACAACGAAACGCTGTCGGCAGGCAACCAAACCTTGGCGTGTTTTGCAGCATCATGCGGCGTCAGATTGATCCGGGAGATATCAAGAGCCGGAAGCCGATTTAACCTGAGCTGTGGGGTGAGCTCGGGCATGCCTCCTGTGTACATCATGACTATGCCCGAGACAAACCACACCACAAAAACCAAACTCAAGGGGATCCCTAGATATCGGTGGGCAAGAATCAGCCACTTTCGCAGCAATGTCATGGCGCAACACAACGATACGCTACCACTACCGTGCCTGACCAGAAACCCGCTGGTAAGAAAGATGAGCAGCGGGCGAGGCGCAGCTGGCAATGTTGCCCGACCTCTCGTCAGCGTTACAGGGCCGGCCTTCTCAGGTCGATTGGGCCGTATAATCGGTCAAGGGAGTCAAAGAGATTTGTACATGACCATTCCGTTGCAAATGGTAGTGCTGCTAATGGTGCTGGTGACCCCACTAACGGTCGTGGGTCAGCCAGGAGAACGTTGGTCCCCACCCAGAACGGCCTGGGGCGATCCGGATTTACAAGGCCAATGGAACAGCCAGACTTCCACGCCGTTGGAACGCCCCGATGATGGCCCCCTCGCCGGACGGAATTCGTTATCAAACCAAGAGGCGGAAACTATCGAAACAGCAAACCGCGCGAGCTTTGATCTCCCACCTCGAGAAGGGAGTGTAGGCAACTACAACGCGTTTTGGCGTGACATCGGCAAGCCACTCACGCGTACTTCACTAATCATCGACCCGCCCGATGGGAGAATTCCACCTTTCTCGGAGGAGGGCCAAGCGCGAATTAACGCGGAACGAGCTGATCGCAGCACACGGGGTCCCTCCAACTCACCTGACACCTGGGAAGACCTAACGCCGTGGACCCGGTGTGTCTCCCGTGGTTGGAATGGAATCGGCAGTTGGTATAGCAGTAACTATCAGATCTTTCAGACGCCAGGGTACGTGATCGTTTTTCAAGAACTTATCCATGAAGCACGGATCATTCCGTTGGATGACCGCCGCCATCTGCCCGACTCAATCCGGCAGTGGATGGGCGACTCGCGAGGTCACTGGGACGGCGACACACTCGTCGTCGAAACCACAAACTTCAGCGCGAAGACAAACTATCAGGGCTCTCGAGATACACTCCATCTGGTCGAAAGTTACACCCGTATGGACGAAAACACGATCGACTACCGATTCACGATTACCGATCCCCATACATTTACAAAACCTTGGACCGTGGCTAGACCCATGACTCGCATTACGGATCGGATCTCGATCTTCGAGTACGCCTGTCATGAAGGGAACTATGCCATGGAGGGAATTCTTGCCGGCGCACGTAGGGAGGAACGAAATGGAGAACCATAATGACAGCCAATGAAAGTGAGAGCCCTTCCCTGCAATTTACGTTAGATCCAAACAAGCCTTCCAAGCGTCCTGAGCAGTTGGCCGCGTTACTTGAGACCACTTTGCAACGTGAATTTCCCAAAACAATGTCTATCATCTCGGTGTCGCACTCGCCAGACGACCCAGTGGTCGGTCTCTGCAATTTGGAGGACCTAGAAGATGACATCGCTAAAAAGGTCGCCCGTCGAGCACGAGTTGTCTTCAATGACTTTATGATTAGCCCGTGGTACTAAATTCTTCACGACTCAGCGTAACCCGGGTACCCGTGATTCTCGCCTGGTGGCTGGCAATTGCAACGATCGGCTACCACGGGCTTGCTGCCCAGACTGCCCAACCAATACCTCGCCGCTTTTCGGACGAGATCACGACTCTCTCTGAACCCGGTGGGTTTTTCGACACTGATAATCTGATCTCAAACGAACGCACGTATCTCCTTGCTCTCGACAAACTCCGCGAACTTAGTATCACAGGTGGTGTGTATCTCGGCGTTGGACCAGACCAAAACTTCTCGTACATCGCGCAACTGCAGCCGACGCGCGCGTACATCATTGACATTCGCCGCGACAACTTACTCGCCCATCTGCTGTTCAAAACACTGTTTACTATTAGTCCGACACGGGTCGAGTACCTGGCACGATTGTTCGGGCGACCTCCACCCGATTCTATGAACGAGTGGGAATCAGCGAATATCGAGCAGCTCGCCGACTACATCGACCGAACACCTGTGAATGAAACGTGGATTCAAGAAGTACGTGCGGACATCGCAGGAGAACTCGCGCGCTATCGCATTCCGCTATCGACAGCTGACCGCACCACAATCACTCGTTTTCACCGCACTTTTATCAAACGTGGGCTATCCCTACGCTTTCACAGCCTCGGCCGACCGCCACGTCCACACTACCCCACGTATCGTGATCTATTACTCGGAACTGATGGAACGGGCACGCCGTCGAGTTATCTTGCCACGAACAAGGCCTACGGGTTTGTTCGTTCACTCCAACAGCGTGACCTCATCATTCCGGTCGTGGGAGACCTCGCAGGAGACCACGCCATCAGGGCAATTGGGAAAGCGATCGCGGCACAAGGCGAGCAGGTGTCCGCCTTCTATACATCGAACGTCGAGTTTTATCTCTTCCAAAACGGCACCGTAGCAAGATATCTGGACAACCTGTCACATCTGCCACACGCGGAAGAGAGTGTAATCATCCGCAGTGTCTTTGGGAGATCTCTCAGACGCCTGCCCACTACCAGTCAGTTGCCGTCGTACAGCGCGCCAGTCGTACACTCACTCAAGGACTTGATCGAAGGGTTCAAGACTGAGCGCTACCAAGGTTACTGGGATCTAGTGCGGCCAGAATAAAGAGACTCACGGAGCACCACGGCAGGCGCCGATCGCTAACACGCACCAGCCTAAAATCAGACAGACGCCCCCCACCGGTGTGACCGCACCGAGCCAGCGTACGCCACTAATCGCAAGCACATACAAACTGCCCGAGAAGATCAGAATGCCCACCACGAAGAGCCAACCTGCCGACTCAACCCAATGATTGGGCCAGCGAGAGGTTGCCCAGGCTACTACGATCAATCCAATGCCGTGAATCAGATGGTAACGAACACCCGTTTCGAATACAGCAAGCATGTCAGTCGCCAGTCGATCACGAAGACCGTGGGCGCCAAACGCTCCTAATACGACCCCCAGGCCGCAGAGTAACGCACCTGTTGCAAACCAGCCGACTACCATCGCTCCGTATCATACATGCCGTCGAGAAAGTAATGTCGCAATGAAGAGAACACCTATCGCACCCTGACTATCAGATCTTGACTACTCGCCGCGCCACCAGCATGTACGAAGACCCGCAGCACGACCGTTCCTGATGAGCCAAAAGTTACTTACACGGAATACTTTCGATCTTCCGGCAGTGCTGGTGCTCCCAGTCACTCGTCCATTGACGTCTAGAATCATTACTGATCTCGCGCACCAACTTGTTCCCCTGCACGTGCCCCACTGAGACTATTAGGCAATCCGTAGTTGCCCTCGTGGCATGCATACTCGTACATGTCGTATTCGTCGTCTTTGTGTAAAGGCATCGAGATCGTCCACGGGCTCGTATATACCTCAGGGTCCTCAATTGTCACCTCGTAGCTGAGACGTCCTGGCTCGACCAAGGTGAAGCGCTCAACAACTCGCATTTCTGCACTCTGCGGCATTCCCTTTAGAGTCGCAGTGGTGGAAATCCCTGTGGCAATCGTTCCGACCTGCTCTGCGCGATAGTTCATCACCTCGACTACCAAGGTATTCCCTTCCCAACTTCCCCGCGAGTCCCCGTTCCATAAATGAATGGACTCATCTACATGCGCGCCACCGTCGATTGGGATGATCCGCGGTTCGTGAATCATCTCGTAAAGGATTACGACATAGTCAGGCGTCTGCAATATACGATAAGCGTTGTTGTAACCCGCGGGCATCATTCCACCCGGAACACCACGTGTAATACACCGCTCCCAAGGCGTGTGAAGTTCATACGAGTCGGTCAGATGTATCAGGTTATAGTTCTTCTGTTGCTCCGCCTCAGGTCTTACAGGTACACGCCCCGTGGGCGGATCAATAACCATTGAACGACGCAGCGAACTCCGCTTCGATGAATGTCCCTCTCCATCGCCATCTCCGAGAACCTTAGCGAGACCTCCAGGATTCGGACCCGTAAGACCCCGCAGCCCCTCAGGAGTGACCTCGAGTCCCGGAAACCACTTCGTCAGCGCCTTAAGCCGTGCGGGGTCCGCATCGGTCGGTACCTCAAGCGGTGTTCGGTCAAAATTTACCCACGTACCTTGAATGTCTGGCTGCCCGCCTACAGCGCTAGATGCGGTCTGACCACCGATAAGTGCTGGGCTCAAGCAAAGAACCCCGAGGGTGACACTCATCGCTACAAACAGGCGGAAAGCTTGATGAACCATCCCGAACCTCCTGAATGCATCTTACACGTGAAAATGGTCATATAATCGCCATACTCCCTGTATCGAACAAAAAGGGCGTGCAAGAATATCAACGGCTTGGATCGCCTTACCAGACGATAGTGTGCCTAGAAAAGCCGATGTGCAGCGGACGGATAGCCCCTATCCGCGACAACGTGTACAACAGGATTATGTCAGTAGATCGATAATCCGGTTTGTCGGAATGCCCTAGATGATATGGAAAATGCACGCTTGAGCCAGAAAACGGACTACCGAGGCGAAAGCCACGAAACGGGAACATCTTGGAGTTGCTTACAAACCGGAAGCGATAAATTTTTCGAAATGAGGCTTCTATGAAAAGCATTCGTCAATGGACACAGCGATGGCAGCTCACACTTGGAACTCTGATCGGATTCGCTGTGTGGCATGCGACATGGGCCGCACCTGCAACACATGCGCAGCAACCGCAACGAACACCAGCTACCTATACCGTGGAACAGGCTGACGCGGGGTTGGAGATCTACAGACAGCAGTGTGCGACGTGTCACGGAGAGAATCTTGACGATGGGCCATTCGCTCCACCACTCAGAGGCGTCGACTTTCAAGCCAAGTGGCAGGTCCGGTCATTGGAAGTGCTGTTCACCGAAACAAGTAGCACGATGCCGGAAGATCGTCCGGGCGCACTGAGCGACGAAGCTTATGTGCAGTTACTAGCTTTTATGCTCCAGGAGAACGGTATCGAACCGAGTTCGGAGGCCCTGCCTATCAATCCAGACATGCTAGCAGACCTCTCACCCGGTTGGCGATCGCAGGGCGGGGGACTCTCAGCCGGTGTCACGCTGCCACCAATACCAGCTAGACGGAATCCTTTAGATAGCATTCGGCCAGTCACTGACGCGATGCTTAAGAACGCAGATCCTGGTGACTGGCTTTTGTGGCGCCGATCATACGATGCATCAGGCTACAGTCCTCTGAAAAAGATCAATACCACTAACGTCAATGATCTACGAGTGGCTTGGTCATGGTCACTACCAGCGGGACCGAACGAGTCGACGCCAATCGTGCATGACGGAGCGTTGTTCGTTCATGGGTACGGTGACAAGGTCTATGCACTCGACGCAGCTACAGGTGACCTATTGTGGCACTATGCACATCGTTTACCCCGTAACATCGCACCGAGCCTCAAACGTGGAATGTCAATCTACGGTGAACGTCTGTATGTGCCAACGTCCGACATGCACATCGTTGCGCTCGACATCAAGACAGGTACGGTCGTGTGGGACCAAGTTGTAGTTCCTGACCCGGATAGCAACTCCAGGCAGCGTCTCACCGGTGGTACGCTCGTGGCCAAGGGAAAGGTGATGGTCGGCACGACGGGTCGGCGGGCTGGTGGGAACCAGATTGTAGCCTTGGACACGGAAACCGGAGAGGAACAGTGGCGATTCAACACAATTCCCCCACCAGGCATGCCAGGTGGCAACAGCTGGAACGGACTCGTTCAAAAAGATCGCAATGGTGGATCAGTGTGGATTCCCGGAAGTTACGATCCGGTGAACAATCTCGCATTCTTTGGCCCAGGCAACACTTACGATACTGGCCCGCTACGAGACCCTGTACAGCAGGATGGCATTACGAACGACGCGCTCTATTTAGACACCACACTAGCGTTGAACCCCGATACCGGTGAGCTCGTGTGGCATTTCCAACATCAAGCCAATGGCCAATGGGATCTCGATTGGGCATTCGAACGGCAGATCATGGACCTTCCGGTCAACGGGGTCCCAACCAGCGTAGTCGTGACCGCTGGCAAACAAGCAATCTTTGACATTGTGGAAACCGCTACCGGAAAGTATGTGTCATCTATCGACCTCGGTTTGCAAAACGGTATCACCGCTATCAATCCCACGACTGGTGAAAAAATTGTTGATCCACGACTTATTCCAGGCGATGGCGAAACAAAAATGGTCTGCCCACACGTCGGCGGTGGTCGAAGTTGGGCTCCAACAGCGTACAACCCCGAGACAAAGATCGTGTATGTCCCGATCGTTGAAGCGTGCATGGACATGGTACCGGTAGCAGAAGGCGAACGTGGTAGCCTCTCAACCGGGGTACGCTGGACGGTTCGCCCTCGACCGGAGAGCGACGGTAGCTATGGACGCGTAGAAGCGATCAATCTCGAAACTCACGAAACTGTTTGGATCGCACGCCAGCGTGCACCACAAACCACAGGAGCCCTGGTCACCGCGGGTGGATTGATATTTGCCGGCTCATTAGACCGACGGTTCAGCGCGTATGATGCTGCGACCGGCGACCGGCTCTGGATCACACGTTTGAGCGACGTGCCGAATGCTCCACCGATTAGCTTTGCTGCCAATGGCCAAGAATACGTTGCGGTAATCGTCGGTGCCGGCGGCTATCTGACCGGTGCCTATTCTGTTCTTGCACCTGAAATTCAAAATCCGCCTGACCGTGGCGCAGCGTTATGGGTGTTTGAAATACCGACTTCCTAACTCGTAAGGAGGCTCCTATGAGCTGTCGAACCATCGTAATTTCATCCGCGGTGATCGTGCTGCTCTCGGCCATGTCTGCAACTGCCCAATCACCAGCCGCAGGCAGCGATACTTGGATACCATTGCGAACGACGTGGGGCGATCCCGATCTGCAGGGTGTCTGGGACTTCCGCTCTTTGACACCGATGGAAAGGCCCACTGAACTTGAGGGCAAAGAATTTCTCACGGCTGAAGAAGCAGCCGTATTCGTGCAAGGCTTGTCCTCTACCAACTGGGATGACCGGTCAAATCCTGAAGGGGCATTCGGTCTGGACAGCGACATTGAACACGGCTACAACAAGTTCTGGATGGACTTTGGAACAGACTTGACGTCTGATCGACGCACATCGCTAGTCGTTGATCCTCCGAATGGGATCATCCCATGGGTTCCAGGACGCAGCAGACCTGGTGGATATGGCAATGCGTTCTCTGGAACACTTGCGGCAGGTCCTGAAGATCGCCCCTTAGCCGAACGATGCATCATGGGGTTTAACTCCGGGCCTCCCATGATGCCCAGCGCCTACAACAACAATGTACAGCTTCTACAAACACCTAACACGATCGTGGTGTTCAACGAGATGATCCACAACGCTCGCATTATTCCTATGGATGGCCAACCGCACCTATCTCAAGAGGTGCGTCAGTGGGTCGGTGACTCCCGTGGCCATTGGGACGGTGAAACGCTAGTCGTCGAAACAACCAACTTCCTTCGAGAGACCCACTTCGAAGGATCGAGTGCCAACATGCACCTCATCGAGCGGTTTACGCGCATTGGTCCAGACACGCTCAGCTATGAATTTACCGTCGAGGATCCAACGATGTGGATGAGACCATGGACCGCACAAATTCCCATGGTAAAAAATGAGAGTCCGATCTTTGCGTACGCGTGTCACGAAGGGAACTATGGAATGGTCAACATCCTGACCGGAGCCCGTGCTCAAGAACGCACTGAAAAAATCAGGTGACCATCAAAATTCGTACGCTCGTCTTGGTAATCTTCCTTGGTCTATCGACTCACTCCGTCGCCCAGGACCCAGTGTTCGATGTACACCCTTCGACACAAGACCCCTCTGTGGTAGTCGATTTCGCACAAATCAAGACATGGGAAAACGAACTCTCAAACTGGGGACGCTGGGGTTCCGACGACCAGCGCGGAACGTTGAATCTGATTACACGCGAAAAGACACGTGAAGCAGCGCGTCTCGTTCGAGACGGGGTCACGGTCCCGCTTGCACGCTTTGTCAGTGAAGAAGTGGCGATGGACAGCCAACGATGGGTCCCGACTAAACACTGGATGACGATGGTCGATCCAACAACAGGAGCTGTGAGCGCAGCAATGGACGCCGTTAGCTTCGGGCTTCATGACGGTCTTCTTTCACACATCGATGCGCTGTGTCATTATGCGGCCGATCGAAACGGGAAACGGGTGATCTTCAATGGATATCCACAAGCCCTTGATCACGATGGATGTAAGGACCTTGCGGTTGAACGTATGGGATCCGGCTACGTTACCCGCGGTATTCTCGTCGACATGCCCTTACTGAAGGGGGTGGAATGGCTCGAACCAGGAACCCCCATTTATGTCTCAGACCTGATTGAGTGGGAGGAATATGCCGGCGTCAAGATCGACAGCGGAGACGCGTTACTGATTCGAGGCGGACGTTGGGCGAAACGCGCGAAGGACGGTCCCTGGGCCTATAACCGCGGTGGCGTTGGGCTACATGCCTCCGTCGTACCTTGGCTACGTGAACGAGATATCGGATTACTTGTCAGTGATGCTGTGAACGACGTGCAGCCGTCTGGAGTTGAAGGCGTTAATCGCCCTGTTCATCACCTATCGATCGTATTTCTCGGACTACCACTGGTCGACAACGGGTACCTTGAAGACGTTGCCCGTGAGGCGGCCGCACGTCACCGCTGGGAGTTTATGGTCTCGTGGCATATCACACAGGTACCAGGTGGAACCGCAAGTCCATTTAACGCCATCGCAACGTTCTAAGGCTCTTGATCAGTCAACCTAAATACGTAGAGTGCGTTTCCACTCGCCGGATAATGCACATCCTGCGCTAATGCGGTTGGTGCGAGTCTCGGACTACCACCACCGAGGCCAGTGGAAACCGCAATGTGCTGCTTACCGCCCGCACGAAACGCGATCGGAAAACCTTGAACTGACGTACCAAGCCTGGCGCCCCAAAGCACCTCGCCCGTCTCAACGTCAAAAGCCCTGAACCAACGGTTGAGATCGCCTACAAAGGCAAGCCCACCACCTGTCGATAACACACCAGTCAAGAACGTCGCCCGCTGCTCGACGCTCCAGACCTCCTCCATGGTCTCAACATCAAAAGCGGCAAGCTTACCGAGCCGGCCGTTGGTGCCAGGCATCTCGTGGAATGGCCGAGAACTTACGCCAACACCACCTGAACCTAATTCCAGTGCAACCTCGCGCACCGCCATCTCCATACAGGTCTGTGCTAACGGCAGAATGAGCAACCCAGATTGGGGGTGATAGCTCATCGGATGCCAATTCTTACCGCCCGCCGTGCTCGGACAGGCCGGCACCAGTTCCTCAAACTTCGCGTCAATGATGTCCTGCCGATAGGTAACGGCCCCCGTCTGAGCATCTATATGGTCGAAAACATTCTGATAGACCGTTTCCTTATGCCCAAGGAATTCACCACTTTCCCTGTCAAGCTTCCACAAGATCCCATGCTTACCGGCACTAAAAACGGTCCGCCGGGAACCCACGTCAACCAAGACGCGCTCATATACCTCATCGAGGTCCAGACTCTCGCCAGGCACGTGTTGAAAATGCCAGTCCAACGTCCCATCGTCAGGTCTGATTGCAACAGTTGAGTTGGTGTACAGCCCCTTGTCGTGCACCGTCATTCCCCGACTAACCGCCGACCATGGCTTTGCCTGCGCCACGCCGAAATACACGAGGTTGAGACCGGGATCGTAGCTTCCAGTGATCCAGGTGTCGCCACCGGCACGGAGATAATCTGGAACATTTGCCCATGTATTGCCACCGGGTTCATCCGATCGGGCGACCGTATTGAAACGCCAAAGCTGTCGTCCCGTCATAGCGTCGTACCCACTGATGAAACACCCATCACGGGTAAACCGGTCACATCCACTTAACCCTTGCACAACCGTCCCGCGCACCACGATTGGGCCACTTGTGTTGGTGAACCCGTTCCCCTGGTCAGCAATGGTAGCGTCCCACACTTGCTCCCCGGTGCGAGCGTCGAGTGCCACCAGCCGGGCATCTGGTGTAGCAAGAAACAGCCGGTTCTCATAAATAGCAAGGTTACGGCTCATGCCCGAGTATCCAGGAGTAGACACGTTGATCTCATGCTCCCAAATCAGATCGCCGGTGCTCGCGTCGAGTGCCTGCACAACCGGTCCTATCCCTACCACATACATCACCCCGTCGTGGACAATGGGAGAGGGCGCATTCCACCCACCTTCATTCATCGCCCAAACCCAGGCAAGCTCCAGTTCACCGACATTTTCTCGCGTAATCTCACCAAGAGGGCTATGGCTCCAAGCTTCGTAATTCCGACGAATCATCAACCAATCCCCGGGATCAGGAGCCCGTAGCATCTCGTCGGTGACCGGACGGAAATTTTCGACCACTCCAGCTACGGTTAGTCCCGACGCTTCAGTGGAAGATGAACCTGTGGCGGCTGAACTCTGGCTCACACCGCGAACTTGCGCAGATACAACCGTCCCTATCTCAAAGTCAGCGGTCGCACTCAGTGCCACATTTCCGGGAACAGCACCGTTAGCTTGTAAGAGATACGCCACAATATTTACGTAGGACTGATCTTCCAAAGTACCAGGTCCATCGGGTGGCATCGAGGTTCGAATCCGATCGAATAGATCCCTCGGGCGTAAGTCGCCCCAAAAACGTAAGAAACTCTCGCCAGCCAGCTGCGGCGCCTCGAAACTACCCTGTAGATTAGCTTGATGACATGTGGCACAGACGCGCTCATAAATCACCCGACCGTCTGCCGCTTGACTTTCCGAATACATCCCGGTCTCTGGAGTCTGTTCGGCACTGATAGCTACCGCACTAACAACTATCGCCACAGAGACAGCGACGAGGAGCCGTCGAACTGTTGCATTCTGTGTTCGGTTCATTGTTGTTTCACTTGGCTGGATTTAGTTCAAGGTGAATCGTGCGATCCGATCGCCCTGAAGCGAGCCGACCCAAATCTCGTCACCGACCTGCAGGGCAACGGTGCCAGTCCCGAACGTGTCATCGTTCTTGTGACGGATTATCTCTTCTAGTTGCCACGTATTCACATCAACTTTGGCAACATTTGAAGTCGTCATCGGAGCACCCTTACTGCCCTGGCCAGTCGCCAGGATAGAGCCATCAGGAGTAATCCGCAGGTTGTCGACGCGAAACTCAGCTGGAGCTTCATCTCGCTGAACGGGTGTTCGTCCCCGGGACAAGCGTACGACCGATTGCGTGCCCCACGCACCCACATAAAACCATTCGCCATCAGGAGAGATTTCGATCCCATTTGGACCAGACGTCTCACTTCCAGGCACCATCTGCCACCCGGTCTGAGTATGCCATTCCCAAATGGCTCCTGAGATCTGTCCCTCCATTAGAGGCTCAATTGGCGCACCAGGCGCCCGGAAACTGGTAGCCGCAAAGCCGCCGTCGGGTAGCGCAACTACCGAATTCAGGTTTAGCTCATTCGGTGCAACCGCACAGCCAACCCAGATCAGTGTAGGCTGTTTCCCGCCCACAGCAAGTTCAAATACCTCGACTGATTCTCGCGTGCCATGATGGGTGGCATACAACGTGTGCACAGAGTTGTTTCCTGGAGCAATGTAGAGACCATGCGTGCTGAAGTTCTCTTTCTCCACAGACACGACAGGACCGGGACACGCTCCATACACGGCACGGTCATGTTGCTCCAGCGGTGACTCCACCGGCAGCAAGATGGTTGTTTCCAGATTCCGTGTGTCGATCAGCCGAATACCACCGTTCCCTTCTGGATAACTCGATGCCACGACCCAGGGTGACCCAGGAACCGCAACGAGGTCTTCCGGTCCGGACTGGTCGCAAACAAACTGCACGCCTCCACGGGCATCACACTCTGCTGCAGCGGGGACGGTTACCCCCAACAAGACAAGTAAAATAATAGGACCAAGTAGCATCAGAATTTTCATCGAATCTTCGGCTCCTTGTAATTCTGCTCCATAATGTAAGTTCACAGCATACGCTCACAGGCTGCTGGGACAAAGAACATCCTGTCGTCGCCGAAGATGGGCAAACTTATAGGGGATAAGTTTCCTTCTCATCGACGTCACGTTGGCTCCAGTGTCATGCCATGTAATCACGTGTGCGTGATACATTTACACGAAAACTCGCGCATAGTGCGTAGCGTAGGGGGAATCCATGAACCGAAGGGCTATGAAATTTGGACTTGTGTTAGCCATCATGACACTCGGAGCGTGCGGGGGATCAAGTGGCGATCTACCCGTACCCAACGCCGATTGTGAATCAACGGATAACATCGAGTTCATTTGTGGCGTTCCCAGCCCAGAAGACATCGTTGCGATCCCGAATACAGATTTCGCAGTGGTCTCCGGCTACATTGGTGGCGGTATCCATTACGTTAGTACACGCGACCAGACAAGAAGCCAGGTCTTCCCTGTTGCGAACCCCCGTATACGCCACGACACCGAAGCATATCCATCATGCCCTGGACCAATTGATCCCAATGAAGGTGAAGAGTTCAGTGCTCACGGCCTCAACCTGCAGCAAATCGAAGATGGACTGTATTTACTGTATGTCGTCCACCACGGCTTTCGCGAATCGATTGAAATTTTTGAGATTGACACCCGCTACCAGGGAGCCGTGTCAACGTCATCGGTGCCTGGATTCGCATGGATTGGGTGCGTCATTGCACCAGAATCGCTGAGTCTGAACTCAGTCAGTCCGCTTCCCAATGGTGGCTTCGTCACTACTGTTCCTTTTCTCCCTGATGCCGCCAGCCCGGGTGAGGGAATAACTGGGGGTGAAATCACGGGAGCGGTTTGGGAATGGAACCCAACAGACGAATGGGCGATGGTCCCCGGAAGTGAATCAGCCGGACCGAACGGCATCGAGGCATCTCAAGATGGAAGCTGGCTCTACGTCAACCTCTGGGCAGGAAGCCAAGTCATGCGACTATCCCGAGGTCAAGCCACCGTCGAAAAAGAAATTGTCGACCTGGGTTTTTATCCCGACAACATCCGATGGCAGGCAGATGGATCGCTCTTCTCCGCAGGTCACAGTGCATCGAGTCTGGCCAGGATCTTGGAGTGTCTCACTACCATGTGTAGTGACATGTCGTCGCATGTCGCAAGAATTGAACCGGACACCATGGTCGTCGAAGAGATTGTGAATTTCCCAGCGAACGAATTTTTTTATACCGCAACCGCAGCCCTTCAGCTGGGAGACGAAATCTGGATCGGTAGCATGCGTGGAGATCGGATCGCCCGCCATCCTGTTCCGTAATTATCGCTGCACCATATGAACGATTTAACGGAACGGTTCGGACAGATCGACATCTATCTATTCGATCAACTGCTCCGTGGCCGCATAGCACCAGGCGACAAGATTTTTGACGCTGGTTGTGGTTTTGGACGTAATGCTATCTATTTCCTTCAAACCGGTTTTAAAGTGTTCGGTGCGGATCAAGATCCAGATTCAATTACTGCAATGCGGCAACTCGCTGCCAAACATGCACCACAACTACCTCCAGAGAACTTCCGTAACGAAACACTTGAGGCCTTGTCGTTTCCAGACGCATTTGCGGACATTGTTATCAGCAGCGCCGTCCTTCACTTCGCGCGTGACGATGCACAATTCGATGCCATGTTGCAAGGCTCATGGCGAACCTTACGTAACGGCGGCGTCTTTGTGGTCAGGCTGGCCTCTTCTATTGGAATGGAAAGACGTATGTACCACCTCAACGGACGACGATACCGTCTTCCAGATGGGACCGAAAGATATCTCGTAGATGAGCAGCTACTCGTGGAAACAACCCGCTCACTCGGCGGCCAGCTGCTTGATCCCCTTAAAACCACCGTCGTACAAGATCAGCGCTGCATGACGACGTGGGTCGTGCGGAAAGGAGGATCCAAATAAGAAACCTATGTTGTGAGTTTCGCTTCCTGACCCGATGCGACAGCCAATTCCCCTTCCTCCACCGACATACTAGCCAGTAGCGGAGGAAAAACTTGCAGCTCAAACGGAGGCACCGTCTCAGATGGCACCAGGAAGAGGCCAAGGCGTTGCGTCCATGCACCGAGTGACCGGCTACTCGTCCAACGAATTAAAGGAGCGGCGAGAAGTAGACCGACAAATATCGGCGTCAGCCACAGGAAAAAATTTGGGCTGAAGTACAAAGTCGCTCCCGCCCAACCTGCGCCTACCATCGTAATCAAAACGACACTTCCCCAAGCTTCGGACCATCCAACGTCACGGCTTTCACGCACTTGGGTGTTCCATTTGATGTCATAGCCACTTAACACACTCAGCACAAAACGCGTGTGGTACATCATCATCAACGGCGCGGCTACGACGGCAAACAACGTCTCAAGTGTAACGCTTACTAAAAAACGCACGACACCACCATATTGGCCACGATCGCCTGTCAGCACGAGAATCAACGCGAGAAACTTCGGGACCAGCAGTATACCAACGGTGACAACCAACAACGGGACAACCGAGGCTTTATCCTGCCACGGAATGGCCAAGATCGCCTGGTTACTTAATGCGGGTATCAACACATACGCCGTGCTGGCAAGAAGCATCATCAACCACACGACCGACGATAGATAGCCTACCGCCCCAAGAAGAAAATGCACACGGTTCAATGTGTGCAAACCGGGAGTCATCAGTAATCGCAGGTGCTGCAGGCTTCCCTGCGTCCAGCGACGGTCGCGCTTCACATAGTCCACAACGTTGCCAGGCGCTTCCTCATAGCTTCCATCAAGCCAAGGCAACAGAAAAACGCCCCAGCCAGCACGTCGCATTAGCGCCGCCTCGACAAAATCGTGACTGAGAATAGCCCCTCCCAACGGCGGACGTCCTGGCAACACCGGCAAGCAACAATGCTCTGTGAACGGACCAACCCGAATAATGGCATTATGTCCCCAGTAGTTAGCAGCATCAGTCTGCCAAAAACTTTGCCCACGAGCCAAAATGGGACTGTATAAACAACCGGCGAACTGAACGAGCCGACCGAATAGGGTCATGCTCTGAGCCGGAATCGGGACAGTCTGTATCAATCCAGCGCTGGGATCAGATTCCATCGCCCGTACTAAGTTAACCAAAGCAGTACCTGTCATGATGCTGTCAGCATCCAGCACGACCATAAAATCGTAATTAGCACCCCAGTGCTGGCAGAAGTCAGCGATGTTACCCGCCTTACGACCAACATTGGCGGTACGACGGCGATAGTGAAGACCAACGGTCTGTCCCGATTGCTTACGCAATGACTTCCACGCGGTCTCCTCTGCCCTCGCGGCAGCTGGGTCCGTCGTATCACTCAATAAAAAAAAGTCAAATTGTTTAGCTTGGCCCGTTTTGTTCAGCGAGCGCATCATAGCGCTAAGTCCAGCCGTAACCCGCGATGGATCTTCGTTCCGAACTGGCATAACGAGAGCCGTTCGGCTACTAACCGATCTGCTTTCCTGCCCTGGGACGAGAGCCGGACCGAGAGATAACGGGTCTCGTCGAATCAGCGTCAACAGGAACCCGATCACAGCATTCCAAAATGAAATAGCAATCCAGCTGAACGCAGCTGTAAACAGAGTCAAAATAAAAATTTCAAGCGCAGTGATGCCATTATTCCTCACGATATCGATCATCATCGTGACACCGATCGCCACGGTCATAAAAATTAACCCGAGGAAAAGCCATCGCCTCAACTTCTTGTAGGGCAAACAATTAGTCGATGACATGATCGGGATACCAAACATAGCTCCATGTTTCGGTCAAACGTTGCTGCCCCGACACCAAATACAGGCGTAGCTCGGCAGCGGCGTTACCATAAGGAATCAACCGAAACGAAGCACGCCACCCACGTTCGTCAGGTAATCGATGGACAACAAGATCGGAAACTTGGCCGGTCGAAGAATCTAAGACTCCAAGCACTGGGTCAGGAACTTCAGAAGGAATGTCCTGACCGAGAGTAAAATCCACGACAAACCTTCGGTGACTGCGTGGAGAAGGTTCGAGTTCACCCGGCAATGCGTCCCGACCGATACGTGTATGCACAACCTGCGCCAGAGTCTGGGTCTCAAGTCGGTCGTCGAACATGGTGACCCGATACCGATAATATCGTTCATCGCCGGCCTTAAACGGCGCATCTGTCACCCAGTACGCAGCAACGTTGTCATTGAACTCCGACCCGCTAGCATAGGTAAGCAATTCGACATGGCCACTGCCCCAGTCCCCCTGACTTGGAGTAATCCATGCACTCGGCCGGCGATGGTAACTGGCCTCCACATCAAGATAGCTTTCAAAGTTCCGGTCACGTTGTACCAAACCGAACCCATTCGGTGTTTGATCAGGATGTGTGGTTACGTGAACTTGAGGTCCGTTACTGAGTGGCCTCCATATCCATTCGTCCGTGGACATATGTATCAAGAGGCCATCGGAATCGTGCACCTGGGGACGGAAATCATCAAAATGGGGAATCCGATTTGGGCCATAAAGAAACATGCTGCTCATCGGTGCCACACCGAGTTTAACGATGTCATCTCGTGCAAAGAGCTTCGCTTCGACGTCTAGATTCGTGGGGGCACCGGGATGAAGATCAAACCGATAAGCACCGGTCACCGACGGACTGTCGAGCAGTGCATAGAACGTCATCGTCGTTACACCTGGGTCAGGTCGTACCAACCAAAACTCCTGGAACACAGGAAACTCCTCGCCACGGTTTAATCCCGTGTCCACCGCTAACCCACGACACGACAATCCGTAGACGTGTCCCCGGCTAAGCATGCGAAAGTAGGAGGCTCCAAGGAACACGATCACCTCATCGCTGACAGCGGCATCGTTGAGCGGGTAGTGTATACGGAATCCAGCATGGCCAAATTCTGGTCCATTCATCCCGGCTACGGGAGAAACCGAACCACTGTATTGAAACAACGCACTGTCAAAAGACACAGCATTAATTCGCCCCTCCTCCACGAGATGAAGCAGAACTGTGTCTCGCTGACGGGAACCTGGATGAAACAGCTGCAACTCGAAGGGCACGATATTTTTCCAGAACGCCGCTTCTGGACGAAACCTAATAGAACGGTACTGGTCGTAATCTAGGCCGTTCAACGCTTCGGGAAGAACACGTACTCGACGCTCATATGCAGTCTGGGAGAGAAGTCGAGCACGTTCTACAACATCCTTGAACAGGGTCTCACCAGATACAGGAGGCAGGTCTGATTCCGAGGATAAGTTGGCGTGTTGGCTAGACTGCAGTAGTGTGTTGTCCGGTTGAACCATCGTGTCGCAAGCTACCGTCACCAGCAAGAGGAGCGACAGAGAACCAATGACGCACAAAAGTTTCATGGGTAGACACAGCAAAGCAGTCGCGAAAAGCCTGAGTCTGCTGCTTGCTCTGTTTGTTGTCAATGTCCTGTTACTCGCTCCACAGTGGTTGCTCGTCGGCGGGTGGGAATCCGGTTGGTTTGCACTCGAATCTGCGTGCGTTGTCGGCTTGTTCACCATAGTTCCCCGAACGCGCTGGAGCATGCACCTAGCCAGTGTCACGGCAACCGCATTAGTCCTCGTGAGCATGATCGGTCTCGCTGACACGGTAGCGCGTCAGAGTCTAGGTCGTCCACTCAACCTCTATTTGGATTTGACCCTCGTGAGCGCCGTATACCGGCTTCTGTCCGGTGTACTCGGTCTGGGACTTGGCATTTTGATCCTGGTCGGAATCGTTGTGAGCACATGTCTAGCCACTTGGCTCATCGCAAGTCTTCTCTCCTCTGTTCGGCCCTCAAATTTGAAACAGCTACCATCGCCAGTTGCAGTTGCAGTTGCAGTTGCAGTCATCACGTTATCAATTTTCGCTTTAACTCGAGGCACGGCTTACTCATTCGAACAACATATTGCGTGGCCAGCTGTCAGGACCGTCTCGGATCAAGCTCGCCACGGGCTCCGCATGCTTACCGAACAGCGTGTGTTTTCAGCTGAGGTCAATGCGGTCCCATCAGACTATGCCAACGTGCCCGGCCTATTAGACCGACTGCGCGAACGAGACGTGCTTCTCGCGTTTGTCGAATCCTATGGTGTGTCGGCGATCGACGACCCACGCTACTCCTCTGTCTTACGTCCCAGGCTAGATGACCTGACACGACGTATCGCAGACGCACAATTATCCCTAGCAACAGGTAGATTGCTGGCGCCAACCCAAGGAGGTCAATCCTGGTTTTCACATCTTTCTTTAGTTAGCGGTCTGTGGGTAGACAATCAGCTTCGCTATGACCTGCTTCTCGCTAGTGGTCGTGAAACGCTTATTGACGACTTTCATCGCGCCGGACATCGCACGGTAGCACTGATGCCCGCCAACACACTAGCCTGGCCGGAGGGAGAACGCTTAGGCTACGATGAAATCCTCGCCCGCAGAGATATCTCCTATGCGGGACCACCGCTCAACTGGGTAACCATGCCCGACCAGTTTACTTGGTCATTCCTGGAAAACAATGTCCGTGTTTCCGATCGGGACCAGCGTCCACTATTCGCTGAACTTGGTTTAATTAGTAGTCATGCACCCTGGACGCCAATCTTGCCAGTTTTGGATAACTGGGACAGTATCGGTGACGGGGAAATTTTTGAAACATGGCGCGATGCAGGCGAGCGACCGCAGGACCTCTGGCGAGACCACGAGCGGGTGCGGAAACATTTTGCGTTGTCTCTGGATTACGCAATCAATGTCATCATCGGATATGCCGAGCGCTACGTGGACGAACAGACACTATTGATCGTTCTAGGTGACCATCAGCCAGCACCGTTGATCACAGGAGACGATGCCAGCCGAGCGGTGCCGGTACATGTCATCAGCGGTGACCCAACCCTAATCGAACCATTTCTGCACTGGGGATTCGCAACGGGCGCCCTACCCGATACGACGCGACCTGCCTTAGGAATGGATGCGTTTCGAGACTGGTTTGTGCGAGCGTTCAGCACACTAATCGACAAATCAGATTCATGACCAACACCGAGTCAAGAAGCTACGGCACCGTCACTCGGCTGTTTCATTGGGTCACGGCCCTTATTCTGTTTGTTCAAATTCCAACGGGCATTGCGATGACAAGTGAGGCAATTCCTAGCCTGAATGACACGTTGTTCATTCTGCATAAAGGGATAGGAAGTGTTTTCCTATTACTAGTGTTTGCTCGGGTGGTCTGGAAACTGACCCACCCTGTGCCAGCGTTACTGCCACAGACACCCATTCTTCAGCGACGCATTGCATCACTTACACATAGCCTTCTTTACGTCTTACTGGTCGTGCTTCCGGTCAGCGGGTATATCCGGACAATAGGCGACGGATATCCAATCGAACTACTGGATGCGATGAACATTCCTCCACTCGTAAGCCACATCCCTGAAATTGCACGTCAAATGTTAGTCCTGCACAAATTCTCAGCATATTTACTGACGGCCCTTATCGCCGTGCACATCGCAGCAGCCGTTCACCATGGTTTAGTTATGGGTGACGGTGTGATGGCTCGAATCTGGCCACCAGTTCGACGAAGAGGGACCCATGCCTGAGTGGCTCGGCCTTCTCCGTTCCTTAGTCATCTATTGGCGACCTGGCCGTCAACGGAGGCTACGTCAGTTCTACCAACCCCTTGTATGTCCTGGTGACCTAGTTTTCGATATCGGTGCTCATTTAGGTGACCGAACTCTAGCCTTCGCGACCTTAGGTGCACGCGTAGTCGCTCTAGAACCTCAGCCTCAGCTTTTTTCGTGGTTAAACCATCTGGTTGGACGCCACGCCAAGGTCACCGTGCGAACTGAAGCTGTGGGGCGAGCAGTCGGAACCGCGCAACTTGCAATTAGCCGCCGAACACCCACCGTTTCAACGCTCGCGAAGGCGTGGCGACAGCAGATTCCTGAGACCAACCCGAGCTTTCGGCATGTAAGGTGGGACCGAGTTGTGGACGTACCAGTCACAACACTAGATGCTCTAATTGATACGTATGGGCTACCAAACTTTTGCAAAATCGATGTCGAAGGATACGAGGCCGAGGTCTTGGCTGGACTCAGTCGTCAGATACCGCGAATGTCACTAGAGTTTGTCTCAGGAAGTCTGGACATTGCGGTTAACTGCATTCGACGTCTCAACGAACTGGGACCTTATGAATTCAATGCCGTTCCAGGCGAACAAAGATACTTTGTATTCGACCGTTGGATAACAAGCAATCACCTACTGGAGTGGCTAGGCGCAGGTGCCAAGAGTATTTCGTCTGGAGATCTGTACGCTCAACTCGCGCAGCAGCCGCATTAGAATCATTACGAGACGACATGTCTACTATCCGTTATTGGCAAGAAATGACAACGACCGAGGCTCAAAGTCTCGCTGAGACCGACCCGGTTGTGATCTTGCCTCTAGCAGCCATCGAACAACACGGCCCGCATCTACCGCTATCCACAGATCTTGACATCGGAATGGGACTATTAGAAAGCGCCTTTCGGGTTTTGCCAACGGATTTTCCGGCGTGGGTTCTTCCTCCTCAAGCAGTGGGAACAAGTCGAGAACATCTGCGTTTTCCTGGAACTCTCAATCTTGATTCGGATCTACTGGGCGAGATCATCAATCAACATGGAGACGCGTTGGCAGCGTCCGGAGTGAAGCGGTTGGTACTCAGCAACAGCCACGGAGGAAATCGCTCAGTACTGGATACGGCTGGACTCAGGCTTCGCGAAGAACACGACATACTAGTAATTAAAGCTAACTACTTTATGTTCCCACGTCCTGACACGGTTGACTTACCGGAATCCGAGTGGCGTCATGGCTTGCACGGTGGCGCAGTTGAAACTTCAATGATGTTGCATCTCCGTCCCGACCTGGTGCGAACTGACAATCTTCAAGAAAAAGGGCGGTCATTAGCCGAGACAATCGAAGGCACACTCCGTCGAGTCGATGCTGACAGCGATGCGGCGTCCTTTGCCTGGTTAGCGAGTGACCTTAATCGATCCGGCGTGATTGGCAACGCTAGCTTGGCAGACGCCGATAAAGGGAAACATCTTGTGGAATACTACGGAAAAGTACTCGCAGAGATTATCTGCGATGCACAGGAGTTTCCCCTAGCATGGCTGACCGATCGGTAGATCTTATTTATTACTGGCTACTGCTCCGGACAACATGTCCCCAAGCCAATGCCCTGCCCTAGACACCTTGGCTTTGACGTACTTGAGGTTATGGCGGTTCAGGGTTCCGTACAGTGGTTTGCGATCGACCACTTGAATCCCGGCCTCTCTCACCGCTCGCACCTTCTCCGGATTATTAGTCAGTAGCTGAATTCGTTTTACTTGCAGATATCGCAGCATTTGAACAGCAGCGTCATAACATCGTTCATCAGCCCCAAACCCCAGCGTGCAGTCGGCATCTACGGTGTCTAATCCCTCTTGTTGCAGGGAATAGGCTCTCAACTTGTTCCCGAGACCGATACCGCGTCCTTCCTGTGCTAGATACAGGAGCACACCACCACCTTTCGCTGCGAAAAACTCCAAACTTCCACGCAGCTGTTCGCCACAGTCACATCGAAGACTGCCAAACAAATCCCCTGTAAGGCAAGCCGAATGAATGCGAACCGGCACAGGGTCGGCCCAACGCGTGCGGTCACCGATCAAAATCGCTACGTGCTCCAAGATACCGTTCGATTCACGAAAAAACATAAAATGAGCGTCTTCCGCTTCTTCGAGCGGGACCGGCCCATCGCTGACGTGCGTAACTTCTAACTTCCCGTTCGTCGCCATCTCCTGAATCTGAGCCGTGGTTACGTTGAGAATGTCCCCTCGCTCAAGGGCTTTGCTTAATTCGGGAAACTCGCTCGGATCGACGTGGACACTCACGACAGCTGGGATTAGACGGCCGAGTCGAGCCAAGGTCAAACCTCCAACCTCCGGAACAGAAGCCACGCGTACATTGCTTACGGCACCCGTATGTTTACCCGGTTCTGTGGAGAGACGTAAGATCTCGTCCGAATTCGCCGTCTTATTTAGACCCAAACTCATATTTGTCGAACCACCGCCCGTCGACAATCCCATGGAATGGGCTCTGTGGTACGTTACCGTGAGTCTCAGATCTCCACTACTCCAGCGTTGAAGCTGTTCGATCACACCAATCCTAAGACCTTCAACCGTGGCAATCAGGGTTCCAGGGCGGTTCACCGGCCCAGGTTGAGCAACCACGTACAGAGGCCGCCCCCGCTGAAGATCAAACAAGCTACGCTCTGCCTCGTGCATACTAAGAACTTACCTCGACCCAATCTCGCGAGAAGGAGTCTACTTGAGTCCCCCTATCGACGAACACACCGCGTGGGAGCTACTACGAATGGTATCCCAAAGAATGGGAGCCAAGAGCCCACATGTGCGTATCCAACATGATCCCAATCCGGACGTCTGGTTGCAAGTCTATGCCTCTGGCAAGTGGGAAGCTTCTACTATACTTACCGACGAAGCCCTGCAGCTATTGGAACTGTTCCTACCTCTTCAATTGCAAAACAACCTAGTTATCGCTCAGATAGGACAGAGCCTTGATGGGAGAAGCGCCACGGCGACTGGTCAGTCCCACTATGTCACAGGTCCGGTTGACATCCGACGACTCCACCGACTCAGAGCCCTAGTCGATGCTGTAGTTGTGGGAGCCACTACAGTCGCAGCAGACAACCCACGCCTCACGGTAAGGGAAGTCACCGGTGAAAATCCGCTCAGGGTAATCCTCGATCCTAATGGCCGTCTCGACCAGCAAAAGCATGTTTTTTCAGATGGTGCCGCCAGTACACTGCATGTGAAAGCCACACCCAACAACCGCAATCCTAGACCTCAACCCCACTTCGTAGGTAATTCCCTGTTAATGCCAGCCACAGATGGCTTCGACCCCAAGTCGATTCTGGAGGTACTACACGACCAAGGTTACAAGCGGATTCTAATTGAAGGGGGTGGCAACACAGTCTCCCGCTTTCTCCAAGCTGATGCAGTGGACCGCTTGCACATCACCGTGGCACCTCTTCTAATCGGATCTGGCCAAGTGGCCCTTATGATGGATCCAATTGAATCGCTCGACCAAGCGCTTCGCCCAACGTGTCGCCACTTTCGTTTAGGCCGTGACATATTATTTGACCTCAACCTTCGTCAACAGGCCTCGTCTTCCTCCACATCTGTATCGCGAGAATGACGCTGCCCGGAAGACTGGAGAATAAAGCCAGAAAGCCATATCCAACCGAAATAGCAACACCATCCACCGCTGTGAGACCGACTGCTCCCCAAAGCACGGCGGCCGCACCTTCACGAATACCCCACCCGGCTATCGTCACCGGAAAAAGCATCGTAACCAGAACCGGAGCAACCAGGGGCAACAGCATCAGGAATGGAGTGTTAACACCTACGGCCCTCGCGGCCACTAGAAACGTCAACAGATACGACCCAACAATAAGCCCAGAGCTTACTAGTTGGATCGGAAGTGCCCGGATAGATAACAGTGCTGCATAGGTGTCATACCAGGCACGCCGTACCAGCGAATCGTCGGAGACACGCCGTTGCCACAGCCAAAACATTAATCCTGAAATCGTAACTCCAGACACCACCGCTACTCCTAAAAGTCGCAACCAGCCAGTGCGCTCTAGAGTGACCAACAACCTAATCACCGAACCCACTGCCACTATCGTCATAACCACTTGTCCGGAAGCGCGTTCGAGGATGACAGCACGAACAGCTGTTCCGATCCGCTCAACCTCTAGCTGGGAACGAGCATGCCGCCAAGCTCGCGACACGTCACCCATCACGCCACCAGGGAGTACTTGATTAAGAAAAGTGGCCAGATAATACTCACGACACGCAGTAGTGAACGGAAGGTCTACCCCTAACCTGTTGGCCGTAAAACTCCACCGCCATGCTGACGCGATCACTTGGAACACCGAAATCGCGACACCCAAGACAATCCAACTGATTTTCATTGCAGCAAACCGAAACATGATCTCACCGGGGTCAAGCCACCACGCCAAGACAAGCAGCAGACCAACACTCACAAGCAGTCGAAGCTGCCATTCACCTCGCAACATTGTCCTCGTGAGTACTGTCGAAATTAGGAGGTAGAGCAAGGAGGTCTTGATGCCCCACGGTCAGCGTGAATTCCCTGAGCGTTGCCCGGCGGCGACGATCTGCCCATGCGCTAATTCTGTCAAAAAGATCCGACTGGCCGACTAACTCGAGTGCTGCATGTTCCCATCCATCGACAAGAGCCCTAGCGAGTTCGCCGTCCCTCACATCCAATCGCCACGGACTAGGTAAAAGCCGTGTTCTATAGCCCTCAGACTTGAACAATGTTTCGGCCAACATACTGGCCGCTGGACCAAGTGCACATACGGCACCTTGATCTCGGCGCTGATGCGCATTCACTGCCTCCCGGACTAATTCATCATCTGGATCATCTGGGGACCAGCGAATCACACCGTCATAAGTAAGGGCGACAAACGCCCCGCACATTGCTGCTCCACAAGATTGCACAAGCTGACGCAACCACTTTTCCGGAACGAGATCCAAAACCGCTGCACATGTTACGAGGTCAGCTTCTCTGATCGCTTCAAGCCCGTCATCCTCTAAATTTCCGTGCAGTCGTTTTAAACAGCGAACTTGTTCTACGCCCTTAGCCTGAGCCAAAAGGTCAGCATCATGATCGAGCAACGTCCATTCTTGTATTCCGATCAAACGTGGTCCTAGATATCGAAGGTTCGATCCCGTACCGGTGCCGAGATCGAGAATACGTGTCCAGCCATTCGCGCTCCAGGCAGTCTGTAACAGAGGTAGCAAAGTCTGCGCCCGTGACCGGTGATCGACCGGTTCTCGCAACGCCAGCCAGTCTGAGGTAAACCGCCCTCCAGTCATTTCACCTGCCGTACTAGGGCCAATACAGCCCCGGCAAAAGTGTCAGTTGCCGCATCCCAGTTCGGCAGAAGCGATGCGTGACGACGAGAGGCGGAGGCCAAGTTTTCGCGATGGGTCCTACACGATGCCCCGGCACGAGAATCTGATAAGACATCTCGTATAGCATCAGCCAAGGCGACATCGTCACCAGGTGCAACTAGAATGCCAACTTTATTTGGGACGGTATAGGGAATCGCACCGCCAGTTGTGCTGATGACAGGAAGTCCCCGTGCCATCGCTTCCGTGAGTACCATGCCGTACCCCTCAAAGTACGAAGGGAGCACAAAGAGAGAACTCGTTGCGTAGAGTTCATCAACGATCTCTGCGGAACACTCCCCTACAAACTTGATCCTTGTGGCGAGCCCCGCTTCATAAGTCTGCTTTTGCACAACATCGGCGAAGCGTTTGGACCGAGTCACACTTCCCGCACACACACAGGTCCAAGACAAATCCGCCAGACGCGTCAAGGCCCGAACGAGTACGTCCTGGCCCTTCCTCGGCGTGACTGACGCGACGCACAGTAGGCGGGGAGGCGCCTGCGCACCAGGACCCCTCGCAGGCGTAGCAGGATCCGTTCCAGGTGGCACTGCTCGTACCAAAGCAGCATCAATGCCAAGTCCTTCTACACGTGCCGCTGTAAATGTACTGGCCGCAAGCACACCTGCGCTCGCGTTAAGCGCCTGTAATTCGAGAGCTCGAAATCGGTCGCGTACATCTGTCTTGCGCTGCGTTTCGTCGGCAAGCAACAGATGAACCAGCGCTAGAACGCAAAGCCGTCCTCTGTGCGCAAGAACCAGATCAGGCAAGGCCCCCATTGCCAAGCCGTCAATGACAACAACCGCACCATCAGGAAACCCGGTGAGACTTCGAGCCAAACTCTCCCGCGCACGTTTATCACCAGCCGGGAACTCGCCTTCAAGATTGTGGACGTGAACCTTCCAATTACGACGTCTAAGTCCCTCAACAATCCGCGCATCGTAGATATAACCACCAGTCCGTTGATCCAGTGACCCAGGAACGATGAAGTGAAGCCCAGGTAGTCTCACACCGAACCTTCGTAGCTCCCCCAGGCCACATGCGATTCGTTGAGTGTGACGCAAACCGCCGTCACCCCGCGTGCCCCGCTCCCTAACGATCCGTCATGAATCGCGCGAACGAGACGGTCAAAAATTACCCGCGCGAGGAATTCCGTTGTCGTGTTCTTGCCAGCAAACGCTGGCTCATCATCCAGATTTCGGTACCGCAGATCAGCCAATACAGCTCGCAGCTGGTCTGTCGCTCGCCCAATATCAACGACCACTCCATCGTCGTCAAGATCGGGACGTCTAAATGCAACATCCACGACATACGTCGCACCGTGCAGTCTCTCAGCTGGACCAAATACTTCACCACGAAAACTATGAGCGATCATGAAGTGGTCGCGGACATTCAGGCTATACACTATTTTGAGCTCCCTCGTCGTCTAGTTACGGTGTGGGATATCGGATCCGGTGACAAAGAGCAGCGCTCGGTTCCGCACTAAGGCGAGCCAACACAACGGGCAGTTCCGCAAAGGCGCTCTCGCCCGTAATCAAAACGTCAAGCTCTGGTGCACGTAGTAATTCCAATGCTAACTTCATCCGACGTGCACGACTCCAGCGAGGTGCACGGTCTGGTGGCACCCGGCCAACCTGACTGCTCTTGAGAGTCAATCGACGCGAGTGGAAATCTTCACCGAGAGGAAGTGAAACAGAACGGCTGCCATACCAACTGGCCTCTATGATCGTGGTCTCCATACCCGCAACGGTCAGACCGCTTCGAAGTCCATCTGGCTCTCCACTGGCATGAATGACAAGATCGGCTTCGTCTCCCTCTGTCGGCTGAGTACAAAAGTCAACCTGCAGTGCCTCCGCAACGGATAGACGCTCTGCATTAATATCGACGATCGTCACAGTTGTCCCGGGAACCTTCCGACACAACCAGGCAACGAGTAGTCCCACAACTCCCGCTCCGATTACAACGATGCGGTCTCCAGCAACGGGCCGCGCATCCCACACAATCGTGACTGCGGTCTCCATACTAGCGGCGAGAACAGCACGACCTGCTGGAAGATCCTCCGGAACCAACGTCACCTCAGATGCCGGCACATGGTAGACATCTTGATGTGGGTAGAGACAGAACACGGTGCGCCCTTCAAAGTCGTCTCCTTCCTCATTTTCTTGGACCTTACCCACACTCGAGTAACCGTACTTAACCGGCCCCGGGAACTCACCCTCCTGAAACGGAGCCCGCATCGCCTGATATTGCGACTCGGGCACCTCTCCCTTGAACACAAGCGATTCGGTCCCGCGACTGATGCTAGAGTAGATCGCTCGGACCAAAACATCGCCCGCTTGCCTTGGGGACAGTTTGGCATTCACAATCTCTCCGTGCCCGGGCGACTGAATCCAGAACTGCTGTGCTGTGATAATTTTTGACATGTCTAGCTGGCACCGCGCAGGCAATGACTTGGCGGGGGGATTTCTTTCCCTGCTCGTTGTCGCCATCACCACGTGGTGGCTATTCAGCCTGCCGACCTCTTATCTGGTTCAAGCGATAGCATTGTACGCTCTGTTGGGAGGACTGGTTGTCCACTTCATCCCAACCGTTTTTTCCGACCGTGGTCTCGGCTTGGCAAACCGCGTCACCCTAGGGCGCGCAACACTTGTAGTGCCCCTGACTGTTCTGGTGTTACACACTGAGCAACTCAGCGATCCTCTGCGCTGGTGGATCATCGTCGTATCCACAATTGCGATGCTACTCGACGGCCTTGATGGCTGGATAGCTCGACGAACAGACACGTCAACAAATTTTGGTGCTCGCTTCGATATGGAGTTAGACGCCTTCCTGATCTTAGCGCTGTCGATGCTAGTGTCATTGGCCGGCCAGACTGGACCGTGGGTCATTCTGATTGGACTGCTCCGCTATCTATTTGTCGTGGCCGGGTTTATATGGCCCACACTGCAGACATCGCTTCCCGCCAGCCAACGTCGAAAGATCGTCTGTGTGGTCCAGGGCGCGACACTCCTCGTATGTCTGGGACCGGTCATCTCCTCCCTAATCGCCTCTGTCGTTGCTACAGGAGCTCTCAGCTTGCTGCTCTATTCATTTGCAGTCGACCTGCAGTGGCTGATCAAGACAGCAGACCGATGATACATTGATATCATGAAGCGAATGGGACACTGGTGGATCATTGGTAGTCTGGTAGGTTTACTGCTCGTAGGAAAGTTGGGGTTACATGCACAATCCTCACAACTCCCGATAATCAGTAGCCAGCACCAACATACCAGGGGCCAATCTGTCGTGCCCCTTTATCGGGGATGGTACCGAGGGAAAGACATGCAGATTTATCTGACCTTCGAGTATTTGAACCGCAACTCAGACGAAAGGTTAGAGATTCCTATCGGTCCAAATAATTTCGTCGGGCCGGGCTTGGCCGACCAAGGTCAGCCGACGCAGTTTCTCCCAGGCCATCAACACGGAGTCTTTGTCGTACTGTTGCCCCGCGGCTTGACTACCGAAGTAACCTGGACCTTGAGTAGTCGAGGTGAAACATTCACGATGCCAGCGAACCTTGGTCCGCTATATGAAATTGAGGGATTGATCCAACGCGGTGGGTCCTTTCCCGGTAACACCCCACCTTTGGTTCAATTCGAAGCGAACGGTTACGCTGGACAAGGACCTTATGGCCTGACTACCGAAATTGATACTACAACAAACTCCCCTCTCTCACTTGACGTTTGGGTAAGCGACGATGGTTTGCCTCCAAAGCCCAGCGGGAATAAGGTCATTAGGTCGCTCCAGCGGAGCTATCGAAGAGGCGATGCCAGCGAAGATGGTTTGACGATAACTTGGAGTAAATATCGAGGACCGGGTACGGTAAGCTTTCCCGATAGCACTCCCCACGTTGAAAGGGGAAAGGCGAGTACATCTGCGACGTTCAGCGAGCCTGGCGAATATATGCTTCGAGGACTAGTCTCTGATGGATCTGGTTTCGACGGTTGCTGCTGGACAAATGCCTACGTGAAGGTCAAGGTAGGGTTATGAAAGCCACGAACAGAGTCGGCCTACTCGCGCGCCTTTTACCTGTAAGTGTACTTGCGGTCGGCATACTCACCGGCACACCCGCCAGAACTCATGCCCAACCGAATGACAGTAATGAAGCGACATTTGCGAGAGATGTCGCGCCTATCTTCCAGCAGAAATGTCAAGAGTGCCATCGCCCAAACAGCATGGCTCCTATGTCACTGCTAACCTATGAAGAATCTCGGCCGTGGGCCCGCGCGATCAAGGAACGGGTAGTAGCTCGCGAGATGCCTCCGTGGTTTCTTGACAAAACGGTCGGAATTCAACAATTCATCAATGACCCATCGTTGACCGATGTAGAGATCGACACGATCGAGCGCTGGGTAGATGCAGGCGCACCATTGGGTAATCCCGCTGATCTGCCGACACCGCTGCGGTGGCCAAGCGGAGATCGGTTCAGACTCGAAGGCGAGTTGGGCCCACCCGATCTCGTGGTTAGATCCATACCATTCACAATGCCAGCGGTAGCTCAAGATACTTTTTTTCGACCATTTGTCGACGTCGGCCTGACGGAACCACGCTGGATTCGGGCGACCGAAACCAAACCATCGGGGAAAGACGGTCGGCGTATTGCCCACCACGCATCAACCTTTCTCCATCAACCTGAGACTGCAGAATTTCTTGAGGCCGAGCGTGCCTTACTGGAAGGCCAAGCAGCCGCAGCAGCAGTACTCCAAGTTGCTCGCGATCGTATTGGGGGTAACCCAATCGATACCAGAGAAATGTTTACAGAATGGGCGCAGGGTAAGGGCGGCGAAATTTATCCCGACGACACTGGGAAACTTGTGCAACCAGGTGCACGTGTAGAGTTCTCCATTCACTATCACGCAGTGGGTGAAGAGATTACAGACCAACTCGAGGTTGGTTGGTGGTTCTACCCAAAGGACTTCACGCCGAAATACAGTGCCTCATTCGTGTCAGTGGGTAGTGTGAACGTGAAACCGCTACATATCCCACCTCACTCAGAAACGATGCATCAAGGATCGTATACATTGCCCGGACCGGCAATCCTCCACAACTTCCAGCCCCACATGCATTACAGGGGAAAGGCATTCTCGTTAGAAGCCATTTATCCAGACGGACGCCGAGAACTCCTCAACCACTCCAACCGGTTTAGTAACGACTGGCACATTAACTACATCTACGATCCTGACTATGCTCCGGTACTCCCCAGCGGCACGGTTCTGCAGATCACTGCTTGGCACGATAACACCGCGGCAAATCGGAACAACCCAGATCCGAGGCAATGGGTCTGGTACGGACCACGCACCGTAGATGAGATGGCTCACGCGAACGCTCAGTTGATTTTTATTGGTGACGACGACTACGAAATTATGAGCGAAAAACGAAGGACGCGCTCAAGCCAGAATTGAAACGTGCTTCCTTGTCGGGGCTGCACATGCAGTTAGGCGCAGTAGCCTAGCGACACAGACCATCCGTCGTTGCTGCCGTATATTTGTCGGGATGTATTTGCCAACCTGGATTCCCCACGTCTGATCAAAATCTACGCGTCCCTTTGTCTTCTCATGTAAAAGTTGATCCTTATAATCGCTCTTGTGGGTTACCTAGGTTGAAGATAAGCATATAATCGAGCTTCTAATCGTCATCTCAATCATGGAGACGAGAGTCATGCACACCATCACCTCACCGAGAATTTTGTTCGTGTCGTGCGTCGCCGTTGCTGCGGTTTTCTCTTCAATGATTCTGCCCTCAAGCATTCAAGGACAAACACCCTTGGGCGGGATGGTCTCCCATCGAGATATCGATTATCTCGCCACGGCTGACTACGCTAACAACAGAGACAAATTGGACGTTTTCATGCCCGAGGCCGCGTCGAACGTTCCGTTCGTTGTGTTCTTCCACGGCGGTGCACTGCAGAGAGGTGATAAAAGTCAAGGAGAAGGACTGGCGTCGCAACTGACACCTCAGGGTATCGGAGTGGTTAGTGCGAACTACCGCCTCTCCCCGACCGTCATGCACCCCGCGCACATGGAAGATGCAGCAGCAGTTGTCGCCTGGACGAAGAACAACATCGAGTCCTACGGTGGTGACCCTAGTCGAATGTTCCTCTCGGGACACTCTGCAGGTGCCTACCTAGCAGCGCTGCTGTCGTTAGATTCCTCTTATCTTTCGGTGCACAAAGTCGCGCTCTCGCAGATCCGAGGCACGATTCCGATCAGTCCTTTTCTGTACGTCGAAGAGGTCGCTCCCGATCGTTCCAAGACTGTCTGGGGTACGGACACAAATGTGTGGATGCAGGCGTCGGTCAAACCTTACGTCGGTGCCCACAAGCCGCCGATGCTTCTAATCTATGCCGACGGGGACGCCGATTGGAGACGAGAACAGAACGAAAGACTCAAGACCCAGCTGAAGGCAGCAGGAAATGTTGATATCGGCGCAGTAGAAATCGCAGATCGTGACCACGGAACAATCATCTCGGCAATGGGGAATAAGAGTGACCCAGGCATGAAAAAAGTTGCAGCCTTCATCAAGCGCCACAAATGACGCTGATTCATGCATGACGAAGTTTTTCGACTGGCTCTCGCCATTGGATTCGTCGTCACGCTGCCGGTTGGACTCTATTACCGTGTGCAGTCCCAGAGGACTCGCGAGCTCCCTCACTACAGCCAACTGGTTTATCGGATCGGCCGGAGTTCTGGCGGTGGCTCTGCTTGTCATCCGTACGACCACTGAAGAGTCTCACCTAGCCAGACGATTTGGGAATAGTTATAGGGAGTACTGCGAACAGACGGGGCAATTCGTTTCCAAAATCAAGTCTCTTCATCACCTGTGGAGTAAAGGGAGCTGAGGATGCGGTGGCAAAACGCAGTTCATCGTCTCCGCCGAGAAGCCCGTATACTCCATCTTGCCTATAAAGATCCGCGTACTCCCTGGTACGTAAAGTGGCTTGCTGCCGGCACACTTACATATGCACTCAGTCCTATTGATCTGATCCCGGACTTTATTCCAGTACTGGGTCACCTAGATGACATACTTATTCTTCCGGTCGCCGTATGGGTCATCATTAAGCTGATTCCAAGCGAGGTGCTAACCGACTGTCGTGCTGTGGCTGATCAGGGAACCAAACCTGATTTAGCGAGTAGGAGACTGCGATGAAGATATTTCTTATTACGATTATGCTAGTCGCGGTCATGCACCCACCGACGTCCGGACAACATCGCGCACAAAATCACTCATTCGTGACTAGATCCGAGGTGGTCGCACGGCACGGTATGGCCGCAACCAGCCAGCCGTTAGCCACACAGGCTGCGATCGACATCCTAAAACGCGGTGGCACAGCAGTGGATGCTGCAATCGCCGCCAACGCCGTGCTCGGTCTCGTGGAACCAACCGGGAGCGGCATCGGGGGTGATCTGTTTGCTATCGTGTGGCACGCTGACGAACGACGACTATATGGACTCAACGCCAGCGGTCGCTCCCCAGCTGCACTCACACCAGACGAATTCAAGACGCGTGACCTCGACTTCGTACCAAGTCTCGGCCCTCTATCAGTGTCGGTACCTGGAGCTGTCGACGGCTGGTACACCTTGCATGAGAGATTTGGACACGTGCCGATGCCCGAACTGCTTGCACCGGCTATCCAGTACGCCACCGAAGGCTTCCCGGTTACAGAAGTGATCGCAGGCCAATGGGCTGCTAGCGCTCAAGGACGCGTGGAATACCCCGGTTTTTCAGACATCTACCTGCCGAACGGCAGAACTCCTCGGAAAGGAGAGATCTTCAAGAACCCCGCACTGGCGCGCACTCTCAGACTCATTGCAGAAAATGGGCGAGATGCCTTTTATGAAGGTGCGATTGCCAAAACCATTGACGCCTTCATGCGGAAGCATGGCGGCTTCATTCGCTACGACGATTTAGCGGCGCATTCGTCAGATTGGGTCGAACCAGTCTCGACTAACTATCGTGGCTACGAGGTGTGGGAGTTGCCTCCAAATGGACAGGGTATCGCGGTATTGCAGATGCTTAATATCTTGGAGGGCTATGACATCGCCTCGATGGGATTCGACAGTCCCGAGTACCTCCATTTCTTAGTTGAAGCTAAGAAACTCGCCTTTGAAGACCGAGCCCGATTCTACGGTGACCCCACGTTTAACAAAATTCCAGTTGAGCAGCTCATCTCCAAGAAATATGCAGCGGAGCGCCGCGCCTTGATCAATCCCAGCCAAGCTGCGTTGACTTTCTCGTCTGGCCAGCCTTTTGCGGAGACCGGCGACACAATCTACCTCACGACCGCAGACGCTGCAGGCAACATGGTATCGCTTATTCAGAGCAACTACAGCGGCCACGGCTCTGGCATGACTCCTCCGACCCTCGGTTTCTGTTTTCAGAACCGAGGTGCGCTATTTACCCTCACAGAAGATCACGTTAATACCTATCTGCCAAGGAAACGTCCCTTCCACACAATCATTCCCGCATTTGTCACTAAAAATGACCAGCCTTTCATGAGTTTCGGAGTAATGGGAGGAGCCATGCAACCGCAAGGTCATGTGCAAATTCTGGTGAACATGATCGACTTCGGGATGAACACTCAGGAAGCTGGCGATGCTCATCGCCTTCGCCACGTCGGATCATCTCAGCCAACAGGTGAAAGAATGAACGACGGTGGGAGCGTGTACGTCGAACCAGGCTTTTCATCAGAGACGGTCGCCGCACTCAGAGCCAAGGGACACAGCGTCACCATTACGACCGGTATGTACGGTGGCTACCAGGCGATTCGGCGCGATGACCAGAAGGGCGTGTACTTCGGCGCATCGGAGTCACGCAAGGACGGACATGCCGCAGGATTCTGAAGTCGCCTCAGACTTACCCGAGAAACGAAACTAAACCCATCCGAGCGTGTTTCAAGGGGAGGTCACCCGCGGATAGCCTCCTCGACGAGCTATCGCAGACTGGCCAGTGCCTCTGCGTCAGAATTTTCTTTCTCACGCGCGCCAGCAAGGATGTTGTACAAGCCGTAATTTCCTTCGTGACAGGCATACTCATACATCGGCTGGTCACTCTTCTGCATCGGGATTTCGTAGCTCCATGGCTGCGTCCAAGCAGTCGGATCGTTGACGGTCACCTCATACATGAGGGTGGTTGGTGAAACGCGAGTAAATCGCTCGATCAGATGAAGATTCTCGTCTGACAACCCCTGTCTGAAACTGGTTTCACGAAGAAAGTTCGTTGTTTCCACTACCAACGTGTCACCGTCCCAATAACCCTTAGAGTCCCCCATCCATTGGCGAATGTCGCCTTCAATGTGACCACTCCCATCAAGTGGAACCACCCGGGAACTGTGTACCATCTCGTTGAGCAGCACTACGTGGTCCTCAGTTTGGAATACCTGCACGTTCTGATTGTAGCCAGCAGGAGTCATCGGCGGACCTGAGTTAAACCCCAAGATGCAACGAACGGCGAACATCCCGGAACCCAGATCTTCCACCCATCCGCCCGGCGTTGGCTCGTGCCGGGTAGTACCCTCACGAGACATCGCTCGCTCCATTTTTCGCTTCTCAGCGGCCTGGGTCAGAGACGGCAAACGTCCATCCGGAGGATCTACTACCAGAGACGTGCGGTTCGTTTCCACAACCGTAGCATCTGCATCAAACCAGAACTGGTTGTAATTCCCAACGATATCCCCGGGGACTTGGTCATCGCGCACAGCGATTTGGGCGTTTCGCCTAGCCTCGAACTCAGCCCTTTCTTCGTCTGTGTAAACGTCCTGTTCCAGATCGACTGGTCGTTCGAATGGCGTCAAAGTGCGAAAGTCCCAGACACCCTGCAAATCCGGTGCACCCCAGGGTGTTCGAGGCATCGTCGCGTCTTGAGCGACCGCGATATTAGGCAACAACACCACCGCGGCGATGCCGGCGACCAACACTGTCTGTGTAACGCGAAATCGACAATTCATCAGGAACCTCCACATGCAATAAAGGTCAAACTCTAACGCGCACCTGCAGCTTCTTGCTCTTCGAACCGTGCGCCACTGAGCGAGTTCGGTACCGCATAATTTCCCTCGTGACAAGCATATTCGTACTGCGTGTATTCGTTATCTCGTCTCCACGGAAACGAAACGGTCCAAGGCGCTGTGTACGTGTTTGGATCGTCAACGGTAAGTGAATACTTCAACGTATCTGGACCGATCGGTGTAAAACGTTCAACCATACGCCGTTGGACCGTCTGACGGGCCCGCCCCTTTGGGGCCCTCATATTATCAACCGGTTTAAAGTTCGTTGACTCAACGACCAGCGTGTTTCCTTCCCAATGCCCTCGGGGATCCCCTTCCCAAAGACCTATATCCGCATCCACGTGGGCACCAGCATCAATGGGAATGATCCGGGCGTTGTGAATCATCTCGCTATGGAGGACGACGTACCCTGGTGCCTGTACGATCAACGTCCCATTGTTATATGCAGTTGGCATCATCATCCCAAGCACACCACGGGAAATACAGCGGTCCCCACCCTCCATATTCGCATAGGTATCGTGTAAGTGATCGCGGATATATCCGGCGGTGTCCCTGGCTTCTTCCGTCATGGATGGCATCTTCCCGCTCTTCGGATCGGTCACAAGCGCGGGCCAGTCGCCCCCCTCGGGTTCCTGCCAGTACCAGTCAAACCAATACAATGCATAGAAACCCGGATCCCCTTCCCTCAATGTCTCGTTAGCCTTGATCGTGGCGTCGAAGCGAGCCCGTGCAAGCTCATGTAATTCTTCCTTCGTGAAGTTCTCCCGTCCAGACAATGCGTCTGGTAGTTCGAGAGGTGTGTGATTCGCGTCAGCGTTGTTCCACATTCCCTGGATGTCAGGCTGGCCATCGACTAGCCGTTTAGGGGTCCACTCTTGGGCGTCCGCTAACCCCGCAGCAAACCCCAACAGCCCGGCGGCACCAACGAGCGCGACGACTTTAACCGAGAATCGACTCGTCATGTAAACCTCTCTTTCAGGCTATTTCGAAACTATATCCAATTATTTCGGAAACACCGAAAACACTACCACAGGCCAAGCCATTCTATCAGTTTCCAGCGGTGGAACCTGCGATCACGACCGGCTTACACTTGAGTTACTCTAACTGTTAACAGTCGACGAATCGGAAGGTTCACGCGATACTTATAGCACTTCAAGAACAGGAGCGGTTGACGGTGGGTACACTGCAAGACAAGGTCGTGATTCTAACCGGTGCAAGCTCGGGTATTGGCCGTGCCACGGCCATCGGCCTGGCACGCGAAGGTGCACAACTACTACTCGTCGGCCGCACCCCTAAGCGATGCCATGACACTCTAGCAATACTCCGAGCATCTGGTGCCAATAACCCACAGATGCTCGAGGCCGACTTCTCTCGTTTAAATGCCGTGCGGAAGCTCGTTGATGAGTTAAAAACACGAACATCTAAGATTGATATCCTCATCAACAACGCAGCCACCGTATCCGCCAGTCGTCAACTCACACCCGACGGGTATGAGATGACCTTTGCAGTGAACCACCTGAGCCCATTTCTTTTGACGGGTTTGTTACTGCCTCTGCTCGGTGAAGGAGCTCGCGTGATCAACGTGGCGTCAGAGGCGCACCGCTGGGGCGCACTCGACTTGGATGATCTGCACAACAAAAAACGTTACGGCGCCATGCGCGTCTATGGCCAGTCAAAATCTGCAAACATCTTGTGGAACCAAGAACTTGCACGGCGTCTCACCGGGAGTGGTGTGACGGCAAACAGCCTTCATCCTGGCGCGATCAGCACCAATCTTGGTCGTGGCAATGGATTCGCTTTCGACCTGCTCCAACGATTTGTTGGTCTCTTCATGAAATCACCGGAGAGAGGCGCCAAATCGTCCATCTATCTGGCAACGGCGCAAGATGTCAAAGGAGTGTCGGGCCGGTATTTTGACAACTGCCACGAACGAGAGCCAGCTTCTCATGCCACTGACCCTGTTACAGCCCAACGCTTGTGGCAACTTAGTGAAGAACTAGTCGGATTCCACTATCTGTGACACTAGACATTTTAGTGGACGACAGAAGTATCAACGAAGTCCTCTAAGGATTCGAGGTGGGGAATTTCAAGTGCACGAACGGCCTTAATAGCCAACGCAACTGCTTCGTCAGCACTATATGCTGTGGACTGCCCCCGTAGCCCCTTACGCGTCGCGCGCAGCACACGGAGAATCTGCGCCCGATCAAATCGCTGCCCTTCACAGTGTTCGCAGAAACTCATAGGTATGTGTCGCCTCCGTCATTAAGTACCCTCATAACCCTTGGGAGTATACTCGCCTATTCATCGAACAGGAACGAAAGGAAGTCTCCGCATGCCGCATGACCGCACTCAACCCAATCGCGGACTCGTGTTCGCCTCACTGATCCTCAGCGGAATTGTTTGGACCCTCGGTTCGGTCTCAGCTGAAGACTGGCCACAGTGGCGAGGACCTGATCGGCTAGGCGTCTGGCACGAAGCTGGAATCATTGACCGCTTTCCAGACAGCGGTCTAAAGGTCACCTGGAGAACAGACGTCCGTGCTGGATACGCGGGACCGGCAGTCGCAGACGGGCGCGTCTTCCTCCTCGACTGGCAGGAACACTCTGAGTCTCGCACTCTGGATGGCATCGAACGAGTGATTGCTCTCGATGAACAAACAGGCGACGTACTTTGGACTCATCAGTGGGAAACGTCTTATCGCATGCTGATGGTGACCTACGCCATCGGTCCACGGGCCACCCCAACTGTGGATGGCGATAGAGTCTACGTAGTTGGAGCAACCGGACGATTGTGGTGTCTGGATGTGGAGTCTGGAACGGTCATCTGGCAAAAGAACTACGTCGAGCAGTATGGCACTAACGTACCAGTGTGGGGTGTGACTAGTGCACCTCTAGTCGACGGAAACCGTCTTATCACCATCGTTGGCGGTGAGCCTGACGCACTCGTCGTGGCCTTTGACAAACAAACCGGCGAGGAATTGTGGCGCGCTGTAGAAGTCGTACAGGAAATGGGATATGGACAACCTGTCATTTACGACGCCGGTGGCGTGCGACAGTTGATCATTTGGCATACCGGAGCACTCGTCTCTCTTGATCCCACAACCGGCGACATGTTCTGGGAGGAACCGTGGGAAGTCAGATCTGGACTCAGCGTTGCTACGCCAGTTAGAAGCGGGAACTATCTACTAGTGAGCCAGTTCTACCACGGATCTCTAATGATGCGTCTAGATACCGACCGGCCAGATGCGACGATGCTATGGAAAGGCTCAAGCCGGAGCGAGTTGCCTGACGAGACCGATGGTCTCCACGCCTTAATCACGACTCCGATCATCCTCGATGACTATGTATACGGAGTGGGCAGCTACGGAGAACTCCGAGGGCTAAGTGCTCGTACTGGCGAACGACTGTGGATGAGCAGCGACATGACAGTCCAGAACCGATGGGGAACAGCCTTTATGGTGCAGCACCGCGACCGCTTCTTCGTTAACAATGATGAAGGCGACCTGATGATCGTTCAGTTGAAACCCGAAGGGTACGTTGAACTCGATCGCACACGCTTGATCGAGCCAACTGGGGTGGGGGGACATACTCGCACGAACTGGACTCGCACAGTCAACTGGTCACATCCGGCGTACGCAAACCAGCACATCTTTCAACGAAATGACCAGGAGTTGATACGTGTATCCCTTGCGGCTTCGGATTACTAGCAGACCCTGGGTTTGACCCTCTAACTCCTATTCCAGATTGATCTCTGGTTTGATCTTATGAAGCTACATTGGATCCTCTTCGGACTTCTGCTAGCAATGTGCGTCGTCGTCGGAATATTTTTCGTCCTCGACGAGGTTCCCCTCGGTCAAACAGCTGGCTACGAGCACGCACAATTCTCAGGTATCGATCAAGGAGGACCAGGACTCATTCGGCACGCATCCATCATCTGGCTGGCCTGGGGCTTCGCCGTCCTCCAGACGGTGTTCCTAATAGTTTGTCTCGCATTTGGCGTGCCATCCCGTGAGCGCCGGCAACGGTTGAAGGCACCACTCGTCATCGCCGGTGTGTTGTTGGTCTGCATTGTCACGATGATGTTTGTTTCTTATCAACAGTTCATGACGGAGGACACTCATTCCCTCTTTTTCTCATTTCCCGTGACAACTGCTTGGTATTTGTACGGATTTTGGCCCTTTCAGTTCTTCTTTGTTCTACTTTACGTCGTAGTCTTCCACCGCACGATCGTAACCAACGATGACCTTGAAAAATTTCAGAAGTTGTTAGCCACGAAAACCAGCGAGCCTGAAAACATCATCTAAATGGGTGACCAGCGTTCGATCGTAGTGTTGGGTTGTGTCGTGGCGTACATGACTATGTGTATTGGCGTGGGGATATGGGCCCTGCGTCGAACGACATCCACTCGAGATTTTTTCATGGCCGGCCGCGACCTCGGGATCTTTGTCACGGGACTTGCGGTGTTCTCAAGCACGATGAGCGGTTTCGGATTCGTTGGTGGTCCTGGACTCGTCTATCGTATGGGACTCAGTTCGTCATGGATGATAGTTACTACGGTCATTGGCTTTTGTATCACCTTTTTCCTCCTCGCCAAGCGGCTGCGACTCATCGCGGAACTTCGCGACACAATCTCGTTACCAGATGCCGTAGCCGCACGATATAACAGCGAGTCGACTAGGTTCCTAACAGCTCTCGCGATTCTACTAGGTGTTCTCGGTTATCTGGGCACTCAGATTCTCGCCATGGCCACTGTGCTACACGACATCCTAGGTGCTGTGTCATTTATCCCATCCGTCTCACTGACAGGGTGTATGGCGATTGCCTGTGCAGTCCTAGTCTTCTATTGCGTCACAGGTGGAATTCTGGCGTCGGTCTATACCGATCTCGTGCAGGGCGCCATCATGATCATCGCCGCATTGCTGGTGTTCGTTGCCGCACTCAGCGCTGTTGATGGAGGCCTAACCGGTATCGTAGCGACGCTCATAAGAGATGACCCTGAGTCAGTCACGCCGTGGGGCACACTTGGAATGATGGGAGCATTGTCGTGGTACTTCGTATTCGCACTGGGCGGGTCAGGACAGCCACACATCATCACCAAGCTGATGATGACTAGACGGGTCCAAGATGCGCGACACATCTTGCCTGTGAGTGTTGTCGGCTACGCACTGTGCGCCTTACTTTGGCTGAGTATCGGACTGGCCATTCGGGCCCTGGTCCTCCAAGGAATCCATCCCTCGCTGAATAACCCTGACGACGCCGCACCCCAGTTTCTCCAGACGTATGCTCATCCACTGTTAGCTGGTGTGGTCTTCGCGGCACTGTTCGCTGCCATCATGTCAACAGCCGACAGTTTTCTAAACCTAGGAGCGGCGGCCGTCGTTCATGATATTCCGCGGGCTCTGCGTGGTCGTTCATTGGAACACGAGCTTCTCTGGGCCCGGGTTGCGACAGTGGTCATCGCGGTCGGTTCGGTGTTTTTTGTGGTCTATTCACGTCAAGACCTCGTGGCGTTACTAGGTACATTTGGATGGGGAACATTTGCCGCGGCACTTGTCCCTACAGTGACTATTGGATTCAACTGGAAGCGTGCAACTGCCACGGCAGCCAACACGGCGATCATCACTGGCCTCGCCGTTAATTTCGCAATTGAGATCTTTAATGTGATGCTCCCTTACGGGATAAACGGAGGAGCTCTTGCGCTACTGGTGTCGTTGACACTCTTCTTTGGAATTTCACTTGCGTCACGCCCACCCAAGTTAGACCCAGATATCGACGCGGTCATGAACCTCTAAGACATAGCGCAGTACCATGACAAGGTAGGAGGGCAAACTGATGCGAACGATCATAGTGAGTCTGGTGGGAGTCGCAGTGTTAGCAGCTGCAGTCCCGGCGCTGGCGCATCACGCGTTTTCGGCGGAGTTCGACGCAACAAAGCCGGTGCGACTAGAAGGTAAAATCACGAAAATGGAATGGATCAACCCGCATTCCTGGATGCATGTCGACGTCACTAAAGATGACGGGACGGTGGAAAGCTGGATGGTCGAAGCCGGTCCCCCGGGGGCACTGGTGCGCCGCGGCTGGAAGAAAGACTCCGTGGAGCCGGGCACCGCAGTCCTCGTCGAGGGGTACCAAGCCATAGCCGGCGGATTCCTAATGAACGGCCGTGACGTCACGCTGCCTGACGGCTCGAAACTCTTTGCCGGCTCGTCGGGAACCGGGGCCCCACTCGACGGGAGCGACCCGACGGAACGATAGCAAACGGGCCATATTAGAAGCGAAACAACCGTGTGACCTTGACAATGAACGCTCTGTTCTCCATCTCTGGAAACCGGTGCGCAAGGGTGTCCCGTTGTTCGTTGTACACGACGAACAGCTCGCTCCCTGGCCGATACTCCCATCGGAATCTGACGTTGGCCGCGATGGTCGTATTTGCTGAGTTGTATTGCAATAACGCACTGGTAAACATCTTGGGGGTAGCTGTATAAATCACTCGTGAACCCATTAAATGGGTTGTGAACTGTCCCTCCAACAAGTCAACCCAATTAACTGAGTATGTGGGCTCGACCGCGAATTGCGGAACTAGATTCAATCGGCCACGCCTGACCGTGAATGCCGTCCGGTGCCCACTGAAGAACGTCCCATGTTCGGCCTCCACGTCCGCCGTGACCTTTCGTTGCGTACCAAAGTTGTATCTCAATCGCACAGTGTCAAAATCGTAGCCACCGATTGGCAGCACGATAGCAGGTGCAATCTCGAACGGCTCCGGTAAAAACTCGTACGTCCGCCGAATTCGCATCCTGAATCGGTCGCTGTTCTCAAAATCGATGCCAAATTCCGCATAATTTTCACGGGTTTCTAATCGATCCGCCATATCCTCAATGTAGTTAATCGACGCACTCCAAGTAAGTTTCCGAATCGAATCGACGGACGATAAGCGCGGACTGAAGCGGAAGCGGCCACGACTCTTGCGCAGGTTATCTCGTCGCACAAACCCTACTTCTGGATTAAATGCATCCCCTATTACAAGCCGTTCCACGCGAGCCCCGTACCTATCTCCATTGAAATCAAAATACGCTCGGTAGCTTGTGTTCGCACCTGGTAAACCTTCTGTCTGCGTCTGTGCCCAGTACGTGTCGACAGCCAGTGTGTTCTGAAGAAAACGAAAAGCTCCGTCGACGCCATATGTACTGTTTGCACTAGAACCAGTCAGCCCGACTGAGCGGCCGGTCGCGAGCAACCCAATACTGCTCTGGCGAAAAATGTCCCGCTTTAATCGGACTACGGAAAAATTGGTCGGGCGAGCACCTGAAACGTGTTCTTCATCGGTCCTGATGTGTAACAACCCTACGTCGAAACCACCAATTCTCCCTGTCATCCGTCCGCCAGCCTCCACCGGAACTTCTCGTCCATTCTGAAGTCCGATCCGGCGACTGTAAAAAAGGATGGGAGTGTCACGACCAGAACCTCCAAACGAGAAGGTGCTCTGGTTCTCAAGAAAAAATTCACGCTTCTCAGGGAAAAAAAGACTGAAGCGCGTCAGGTTCACCTGCTGTTCGTCGGCTTCAACCTGAGCGAAATCTGTATTGTAAGTAAAGTCAGCGGTCACACTCTCGGTAATTCCGAACTTGACATCCAAGCCGATATCAGCGCCCAGCTCGTTCGCGACCGGCGGAAGCTCAGCAGTGTCGCTCGTTAAATCAGAGATAGCGTACGGCTTAATCTCTAAGCTTCTCGACCGTGGCGGTGCCTCCAGCCCTACAAGCGGCGCCGCAAGTGATGCGCGGAGGCCTCGCCCTCCTACGGCAGCTGGAATTGGAATGAGATACGACAACTCATTCTTCCAACGGTTTCGCCGCCGAACATTGAAGCCCCACACCTGAGCGCGACCAGAACGATATCGTAGTGACTTGAACGGAAAAGCAGCTTCGAGGGTCCAGCCACGATCGAATCTTCCGACCTCGACATTCCAGATCGGATTCCAGTCGAAGTTAGTCTGTCCCTCATTACTGGTTTGTCCATCCATTCGTCCCCCAAGTGGGTTCACTTCAAACACGACGCCTGTCCGCTGATCATAGAGAGTGTCGAACATCCACGCGAGGTTGTCGTTGCGTCCAATATTTCTGTTGTCTCGCCGCATTTCGTCGACCATGATTCGATCAGGTTCGCTTTCCCAGCAACGCGCCATGAGATACACATGTTCATCGTCAAAAAAGATCCATACTTCCGTTTTCTCAGTTGCTGCAGTTCCCTCCAATGGTTCGGTCTGGACAAAATCTGACATCGCTGGAACAGTCGTGTAAACCGCTTCATCGAGTTGTCCATCGATACGAAGCGGACTTGTTAACCTGACCGCACGACCGGTAGCGCGGCCGTTCTCATCACGAGACAGGACCAATGGCGGAATCGGAGGCGCCGGACCATCGATCGGTGAAACCAGGTCAGGTTTCAGATCAGCATCCTGGCCCATCACCAAATCTGGGATCGTCAGAAAACACCCACAGAGTGTGACCGTGAGTACCCACAGGTTGAGTCGCTGATAGGATTTCCACATGGCAAACCCATCACCTTAGCATGAGCCGACATCCCTATGATTCATCAGACAGAAGGTCTAGAATTCACTGCGTGGACAAAACCAGCATTGGAGTGGCCACTCTCTTGTCTGTAAGTAATCTGTTTATCCCAGTTCTATCCAATTCCGCAGAAGGACAAACAGCGGAATCCAGCCGATTACACGGAGGTTATCCATGCGACATCGACTTTTGAAACTGACGTGCGCAATCTCAACTGGAGCTGCCGTGATAGCAGTCAGTACAACGACCGCGGTCGGCCAAGCTCAGTCCCGCATGCCCTGGGGAGACCCTGACCTACAAGGTGTTTTCACGTTTGCGACCATCACTCCACTACAACGGCCAGACGACGTGCAGGGAAAAGAGTTACTAACCGACGAAGAAGCAGCGAGTCTGGAGGAACGCACAGCTCGAGAACGAGTCGATCGACCACCACGACCTGGCGATACCGGAACTTACAATCGTTTTTGGGTCGACTATGGAACGCGTGTGGTGGGTACGAAGCGCACGTCGCTAATCACCGATTCAGAAGGGAAACTGCCCCCGTTGACAGCAGAGGCTCACCAAAAAAATGAGGCGCGGAGAGAAACCGGACCACAGCCCCCGACCGGACCAGAATCTTTATCGATTACAGATCGGTGCATTTTGGGATTCAATTCCGGGCCACCGTTTCTCCCCAGCGCCTACAACAATACGGTTCAGCTGTTTCAGACCTCAGATTACGTTGTAATTCTTAATGAAATGATTCATGACGCAAGGATTGTGCCCTTGGATGGGCGGCCACACCTGGGAGACAAGATCAGCCAGTGGGCGGGTGATTCACGTGGACGATGGGAGGGAGACACACTTGTTGTCGAAACGACGAATTTTTCCTCAAGTCGAGAACTGAGTGGCGGTATCAACCTCTGGAGATATACGGAAGCCGACAGTGGACAAGGCACGGCTTTACTCGTCGAACGGTTCAGTCGTGTGGACCCAGATACCGTCAGCTACGAATTCACCCTTGATGACCCAGAAACATGGACAAACCCATGGTCGGCCAGGTTTCCTCTCGTTCGCATCGACGGCGAGGTCTTTGAGTATGCGTGTCATGAAGGAAACTACTCGATGGCAAATATCCTTAGTGGTGCGCGCGCCCAAGAGAAGCGGTGAACCAAGAATAGTGCTTTCGTGCGTATGCAGACGTGTTGTTCAGGAGGAACTAGATGAGCGAGGGTAGACACGGGCTCTACGTCCTGAGTGTGCTTCTGGCAGCATGCAGTGCTCTGACAAAGTAGGACGACCAAGCAACGGGGAATGACATCCCGCGGACGCCCTGACGGACATCCAGACTTCAACGGCGCATGGCAAGCCTTCACCACAGCCTCATGGCTACATTTTGTTATTTTTGCCTTGCCTGCCAGCCCACTCTCAATTTGTCATTGAACTTGCCGGACACACAATTCCGGCTTCGTCACAAACGCCATCTAACAAACCCCAATAGGCGTCCAAGGCCTCAGTGGCAGCGCCAGTGATCTCAGACGACGACGTACCAGACTCCAGGCACCTGGCTAATGAGTCTCGCTCGCCATTCCGATGGTCAACATCCGCAGTCGCGTGAACAGAAAAATATGCGAGTCCCGACTCACTCTGGACGTCATACCACTTACGTAAACCGGTGATTTTACGTTCAGACACCTCGGGCTGCTGCGATTCGTAGACGTACAGCGCGCTCAGACCGCTCGCTACATTCTGCCGCGTCAAACGTTCAAATGTATCGACCATGGCACACGCCTTAGGCACCGGAGATCCGTTTGTCACTGTATCGCGGTCCAGCCCCACAGCTTCAGCAAAATCCAGCCAGAGATCAGCATGGGACTTAGGCACCGACAATTCGTCTGCCAGATTTCGCTCAAGGTCAACTCGGGTTTCCGGATCGTTTGCGCAAGCGATGGTCGAACGAAGATAGCCGGGGAACGCCTGCACATGGGGGTAGTAAACACGAGCGTACGTCGCCAACTGAGCCTGAGTCAGCTCCCCTCGTTCCCATGCAAGGTAAAACGGATGCTGCAAGATACTGTGCAAACTCACAAATTTATCAAGACCGTTTAACACGTCAAACCTTTTCACTAGTTATGACTCCTTTCGTAGCATAGCGAATGGTACCATACCGTGAGATGACGCAGAGCTATCAAGTCAACTCAGGATCAATCGCCCGAGTTATTTCTGGAATTGTAGTAGCTGTAGCAGGACTCATCGCGGTTGGGCCTCAACCAACATCGCTGATTTGGAAAACAAGCGTTCTCCTCAGCGAATGGGGTCATTGGCTTGCACTCCCTGCGGTGTTGCTGCTCCCTGGGTGGCGACGGTCCTGGGTTGATGCCACAGGGTCTGTCCTCTCCTGCCTCGGCATAATCTTGCTCTTATCACCACTGGTCAGAGCCTATCCTCTCAACCACACTCTGCCCACCGATCTCGCCCAAGCATTTGGCCCTGCAGTTTCCCATTCCCCCACCACACAACAGGTTCGACCAGCCCCATTAGTGGCAACCGATCTTTTCTTTGGCATTTCGTCTACTGACATCGTTGTAGATGAACACATCTACGCCGTCGTAGAAGGGGAAACGCTGGCTCTTGATCTCTACCGCCCTTCGTTCGCTGAAGGAATGTTACCTGTGGTAATCGTGATTCATGGAGGTGGATGGACCGGCGGTGACAAACGAGACATACCTGAACTGAGCGAATATCTAGCATCCCGCGGCTACATCGTTGCAAATATCGGGTACAGGTTAGCGCCAAAGTGGGGGTTCCCCTCAGCACAACACGACGTAGCCGCCGCGATTGAGTACATCAAGAACCTCGAATACACCCATAGTGTCGATCCAACACGAATCGCCCTTCTAGGTCGGTCAGCCGGAGGACAAATCGCACTGTTGGCAGCTTACAGGGCGAACGATCCAGCAATACGAGGTGTTGTCTCGTTCTATGGTCCGTTTGCTCTACGGTGGGGGTACGACAATCCCGCGAAAACAGGTGTCGTGGATTCGTCCGGCATTCTAGAAATGTACCTTGGGGGGGCACCTGATACCCATAGTGCAACATATGATGCGGCGGAACCCTCACGTTTCGTCACATCATCAACACCACCTACACTGTTCATCCAAGGCCTAAGAGATGAACACGTGTCACCCTTCCATGCCGAATTCGTCAGCACTAGGCTACTCGATGCCGGAGTCAAACATTTCGTGGTACGGATGCCTTGGGCAACGCATTCCTGCGATTACATATTTACCGGACCCTGTGGACAAATAAGCACATTCGCTGTGGAACGATTTTTAGGATCGATTCTGGTCGGAACCGACTAAACACGGTCATGACTCTACAATTTGCCGTGCTCTTGACCTACGCGTCCCTACTGATGGGCTTCGGTTTATGGATAGGAAAGCGCGTTAAGCGCACAAGTGACTTTTTTGTCGCCGGTCGTCGACTCGGCCCCTTTCTTCTTTTCGCAACACTCCTGGCATCAAATATTGGAGCCGGTTCCACGGTAAACGCTGCCGCACTCGGATACCGAGACGGACTGAGTGCTTGGTGGTGGGTTGGATCAGCAGGGTTAGGTTCCATTGTCTTGGCTCTATGGATTGGACCTAAGATTCGTCGTCTCGCAGCGGACCACAATCTGCACACCGTCGGTGACTTTTTAGAATACCGCTATGGTCAAGGCGTCCGGGCCACAGTCGCAGTTTTACTGTGGGTTGGCACAGTGGCAATACTCGCGGGACAGCTTATGGCAATAGGCTGGGTACTCAATGTTGTAACCGGTGTCGATCGATGGATAGGATGCGCTCTAGGTGGCCTAGTCGTCACCGTGTATTTCACTGCTGGAGGACTCCTCACGGCGGTATGGGTCAACGTCGTACAACTTGTCGTACTGTTAGTGGGATTTGTCGTGGTACTCCCGTTAGCCTTGTCTGAGGTGGGCGGATGGAATCAGGTCGTAACCGCCACACAAGGAATTGAAGGTTACTGGAATCCGTGGAAAGGCGGCGGCTCAGGGTGGTTCTATCTAGCCATGCTTGGCCCAGCTTTCATCATATCTCCTGGACTTCTACAAAAAGTCTACGGTGCCCGCGATGATGCAAGCGTGCGTCTTGGCGTGGGTCTTAATGCGATCGTATTGCTAATTTTCGCCATAATCCCTCCGTTACTCGGCATGATCGCTCGATCAGTGTCTCCAGAATTGTCAAATCAGGACCTAGCGCTGCCCACACTCTTAATGGAGATGATCCCACCAGCGATAGGTGCCCTGGGACTCGCCGCACTGTTTTCCGCCGAGGTGAGCTCCGCAGACGTAATCCTCTTTATGTTAGCAACATCGTTGTCACAAGACTTGTACCGCCGCTTCCTGAGGCCAGAAGCAACCGACGCCCAAGTACTGAACGTTGCACGATGGGCGGCGATCGTCGGGGGAATCCTCGGAGTCGGATTGGCAATAGCAGCGGAATCGATAGCCGACGTGTTGACCTTCTTTTACACTCTTCTGAGCGTTAGTCTTTTCGTACCAGTACTCGCGGGTTTGTATTTGCGGCGCGTTGCATCTATTGAAGCGCTTACAGCGATCGTGGGAGGTATAGCCGTAGCTACCCTCGTACAGATTTCAACATCAGGAACAGGTATCGCCGGCCTGACGCCGGCGATGTGCGGTCTCGGTGCTGCCGTGCTCAGCTGTGGCGGCGCCACGGCCATTCGTGTGACCGTGGCAAGACAGGGCTAACCGGTTAATTCAAAAGTTGGGTCTTGAGCCAAGACAAGATCGCCGGTTCAAGATCTGGATTTTTCCCAAACATCGGTAAACCGTGCTCAGTACCACCGTAAATCTTGACCATCGACTTAGGGTTCTGAGAGCCACCAACCGACGCCTTAATGACCTCGTGTACGCCAGGCGTCAAATCGTCGGCATCAGCGGCTGCACCAAACACTGCCAGCCCAGGTGTCTTAGCAATGTGAACCTTGGCAGCATCGCTTGGAAACCCTGACAAAGCCATAAACGCTTTGATCTCGGGATTACGAGTCGTAAGGTCAGACGTGAGGGCGACTCCACAGCTTGCTCCCCCCACCGCAACACGCGACCGGTCCACACCGTCTTGCTTTAAAAGATATTCGTAGGCCGCATCGACATCTGGAGGCGACTGCTTCATTAATCGTGGAAACGACTCCGGAGAGACTAATCCTTCACCTGGAGTTTCCCCAAAGCCGCGTAAATCAAAGGTCAGCACATGGATGCCAGCACCGGAAAGACTACTTGCCAAACTCTCCCAAGAAGTGCGGTCCATGTTGCATTGATGAACCAGGAGCATGGCTGGACCTGGTTGCCCAGCATCATAGTAGCTACCCTTAAGCATGACGCCGTCGGCGCTTTTGATATCGACAGCCATTTTTTCCGCAGACACGACCGGCGCAACGAAAAAAACCAGCGCAAGACAGCAAACGAGAGGTTTCATATTTCCTCCTCAGTAGTATCAAAGATTCCGGCAGTATACCACCGCGCGGTCCCCAAATTTCTCCCGATGGTATTCAATCGCAAGCGGACACTTGCGACTCAACTAATGCCGCAGTAACAGACTCGGCGGCAACACGGACAGTCTCAGGAATTTCTTGCTTCACGATATCTCCCATTGCCGCATATCGCTCAAGACGGTCTATCTCAGCAACCAAACGAGCCGCAAAATCAGGTAGGCTTCGGTCTAGTCCCAACGAAAAATGTTCCAAGGGTGGGCATGCCCATACCTGCACGTTCGGATACTGACGGGCAAAGGTCGCCACGCATCGCCTCATCACGAATCCCTTGGCTACCAGTAACACTGTCTCCGGCCACACTCTGTGCTTAGCAAGTGCGGCCATGCCAAACTGCACGTTTTCTAACGTATTGGTTGCCTCTGACTCAGTAACAATCGCCGTCTTAGGAACACCAGCCGCGAGAAGTATGTTCTTGAAGACATCTGCTTCTGGTCGATCAAAAACCCCTTCGGTCAAACGTCCAAATCTTCCACTCACCAACGCCATTGGAGCATGACCCTGATGATAGATCTCCGCTGCACGCATCGGAACCGCATAATCTGCAGAGCCAAATACAAAGATTAAATCTGCCGGTCTTGAATCATCTGACACGGCGAGATAATCCCAAACTGGCTGCAACAAACGTTTCAATTTGGCCTCGGAGTACGAACTCACTAGACCCCGTTCACTTTTTCGCAGGATATGACCTCCTATGCCTTAATTTCTCAACATTTTATGAAGGAGAAAAAAAGAACGCTTAAGAGCAATGTCCCCGAACCAGAGACAACGCTCATCTCGGCTTACGACGGTGTGTCAAGACGTTAAACGCTTCAGCGTTGTTAATCAATCAGCCTCAAACTCTTTTACTCGGTCCGTAATCCCCTGAGATTCATGCGTGGTACGCAACCTAGTAACAGGGGTGCTATCATCCCTCTTAACGCGAGCCATGCGTGCTCCGCCACAGGATGGTACGTTTCCTCACTAAACTCTTCGCTCCGGTCGTGATGCTCGTACCCCTAGCGGGAACGGTAGCTTGGAGCCAAACTCCGAACACCCTCACCATAGTCTCGAGCTCAGGGCGAGACAGCATTGGCATCATTGACCATGATGGCTTCGCCATGGTCGACCTCAATGACCTCGCACAATTGTTTCAGCTAGAGGTCCGCGAGGAAACACAAGCCGGCGCGCTGTCGTTATCGACCGGTGAGTCCGTCATCATACTGACACCAAATCAGCAATTTGTATCAGTAGACGGACGCCTCGTCTCACTCCGAATAGCCCCACAACGCGTCCTTAATCAGTGGATTGTTCCCCTTGACTTTTTGAATCGTGTGCTCGCGGCAGTTCATGACGAACCTGTCGAGTTTCGAGCACGTTCTGGGCTGCTCCTCTTGGGTGATGTCCACGTTCCACAAGTGTCAGCCAGCTATCGAACTAGTCTGGAGAGCAGCCAAGTTACTTTGGAGATAACGCCCAGTACTCCTTACACAGTCGAACAGCATTCTAGACAACTGGTCGTCACTTTTCAGGCAGATGGCATCGATATATTACGCCTTCCCCGATTGCGTGGCGATCTCGTAACGGGATTCAGTGAAATAGAAACATCTACAGCTATCGCGATAAATGTTGGACCAACATTCGAATCATTTGTAGTGTCGAGCGAAACGGCACCAAACAACGGAATTCATCTCGTCATCGAACTTAGCTCCGCAACCGAAACAACGACAACCGCGGCACTCGATTCGACTTCCGACGCACCGACGCTTGCGACACCAACGGTGTCATTACCGGATTTTTCCACTGGTCCCCCCATTAAGGTGGTAGCAATCGATCCAGGACACGGTGGAAATAACATTGGAAGTCAAGGTAACGATGGGTCCCTAGAGAAGGACATCACTCTCAGCGTGGCCCAACGTCTCCGCAATGTGATCGAAAAACAGATCGGGTTGCGAGTCATCCTCACTCGTAACCGAGATGAGATCGTTGATCTCGACACACGCGCTGCCATAGCGAATAACAATAAAGCCGATCTCTTTGTTAGCTTGCATGTGAATGCTTCTCCGCGACCATCGGCAACGGGCGCTGAAATCTTCTATCTGAGTACCAACGAATACGGAGCCGAAGCCAGAGAATTAATGGAGCGCGTCCCACCACTAATCCCCATCGTTGGCGGTGGTAGCCGTGAGATCGATCTGGTTCTCTGGGAAATGGCTCAAATCCGTTATATCGACCGCTCGGCTCAGCTTGCCATCATCGTTGAGGAGGAACTCCGGCAACGTATAGAGATGAGCCCCCGCCCGGTTCAGCAGGCTCCATTTCGAGTCCTGGCTGGAGCCAACATGCCAGCGGTCTTAGTTGAACTAGGTTCCATCTCCGATCCGGAAGAGGAACGCCGACTGACGAGCGCACGCTTCCAGAACGCCGTAGCGGACGCGGTAGTGGCCAGCATTCTCCGCTTCCGCACGTATCTCGAACAATCAGAATCGAAGATACCAAGTGAGTCAGACTCCCAAGACCGTTCTAGCATCTCTCTGCAAGGTCCGTGACGAATGAACTCCAGTTCTCAATCGACTCGAAGTCGCCATAATAAACGGCCAAAAAAACGGCAACGCTTCACACGAGAACATCTCGTCTACGGAGGTGCGACACTGGCATTTACATTGTTTGTGATTTGGGTGATAGCAGGCGCGTTACCTAGACAGTCGCAGTCCGGCGATAGCCAGACACGTTTAAGTGACGGATCCACCGCAGTTGAGGACATCCCACAAAGTTCGGCGATCCTTTTCTATGTAGCGGAGGATGGAACGGCGTTAGTGGAACATGAGGTGGAAGTACCATTAGGTGAAACTGCATTGGCTCAAGCTCGGATCATTTTAGAACAACAGCTGTCACCTCCTGAGAGTCCGCTAATCTCACCGTTCCCTGAAGGCACTGAGTTACGCGCCATCTACCTGACCCCTGGTGGAGATGCATTCGTAGATCTTTCCCAGCAGATATCCGTCGCACACCCTGGGGGATCCCTAGATGAACTCTTTACCGTGTATGCTCTCGTGAACGCATTAACGCGTAATTTTATTGAGATCTCAGCAGTTCAAATCTTGATTGAAGGACAGGAGGTCGACACTTTGGCTGGTCACGTCGACCTTCGCCGGCCGCTCGGTCTAAACATGAAATGGGTTTCAGACAATGACGCAACAACCGCGCATGATCTCAATCCAGCGGAAGGATAATGACAATTTCTAACTCTCAATCTGAATCAACACGTTGCGATCAGCGAGGTCCAGCAGATCTACGACCTACCCAGCTAACCCCTCACATCTCCATGCATGCAGAAGGATCTGTCCTGATAGAAGCAGGACAGACAAAAGTTATCTGCACAGCCAGCACCGAGGATCGAGTTCCGATGTTTTTGCGCGGAAGTGGAAAGGGCTGGGTAACAGCCGAGTACGGCATGCTCCCGCGCGCGACGTCGACGCGGACTAAGCGAGAAGCGTCAGCCGGCAAGGTCGGAGGACGAACTCAGGAAATCCAGCGGCTCATCGGCCGATCGCTACGCGCTGTCACGGAACTCAAGAAGCTTGGGGAACGAACCATTTGGATCGATTGCGACGTTATCCAAGCTGATGGAGGCACGCGAACCGCGTCTATCACTGGTGGATTCGTTGCACTGGTACTCGCCCTTGAAAAACTTCATAAGGCCGGAACTATCCCGGTTATGCCAGTCACCGACTATGTCGCTGCAATAAGCGTTGGCATCGTGGCTGGCATGCCAATCGTAGATCTCGCTTACGAGGAGGATTCGTCAGCCGAAGTCGACATGAATATCGTCAAGACCGGAAACGGACGCTTTATCGAAGTCCAAGGTACCGCCGAAGGCAGCCCATTTGGACACGAAGCCCTCAGCGAGCTTCTCAGACTTGCTGATAACGCCATCACTCAACTCGTAGTTCTACAACGTGAAGTAATCGGCGACTTTTTGGGTCGTTAGTTCTCTAAGCATGATGACAGAACAGAAGACTCTACTCATCGCTACAACTAACCAACACAAACTTATTGAGATTCGGGATCTCCTCGCTGGAATTCCAGTGAACTTCAGGACTTTGTTGGAATTTTCTGGTATCCAAGAACCTGAGGAAACCGGGGCCACCTTCGCCGAAAACGCTCGACTGAAAGCCGTCTACTACAGTCGCCAAACCGGAGAACAATCAATCTCCGAAGATTCAGGTCTCGAAATCGATGCTCTCGATGGGGCGCCAGGTGTACTGTCGTCTCGCTTTAACGGTACCTCCTACCCGGACAAGTTTTCCGCCATCTACAAGCAACTCCGCGAACGAAACGCTGACGGCAGCACAGCTCGTTTCATCTGTTGCGTCGCTGTTGCCAACGGTCAACAGATCGAGTTCGAAACAAGAGGAAACATTGAAGGACAAATCGCGGCCAAACCCAAGGGCACAGATGGCTTTGGCTACGACCCTATCTTCTTCTACCCATCGTACGATCGAACACTCGCTGAGGTTTCTGTGACAGAAAAAGCTGCGGTCAGTCACCGAGGACAAGCATTTCGTGAGCTACGCGCCTTCCTAAAAACCTGGTAAAAGCAACGTGGGTGACTACTAGCCCACCCGCTCAGGATTGCTCACCGAATCCGTGGAAGACGGATACTGAACACGGTCCCGCCATCAACGCGGTTATTCGCGACGGCAGTTCCGTTGTGGAGACCAACCAAATGCTTAACGATCGCCAAACCCAACCCCGTCCCTCCTGGATCGCGCACACGAGATCGCTCCACACGGTAGAAGCGTTCGAAAACGCGCACCAGGTCGGTGTCGGGAATACCTGGACCTCGATCCTTCACGGTAAGAACTATCGATTTCTCGTCCGCGCTGGCCCCGAGAGCGATCTCACTGTTGGCAGGTGCATAGTGCGCCGCGTTCTCAATCAAATTCTTGAGCACTTCGTGTAACTTGATGTGATCTGCAACGACCGTAGCCGCAGACGGATTAATGCTCGTACCAACAACCAATTTCTTGCCCTCGAGCAAGGGTGCAAGCTCAACCTGAACTTCGGCGAACAACGAACCGGTAGAACACGAAACAGGATCAACTGTCTCCTGGCCAGCGTCTAATCTAGCGAGCCGCAGCAGGTCGCTGACCAGTCGATCCATTCTGAGTGAATGCTTGGCGATAATGTTCAAAAAGCGATGGCTCTCCTCGAGTTCTTCCATTTCAAGTAGTGCATCGACTGAAGCGCGAATTGCCGTCAGGGGTGTTCGCAGTTCGTGTGAGACATTGGCTACAAAATCTCGGCGTGACTGCTCCGCTCTCCGGTAATCAGTTACATCGTGGAGCACCACCGCTACACCCGGCCGCTCTAATTTATCCTCCGCTGGCGTTAGCGGAGCCGTCCCTACAAAAAGAGTCGTGGACGGATCAGAGTTGAGCGTCACTTCCAGTCGCGTCGACTCACCAGTTTCTAGGGTCCCAGTAATCTGACGAGCTATCTGAGGATGCCGAACCAGCTCCAAATACGAGCGTCCTACCGACAAATCTCTGACGTTCAACATATCTCGAAGGGCATCGCTTGCCATCTGAATCCGACCGACTCCATCAACGACGAGGACGCCCTCAGTCATACTCGCCACAATCGTGTCGAACAGCACCCGATGCCGAGAGAGTTCGCTCAGACGATTTCCGAGCTCATGAACCGACGTGTCGAATGCTCGAGCGACCGTTCCAATTTCATCATTGCCATAGCCACGGACCGGCGGACTCAAATCTCCTTCCGCATAACGACGTGCAACAGCTACGATCGCTGCAACACGGCGACTCATTGCGCTCGATGTTACCCAAGCCAGCACTAGCGCACCGCACAGAGCTAACAGAATGCCGATTACTGTTGTCTGTCTGATGACCGCAAGCTGCTCGTCGACAACAGTCAAGGGAAGTAGATCGCGTTCCACTCGGTCAACGAGCTGTCGCTGGTACGACAATGAAACGATGGAAGCAGCCAGAAGCAGACTGACCGTTGCGATACCAAAAGCGGCCCAAAAAAGCTGCTTGCGTTGTTTCATGAGCGATCGGACATATTCGATTTGTATTCAAGCAGCTTGTATCCAAACTGCTTAATAGTAACGATCGCGTTCTGTATTTCAGGGATTTTTTCGCGCAAACGACGAATGTGCACGTCGACGGTTCTGGTACCACCCGTGTATCGGTAGCTCCAAACGTCAGAAAGCAACAGATCTCGGGACAATACTCGTCCCGGGTGTTCCAATAAGTACTTTAGTAATAAGAACTCCTTTGCCGTCAGATGAACTTCGCGACCGGCAGCCATCACCACATGCCTCTCCGTATCAATCCGTACAGATCCATAACGAAGTAGACGCTCCCCAGACCGCGGACGCTTGGCACGCCGCAGCACAGCTCCTACCCGAGCAACGAGCTCCTTCGGGCTAAATGGCTTGGTCACGTAGTCGTCGCCACCAAGCTCGAGCCCAACGATTCTGTCTGACTCCTCAGATTTCGCAGTGAGCATAATGATTGGAATAACAGCCAAGTTAGGTTCGGACCGCATTACGCGACAGATCTCAAGTCCGTTCATCCCGGGAAGCATGAGATCGAGAAGCATGAGGTCTGGCGCCTGGCCACGAACATACGGGATGACATCACTGCCGGAATGAAGAATCTCGGTCAGATACCCGGCCCGCTCGAGATGGTGCGAGACGAGCTCGGCAATATCTGGGTCATCCTCAACTACAAGAATCCGTGATACAGACGCGTCAGTCAGTATCCCCTCCTAAGTTTGATGTCTCGTATCACACCTTGAATCTATTCTGAGGCAGTTGTTCGCTTATTATGTTGTCACTAACGTGCCTGACACCTGGCGAATGCAGAATGTGATCGTTCGTTCATTAGAGCGTCTCGCCGGACCCAAGAATGTAGAACAATGGCCGAAGGGATCATGAAGCTGAGAGCACCATAGTACATCAGTAAATCGACTAATCGCGTTACACTCATGATTAATCAAGGTTAAATCGATGTTTCGAGCACCACTGCGACAATTGGCCTGTTACCAACGTACTCGTAACATGTTTCTAATCAAGCTTATTTTCACCGCCCTAGTTGCTGGGCTTACCGTCAACGGCGTCACCGGTGCTCAAGAGTTGTCACCACGAGAGATCATGGAACGGGTGGACCGGGTTCTGCGTGGAAGCTCCAGTCACGGCATGGCCACCATGCAAGTAACGACTGAGAACTGGGAACGACAGATGACCATGGAAATCTGGTCTCTCGGCACGGAGTACTCACTCGTGCGCCTGCGGGCGCCTCAAAAGGAAGCCGGCACAGCAACCCTGATGGCTGACAAGGACATCTGGAACTACCTTCCGAAAGTTGATCGAACCATCAAGATGCCAGCCTCAATGATGGGGGGCGCCTGGATGGGGTCACACTTTACCAACGACGACCTCGTCAAGGAGAGCCAGCTTGTCGAGGACTACAACATCGAGATCGCATACAAAGGAGACCGCGACGGCGTCACCGTCTGGGAGTTTTTACTCACTCCTCTACCTGAAGCAGCAGTGGTGTGGGGACATTTGGAATATCAGGTGCGACAGCAGGATTACATGCCATTGTGGGCACGTTATTACGACGAGGACGGAGAGCTGTCACGGACCATGACTTTCAGCGAGTTTGTCGACCTCGGCGGGCGCCTCGTACCGGCTGTGATGGATCTGCAGCCTGCTGACAAGCCGCATGAGCGGACGACCATGCGGTACGAAACCCTCGAGTTCGACATCGACCTTGAGCGGTCCTTCTTCTCTCTACAAACCCTCCAACGCCAGAGGTAACCGCTATATGAGCGACAATCCCTGGTTCCGCATCGGCTGGCGCAACCTTGGCCGGCACCGCAAGCGAACGGTGCTGACCGCCCTCGGGCTCGCCGTTGGTTACTTTGCAGCGGTTTTCACGATTGGGTATTCCGAAGGCCTCATGGCCGAGATGGTCGAGAATGCGACCGGTCTCGTAAGCGGCCAGATCGAGATCCACGACGCCGAGTACCGCCCCGAGCGGAGTCTGTACGACACCATCGGTGGCCGCGACGGTGTCAATATCACGCGGCTACTCGATGGGGTCTCCACTGATCCGGGGGTCGTCGCGGTGGCACCACGTGTCTACGCTGGTGGGCTTGTCAGCTCAGGTGAGTCGACGTCAGCCGGGATGCTGATGGGGATCGATCCTGAGCGTGAGCTGACGGTCAGTCGATTTCTTGACGAGCTGGTCGAGGGCCGCGTGCCCGAACAGGGGCGGAATGAATTGGCAATCGGGGTCGAGATGGCCCGCCAACTCGCGGTCGGCGTTGGTGACGATGTGATCATCGTGGCACCAGGTGCAGACGGATCGATGGGGAACGACCTCTATGCCGTGTCGGGCATCTTTCGGACGGGGATGCCTGAACTCGACGCGTCGAATGCAGTGCTACCGCTGGCGGATCTACAGACGTTGATCACGCTCGATCCGAGTCGAATCCACGAAATTGCCGTAACGATCCAAAACCCGTGGATCGCGAACGACACGGCCGAGCGGCTTGCCACGATACTAAATCCAGACGATCTCGCCCTCGAAGTGGCTCCCTGGACCGAACTGAATCCCATTATTGTGGAGTTCGTCGCTCTCGCAGACGCCGTTTATGGCATCGTCTTCGTCATCGTCTTCGGCGTCGCCATCTTTGGCGTCGCCAACACGATGCTGATGTCGACGTACGAACGGCGCCGCGAGATCGCGGTCATGCTCGCGATGGGCGCCAGGCCGGGCTCAGTCGTGAAGACGGTCCTCTACGAAGCTGGGGTAATGGGCCTACTCGCGCTGGCCCTCGGAGTCGTGATCAGCCTGCCGCTGATGCTCTGGTGGAACATCGCCCCGATAGACCTGAGTCGACTCTACGGCGATCTGACAATACAGGGAGCATTACTGCGGCCGGTGCTCCGTGTTGAACTTGATCTTGCGTACTGGATCTGGGGTGGCGTCGCGCTGGTCGCCACGGCGTTAATCGCAGCGCTCTATCCTGCGGCGCGGGCAGCGCGTATCCCGCCAGCCGATGCGCTTTCTGGACTGTAGACCGATGACACAACAGCGGCCCTCAATGCACATCGGCGTGATCGTGACCCTGGCCCTGCGCAACATCCGCCGTAACCTCCGGCGCACAATCCTGACGGCCACCGCGCTCATCATTGGTGGCGCGTTGCTCATCTTCACCCTCCTACTCAGCGACGGCACGCACGAGCAATGGATCGATTCAGGCGTCAGAACGGGCAGCGGTCATGTGACGATCGAGCGGCCAGAGTTCCGACTGAGCCGAAAGATCGAAGATCGTCTACCAGCGAGCACCAGCCCAGCGGTGATGACCGCACTCAAATCGCCAGATGTCTCCGAACACGTCACGGCAGTGTTCACCCGGCTCAGCGTGAACGGACTCGCGAGCTCGCCAGCCGGCGCACGGCCCGCCCAGATCCTCGGTATCGATCCGGTCAGTGAGGCGGCAGTTAGTCCGCTCGACGACCAGGTGGTCGACGGACGCTATCTCGAATCGGACGACCGACTGGCAGCCTACGTTGGCGGCGGACTTGCGGATCGCCTCGACCTGCGGCTCGGTTCCCGACTCGTACTCACGGCGCAGGATGCGAAGAAGGACATCGCCGGACAATTAGTCCGCGTCGTCGGCATCTTTCGTAGCGGCCTCCCGGAACTCGATCAATCGGTGATTCACATTCCACTCGCCACCGCCGGCGACTGGCTCGGCGCGGGCCACGACGTTACCAACATCGGTGTAATAGTTGACGACAGCATCGTGGTGCCCAGCCTTGTGCGACACTTGCAGCAGGCGCTGGCTGATCCGATCGCACGCGGAGATGCGACCGTCATGGGGTGGCGTGAGGCAATGCCGGCACTCCGAGACGCGGTCTTGATCGACGAGTGGGGTGCCTACATTCTGTTTGGCATCCTGTTCGTCATTATCGGCTTCGGCATCGTCAACACTGTATTGATGTCAGTCCTCAACCGCCACCGGGAGTTCGGCGTGCTCCAGGCCCTCGGCTTAACACCCCGTCAGACGGGTGCGGTCGTGCTCGTTGAGGGATTGACCCTGACAGCCGTGGGCGGTGTCGTTGGCGTGGGACTCGGTTTGGTGTTCACATGGTTCTTGATGAGCGACGGGCTCGACATGTCGCAGCTGAACAGTACGATGGACAATCTACAGTTTGGGGGCGTGGCGATTGATCCCGTCGTCTACCCGGTGTTCCGAACAACGCGGGTAATCCAATCGGTGGGGTACATCCTATTGATCGGTGGCGTCGCCTCGCTCTACCCGGCGTTTCGGGCAACCACGATCGACGTCGCCGAGTCGATGAAATTTGAACGATAGTAAACGAGCTGCCAGGACTACGTGACATGAGCGAATCGAACAACCACGCCGTCCGCACTGACGCCGTGTGGAAGGTCTTCAAGCAGGAAGCCGAAGAGGTGCAGGCGGTGCGCGACGTGAGCCTCACAATCGGCGCCGGGGAATTCACCGCGATCGCAGGTCCGTCCGGCTCCGGGAAAACGACGTTGCTCAATCTAATTGGCGGCCTGACACGGCCCACCAGAGGTCAGATCTGGGTAGCAGGGGAAGAGTTGAGTCAGATGTCCACTGGGGCGCTGGCGCAGCTCCGGCTCAAGCAAATCGGGTTCATTTTTCAGGCGTACAACTTACTCCCGGTCCTCTCCGCAATGGAGAACGCCGAGTTCCCGATGCTTCTCCAGGGAGTCGAGGCGAGAGAGCGGGCGGATCGTGTACGCCGGCTCTTCGCCCGAACCGGAATGGCCGGGTTAGAAGATCGTCGGCCCGGCAAGCTATCCGGCGGCCAGCAGCAGCGGGTAGCCATCGTACGCGCCGTGGCGAGTAAGCCGGCACTCGTCCTGGCGGATGAGCCGACAGCAAATCTCGACTCGTCCTCCAGCGAGTCACTACTCGAAGTGATGGCCGAGTTAAATTTGAATCTGGGCGTCACGTTCGTCTTTGCCACACACGATGACCGCGTCATGAAACGCGCTCGGCGGCTCATTCGAATGGTGGATGGCGCCATCGATTCCGACGAGATCAAAACTTGATGAGCCGAGCATGTGCCATTTTTGTGACCGGCACGTTCTTGGTTTGCTATGGAAACACGTACCGTGCCCAATCGCCACGGCTCACTGGCTATTTGCAAACCGTTCCCCTTTCGAGCCAACAAACAGAACTTACCGATAGTGCTGTCACTCACTTCAACCGTCTTCGAATTTCAAGCGAACCAGTTTTTGGATCCATCCGAGTTGAGGCAGCATATGAACATGTCTTAACGTTGCGCCAGCGTGATATTCCTCTGGGATTAGGCGTGGGAATTGTCCCGAGTGGTGGTGAATGGCTCGACCTCCAATGGACAATCAACGAAAACGAACATATTCGCTGGCAACACCGTTTTGACCGACTGCACATCGGCTGGACTCCAACAGACAACGTAGAGATCACAGGTGGGCGCCAAGCAGTGTCGTGGGGTACCACCTTGGTTCTGACGCCCAGTGATCCATTTAGCCCATTTAGTCCTAGCGATCCCTTTCGAGAATTTCGGGCAGGAATCGATGCGGTGCGCACCCGGATCTATCCAGGAGAATTTAGTGAAATTGACGTTGTTGTGCGAGCAACACAGTCTCCCTTCGGCGAAGAGCTGACCGCTCTCGGGCGCGGCCTCACAACCTGGCGGAACTGGGAACTCTCTACCTGGGGCGGTTCGCTGTACGGCGACGCGGCAGGCGCAGTCGGTGCTGCTGGCTCTCTCGGTGCTTGGGCGATTCGTGGAGAAGCGGTAATCCGAAATCTTCGAGAGGATCTCGTATTTCGCGGCACTCTTGGTGTTGATCGTCAGTTCCAACTTCGGGGAAAAGATCTCTTTCTCGTCGTCGAATACCAGCGTGATGGTCTGGGGGTAGCCGGCCCAGACGAATACGTCTCCCTTCTGCAGTCGGCCACTTTTTACCGCGGTGAGCATCAGGTCCTTGGACGTGACGAGACTGTGGTACAAGCTTCTTACCAGTTGAATCCGCTCTGGAACCTCGCCGGTCTATGGCTCTGGAACCTTAACGACCGCAGCGCCCTTATCTCACCAAGTCTCGCATACTCAGCCGGTGCCAACACGTCGATCTCCGCTGGAGTATTCTTCGGAATTGGCAGCTCAGACATCACTCCCACCCGTCCGTTGCCATCAGAGTATGGGCTCGCTGGCACAACGGGCTATGTTTCGTTGAGTTGGTTCTTTTAAGGCGACGCGCTTGTGAGCGAACAGCAAAACAGATTGGGGATAAAGTCAAGAACAAACAAACCGCCATTGTCTCGATATTCCCCTCTTGACAGTGCGGGAGAGCAGGATCAAAATCCCCAAGGAAGGGAGTCTCACTCGATGTCAAATCAGTTGAAAGGGATAACACTCAGCGCAACAGTGGTGACCATTGCTGTATTTATATTACTCAACGCACCATGGCCGTCTGCGCAGGGTGAAACCTATCGAGCTCCGAGGCTACCAGGGACGGATCACCCAGACCTCAGCGGTATTTGGCAAGCGCTTGGGACAGCCCACTGGGATGTAGAGGACCACATCGCGCAACCCCAAGCCATCCTCGAAATGGGTGCCATTGGTGCCGTACCAGCCGGCCATGGTGTGGTCGATGGTGCGATACCTTACCAAGCATGGGCAGCGGCCAAGAAAAGAGAAAACTTTCAGCAGCGCATGATCGTCGATCCGTGGAACAGAGAAATTGGTGACCCAGAGGTAAAATGTTTCTTGCCTGGTGTCCCGCGAGCCACGTACCTACCCTTTCCATTCCAGATCGTCCAAAGTGATAACGAAATTACGATCGCGTACGAGTTTTCCAGTTCAACCCGCCTTATCCACATGACCAACCACCAGCAACCGGCGATCGACAGCTGGATGGGATGGTCAAACGGCCGATGGGAGGGCGACAGTTTAGTTGTAGATGTAAACGGCTTTAACGGGCGAACATGGTTCGATCGGGCTGGAAATTTTCACAGCGAGGCCCTGCACGTTGTTGAACGCTACACACCAACAACGCCCTATCACCTCTCTTATGAGGTAACGCTTTCTGACCCCAACGTGTTCGAACGACAGTGGACGATGAGCATGCCACTATATCGGCGTATGGATGAAAATGTGCAGGTCATGGACTTTAGATGTCTTGAATTCGTAGAACCGCTCCTATTAGGCTCACTGAGCAAACCAGGAGCGAACTGACGACCGGGAGGGTACACTCGATGCGAATTGAGCGAGTCCTAGTGGGAACGTGGATCGGCGTCTTGCTGAGTGTTTTTAGTAATCCGGCAGGCGCACATCATGCGTTTGGCGCGGAATTCGACGCGAACAAGCCAATCCAGTTAGAAGGAACAGTCACGAGGATGGAATGGATTAATCCTCACGCATGGATCCATCTCGATGTAACCCAACCAAACGGCACGGTGGAAAAGTGGATGATCGAAGGGGGACCTCCGAACTCCCTCGTCAGACGAGGATTCACCAAAAACTCACTAGTGCCGGGTACAGCGATCTCTGTAGATGGATATCAAGCTATTGACGGAAGTAATCGGGCCAATGGTAGAGATTTGACGTTCCCGGATGGTACTCATTTATTCATGGGCTCATCTGGAACCGGTGCTCCACTCGACGGCAATGACCCAACCGAACGACGCTGAGAGAGAGTGAGGATGAAATGAGTCATTGGTATCTTGCATGTCTGAGAGCATTGGCAACCATGGCCATAGTCTTGGCCGTAGCTTCCGGCGAATTCGTGGTCCAAGCGCAGACAGACCCGACAACTGAGACACCGTGGGGCGAACCCGACTTACGAGGGGTGTGGAGAAACGACACAGAAACACCATTTGAACGACCGCCTGAACTTGCTGGAAAAGAATTCTATAGCCAGGAAGAAGCGGCCGCGCTAGCGGCAGAGCGATGTGCCAGCTCGGGTAGACTCGCTTGTCAAGATGGACGTCAAGCAGCCGAAGGACCGAGTCCGGAGACAGCGACCCAACCAGCCGGCACATATAATCGTTTCTGGCAAGATAGGGGGAAACCGGTCCGAATCGTTACACGCACGTCAATGATCGTGGGTTCAGAGGGACGGATTCCATTCACACCAGAGATGCAGCAAGAAAGCGACCGAAACGCTGCAAATTATGGCCTGGGGCCTTTCGACACGTGGCGCGACGTCGAGCTTGGGGAACGGTGTATGACCGACGGATTGGCCGGATCTGTATGGACGGGTACGGCCGGCGGTCCCCAAAATATCTCACAAGGTCCAGGATGGGTGGTCATCGAGGGTGAACAGTTTCGAGACCGCAGAATCGTACCCACAGATGGCCGGCAACACGGAAATGTTCGCCATTGGCTTGGTGAAAGCGTCGGACACTGGGAAAATAACACTCTGATCGTCGAAACGAAAAACTTTCTTGATAAGTCAAACGAACGGTGGCTAGCTACGTGGCGCATACCGACGGAAACAATGCGACTCGTTGAGCGGTTCACGCGTGTTGACGATGACACTTTGATGTATCAACTGACCATCGAGGACCCAGTCAAGTTCACGAAGGCATGGACTGTGGAAGTCCCCCTCACCAAGCTTGATCAACCATTTCTCGAATACGCCTGCCACGAGGGAAACTATGGCGTAATCCACACACTCAGCGGTGCGCGATCGCAAGAACAAGAAGCGGCTGAATCGTCAAACCGACCACGCTGAGCTGCCACTTACTTTTCGTCAACCGTTAGAGACTTGCCGAGCGCTATTTGTAGTGCCAGCCGTCAGCCCGCTTGGTCTGTCCAGCAATATGGCTCAGGTGCTCAAGTAGCTCGTAGACCTCACTGGGATTGGCTAAACGAAGATCTGCATCGGTTGGGCGCTCTGTTTCTGCCACAACAATTCCCGTACCACGTCCGGCTAGCAGCCTAAACACTGTCTCGTCAGTGAGATCATCACCAATAAACAAAGCTGTCGACAGATCGTATGTGGTCGCGTCTAGCAACCAGTTCACAGCCCGACCCTTGTCCCAATCTATATCCGGACGCAACTCAAACAACATCTTTCCTCCCTCACGTCGAAGAGACGGATGGGCATGTTGAATGTCATGCACAATTACGTTCACTTGGTTATGTTTACTGACTGCGACGCGCCGTACGTGGACTGAAATGCTAAACCTCTTTCGCTCTACAAAAACTCCTGGAATACCGTCCAGCTTTCGTCGAAGGTCGTGTTCTGCACGATCCAGCTCTGGAACAAAATCGAGCGCTAACTCCTCTCGAAGCCCGCTGTCTGAAGGGCCAATAATGTCGAGTCCGTGACTACCCACGTAAGCCAATCCATCAAGGCGAACCAAGTCGACAACGGAAGTGATGTCACGACCTGAAACAATGGACACGGGGAGTCGCTCGCCAAGTCGTTTCAGGGCAACACGCATCGAATCAGATAGAGTAGCGAGCTCAGGACGGTCGACTATCGGCGTAAGAGTACCGTCATAATCGAGAAAGACTGCGCCACCCTCACGACCAAATCGTACCCATCTGTCTATCTGATCTGGATCAAAAGCTGATGGCAGTGTGAGTGTTGATCGTTTCTCCATGAGTCGCATCTACCTAATATTTAGACCACCGAAGCGATACGACTTTCGTTTGCCCAAAGCCGCTACAATGCCGCCACACCAAGATTGTGTAGCAGTCATTCGCAATAAAATACAAACAGACAATGGCACAATTTCATGATTAAGTAAGTTCTATCAAAAACTTAAGACTCTACATTTTATAGTTGACCGGTCAACTAACTTATTATATCTTTTGTTTGTGGGAAGAACGAGTGACGCTAAGGAGCGCCTAATCTCCAATGCGAATGACCTCTTTCGCGATCGCGGTTTCGAATCCGTCAGCGTGGCGAAGCTGTGTGCGGCGGCTGCGGTCAATAAGGGAAGCTTCTACTATTTTTTCCGATCCAAGACAGACCTGCTGCTTGAGGTGATCGATGGCGCATGGGATGAAACCGGTATGCTTACGTTGTGGGAGAAGGAGCTCCCTCCTCACCCTATAGAGCAACTACGAAAGTATTTTCAGGAGTTGTTTGCCTGTCATTACGCTGACAGGGAATCGGCTGGGCATGTTCGAGGTTCGCTATTCGGTAACCTTACCCTAGAACTAAGTGGCCGCGATCCTTTGATCGCCAGCAAACTCAACGCACTACTTCGTCGTGAGATTGATATCTTTACGAAACTGCTGGCCGAAGCTATTAACGTAGGCGAAACGAGACTTGATAGCCCGAATGAGACCGCGCAAACCATGGTTGCCTGTCTCCATGGGCTGTTGATACTAGCGAAAGCCCGTGATGACCTCGACATCCTCCCCAACAGTGAGGCCGAACTATTACGACTGGCCGGCGTCGTCCATCTTCACTGAAAGATTAAGGTAGTCAACCATTACTGTGCTCCTTTGCCAACGCCACAACTTCGATCTTCCCAAGAACTTGCACTATTTGAACTGTGCCTACATGGCACCTCTATCACGTAGCGTTCTAGCTGCTGGACAAAACGCCCTGTATCGGCTCCAAACACCCAGCCAAATCAGTCCCTCAGATTTTTTTGACGATGCCAATGAAATCCGTCAAATGTTCGCTCGATTGATTAACGAACCCAACTCGAACCGAGTGGCACTAATTCCATCGGTCTCATACGGAATGAGTGTGGTTGCCCACAACATTTCTCTTAGACCCAGCCAGAATGTCGTCGTCGTCAGCGAGCAGTTTCCCAGCAACGTTTACACTTGGAAGCGATTGTGTCACAAGACCGAAGCCGAACTCAGGACTGTAATACCTCCTAACGATGCTACCGATCGGGCAGCCGCATGGAACGCGTCCATCATCGATGCCATCGATGAAGAGACTGGCCTAGTTGCAATCCCGGAACTCCACTGGACGGATGGAACTCGTTTTAATGTCGAGCAGATCGGTGCCCAGGCACGGGCATGTGGAGCCACCTTCGTAATCGACGGAACTCAGTCCATCGGCGCGTCACCATTTGATATACAACGGGTACGCCCCGATGCCCTCGTGTGTGCGGGCTATAAGTGGTTAACGGGACCGTATGCCGTCGGCGTTGCTTATTTTGGAACGGCGTTCGACAAAGGAATACCTTTGGAAGAGAACTGGATCACAAGACGCGACAGTGAAAATTTCTCAGGCTTGATCGAATACCGAGATGAGTATCAGCCAAATGCGATCCGATACGACGTAGGCGAACGGTCAAATTTTGTACTTCTGCCCATGTTAAAAGCTGCGCTCACACAAGTACTGAAATGGAGCCCCGCGGGTATCCAAGACTATTGCCGGACCCTCACTCAGAAGGCTTTACTAGAGTTTGGAGAGCTCGGTTGTGAAATTCAAACGGCTACGTCACGCTGCCACCATCTCTTTGGTATTCACATGCCAAGGGAGATTGACCTTGCCGACCTTAGTGCGGAGCTAGCAGAGCAGGATGTGAGCGTCTCCCTTCGTGGGACTGCTGTCCGGGTAGCGCCATACCTCTACAATAGACCGGAAGATCTTGATGCACTAGTTATCGCTATCCGTAATGTGTTGTCGCGTTCCAAGAATGGTCTCTCGTCAGCATGATTCGACGTCACTATTTACCTAGTTGGTTTGTCCTGCGGCTCCTCATTGTACTCATCATCTTTCCGATCATGACCGTTAAGCCCAGCCTACAAACTATGATTGGGCCGCTAACGATTGTTGGCACACAACCACACATCGTCGGCCCAGCCGATGCCCTAGTTGACCGCATGATAATTAACGGCGACCTACGTGTTATTAGCATGGTTACCGACCCCCTGGTGTCGGGACGATCCCATGAGCGACTCGCACAATTCAAAGATGGTCTGCGCATATTTGGATCGGAAATCACTAGGCAGCGTGAACACGGTCAAATAACTTCCATTTTCGGCACGATCCATTCGGAAATCAATATCGATATAGTCCCCAAACTGACAACACAGGATGCGATAGGTGCTACTAGTGTGAGCGACAGCCCGACCATAGCGACAGAGTTACTGATTCTTCACGATCAGAATATTCGCGGTTACCGGTTGGTCTATCGAATTCAGCAATTCTCAGCTGCCGGGTTAATTGTTAGCCTGGTGGATGCACATACAGGAGGGGTAATTCGCGTGCAAAATGATCTCAAAACCCAGGCGATGTCACTCCCGTGCAACGACTGCGCAGTTGGTACAGGTCGGGGTGTCAAAGGAGATCAGAAGAAAATTAGCGTCCAAACACTCGGTGGCAACTTCCGCGCCTACGATGCTTTACGCCCCCCGGCCATCATTACCTATGACATGCGCGGGGACTGGCTGGGAACACTTAATGTTCTAACAGGGGCAGCATCACTCACCGAGGCTGACGTCGCGACAGATTCAGATAACGACTGGCATGACGGCGCAAGCGTCGACGCGCACGTTGGTGCTGGATGGTTTTACGATTACCTCGCTCACCGCTTTGAACGTAATGGACTGGACGGCAGTGACGGTCCTATCGTGAGTTTGGTTCACCCCGTCCATCGAAATGATCTGTTCAAAGTCCCTAACGGTATTCGAAATCTCTTTCACCTGAATGCGTTCTTCTGCGCCACGTGCGGTCCAAACGGCTTGATGGTGTACGGTGAAGGTCTACCAACCGGCTTTGTATTGCAGAATACAGGTCAGTCGGTTGACTTTTTTTCGGCCGGTCTTGATATCGTGGCGCATGAGCTTGGTCATGCTGTGACCGAATTCACATCTGGGCTGGTTTACGAGGGTGAATCTGGTGCCTTGAATGAAGCATTTTCTGATCTACTAGGCGTTGGCACGGAGTTTTTCATGGCTGAAACAGGCCGTCATAAACCAGAGCAGGCGGACTATTTAATAGGGGAAGATGTTCTGAAGCCCGGCGGCATCCGATCAATAGCCGACCCACAGTCACAGGGAGATCCCGACCATTACTCGAAACGATTCCTCGGAAACATCGACAACGGTGGTGTCCACACGAATTCTCTGATCGCCAGCCACGCGTTCTATCTCGCGGTCGAAGGTGGAATCAACCGAACGTCCGGAATCCAGGTGAACGGCGTAGGAAGCAGCAACCGACCGCAAGTCGAACAGGCATTTTACCGAGCTTTCGCTTTTTTGCTTCCCGCGAATGCCACCTTTACCATGGCCCGTGCTGCAACAACCCAATCTGCCCGAGACCTAACTGGTAGCGTCAGCGGTCTGGCAGAAACGATTGCCGAGGCGTGGAGCGCCGTAGGCGTGGAGTAATATAGAGTGATTATCAGTCGATCGGTTCGGTGGAAAGCCGCAAGTCTATTAGCCTTCGCGTGCTTCGCACGAGTGCCACAGGCGGATGCACAAATCCATCGTGACGCTCAATTCGTAGTTAGTGCAAACACAGGCATCCAAACAACCGTAAACACTCGCGTTGATAGGGTGAACTTCGAACTATTTGCTGAAACGGGTAATTTCTCGGCGACTCAAAATCTTGGCCGGACTGATGTTTACGATATAGGAATTGCAGGCCGCGTCTGGAAGCGATTTCGTGTAGGAGCAGTCGCCGCCTATACCAACCAAGCCTCAACCGCTGCGATTGACGCAGAGGTACCCCATCCCTTTTTCTTCGAATTTCCTCGAACGGCAAGCGGAGTCTCCACCGAACTAGGTCATCGGGAATGGGCATTCCATCTCCAAGGACAATACTGGCTGCCTTTAGGCGAAAAATCCATATTGACCCTGTTCGTCGGACCGTCAGTGTTTAAAGCCAACCAGGAGCTCGTAACCAGTATTCTCACTACTGAGCGTGGATTTCCATTTGACATCGTTGCCCTCGCAACAGATACGACAGAGGTCGTCAGCATCACGGCGGTGGGTTTCAACCTTGGATTTGATCTCTCATATTTTGGATTGAAGCAGCTTGGTTTCTTAGGTAAATCAGAAAGACTTGACCACCTCGGTGTGGCAGTCACAGCCAGATATAGTAGGGCAGCACCGGGTATCGAACTAAAAGGACAATTTCAGCCAGCACTTGAACTTGGAGGCACACAGGTCGTGGGTGGCATTCGAGTGGTCTTCTAGCCTGGCAACAGCAACATCAGGGATAGCGGATCGACTCGGGCATCGTTTAGCCTGACGGTCCAGTGAAGGTGCGGTCCAGTTACACGCCCCGTTGCCCCCACTCGTCCAACGGTCTGTCCCTGTGTCACCACGTCACCTTGAGCGACGTCAAAGCTCGACAGATGGGCGAAGTACGAATACAGACCCCACCCGTGGTCGAGGATGATTACTTTTCCAGAAAAATATAGATCGCCTGTCAATACAACCGTGGCAGCGTTAGGAGCTTTGACGGCCGTTCCCTCAGCAGCTCTGAAATCAGTGCCACTATGCGGACTCCGAGCCTCTCCATTGTAGACACTGCGCCTGCCGAAGCTGCTCGTGGACTCCCCCGGTACTGGTGCAATGAATCCCCTACTCCACTGTCGATCGGTGTCGCTATTGCGAAAAATCACTGCCAAGCTAGCGGCCTCACGACGAATTCGATCTAAAACTTCGGCCGGAGGATTAACAAAACTTGGACTGACACTAAGCCGACGAGTGGGAAATTCCTTGGTTTCGACATGAAGCACATACGTGGTGTGTGCAATTCGCCCTTCATGATCAGTCGCTCGCAAGGCGACCGGATACTCCCCCGGAATTGTGTCCAAATCTATTCCGACAAGACCGCGCCATAGTCCATTTGATGAGTCTGGAAAAAACTTGATGCTATTAGAGAATGCAGTGGCATGGATCAAGACAGATGGTGTCGACGGACGAACCTCCAGTACGACGATCTCTCCGGGTTGAAGTGCTCGCGCATGATGTGAGACATCCAGCTTGAACGTCGTCGCAAGTGGGGCACGATCGCTACTCGCTAATACACCGAGAATAAGTGTGGCCACCGCAACTTGTTTCACGTACTTCATGACCTAAGTATCGACATCCGATCAGACTGGTACCACTCTATTAGACTGCCCCATCCTCCCGAGCAGATTCAATCGCCATCCCGTCCAGACCAAGTACGTCTTGTAAAATCTCACCCGTGTGCTCGCCTAGTAGAGGGGACCGAGTAACCTCGACGGGAGATTCCGACATTTTGATTGGACAGCCCACGGAAAGGTACGAACCTCGAATCGGATGGTCAACTTCAACGACTGTCCCAGTAGCCCGCAGTGATGGCTCATCGGCTAGCTCCCTCATTGATAGCACCGGTCCACAGGGTACGTTGAGAGGATTAAGTACTTCCATGACAGTAAACTTCGACTTGGTCTTAGTCCACTTCTCGATCTCACCAAACATCTCGTCAAGTTTAGAAAGTCGTGCCGCTGGCGTATTCCATCCCGGATCATCGAGCCAATCCGAACGCCCGATCGCCCTCGCAAGACCGTCGAACGCCGCCGCTTGTGCAATCACATAGATATAAGCATTAGGATCGTGTTCCCAACCCTTGCACTTAACGACAGACCCAGGCTGCCCACCACCAGATGCATTTCCCGAGCGTGGTGTCGCTTCGCCGAACAACCCATTAGGGAACTGTGGATATTCCTGCAATGGCCCGTGAGTCAGCCTCTGTTGATCGCGCAACTTGACTCTGCATAGGTTTAAAACGCCGTCCTGCATTGCACACTCCACACGCTGACCACGTCCGGTGTGTTCCCGCTGGAACAGTGCAGTCACGATCCCAAGTGCCAGATGTAGCCCAGTCCCCGAATCTCCGATTTGGGCTCCAGTGACAGTCGGCGGTCCATCGTCAAATCCTGTAGTGCTCGCGCCCCCGCCTGTACACTGAGCGATATTCTCATAGACCTTACAATCCTCGTACGGTCCGGGCCCGAAACCTTTTACCGACGCGTAGATGATCCTCGGGTTAATCTGCCGAATACGCTCCCATGGAAATCCCATTCGATCCAGAGCTCCCGGAGCAAAATTTTCAGCGAGCACGTCACACTGTTCAATAAGCTTAATGAAGATCTCTTTTCCTCTCTTTTTTTTAGTGTTGAGTGTGATACTGCGTTTATTGTGATTCAGCATTGTAAAATACAAACTGTCAACATCTGGAATATCGCGCAGTTGGCCACGAGTCGCATCACCTGAACCCGGACGCTCGACCTTGATCACATCGGCTCCAAACCAGGCAAGCAACTGCGTACATGTAGGACCTGACTGTACGTGGGTCATATCCAGAATACGTATTCCCTCCAGCGCTTTCATAGACCTCTCCATCTAAACTGCTACTGCCGGGGCATCCCTTTGATTCGAATCCCCTCATCTTGCATCGTTTTATTTAAGAGACTCGTACACGCGTAGACTGCACGCAACGTAGGCACGGCAACTCCGATCATCTCAGCTAATTCGATAACAACACCGAGCATGCCATCGATTTCAAGCGGCTTCCCTACTTCAACGTCCTGCAACATCGACGTCTTGTGCTTTCCGACAGCCTCCGCACCAGAAATGCGACGCTCCATTGGCACACGAAACCCTGCTCCGAGGCGTTCCCCAATCGTCTGCGCTTCAGTCATCATGGAAACTGACAGCTCTCGAGTTAGCGGAAAACGGCAGATATCAACTAGTGTCGAATGAGTAAGTGCACTAATCGGATTGAACGTCAGGTTCCCCCAAAGCTTCAACCAGATCTCTGAGCGTATATCTTCCAAAACTCTAGACTTGAAACCCCCTTCTGCAAAGACATCGGACACCATCCTAACCCGCTCAGATAACGACCCATCGAGTTCACCAACGGGAAAGCGATTTCCTTCAATATGGCGGATGACGCCGGGCTCTGAGACCGTCGCTGCCGGGTACGCAATACAACCGACAACTCGGTTCGGATCGATGCCACTGGACAGAACACCTCCTGGATCTACCGTTTCAATTACCCGGCCAGCGTAAGGTCCGTCAAACTTCTGGAAGTACCACCACGGAATCCCGTTCTGCAACGTCACCATAACCGTGTCACGATTAAACAGCGAAGAGAGATCCTCAATAACGACACCGATCTGATGCGCTTTGAGTGCCATCATTACAATGTCATGTTGGCCTAGTTCCCTAAGCCGATCGGTCGCTGCAAGATCGTCGGCGATAAGCTCACGATCACCTTCTAACAACCTTAAACCTTTAGCTCGAATAGCCTCCAGATGAGGCCCGCGAGCAACAACTGACACCTTGTGACCGGCGTGTGCCAAGCGCACAGCTATGAAACCACCAATGGCACCGGCGCCAACAACACAGATCTTCATTAGTCCATCATTCTTTCTTCGGGCATTTACCAGACCTAGAATTACAGTGGCGAATCATTACCACTGTCCGAACACATCCAAATCTTTTGTCAACACCACCTATCCGCCAAAAAGCGTCACTCCGAAAACACGGGCCATGATTACAATGGCCGTCAATCCGCTGAACACGACAAAACTAAACCACGCAAATGTCCGAACAAGTAGCGATGGATAAAATACCTCATCAGCTTTCGGAATGACTGTCACACAGTAATAGATATTCAAGAAGAACACGACTGGCGCGATAAAAAGTGCCAACGCAGAAGAAACCAGAACCAAGAACACTGGACGCGGCAAACCCGCGACAATAGCGACGGAAGCCACTAACGAATACATCATCGTCATCCGATAGATATTGAACTCAGAGTACCAACGTTGACGGTGCTCCAATGTAAGTTCATCTCTAGCAATGCCACGTAAACCCGCCGTCCTGCGAAAGAGATTTCGGCAACAGGCCCCGACAACACGAGGCCATCCATCAAAATAATTGAAAGCCGTTGAAAACGTTGCAGCAAATGCTCCGGCGAAGAAGACCATCATCATCAAGGGACCTACGCTCTTGTTGAAAATCATGCCAATTTCACCGATCACAGCGTTGCCCGACACCTCGCTTGGATACATCCAGACGGCCGCCAGTAAAAGAAAAATACAGGCAATGAGGAACGAAACGACATGGCCGAATCCGAAGTCGAGTTCACCTATGCGAAACCACCGGCGACAGTACTCGCGTGCATGCGCGGGAAGAGCAAGTGTGTTGACCGATAGGTCTTCTTTCGGGGAAACCATTGGATCGAACTTGGGCGCGATACCCATTTGTTCAAGCTGGTCACGAATACGCCCCATCCCGGTCTTCTTAGCCTTACCCCATTCCGAAGCCTGCAGAGAAACGTCCATGCCAGTCGGGAGCAAGCCCAGAAACGCAGCAATTACGAGCCATGAACCCCCAGGGATTTCAACCAGTACAAAATTTGTAAAAGCTGATAAGGGTGCGGGCTCAACAAAATAAACACCGACGGTCGACACGAATAGAAGTCCAGCCAGAAACTTTGTAACCACTTCCATCACGTCGTAGCGCCCTACAAGAATAAATGCAACCGCTGCAATACCTAGGAGTAACCCGTAAACTGGTAACGGCAGCGCCAAACCCAAGTACACGCTAAAGAAGGCATAACAGACTGCAGCTGCGGCCACAAGTCGACCCGCTTGACCAAGTGCGCATTGAATAATCGTCGTAATCAGAACGTACCAGAGTGGCCACTTTCCTGGTGCAGTTGAGTAAGCATCCAACATGCTACGTCCGGTGGCATTCGTGAATCGGAAGGCCATCTCGAAACCGTAGTACTTAAAGATGTAGGCGACAGGAATACACCAGAGGAGTGCAAACTCGAAACGGCCTCCCGCAACAGGTGCAGTCACAAGATGTGACGTCCCAATTCCTGTCATCATCAAGAGAAGACCGGGGCCAAAACCACGAAAAAGCCCCCTAGGGCTAGTATCAGGAAGCGGTAGGTTCTCAAGATCTTGGCGGTCATTAACCATAACCGCGATCCTATCAGACGAACCAAGATGCACACCGGAACAACGTGGCGATGAGTCTGGACCACCACGACAGCAAAGACAGTGGTTTTTTAAGAACCGCTGACGGCTTGTCGGTTGAAAGCGTTAATAATCGGCGACTGGAAAAGTGTTTTCCCGACGAAAAATGGTCCCATAGCCTGAATAAACTCTCCAGTTTGACGTGTAGAACGCATGTCCTTAACGAGTCTGGACAGTGGAAAAAGATCTGGGCCGATAAGACCAATCACGAAATCGTTATCGTTACAGTCGAGACCGTGGCACTCAAGACGGACGTCTGCAGCATAACCAGCTTCTCCATAACGACGGCCAAGCATGCCGTGCTCCATCAGTATTTTTCCTTGTTCTGCGCGAGGAAGCCGATTGAAAGCTCCAAGGCGCCGTAACGGATACCATATCGCCCATGGATAGTCTCGACTAAGAACATTCCGCGGAACTTTGTTGAGCAAAAAGTCAACAAGGTCTGGTTCACGGCCAGATGAGTAGGTCCTTCCAATCATCGTGAAATCCAAACGCGGTGTCAGCGCCACAAACGGATCACTAATTAGCAATGAGCGTCCAACTTCAGAAAAAGCCCCTGGGTTTTCATCCATCAAAAGTACGCCGACACCACGCGGATCATTCAGATCTGCGTAGACAACAGCAGAAAGTCCGCTGCTTTCCACGGCGTCCACAACGGCATTAGGAACCGTACAATCAGTAAAAACGTGAAGCTGAACAAACAACCGGCGATCCAGCACCTGAGACTGTCCACGTACCGGAGCTCCGTGCTCACGGAGATCAAGTTGTTCACTCTCGGCCAGTGGATTCTTGTCGTCCATTGCTCCAGGCAACCTCGCAGCAGTATTTTCGTGTTTGGTCATCAACTTGATTCTATACCGACCAGAGCTCTAGTCTCGAAACCAAGAATCATTTCCACCTTCGAACCCTTAATTATCATAGCCTCAATAGAAACATTGTCGACCAGGGGTCAGACATGACGCGTCCCTATATGATTGGTATCGTTGGCATTTCAGGATCCGGTAAAACAGCTCTTGCTGATCATCTTGCCGATCAGTTAGGCGAGCACCAATCGCAAGTGTTTTCACTCGACGCCTACTACAAGCATCGCCCAAAACTTAGCTCCTCGGAAAAAGGATCCGTGAACTATGACGAGCCTTCAGCTATAGACGTAACATTACTTACTGCTCATCTAGTTCGCCTTTCGATAGGTTTACCGGTTGACAAACCGACGTATAACTTCTCTGGTCATGAGCGATCAAAAGTCACGGAACATATCAGACCAAGCCACTACCTAATCGCCGAAGGGCACCTGTTACTGCATTGGCCTAAATTGCGCGCCCTATTCGACATAACGATCTTCATCACGATCGATAAGACCACTGCGTTAAAGCGCCGGCTAGCTCGTGACACTCGTGATCGCGGACGAACAGAGGAATCGGTGCTCACCCAATGGACTACAACCGTAGAGCCAATGTTTTTACGCTACATCGAACCAACTCAGCGATATGCCAACCTAGTGATTAATGGAAACCAACCCACCACAATCATGGCCACTACTGTGCTTGGACAGATAAAAAATGAGATAAAAACGCGGGCATTGCAGGATTAAAAATTGTCAACCTTCTTCGCTGTGCAACCAAAAGCCAAGCCGAGAGTCTCCGCGACAACCTCAAGCAGCCGCGTCGACGATGAGGCTGGGATGAGCTGTTCACGAGATAGGAATTCGAGAACTGCAACAACTCGCCCGCCATTCCTGACGGGAACACCGCACGCTCCACGGATACCTGGCATCTGTGTTCGACGGTCACTCGAAAACGTTGGGTCGCTTGCAATATTAGCCACCCACACAACTCGGTCAGATACCAGAACCCGTCCGACCAGACCCTCACCCTTTTGTAGTCTCTCTCGTATCCAAGCCATTTTCAACGCAGCGAAAGCATCCACTTCAATTGTTTGAGTTTCAACAATAGGGAGAAGCCCTTCATCCTTTACAACACGGTATGCGTGACCAATCGGCCAACCAGACCAGTTGCACACGAGATTAACTATCTGTTGCGTTGCCGACTCGAACGAAGTCGTTGCCCGAGCGATCTCAACCGCCCGGCAAATCAGATCCATATCAACTGCCCGTTTTTCAAGAGTCTCTCGATTCTGCGTAAGCGCCATACCGAGTTCATGAGCGTCTGTGATGTCCGTATACAACATCACAAACTCACCATTTTCCGTTGGACGAACACATATTTCGAGCCAACGCCCAGCTGCTGTCCGAACTACGTCCCGTGAAACATTCCTGGCATTCGTTAAAAGTTTTTCGATCAATGATTCGATTTCTTTATCGGGTGCCTGGATTAGTCCTCGGGTGACGGCGAACCTGACCATATCTTCGAGCTCCCACCCTGGCTTGACCTGTACACCAGGGTAGAAATCGCGAAAACGTGTATTGCACGCAACAAGTCGTCCCTCTGTATTCCAAACCGAGAGACCGATCGAGTCGACCGCAAGCACTGAAGCCAACCGCGAACCCAGTCGCGCCACATACCCACGTGTACGGTAAAGCCGATGAGCGAGAAGAAACAGGACTCCTAGCAGAGCCAGAATCGTTACCCAAAAAAAGTACATGTCCACGTAATCGTATACACCTTGACAAGCCTGAGTGGGACTCGTACGGTTGGGACAATGCGGAGCGCTCTCAGCACTCTAATCATTACGCTTCTAACACTGACGGGACTAGCAACCAACGTCACTGGCACACAGGCTCCTGAGCCCGACAGAAAACTTGAATCCTTAGACCTTCCTGTATCCATCGAACGGATTCGACGCCAGCTCAATCGACTTCCTGTAGTTCAAAACCGAGGGGAAGTGCTCCGCTTGAACCTCTATATCAGGGTGTATGCGCAGGCTGCTCCCATTAACGTCTTCGACGGGTTTGACTTACAGCACGGACCACTTCCATACGCAACACCAACCCACGCGATGATGAAGGATGTAACAACACCAGTCGAATTCAGAGCCCCTGCCGTAACGCTGGGAAACGCCTTGGGATGGAGTTGGGGCAATCGTTAGTCTTCATGCCATGTCCATAGCCTAAGCGGAACCGAAACCAGAATATATTTTTTTCGTAGTTCGATCACATGCATGGAATACGTCTGCCTAGGAATCTCACCGCGGACATGTCGCTGACGCAGCCGTCTTAACTCGAATCGATAGAGATCATTCACAAACTCGTGTACGACCTCAGGTCGTGTATCTGGTGTGGGTCGGACACCATGGGTGGCAAGTTCATCGAGTATCAGCCGGCGGTAGCGAAATGTCACACAGCAGCTAGCTCATCGGCTGAGTCGACACCAAATGTGTCAAACCAAGCTTTGGCATGGACCAACCGCTCATTAACGTTACCGATGTTCTCAACACCCTCGGTCTCTAGCCATCGGTGAAACGCATCGACACCCTCTTTCGCGTAGACGGGTATCCCTTCCTTCCACGTAGCTCGCCCACAAAGCACGCCAGCCCAGGTCACATCGGACTCCGCCGCTAATTCGAGGGACTCCGTGAACTCGAGATTACTCACTCCAGCTGATAGATAGATAAAGGGCTTAGTTGCAACTGAAGCAGCGGCACGGAAGTGATTGAGAGCCTCGGCCTTTGAATAAGCTTCCTCTCCGGAGAAGCTTTTAGTATCGGCCACAAATTTCATGTTAACCGGCACTTCGACCTTCATGACATCAACACCATATCGTTTCTTTGTGAACTCTGCCATCGTGGCAGTTACCACCTTTGGTTTGAGTTTGGCGTACTCGAGCCCCTTCTCATCCCCACCAGCTGCGTCGTAGCCAACAAACTCCAAAAAGAATGGGATATCGTTTGTTCGACATTCATCACCGATCCGCTCCACGAAGGCATGCTTTTCTTCGTTAACATCCTGAGTATCAAATGGGGTGTAGTAAATCAAAACTTTCACACAATTAGCTCCGGCCTCCTGAAGCCGTCGGACCGACCAGTGAGGTAACAGATCAGGCAGCCGACCTGATCGGGTATTGTCGTAGCCACTCTTCTCATACGCCAACAAAAGACCGGCATTGGCGCTGCGCTTCTTTGATGGTTCGATCCCCCACTCCGGGTCGAGCAAGATTGCTGAGGCATGCGGCGTCAACACTTCGGTGACGGCTGACTTAAATTCTTCCATCATGGCGTCGGTGACATCGCTCCCCTTTGCCTTCGATAGAGCTTTTTTGAGCGAGCCCCGTTGGTCCATCGCCGCGGCGCCAATCGTTCCCGTTTCCGTTGATACTGCTTTCATGCCGGCAAGCTTTCCTGGTGTCATCGTCACGTCGTCTACTCCTCCGGAGGCGCCGCCGCTCCATGCGTAAGCGGTCCATGCAACCTTATATTGTAGCGTCTCTGTTACTGGGTAACCAGCCCATTGTGCAAGCAGAACTAACCACGACAATTGTCCGTGTGCCTACAACGATTAACCCCAACTGCTAACAGCCTATATCCCCATCTTCTTTTGGCGCTGTCTGGCTCTTTTCAAAAACATGAGTGTCGGCATCGTACCGGATATTCCCATCTCACGCCATGCTCAAAACTTCGCCAAGTCACATGCGAACCACACATCTTGTTATCAAAATCGAGATCCACGACGGTGCGGGTATTAAAGATATGATTACGGCATGCATCGAATCGCGACTGGCCTTGTCACGTTCGCAGTGGCGGCACTTGGATGTATCGAACCGAGCGAACTCACCCAGCGTCTTTCGGTCGCTACGGGTGGTACTGGGGGTGTCTACTACCCCTACGGTGGTGGTATAGCCAAGGTGATCAGCGATCACTTGGATGGCGTCGAAGCAACTGCTGAAGTTACCGCCGGAACTGTCGACAACCTTAAATTTATCGCTAACGGGTCCGCCGATCTTGGTTTTTCGCTAGCTGACTCACTCGATGATGCTTACCATGGGCGGGCAGTGTTCAGCGACTTCGGAGCTGTTCCAGTGAGAGCAATTGCCGTTTTATACGACAATCACAATCACCTCGTGACGATGCTGGGGTCTGACATTTCTTCCGTTGCAGACCTAAAACGTCGTGTTGTATCAACGGGCGCACCTGGAAGCGGAACAGAGGTAAGCGCATATCGTCTCCTTGAAGCTTCCGGAGTGAACCCTGAAACAGACATTCGACGTCAAAGGCTTGGTGCTTCACAGTCGGTTGACGCGCTCCGAGATGGGAAGATAGATGCTTTCTTCTGGAGCGGAGGCATTCCTACAGGCGCGGTACTGGACCTAGCCAGCACACCAAATTTCACCATCAAACTAATTCCGAACGGCGGTCTGTTGCCGCTATTGCAGAAGCGTTATGGCACCTCGGTCTACCACGAATCGGTGATCCCTCATGAAACGTACCCCGGGATGAATGTTGACATTTCCACTGTTGCCGTCTCAAACATACTTGTGGCACACGAAGCGATGGATGACCAGTTGGCGTACAGCATCACCGAAGCACTGTTTGTTCTCCATGAACAGCTTAGCGCCGTCCACCCAATGGCGGATATCCTTTCGCTCGAAACGGCTGTTGCTGGATCGCCCATACCGTTTCACAACGGAGCCGCCAATTATTACCAAGAACGAGGCGTGTGGAGCGGCACTGATCCCTAGAACTCTTAGAGGCTCCCACTCTGCCGACCATGCCTCACCCGTTGAACGACGAACCTGATCCCACGGAATCAGAAATCAAAACCCGTGCATTGATCGGGTTCCCATCCCACCTCGCCACGATCCTGACCGCAGGACTCTCACTTTACGCGTTGTATTGGGTTATCGCGATCATACAGCCACAGGTCTATCGGATGAGTTTCCTGCTTATAGTTCTCGTCGCTACCTTTCTCATATATCCTGCTCGCAAACGCACGCAACGAGTTACCACAGGAGACTGGACCCTCATTGCAGTAGCCGTCTTGGCCTTAGTCTGGCCGATCGTCAACTTCGATCAGTTTGTCTATCGCGCAGCCACGCCAAATAGAATTGATCTCGCACTCGGTTCCATCACGACGCTCTTGATCCTCGAAGCGACCCGCCGAACCGTCGGTCCAATCTTGCCGATAACGGCATTGGGTTTTGTAATCTACGGTTATTACGGACCATTCTTCGAACTCATTGGTCTCGAGCTTTTTGCGCACCGTGGCTACGATGTAGCTCGTTTAATCGGAACCCTCTACATGACACTCGAAGGAATTTTTGGTGTACCACTTGATGTGGCATCTACCTACATCGTGCTCTTCACCATCTTCGGAGCGATCTTTACCCATTCCGGTGCGGGACAGTTCTTTATTAACTGGACAATGGCTGCGTTTGGGCGGTCCGGAACTGGCGCAGGACCAGGTCGCACGGTAACAATGTCAGGTTTCCTGCTCGGTACAGTCTCCGGAAGCGGCGTAGCCACGACGGTAACCTTGGGCGCCGTTGCTTGGCCGCTACTTCGCCGCGCTGGGTTCTCGGCTGAGGTTGGTGGCGGTATTCTCTCTGCTAGTGGGATCGGTGCCATTTTGGCACCGCCCACCATGGGCGCCGCAGCGTTCCTCATCGCCGAATTTCTTCAGATCACGTACTTACAAGTGATCACCATGGCGATCGTGCCCGCGGTACTGTATTACCTGTCGATCATCTTAATGATCGAAGCTGATGCGCGACGTCTGCATACAAAAGCGATCAATACCGAACTCCCATCGATTGTTACGCTGACGCGCCAGTCGGGATATTACTTCTTGCCGCTAGTAGTGATTGTCCTCCTACTGGTCCTGGGCATCACGCCATTTCGTGCCATTTTCTACGCTAGTCTCTGCGCGTTCGGTTTGAGCTTCATCCACAGAGAAACTGCCCTGATGCCGCACCGCCTCGTGAATGCACTCGAGGATGGTGGCAAAGGAGTCCTATCGGTGGCCGCCACGACAGCGTCGGCTGGAATTATTGTCGGAGTTGTGACCCTAACCGGTCTTGGTCTCAAGATCGCAGGAATTCTGGTCGCACTGGCCGGAGGAAGCGTGTTCTTGACGGTAGTCTATTCGGCAATCGCCGTGTGGATGCTCGGCCTGGCCGTCCCAGTCACAGCATCGTACATCATCGCTGCTGTGATGATTGCTCCAGCTCTCACCTTAGTCGGCGTAGCTGACGTAGCAGCACACATGTTCATCTTCTATTACGCTGTACTCTCAGAAGTTAGTCCTCCGACGGCCTTGTCTCCCTTCGCGGCAGCAGCGATTACAGGAGCAAATCCATTCCGCACTATGATGCTGACGTGGAAATATACCTTGCCGGCCTTCCTTGTACCATTTACTTTCACGCTGAGCCCTGAAGGTCTCGGCGTGTTGCTGCAAGGCTCACCCACCAACATGATGTGGATGATTGGCACAACTGGGATTGGCGTAGCTGCTCTCGCGATAGGCTGTGGAGGATGGCTTATACGAAAAGTTAATCTCGGTGAACGAGTCCTAGCCGTCCTGAGCAGTCTCCTGCTATTCTACCCATTCAGCAGTGCACACATCGTTGGCTTTGTGCTCTTTGGAGCGGTAATCGCATTGCATTTGTGGAGAAAATCGTGACAAAAGAAATTCTAATCAAACGACTCAACGCAGACTTGGCAAACGAGCTTGGAGCAATCATTCAGTACCTGACGTATGCAGCGCGGGCGACTGGACCATACCGCCCCCAACTCTCACAGTTCTTCCTCGCCGAGGTGGCGGACGAACAGATGCACGCTCAGTATTTGGCAAACAAAATCGTGGCACTTGGAGGAGAACCCACAACCCAGCCGAGAGTTGTCCCACTACCTGACACGAATCGAGGCATGCTTGAGGAAGTCCTTAGAACTGAACACCAAGCAACCCAAGAGTATGTTGAGCGCGCCAAGGAGGCCGACGAATTCGGTGACAAGGGACTAGTTGTGCAACTTGAGGATTTCATTCGTGATGAAAGCAATCACGTCGAGGAAACAGAACGAATGCTTCGTGACTGGCCTGTCTGAGCCACACTTAGGCATCTGCTATCGGGCCAGTTTCCGAAACTTGATACGATGGGGCTCGTCGGCTTCTGATCCGAGACGGCGACGGCGAGCGGTCTCGTAGTCGGCGTAGTTTCCAGCGAACCATACCACTTTTGAATTTCCTTCAAACGCCAAGATATGTGTCGCGATTCGGTCGAGAAACCAACGGTCATGACTAACCACCACAGCACATCCAGCGAACTGCACTAGTGCATCCTCAAGAGCGCGTAGGGTGTCGACATCGAGGTCGTTGGTCGGCTCGTCAAGAAGTAGAAGATTCGCGCCACCTCGGAGAAGCTTTGCAAGATGTACGCGATTCCGCTCACCTCCGGATAAAGTACTGATTAAACGTTGCTGATCCCGCCCCCGAAAGTTGAACCACGATGCGTACGCACGGGAGGCAACCGTACGCTTTCCCAATGTAATTTCGTCGTTCCCGTCAGCAATTTCCTCCCAAACAGTCTTGGTCGGATCAAGAGCGTTCCGATTCTGATCAACATAACCCACACGTACAGTTTCGCCAATACGTAGAGTTCCCGCATCTGGCTGCTCCCTGCCAATAATCAATCGGAGTAACGTTGTCTTCCCTGCGCCGTTGGGACCAACTACTCCAACAATACCGGCGGGAGGTAACGTGAACGAAAGATCATGAAACAACACCCGATCACCATAGCCTTTTCGAACGTTAGACGCTTCGACAATGACGTTACCGAGATGCGGGCCCGGAGGGATATAGATTTCACCGGTATCAATCTGTCGTTTAGGATCTGCATCGAGAAGACGTTCGTAGGCGTTCAACCGGGCCTTCCCTTTTGCTTGTCTCGCACGGGGGGACATCCGTATCCACTCAAGCTCTCGCTCCAACGTGCGCTGACGCTTTGATTCGTGTCTCGCTTCGATTGCCAAACGACGCTGCTTTTGCGCAAGCCACGACGAGTAGTTCCCTTCCCATGGTATTCCTTCGCCACGATCAAGCTCTAGAATCCAACCTGCGACATTGTCGAGAAAATAACGGTCGTGCGTAACGGCCACAACGGTTCCAGAATAGCCGGCCAGAAAACGCTCTAACCAGCCAACCGTTTGTGCGTCTAGATGGTTGGTTGGCTCGTCGAGTAATAAAATATCAGGGGACCTGAGAAGTATGCGGCAAAGTGCCACGCGGCGGCGCTCTCCACCAGACAATGTCGACACTTCCGTCGACCCGCGAGGCAAACGCAGTGCATCCATGGCCATCGCAACGCGAGAATCAAGATCCCACGCTTCGGCCGCATCGATTTCCTCCTGAAGTCGACCCTGCTCATTCAGCGCCGGCCCAAGATCAGATAATCCCGAAGATAGTGAGGCTGTAACCTCATCGTACTGCGTCAAGAGCTCGCGCAGATGCGATACACCTTCCTCAACATTACCAGTTACCGTCTTGTCAGGATTGAGCTGAGGCTCTTGTGGAAGATAGTCGATACTGACGCCATCAGCTGGAAAGGCTTCTCCTTGGAATGCCGTGATCTGACCTGCCATGATCCGCAGTAAAGTCGACTTTCCAGCACCGTTCAACCCAAGCACACCGATCTTGGCTCCGGGTAAGAACGACAACCAGATCTCGTTCAATACAGTTTGTCCAGAATCAAAGGACTTCCTAAGCCCTTTCATCGTATAGACGAATTTCGGTCCCATCGCAGTATCAAACGCGGAAGGCTATCACACTCGGTCAACCTATAATGAGAGGCGTCGTCATGCCCGATAGTTCATCCACCGCCTCGCAACCGCTGCAACGTCAACGGCTACCAAAGCCCGTGTGGGCTGGATGGACTGACGAAAAATTACTTGACGTTAGGATTTGCGACCTAGCTATCAGTATAAAGGGTACACCGCTTGAGAGACGGATCGCAGAAGTGAATCAGGAGCTTACTGCACGGGGAATCAACTTTCGAGCTCACTTTTGGTTAGCAGACGACTGGTTTACTCCAGATGGCGTCCCTGGTGTCGCAATTCCCTTCTATCTCGCACATCCACGTCTGGCGCGTTTGGAACTCAGCCAAATGTTGGAAGTCGAAGGTGGAACAAAGGCTTGGTGCATGCGTATTCTTCGGCACGAAGTTGGACACGCTATCGACAACGCCTATCGACTCCAACGAAGGCGGCGGCGACAAAAATTATTTGGCATGTCTTCAACGCCATATCCCGAGTACTACACGCCGAAGCCCTACAGCAAGAGTTTCGTCATCCATCTGGACCCCTGGTATGCGCAGAGCCACCCTGACGAAGATTTTGCCGAGACATTCGCCGTCTGGCTCACACCACACTCTTTCTGGCGCAAACGGTACGTCGACTGGCCAGCGATCAAAAAGCTTGAGTATATGGACGAGTTGATGCAAGACGTGGCAAAAACTGGAACTGTGAATTTGACAAGTCGAGAAGTCGAACCGCTGCGCCGAATCCGCCGAACACTCCGGCAACACTACAAAAAGAAGCGGCAACACTATGGGCTTAACTACCCGAATTTTTATGATCGTGACCTGCGACGTTTATTCTCTAATGCCCCGGAATTCTCAACAAACGTCTCGGCAGAAAAATTTCTTATTCGAAACCGTCGTGAAGTGCGTCGACTTGTAGCGAGCTGGACGTCCGCTTATCAGTACACAATCGACCAAGTGCTCGAAGACATGATTTTGAGATGCCGACAGCTAAACTTACGCTTGACCAAGACGGAAGAACGAACCCAGCAAGACTTTGGAGTACTACTCACGGTACAAACCATGAACTATTTACACGGTGGTAGGCATCGGGTGGCATTATGAAAAAGATTCGTGTTTTGGCGTTGATGCATGACTACATGGTGCCGCCCAAAGATATTTCTGGATTTGATCTCTCTGCAGTAGAGTGGAAAACAGAATTCGATGTAACCAGCACACTCTCGGAGATGGGTCACGAACTCAAAGTGCTGGGTGTCAAAGATGATCTCGGAGTTATTCGCCAGGCGATTGATGAGTTCAAACCTCAGATCGCATTCAACTTGATGGAAGCTTTCCATGAAATCGGAGGCTTCGACATGAACGTCGTAAGCTATCTTGAACTATTACGGCTACCGTATACAGGATGCAATCCACGTGGAATGGTCCTTTCCAGAGACAAAGCCTTGTCGAAAAAACTCATGGCCTACCACCGGATTCCCGTTCCAGAGTTCGCAGTATTTCGCCGGGGACTGGCTATAAAGAGACCCCGTCGCCTCAAGTTTCCAGTCATCGTTAAGTCACTAACTCAAGAAGCGTCAATCGGGATCTCACAGGCTTCGGTTGTCGATGACGATGAGAAACTCCGCGAACGTGTAAAGTTCGTGCACGAATCGATCAAGACGGATGCGATCGCAGAACGGTTCATTGAGGGTCGGGAACTCTACGTAGGTGTAATAGGAAATGAACGTCTAAGGGTTTTTCCAGTCTGGGAGATGCAATTCAGTAAGATGCCAGACAGCAGCCACCGGATAGCCACCGACCGTGTAAAGTGGAGCTCAAAATACCAGGACAAACATGGAATTACTACCGGGGAGGCGAAGGATCTGACCAGCGGAGTGGCTCTAATGATCCAGCGTTTAGCGAAGCGCGTCTACCGAACATTGGAGATGAGCGGGTACGCACGGATGGACATTCGATTAGACGCGCACGGACGCTTCTACGTACTTGAGGCAAATGCCAACCCACAACTCGCGTTTGGCGAAGACTTCGCAGAATCAGCCGAACGGGCAGGAGTTTCCTACGAAAATCTTTTGCAACGGATTCTGAACGTCGGGCTCCGGTGGCAGCCAGAACGAGCTGGATAGTATTCCCGTGCCAAGGCCATGGAACATCAACGTAGAGTGAAGTTCACTTCGGTAGTTCCACCAGCCGTCACTGTAACTGTCTGTATTTGGCCTTCATATCGTTCATGCCAAACAGTAAGTTCGTACGTGCCAATCGGAACTTCAGGAATCTCAAAACTCCCTTCAGTATTAGTCACAGCGCCAACATCGCTAGTGATATAGATCCAACCTCGCATCCAAGCATGCGAGTCGCACTCGATACGCACAACGCCTGGCCGTCTAAGAGGACGCTTAATGGTCAACCCTGGAAATGGAATCGCCACGTTAAACATGGTTCTCTGTCGATCATCGTACGCATGTGTCGAGTGAAGAGTTTCATCCACACTCGTAATCTCTAACTGACTCCTCGTCTTCGCCACCTGCACACGAGGTACAAAGAAGCACCCCTCGTTTTTGATGACTGGTGCTGGGGGGTCCGCGATCCATTCCAATCCGTTGACAAGGATCACTGCATTGGCAACTCCGCCTGACGGAGCTACCAAGATCGTCTGGTCTTCAACCGTGGTACCACAAACCGCCTGATCCGTGTCTACATCAACCGTCACCATGTCAGGAATACTGTCAACTTTCACCACGCCAGTGACCACTCCGGTATTCTGTTGTCCACTCAACAATGTGCCTCTCGTGACGAACATAAGGATTCCCACAAGACCCACCGTTAATATCGCTCGAATCATGAATCCATTGTACCAAGGCGCGCCCCAGACGCAACGCAGTCTATAAACTAAAAGCCATTACGCCCATCAGGTATCGTTCTCCGAATCGCTGGGGTCGGTAAATCAGGAGTGAAATCCTCACCAGGGTTGACAAACGTGTCACGGTCTAGTCGATATTGTCTGTCGTGAAGCTGTTTGTATCGCCCCTCAGCGGACAACAAGTCCGCATGCGTCCCCGACTCAACGATCTCACCCGCTTCAAGCACAAGTATCTGATCCGCGGTCTGAATCGTTGACAAACGATGAGCAATGACAAACGTGGTGCGACCAGCTCTAAGCACACGAAGACCATCCTGAATCATCGCCTCGCTTTCACTATCCAGACTCGATGTTGCCTCGTCGAGTATCAGGATCCTAGGATCAGCAAGAATTGCGCGCGCAATCGCAACACGTTGTCGCTGACCACCTGACAGCTTAACTCCTCGTTCTCCCACCACTGTGTCGTATTTTTCTGGAAAACCAGCGACAAACTCATCACAGTGCGCAATACGGCTAACCTTTTGAATTTCATCCAACGTGGCATGTGGCTTCGAAAAACTAATGTTTGCTGCGATCGTGCCATCGAAGAGAAAGTTGTCCTGCAGCACCACACCTAGAAATGAGCGAAAATCCTTCAAGCGGACCGATTCAATGTCACGACCATCCACGAGAACCCGACCTGCCGTCGGTTTGTTGAAGGCCATCACCAGACTTATGAGGGTGCTCTTCCCAGACCCACTCGAGCCAACGAGCGCAGTCGTGGATCCAGGCGAGGCGACTAGTGAAACGTCCTTAAGAACAGGAACTCCTTTCTCGTATTCGAACCAGACACGATCAAGGCGAACCTCACCATCGATACCGCTGACTGGTACGCGAGCCGCGTCTTCTTCATCTTCAGTAGCCATGCTCCGAATCTCGCGAATGCGATCAAGGCCGGCAAATGCCTCGGTGATCTGAGTGCCAATTGAAGAGATTTGTACGACCGGGGCAATCACGAGACCTGTAAAAATAATGTACTGGAACAGCTCACCAGTGGTCCACGATCCAGCTATCAACGCTTGTCCACCAAGCACGATCATCAACGCGCCAATGCTTCCCATGACCAATGTAGCGACCGCCGAAACAGCGGACACGCCGGTCACTGCCTTGGCTACATTTCGAAACAGCTGGTGAGCACCTTTTGCAAACACCAGCTGCTCCCGTCGCTCAACCGTGTACGCCTTGACGACACGAATCCCGCCCAACGTTTCCCCAAGTCGACCAGTGACGTCTGCATTGATTTTTCCTCGCGCCCTAAAAATCGGGCGAAGACGGGAAAAAGCAAAAGACATACACACTCCGAAGGCAATAAGTATGACGAGGGTTACGCTCGTCAGCTTCCAATTGAGATAGAACAAGACTCCGAGCGCTAAGGTCCCAGTGAAAAGGCTCCCTGACAGTTGGACAAGTCCTGTACCCACTAGGTTTCGTATCCCTTCTGCATCAGTCATGATCCGTGAAATAAGCACACCTGTCTGGGTCGAATCAAAATATCGAATCGGAAGCCGAGTAACGTGAGCCATTACCTGTTTTCGCATTTCAGTGATAGCTCGTTGGGCAGCTACTCCGAGCAACTGGGACAACCCAAATGACGCAGCTGCCTGAATTACCGTGGCTGCAAATCCCAGACCCGCGAGTCGAAACAATTGATCACCTCGGCCATTAGGAATCACATCGTCGATAATGTGCTGAGACATCGCCGGAAGCACCAAACCCGACAGTCGACTTACCAGTATCAACACTAGACCTACTGCTAAACGGTGTCGATACCGCCAAACAAGCCAACGCGCCTCGTTCCACGCACCAGCTGTCATCATTTTCTTCAATGCAGTCATACCCTTCTCATTGATATGTCTAAATACAATTTGTTTATCTCAGAATCTGTCCAATTCAGTGTAGTAGACTTTCGCCGTGGTTTCACCATTGCGTCGAATCATCCACATTGATATGGATGCGTTCTACGCATCCGTTGAGCAACGTGACAACTCGGCTCTTCAAGGACAACCTGTCGCCGTAGGGGGCCGCCCGGAGAGACGAGGCGTTGTCGCAGCAGCTAGCTACGAGGCACGGGCATTCGGCGTACGATCGGCCATGTCCATGGCGAAGGCTCTTCGATTGTGTCCAGCCTTAATAGTTGTCAGTCCCAATTTCAACAAATATCGGACTGTCTCAGATACAGTGTTTTCACTATTCCGATCCGTCGCTCCTCTAGTCGAGCCAATTTCAATCGACGAAGCGTATCTCGACGTCACTGAAAATGCGTGGGGTGAACGATATGCCACACCGGTTGCGAAACGTTTAAAAGAACAAATTCGTGAAGAGACTAATCTAACGGCCTCCGCAGGTGTCGCAGGCAATAAATTTCTCGCCAAGATAGCGTCAGCATGGAGAAAACCCGACGGTCTCACCGTCGTCCCAGCCGAACGGGTAGAGCGGTTCCTCCAAGGCCTGCCGGTTAATGCACTTTGGGGTGTCGGACCGATTACGGCCCGCAAGCTACGCGCCCATGGAATCATAAAACTAACTGATGTGAGAAAAGTTGATGAGTCGGAATTGCAGAAACTAGTTGGCAGCCAAGCAAATTGGCTGCGGCAGTTGTCTTTTGGAAAGGATAACCGCCCCGTCATGCCTAACCGAATCATAAAATCTAGCGGATCCGAACACACTTTTCCAGAAGACTTACTTGACGTCGAACGCATTCGAACCGAAATTGACCTGATCGCTAGGCGTGCCGCTGGATGGCTCGAGCAACGAACACTCGGTGCACGCACCGTTACGATTAAGGTTCGTTACTCTGACTTCACCACAATCACACGCAGCAATACTCAAACGCCAGCTGACCGAAATCCTGAATCCATCTCGGCTCGAGCGTTATCATTACTCGAAAGGACTGAAGCGGGCAGTCGACCTGTGCGCCTTCTAGGTGTGAGCGTGCATAACCTAATCAGCGACAACGATATTACTGGGTCCGACGATCGTTACAATCCTCTGCTCTGGGATCTACCTACGGCTCCGCGAGAGTCATGAGTCACCTGGCTCCGGTCGAACTAAAGGACCTCGGATGGGATAGTTCATTCGCTAAGGCGTTTGAGTCGCTTGGAATACCAGACGTCATTCCCGCTCGTATCGGAATCGAACATAACCATCTGTATCGCGTACTTACAGGCAAGAGGGAACTATTAGCAGAAACGACAGGCCATCTGCGTCATATGGCGAGTGGACCGGATACTCTTCCTGCGGTCGGTGACTGGGTCGCGATTCGGCTCTCCGACGACTCCCAAGCGAAGATTTGTGCCATTCTGCCACGTCGAAGCTGTTTTTCAAGAAAATCCGCAAGCAACCCTACCAATCGTCAGATTGTGGCAGCAAACGTCGATATCGTATTTTTGGTTTCTGGTCTCGATCGCAACTTCAGTCCGAGACGGGTCGAACGCTACCTTGTCGCCGCGGCTGAGAGTGGCGCTAAACCTGTCATCGTACTTAACAAAACCGATCTGTGCGACGCAGTAGACGATGCCGTCAAGGCTATTCGAATAATTACTCAATCAGTGCCTATACACACAACCAGCTCTTTAGAACCACACGGACTGAACAAACTGGCAATGTACCTCGCACACGGACGGACCGTTGCATTTTTAGGGTCCTCAGGAGTCGGAAAGTCAACGATCATCAATTTCCTACTGGGATCGAATCGACAGGAGACACAGAGTGTTCGGCGACGGGACCAGCGCGGCCGCCACACCACCGTTCACCGAGAATTACTGGTTCGGTCGCAAGGCGGTGTCATTATCGATACCCCAGGCATGCGTGAGCTACAACTTTGGGATAGCGATCACGCCTTGGAAACTGCATTTAACGACATCGATGTCTTCGCCCAAACTTGTCGCTTTCGAGACTGCCAGCACCAAACGGAACCAGGGTGTGCCGTCCGGCAGGCAGTTTTAGATGGACAACTTACAGCTGACCGTCTTAGTCACTATCATCAACTACAAACTGAGCGAGCTGCTCTCAACGAACGACGGGAACAACTGGCCCAAACGACCGAGCAGCGCAAGTCCAAACTGTCTCGCCCATCAAACCGAGCGACACGCCAACTGCCACGAGAGTGAACCGGTATGCGATTTGGCATCATGTTAACCGTACTTCTGTTCGTCACTACTGTCGTATCTTCACAGAGCACACCCATCACAATCCGAGCAGGCCTACTTATTGATGGCACCGGCGAAACGCGACGGAACGCACGTATCTTCGTCGAAAACTCGCAGATCACTCGTATCGACGGTCTACGAGGCTCCACAACCTATGACCTATCGGACCTCGTGATCATGCCAGGCTGGATTGATACTCATGTTCACCTAGCCTCGCACTTCGATTCGGACGGTAAAGTTCATCGGACAACAGTTGACGAAACAGCCGGACAAGCAATGCTTTACGCTGTGGAGAATGCGTACAAGACACTGATAGCCGGTTTTACAACCGTCCAAAGTATGGGAAGCCCACTTGATCGAGAGCTTCGAGATTGGATCGCACGAGGAGTGATTCCCGGACCGCACATTCTCACCTCGATCAGTCCAATTACAAACGAAACTGGGGATTCCGATAGGATTCGACTTGCGATCCGGGAACGTGCACAGGCTGGGGCAGACGTGATCACGGTGTTTGCGTCTCACGGCATTCACCATGGCGGCAATCGAGCACTCTCCGACAAACAAATTGACGCCGCGTGTAGCGAGGCAAGAGCGCAAGGACTACGGTCAGCTGTTTATGCAAATGGAACAGACGTAGTTAGCGCGGTGATACGGGCAGGGTGTAGCTCAGTTGAGCACGGAAATCTAGACAGCGAATCCGTCTTACAATTATTTTCTGAACACCAAACCTACTGGGCCCCTCATTTGGGTTTGTCATATGACAATTACATAAAGAACAAGGAACGTTTCCTTGGAATCGGACAATATACCGAAGATAGTTACCTGCTCATGGAAATTGCGCACCGAACGAGCCTAGATACATTTATCGAGACGGTTACCAGGTCCGACATCAAGATCGTCTTTGGTTCCAATGCAATCGCCGGAGCTCATGGCCGGAACGCGGAAGAACTTGTGACTAGGGTGCAGGATGGCGGTCAAGATACCATGGAGGCAATTATCTCAGCCACTTCGCGAGCCGCCGAATCTTTAAGGCTCGACAAAATTGGGACTCTAGCGCCTGGGTTCACTGCCAACCTAGTTGCGGTCAGCGGAAATCCCCTCGACGACATTACCGCTCTGCGGAATGTTCAGTTCGTGATGAAAGAGGGCCGAGTCTACCTTAACCTCGCACGCTGAACGTCGAGGTAGCCTAAACTCGTCAAGCCATCGGTCTTCTCTTAGGAGTTTTCATCGCGTGCTCGCCGCAACTGCCGGCGAGCCCACTCCGCGTGAGTCTCTACGAGTGGATCTGATCGGGAACCTCCTCCCGCTGGCTCGTTTAGTGCTCCTTCAGCATCCGGAGAACCGCTATTTCCTAAAGCGACCGCGATGTTGCGGCGCAGTCGACGCACTCCGCCGCGTGCCATAGCACTCTGTTTCACGACCGGTCGCAAAACAGAGTCAGGCTGACGCCAAAGTGTTGGCAGTCGAGGCTGATCAAGTAAGGGAACTGGCTTCCACGCGGCATCGGACGATGTTGCCGCCTGCGCATTCCAGGGACACACGTCCTGACAGATGTCACAACCGTAGACATGGCTACCGACATCTGGCCGTGATGCCTCCGGAATCACTTTCGGGAGTTCGATCGTCAAATAAGACACACACCGCGTGGAGTCTACGACCCACGGCTCAACAATGGCCCCAGTTGGACAGGCCTCTAAACATAAGTTACAACTCCCGCACTGGTCAGTCGCCGGTTCATCGATATCAAGCTCTAGACTGCAAATGATCTCAGAGAGAAACATCCATGATCCTAAATCCTCGTTAATCAGACAGCTGTTCTTACCGATCCAGCCCAGGCCTGCATGTTGCGCGTAGACGCGCTCTTGAACGGGTCCGGTGTCAACATAAGCCTTGGCCTCGAAGGAGTCAGGGGTTTTTTCTCGCATCCAACTGAGTAGATGTTCCGTCCTCTTCCCCACAACCGTGTGGTAATCCATACCCCAAGCGTATCGAGATACATGTGCATGGTCGGGGTCCTCCCGTTCCGTTGAATAGGGCCGGTCGACGTTATATACCGTACCGAGAGCAATCACCGTCTTTGCAGATGGTAAAACCCGCCTCACATCGGACCTACGGTCAGCCGTCCGATTTAGATATTTCATCTCACCAGCAAATCCCCTATCGAGCCACTCTCTGAAAAAACGAAGCTCTGGAAAATCTCCGGCAGGAGCAATGCCACATAGGTCAAAACCCAAAGAGCGAGCGTGGACCTTGATTTCTACAGAGGTCAGCATATGAGTGTACGAATAGAAAAAAAGACATCGAACCACGAGTGGTTGATCGACTTGAATATTAGCCTGTAGTTCTTGCTATTGTTACTTAAAGATTCCTCGCAACTCAGCATATGTCTTAACATTGGCTCCCGTGAGCAGCCCAACGAGTCGACCATCCTGCAGCACAGGTAGAGCCGGACAAGATGAGCCCTGGAGTCTCGAAAAGGCGGCATCTAAACTATCGCCAGCATTTACTGTTTCAAACTCTATCGTCATCACGTCGCGCACTACCCCATTCGGTCCCTGGAGCTTAAGTGCCGACAGTAGTTGGTCCAGAGATAACACACCCACGATCTGAGGAGTCGACTCAGAAACAACTGGAAAATATTTTTGTCCTCCCGTCAATGCCAACGCCATTGTGTCGCGAAGTGAGGAATGAGCCTCAACCACTCGAAAATCTGTCATCATCGCTCGACTCACTGGAACACCGACGAGAGCACCGCGCATCGCTGTGGCCGCAGCCTCACCACCAGCGCCCATCCAAACAAAGAGCCCTATGAACAATAGCCATGGGTTAGCGAATAATCCCACGAGCCCGAAAACAACCGCAATTCCCTGGCCGATACGCGCTGCGATTTCTGTCGCACGAACATAATTGAAATACTCTGCCAGCAGGGCACGCAACACTCGTCCTCCATCCATAGGAAACGCAGGAACCAAATTAAAAAGCGCAAGGGTCAGATTAACGGCCGCAAACCTGCCGACAACGCCGGTCTCACCAGGATAAAGTGTCAACATAGGCAGCTGTCCCGTTCCCCCAACGAATAGAGCGAGACACACAATGGCAATCAGTACGTTAACCGCAGGACCCGCAAGAGCCACCCATAGTTCCTGGCGAGACACGTCTGGCATTCGTTCGAGCCTAGCGATACCCCCAATCGGAAGCAAAGTAATGTCTCGCGTCCGAATACCGAAGTGCTTGGCTGTCAATGCGTGACCGAACTCATGCAAAATGACCGTGGCAAAAATAGCCAGGATAAAAACTACATTGCCGAGTGCAGCAGTCGCACCACGGCCCTGGAACAAGCCACTCATAAGAAAAAACAGGATCAGTACGGCAAACGTACCGTGCACATACACCGGAATACCGGCGATCGTTGCAATACGCCAAGCCCAGCGCATCAACTCATTCCTAACTGCTTAGAGCGATGTAGATAATCGTCCACTTCGGCCCTCTGCCAACACGGCTTCAGCCGCCCGACGACTTGCCCCAGATACTCCTAGCTGGTCCCGAACCCGACCAAGCGAGATACGTGTGCGTTTCGCGTGCTCCGCGTCGCAAAGAAACCGCACAACTTCCGCACTGACAGCGGTGGGTGTGAACGCTGCCTGAATTAACTCAGGGACAACAGATTCACCAGCAACTACATTCACCATCCCAACGGAACTTACGTGTGCAAAAGCTCGAACCACACGATAGGTGAGAGGGGACAACCGATATACGATCACCATCGGCTTCCCGTGAATCGCCGCCTGGATCGTCGCCGTCCCTGACGCCGTCACGACAACGTCCGCCGCGTCCAAGACATCATCTGTCTGTGACTCTACAACTGCCAACGGCACACCAGAACTGGACAGCTGTACCAAAGGCGAAAAAAGCTCATTGTCGAGATCGGGTGCGCGGGCCACAAGAAACTGAACGCCAGGCACGCTCTGGCGAATTAGTAATGCCGAACGCACAAGATCTGCCAGTATCGCGCTGACCTCATTTGGACGACTTCCTGGAAGCAGTGCCACAGTTGGTTTCCCTGGGATAAGCCCTTTGAGACGGATCAGGTCTTTGCTGGTCCGGTTCAGCTGGCAGAGATCTAAGAGCGGGTGGCCAACGAACTCAGCCGGAATACCCGCTTGTTGATACAACGCTTCCTCAAACGGGAAGATCACCAGTGCACGTCTAGCAAACTTTTTAAGCGTGCGGAGTCGTCCCCTACGCCACGCCCACACTTGTGGACAGACGTAGTACACAATAGGAATTCCCAATCGATGGAGCGCCCCCGCAAGCCGGAAGTTGAAGTCTGGAAAATCTACGGGTACAAATACGTCAGGACGATCAGCACGGGCTAGCCGAACAAGACGTTGATAAATTGCGAAGGACCTGGGCAACACCGAAAGAGCCTCGGACAGACCGGTGACCGTGAGTCCCCGATAGTCCTCCACAAGTTCGGCTCCACTCTCGCGCAGCTGGGCACCGCCGAGCCCATACACGTGAACTTCCGAGTCGAGGGCACGAATCTCTCGGACGAGTGCACCTGCATAGAGATCACCAGAAGGTTCACCACACGAGATCAGGATCTTCATGAAATCCGGCTACTGAATAGAAGTCAAAAAGCGGAAGAAGACAACAAGTGGAGACCTTAAATTAGCGATCTCAAAAATCGATTGTCGACACGTCAACCTCAGAAATAGGTATTACCTCGTAGTCATCGAAGCCAACTCCCTCAAGGTCATCAACAAAGGAAGAAGCGTCACCAACCAACACGATAGCGAGGTGCTCTGGCTGTAAGAAGTTTCGTGCTACGCGCTGGATATCACTAGGAGACACGCTTCGGATCCGATCCGGGTAGGTCTCCAGCTCACCGAGGTCAAGACCAAACAACACGGCCTCGAGCACCTGTGTGGCAATCGCATTAGGCGTTTCGATAGTTAACGGAAAATTGCCTGCTAGATAGTCCTGTGCACCACGTAACTCACGTTGCCGCACGCGATCACGCTGCAATCGCGAGATCTCATCGACAATAAGCCGCAACACTTCCGCTGTCGCTGGCGATCGGGTTTCAGTCTTCGCCATGAAATCGCCTGTGAACTGACGGCCTGCCAGATCAGCCGAGGCCGAATAGGTCAACGACCGACTTGTTCGAAGCACCCCACCTAGGCGATTCCCACCTTCACCGCCGAGAATCTTGATCGCGACATCGAGCGTAAGGAAATCGGGGTGAGCCCGTGGTAGTGTCAGGTGTCCAACACGAACGACTGTCTGGACTGATCCCGGCTTGTCTACAACAATGATTCGCTTGGTTGGTCTGGGAGGCTCGATGAGACTCGGCATCTGCAGATCTCCTGACTGCCAGTCGCCCAGAACTCGAGTAACGCCATCGAGTGCTTCCGTTGTCGTAACATCACCGACAATTGCCAGAATAGAGTTGTTCGGAATGTAATGTTCTCGATGAAAAGCTGCAAGGTCCTCATTCGTAATCCGGGTCACCGATTCAGGCGTGCCGTTACTTGGCCTTCCATACGGATGGAGCCCATAGACGAGCCGACCGAACACCATCCCAGCAATGTAACCTGGATCATCGAAGCTAACTTGCATACTTGACAACAACTGCTGACGCTGACGTTTGAGCTCAGCTTCATCGTAGGCTGGTCGACGCGCGATGTCAGCCAGCATATCGAGTGCTACGTCAAAGCTGTCCTTCATCACTAAGATATTGACAAAACTCAGGTCGCTTCCGGCTCCCACCGATAATGCACCACCGATGTTGTCGATAGTCCTCGCGATCTCCTGCGCCGTTTGACTGGTCGTACCCTGATCAAGCATCTGCGCGGCCATCGCCCCTACACCTGGCTTTGTATCTGGGTCATTCGACGAACCAGCTCGAACCAGTAATCTCACATTGACCACTGGCTGCTCCCGCGCCGCAACCACAACGACCTGCAGGCCGTTCTCCAGTTTCGTAAGCTCGTATTCAGGAAACTTAACTTCTGGCGCTAATAGCGGCGGCGGTGGAGTCTCCGTAGGCCACTCTAATATCTGAGCATGTGTTTTCCCTGCGTCGAAGAACCCCAAGATTACGACTGCACTAATGAAGATGTGACGGTACGACTTCTGATGTAAGGTCATCATCGTGATACGAGCCCAAGCCCTCCCGAACCACGCGGAAGAATCGTTAGCACCAATCTGCTGTTATCCGTAAAGTACGTTTGGGCAACTCGCTGTACGTCTTCTTTGGAAACATTCATAAAAACGTCGAACTCGCCATCGGCGGTTGTGATGTCGTCATGAATGACCGCAGCATGAGCCAAATGTGCCGCCTTCTGTGAGTTTGTAATTCGACCGATAATATAATCGCGAGCAAATTGGTTCTTTGTTCGCTGTAACTCTTCGTTGCTCACCGGCTCCCGTTTTAGTCGCTCTAGTTCCTCAATTAAAGCTGCTTCTACATCAGCTGGCCGCTGTCCCGGTGACACAATAGCAACAGCATAAAAGAGATTGGGGTCTTCAATGATGTTGCCCTGTCCAAACGCGGAAACTGCTAGCTGCTGATCGTAAACGAGGCGTCTGAAAATTCGTGAGCTTTGCCCGTCAGAAAGCACCTTAGAGGCAATATGCAACGGATACGCGTCTGGATGCCCATCGTATGTGATGTGATGCGCGACAACAACAGCAGGGAGAGGCCAATTGTCCGCCTCAATCGTCACCCGCCGGTTAGCCCGTTGCGCCGGCTCACGGGGAATCTCTCTTGGAACGTCACGACGCGCTTTTGGCACGCGACCAATGTAATGCTCAATCATTTGCATCGTATTTTCTGGATCGATGTCTCCTACGATTACCAGAGTAGCGTTTTCAGGTACGTAATAGGTGTCATAGAACTCCCGTACATCCTCAATCGACGCTGCTTCGAGATCCCTCATTGAACCGATAGCGGTGTGTTTGTACGGATGAACTGAAAACGCGTGATCATAAATAATCTCAGAAAGAAGCCCGAAGGGTTCGCTCTCATACCGCCAACGCCGTTCCTCTTTGACGACCTCCCGTTCGGCATTCAGCGTGCGCTGATCGATGCGAAGAGTGGCCATTCGGTCAGCCTCAAGCCACAACACTAACGGGAGATACTGGGAAGGAACTGTCTGGAGGAACACAGTCGAGTCTTCAGTGGTATACGCATTGCCATCACCACCGACCTGTGAAATTAGCGTTAGATGCTGATCAGATTTGACATTTTTTGACCCCTTGAACATCAAATGTTCAAACAGGTGGGCGAATCCCGTTCGACCTGGTCGCTCATTCTTTGACCCAACCTGGTACCACATTTCCACATGCGTAATCGGAGTGGAATGGTCCTCTGAAAGAACCACAGTTAACCCGTTATCCAAAGTGGCGATCTGATAATTGAGCCTTGGGGGGCGGACGGCGCTATAGAGACTGACCGAACCCAACACCCCTACGGAAATAATGGCGACCAAGGCCGCTTGAAACAGCGTCCGGGCTGGTAGGATCGATAATCCCATAGGGAAGATTATGTCACAGACTACTCACGGCACCTGTGTGTTAAGACGGATACCAAATTGCATCCAGCGCGGGGTGTCGCGTGTAAATTGCCCCGCGTCAATCCGTTGCTCCCAGGCTACGAATAGGTCTATCGTACCAGCAACCGCCGGAAGTCTTACACCCCCCAAGACACGCCCACCCTTTCGGGTAGTCCGCCGCAGCATTTCTCGTTCAACAGGCACAATGACACCTTCAGCACCGGCGATGACCGACACTCTCGGGTTGATTGGCGCCTCTAAATTTCCGTACCACTCGAACTGGGCAACATAGTCGACACTCGCTCGTTCAACAGTTCCCATTCCACGCACCCCTGCATCGACGAGAAACTGGCCAATTTCGAAACGGTCCCCGTACGAAACACCGACCATGTTCCAAGACACACTCCCTTGGTCGGCGCGATCAACAAGGTGACGTGATACGTGATGAAAAGATGTGCCGATCTCACCCCTGGGGAGCCTCACAAATAGTGAAAAGTCAAAGACATAATTGTTCTGATTCGGATCGACGTCGCGAAACTGGCTTCCGACAATCGTCTCAACATTGGCTAACAAATTGCCACGAACGATTCCCAAATCGAAAAGATCGGCGTCAAGCATGACATCGACATCCCAGTTGAAACGAGTATCAGCGCTAACACCTGAAAGTTTTGTGAAATCAAGAGTCGTTCGAAACGCGGTCAACACACCGCGGTCAGAAGGACTAGTAGTTTGTGGCCTCACACCACCGAGCGTCTGCGCCGAAGCTACGGTGTGATGAGAGCACAAGGCAAAGAAGAGTACAACCCACCAGAACTGATTCAATAACTTAAAGAACTCACGCATAAATGCTTGGGAGCATAGCACGCGCAGGTAAGACCGGACGGTTACCTCTGAACTACTCCGACTACAATAGGGTCAACGTGCAAAAGCTCGCCGAATATATTTGGACAGTGATTCCCAACGCACTCAGGGAGCCGAGCGTGCTGGCATATCTCTTCGGCCTGTCACTTGTATTGTTTATTGGAAGCATCCTTGTAATACCTATCTTAATCGCACACATGCGAGCTGACTACTTTACCAACTCGATCGCTCCAGAGAACAGGTGGTTCGAGCGTCAGCCAACGATGAAGGTTGTAATTCTGATACTGAAGAACTTGCTCGGCCTGGTTCTATTACTCGCAGGTCTAGCTATGATGGTGCTCCCAGGGCAAGGTATCATCACCGTTCTAGTGGCTCTAACGCTGTTGAATTTTCCCGGAAAACGACGTTTAGAGAGGCGCATCATCAGCCAACAGCACGTTCAGCGAGGTATCACTTGGATTCGTACGCGAGCAGGTCGCCCTAAATTGTTAATGCCAAAAAAATAATTAAGGCTTTTTTATCAATACTTGACGAATACACATGCTGCTCTGTTGAACTGATCGCATACACGTCGGTAATAGCCCCTGGGGCGGCGTACAATAGGCTTTGCGGATGCTTCGGTCGATCGTGAACAACACTCGGTTTGGTGTGTCGTTCGGACTCGGGTTGGCAGTTTTCCTATTAGCCGTCACAGTAAGCCTGCGATCGGGCGTACAAGAAACTTCCCCATTGGTGTCAGAGGAAAACACGGCCCCTCAACCGATTGCCTTTAGTCACCGTCAACATGTCACCGACTTCGCTTTGGATTGTCAGCTCTGTCACGCGTACGCGCGACGTGGCCCCGTGGCAGGCATCCCATCGGTAGCCCGATGCGCGGGCTGTCATCAGTTTGTTCTGCCAGATAGTCCAGAAGTCAACAAGATCCTGACTTACCTAGAGGCCGAGGAACCCATTCCCTGGATTCGAGTGCATAAGCTCCCAGAATTCGTCAGGTTTACTCATAAACGTCATGTACTCTCCGGACTCACATGCGAGACATGCCATGGTGACGTAGCTCATATGGATTTTGCTAGCCAAGTTGCACCCCTCACAATGGACTGGTGCGTCAGCTGCCATGAGGAGCGAAACGCCTCGCTGGACTGCCTCATATGTCACTACTAGGAGCGAAAGTGAACCCCGCTGAACAGACATCCTTAACACGGACGGTGGAACGCCGAACGTTCTTGAAAGTATTGGGTAACACAGCACCCGCCGCCGCGATCGCCGCATGTGCGCCTGGAGCGACCGAACGGATCATCCCCTATGTTGTTCCCCCCGAAGATGTCGTTCCTGGTGTCGCAACGTGGTACGCCACCGTCTGCGGTGAGTGCCCCGCGGGATGCGGCATGGTCGTCCGAACCCGCGAAGGACGTGCCGTCAAGGTTGAAGGCAACGAAAAGCATCCCATCAACCGGGGTAGTCTGTGTGTCCGTGGTCAAGCCTCACTGCAGGGGTTGTACAACCCAGATCGCTTTACCGGCCCACAGCGGCGACGCATAACCAATGCCGAGGCAGGACAATCGGTGCTCGAACCCATCGAGTGGCAAACCGCACAGCAGGTGTTCGTTGATCGAATAAGGGCAATCCAGGCCGATGGGAGGACGAATCGGATCGCGATCATCACACCTTTTATGACGGGTGCACTCGATAGCTTAGTTGAGCGCTGGGCCAATGGAATTGGAGCCCGTCGTCTTCGGTACGAACCATTCGCGTACGAGGCGATCCGCAAAGCTGATCTGGCAACGTTTGGCGTATCGACAGTGCCTCAATTTGACTTCGCGACACCGGATCTGGTCGTTTCTTTTGGCGCCGACTTTTTAGAAACATGGCTGTCAACCGTTGGCTACAGCCGAGACTACGCAGAAGGCCGACGCCGAGAGAATGGCCGCCGGTCACGGTTTGTGCAATTGGAGCCACGCATGTCGCTTACCGGAGCCAACGCGGATCAGTGGCTTGACCTTGAACCCGGGACAGAGGGACTTGTTGTGGCCGCGATGATTCATACCATCGTTTCGGAGAATCGTGTTCAGGTCCACGGAATAACCGATGCGACCACCAGTCGAATTCTTGGTCTGGTCAGCGAGTACGCACCAGACCAGGTCGCCAACAGGACAGGACTCGATGCAGAAGTCATCCGCAAACTGGCCAGACAATTCTCCGATCCCATGGCGGGCCCTGGACGGACATTAGCCGTGGGGGGGGGCATCGCAGCCACTGGCGAAACGGCCACCGACACTTTGATTGGGATTAATCTACTGAACTACGTCGCTGGAAATATCGGTTCGACCGTTCTATTCGAGGCCGATGCCGATTCTTCAATCAATAATTCCGTGGGGTGGACCGGAGTCAATTCACACCGTGACATGATCAATTTGATTGCAGCGATGGAATCAGGTGAAATCGATCTCCTGCTCCTTCATGATGTGAATCCAGTTCACGGTATGCCCGGTGGGACCGGGTTTGCGGCTGCCCTGGCTAACGTGCCAATGGTGGTAAGTACTTCGCATTGTCCCGACGAAACCTCAAGTCTTGCACACCTGATCCTGCCAACGCATACCCCACTTGAATCATGGGGTGATGTCGAGTCCAGACAGGGTGTCCGTGGGCTAATGCAACCAGCAATGACACCCGTGTTCGACACAAAACATCTGGGAGATCTGTTGCTTGAGAGCGGCCGCGCACTTGGACGTTCGATGGGTGATGCGATACCGGAAAGCGACGATTTCCTACACTTTCTTCGGGCGGAGTGGCAGACGACGTACGCCCGACTGGCAAGGTCAACCAGTGAATCCGCCGAATCGTTGGAATCTGACTTCGACACATTCTGGACCAACGCTCAGCAACGGGGTGGATTCTGGCAATCAGCATCCAAGCCAACAATTCAACTAAATCCCACGGTACTGGATACTCCGTTGCACCTCGAAATCACCAATTCACAACGATCATTCTCTTTGTTGGTATATCCATCACTCCATATGTACGACGGCCGAGGAGCCAATCGAGCGTGGCTCCAAGAAGTACCTGACCCCCTAATGAAAACGACATGGAGTAGCTGGGCCGAGGTCGCTCCGGAGACCGCACGGATGCTCGGAGCTGAAGATGGACAGCTTCTCACACTGGAATCTGACAACGGCACGCTTGACGTTACCCTGCTAATCAACGCGCATCTTCGAGAGGGTGTAGTTGCGATGCCGTTGGGACAGGGTCACACAAACTACGGCAGATATGCCTCCGGTCGAGGTGTAAATCCCACCGTGTTATTAAATCCGGAACCAATTCCCTCCGACGGTGGACCTCGCTGGCTCGGTACTCGTGTCGATGTCACACCGCGGGCTGTTCGACGGCCGGTGGCGCGCTTCCAGTCGGAGTTTGATCAAAAAGGACGAGACCTCGCCCAGGCTGTAGAACGTAGTAATCTTGACACCCGTCAGTTTGAGCCAGAGTCTCCACTCCCAAGCTTGTACCCCACTCATTCGCACCCGGTTCACCGATGGGGAATGGCCATCGACCTAGATGCCTGTCACGGTTGCAACGCGTGCGTTGCGGCCTGCTACGCGGAAAATAACGTTCCAGTGCTCGGAGCCGACACGATGCGTACGGGACGCACGATGTCATGGCTTCGTATTGATCGATTTGTCGAAGGGAACGGGGACACAACCGACAACCGGTTTCTCCCAATGTTGTGTCAGCATTGCGACCATGCACCTTGTGAGTCAGTGTGTCCGACCTACGCCACATACCACACTAACGAGGGACTCAATGCGCAAGTCTACAACCGGTGCGTGGGTACGCGGTACTGCGCGAATAACTGCCCGTATAAGGTCCGACGTTTCAATTGGGCCAATCCTGAAGTGGACTCGCCTTTGACGCAACAGCTCAACCCAGACGTTACGACTCGAGTAGCCGGAGTCATGGAGAAGTGTAGTTTTTGCGTGCAACGGATCCGAGAAGGGCAGGATCGAGCTAAAGATGAAAAGCGATCCGTTAGGGATGGCGATATAACGCCAGCCTGTGCGCAAACCTGTCCAGCAAATGCAATCGTGTTCGGCGACCTCAATGATCCGACTAGCCACGTGTCACAGCTGGCCGATGACCCTCGCGCCTATCATGTCCTGGAATCTCTGAACACTCGCCCGGCGGTGACTTATCTGAGGAAAGTGCGTGAAGGGTCGGACTGAACGAAACGATGACACTCAGCGACACCACTGACGATATACTTCGCGCCCTTGGGCGACCAGGGGCCGCGTACTTTACTACTCTGGCATGCCTCTTGGCGGTCCTCGCGCTGGGTATCTTTGGTTTTGCCTACCAAGTTCGGTTCGGACTTGGAGTCGCTGGCTACCAGCCACCAATCCTATGGGCCGTGTACATCACTAACTTCGTGTTCTGGATTGGGATAACACACTCGGGAACATTGATCTCGGCGGTGTTGTTTCTCTTTCGAGCTCGCTGGCGAACAGGCGTCGCTCGAGCGTCCGAAGCGATGACCGTCTTCGCCATCATGACCGGCGCTCTGTTTCCTATCATCCATCTGGGACGTCCCTGGCTTTTCTACTGGCTCCTCCCATTCCCAAACGAACGGCACTTGTGGGTAAACTTTCGATCGCCAATTATCTGGGACTTGTTTGCGATCCTTACGTATCTCACAGTCAGCATCATTTTTCTTTACGTGGGACTCCTGCCAGATCTCGCAACAGCACGCGACAAGATCCGCGATTGGCGTCGACCCATTTATCGTTTTCTCTCACTTGGCTGGTCCGGCTCAGAACGCCAATGGTGGCACTACAACAGTTTGTACGGCCTTCTTGCCGCCCTGGCTGTTCCTCTTGCGATATCGGTCCACAGTATCGTGTCCTGGGATTTTGCGACGACGCTTATCCCCGGCTGGCACAGTACCATCTTTGCCCCATATTTTGTTGCGGGTGCAATTTTCTCTGGCGTCGCGATGATGATTACGCTGCTGATCCCCATGCGGAGTCTACTAGGACTTGAATCCTACATACGTGTTCACCACTTCGAGAACCTAGGCAAACTACTCGTCGTAATGTCGTTAGTGATGAGCTACTCGTACGGCATGGAGTTCTTCGTGGCTTGGTATAGCGGCAACCTCTTCGAACAGGCCACGTATTGGGCCCGCGTAACCGGCCAGTACGCACCGCTGACCTGGACGATGTTAGCGTGCAACACGCTCGTCCCACTGATCCTTATCTCTAAGCGGATCCGCACCCACTTCGGTGCACTGTTTTCTGTTGCCATCCTTGTTAATGTCGGTATGTGGCTTGAGCGTTACGTTATTGTCGTTAGTTCTCTAGCACACGATTTCAACCCAGCCAATTGGACCAGTACTCTGTATCAGCCAACCTGGGTGGAAGCCGCTATCACCGCGGGTTCGTTTGCCCTGTTCTTCCTACTGTTTCTCCTATTCGTGAAACTGTTCCCACCAATAGCCATGAATGAGATCAAGGAAAGGATTGAGGTAACTTGAGTAAAACCACGTTACTTGGTGTCTACAGGAGTGGCACACAAGCCGCGGCAGCCATCACTGCAGTACGCGAGAAGCAACTGGGCGTAGCCGACGCATATTCGCCGACAGCGGACGCTGCGATTCTTGGTGCTCGACCGCGATCAGCCAGCGCCGTTCGACTCTTCACACTCTTGGGTGGCATTGTCGGAGGTGTTATCGGAGTGGCATTCCCTGCGTACACGATGACAACTTGGCCTCTCATCGTGGGTGGAAAACCTCCATTGTCGTTTCCGCCCCTTGTCATTATTGGCTTCGAACTAATGATGTTAGGTGCTGCATTAAGCGGATTTATCGGATTCTTGGTAATGAGTCGACTGCCGCGTCTACAAGGAGGCTCGCCCATCGATCGACGATTTACCGATGACATGTTTGGTGTTCTCGTAACGTGCGAAATCGAGAAACGTGCGGAAGTTCTTGTATGCCTCGAACAGTCTGGAACAAGTGAGGTGATCGATGGCGGATGATTTCCGCCTTCTCGTTACCCTGGCACTCGGCTGTCTGTTGATGATGGCGTGCACAACACCACCCGACATGCAGAACAGTGTAGCGGTCGGGGTATACGAGCATCCTCAAAATCCACCGGCCGGTGTGTTAGCCGTTGATGGACTACCAATGATGAACCGCGTCACAGCTCGGGACGCGCTGGTGAATCCTATCTCGGTCTCTCCTGCAGTGTTGGCCGAAGGTGCGGAGCTCTACAAGATCTACTGTGCTATGTGCCACGGACCCAGTGGAGAGGGAGACGGTCTTATCTCGGATTACTTTCGCCGGATGCCTAATCTGAAGGCGCCATACGTTCAGGCTTATAAAGACGGGTGGCTCTATACGATCCTTCGGGAAGGCGGACTCAGTATGCCAAGCTACGCAAACTCACTCAGCAACAACGAACGTTGGGCTGTCGTGCATTACCTTCGAACATTCGGACGAGACCAGTGACATTAGAAAGAATGCCCCCCGTCCGAGTAATGTCATTAAGGACTTCCCGTCTCTTGGCGGCACTCGGACTAATCGGCACATCTGCATTTCTCTATGGAATCCTCTTCGGCCATGCTCTTCGTGCTTGGCAGACGTTGTTGGTGAACTTTCTATTCTTCGGCGGTTTGGCACAGGCTGGCATCGTTCTCTCGGCCTTGTTCCAGACCACATCCGCCAGTTGGGCCAGATCATTGAAACGAGCGGCCGAAGCTACCGTCGCATTTCTACCCGTGTCGTTCCTGCTATTACTGGTACTCTTTCTAGGCATTCCCACATGGGCGCCATGGGTCGACCACCCCAACTCCAGAGACACGTGGCTTAATGTCCCCTTCTTTGTAGCACGCGAGGCCACTGCCTTCCTGACATTAGGGATCATCAGCGTCGCGTACGTCTATCATTCTCTTCGCCCCGATATCGGCATGCTGCACGAATCGGGACAACGACAGGCGTCTGGACTCGCGTACCGACTGATTAAAGACTGGCGCGGAATCAGTCGCGAACAAACACGTGGTCAGCGGTTTCAGAACATACTCGCACCCACGGTACTCATAGCCTACGGATGGATTTTTTCACTCATCGCTTTCGACTTCGTAATGGCACTTGACCGTCACTGGTACTCGTCACTCGCCGGCGGCTATTTTTTTATCGGTACCATACTTTCCGGAGTGGCTTTTCTGACGTTAGTTGCCGTGTGGGGTCGTCACCGCCTCCATCTACATGACTATATCGGTCATGGTCAGGTCCATGACATCGGCAAGTTGTTATTCGGATTCTGTATCCTCTGGGCCTATATGCTATGGTCGCAGTATTTGGTGATCTGGTACGGCGACCTCCCAGAGGAAATTCAGTTTGTATCCCATCGGATGCAGGGCTCGTGGGCTCCGGTTACCTGGCTTGCCTTTGGATTGATCTTTCTTGTCCCATTTATCGTGTTGCTCAGTCGCCAGGTTAAAAGTCACGCTCCAAGTTTGGTCGTCATCGCTTCAGCGATCTTGGTTGGAATCTGGTTAGAGCGTTTCGTCCTAGTGTCGCCATCGCTTTGGCGTGGAGATCAGGTTCCACTTGGATTTCTTGAGCTTCTGATCACAAGTGGTACATTCAGCTTGTTTGTTTTGTGCTACGCAATGTTTGTCCACACTTTCCCGTTGCTTGCAGTTTCCGATCCTCGTTTGAATAAGGTGACGTGAGGTATATGGCGCGGCGACCCCACGAAATTATCACCAGTTCCGAGGTCTTCGGTTCTTCCCTCTCACACGAAGGTCTCGTGCGACGACGCTTTGAACGACGACTTCGTCTCTTACAAATCCCAGACGATCTGACTGGCTGGACGGTGCTTGACATTGGGGCTTGGCACGGCTTCTTTTCATTCGAATGTGAGCGCAGAGGCGCCGAACGCGTCTTGGCCATCGACCGCTTCGCCTGGGATCGTTTCGGAATGGATGAATTCCTAAATGCGAAGGCTCGTTTGGGTTCTCGAGTTGAGTATCGGCACATCGACGTCCATCAGCTTGATCCTGAGGAGATCGGTCAGTTCGACTTGGTGTTACTGCTCGGTGTTTTCTATCATTTACGGAATCCCCTAACCGCACTAGAACGAATTCGTAGTGTGACGAAACGTCAACTAATCTGCGAAACGCACGTCCTGTTACCATTTGTGCACGAGCGTTATCCGCTGGTTCCGTTCTTCCCTGGAGACGAACAGGCCAAGGAGTCGTTTCATGAGATGTGTGCTATGCCAACTCTCGAAGCGCTGAGACAGATGCTAGAATCCGTCGGGTTCAGTAACGTCGAGACTGTGTACACACCGTCGTTTCGTTACTGGAAAAAATTTCTTGCTCTTTTGACAAACCGCCCGCAATCGGGGCGTGGCATCGTGCACGCACGTGGGTAAAGGAGACAACAGCGTTATGAAAGTTGCTGTAGTGGGTTTAGGAACGATGGGGGGCCCAATGGCGGACAACCTCATCAAAGCTGGATTCGAAATTACTGTCCACAACCGTACACGGAGCAAGGAAGAGGATTTTGAAAAACTAGGAGCCACCCGCGCCGAAACACCCGCCGCAGCAGCGGCGCATGCGGAGATTGTCCTGACATGCGTTTCTGACACCGCAGATGTCGACAGTGTCCTACTTGGCCAGGAACAAGGAGTGATTAACGAGCTACAACCTGGAAGCTTAGTGATCGACTGTTCGTCGATCGAACCGGATGCCACACGACGCATGGCCCAGAGATTCCGTGAGAAGGACATCGGGTACGTTGATGCCCCAGTATCCGGCGGGTCAGAAGGAGCCATTAAGGGAACCCTAACCATTATGTGCGGTGGATCAGAAAACGACTTTGAACGGGCACAGCCGGTTCTTCAGGTGCTCGGCAGTCGGATAACTCGGATCGGCCCAGTCGGCTGCGGCCAGATTGCAAAAGTTGCGAACCAAGTGGTTATCACCGGTACTTTCATGGCTCTCGCAGAGGCTCTAACGCTTGCTTATAGAGCCGGTGCTGATCCCGAACGTGTAGTTGAAGCAATTGGGGGAGGAGTCGCAGCGTCGTGGATCTTAAATAACCGCTCGGAGAAGATGCTCAAGGACGACTACCCTCTCGGGTTTAGACTCCGCTTACATCGCAAGGACCTTGGTATAGCACTAGCAACAGCTCGTGACGTAAAGGTACCAATTCCAATTGCGAGTCTCGTGGCAACGATTGAAGACGCACTGATCGCCCAAGGCTACGGCGACGAAGACATGTCTAATCTTGCGCGTTTTGTGCGCCGTGGTGCCGGCATCCCTGATGGTCCGTTAAAAGCCTAAGCGCGACAGCCTAAATGACTACAGTTCAACACCTAATAGAACAACACTGCGACTACGAAGATCACGACCGCAAAGGCGAGGACCCACTGCCACATCTCTTGCTTATCCTCAGCTGGGACAAGCTGGAATGAAATACTGCGGTGAGAATTCACAGCGTTGCGGACAAACGGCGCTGACGAAACACCCGGACTCTCAAGAACGAATGCGCGCCCGCCGGTTCGCTGCTGAAGCATATCCAGTCCATCAGCACTAAGCTGAGTACGAAGTCCCTTGAGATCTGCCTCCAGCGACTCGTCGTAATCTATTCCTCGAATGTAGTCCTGCAGCACGATATCTAAGTTAGTCCCGGTTCGAGACCCGATACCAATTGGATACACAGTCAGTCCGCGGCGCTGAAACTCTGACAATGCAGTATCGAGGCGGGCCATCTGGTCTCGTGAACCAATAAAGTCGCCATCCGTAAATAGCAACACCAAACGATCAGAGCGTCGCTCAGGCGTCCAATCGTCGCTCTGCGATTCAAATTTGTCTTGGTTATCAATAGATTGATAAACGTGTTCAAAAGCTGACGCGATATCGCTGTCCCATGGAAATGCGTCACCAGAGAGACTCACAGGTGGCTCCACGCGCCCTACCTGTTCCACGAACCGATCTGAGTCTGACGACAGATGTGCTTTCCTTACCGCCGTGGTGCCAAAAACAAATAGCGCTGTTCGATCACCGGGCGTCAAGATCTCCTCGGTGTATAGGTTCAGGGCCTCTCGCACAGCCAAGTCAAGTCGAGATGGACCAAGGTCTTTTACCCACATGGAGGCTGATCCATCGACAACAATGGCCACATCGACGTCCCCCCGCTTGAATGTGCGCCCACCGTAAACCCAATAAGGTCTGGCGGCTGCGGCCGCAACCGCGACGAGCACTACAACGGCAAAGAACCAGAACTTTATTTGCCCGACCAGGGGGTATAACGAACCATGGGTTTTTGCTGGACGAAGAAACACTCGAAGGATAAAAATCAACACTCCAAAGACAGACAAAAGAAACGCGATCGGAATCGCCATGAGATACTCAGGATTGGCGAACTCCACTGTGTCGCGAAACGCTGACAAAAATAACTGCATATCTATCCGCGCCGTCGGCGTGTAGGAGTCCCTTCCCCCTTCATTTGCTCTAATTCGGGGGCTTGTGCCTGACGAAGCGGCTCAAGTGCAAGACGCACTGCATCGGCGTTGCTCGTCAGATCATAATTCCACTTGTACTCAAATCGGTCGGCTTCATCACTTCGCAGAGCCCGTTCGTAGTCAGCATTTACGTCGTCAAGCACCTCTTGGATAATCATCGCCTTCGTCGCCATACCGTCGGGATCATCGTCACTTATCGCACGATACCGCTGGCGGGCCAGCTGAAACTTAGCACTGGCTAACAGATATGAAGCTCGTGGATCATCAACCTCATCGGCAAGATCGTTCAACACGGTCTCATAATCGCCCTTCAAATAGTTGTACGAAGCCTGCTGCAAGAAGGCATCCCTAAACAAGTAGGCCTCCGCAACCCATTGAAGGCCCCACGCTCGACTCTCCTGATAAAACGCATTCACCTGATCGAGCTCAGTTTCAGCCTGCTCGAAACTCCCCCGTCGCACACTGTCGCTGAGTCCATCCAGCCGGTCGTAGAACCCCGCAAGGCTTGTCGCTGGACCAGCCACAATAATGTAGAAGACCACGGCTAAGACAAAGCCAATCAGGAATCTGAACGCGTTTTCTCTATCGAGGAGGTCTGTCAATCGCATTGTTTACTCCTATGGGCTAGTTCCCCAAAATAACTCAGCCACGAATCCCATCGGGATCCCTACGACGAGCATCGCCAAAGCTACCAGCAGGAACCGTGAGTAGATCGGAACCTTTAGTGCTCGGTGCTTCATTTCGACACGAACAGCCTCGCGTTCATCGATCGCTTCATACGCGCGAGTGAGACTGTCTTGGTCCGTTACATCAAAGTAATCGCCGCCGTACTCTCGGATCATCTCGACCAGTCTGGGCGTCGTGCTGGGGTGACCCACCATAGCGGTTCGTATATCACTCGTGTTGATGTAGATCAGGTACGGAACAATATTCCGCTGATTGAGTGCCGCGAACTCAGTATCCGGAAACTCATCCACGGCTGCGTCCGTGATGATTAGCACAGCGCGGTTGAGGTTTTCCCCTCCCCCCATTAATGCCTCATCACGTTCCAGGTGTTTCATGATTGACCTGAGCGGACGAATGATGTTGGTATCGCCTTCGGCAGGAATAATCCTGACCTTATCGCGAGGAACGACCATTGCCTTGTCAAGTCGTTGCGTCGTGACATATGGGGCATCCCATACTTGGAAATAGTAGAGCTCGTCATCCATGACGAAATCATCCACCATGTAAGGGTAAGTCGAGAAAAGCCAGAGAGACACTCGATCATTTTTCTCTCGTCGCATCTCAAGAAACTCAAGATGGGCTTCTCGAGCTACCTCTGCTTTAGACTTCCCCGTATCCGGGAACTCCCAAGCCATCGAACCAGATGTATCCACAAGGTCGACCCGCACACGCGATTCGATGTATCCACTGACTTCCTCTGTGGCGGTTAGAAACGGGTCAGCGGCTGCGAACAAAATCAGTGCGAGTGCAGCTCCTACAAGAAACTTAGGAGTCGAATGGAGGGCACTCACCCAGAATCTCTTCGTGTGAGCTGGGTCAATCTCATGCCCGGAGTGGTACCTCGTATACTTCCGCCGTCGCAGACCGAGACGACCCAGGGTCAGAAACAGTCCGAGACCAACAAGGACAGTCAACGCCAGCGCCATCCCAACATCGCCATACCGAACTTGTTCGAATTGGGTTTCGGCCAGTTCGAGGAGACCTGATTGAACAAAAACGATGAATTCTTCCCAAGTCATCAACATCGCAACTAGTGTCCAGATTGCGTGCTATCCCGACATTCCTCAAACACTGAGTCCCACCTTGTTGTAACGTTGTTCATCGATCAAAAATCCCGATACGCCTGTTCTTCGTAACTTGCAGAATCAAGCCGCAACTCGTAACTGGCCGGAACTCAACTCAGCTCTTTCTCAAACACACTAGCGTGCTCCGAATATTCCCTTAATCTGAAGCCATAACTGAACGTGCGGCCTCAATGTCATTAGCGATTCCTGAATGGCGCGCGCCTCACCGGGCGGATCGTCGATCGGTGTGGCAACATCCGTCTCCAGGCCCGACTGATAATACGTCAATCGTGTAGCGAGACCGCCAAGCGCATCCTTTCGCGGACCGTCTTTAAGCCCTGCCACATAAGTACTGATATCTTTTGGTGTGTCGCCAGTGTGAAGCTCGGGAAGCTCCGCCTGGAGGTACTCACGCCCACTAATCACAAGGTTACGTTTTATGTCCTGTAATACTGTCCCATTTTCAGAAGGCACAAGCTCCTCAAGTACTTTGACATGCTGAATCAGATTTCGACGCGCCTGCCAGATTGAGGGTGGGACGGGGATTTGTGCCTCTAGCCGTTCGAGTTCGTCAGACTCTTTCTGCTTAGCCTCAGAGATCATCTTTGGACGCCGCGCTTGACGGACCAACATGACAACCCAGATGAGCAGCGGAAGGGGTGCTAGGGCCCACGCTATCGCACGAAACACCGTTGCTCTGGTAGAAAAGCTACCCAGTTCCATCGTGTCGCGGATATCTAGAAGTGGCGTATCTGTGAGCGTGGTCACGTAACGAATGAGGTTACCTCCGCCGTCCACTTGCCGCACCTCTGCATCCTCAACGTCCTCACCGAGGTCACGTACAAGATAGTAGAAACTAAACCCCGGCAAGACATATCCTGACTTTTCTGGTGCGATCAATCGAAAATCGTAGGTGAAGTCCCAAATGTGTTCGTCTTCAACCTGTCGCTTTTCGATGTCAAGCGACACCCCCTCGAACGGGTGGACAGGTAACGTTTCGGGAACCATACGATCCTCTAGGATGATGATTTCCTTCCCTTCGTCGAGCAGGTCAGGGAATCGAACGCGATATGTCTGAGTAATAAGATCGCCAGTCTTCACGACCGTCGGTTCAAGTTCAAGCGTCTCAATTTGAACCGGCGATGTATCACCAGCCGGCATCTCCTCACTTGATTGTGGCTGCGCTCCAAGCGCAATACCGACGCAGAAAACTCCGACGCTTACTAACATTGTTACAACACCGATTATTCTTATCCGTCTCATAACTCTCTCGCTTATCAGGGTCTCTCAACGGGCCATGCGCGCAATCAAGAACTCCGCCAGGACATCATCATGATTCTCTGGGGTCAATACCACAGAATCGATTCCGCAATTGTGTTTAAGTCGATATTTCACTTCTTCCTGCGCCTCTTTGATCTGATTTCGGATCGCCCCAGCCTTCCGCGCAGAAATAACGGTCTGTTTTCCCGTCTCCATATCTGAAATGCGTACATATCCGAGACGGCTCTTGACACGAAACTCTTCTGGATCATCTAGGATTAGCACAATCATATCGTGCTTCGACGCGAGCATTCTGAGCCGCTTGAAATCAATCGACGCTGGATCGTTAACGAAGTCCACTAGATCAGATATGACTACAAGCGAGTGCCCAGTCTTGAGCCGACTCACCAAAAAGTCAATCGCGACCGAAAAATCGGCCTTCCGGCGTGAGGGAAACTCGCGCTCCAGGTTCAGCTTCTCAAACAGCTGATGGGCCATGTGAAAAACCTGAGACGAGCCCAAGCGCGGCTTAATATAGAGTTCAATTCGGTCGGAGAAACCAAGAAACCCTACAGGATCTCTGACGTTAGCCCGGGTCAGTCCAATGTTGCCAATCAGGTCTAACAGCAACAGCGCCTTATTTGAAGTCTTGGAAATCTGAAACAGCGTCGAGTACGATAGATCGACTACTAAAAGCGTCCTCAGCTCTTTCGGTTCCATCCGTTCAATCCGAAAAAGTTTATCCGGAAAAGTCGAGAGACTAAGCGACCAAGCGATGTCCTTGAGCGGTTGACCCTGCCTCCACTCGTCGATCCCGACAATGTCGTAACCAGAGCCCTTAAAGGCACTCTTGTGCTCCCCGTAGTGGATACTCGTCGCCTTTTTCTTTGACTTGATGCCGTGTTTGATGTCGCGGAACCGGGCGAAGACCTCCTCTACTTCCACGGAGGAACCTCCATGTCCTGGATAATCTGTTGAAGGAGTTCTTCTTTGACTACCGAAAACTCCATCCCCTCCCGTAAAACCAACCGGTGTGCCAGCACGGGCTCAGCAACTGCCTTTATATGGTCCGGAGTGATGACCGTGTCTCCGTTAAAGAAGGCAAACGTTCGTGCAACCGCTTCAAGGTGGAAATGCACACGCGGCGAGATCCCAACTCGGATGTATTCCTTCACAGTGCGTGCAGCACGCCCTTGAGCACGATGCGGACGCGTGTTCCGCAATAAGCGAACCTTATACTGCTGACCATACTCGGAGAGTTTTACGTTGTCGAAAATGAACTGTGCTATATCGAGCACTTCATAAAGATTCGTAAGTTTCTCAACGCGTTTGCCAACCACGTTGTGTGCACTGATCTTGGACTCATCTTCTTCGTGCTCGGGATCCATCATGTTGATAGAGAGGGTAGTACGGTCTAATTGCGCAACAGGGTTAGCAAATGTTCCTTCCTCTTCACCAAAAATGTTTTCCGTGCAAATGACCATAAAAAAACGAGGGCCACTAACGTCACTGAAATCACCCGACAGCGGGAACAAGGGGAGCATCTTCCCTTCAGCGAGATTGCCGTAATCAGAGGCCAAGGTAGCCGAACTTTCCTCCATACCCTCCAGCACCGCCGCCTTGGTCTTCCCAGATAAACGGTTGTCCTCATCGATGAGAACAATGTGGGCCATCAATTTCCCTGGCTTGAAGTGAATCTTCTTTGTGCCGTCAAGCTCCTCGATGATGGTTTCATACCCGAGAATGTCTTCAGGCATATATGTAGGCAACCCCTGAATACGTTCAAACTTTGCGTCGACCGCCATCGCACAGGCACTGACCAGATCGGTCTTCCCGGTCCCGGTAGGTCCACGAAACATCACGTGGGGCTGCCGCAATAACTTGCCCTGGGTTAGTTTGTCCGTATAGGGAAGAAGGGTGAAAAATGCCCACGACAGAATCCGTGCGGCGTCATCGAGACCGTAAAGCCATTTGGTCGACTCTTTTTGGAAACGCTCGACCACTTCTTTCGCACGATCGAGGTCGATCGTGGGTTTCGTATCGACGGTCATCACGGTCTCCTGATATCAGATGTTTCGGGGACACAGGACCGGCCAATGGCTAGTTCCTGCAACGATAATCAAAAACGGGCCCCCGAGAAACCAACCGGCAATACAAGCGATTCGGGAGACCTCTCTGCTCAAAGCTTTCGGATTCTACCAGATAGTAGGATTACGCCATATCCTTACGGAACCACAAACCCTCTTCAGGCCGATATCCAAGCAACGATAGTATCTCAGGAATAAGTGCCAAAACTTATCTAAAAAATTTGAAGAAGCGATCGCCCTCCCCTTCGCTATAATGCCGTGCTTTTACTCCCTACACTATAATGCTGCCCATAAACCAAAATGAGAAGCTTGGCATAATTAAAAGTTCTTGATGGATAATGAAATCCATTTCTCCGTATAGTAGCCACTAGTCATATTTGTTTCATGCGTTTTATGCGAGGTGAGTTTGTGATTCAAAAGAGCAATCCATTTACCTTTATTGGTCTCTTGTCTGTTGGAATGTTGTTATTCGGCGTTCCCAGTCACGCTGGACAAGAGCAAGCAACTGTCAGTGGCACTATCCAAGACCAAGCTGGCTTGGTTCTTCCTGGCGTTATGGTTACGGTGTCGGATCCAAGTTCTGGCAACTCAAGAAGCGTCGTGAGCGACGGCCGAGGATTTTACGAAATTACCCGGCTAGAGTCAGGCACGTATGAAATCCAGGGAGTGTTGCCTGGATTTCAAAGTCAAGTTGTAAATGTCATGGTCACAGCCGGCCAAATGCTTAGCCACGACATTACCCTCAGTATTGCGCCGCTGACGGAAACAGTTACCGTCACCCGCACAGGAAGCGAACTCGCTGGTGTTCCTGCTGCGGTTGGTGTCGTTGTGGGAGACGACATTCAGTTTGCCCAGAGACGGGCCTCTCCCGCCGAAGCATTACAAGCTGTTCCAGGGTTATTTGTACAGAACCGACGAAATTATAGCTTCTCCGGCGGTGTCCGCCTGAGTATCCGTGCCCCCGTTCGAAGCTTCGGTATGCGGGGTCTTCAGATCCTCCAGGACGGAATTCCGCTGACAACCGCTGATGGAACCACCCAACCGAACAACATCGATCTAGGAACGATGGGCCAGGCTGAAATCATCCGTGGGCCAAGCTCCGTCCTTTACGGTAACTCCGCTGGTGGGGTGATGAATCTGACTACGGAATTTGCTCCGCCCGGCACGCTCACAATCACCCCAGACATCCAATTCGGAAGCTACGGTTATCAGCGCCAGCAACTTAAGGTCGCTGGTACGGCTGACAGAGTAGGTTACGTGCTCAATTTTACGAGATTGGAAACGGAGGGGTTCCGAAGGGACGAAGCCACAGGCTACGGAAGTAATACCGAAATCAGGCAAGTCAATACGGTAGTCCGCGCTGAACTTTCTCCCAACACTGAGATCCGTGGAGTTTTCAACGTCTTCGACATGCCCTTCGGGGAAGGCGCAAGCACGATGAACCGTTCGGATGCCGAAAACAATCCGAGAAGTGTCCGGTCGCTTGCGGTCCGCCAAGGATTCGGCGAATCGGCCACGCAGGGCCAAGGGGGAGTGACCCTGGAACACAATTTTGGAGGCGGACACATACTACGAGCAACTGGATGGGCTATGTGGCGTGACCTCTACAACCCAATTCCGTTCCGTATCATCGATCTCGGTAGGACAGGCAACGGATTCCGTTCGGAGTATCTAGGCGGTACCACGCTTGGAAACACGCCTGTCGACTGGACCGTTGGATTTGACCTTTCTTCCCAACGAGATGGCAGGCAAGAATTCGGTAATGCAGGTCCTCCAGCGGGTCCAGGCGATCTGTCGGGTGGTCTGTCGCAAAGAGGCAGTTTACGAGTCGAACAGAACGAAAATGTCCTCTCCTTAGGACCGTTTGCCCAAGTCGGTATTGAGCCACACCCTCGCTGGCGCCTCACAGCTGGCGTCCGATACGACTATTTTGACTACGACGTGACTGACTTATTGTTATCCAACGGTGATCAATCTGGCGGACGAACCCTTGACGCCGCTAGTCCGATGGCAGGTGTAACGTTCGAAGCAGCACCAGGGGTCAACATCTACGGAACATATGCGACGGCGTACGAAACCCCGACCACTGTTGAGTTGTCAAACCGGCCATCCGGCGAAGGAGGTTTCAACGAGGATCTCAACGCAGCAGATTTGCGAAGTTTTGAAGGGGGCGTGCGGGGACTGATTGAACCCTGGCGTCTGCGATACGAGTTTGCCGGCTACAGATCCTCGTTGGGTAATGCCCTAGTACCGTTCCAGAATGTAAGCGAACAAACGTTCTTTAGAAACGCCGGCGAATCTTCACGAAACGGCATCGAGCTTTTCTTGGATTGGACACCGGTCTCAAACGTTCGAACCCGCTTGGCCTATACATACCAAGACTTTCAGTTCGTAGATTTTGTGACTGCCAGTGCCAACTACTCTGGAAACATGGAGCCTGGAGCGCCACCACATTTTGCGTTTTGGGACCTGACGTATGCAGCACCTTTCGGCCTGCGATCAACGATACATCTCAACTGGGTAGACTCTTACGTCGTTAACAACGCCAACACGGTCTCAAATTGGGCCTACACCGTCGTGGGACTTCGCTTTGGACTTGAGACAAGAGCCACCAATAGGCTCGGAATCCGTCCGTTTATCGGCATCGACAACCTGATGGGTACACGATACAACTCTTCGACGATCCCGAACGCGTTTGGGCGCCGATACTTCGAACCTTCACCAGGTCGCGAGGTCTATGGTGGCTTTACTTTAGGACTCGGACCGTTTTAGGCAACTGAAAAAGCGCGAGCTACCACGCTCCGCACTGAAATCCGGGTGACCAGTGGTGAGAGTTGCTTCGGTCTTTGTGTTGCTAGCATCGCTAGCGTCCACAGCTTCCTGTACCAAACGGGAGGCTCCGACCGCTGAGTTCCTAAGCGTCGCCGATAGCGTAGTCGAATCAGATCAGATCGGAGCCGTAACGGACACCTTGCTCAGAATTGGGCACCGTGGCCAACCCGCCACATGGCCAACTTATGGCGGTGACTGGGCCCAAACTCGGTACTCTCCCCTTGACCAAATCCAAGTCGAGAACGTGAGCCGACTACGCCCTGCGTGGATCGCTCAGACTGGAGTTTTAGGCACCTTCGAAGCCACCCCAATCGTTCTAGGCCTGGAGATGTATGTCACGACGCCAGCCGAGCAAGGTCTTCAGAAGGTCCTACGCCTCGACTCGACCACGGGCGAAACAGTCTGGCAGGTAGACCTGGAGTCTGAAGAAAGAAGCCGTCTGGCCGCCACAGAAGACGAGCACCTTCCGCGTGACTTCGGTCCTCACCGCGGAGTCGCAGTTTATGGCGACAGAGTATATGTCGGGACTCTTAACGGTTCCCTGCTTGCACTCAGGCGTGACACGGGTGAACGCGTCTTCGAAGTCCAGACTGATTCTCCCAGGATTACAGGTGCTCCGTTAGCTGCTCAGGGCCGTATTATTGTCGGCCTCTCATGGGTAGATAGAGGTGCCATCCAAGCGTTCGACGCAAAATCTGGCGATCTACTCTGGACTTGGCACACGATCCCCTCCCCACAAGATGGAGGATGGTGGGGTGACTGGATTGAACGATTACCTGGTCGGGAGGAGATAGGCCTAGGACGAGACATCGCTCAAGAAAAGGCCAATCAAGTCAGACTGTCTGAGACCTGGAGAACAGGTGGCGGAAGCGCCCCGATGACGCCAACGTTCGATCATTCTTTAGGACTTGTCTACATTTCTATTGGAGGCCCTGATCCTCACGGCTTTCCCCCACCCGCAGAACCTCACCCTGGAGATATGCGGTGGACGAATTCGATCTGTGCACTTCATATCGAAACTGGTTCGGTGGCCTGGTGCTACCAATTCCTACCGCACGATACGAAAGGCGCCTCGGGACCAACACCAGGCATCCTGATTAACCTGAATATCGAAGGAAGGATGCGAGAAGCCGTCGCCCGCTTTAGCGGACTCGGAAACCTGTACGTCTGGGACCGAAAGGGAGGAGACTTGCTTGGAGTATCCGACAACTACGTCCCAGTTGAGACCACCACCGGCGGCAAAACAGGCGCTAATCTCATCGGTGTAGCTGGTACCGTGTGGTCTCCTGGTGCCTACAGTTTTGAGACCGGGCTACTTTATTCGACGAACCGACGAATACCAGAGTACTTCGAACCTAGAGAGACACAGCGCCCTGGCGGCGAGTACGGCAACATCGCAGCGGTTAACCCGATAACAGGTGAGGTCGTTTGGACACGACAGACCGAGAAACCCATGGCCGGTGGAACCCTTGCCACAGCAGGAGGGTTAGTTTTCGCAGGTCGAACGACCGGTTGGTTCGATGCTTACGACGCAACAACAGGAGAGCGACTATGGAGCTTTCGTACAGGCGCAGGATGCAATTCGGCACCTGTCACATACGAAGTGGCCGGCCGTCAGTACGTTGCCGTTTCCTGCGGCGGACATGGATTACTTGACCCAGAAAGCGGAGACGCAATCGTGGCCTTCTCACTCGTACCTGATTAATGCTTGACGCACATCCGGTAGAAACTAAAAGCCAGTCTCATCACTAGCAAGTTACACTCACCACGTCACTTGTACAGTGTGAGCTTGCACCACACCTGCACTCATAGCGATTAGATCAACACCACCAGTAAACCGAAAACACTAGAGAAACAACTCGCCACCTAGCCTGACGTCTATATCCTTCATCATCGTCCTCGAATGCCTTGAATAAATCTCAAACGATATCAACGCAGCTTTGGTGGTCATAACAGTTACGACACCGCTTCAGCGAAACACAGCAGGTGGTACCAACTCCATCGCTAAACTTAGGTGGATGCCTCACGACTTGGAGGCCGCGCCATTGAAATTGATATCACCGCTATCACGGACAACCCAGCCGCAATATAAAAGGCATTCGCGTAGCTGCCAGACGCCGAAAAGACCCGACTGGCAATTAGCGGTCCAATAATTCCAGCCACACCGTAAGCAGTAAACAAAAGCCCGTAGTTGAGTCCCAAATACCGCGTTCCGAAGAAGTCCGCCGAGGTTGTGGCAAACACCGACAACTGCGCGCCAAAACACCAATAGACAACCGCAACGAGCAAATAAAAGAGACCCGCTTCCTCACGCCCAATATACAAAGCAGGCATTGCAAGGGCCGACACGAAGATCATGATCCGAAGGGTTGTCAAACGCCCTACAAGATCAGACATCCATCCCGAAAGAATCCGGCCACTAGCGCTGCCAGCCGCACCGAACAAGCCCGCGACTGCAGCAGCTACCCCAACGCTGTTAGCAAACGGTACAAGTTGGCTGATCGTCATGAGACCAGCTGTTGTACCAAGACAGTACGCGATCCACAGAAAGTAGAATCCGGGAATGCCCAGCATTTCTTTGGTGGGAATATCGCGATCCGATCGCTCAGGTGCTGGCGTGGGGGTCCAGCCTTCGGGTTTGTACCCCGCCGGGGGATTCCTGAGCAAAAACGCGCCCAGCATACACATCAAAAACAGCACGACACCCAAAATCCTGAATGTCATCCGCCAACCGACTGCGTCAAATAGTTGTTGCGCGACCGGTATCACGATGGCTGAACCCCCACCATATCCGGCCACCATCAATCCAACAACTAGTCCCCGCTTGTCCGGAAACCACTTGGATCCCACCGGAATTGGTGTAGCGTAGCCGAAGCCATTTCCAAGGCCCACAATGAAACCAAAGACCACGTAGAGGTAGATTAGGGAACTGGTGAAGCTGGATAAAATAAATCCGAGTCCCACAAGTGTCGCACCAATTACCGCACAAATACGCGGACCACGCGCATCCTGAATGCGACCGGCTAGAATGAATGAAAACGCAAACGTCACAATTGCAATCGAAAACACCCATGAGGTCTGGGTACGATCCCACCCAAATTCAGCCTCTAACGGAGAAACAAACACACTCCAGGCATATAGAGACCCTAGAGCGAGATTCATTGACACTCCCCCAACGACTGCAAGCCAGCGGTTCATGGTTAGTCCCTTTTTAAAAGGTTCAATGAAAAGAATTGTGACAGCCTAGCCTCTCCTTGCGGAGCGGTCAACTCTCAGTTGGGCATTTGTGTGCTGCAGCTTCATGACCACACCGGGTTAGAATGAGATCGTTTTTTGTCAACCAACTGAAGGAGTTGCAACGTGGCAGACGGAACAACATCTCCAATTGTAAGGGTTGTTGGTGATCTAGGCGATCGATTGTGTACCTTCACGCAACGGTGGATTCCTGATTCGTGGGTCGTTTGCATGATCCTTACAGTCATGGCGGTCTTGCTTGCCATGCTTGGCGCCAATGCCACACTGAACGAAGCCGCCTTGGCTTGGGGAGGCGGCATGTGGCAGCTGCTCGAGCTAGCAATGCAATTCAGTATTGCGATGATTGCAGCGCATGCCTGTGTATCATCGCGACCGATTTTCAACCTATTAGACAAGCTCGCCAGGCTCCCTGGCCGGGAGCGCCCAGTGCAGGCCATTGTCCTGATGGCTGTTTTTTCTATGGCAATTAGTTACCTGAACTGGGCCCTAAGCCTCGTCGCCTCAGCTCTTTTTGTACCCTTCATTGCCCGGCGCAATCCCAAAGTAGACATCCGAGTCTTAATCGCCGCTGCGTATCTCGGAGTCGGTACTGTGTGGCATGGAGGCTTGTCCGGATCAGCGCCACTCATTCTCGCGACACCAGGCAACCCGCTACTTGAACCAGGCACTGGCGATCCCGTGATCGACCGACTTATTCCTGTCACTGAGAGTCTTTTCAACCCTTTCAATCTGACCTATATTTTTGTGATCTTTGTTGTCGCACTTGCCACAGTCGCCTTATTGCATCCTCGCAACAATCCGCAAACTCTGACCTCTGAGCAGATTGACCGAATCATGCCAACACTGCCCGTCGCGGATGAAAGGACAACGCCGGCTGGTAAGATGGAAGCATTCCCCGGATGGGTCATTCTGGCCGCGATTCTCATCGGCTATCCGCTTGGACACTCCATTGTTACGAGAGGATTCGGGGCCAGTTGGACAATTAATGCCTACAACGCTGTCTTTCTGGTCTCGGCATTACTGCTTCAAGGTCGTCCCTCTAACCTGGTGCGTGCGTTCTCCAACGGTGCACGGACTGCTTCAGGTGTGATCTTGCAATTCCCTTTCTACGCCGGGATCTTCGGTGTCATTAACAATACTGAGCTTGGAAGCTGGCTCGGTAGCCTGTTTGTGCGGTTTGCGACGACTGAAACGTACCCCCTCGTCGTCTACTTCTACTCTGGGTTCATGAATCTGTTTGTACCGTCAGCGGGCTCAAAATGGCTCATCGAAGCACCATATCTCCTTCCAGCAGCGAAGGAACTCGGCGTGTCAGCCACCACGACAGTTCTCGCGTACTCCTATGGCGATTCGACGACGAACTTGATCCAACCCTTCTGGGCAATCCCCATCCTGACAGTGACAGGACTTCGATTCGGGGATGTACTCGGTTATACAGGAATCATCGCGGTAGTGTGTACGCTTACGAGCGTAATTGCGATGCTATTGATTCCGGCGGCACTCTAATCGAAGAACAGGCACTGGGAAATCCGACATCTCAGCATTTTTTTGACGTATCGAAGTCACCGGGTTCTTTTGTGAATCCACCGAACACGGATCTTTCTCAAGATAGACTGGATCAATTCCTCTTGACGAGCTGGCGAAGAACATACGGCAAGATACCGCCGTGTTGATAATAATGTAGCTCCTCCGGAGTATCGATACGTACCGTCACTAAGAATTCCTTTACTGAACCATCCGCGGATGTCGCACGAACACGGATATCACTTCCCGCGGCAAGTCCATCACCAATCCCCGTAAGGTCGTATGACTCCTGCCCGGTTAAGCCAAGATTGGATATCGTTGCACCGTCCTTGAACTGTAGTGGGAGCACCCCGACGAATACCAGGTTGCTGCGATGAATGCGCTCAAAGCTTTCGGCGATTACCGCACCCACCCCCAGTAGCATCGTACCCTTGGCGGCCCAGTCACGAGATGAGCCCGACCCGTATTCCTTCCCTGCTACGACAAGGAGAGGTGTACCTTCCGTTTGGTAACGCATTCCAGCGTCGTAAATCGACATTTGCTTTCCATCGGGCTGAAAACAGGTCCACCCACCTTCTGTACCGGGAGCGAGTTGGTTCCGTAATCGAATATTCGCAAAAGTTCCCCGCATCATCACTTCATGGTTTCCGCGTCGACTACCAAATGAGTTGAAATCTTTTGGATCAATGCCGTGTTCGATTAGATATTTACCAGCTGGCCCGTCTGCAGGAATCGCCCCAGCCGGCGATATGTGGTCAGTAGTCACGCTATCTCCGAGCAACGCCAAGACGCGGGCACCGGAAACATCGGCTACAGGTTTGGGTTCCGGCGATAAATCATCAAAAAACGGGGGAGTTCTGACATAGGTCGAACTCCGGTCCCACGCGAAACGTTGCCCAGTCGGCGAATCTAATCCACGCCACCGTTTGTCACCCTTAAATACCTGGGCGTATTTTTCAGTAAAGTGCTCGGTTCGTACAGCGGTCGCGAGCGCAGTTTGCACCTCTTCACTACTCGGCCACACGTCCTGCAGATAGACAGGATGTCCGTCAGGGTCATGTCCGAGCGGTTCTTGAGTAAGGTCAATGGTCATCCACCCGGCGAGCGCATATGCCACAACGAGCGGAGGCGAAGCCAGATAGTTCGCCCGAACCAGCGGCTGTACTCTCCCTTCAAAGTTCCGATTACCACTAAGCACCGACGTTACTACGAGATCACGATCATTAATAGCTTTCGCCACTTCCTCGGGCAACGGCCCGCTATTGCCAATACACGTTGTACAGCCGTATCCCACGAGACCAAACCCAAGTTGCTCAAGGAACCCTAGCAAACCAGCCGTCCGCAGATACTCTGTGACCACCATTGACCCGGGTGCCAAACTAGTCTTTACCCAGGGCTGGGTCATCAATCCGCGCTCAACAGCCTTTTTCGCGACGAGACCAGCCGATAACATGACGCTGGGATTCGACGTATTTGTGCAACTTGTAATCGCAGCCACAACGACGGCACCATGGTCGAGCCCACCGTTCTTGACCGACGCACCGCTGTTGCTACTTATACCGTTGAGGGTCGTAGCAAACGCACTCTTGGCATTCTTGAGTGCCACACGGTCCTGAGGCCGTTTAGGCCCTGCGATGCTTGGTTCAACTGTACCTAAGTCAAGCTCAACAACATCTGTATATAACGGTTCATCAACATCTCCCCCAAATATTCCCTGGGTCTTTGCATACTGCTCAACGAGAGAAACCTGGGCATCATCTCTACCAGTTAGCGTCAAATAGTCAATTGTCATCTGATCAATCGGACAGATCGCCACGGTCGACCCGTATTCCGGCGACATATTGCCGAGTGTGGCGCGATCGGCCAAAGTGAGTGCTGCCAGCCCAGACCCGCAGAACTCAACAAACTTGCCGACGACTCCGTACCGGCGGAGGAGTTCTGTAATTGTGAGCACGAGATCGGTTGCTGTCGTACCCTCGGGAAGCTCACCGGTCAGACGCAATCCAATGACATCTGGAATAAGCATTGAGATCGGCTGACCCAACATAGCCGCTTCCGCCTCAATTCCTCCGACTCCCCACCCGACAACACCTAGACCGTTGACCATCGTCGTGTGAGAATCGGTTCCCACGAGGGTATCGGGGTAAGCCACCATATCCCCACCAACATTGTCACAGCACACAACACGCGCTAAATATTCGATGTTGATCTGATGCACAATACCGGTGCCTGGTGGAACTACCTTGAAATTTCTGAACGCTTCCTGACCCCATTTAAGGAAAGCATATCGCTCGCGGTTTCTGGAGAACTCAAGTCCAACATTCAACTCGAAGGCATTTGCGGTTCCGAAGTGATCGACCTGAACAGAGTGATCAATCACGAGTTCGGCCGGCTGAAGGGGATTGACCGCGTCAGGATCGCCTCCCATCCGCTGGATCCCATCCCTCATGGCAGCAAGATCCACAACCGCAGGTACACCGGTGAAATCCTGAAGTAGAACACGAGACGGCATGAAAGCGATTTCCTTTTTCGTCCCAGGAGTCCAACGCGCTAAGGTCTCGATGTCTTGTGCAGTAACGAACCGCCCGTCTTCGCGCCGAAGCATGTTCTCAAGCAAGATCTTGAGCGAATACGGAAGTCGGGCTACGCTTTCGTAGCCCGACGTTTCCAACGCCCGAAGGCTGTACAAATGAAATGAATCGTTCCCGGCGGTCAGGCTTTGCCTTGTTCCAAATGAGTTATTACTTATCATCAGCTAATCTTAGATGCTCCCAAGGATAGAATATCGATCGTCAAACCTATAATGATCTTTCACGAACCGTCGGCGACGCAAGCCCAAGGCCCAAAATTGGGGGCTCATATGTCGATCTCGGGAGGACTGCCCCACGCAATTGACCGAGCCTCTGTAACGGGGTGCGAAACCCTTCAGATTTTCACGAAGTCATCAAACCAGTGGCGAGCCCGGACGCTTCCGGATACTGAGATCCAAGAGTTCCGTGCGCGATCTGAGAACACTGGAATCGCACCTATCTTCGCTCACGCCAGTTATCTCATTAACGTGGCATCCCCTGAGCAAACTCTCTGGCGGCGGTCCGTGTCAGCACTCGCCGAAGAGTTACACAGAGCTGATTTACTCGGCCTCCATGGCGTCATCTTGCACCCAGGAGCCTACACAACTAGCACGGAACACGACGGCCTGCGACGAATCTCTGACGGCATTGGAGAGGTATTAACTCAGCGCGATAACGACGGAGCTGTTTTACTGCTTGAACACACAGCCGGGCAGGGCACCGTTCTGGGACACCGATTTGAACACTTGCAGTCGATTATCGAAGGACTTGATGACTCACGTTCAGTTGGAATCTGTCTAGATACATGCCACCTCGTTGGTGCAGGCTACGACATCATTTCTAGCACGGAATATGACAAAGTCTTCGATGAGTTCAATGCGATTATTGGACTTGAGCGCCTCAGAGTGTTTCACCTCAATGATTCCAAAAAGCCTCTCGGTAGCCGACTAGACCGACATGACAACATTGGTGATGGTTACATCGGCATTGAACCGTTTCGGCGTCTGCTTCAGGATGAACGGTTTTCGGATCTCCCTATGCTTCTTGAGACACCGAAGACAAATGAGTCCCGATCGACGTTGATAGAAGCGGACCCAATGGACGTCCGCAACCTGACGCTCTTAAGGACTCTCAGAACCTCCAAACGGCAGTCTTAACAACCTAGGCCTCAAACTTTGAGGTGAGCGGAGGCGTATATTGACCACAGGTTTTCAGTCCTCTATTCTGGCTTTATCGATGTAAGGTGTGATGTGCCATATCGAACGCTAGTCATCCTAGGCCTCGCCTCGGTCATTTCGATCCTGACCGTCCCCGCCAGTCCCAATCAACAGCATGACTATGTGTCGAACATCGAAGCTTGGCGATTGGAACGAGAACAAAGCCTTAAAGCTGACGATGGTTGGCTCACAGTTGCGGGTCTATTTTTTCTCAGAGAGGGGAACAATACTTTTGGTGCTAGCCCGTTGAACGACATCGTATTGCCGGCGGGCCCACCTGAAGCAGGGATCTTCGAACTACGGAACAAAAAGGTCACGCTGCAAGCTGCCAGTCGGCAGACTTTGACAATCGATGGAGTACAGGTTACCAGCACTACTCTCTACCCTAGCGAGAACAGGGTCGACATTACAATTGGTGATCTGACGCTGTTCGTACACCACAGCGGAAGCCGCCTAGCCATCCGTATGCGAAATACCAATAGCCCAATTCGCCAAGCTTTTACCGGATTGCAATGGTACCCGGTCAAAGAGACATATCGGGTACCGGCTCGATTTATTCCACATGACAAACCGATTGCGGTAAGCGTCCAAAATATTCTCGGTGACATTGAGACGTTAACGAGCTACGGCTCTGTCAGGCTGACGCTTGACGGCGAATCCCTGGAGATGCTTTCAGTGGATTCGGATGGCCAACTTTGGTTCATCTTTCGCGATCTGACCAGTGGAACAGAAACGTACGGCGCGGCACGATTCTTGTACGCAGACGCACCTAAAGACGGTTGGACTACTGTCGATTTCAACAAAGCCTATAACCCACCGTGCGCGTTCAATCCCCACACGACGTGCCCACTTCCACCGAAACAAAACCGATTACAGTTGCACATTGAGGCGGGAGAACGAAACTATAAACAACGACCATAGAGGCTTCTGATGCCCGCATTAAAGTCAAGATGCGGTCTGTCACCCTTCTCGAAAGGCGTGAAGATAACGGCACTCACACTAAATCTTGACTCCTCCCATCTTCACCCTCGCGTATAGATCAATTATTCCCCCAGCCCGAATTTTTTCGAGGAAGTTCCGTATGACTACCGTAACCAAATGCGGACGACCAGACCTGTCCATCACTGGTGTTTCCCAATCCAACACTTCAAACCCAGCCATCGTAACGAGTCTCGTTAACGTCTCCGGCGTAAAAAACCACAAATGGTGCAATGCGCCGTAATGTTTCCATGGCTTTCCTTTGAAACGTAAGCGACTTTGCCAAGTCTTAAGTTGAATATTCAACCCGGCGAGGTTTGGTACCCCTACGTGGAGAATCCCGCCATCACTCATCAAACTGCGCGCACGACGTAATTCGGCGAGTGGATCTTGGGTATGCTCAAGCACGTGATTGAATCGGATAACATCGAAACTACGGTCATCAAATTCGATCGCTGGTAACTGACCTTCCCACAAACGAGCACCCGTAGTACAGGCGTCCGCATTTATGACGATGTCAGTACCTTCAACGGCCCAACCACGCTCAATCGCAAATCGGATAAACGCCCCAGCACCGCAACCGACATCCAAAACCCTTCGCCGACTCCCAAGAATGTATTGTTCGAACCGATGTGTCTGACGTGCAAACTGATACCGACGGGCCACATCGATAAGTTTCTCTTTGGCTGTGTGGTACGAGGCTCCATAGACAGCATGAGTCAAATCGTCAAACGTCGGTCGTGGACTCTGGAACTCAAGTCCACAAGTTGAACAGCGTGCTAGGTTTAAGCCCTGAAAATCAAGGGCGAACGGCTCGGGTGTTGTGTGACACAACGGGCACGTGACATCCTCCCTCCGCGACAGTGCTAAGTCAATCTCAGTTTGTGACCGACCGAAGAGTGACTCTGCGGACTTAGTGTTCGAATTTCTGACCGCCATGACCCAACTATGATGACGCGTTGACGAGACCTGATCCACCTCTGACTGATAACATCCTGCACTATGTCAACACGTCTAACCCAAACCGATGTTAAGCGAATTGCAAAATTGGCACACTTAGACCTAACTAGAGAAGAGATTGAATTGTTTACAAAACAGCTGGCACAGATTCTTGAGTACGCACAACGACTTCAGGAAGTGGACACCTCAACAGTCTCGGCTACGTGGCACCGCGATGCCACCTATGTCGACTTACGTTCTGACACCCTGAGACCCTCATTGCCTCGTGAGGACGTACTCGCGGACGCTCCGGACGCCGCACCCGAGGGACTCTTCCGAGTGCCCAAAGTGATCGGCTAATGAACACGGGTGACTGGACAATTAATCGGATTCGAACCGCCGTAGCAAACGGTGACGTCTCGGCCCGCGACATATGTGACGGCTATCTCCGTCGCATCAAGGCCATCGATGGTCAACTCCATGCGTTCACCAAGGTATTCCAAGACGAGTCTCTTATCCGCGCGGAAGAAGTGGACAACCACAGAGACGGGTGGAGAGATAAACCTCTACTTGGTGTCCCGATAACGATCAAAGACGTTATTTGCACACGGCATCTGCCAACCACCGCAGGATCACACATTCTTAATGGATATCGGCCACCCTACGATGCGACGGTAGTCACGCGTCTGCGAGATGCGGGTGCCGTGATACTGGGAAAGACAAACTGTGATGAGTTTGCCATGGGGTCCTCAACCGAGTATTCGTCGTTCGGGCCCACACTCAACCCTTGGGCCACCAACCACATTCCTGGTGGGTCGAGTGGCGGTGCAGCCGTTGCTGTTTCTGCGCGACTTGCGCCGGTATCTATTGCTTCGGATACCGGTGGTTCAATCCGACAACCAGCAGCCCTGTGTGGGGTCGTGGGTTTGAAACCGACATACGGACGGGTCTCTCGATACGGTCTGCTTGCATTTGCATCTTCCCTGGATCAAATCGGACCGATGACGTTAACGGTAGCAGACACCGCTACCGTGTTTCAGGTAATTGCCGGACCAGACCCGCACGATGCAACTTCATCGAAACTGTCTGTGCCAGATACATCGACACTGTTTCCAGGAGAGGCCAGCGGCACTCGTATCGGCGTTCCACGTGCAGCCCTCAACGAAGGCATCGATACTGAAGTTATGAGTGCATTCAATGAGGCTCTTCGTGTCCTGGACGCTCGTGGGGCTACTGTTGTCGACATCGACCTTCCACATATGACACACGCCGTTCCCGTCTATTACTTAATCGCCCCAGCTGAAGCGAGCTCAAATCTCGCTCGGTACGATGGCGTACGATACGGGTTGCGTGCTGCGATGAAAGAAAGCGAGGAGGCTCTCTCAGCGATGTATGACAGGACCCGTGATCAGGGATTCGGGACCGAAGTAAAGCGTCGCATAATGCTTGGCACGTACGCTCTGAGCGCTGGTTATTACGATGCCTACTACTTACAGGCTCAACGAGTGCGAAGCCTGATCCGCAGCGATTATGACCGTGTGTTTGCAGATGTCGATGCCGTAGCCATGCCCACCACTCCAACACCAGCGTTTCAAATCGGTGAACACGTTGATAATCCGCTTGCGATGTATCTAGGAGACGTTTTTACGGTCAGTGCAAATCTGACCGGGTTACCGGCCATTAGCCTCCCAGCCGGCTTTACGAGGACACGTCTCCCTATCGGCTTCCAACTCATGGGCAAACCGTTCGACGAGACAACACTATTACGTCTGTCTGACGCCTACGAGAGAGACACCCAGTGGTTTCACGAACGTCCGCCCTTAGCTCCAGAGTAACCTGAAGCTTACTTATTCTGACTGGACTGCTCGAGAAGCTCTGGCGTGTTCAGCTGATCCGCGGGGCCGCGGGGTACGTCGGGTGGAAGGTACTGCGCTCCTTCTCCCATCCGCTCAGAAAGATTGCGAACAACCGGAGAGTCGCCGTTCCGCTTGCTACGAAGTTTAGAAAGTCCCGCAACAACTAAGAACCCAATAAAGAGTACAAGCAAGAATGCCGTGGATGTAACCAGACCCTGAAGGGCACCGATAGCGATCTCAAAAGGAGTCATCAAGCATCCTTATTAGGGGGCTTTGGATCGGGAAGTTCATACACGATCAAACCTTCATCAACCTCTTTCATCGCAATTCGCTCAAGCTTGTTAGCAGGCGTAGGACGCTCCCCTGTTTCTGGATCCGCTTTTAGCGCTTCCAAACGAGGTAATGCGCCACGACGCAGCTGCGTCGCGCGTCGTGATGCAACGTCAACGTACAAAAACCGGCTCTCAAGAGGCGGCATTTTCTCCCGCGCCTCAGTCGGTTCAGAAACCTCCGCCTCTGACTCGTTGGTCGGCTCTGCGGCAGGCGATTCTGTTTCCATAGTCATAGCCTTTTAGGATAATCGAAACTTGCTTCCGAAGTCGACACATCCTTGCGCGACTTCCGTTATACGCACTTACCCCGTTCCGTATTCGCTGACATCACACCATTAGGCTGTGGCTCAGGAATGGCCCTAAACCACTCCCCGTTTAAAACATAGTAAACAGCCTCGCCGCCGATGTAGACAATCACACCACCAGCTTCATCGCTTATCGGCACCAAGGACCTTGCATCAACAGCGGCTACCGATATGTCGTTAAGTATCAATTCCTAAGCTCCCTTAACATTGAGTTCAGGACTCGAAGCTCTAGGTTTCTTCCTGCCAAGTTAATTCTGTGACTTTTGGTTCCCAAGTTCTAAACCCTCTCAAGAATACCCAACCTTGAATCAAGTCAAGACCGACGGGATAAAATATATTATCACATATGAGTCAGTTTATCTTATTTTAAAAGACTCATATATTTTATTTTTTGGATCGATTGAAAATAAAAACTGTAGCCTTTTCACTTCATACATTTAATCTAATTCAGCGGCTTCGACAAGCGACGAGAGTCGCCGCCCGTCTTCCTCACTAACGGGTCCCACGGATGCATTGGCTATTGAATGAGTGTCGAGGATGCCTATGTCGGTTATAAAACCGGCTAGATTCAGATTCTGCACTCGCTCGAAGTAAGGGTTAACAACGTGAACACCTGCCGGCGGCTCAGCCCAGACTTCAGCTTCTTTCCCACCACTTAACCGAAGTTTCTTTGCAAGCAACTGACCGATAAATTTGTCCTGGCCCGCAACGACATACGCCGCAATTCCAGCTTGAGCAGCAGCCTCCACTACTTGACAGGTTCCACACTTATTAACGAACCATCCACTCGACACGGCATCTGCACCGACCAGCACCACGTCCGCTTGGCAGCCAACACTACTGAGAGCCGCATCGGTGCACAACGTGGTGTCTATGCCTTCGGCAGCGAGCGAAGCCGAGAATTCCCGCCCTTCGAGAACAGGTCTTCCTTCAGCGCACACCACATGCAATCGACAGCGCTTGGATAAAAGCAATAAACAACGTCCCACCGACCGACTGGCCGATACCGTGACCACGGACAATGAGTCCACTGGGGTATATCCAGTCAGAAGCAGATCACAAGCCACACGAGCAAGTGCCTGAGGCGACCGTTGCAACTGCTTGCTATAACGCGTCAACGCACCGGTCCCATCATCAGGTCGCAAGGCTAATGCAGCGGCATTCCAGATCGAGGCCATGGATGGCTGAGCTGCACAAAGGGCCAAAGCCAAGGCCCTCACTGTCTCCTGATCGCCATTACTGGTCGCTTTTGTAAGAATCTTGACAGCCTCAATCGCAATTATCGATGAGCCGGATCGGTTATCGGCACCAAGTGCAGCTACTCTTTGTATTAACGGCAACGGCATGAGCAGTCCCCTGGGTGAAAGCGTAAATCGATACCGTTCGCCCTACGCAGTTCACTAAAAAGCGACGGCTGTGCCATCATGAGGAGGGTTCTCAAAAGATGAAGATTCTCTTTATTGGCGACATCGTTGGCAAACCGGGTCGAGAAGTCGTCCGCAAGACGCTACCAATTCTAGTCGAGCACCATGCCATCGACATCGTCATCGCCAACGTTGAGAACGCAGCGGGAGGCATGGGTATAACCCGAGATGTAGCTGAATCAATCCGGGATTTCGGTGTGCAAGTCATGACTTCTGGCAACCATATCTGGGACAAAAAAGAGGCGCTCGACTACATTCAACTCGAGCCCCGTCTGCTGAGACCGGCAAACTACCCAAACGGGGTTCCAGGACGCGGACACTACGTAGCACACGGGAAAAACCATGGACCGGTTGCCGTTATCAACGTTATGGGTCGCGTCTTCATGAACCCACTTGACAATCCTTTTCATGTAATAAATGAAGAAATCGAGGCCATACGCCAGGATGCCCAAATAGTTATTGTTGATTTTCACGCCGAAGCTACGTCAGAAAAGTTGGCCATGGGCTGGCATCTCGCCGGAAAGGTCACTGCTGTAGTTGGCACCCACACCCATGTCCAGACAGCTGACGAACGAATACTCCCGAACGGGACGGCGTACATCACCGATGTGGGCATGACGGGCCCTCACGACTCAATCATCGGTGTGCACACCGGGCCAGCTCTGCAACGATTTCTTAATGGAATGCCTAGTAGATTTGAAACGGCGACCGCCAATCCTCGCCTAAATGGAGTGATCATCACGGCTGACGACGTGACGGGTAGAGCCGCCGGAATTGTGCGTGTGAATGTTTCAGCCGAATCACTTGAAACGTCTAGCACCGAGCTGGTATCGACGTGAACGATCTGTTTGACCTTCCCTTCGATGAAACCGTGGTTCCATCGGAGCCGGTCCGCCACGTAGTGACCGTCTCGGAGCTTACCGCGGACGTTCGTTTGCTCCTAGAATCCAAATATAAAGAGACCTGGGTGGAGGGTGAAATCTCGAACGCGCGCGTATGGAAAACTGGACATCTCTATTTCACTCTCAAGGACGCTAACGCCCAACTAAAGGCAGTTATGTTTCGCTCGACCCTTCGCCATCAGCGATTCCGGCCAGATGATGGCCAACACGTTATCGCGCGTGGCCAACTGAGCGTGTATGAACCGAAGGGCGAGTATCAAATCGTGTGTCAACATTTAGAACCGCACGGTCTGGGCGCGCTACAGCTGGCTTTCAACCAACTCAAACAACGTCTAAACGAAGAAGGATTATTCGACACCACACGCAAGCGGTCCCTGCCTCCACTTCCTCGGAAGATTGGTATCGTGACTTCACTGGATGGCGCTGTCGTACGAGACATCATCAAGGTTCTTAGACGTCGGCATCCAAATATCCACTTGGTTATTAGCCCGACCAGAGTCCAAGGAGACAGCGCAGCATCAGAAATCGTTCTCGGGATCCAACACCTGTTTCAAATTTCAGGCATCGATGTAATTATTGTCGCACGCGGCGGAGGATCAATTGAAGATCTCTGGGCGTTCAACGAAGAGCAAGTGGCACGCGCGATCGCCGCCGCACCCGTGCCGGTCATCTCGGCGGTTGGACACGAAACCGATTACACGATCAGCGACTTTGTTGCCGATCTCAGAGCGGCAACCCCATCCGCAGCAGCCGAATTAGTTATTGCAAGAAAAGATGAGATCGAAACGCGGATCATACGACTGACCGAGCGACTGCGAGAAACAGTTCGCGGTAACTTGCAGAGACGGCGTGCAGCCGTGCACTCACTGCAGACAAGACCTGGATTATCAGGATGGCCTACTCGGGTGGCGATGCGAGGTCGTCAAATCGACGAGTTGGCGTATCGTCTGTCCCAGTCGACCCGAGACAGGATAATAGGTCGCCAACGACAAAGGTTGCACGAACTTAGACTTCAGCTGGAAGGGCTCGACCTCGGCCGCCAGCTGGGCATCATTCGTAATCGGTTACTGAAGGGACGTGGCGCTTTGGTCTCCGCAATGCGTGAAAACCATCGCAAACACGACTCCTGTCTGAGAGTCGCTGCCAGTCGTCTAGGCAGCTTAAGCCCTCTAGCAGTCTTAGCTCGTGGGTATGCTGTGTGCTGGAATGCGGACAGGTCATCGATCATCCGTGACGCAACAAAAGTGGCACCTGGGCAAGATATTCACATTACCCTACACCACGGTTCGCTTGAATGCGAAATCAAGAAGGCAAAGTGATGAACGACACAGCAATCAAGAATTTTGAATCGGCGCTCAGTGAATTGGAATCGATTGTGAAAAACCTTGAGGATGGCAATTTGTCGCTTGAGAAATCCCTTTCCCTATTCGAGAGAGGGATTGAATTATCTCGCTACTGTCATACGAGGCTCGAAGCCGCCGAGCAGCGTCTTGAAGTGCTTACCGAAAAAGGCGAAGTGGCACCCGCACCGACTTCCCTAACGACCTTGGACGACGAAGGAACCCTGTGAGTTGTTCCAGTGCTCAACCCACCGCGCCAGATGTGCCTGACTACATCAAGGTGCGACGAGCCGACATTGATAAAGCCCTGCAAAATCTCATCCCAACATCACCCGAATATCCACCTCTCATCATAGAAGCGATGCGCTATAGCCTCTTTGCGGGAGGTAAACGGTTACGGCCAATTCTCACATTGGCCACAGCTGATACCGTCGAACCCGCCGACACAGCGAACAACACTGACCTCGTGCGACCCGCGGCTTGCGCCGTCGAGATGATTCACACTTACTCACTCATTCACGACGACCTACCAGCTATGGATAACGATCTCTTGCGCCGAGGTCGACCGACCGCCCATGTGGTATTTGGCGAAGGTGTGGCCATTTTAGCCGGTGATGGTTTACTCACGGAAGCATTCCGAATCCTAGCGCGATGGCCCGACACCCAAGATCCCGCTGTTACTACTCGTAAGCTGAGAACAATCGAGCGTGTAGCGGAAGCAGCGGGATCCAAGGGCATGGTTGGAGGACAAACGGTCGACCTACAAGCTGCAGGACAGGTGCCAGACCGAAAGAGCGCCGCACTCGACGAAAATGGATTACGGGCAATGCATGAGCGAAAGACCGGCGCACTCATCCGAGCCTCTGCAGTAGCCGGTGCCATCATGATCGGAGCCTCAGATGACAAAATCGATGCGATCGACTCCTATGCAACTCATCTGGGTCTTGGGTTTCAGATCATCGACGATATCCTCGACATAGAAGGGACAGTAGACATCCTAGGCAAAACGGTGGGAAAGGATGCAGCCGCTGGAAAACCAACCTATCCAGCATTATACGGTCTTGAGAAATCGCGCTCGCTGGCCGCAAGAGCAATCGCTAAGGCCAAACAAGTATTGCACGATTGTGGTTTAAGCGGACAACTCGACAAAATCGCAGATTTAGTACTTGCTCGGAAATATTAAATGGTGAGCAGTGACAAACCATGACCGAGCGCATAAGACTCGACACGCTGCTGGTCGCACGGGGCCTGACTCAAACGCGAGTTCGCGCGCGAGCACTAGTGCTTGCGGGTCAGGTGCGAGTCGATGGAAACGTTTTCTCAAAACCAGGCATGACCGTGTCGACCAATTCCACCGTAACTTTAATCACCCCCGATCATCCATACGTTAGCCGAGGAGGAATTAAACTCGCTCACGCACTAGACACATTTCGCGTTTTAGCGGTAGGCTGCACAGCCCTGGACATCGGTGCTTCCACGGGCGGTTTCACTGACGTCCTCCTCAAACGCGGAGCCGCGCGGGTTGTCGCCCTGGACGTCGGCCATGGTCAATTGGCCTGGAAACTACGCCAAGATCCACGTGTTTTTGTGCTCGAAGGAATCAATGCTCGGGGACTTAAACCAACCATGCTTCCATCTGGATTCCAACATGTTGATCTAGTGACCATTGATGTGTCATTCATCTCTCTCAAACTAATTTTGAAACCAACACCAGCACTTCTTCGGCAGGGGGCTAGCGTGATTGCCCTGATAAAACCGCAGTTCGAAGCGGGACGAGAAGAAGTGGGAAAACGGGGATTAATCACTGACGAAGCCGTGCACCAACGTGTCGTGGAAGAGGTGACCATAGCAGCCGATCGGGTAGGATTGAGCAGAGTCGACGTAACTCCCTCGCCTATCACCGGCACGACTGGCAATCAGGAGTTTTTTGTGCACCTCAGGGTGCGAAATGGCATGTCATCCCAATGACTCCAACACTACATTCGAAGGTCACCAAACCGATACAAACCGTAGGAATTATCGCAAAAACCAGACTGCAGAAAGCCTCTGCCGCTGTGTGTGATTTAGCTGACTGGCTAGCGGCAAGAGGCATCGACATCATCGTTGAAATCAACACTGCGCGAATCATCAACCGTGAAGGCATCGCGACCTGCACACGGGACAACTTGCCAACCGCTGCCGACCTCATCTTGGTGCTGGGAGGCGACGGAACTCTGTTGGGAGTTGCGGGTTGTGTGGCCCGAACGACCTCAGACGTTCCCGTTCTTGCAGTTAACTTTGGAAGTCTCGGGTTTCTCACAGAAATTACACTTCCCGAGCTGTACCAGTCTCTTGAGTCGGTACTAGCTGGTACCGCCGGTATCGACGAACGGCAAATGTTACGGTCTAAGGTGATCCGTAACAACGAAACTGTTGCCGACCGAATCGTTCTTAATGACGTTGTCCTGACCAAGGCGGCGTTGTCGAACATTATCGATTTCGCTATAACCTTTGGCGACCAGTTCGTGATGCGCTCTCGCGCCGATGGCTTGATCATTTCTAGTCCTACCGGATCGACGGCCTACAATCTTGCAGCGGGCGGTCCGATCGTGCATCCAACAATTGACGCATTACTCGTTACGCCCATTGCACCCCACACATTGACCAATCGACCTATCGTCATACCAACTACAACACCGATCCGTGTGGTCCCCTCGCTCGGTGGACCACACCAAGCTGCGTACGTCAGCTTTGACGGACAGTTCGGATTTGAGCTTACCTCTGACGACAACATCACTGTCGAACGTGCCTCTCGCCCGCTCAGAGTCGTCCGCTCGGAGTCTCGGAGCTACTTTGCCGTCCTCCGTGAGAAGCTTAAGTGGGGTGAGCGGTAATCCGATCACACGTCACTGATCGGAGGATGATGAATGATCTGAATCTGATTCCCATCGGGATCCAGACAATATAGCGACCGCGCGCCATCACGATGTGTCCGGGGTCCGCTGGTGAGCGTTACGCCACGGCGCTGTAAATAATCAGCCCAGGCGTCGACGTGTTCTGCATGTTGGACAAGAATCCCCACATGATCAAGAGCCGTCTCACGAATGGACTGGGCGGATGACGCTCGGTGAAGGGCAAGATTGTCAGAGCCGGACGTCAAATAGACATTGTCAGCATCGGGCTCCCACTCAATCTGAAAACCTAAGACATCTACGTAGAAATGCTTAGTCTCTGCGAACGCTCGTATAGAAAGGGCTAGATGTCTGAGTCCAAGATGTGGAGGTCGGTCATGCATATACCCATGTTATAGAATCCTTACACATGTCACCTCGATCGGTCGCCCAAGTTCGGTGCTCATTATGCGGTGCCAAGGAAGTATCCGCCCCTCGGGGCGAGGAAAAATATTGTCGAGACTGTTGGGATAAGAAGATCGCCGTAGAAGAGATTGTTGCACGCGAATTTGCTTTAAAACGGTATATCCGAGCCCATAGCTCTGAGAAATATCTGGTCTATCATTCGACTCAAAAAAGGCCCTGTGGACAGCTGATTGTCGTCGATGATGGTTACGACCTGTTTCTCAGTCTAATTCTCTATCCCAACTTCGCGTGGGAAGAATCCGCTTACAATTTAGATGGTGACCCAGAGGGACGATCTTTTGCCGAACTGGTGGTTGACGTAGTCGCCGCGGAGGTTATTGAACCATGGGGCGGAGGAAAGTGGCATCTTGAGATCTTCAGGTCAGTTAACCCGGAACCCGAGGAATGGAACGGTGAAATGTAATCTTTTTGACCACACAAAGTCTGGAAAAAAATTCTCCCTGTTGAGCTTTTTGTCCTTCCAGACCTATAATTCCGCTTCACTCTGGATCCAGTCGGGAGGAGCTGTAATGACACGACTCAGCTACGTTCTATTCTTTGCTTTCTTGGCTTGCGCTGTCTCTGTCACAGCATGTGGCGGATCGGCTCCGGTCGAAGAAGCCTCGGAGCCCGTAGACACCGGACCCGCTGCCCCCAGTGCGGAAGCAGTCGCGGCAGCTAATCGATTGACCTCTAGACTGGGGGACGACGTTAAGCTGGTACCAACTGTTCGCGGCTTAGCGGAGATCGGCTACGAGCAACCTCAAGCCAGGCGGGATGGAAACTTCATCGTTACGAGGTTCCGTGTAATAAATCTTGCCCAGAACGCGATCGCTGGATTTCAAGTCGACGAGTTCTGGTTTGATGCAGATGGCAATACAGTAACCGGTGACTCCGTCCGGTTTCGTGAGCCGCTTCTGATGCAGCAAGTTGTCGACATCGAACTTCGCGTGCCGCGGAATCCGGCAATGGATCGAAGTAACTACGAGTTCAGTCACCAAAACGGTGATATCAAAGCTACTCTACTTGAATCCATTGAAGAGTCTGAAGAAGAAGAAGAAGAAGCCGACGACGACGGGAACGCTGCTTAGACTCTAAGCCATATCCTGCTCACTACCGATTCCCTGGCATTGAACCTCACGGGATTTCTCTGCGTGCACATGATGTGCCACGGTTCTTCTGAGACCATCAACATAGTGACCATTCCCATCTTTTGTTTTCTCGCTGGACACCTCAAGCAACAAGCAAGGACCTTTCGTGCCAAGAACTTTTTCTCTGGCGACCAACTTGTCCTAATCAATCATAGCTACCATGCTTTCCGCCAGGATTTAGTTGGATAGTCCCTCCGATCATTTCACTGCAGTAATGAAATATTAGGTGAGTGTTCCCAGTCTACAGAGACAGCACGATCGAACTTGAAAACATCGATCTATGTGAGTAGGCAACTCAGCATTCGCACTCTCGATGTCGATTATTAATTTGGTGTGTCTGGCCCCAAAAGCATCCCGTCAGACTGCAAACTGCACTGTCGATATTCGAACTCACTGGTATACTCGGATTGATGGCGATTGACCTTAAGGATATTCAGGCAGCGCTCCGTGAAGACCGGCTAGATGGGTGGTTGCTATACGATTTCCACGGTTCGAACTCGATCGCCAGAGCTGTTGTCGCACTTGATGATTCTGACAAACTCACAACCCGTCGATGGTACTACTTCATTCCGAATAGCGGTGAACCTCACGCGCTCGTTCACCAGATTGAACAAGATAGCCTGTCTCATCTACCTGGCAAGCGGCATCTATATGCCGACAGGGAACAACTAGAGAAAGGACTCGCTGAACTTGTCGGTAATTGTCAACGGTTGGCTATGGAGTACTCGCCCAGCTGCGCCATTCCGTATGTTTCCAAAGTCGACGGAGGCACTCTAGATGCCATTAGGAGACTCGGTGTAACCGTACTATCGTCTGGTGATTTGGTACAGCGTTTCGAAGCCACATGGGATCAAGAGGCACGTATCTCGCATCAAGGAGCATCAGAACGTCTCTACCGAATCAAGGACCGTGCGTTCGCGCTCATTTCGGAGAAACTTCAAACCGGAACCCCGATCAACGAACTCGAAGTCCAACGGGCCATGGTGAGCTGGTTTGACGAGGAAGGACTCGTCAGTGATTCAGCACCGGTTGTGGCAGCCCAAGAGAACAGCGGAAATCCTCACTACTTACCTACACCGACCAGCTCGCGCGAAATTCGTCTTGGAGAGGTGATACTTTTAGATCTTTGGGCCAAACAGAACACTGCAGGGGCGGTGTTCGCTGACATCACTTGGGTTGGATACACTGGCTCAACGGTTCCGACAGAATATGCGTCGGTATTTGAAGTGGCGCGCAACGCGCGTGACGCGGCGATCTCACTGGTCGAAAATGCCACAGAATCTGGTCAAGAACTGCAGGGGTGGGAAGTCGACCAAGCTGCACGGGAAGTGGTTGATAAGGCTGGTTTTGGAAAGCATTTCGTTCATCGCACTGGTCACAGTCTAGGCAAAACTGTCCACGGTAATGGTGTGCACATGGATAATTACGAAACCCACGATACTCGTCGACTACTTCCAGGAACCGGCTTTACCATTGAACCCGGCATCTACTTTGACCGGTTTGGTGTCAGAACAGAAATCAACATGTATGTCGATAAAGCTGCTGCCAGCGTGACAGGACCTCTGCAAGAGGCCTTGGTCACGCTACTCTGAGTAGATCTTGTACAGAGGTTAGAGTAACGTTAGAGGGTTGTTCTGCTGGAGGATCTGATGTCAACACGACGGGCTACGCTATTTTCTGCAGGCTTGATTGCGGTGACCTCGCTGGTAATAGGCCTGGTTATCGCGTCCCGATTTGATATGGCGCCAACTTCGGCGGCGCAAACACAAACGTTTTCCCCGCCGCCGATGAACAGTGAACCGTTAGGCGGCCCAATTGATGCGGGCACTTTTCGCGAGATCGCTAAATCTCAAACCGACATGGTTGTGAATATTCGCACCGAGTCAAAGCGTGAGACAAGCCTCAACGACTTCTTCGGAGGTGGGGGTGGGGGAAATGATCCGTTTCGGCGATTCTTCGGACAGCCAACACCCGATCAAGAGCCCCGGGAAGAAACCGTGCAAGCTGCCGGCACTGGTTTTGTGATCGACAGCTCAGGCTTGATATTGACAAACAATCATGTTGTGGAGGACGCCACGAAGATCGAGATCGACTTCTTTGGAGACGAGGAAGGCAATTACTATGAGGCGAAAATTTTAGGTCGTGATCCGCTAACCGATAGCGCCCTTCTTGAATTGATTGAGCATCCTGACCAGGAGCTCCCCGTGGCTCGCTTCGGAGACTCCAATCAAATGGCACCTGGTGATTGGGTGATGGCCATCGGCAACCCGTTTGGACTCGGTCACACCGTCACAGTGGGTGTTATCTCTGCCATCGGTCGCCCCTTCTACCCGGTACGAGGTCGTTCACAGGAAGTATTACAGACAGACGCAGCGATAAACCCGGGAAATTCAGGTGGGCCGCTGCTTAACGTCAGAGGTGAGGTCGTCGGTATCAATACTGCGATTGTCAGTGACCGCTCTGCGAATGTTGGAATCGGCTTCGCCATACCCAGCAATTTAGTGCGGGAACTCCTGTCAGAACTACGTGGCGGAAAAGTCACCCGTGGCAGAATCGGTGTACAGATTATGGACGTAGAGGAAGAATCTTATCGGGATCTAGGCCTCAGCGAACGTATGGGAGCTATCGTATCGTCCGTACCCGAAGGCGGTCCTGCCAGCGCAGCAGGCATGCAACCAGGTGACGTTATTGTCAGATATAACGGAGAACCCGTGACAAACACGCGTGACTTGCAAAGCCGCGTCGTCGTGACTAGACCCGGTACAACCGTACCAGTTGTCGTTGTCCGGGCAGGAGAAGAAGTCACGCTCAACGTCACAGTCGAGGAACTTGACCTCGACAATGAAGCCGGCACCGAAGTTACTGCTTCTCCTGATGAACTCAGCGAGGGCTTTGGTATGACGCTACAGGATTTGACACCCCAAACAGCAGCCAGTCTTCGCGTGCCCGCTGGCACGCAGGGTGCCGTCGTATCCGACGTACAACGGGGTAGTGCGGCTGAAAGTAGTGGCGTGCAACCCGGCGATGTTGTGCTGAGTGTAAATCGGGTCGACGTAACGAACGCAGCAACTGCAGTTCGTGAGCTCAACGGCGTTGAATCAGGTCGCACAGCCTTTCTGTTAGTTCAGCGAGGGGCGACCCGAGTCTTCCTACAGGTGCGAAAGGAGTAGCGCTCGTCGCAACCTCTTCATGTCGCTCCGCGACTTTATTGCCAAGCGGATCCAAACTCACGGTCCGCTTCTATTCGCAGAGTACATGGACCTCGCGCTTTACCACCCAGCTCTTGGTTATTACACCCGTGTCGATCGACGCTCCGGTCGCTCGGGTGATTTCTATACAAGCGTCGATATAGGAACGCAGTTCGGCGAACTATTAGCACGGCAATTTGCCGAAATGTGGACTCTCACCACTTCTCCTGATGGTGCTTATAGGAACGACTTCTCCATCGTGGAAGCAGGAGCAGGTAGCGGCCGGCTCGCAAAAAATATCCTAGACTACGCTGCAACCGCTTTTCCCGCCTTCTACAGGGCATCCAGTTTCACGCTTGTCGAGCGCAGTTCGGCTGGCCGCGCTGCCCACGCTGACACTATTGGTGAACATGCGCCACGACTTGCTGCCTCAAATGTAGAACTACCTTCTCGAATCCATGGTGTCATCTTTGCCAACGAGCTACTCGATGCACTTCCCTCCCATCCGATTGTAATGACTGAAACGGGACTGCGTGAAATCTACGTCGACACCGACGGGAACCGCTTTATTGAGAGGCTGGGTGAACCGTCAGCGACAGTTCGAGCACATGTAAAACGCTTTGGAATACGGTTGGCACCTGGTTGGCGAGCAGAGGTAAATCCAACCGCAGTACGATGGGTAAGAGATGCAGCTCGGCGACTCGAACACGGCTTCCTCATGTTGATTGACTACGGCCATGATGCAAGTGAGTTGTACTCACTAGCCCATGCCACTGGTACGCTGACCTGCTACCGTCGGCACCAATTGGCTGTTGGTGACGAAAATTTCACGACCTCACCCTGGCTCCAAGACCCTGGACAAAGCGACATCACAACACATGTCGACTTTACTGCTGTTCAAATCACAGCCGAACAGGAAGGCCTTCAAACTATCGGGGTACTCGACCAGACCTACTTTCTCCTAGCACTCGTCTCAGCAGAACAGGCTACCCATTCCGGTGAATATGGAATCGACGCCCTGAAACGAAGACTTGCCCTAAAGACTCTTGTATTCCCAGGAGGAATCGGAAGCACACATAAGGTTTTGATCTTTGGAAAGGGTGTAGGTACTCCTCTTCTTCAAGGCTGCTCGTTCAGTACACGCACTACATAAAAACTATGGCAGAGTTCGTTGAACGGGAGATCAAGTTGCGCTTCGAGACAACAGGCACTGCCCGAGAGACTGTTGAAGCCATTGGTGCCGCTAAGCATCGTCCGCGTCAGCTTCAAGACGACCGACTACTCGACTGGACAGACCGCCGTCTGTATCGAAATCGATGCACGCTGCGCATTCGAGATCAAGAAGGATTGGCGCTACTCACGTTCAAGGGACCACCGCAAGTCGGCTCGATGAAAATACGCAAAGAACTCGAAACGACAGTTGGCGATGGAAAGTTACTGTTTCTCATATTTGATCAATTAGGACTGCGTGTCTGGTTTCGTTATCAAAAGTATCGTGAGGAATATGAATACAAAAACGTTGTGATCGCCATCGACGAAACCCCTATTGGCACATTCATAGAGCTTGAAGGCGATGAGCAAGGGATCACGGAAACCGCTGATGTTATGGGTTTCACCCCTGCGGATTACGTAGTGGAGTCGTATTATGGACTTTTCACTGCGGAATGTCGCGCACGAAAGCTCTCTATCACCGACATGATCTTCGACCAAGTTCCCAGACTACGATAATGGCCGCCGCCCTTCCTCCGGCTCTCGTTTTAACCGCTGGATTTGGAACACGTTTGGCACCGTTAACAGATCTGCGAGCAAAGCCGGCTATGCCCGTTGCTGGCAAACCCTTTATTTTCAGGTTGCTCCAATGGCTTTCTGACCAAGGAGTGTCATCTGTCGTCCTAAACCTGCATCATCGTCCAGACACGATCACCCGATGCATCGGGCACGGCACAAATGTTGGTCTTGCGGTGCGTTACTCGTGGGAACCGACTATCCTTGGAACTGCTGGCGGACCTCGCCGCGCTCTTCCCCTTTTGGGCAACCGCTTCTTCGTTATCAACGGCGATACATTGACAGGGGTCGATCTGTATTCAATTACAAAAGAACACGACACACGAGGTGCCCAAGTCACATTAGCCGTCACCACTAATCCAAATCCAGAAAGATACGGAGGCGTGGTAGTGAACAATCGCGGTTACGTGCAAGGATTCGTACGACCTGGTCAACACATCCATCCGCATTTTCTAGGTGTCCAGCTTGTCGAAGCATCGGTCTTCGGCTGCGTCTCAGAAACTCTGCCAACAGCATCGATTGGAGGCATTTACGATACCCTCATAAGCGAACAATCCGACTCCGTGTATGCCCATCCAGTCTCTGCATCGTTCTACGACGTGGGTACCCCACGTGACTATCTAGCCACCTCTCTGGCGATTGCCGAAGCAGATGGATTAACCTCCTTGCCACTCGGTAAGGGGAGTACAGTCGATGTGTCGGCATCGGTAATCCGTACCGCTATCTGGGACGATGTCATCATTGAAGCCGGTTGTCGTGTGTCAGACTGCGTCATAACAGACGGCGTGCGACTCCCAAAAAACACCCACTGCGAGCGTCAGGTAATTACGGTCAGTGGAAATTGCTTATTGCCCTCAAGACGCCCTCTTGGAGATTTGTGGTTATACCCACTTGACCTATGACAGGCGTCACCATGGCCAGTCCGCTTCAGCGAGCCAAAACGTACGTGGAGCGAGTGGGGCTTGCTTCAACCACGACATCAATCATCGAGCTCCCAGGTGATGCGTCAAACCGTTGCTACATACGTGTGGAGGCTTCTGACGGTTCTTCTTATATTCTATTGATCCACCACGAACCGATCGATTCTGCAACACTTCCCTTCCTTGACGTCTCTGGCTTGCTGACCAGCATGTCAATTCCTACTCCGAAGATTCAGGATACTGCCGATGACCTTGGCATCGTGGTCTTAGATGACCTTGGCGATATCACGCTCCATTGCTTCGTTGGCACCGCAACGGATGATGAGCGAATAGCTCAATACACTGAGGCTGTTGATCTGATCGTACGTATGCAGCGCAAAGGTAAAGAAATCGTGTCGTCTGACCATACTCCCTTCACGCTGGCTTTTGACGAAGACAAGTTAATGAGTGAACTTAAGTTTTTTGTCACGCACTTTCTTGAGGAATACTCGAATGCCGATCTCGTCAGAACGGATCGCACCGGTCTTCACGAAGAATTCCGCATAGTGGTCCAAGAATTAGCCTCCGAAAGTCGTGTCCTCTGTCATCGTGATTACCACAGCCGAAACCTTATGCTGCACGATGGAAAACTCCATGTCATCGACTTCCAAGACGCACGAATGGGACCTGACACCTACGATCTGGTGTCATTGCTTCGAGATTGTTACGTCGACAACGACACCGCATTCGTGACCCGTCTAGTCGCACATTACCACAAGAAAATGGACACTTCGGTAGACTCATCGTATCTTGAACGATTCGATCTCATGTCAGTCCAGCGACACCTAAAGGCATTAGGTACGTTTGGGTATCAAATAACGGTTGCAGGGAGTACGAAATATGCAACAGCGATTCCGCGGACATTGCGTTACCTGGCCGACGTATTTCGTCGCCGATCGCGGTTTAACCGGTTACACACAATCTTGACGACCTATGTGTCTGGTCTGGACAAACCCGAGGTTGTTAATTATTGAGCCCAGCGGTGTTCATGATTAATATAGCTACAAGTAGTCCTTCTGACCATGACTATGAACAACTACATCAACGAAATCGCTAACCACGAAGGCCGTGAAGTCACCCTAAAGGGATGGCTCCAGAATCGCCGTTCGAGCGGAAAGATTCATTTTCTGACTGTCCGCGACGGCACGGGATCAATTCAGGCAGTCATGTCTAAATCGACGGTCGGTGACAAAGTGTTCCAGCAAGCCGATCACCTCGGTCAAGAAACAGCCATAACTCTTCGTGGTATGGTTCGAGCTGATGTACGTGCACCGGGTGGATTCGAGATTGATGTTGCACAACTTGACACGGTTAGTGAATCGAAAGATTACCCAATCACGCCCAAGGAACACGGAGTTGAATACCTACTTGACCGCCGCCATCTCTGGCTTCGAAGTGAACGACAGCAGGCAATCTTACGAATCCGACACGAAATAATCGATAGCACTCGCACATTTTTAAATAACCGTGGTTTCGTTTTGGTCGACACACCGATCTTGACACCCGCTGCGTGCGAAGGAACCACTACGCTCTTCTCTGTTCCCTATTTTGATGAAACGACTGCTTTTTTAACCCAAAGTGGACAACTGTATAACGAAGCTAACGCTATGGCCCTTGGGCGCGTGTACTGTTTCGGCCCAACTTTTCGTGCAGAAAAATCAAAGACGCGCCGTCATCTCAATGAGTTCTGGATGGTTGAGCCAGAAATGGCATATGCCACGTTGGATGACGTGATTAACCTTGGTGAGGAGCTTGTAGCCACGGTCGTAAAACAGGTTCTGGTCAAGCGCCAACGAGAATTGGAATGCCTAGGCCGTGATACAACAACCCTTGAACGCGTAAATGCACCCTTTCCCAGACTCTCTTACGATGAAGCCGCAGAGATTCTCAAACAGCATGGACTGCCGTTTGAATGGGGTAGTGACTTTGGAAGTCCGGATGAAACAGCCTTGGCTCAACGCTTTGAGCAACCAGTGATAATTCACCGATTTCCTAGTTCGGTCAAAGCCTTCTACATGAAACCCGACCCGGTTCGAGACGATCTTTCACTTTCAGTCGATATTCTGGCGCCGGAAGGATACGGCGAGATAATAGGTGGAGGACAACGTGTCGACGATTATGAGACCTTGTTTAAAAGGGTTAAGGCAGAAAACCTCTCTGAAGAGGTTTTCGAGTGGTACCTGGACCTTCGACGTTACGGGAGCGTTCCTCATGGAGGCTTCGGAATGGGAATTGAACGTGTCGTAGCCTGGATATGCGGACTGGAACATGTCCGTGAAGCAATCCCGTATCCAAGAATGCTGCACCGGCTGACCCCCTGATCCATCGCGTCTCACCCTGGTTATACGGACGCCCGAGGATCCATTGCGGGCCCCGTTTATCACGTGATATTATCTAGTGCTACGTCGACGAGTGTTCCTCCGATGGTGGGCGGCTGCCCACTTTTTGTTTTTGAGGGCATGACAAATGCGATTACTGACGTGGTTGATGACAATCTGCTAGGTGAGATCACGCTGATTGCCCAGCGGGTTGCGTTAAGTTACGGGCTTGAGATTTTTGACGTTCGACTACACCGGGAACCGATCGGATGGGTATTGAGAATCATCTTGGATCGCCCCAGTGATAGTCAATCTGACGGCGGTGCTACGGTGGAATCGGTCAGTATCAGCGATTGTGAGCAACTGAGCCGGGACCTCAGTGCAATCTTAGATGTTGAGGTCACGTTCTCACATGCGTATACGCTCGAAGTTTCATCGCCAGGACTAGATCGACCATTACGAAATCTCGATGATTGCCGACGTTTTGTCGGCCGTCTAGCGAAATTTGTTACCAAAGAGGCTATCGATAGTCAGTACTCACTGGTCGGACGGATCAAGGATGTGGAAGGTGAGAATATCGTGATCAAATCAGTAGATGGTATCCACAAATTCAGTTGGTCACTCATCGTTAGGGCCCGGTTGGAAGTGGAATTCTAAGAGCTTGGTCATGAACAATCCGATGCAACAAATGATTGAAGCAATCGCCAAAGAGAAGGGCATTGAACCCGACGTAATCATCACGGCGATTGAGGATGCCGTTTTGACCGCATCGCGCAAACACTTCAAGCCAAAGTCTGGTGAGTCCGAAGAGAACCTGAAAACAAAGTTTAACAAGGAAACCGGACAGGTTGACCTTTTTACTGTTCGTCAGATTGTCCAAGAAGTCACCGATCCGGCCACTCAGATCTCTTTGAAAGAGGCTCAGGATCTCTATGGTGAAGATGCCGAAGTCGACATGGACATCGAGTTTCCAAAACCGACTGACGAATTAGGAAGGATCGCAGCACAGACTGCCAAGCAGGTCATCTTCCAGAAGGTACGAGAAGCTGAGCGAGAAAATGTCTACATCGAATACAGCGAAAGAGTCGGTGAAGTAGTACCGGGAACAGTAAAACGTTTCGAGAATGGGGACATCATCGTAGAATCGGGACGAATCGAAGCGCTCCTTCCCAGGCGCGAGCAATCGCGGGCCGAGAACTACACGACTGGCGATCGAATTCGTGCTGTAATTAGAGAAGTCAACAGGAACGCCAAGGGTCCACAATTAATTTTGTCTCGTACGAGCGAGATATTACTTATTAAGTTGTTCGAACAAGAAGTCCCAGAAATCTACGATGAGACCGTCTCGGTCCGTGGGGCTGTACGAGAGGCTGGTGACCGCGCGAAAGTCGCCGTCTATTCACGCGAACGAGATGTCGATCCGGTCGGTGCCTGCGTCGGCATGAAAGGCACACGTGTTCAAGCCATCATCCGCGAATTGAGAGGAGAAAAAATTGATATCGTGGAGTGGTCTGAAGACCCGATAGCGTTTGTAACGAATGCGATTAGTCCAGCTCGAGTTCAACGTGTGACAGTTGTTGACGAAGGAGAAAGAATCATCGAAATTGTCGTCGAGGATCGTCAGTTGTCACTAGCAATTGGTAAAAAGGGCCAAAATGTGCGTCTTGCTGCCAAGTTAACCGGATGGAAGATCGACATCAAAAGCGAGGAAGAAAAGCGCCGCGAGGTCGAAGCACAATTCGACGACCTAGCTGCCGAAGAGGCTACCACCTTAAAACTACCAGGCCTTAATGAGGATCAGTTGAGGAATCTCAGTGAGGCAGGCTTCGAAACGGCTGAGCATCTTCTCGCAGCTACAACCGATCGGTTATCTGAGGTTGCCGGTATCGAGCAAGAAGCAGCCTTGCAGCTGCAGGAGATAGTTCGGGAGCAGGTTAAAGCGGCGACCGAACGTGCCACAGCTAGTGAGACTACCGAGGACTCAAATGGATCTGAACAACCCTCTAATGAAACAACGACCACCGAAGCAGTTTCAGGGGAAACTGAGGTGCACGACGAATAAACATCAAGCTGACCGTGGACGCGCAGAGGCGCTTCGCTGAAAGATTACGTTGGCTACTATCCGAATCTACAAAGTCGCAGAAGTGCTGGGCCTCCCCAGTCAGCTAGTAATCGATCTCCTCCGTCGTGACCATGGGATCGAGGTCAAGAGCGCCTCGAGTACTGTGGAAGAAGTCGTGGCTCGCCAATTTGCCAAACGAATCGCCGGTGAACGTAACATCGAGTTACCTGCCGGCCCGTTGTTCGCGGGCAATGCGCCTCGGCGCTCCAATGCTAAGCGCGGACGACTGACGAAAACGAAACAGAAGAACGACGCACCCACCAAACCTGCCAAACCAACTCTCGGACCGCCGAGGCTCGTTAAAGATGCGAAGGCAGCTAGAGTCGCAGCTCAAGCCGCTGCAGTGGAAGCTGAAACTTCTGTCCAAGAATCCGAAACAACCGCGGAACCTGAAAAACTTCAACCAGAGTCTCCTCCTAAGATCTTGGAAAAACCGGTTCGAGAGGCAGCGGCTCCAGTTCGATCGGCGGCTCCTCCTTCGGCCTCATTGCCATCAGCTATTCTCAAACCGACGGGGCGTGTAGCACCACCAACGTTACGCCTCAGAGTAGAAGAACCAAAACGGCCAACCGTTGCAACTACAGCCAGCCCTGATCAGGACGCAACCAAGGAAGGCAAGGAGACAACTCCAACACCTGGATCCCAAACTGCGACGGTCCCCCCACAAGATCGCCGACCTGCGCCTGTGAGCCAGCCACCTCTTGGTGGACCGCGACCGCTGCCCTCTCAGCCGATTCGTCCACCCTCATCTCGTCCGTTGCCCCCACGGCCAGCAGTTGGCTATCGACCGCCACCGCGGCCATATCGGCCACACGGCAAACGAAGTGAACGGCGACCAAGGCAACAGACTCCGCGTACTCCTATCCCTCCGCCACCAATCACGCGAACGATAACACTTGCTGAAGGCATGACGGTCAAAGATCTCGCCGAAAAGCTTGAGGTCAAGGCCAAAGAAGTTCTGAAGAAACTTATCGAAAAACGGCTGATGTTGACCATCAATACCACGCTCGATACCGAGACCGCGACGATGATCGCTCGAGAATTCGGTGCCGACGTCACGATGCGAACCTTCGAAGAAGAGATGGTCATTCTTGAGTCTGAGATCACCAATCCTGAAGATCTCAGCCCGCGCGCACCCGTCGTAACCGTCATGGGCCACGTCGACCACGGCAAGACAACGTTGCTCGACGCGATTCGTGAAACGCACGTCGCGGAACGGGAGGCCGGAGGCATCACACAACATATTGGTGCTTATTCGGTCGAGATCAAAAAACGCCGGATTGTTTTCCTGGACACGCCTGGCCATGAGGCCTTCACAACCATGCGGGCTCGAGGAGCCAGCGTGACTGATGTTGTTGTCTTGGTAGTAGCTGCCGACGATGGTGTCATGCCCCAAACCCAAGAAGCTATCGATCACGCGAAAGCTGGAAACGTCCCAATCTTGGTTGCTATCAACAAAATCGATAAATCAGACGCAAATCCAGACCGTGTCAAACAAGAACTCGCCGAGCGAGACCTTGCACCAGAAGACTGGGGCGGAAAGACGGTAATGGTTCCAGTCTCTGCCAAGAAACAGGAAAATCTTGATTCGCTTCTCGAGATGATTCTGCTCGTAACAGAGATGGGCGAGCACAAAGCCAATCCAAAACGTGTTGCGACGGGTGCCGTACTAGAAGCCAAAGTCGACCGGGGTAGAGGTCCTGTGGCAACGATCCTAGTACAAGATGGAACTCTCCGTGTTGGCGACAACTTTATTGCTGGCACGATTGTTGGCCGTGTTCGAGCACTCATTGATGACAGTGGAAACCAAATTAAGGAAGCTGGCCCATCTAGCCCGATCGAAGTCCTTGGTCTGACCGGAATACCACAACCCGGTGACACCTTCCAGGCCGTCGCTGATGCAGCGAAAGCCAGGCAAATCGCTCTTCTTAGACAAAACGAGGCGAAAGAAAAAGCACTCGGGAGTCGTGGTTCACGGCTGACACTGGAATCGCTTCAGCAGCAACTTGCCGAAGGTGGCGCAAAGGAACTCCCGATCATTATTAAAGCCGACGTGCAAGGCTCAGCTGAAGTCTTGGCCGAATCACTCGCTAAACTCGGGGACGACCGTGTTGGAATCCAAATCATCCACACCGGTGTGGGAGCGGTCAGTGAATCGGATGTCCTGCTAGCGTCAACTTCAAACGCCATTATCATCGGCTTCAACGTCCGGCCAGACCGAAACGCCGCTTCGGTAGCAGAACGCGAAGGAGTTGACATCCGAAAGCATTCCGTCATCTACCACGTCACTGATGAAGTGAAACAGGCCATGGCCGGATTGCTTGAACCGACAGTCAGGGAACAGCAGCTGGGTTTAGCAAATGTGCGTGAGGTTTTCAAAGTTCCTAAATTTGGTGCCGCTGCCGGATGTCTTGTGACCGATGGTCGCATTACTAGAACCGGCGATGCGCAAGCTCGCCTAGTCCGTGATGGTGTGGTGATCCACGAGGGACGAATCGGGTCACTCCGTCGCTTTAAGGATGACGTCAGTGAAGTCAAATCCGGAATTGAGTGTGGAATCGCCTTCGAAAAATATGCTGATATCAAGGCAGGGGATGTGATCGAGTCATTCACCGTCGAAAAGGTCGCTGCAACCGTCTAGTGCGTGCTTGACCCGATGCATCGGGAGGCCCTAACCTGATTGGGAAGATTCGATGACCAATCATTCCTTGGTTACGTAAAGCAAGGAGCAAAAGTCGGCCCTGATGTTTCATTCCCAGCTTATGTGGCGACTCATACAAGTAGGAACATCAGGTTTGTTAATCGCCACGCCATACTAACATCGTGCCGATCGTTGGGCTTCTGTCGCTTGAGTTTCATGTCCAAGGGGCTCGCTCGCTCAAGGACAAGCGGCAGGTCTTGCGGAGCGTGAAGGACCGTCTTCGTCGTCTGAACGTTTCGATTGCGGAAATTGATCATCAAGATCTTTGGCAACGGTGCCGACTCGCAGTTGTGACCGTCGGAACGACCGAAACAAATGTGGAAGATTCACTCGCTGGGGTTGTTGAAGAGATCGAACGCCACGACCCAGGTCTGATCATTTCGTCGGACCTTAAATGGCTCGCGTAAAAGAAATGGGGCCGGCCATCTCTAGTCACAGTCGTCCAGAACGTGTTGGTGACATCATCAGAGTTGAACTCAGCTCGCTGCTAACTCGCGATGCACGAGATCCGCATATCCAAAATGTGACGATTACCCGCGTGCAAATGACCAAGGATTTGCAATATGCGCGCGTGTACTTCACGCTACCAATAAAAAATGATGATGTCCTCAAAGCTTCGCGGGCTCTGCGACGCGCCAGACCATTTCTTAAACGAAAACTTGGAAACATAGGACTTCGGCACGTGCCAGACTTGAGGTTCCTATACGACGACTCGGTGGAACAGCAAGATCGGGTTGCGCGTCTTCTCGACGAAATTCGAACGCCAGATTCCACGGACTCAAATGACCAGCACACAGACGAAACCTGACCAACAAATGCATCACGTCCTAGATGCCATCAGGACACGACATCGTTTTGTCATTGCCTCGCATGCCCGACCTGATGGTGATGCAACCGGCTCTCAACTAGCCCTAGCTTACGCGCTACGACACCTTTCCAAAGAAGCACGAGTGGTCAGCCGGGATCCTCCCCCCCCCTATCTACAATCGTTCTCGGGAATTTCAGAAGTCGAGATCACTAGTTCCGTTGACGGAGAATACGATGCTGCAATCGTTCTAGAATGCGGTTCTTTGAATCGCACAGAGGTTGGTGGTCTCGACCGGTACTTCTTGATCAATATCGATCACCATCTAGGTAATACGATGTACGGTGCGCTCAATTGGTTTGATGAGACTGCAGCCGCTTGTGGTGAGATGATCTTTGAAATGGTTAGAGGACTCGGTGTTCCCCTTACACCTGAGATCGCCAGCCTATTGTACGTAACGATTCTGACGGACACAGGATCGTTTCGTCACTCAAATATCACGGCCCGAACATTCGAGATCTGTCGCCAGATTGCGGAAGCTGGTGTACTTCCAGCAATGGTGTCGGATCGCGTGTATCAAAGTGGTGGACTCGGAAAGCTACGTCTCACCGGAGCGCTCCTAGATCGTATGGAGCTGGTTGGAAACGGAAGGGTGGCAGTTCTACATGTTGACACACAGATTTTGCAGGAGACAGGTGGTTCGGTCAATGATATGGAGGGCTTGGTTAATATCCCTCTCGAGGCTTTAGATGTACAGGCTGTGGTGCTCTTTAAACAGCTGGATGACACCCTCCGTGTCAGTTTACGGTCAAAGGCGACCATCGATGTTCGGGCAGTGGCGACAGCGCACGGAGGAGGAGGACATCGCAACGCTTCTGGATTTTCCGTATCATTGCCTCTTGATAAAGCCCGCCGAAAGGTTATTGAAAATGTCGTGGCTGCCGTTGACGCAGGAACGCATTCATGAGAGGCGACCGCCATGGATGGAGTACTCGTAGTCGACAAACCGAAGGGTCTAACCTCTCATGATGTCGTCTCTCGAGTCCGGCGGGCACTCGGCACCAAACGAGTAGGACACGTTGGAACTCTTGATCCTATGGCGACAGGGGTGCTCCCTCTTGTCATTGGACGTGCCACGCGACTAGCGACACTGCTATCAGTCGGTCCAAAAACTTATGCGGCTGTCATTCGCCTAGGTATCGTGACCGACACTTATGATGTCACGGGCTCTGTCATGTCCAGTGCGCCCGGTAAAACAACTGGAGCCGACATCACACTCGATGCGATCAAAGCAGCCAGCCGACGTTTCGTCGGTACATTCCATCAGCAACCACCACCATTCTCAGCCAAAAAGATTCGCGGGGTTAGAGCTTACCGTCTGGCCAGACGCCGACAACCTGTGCCCCTTTCTCCGGTCGAGATTACTGTTCATGAATTCGAGATACAGTCCCTGGAACTCGACCGAGTGTACTGCCGAGTGTCCTGTTCGCCTGGATTTTATATGCGAGCCTTGGCTCACGATCTTGGACAGACACTTGGGTGTGGCGCCTGTCTTGAAAGCCTACGACGAGAACAAAGTGGTCCCTTCACACCCGACCAAGCTGTGAGCCTAACTCAACTTGGAGACCGGTCTTCGTTGACCGAACAATCACTTATCTCTATCGGTAATCTACTGCCAGAATTACCTACCGTTGTGGTCACCGAAAGTGGCTTGCAACGCGTCGTGCACGGTAACGTGATAACTCATGCTGACATCAAAATCCCTCCACTTCGGCCTAGTGTCATCGGTAACAACCCTGAGGAAGTGAATAAGGTGAAGTTATACGACCAAAACGGAACGCTGCTAGCGATTGCGGAGGCTGGCCCAGGCGAGACTTTGCATCCCCGAATCGTCTTGGTGTAAAATTCGATCTATTAATTATAGGAGAGAGAACAGTTTAACGGGGTAACAGCGGTTTGGTACACACGTGAACATCTGGTTTGCGAGGTGAATCTTTGAGCCGTACACGGGGGAATGACAGACGTGGCTTTGCTCAAAGAGCGAAAGTCGGAACTAATCGGTTCGTATCGTACCCATGATGCCGATACAGGATCACCGGAAGTGCAGGTGGCGATTCTGAGCGAGCGCATCAGTGGCTTGACTGAGCATTTTAAGATCCACGCTAAAGATCATCATTCACGCCGCGGGCTTCTGAAACTTGTCGGCCAACGTCGACGTCTCCTTGACTACCTCAAGGGCAAGAATTCCGAACGATACTTGGACTTGATCAAGCGGCTAGGTATCCGCAAATAGGCGGGAGACTGAACCCGCCTTTCCTCGCCTCATCAGGCTCCTCTCCAAAGGCTCAACCTGACAATTTGAGGGAGTAAAATTCATGAATACAGGCCAACTAAAAGTCGGCCGGGAAGAACTGACATTCGAAACGGGCAAACTAGCCAAACAAGCTGACGGCGCGGTTATAGTGCGGTATGGCGAAACGGTCGTGCTAGTGACCGCCTGTTACGCCCCGACTGCCCGTGAAGGCATAGATTTTCTACCGCTGACCGTGGATTATCGGGAAAACACCTACGCATCGGGACGCATCCCTGGTGGCTTCTTTAAACGCGAGGGAAAACCGACTGAAAAGGAAGTTCTGACGAGCCGGTTCATCGATCGACCTATCCGACCACTGTTCCCTGAAGGTTGGAGACGTGAAACTCAAGTGGTTGCTTTGGTTTTGTCGGCTGACGCAGACAATGACCCAGACGTACTCGCACTCACAGGTGCATCTGCCGCTTTGGCGGTCTCTAAAATACCCTCACAGAAAACAATTGCTGCCGTTAGGATTGGCCTCGTCGAGGAAGAGTTCATCGTTAACCCTACCTACTCCCAGCGACGTCAGAGTCGGCTCGACCTTGTTGTGGCTGGTAGCAGTGATGCAATTGTGATGGTCGAGGCCGGGGCGAAAGAAGTATCGGAAGAAGAAATGCTGAGTGCCCTACAGATGGCTCACGATGCAATTCGAGAGATCGTAACCACTATCGATGAACTGGGAGCGGCGGTTGGTAAATCTAAAATCGATGTCCCAACCCATAAGGTTGATGAAGAACTTTTCCAAGAAGTAAAAAATGCGGTTCTCGTTCCCCTCAGCGATGCCATGCGTATCCAAGACAAACTCGAAAACTACGAGCGTGTCGACAAAGTACTCGATGAACTCATCGTATCCATACCCGAGAACGAGGTAGAACGGAAAGTCGAAACCAAGCGTATCTTCACACAATTAAAAGAACAGATCCTGCGCGATGAAGTCCTTGAACGTGGTCGCCGGTTAGACGGGCGTAAATTCGATGAAATTCGTGATATCTGGTCAGAAGTCGGAGTACTACCCCGTGTTCATGGTTCCGCGGTTTTCACCAGAGGGGAAACCCAAGCCCTTGTGACAACTACCCTTGGCACATCAGCTGACCAACAGAAGATCGAGCAAGTTGACGGTGAGATTTACAAACGATTTATGTTGCACTATAACTTTCCGCCGTTTTCAGTTGGAGAGGTGAAGTTTCTACGTGGACCTGGGCGACGGGAGGTTGGTCACGGGCATCTCGCCGAGCGTAGCTTGAACCCGATGATTCCAAGCGAGGAAGATTTCCCTTATACCATGCGCGTCGTCTCGGACATCCTTGAATCTAACGGATCGTCATCGATGGCCACCGTATGCGGTGGCACGCTGTCACTTATGGATGCAGGTGTTCCCCTCAAAGCCCCGGTCGCCGGCGTCGCAATGGGTTTGATTATGGATGAGAACAGCGATCGGTACGCAATCTTGTCAGACATCGCCGGAGCTGAGGACCACTATGGAGACATGGACTTCAAGGTGGCCGGCTCTGCTAACGGAATCACCGCACTTCAAATGGATATCAAAATGGCCGGGGTTCCAACCAACATCATGCGCGAAGCTTTGGGCCAAGCAAGGGAGGGTCGTCTCGAGATCTTGAATAAGATGGAAGCGACCATCTCAGCCCCCAGAGACGCAATGTCAAACTACGCGCCGCGTATTGTAACTATCAAAATTCCTGTCGAGAAGATTCGTGATGTGATTGGCCCAGGAGGTAAAACCATTCGAAGTATTGTTGAACGGACGGGAGCCAAGATTGATGTTGAGGATGACGGTCGAATCAATGTGTCTTCAACCGACGAAGATTCAGGAAAAAAGGCTATCAGCATCATTGAGGAATTAACGGCCAGTCCAGAACTAAACAAGACATATCTCGGTAAGGTTCAGCGAATTACTGACTTCGGTGCGTTTGTGGAAATTCTTCCAGGCATTGACGGACTACTCCATGTGTCAGAAATTGCGCATTACCGTGTTGGGGATGTTCGAGACGAACTCCAAGAGGGTGACCAGGTGCTCGTTAAAGTAATAAACGTGGACCCCTCAGGGAAGGTTCGACTGAGTCGGAAGGCTCTACTTCCACCACCTACCGATTCTCCGTCTGAGAACGGCGGCCAAGAAACAAAAAAAGAAGGTACAGGTAATACCCCACAGCGGGGGTCCCGGCAGCGATCTAGCCGTAGCCGAGGAAACCGTGAGCAGGTTAAACACTAGACAGTTTTCTTGCATTTGCCGTTGCGAGCCGATCCGAAAGCGGTGGATGGGAATAGAACAACCATTCAGCTAAACGCGACGGCTGTTCTTCTGCAAGAGACTGTGTCGCTAGTCGTCGAAGTCCTGAAATGAATGCCTCGGGTTTCTTGGTGACAGCCAAAGCGTACCGGTCTGCCTGCCGTTCGTGGTGGCGAGAAATCATATTTCTTATCGGTGTTAGTATCAGTAGAACGGCGCCGCCGGCCAGCACAAGAATAGGAAACCCAACGACATCTGGTAAATTTACGAGGCCAAACGATGGACCGGCCTGATAAAAAGTCAACTGTGCTGCACCGAAAATGAGTAATGCGGCAGCGGTCTCAAAAGCCATCGTTTTCCAAACATCGTTGTGCATGAAATGCCCAATCTCATGTGCCAAGACAACCTCGATCTCATCATCGCTGTAATCGGAAAGTAGAGTATCCGTCAATAACACTCGGGACGTTGACCCAATTCCAACCAGAGCGGCATTGGGTCGTGGCGTCTCGGAACCCAATCGCAATTCCTCGATGCTCATGGCAGGCGCACCCGTTCTCCGCAGCAGTAACTCTAGACGGTTTTTCAGTTCGTTTCGGCCAAGCGGACGAAGATGATACAACCGTGGAATAGTGATGACAGGCGCAAAGTGAGTCAAGGTAATCGTCAGCACAGCAAACAATCCGCCACTAATTAGCCACCACCACATGGGCCATATCCACATCGCCGCGTACAATACAACTGATCCGAACGTCACTACCGCCACATGTACGATTGTCTTCTTTGCGTGTCCTTTTATCCAATGGGCCAATCTTCGACGCGACAAGAAAAAGCGACGTTGGAGCAGAAACTCTGAATACAGTGATAGGGGCGAAACGATGCTCTCCCCTATTACGACCACAACAAACGTATAACTAGCCACCACGACGGAGTTGCAAACCAGATCCGGCATAGCTCTCAGAAAAGCAAGGTGAGCCAATGCATCGATCCAGTCACGCGGGGTATCTGATCCTAGAACTCCAACTAAAAACATCACCCACACGCAGAGGGTGGCCAGCTCAACAAACCGCCGAAGCCGATGATAGCGGGTTGACTTGTCTTCGTTCACAAAGACGCACCCCTACCCACAATTAACGGTGTATCACTAGGCATCTAATGGATGCAGTGGAAAAACACACCGCCAATCAGTGCAACTTGACAGAAATAAGCTTTGAAACACCAGGCTCTTCCATGGTTACACCATAGAGACGGTCAGCGATTTCCATTGTCTTCCGATTATGCGTCACCAACACAAACTGTGTGTGGTCCTGCATGCCACGCAACATCTCAACGAACCGACCGATGTTGGCGTCGTCCAGCGGTGCATCAATCTCGTCGAGCAAACAGAATGGACTTGGCTTGTACTTAAAGATTGCAAACATAAGCGCCATAGCTGTGAGAGCTTTTTCGCCACCGGAGAGCAGTTGGATACTCTGCAACCGCTTACCTGGCGGCTGCGCTATGATGTCAATACCACTCTCCAAGAGATCGGACTCATCAAGCAGTAATAAACCCGCCCGTCCTCCCCCAAACAATGTTGAGAACGTTTGTTGCAGGTTTTCGTTAATCGCAACAAAAGCTTCCCTAAACCGCTCTCTTGTAGTTATATCAATTCGCTTAATTGCTTCCCCCGTCGATCGAATCGAATCAAGCAAATCCTGTCGCTGAGTCGTCAGGAAGTCGTGACGCTGCTCTAACTCATCGAACTGATCGATGGCCATCATGTTCACGGGACCGAGATGATCAATTTTTTCTCGTAATTGGACAATAAACTCCTCAGGGGTTAACTGTTGCTTTGAATCGTCCGCTAATTTGACAGTTGCTTGCTGCGTTGAAGAGTCGTCATCGATGTTCTCAACCTCCTCAGCATTAGCTACAATCGAACCTTCCTGCTCTAAACGATTAACATCGACTCGGACCTGCTCAAGGTTCATCTGAAGAGTATCTTGGCAAGACACTGACAGATTGTTATAGTCGGCTTCTACTGTCGCCTTCGATACTTCGAGACGTCCAACCTCGCTGTGCGCTTCCTCAAGATTCTGCCGAGCAACCTGAACATGTACTTCTTGTTTATCGAGTTGACGACGTAGATCGGCCGTCTGCTCATCGATATTAGAAACATCCTTGCAAAGAACATCGAATTGTTTAACCTCAGAATCGAGCTGATACTCAGACTGGCTGACCGTAGTCTGGAGCACGTCCCGCCGTTCCAAAGTCCGTTTGTTATCCTCTACGCGAGACCTCATACGTTGGTCCAGATCTGCGGCAACCTCCTCCAATCGTTTAACGTCTGCACCAAGGGCCGCACCTCGCTCCACCAAAGCTGCATGCGTCGCCTTGGCTTCCGTCACACCTTTGCTCAGATTCTCGACTGACTCTCGAGCGTCAAGCAATCGTCGCTGAGCACTCATAAAGCGATCATCAGCGGACCGTTGATCATCCTCCAGACGGGTAATGGCACTCTGAGCTTCTATTTCCTTAGCATCCAGCGCATCTCGCTCCTCAAGAGCCTTTCGGCGTTCGACCTGAACTACATCGTTTCGTTGACCAAGACGGGTGGTCTCTTCTTGACACCGTATCAACTTCAGATCAGCTTCGAGGAGCTCCTTTTCGCGAACGTGTTCTTCTATTTGTAATGTTTTAAACTCTGCTTCCACCCGCTCCGATTCTTCCGTACACCTAGTCACGTCTTCGTTAAGACGCCGCACCGCTTCTTGCGCAGTGGCCATCCGGCTGTACAGTTCTTTAACCTCGCCCTTAGCACGAAGAATCCCGTGTGTGCCAGCTCCCCGGCCCCCACCACGAACAATGGCAGCTCCACAGAACACTGTACCGTCAGGCGTCACAATTGGATCATTGCTCGTTTGTGCCGCATCGGCCGCAACATCAAAAGATGTCGAAACCCACCTACTTCGCAGGAGCCAGCGGACCGCTTCTGCAGCAGGACCTTCGACACGAATCAATTCAGAAAAAGGTGTTAACGACGAAATCGACGCAACCTGAGAATGCGTTGTATCCGTCCTGAGCTCGTCCGTGATGAGAAATCCACACCAGCCTGCACCATTTTTCTTAGCGAGTTCCATGCCCACCAGAGCATCCCGTTGGCTCTTAACAACAATATATTGGAGCCAGTCACCCAAAACAGCTTCGACTGCAAGTTCGTGCTCTCGATCCAGTTCTAAATGATCAGCAACCGACCCGAAATGGTTCACCGTGTCTTTCTGGCTAAGCACAAAACGTGCCGCATCACTATATCCTTCTCGTGCAGTAACGATTTCCTCAAGTGACGCCAACCGCGCTGATATCGACGTCAACTCATACTCGCGGAGCCGCGCTTGTTCGGCGTAACTATCGCGCTCGGTTCGAGTTGACGAAAGTTCTGTCTCACGCGCAACACGAGCCAAACGAGTGTCCTCAAGTGCTTCCCGTAAACGGCCGACTAGCGCACCAACTTCTTCCTTTTCAGCAGCGATCGTTTTTGATTGAGTGGCCACATCCGCCGCTTCGGCATCTAGCTTGACAACCTCAGACTCAACACGACCACGAGCCTCAGATGCATTGTCTACTACATGACGAAGTAGGGTTGCCGCATTAATCGCAGAAAAGACCTCGCTCCGAGACGCCTCAACATCACCCTCCATTCCTTCGATACGCGCTTGAGCTTCCCTGAACGCTAATTCTGAAGCCCGTAACCGCTCATCTGAATCTTCCCGTTCAAGCCCACACTGCCGATATATCTCAGTTTGCTCAGATAATTCAGCCTGCAACGGCACACGGCGCGCATTAAGTGCCTCTAGATCCGTTTCGCCTTCGGTAGACGTTTCTACAAGCGACGACATTTGCTGCTTGTCGAACTCAATTTTCTGTTGAAGACGTTCTACAGATAACTCATGGGTATGAGCCTCATTCCGAGCTGTCGTTACCGATCGAATCGCCTCAGCGAGCTCAACCCGACTCCGCTCATACACGTTCTCAAGACTGGCCAACTCTGCGACAGTTTTTCCTTCTTGTGCACGGCCATCATTGAGACGGAGATCCGTCAACTCTATGGCCTTCATGAGCGTCATGCTCTTTTTCGCGAAAAGCACCTTCTCCCATCGACGCAGTTCTTCGCGAAGCCGCCGATACCTACGTGCCTTCGCAGCCTGTCGTTTGAGCGCACTACGTTGCTTATCAACCTCGAACACGATGTCGTCAACCCGAGTCAGATTCTGCTGGGCGGCTTCAAGCTTAAGTTCAGCGGCTCGCCGGCGACTCTTGTATTTGGTTACTCCGGCTGCTTCCTCCAACAACTGCCGGCGTTCCATCGGTCGAGACCCAAGAATTTGTCCAATTTTTCCCTGTTCAATGACAGCGTAGGCCTTAATCCCTACGCCAGAGTCCATCAGCAAATCCTGGATGTCACGCAATCGACAAACTTGTCCATCAATCAGGTACTCGCTCTCCCCAGATCGAAACAATCGGCGGCCGACCTCTACATCCCGTGCGATACTTGGACCGCTCTCAAATTCGGTATCGTCATCTGAAATCTCAGCCCTTGCGACTTCCACTTTAGGCTCGTGAACCTTCCCAGCATTGGAAACATCCGGTGCCGCAAGTACAACAGCAGTGCCATTGCCATCGCCGCTAAGCATCGCTAACGCTGCCGTCACTTGAGAAAGCTGAAGACGCACTTCGGCTGTTGCTGTAGGCCTTCGTGCATCACTTCCCCCAAAGATCACATCTTCCATTCGTTCCCCACGAAGGCTCCTAGCACTTTGCTCGCCAAGAACCCAGGTGATCGCGTCGATCACATTACTCTTTCCACACCCATTAGGACCGACGATCGCAGTCACACCTGCATCGAAAGCCAACTCAGCTCGTTCGGGAAAACTTTTGAAGCCAGAGATTTCAATGTGATTCAAATGCATCGGACGGTTCCTATTACGTTCTCAGTACATAAAAATACCGCTCGGACAGGTCGACACCACAATCTACCTGACGAGCGGCTGGGAGCGCTCTAACGCGGTATTGTTCGTCTATCTGCAGGGGATCGCCTCGACTTATCGGTCGAGTCGGCCCTCACGCCGACTGGGCACCACAACGGTGCCGGTGGCAGTTTAGCAAGGTGTCCTAAGGTGCTGCAAGCGCGTAGTTCTCATTGAGCCCTTATCGGGTCGCGATAACCGATTGTCGGTTCGAACCATCTAGTAATAATTCGGCCTCTTGAAACAACGTCTCGGCAAGTTGCGTCTGTGGATCCGCATCAAATAGATTGCGACGGGCTTCTTCGACACTAAAAAGCGCCTCATCGATCTCGTAATGGATCATGGCTTGGATGAACTCAATATCTTCAGCAAATGCCGCATCTTCGACAGTTAGGCCACGACTACGCACATGATCCTTGAACTCCTCCAAGAGTTCAGCGTCGATCACGAAGCCCTGACCTACAACCTTTCGTCCACGACTCTCGGCCACGATGCGTGTGTCACCTTCCGCAGAAAATCGTTCTGCAAAGCTCGAAAATTCCCTCCGCGCAGCTAGAAGACGCCCTAGTCGAGATGGATCAAACCCCTCAATCGGACCAGAGACTCGGTGATCGGGTTCGATACCACCACCACTAAATACTTCTCGTCCCCCATCCGTATATTTGCGATCTGTTGGGGAGTGAACCCGAGAGTTCTGTTCACGCATCGAGTACGTGAGGTACTCATCGAATGTCCCATCCCATGGACGTTGAATCATACGCCCACTCGGCGTATAGTAACGCGCCGTCGTCAGCGCAAGGCCAGCTCCGTGGCTAACCCGATAGATCGATTGCACCAAGGCTTTGCCAAATGTCGTCTCACCGACTATCAATCCACGGTCATGGTCCTGAATCGCCCCCGCAACAATTTCGGAAGCACTAGCACTGTTCCGGTTTACAAGGACCACCAACGGGACATCGGTGAACTCACCTTGTTTTGCTGCATGGTAATCCTGGTCAGAATTATCTACTCGGCCGCGCGTGTAAACAATCAAGTCACCCTGAGGTAAAAACTGGTTGGAAACTTTAATGGCTTGGTCGAGTGGACCGCCAGGATTGTTCCGAAGGTCTAGAATCAGCTGCTCCATCCCCTCTTCTCGAAGCATCTGTAAGGCACTATTCAGATCTCGGTCACTTGTTTCTGAAAAATCACCAAGCTTCACGTACCCAACCCGATCATCCACAAGGAACGCTGCTTGAATCGTAGCAATGGTAATTTCGTCTCGTTCCACGGTCAGATCGATGAGCTCATCGTAACCGGTCCGCCGAATAGAAATATCGACGGAAGTACCCTTTGGGCCACGCAATAAGCGCACGGCATCATCGGTACTCATGTCCTTGGCATTCTGCCCGGAGATTCGAGCCACGACGTCACCCTGTCGAATACCGCTCCGATATGCGGGAGAGCCTTCAAAAAGACTCATTACGGTAATATTTCCATCTATAACATTGATCGAAATTCCCAAGCCGTAGTACCGACCTTCTTGTCGCTCTCGAAGCTGTGCATATGAACGCGGATCCATGAAATTGGAATGGGGATCCAGTGTTTGGAGCATCCCACCAATGGCTCCATAAATCAGGTTCTCCGTTTCGATCTCGTCAACATAATTAGCCTCTATAGCCGCAAGAGCTGTGGAGAACTCATCATAGTACCGGGGGATGTCTTCTTGGGTCGCCAGTACACGTCCACCAAAAAGCCCACCAAGCAGTGCAGAAAGCACGACAGCAGTTGCACTAATCGCAACAGGTGAGAAATTACGCATTAAAGGCATGCTATCAGACAAGATCCTTTCTAGCAACGACTTCTGGCTACACATACTTAGGTATCTAGCTTGACCGCCAGTTAGAGCATTTCTATAATTCCTTTGGGTATTTTTGTAGTTCCCAGGCAAGGAGTAACACCATGTTTGGTTCAATCGGGATGCCGGAACTAATGATCATTTTTGTCATTGCTTTGATCATTTTCGGTCCGCGTAAGCTCCCAGAACTTGGCCGGTCGCTAGGCCGAAGCCTTACGGAGTTTAAGCGTGCCTCGAACGAGCTACGTAATACACTTGAGGAAGAGATCAAGGTCGAGGACACACGTCCTCCGGAGCCGCAGAAAACAAAAGCCGCTGATCCGGCACAGGTCCCCGAAGGCAGCAATAGCGGCGCTTAAGCTGAAGGTGTAGATAACCCCTTCCCCACGGCCACCGCCCAAGGGTCATAGCCGCAATATAACCGTATCTCTAAGAGCTTCAGATGGAACCGGTTTCATTACCAGACCCAATTCCTGAAAAAGACCAAGACGAAAGCATTGAACCTAGCCGCATCGACGATTTCGATACGTCTGGAGGGAAGATGTCGTTCTTGGAACATCTTGATGAACTCCGCAAGCGACTACTTATCGCAGTCAGTTCTCTTCTCGTTGGTTTCCTGGTGGCGTTTGCTTTCATTTCACCGATCTTCGAGTTCATCATGCTGCCGTTACAAGAAATCTTGCCGAACGATGGGCGTCTGGTCTACACAGAACCGGCCGAGGCATTCCTGCTGTACATCAAGATAGCGGCACTAGCGGGTCTAGTTTTGGCGATTCCTGTAGTGCTGTATCAATTGTGGCGATTCATCGCTCCGGGTCTTTACGCGAAGGAGAAGCGGTTCGCAATTCCGTTTGTATTTTTTGCTTCGATTTTTTTCGTTGGCGGAGCCTTATTTGCGCATTATCTACTCTTTCCCTGGGCTTGGAGTTTTTTCGCCGGATTCACAACCGACTACATGGAGTTCTTCCCACGAATCCAACCAGCGTTTTCCCTCTACGTCAAACTTGTGCTGGCATGTGGACTGGTTTTTCAAATGCCAACGATCGTGTTCTTTCTTGCAAGGGTTGGAGCAGTGACACCCAGGTTCCTAATCACCAATACGAAGTACGCGATTCTACTTATTTTCATATTTGCCGCTATCTTGACGCCCACCGGTGACCCGGTGACCCTGACAATGATGGCCGCACCAATGATCGCCCTGTACGGGTTAAGCATTCTCATTGCCTGGATCTTCAAACGCCGTGAGTCTGACTAGTAAGACTTGGCAAAGTAAACGTCAACCTCACCTGGGCGTCCACAATGTATGCAGGCCCCCGAGACTGGCGATGACTTGAGAGGAATATTTCGGATCGTTGCTTGTGTGCTGGTCTTGATCGCTGTTTCGCAATTCACTCGACCACACCAAGGCGCAATCACAAAACCCGGGCGGCCTTCAAGCACCTCAGCGAACTCGTCCGGCGACGTCGTCGCTATCGTGTTGTCGTCGCGAAACTTGACTGCGCGCGCGAAGAGATTATTTTGGATCACAGTTAATAGCTCATCCACCCGCGACGTCAATCCTTCCATGGGCGTCGCCATTTTCTCTCGCGTGTCCCGTCGCACGAGCATCACCTGTGATTTCTCAATATCTTTGGGACCGATCTCCAATCGGAGCGGTACACCGCGCATCTCCCACTCCGCGTATTTCCACCCAGGTGTGTAAACATCTCGGTCATCGAGGGTAACACGCACACCACTTTCCTTCAGATGCTCCGCAACCTCTTGTGCCCGAGGAAGAACAGTTTCACGCCAATTTCCACGAGGGATCGGTACAATCACTACCTGGTACGGAGCGATACGGGGCGGTAAGATCAACCCACTGTCATCACCGTGGGTCATAACCACACCACCAATGAGACGCGTGGTCATCCCCCACGATGTCTGCCAAACGTGCTGGACCGACTTGTCACGAGCTTGAAACGTGATATCGAACACCTTTGAGAAGTTTTGGCCAAGCATATGAGATGTCCCAGCTTGCAGCGCACGACCATCGCCCATTAACGCCTCGATCGAATAAGTAACCTGAGCCCCGGCAAATTTTTCGCTCTCGGTTTTCCTTCCATCGAGCACGGGCATCGCCAGCTCACTCTCTGAGAAGTCCTTGTAGACTGCCAGCATCTTAAGTGCCTCGGCATCAGCCTCTTCCTTCGTTTCGTGAGCCGTGTGACCCTCCTGCCACAAAAACTCGGTAGTGCGAAGAAATAGTCTTGTCACCTTCTCCCAGCGCACCACATTGGCCCACTGATTAATCAGTAATGGAAGGTCTCTCCAAGACTGAATCCACTTGGCGTACATCGTCCCAATGATGGCTTCTGAGGTGGGTCGCACGACAAGACGTTCCTCAAGCTCCTCATCTCCGCCCTGGGTGACCCAAGCAACTTGCGGTGCGAACCCTTCGACGTGAGCGGCCTCCTTCCGAATCAGACTTTCCGGAATAAAAAGCGGAAAATAAGCGTTCACATGTCCCGTTTCCTTGAGTCGCTTATCCAACGACGCTTGCATTAATTCCCAGATAGCATAGCCATAGGGACGAATGACCATGCTTCCCTTCACAGGCGAGTAATCGGCCAGCTCTGCATGTCTGATTACGTCTGTGTACCAACGTGAAAAGTCTTCGGTCCGAGGCGTAATCTCAGTTACGAATGTGTCCTTTTTCCCCGACATCAATCTCTGTCACCCTACCTTTCGACTCGTTCATGTGACGCGTCCAGTCTATATCGTTCCGTTCTGGGAAATCGGACCTGAAATGTGCACCGCGGCTTTCTTCCCGTCTTAACGCAGCGCGAGCAATCAATTGTCCTACAGTCACAATGCTCGCAATACGAGCAGCAGTTGCAGCGTAGGGGACCGAATTAATTTCTTCTACCCAGCTGTCCAGTTTATCAAGTGCCCGAGTTAATCCCGTATCGTCGCGAAACAAGCCAACATCGCGCCACATGAGATCGCGGACAACCTCTTCCAACGAACTCTGCGAAGTCCCATCAAACGATGCCACTGTCTCAATACCGTACCGACTTGCGCTTGGCCGCTTCCTACCCGAAGCCCAATGCCGCATAGCATTACCTGCAACGGCACCAAACACCAAGCCCTCAAGAAGTGAGTTGCTAGCTAAACGGTTCGCACCGTGTACGCCGGAACAAGCCACTTCACCCGCAGCAAACAAACCAGACACGGATGTCTGCCCTTCGAGATCTACATCGACCCCCCCCATGATGTAATGAGCAGCAGGGCTAACTGGTATTCGATCACGTGCAAGGTCGAGTCCGGCACGATGGCAGACTTCACGGATTTTTGGAAACCGCTTATTAACAAACGACGGTTGTAACTCCTCCAGGGTCAAATACACGCACTCACCACTCGACTGGGCTTCTCGAGCAATAGCCCGTGCGACTCTGTCACGCGGAGCAAGGTCACCTTCAGGATCAGCCCGCCGCATAAAGCGCTCACCAGCAGCGTTAATAAGTAACGCACCTTCTCCTCTGAGGGCTTCCGATAACAGAAACCTGGGTGCGCCACTGATGTCGAGCACAGTGGGATGAAACTGAACAAATTCAAGATCCGAAACTTTGGCTCCGGCTCGATACGCGATAGCAATCCCGTCACCGGCGGCTACCGACGGATTCGTGGTTTGACTGAAAACCTGCCCGGCGCCACCAGTGGCAAGCAATGTTGCCCGGGCCACTGCACTCGTGAGCTGACCTCTTGAATCAAGAAAACGGACACCTACACAGCAATTCTCGTCGGCAATCACATCCACCACCAAAGCTTGCTCTAAGATCTGGATGTGAGAACTTTTAAGAATCTGCTTCCAGAGCACCCTACAGATCTCTTTACCTGTCGCATCCTGAGCATGAAGCACACGCCGAACCGAATGGGCCCCTTCACGTGCTAGCGCGAGCTCCCCGTTCGTATTTCGTTCGAACTCTGCCCCCCAATCGATCAACTCTTGAACATACCGCGGTCCCCGTTCCGTCAATATTCGGACCGCATCCACACGACACAAGCCGTCTCCTGCCACCAATGTGTCTGAGGCATGGATTTCTGGCGAGTCATCATCAGCGACGGCAGCGGCAATCCCTCCCTGTGCGTGGACAGTGCTACCCTGCTCCGCCTGGCCCTTAGTCAGCATCAGGATCTGCCCACGACCATCAAGCTCGATGGCGGCGCGAAGCGCCGCAATCCCGCTACCGACAATCAGAAAATCGCATTCAAGGTCTTCCACGAGCACTCCCATCTCAAGACCGGCTCCCCCTACGAAACGTTTACTGCTATCCTACATGACACTACCTGCCTCACAGACTCCCGCGATGAAGCCACCTATTCACATCGATGTCAAAACGTCGTCTCGGGCTTACCAAATACACGTTGGCAAAGGAATTGTCGACCAGCTCGACCAACTGCTTAAAGACTCTGGCGGCACTCAACAGATTTTTGCTATCTCTAGCCCTCCAATATGGAAGCTACATAGCTCCACATTTACGAATGTGCTTGGTAAAACAAAGCCCTTGCTCATGCCAGACGGTGAGCAGGCGAAGACGATGCAGACTATTGAGCGTCTTCACGAAGCCCTGATCAAAGGTAAAGCCGACCGAGGTGCGACTGTCGTCTCCATCGGTGGTGGTGTGGTCGGAGATGTGGCAGGCTTTGCTGCAGCGACCTATCTTCGGGGTGTCCGCCTAGTCCACGTACCAACAACATTACTCGCTCAAGTCGACAGTTCGATCGGCGGAAAAGTTGGTGTTAACCACGCTCTCGGCAAGAACCTTATCGGAGCCTTTCACCAGCCAATCGTAGTAGTGACCGACCCACAGTTTCTTGAGACCCTGCCTCGACGTGAGTTCCGAGCTGGTATCTATGAGGTCGTCAAATATGCTGTCATTGCTAGTCGAGAACTCTTCGAACGGGTCAACCATGATTTGTCTGCTATTTTTGATCGTAAACCTTCAGTCCTTGTCCCGATCATCGCCGAATCATGTCGAATCAAAGCAGCTATTGTCTCAAAGGACGAGCGTGAAGGCGATCTTCGTCGGACACTCAATTTTGGTCATACGGTGGGACATGCAATCGAAGCCGCAAGCCAGTATCGTCGTTTCCGACACGGGGAAGCTGTCGCTTACGGAATGTTGGCCGCTGCAAACATCGCAAAGTCACGAGGACTGTTTCCCTCAGCAGATTATTCGCTGCTCGCCGAACTAATTGCTAAATTGGGACCTCTGCCATCAGTGAACGATCTAACAATAAACCAGCTCAACAACGCAATCCGTCTGGACAAAAAGGTATTTGAGGGGCGCCTCCACATGGTACTCCCTACTAAGATGGGCAACACAATGATCGTCGATGACGTAACCGACCAAGAAATCCAAGCCGGTTTAAAGGTGATCGGAATTCACTCCTAGTCGTCCTCCCGTGGTCAGATCTGAAACCGACACCTATTTTCATCGTTGAAAGAAACTCCATCCGTGATCTTTGTCTCGTAAATCTCCCAGCGCGCTCCATGTCACATTACAACAATAAGTCTGATTTGGTTCGACTTGGAGGATTCGTAGCCACTTAAGTAAACCCAAGGTGTCGACGTCCTGCGCTAAACGGGTTTGATCGAAAAAAGTGCCAGTTCACACCGAGCTGGATGACACGGTGTTCAGTTTTGGCGCTCGGTCAATGTAGGTCGCGTTTGCCATGCTTCTATTGCAGAGTGAAGGCGACCAACTCCGCGATGTTTTCTTCATCCAACGCCGCGACGACGATGTGCTGTTGGCCGTTCGCCATATACGTGATCGGAAACCCGGTCGTTGGTCCACCTGGGAGCTGGATTTCGTGAACGATGTCTCCCGTCCGTTTGTCATAGGCACGGAGAACCGGTGCACCCCGAGCTCCCTCTCCAGAAAACAGTAGCGTTGACGTCACTAACAATCCTGACCCTTGCGTTAGGATTCCCGTCTTCGGTATATCAACACCCTGGAGGTCAGGATGTGCTTGGATATAGCCAGGCGTCTCACCGTGCGGAATCTGCCAAATGATTTCGCCCTCGTTCAGATCGATCGCAGTAATGCGCCCGTAGGGTGGTTTGATGAGAGGAAGGTCACGCACAGTCGGCACACCAGCTGCGCGAGAAATATGGTAGCGAACTCCAGTTCCTTCCGTGCCATCGATTAAACCAAACAACGACGGCCTCGTGACCGACGGGACGAACAGGATACCCGCTTCGGCATCAACTGCACCACCCGGCCAGTTGACACCACCACCCGCACTCGGAAGCACGATGGTTCCTCGATTACCATTTGGCTCTTGCAATGTCGGCGGCGTATAGATTGGCCCCAGTGTGTAGTTCTCGACAATCTGTAACGCTTCGGCTCGCAGTTCAGGAGTAAAGTCAACAAGGTCATTCTCACTCACACCCTGACGTTCAAACGCTGGCGGCTTGGTGGGAAAGGGTTGCGTGGGCGACGTCCACTCCCATGGCACATCCGATGGTGGCACAGGCCGCTCTTCGATCGGCCAAACTGGTTCACCTGTCTCTCGGTTAAGTACGTATGAAAATCCCTGCTTCGAAAGCTGCACCAAAGCCTTCACCGCAACACCGTCGACCGTGATGTCAACGAGAATAGGAGCGGTCGGGATGTCGTAGTCCCAAAGTTCGTGGTGGGTGAGTTGAAAATGCCACACCCGTTCGCCAGTCTCTGCGTCGAGAGCGATCACAGAGTTCGCAAAGAGATTGTCTCCCGGTCGATACCCGCCGTAATAATCGTTGGTCCCTGTCTCAGTCGGCACGTAGAACATGCCAAGTTCTTCGTCGACCGTCACAGGGGCCCAATGACCGACATTACCTGTGTACTTCCAGGAAGCATCAAGAAGGTCCGGCCGTTCCTGAACCCACGGGTGTGTTCCGGTCGCGACTCTCCAGAGTTCCTCGTCCGCTTTCAGCCAGGTGTCGACGCCGAATTCTCCCTCTCTTGGCACCGTATTAAACCGCCACAGCATCCTACCGGTGCGAGCGTCGTAGGCCACCACGTCGCCCGGAATATTCATCGGCCAAACCTCATTGGGATTGCGGATGTTCGGGCGATCAGCCCTTGTCGGTACGCTGCCGGTGTGAAGCGAAATCGACGCCACCAACACATTTCCAATCAACGCAGGCGGTGATGTGTTCGCCACCCGTCCCGGTTGTGTCGTTGCCGGTCGCTCTTCCCAGCGTAGGTCATCAATCATGTCAATGACGCCCGCCGTTCCGAATCCATCGACGAGGTCTCCTGTCCGCGCGTCGAGAGCGACCAACTGATAGCTCGGTGTGACCACGAAAATTCGATCATCTCCTGCCCCGTCCGTCCAATAGGTCACGCCACGCCCGGCACTACGTGCCACGGGCTCGATGATGTCGCCCCACCTGCGTTCGCTGTCGCCTGGCCGCCAGCCCCAGATAGACTCACCGGTCGAGGCATCGAGCGCGATGACGTTGCGTTGGTTCCCGATGGTTGTATACATGACCCCATCAATTACCAAGGGACTGATCTGCGTCCGGCCCGATGGCGGAGGCGTTCCCTGGTCCCGTGCGCTCCAGCGCCATGCGACTTCCAAGTCTCCGACGTTAGCGGAATGAATCTCGTCGAGCGGGGAGAAACGGGTGGCGCCCGCGTCCGCCCCGAAGACACCCCACTCTCCGTCGGTGGCGCCAGACTGAGCGGTGATATCGGCGGCTCCAAGACAGACGGCAACCGCAACCGCAGCGGCATAACGGATTGTGGGACGTCGAGTAGAGCGCGCGATGTGCATAGCTTGCCTCCGGGCTGTCAAGGACATACGGATATTTGCGGCCACGAACGACGGAATGGCATCTCAAAGGGTTTCACAATTTGGCACGGTAGGGTCAAAACTGAGAACAATCGTCGCGATAAATCACAAAAATGATACATACCACGCAACTACCTTCTGACCAACTAGAGAGGAAACAGTCGCACCAACCGCCAGAAACGAGCCGAATGGCAGTGCATATTTTCTGTCAGCGATACTGAACATCAACATCCCGATACCGATCGCTGCTCCGAGCACAGATGCCATTACCACAGCGACGAGCATCAGTTTCCAACCGAGGAAAGCCCCGATCATCGACACCATCTTGACATCCCCCATACCAAGGCCTTTTTCACCACGGACACGGTAGTACGCCTCGCGAACAGCTAAAAGCATTCCTCCGCCAATTACTGCCCCGATTAGACCATCCTGAAACCCAGGCAGCAGAAAGACGCTCAACACAAGTCCAATAACGATACCTGGCATAGTGATTACGTTCGGTAAGATCCGCTGCTGTAAATCGGTTACGAACAAGGTCACCATCGCACAGGTAAAGACAAGCTGCCCCCCCATGAGTGGCTGCCAGCCCAATTGACAATAGTGCAGCACAAACAAGGCGGGCGTGACCAACTCAACCATCGGATACACAGCAGAGATTCCTACGCCACAGGTTCGACAACGTCTCCCTAGGACAAAGTAGGCGAGCACGGGAATCGTTTCAAACCAATGAAGTAGCCGACCACACATCAGGCACTTGGAGGCCGGCCAAACAATTGATTGGCGCCGTGGTAAGCGGTAAATACAAACGTTGAGAAAGCTACCGACTGCGAACCCAACCGAGATCAGAAAGATAACGGCAACAAGATCCATAATGGGACGATTCGATTAGGTGATCATTCCACTGAGATTGATCTTGAGACACACGAGATTTGTGCTATGTCCTCGGTAGGGAACAACCCCCATGTCATAATTCAGCGATACCTCGGCACACTCAATCAGTCGACCAGTTCACTGAATGGGTGTCGCACCAGCTGGTGAGCCCGTCTGCGTTACGGGCACCTGGTTAGTAGACTCGAAGATGGTTCCACTTTGGTTAGTACCGAAAAACTTGATGCCTCCACCAGCAACGGGTGAAGCACTCACAAAATAAGTCGAAACAACAGTCCCTGTCGCGGCCCCATTGCACGAAGCTGGCGCACCTATAACCGCTGCTCCAGGTATTAGCGTGATCGTATAGCCGCTCTTAAAGGAAGGATCGGTACCGAGATCAGGACCGACGTAGCCCTCACCACCCCCAACACCAGGAGGGGTTACCAAGTTTGATAACGCAGGCGCATAGAAACCGTTTCCGCAATCGGAAGCATAAAGAGCCTGAGCGCTATTAATAACCCTTAGCGAATTGACTGCCGAAACAGCATTCCCTGCCATTCGTGCTCTAAGCAAACCTGGGACAGCAACTGCCGCGATGACCCCTATGATCGCCACGACGATGAGGAGTTCGATAAGTGTGAAACCTTTTTCTCCCTTCATTTTCTTCTCCCCACGAACAAATTGGTTGCGAACACTCGACAAATCGAACATCGGCTGATGACCAAACGGTACGCTTAAATTTCCCTTGGCGTACCAAACACTTACAAGAACATTATAGGGCGGCAACGAGACAGTAACTCTAGTGCTACAGATGGGACACCGAATCACATCTCGCTAGGCACCAACCTTTTTAACAATAGACCTGCCGGTAGAATCCCGTTCGATTCAACTTCGGTCTTATTTTCTATTATTCCAGAACGGCCAGAAGTGTGTGCTTGGTAGATTCAAAACCTCGGCCCTAGCCTATCCATTGCTTAGACGAGCTTGCATATCTTTACCAGATGACAAGTAGATCACGTGCGTTGATGTCTTCCCAACTTAACCTAAACATGCCGATCAGTCGAATTTTCGATATATATACAAATGCTCGTTTTGAACAGCAATGGAAACCTCAAAAGCCTACGCGGGCAGCAATACCCCAGCTATTTTCCATCGAATCACGACCGTGGTTAATCTGTGCGTCTAGATACATCCCTGTCATCAGCGGAAGACTCAATCCAAATGCGCCGACCACCTGAGGATTGTCACCCGCAAGGTTGACTCGGGCGCCAGCCCGCAGACCCAACCACTGAACAAACCAATGCTCAGCTCCCACAGCAAGGTTCCGTTTCGGTCCACCTATCGTATCTGACGTCGCATGAGTGAGGTCAAGATCTGTCGAAACCAGCAATCCGTCGACGAGGCGCACTCCCAATCCGACGCGAACATGACGATCGAGACGAAGAGTACTTCCATCTGGCGCATCCAAGGTGGGTTGCAAAAAATTTCTCACTACAAGTCCAACGCGAACGATATCCGTGCCAACCATTAAACCAAAATCGACATCGAATTTATTTTGGCCTCGCTCTTCCAACGTCGCAGCCCCTCGGAAAAAGTCAGCGCTTGACACTTCTAAGTTTCCTGGAGACATACCAACTGAGGCGCGCACATATCGCACACTCGTGCCAAAACTGACGTTTGGAAATACAAACTCCGAACTGGTCAACACCAGATTTTGCGTGTGTACAGACTTCAGGATAACTTCTTCTTTTTGATCTTTTGGCACAGTATCGTTTGAAACCCAAGAATCGAGGGACCGATCTCTTTTAATGAAACTTAACCGGTAATATGAAAATCCAAATTCGTTTGTCGAAAGGGAGACCATCGTGCCTGACCAATCCGTAGCTGCTCTGTAAGGAGAACGGCCAGAAGGCTCTCTGAATGAATCTGAGTGATCCACCAGAAGACTAAAGAACTGGCCACTTGAGAGTCCAGCGGGGTTCCAATAGCCTGCGGAGGCGTCGTCAGCAACTGCTACGAACGCACCAGCCATTCCCAACGCCCGTGTACCCATTGCTTCAAACGGCTGTGCCTCCACAACCGGTGTGCTGACCCAAGCAATCGACGAAAGCGAAAGAAAGAAAAATAAGCGCACTTCAGCCGACGAATACTCCGGCGGCGATCACCGTGGTCCAAAGACCCTTTTTACTACCAACTGCAGTTTGCGTAATGTTCTGAGTTCGAACGATCTGATTGGAAAGCTTCCAAACTTCTCTCTTCTCGTCCCAGCTCTTGTCAGGGTCAAAATCTAGACCGAGAGTGGTGGCCAGCATCTCAGCCGCAAGATCCTCTGCGTAATCACCGGCTGTCTTCTCATTCTCACCAAAACTGTGATGCTCCGACAGGTACCCGTAGAGCTTCCGGTCCCGTGGAATAGCCACACCAACGGTGGCAGCAATAAGACGATGTGGCTCCCGGGTGGCCGCCTCCGACATCACCACAAACGTGACTTGGCCCGAACTCAATCGTCGGCCCCCTGCTGAGCGAGATAAAATCTTACACCCGGGCGGAAAAATACTGGAAACACGGACGAGATTACATGCGGCAATTCCGGCAGAGCGAAGGGCTAGCTCAAAAGAGGTGAGCTTTTCCCGATGTTTACCGACGCCTTTAGTGAAAAAGAGTTCCTGTGGAACGAAGCCCAGCACCGATGATCACACAACTCGAAGGTTAACGTATAGGTTCACGATCGAGACGCATCGTAGTTAAACGGGTGAACACTGTCAAGAAGAAGGACGACCGGCAATGGGTTTTTTCATTCGCGACGCTCCGCACAGCGTATAGGACTTGTTCTGAGGGATTTCAAGTTGAGGCCCTTGCCCATGAGAAAATCTAGATGATTCCAACTCTTGATTTAAAATTAGTTCATACGTATGATTAAAACGATTGTTTTAATAAAAAGTTTTAGATTTTATAGCTCTTGCGGAATTCAAAGTGACTAAAGGACGAACTTCGCTAATTGTAAGTAGTCTAGTGCTCGTACTAGGAACGATTACTACAATCGCCTTGTACTACACGAGATCTGACGACCCAGAAGTTGACGTAGAAAGGGTCACACGTCGGATCTTAGAAGCAACTGTCTCCGCATCTGGCACCATCGAACCGGAGCTGTCAGTCGACATCAGCTCCAGTGTCATGGGTCGAGTAACTCGTCTTGCCGTAAACGAAGGAGACCGTGTCACAGCCACACAGTTCCTTCTTGAGATTGACCCAGAATCTCTGCTAGCCGCGGTCAACCGAGGACAGGCGTCACTAGAGGCAACTGAATCTGGCCTAGAACAAGCCCGGGTCTCCGTGGAAACAGCACGAGTGAATTTGGAGTTAGCACGTGACAACCTGAAGCGACAACAAGAACTGTGGGAGTTGAGCTTGGTGTCACGAGAGATCTACGACCAAGCACGCACAGAAGTGGAATTGCGCGAGACCGAGTTCCGTGCTCGTCAGGTTGAGGTTACTACCGCAACGCAGCGTATTCGGCAGGAACGGGCCACTCTCGACAGCGCCGAGCACGATCTTACGCAGGTAACCATAACTTCTCCCATCGATGGCATTGTTACCCGGCGGAATATCGAGGAAGGTGAGACAGTCGTAATTGGAACTATGAACAACGCCGGAACCGTATTACTAACAATTGCCGACTTCTCTATTCTGGAGGCCCACGTCGAAGTCGACGAGACCGACATTCCGTCGGTACGACTTGGACAGCCGGCCGAGATTACGATCGATGCACTGCCCGACAACACCTACTACGGAGTAGTGACTGAGATTGGGAACAGCCCTATCCAAGATGCTGGCCAGCAAGGAACGCAAGCGACGAACTTTCGGGTGGTGGTTACGCTCGATGGCAACGTACCTGGCGTACGCCCAGGATTTACGGCCACCGCAGACATTACAACGGCTACACGAACTGACGCTATCGCCGTACCTATTCAGGCAACTACGGTTCGTGAAGTCGGTTTCAATTCAGATAGTTCTCTCGGCCTAGCGAATCCATCGGGCAACAGTACTGAGTCGACCTCGTTGTGGACTTCAGGAACGGAAACGTTTTCGTCAGCAATCCAAGCACAGCCCGGCAATGAACCCAATAATGTCCTCCCGATTAGCGAAGAGATGGATGAAGTAGAGGGTGTCTTCATCATTCGCGACCGCCGGGTTTCCTTCGTGCGTGTTGACACTGGCATTGCCGGCGAACGCTACTTTGAAGTCCTGTCAGGTCTCAATTCTGGAGATTTGGTGGTGACAGGCCCGTTCGACGTTGTCCGTACGCTTCAAGATGGCGACGCGGTACAAGTCAATGAGCGTTCATCTCGTAGGTGAGATGATCGGGGTCGCGTTCAACGCGATCTGGTCAAACCGACTACGTTCATTCCTCACAATCCTTGGAAACATCGTTGCCGTGGCGTCCATCGTCACGCTGGTGTCGTTGATCGAAGGCATCAACGATGAAGTTGCCGGAGTGATCGTAACGGAAGTGGGTGCGGACACGTTCATGGTTGATCGAACGGGCCTCATAACCAGTGAGGATGAATTAGAACGCCGAAGAAGCAACCCAAGGATCACGCTGGATGACCGAGATGCAATCCGTAGTTTCAGTGAGCATGTCGATGCGGTCATGGCCCAAGGTCGAGAAGGTGGAGAGGTACGCTATCGCGACGAAGTACTCGAACAGGCAACGATTCAAGGCGTGACAAGCGAGTTCGCACGTTTTCCAACATTCACTGCGGAAAGGGGTCGACTCATGACCCCAACTGAGATCTCTCGCAATCGTAATGTCGTGTTGTTGGGCTGGTCAACCGCAGACAGATTGTTTGGCAGCACGGACCCTCTTGATCGAATCATCAACATCCAAGGCGTTCACTTTCGCGTGGTTGGCATCAGTCAACGCAAGGGCACCATGTTTGGACGTTCACAAGATGAATTCGCAGTTATTCCTCTTGGTGCGTTTCAACGCCTGTTCGGTAATCGGCGACCGCTCATCCTGATGGCACGACCGAAAGACCCTAGTGAGATGAACCGAGCCATAGATGATGCAACCATGGCCCTACGAATCGAACGGCGTCTCAGACCAAGAGAAGACAATGACTTTGGGATCTTTACGTCTGAAACCGTCCTAGGCATCTACAACCAAGCCACAAGTGGTATTTTTGCCGTGCTTATCGGCGTCGTGGGTTTAGCACTCGTCGTTGCAGGGATTGTGATCATGAACATCATGTTAATGGCAGTCTCTGAACGGACTCGTGAGATCGGTTTGCGAAAAGCACTCGGTGCGAGACGACGTGATGTACTGTGGCAGATGTTGTCAGAATCCGTAATATTATCGCTGCTCGGTGGCATCCTCGGTACCGCCGTCGGTTTACTGGCAGCCCTTGCTATCGATCAATTTGCCCCAGTACCCGCGACGGTGCATACATGGTCGGTGCTCCTCGCTATTTCAACAACTGCGTTAGTCGGTCTGTTCTTCGGAATTTATCCCGCCGCCCGGGCAGCAGCACTTGATCCAATCGAAGCCCTGGGAAGAGGTGAATGACGCCATGCGCAGCGGCCTATTTGTAGAGATCGTTCACATGGCAATCGATACCGTCCGCACCCATAAAATGCGTTCGGCCTTAACCATTCTTGGCGTGCTCATCGGAATTACATCGATTGTGGGCATGACCTCAATGGTCAGGGGTTTCGATGAATCACTCCGCGACTCTCTCAGATCAATCGGCCCAAATACAATTTTTGTCGTTCAATTCTCCGGCCTCAGTATGTCGTCAGGGGACGATTTCTTCGACCTGTTGCAACGCCCAAACCTCACGCCTGCCGATGCCAGAGCGATACGAAGACAGTCACCTTCCATTGCGAGCGTGAACCTCATCTTAGGTGAAGGAGGCCCACCCACACAGACTAGGGTCCAGTACAGGAATCGACGCACTAAATTGATCAACGTGCTGGGTTCAACTGAAAACTTCGCTTCAGTAATGGGAATCGATGTCGTGGCCGGCCGCTTCTTAACGGAAGGCGAGATTAGCCATCGGAGACGAGTAGTGGTACTTGGACAAACGCCTTATCAAGCTCTCTTCCCAATCATCGATCCAGTGGGAAAGACCGTTCGTCTTGGTAATCAGCCCTACACGGTGATAGGAGTTTTAGGTCCACGTCCTAGTCCTGGCGGACTTGGGGTAGGTCAAGACGACTTTGTCGTCATCCCCCACCCCACCTACCAAAAACAATTCGGAATACGGGCTGAGCGCGCGATGGGCGGAGAAATTGCGTCGATCCTAATTGCGGCTCTTCCATACGACGATGTTCCGCGAGACGATGCTATGCGAGACGTCGAAAGTGTCATGCGCATAAGACACGGGCTCCGGCTCGATGAGCCTAACGATTTCGATCTCCTGACGCAGGAATCCGCCATGCGGTTGTGGGACCAGATTAGTCAAGCTACGTACTTGGCTCTCGTATCGATCGCCTCGATTGCACTGCTTGTTGGTGGAATTGGGGTCATGGCAATTATGACAATCTCCGTCACAGAACGGACACGCGAGATTGGCACACGTAAGGCCCTCGGTGCACGTCGACGGGAAATCCTATGGCAATTTCTTCTCGAGGCTGTCGTGTTGACCGCCATCGGTGGCCTATTGGGAATTATTCTAGGGAGTGCATTTGGGCTTGGTGTCCACTATGCCACTGGTTTTCCGATCTCGCTTCCCTGGTGGTCATATGCCTTAGGTGTAGGATTCTCAACGTCCATTGGAATCGTATTTGGTCTTTTCCCAGCGATCCGGGCATCCGGCATGGACCCAATCGAGGCCCTACGCCACGAATAAACAACCAATCGGGCTTGAGTGACCTTTAGCGGGTCGAATACGATTGTAGGTCCGGCTACAGGAATAGCGATCCTGTCGGGCAAAGTACATGCTGATCATTGCGCTGTGAGAGGGAGGGCAACCGGCTATGAATATATACGCTGCGGAGAGTATTCGAAATGTTGCGTTGGTTGGCCACAGCGGCTCTGGGAAAACGCAACTGGCTTCCGCCGCGCTATTTGATGCGGGCATGATTAATCGACTGGGCAAAGTCGATGAAGGCAATACGGTTACTGATTTCGATGAAGAGGAAATCGCCCGAAAGCACACACTGTCGGCTAGTATGGGTTTCGCAGAGTGGAACAAGGTCAAAATTAATCTCATTGACACACCTGGCATGGCGAACTTCTTGAGTGATGCTCGGGCTGCCTTGTGGGTAACAGACGCGGCCATCGTCATCGTCGATGCGGTATCAGGCGTCGAAGTACAGACAGAGAAAGTTTGGAACATCGCACGCGAACTAAGTGTGCCATGTCTTGTTGTACTCAACCGCCTCGATCGCGAGCGGGCTAGCCTCGACCGTTCTCTTGCCTCACTCCGAGAGGCTTTCGGACGAGAAGTCCTTCCCATTCAACTTCCGATTGGAGAGGAGAAGGAATTCTCAGGAATCGTCGACTTGGTAGGCATGAAGGCCTATCGATTTTCGAGCGACACAGGAACTCCAGACGATGCTGAAATTCCAGAAGGTTTAACAGATTCAGTTGCGAGTGCTCGTGAAGCACTAATCGAAATGGTCGCCGAAGCTGACGATGAGTTGATGGAAAAATTTTTTGAAGCAGGAACGCTTTCACAGACTGAACTTGAGCAGGGTCTGCGCGGAGCAATCGGCAACCGTAGAATCTTTCCTTTAGTGTGCACGTCGGCGTTGGCCAATATCGGTATTCAGCAATTACTCGATGCCATCGTGACCTATCTACCATCTCCGGCGGACCATCCTTTGCCTGCCGTCAATCGCAAAAACGATGAAGTTACATCGTACGACAACAGCCAGGACTCGAACTCTGCCGCTTTTGTGTGGAAGACAATCGCCGACCCTTTTGCTGGCCGGATCACACTGTTTCGTGTTGCGGCTGGTTCACTAACGTCCGATCAATCGGTTTACAACCTCAGCAGGGACACGACTGAACGTTTTGGTGGGTTAGCCATCTTACAGGGAAAGACGCAAACGGCCGTCGATCAAGTCAGAGCGGGCGACCTGGGTGCTGTTACGAAACTAAAAGACACCCAGACCTCTGACACGCTTGCTCCGAAGGATAGTCCGTTTCTCTTTCCATCCATCACGTTCGCTGAACCGGTGCTCTCCTACGCAATTGAGCCAAAGAGCCGGGGGGACGAAGAAAAGATCAGCACATCGCTACAGCGACTACAGGAAGAGGATCCAACTATCCGCTACGAACGAGACCCCCGGACGAAGCAGTTATTACTATCAGGGCAGGGCCAGCTCCATATCGAGGTTACGGTGGCCAAGTTAAAGCGACGTTTTGGTGTTGAGGTGAACTTGAAGCTGCCGCGCATCCCCTATCGAGAAACGATTACAGCTTCCACCGAGGCACACGGACGACATAAGAAACAGTCGGGTGGGCATGGACAGTTTGGTGACTGCAAAATTCGCGTAGAACCACTTCCTCGTGGCAAAGATTTCGAGTTTGCAAACGAAATTTTCGGGGGCTCAATTCCTAGACAATTTATCCCGGCTGTTGAAAAAGGCATTCAGGAAGCTCGCGAGAAAGGTTTTCTTGCTGGATATCCAATGGTAGATTTTCGTGTGACACTGTTCGATGGTCAGTTCCATGCTGTCGACTCAAACGAAATGTCTTTCAAGATGGCGGGAAGGTTGGCGTTTAAGGATGCGATGGCTAGAGCCAAACCGACACTGCTAGAGCCAGTAATGGATGTTGAGGTACACGCACCAAGCGATTTCGCTGGAGATCTCATGGGTGACTTCAACGGCCGGAGAGGGAGAATCGGTGGAATGGAAACGCGCGGGGTATCAACGATTATCAAGGCACAAGTACCAATGTCTGAAATGCTGACCTACGAGCAACAACTGACCTCAGCGACAGGAGGGCGGGGCTCATATCACATGGAGTTCTCGCATTACGAGGAAGTCCCGAGCCATTTACACTCAAAAGTTATTTCGGAAGCCAAGGCGGACCGAGGTGAAGCAACGGCACAGGAAGAGGAATAAAAAACACGGCAGACTCAGCCCTAATCTTTCTTCGCCGATTTTGAGGATTCAACGCTACCACTTTGGGACGCCGGCTCCTCACCTGAACCACCGCGAATCCGTCTTGCAGCCCGTCTAAGTCTGCCACCTACGCCCTTTGATGCAGCCGCAGCAGCTACCTCGGTAGCGTCAGCCGATTCTGTTTCTGGCGAGTACTCGCTACCAACTAACTCAATTTGAGCGAGCGGAGCATCATCCCCCTGCCGCCGTCCAGATCGTAAAACACGTGTATAACCACCTGCCCGGTCAGCGAATCGAGGAGCAATCGACGTGAACAATTTACTCACTATTACTCGGTCAGATAGGTCACGCGCGACGAGCCGTCGAGCATTGAGTGCGCGAGTCGTGTCCGCCCCTTCGGCAATCCCACGCTTGGCAACTGTAATCAGACGCTCCACAAACGGACGCAGTTCCTTAGCCTTGGCCACAGTGGTACTGATTCGTTCATGGCGAAGTAAATCCTTCGCCTGATTTCGAAGAAGGGCGATCCGATGTTCGGAAAAACGCCCAAGCTTTCGGTGTGCAACTCGGTGGCGCATAATACGTTATTCTGACGGGGAAGACTCTGGGTCTACATCCGTCTCAAGACGCATACCCAAGCTCAATCCCATGTCGGTTAGAATTTCCTTTATTTCGCTAAGTGACTTACGACCAAAGTTTTTAGTGCGAAGCATGTCAGGCTCAGTCTTCTGCACCAGTTCTCGGATCGTCGTGATATTGGCATTTTTTAAACAGTTATAAGAACGAACCGACAACTCAAGTTCTTCGACACTTTTATCAAGGTATTCGTTCGCTACCTCGGGCGCAGTGTCCTGGACCGGCTCGGGTGGTGCTTCAATAGGCTCTTCGATATTAACGAAGATATTTAGGTGGTCTCGGATCAGTTTTGCACCTAGAGACACCGCGTCTCGTGCAGTGACAGATCCATCTGTCCACACGTCTACGGTTAGCTTGTCATAGTCAGTCGTCTGTCCCAGTCGCGCCGCTTCAACAAGATAATTGACCTTTTTTACCGGTGAGTGAACTGAATCGATTGGAATCCATCCAATTCCAAGGTCATCCGAGAAGTTCTGGTCGGCCGAAACATAGCCACGCCCACGATTGATTCGCAGTTCCATGTTTAGCGACCCACCGTCTGCAACCGTAGCAATGTGGACAGATGGATCTAAGATTTCCACATCCGCATCGGTCTCGATATCACCGGCCCTGACCTCTCCTGCTTTATCAATCTTGAGATGCAAGGTCTTTGCCTGATCAACATGCACGCGCAAGGGAATCTGTTTAAGATTCAGGATGATATCCGTGGCATCCTCTACCACACCCTGAATCGGTGAAAATTCGTGCAATACACCATCGACCTTGACGGCCGTAATTGCCGCGCCTTCAATCGATGACAACAACACACGACGCAACGCATTACCCACAGTTGTCCCAAAACCACGCTCAAACGGCTGAGCGTAAAAACGCCCAAACCGTTCAGTCAGGGTTTCGGGGTCATACTCCAGCCGTTTGGGTCGCTGGAAGCCTTTCCACAGCATCGACTTCTGTCCTTTCCGCACTTGTCGGTGACGATCTCATATCCTCTGTCAGTCACCAGCTCACTTCGAATACAATTCGACAATCAACTGTTCCTGTATGGGGAGATTCAGCTGATCCCGCGTCGGTGTAGCAGCCAATTGACCATTCATCTGCTCACCGTTCAGTTCCAACCACTCAGGAATACCCCGCCCCTTAACTTCCTCCATCGCATATGCAATGGTTGCGTTCTTTAAACTCGATGGCCGAACCGCAACTAGATCGCCTATTTTTATTGAAAAAGACGGCACATCGGCACGTTTACCGTTAACCGTGAAGTGACCGTGACGAACAAGCTGACGGCCCTGTGCTCGGGAAGAGGCAAAACCCAAGCGATACACCACATTATCCAATCGTCGCTCCAAAAGTTGCAGGAGAATCTCACCCGTTACGCCTTTCTGACGATCAGCTTTCTCAAAGTAGCGTCGAAACTGTCGTTCCAACACTCCGTACATGCGCTTTACCTTTTGCTTTTCACGAAGCTGTAACCCATAGCCTAAGAGTCTCGCCCTCCGCCCTTTGCCGTGTTGTCCAGGCGGAACGTTACGTCGCTCGATGGCGCACTTCTCGCCATAGCACCGCTCTCCCTTAAGAAACAGCTTCATCCCTTCCCGCCGACATAACCGGCACACCGGACCAGCGTATCGTGCCATTTTCTCTATACCCTCCGCCGTTTCGGTGGGCGACACCCGTTATGTGGAATTGGAGTCACATCCTTGATTGACTTAACGTCAAATCCAACAGATGTTTGCAGCGCCCGGATAGCAGATTCTCGCCCAGCTCCCGGACCCTTAACGCGCACGTCCACCGAACGCACACCGAATGCCCTCGCCCCCTGGCCGGCATTGATAGCGGCCTGTGTCGCCGCGAACGGTGTCCCCTTTCGAGAACCCTTGAAACCGATACCACCGGCGCTAGACCACGATAATACTTTGCCCTCCATATCAGCGATGGTGATGATGGTGTTGTTGAACGATGCTCGAATATGCACCACCCCATGATGTACGACCCGTTTCTCGCCGCGCTTCTTAAACGATTTCTTCCGCTTCTTCCTCGGCGGCGCGGAAACACTCGCGTCAACAACATCCATCTTGGCCATGAAACTCCTTTTCTCGGACTACGTCGTTTTCTTTTTCGCCACGGCACCCTTCCGTGGTCCTTTCCGTGTGCGAGCGTTCGTAATCGTCCGCTGACCTCTGACTGGAAGATTTCGACGATGACGCATCCCTCGGTAACAACCAATTTCCATCAACCGCTTGATGTTTAGAGAGATCTCCTTTCGGAGATCGCCCTCGACACCACCTTGCTCTTCGATCACTTGGCTGATCTTCCGCACCTCATCTTCCGTCAGATCCTTGACACGGGTATCAAAATCAACCCCAGCCGACTTAAGCACATTAGTCGCTCGGGCCGGACCGATTCCAAAAATATAAGTCAGCCCAACTTCAATTCGTTTCGTCCTGGGTAAATCGACGCCAACAATTCGTGCCATGCCTCTACCTCTGCCGCTGCTTATGTTTGGGATTACTGCAAAGTATCCGCACCACCCCGCGGCGACGGACAACCTTACACTTATCACAGAGCTTACGAACTGAGGTTCGAACCTTCATATCCTCTCCTGAATTCTCAACCCTGTCGCCCAGTGATCCGCCCTCGCATGCGGTTGCGAGACGACAACACCCTCTTGTTCTTCTTCACACCGCTCCATATGTGTCAACTCGCCTGAGATCGATTAACGAACTCTTGGGTCACGAAAGGAACGTTCGCCATCTCCATCGGTCGGCTCAAAACAACTGGCCCCTCTGCTGACACCGCCACAGAGTGCTCGAAATGCGCAGACAGACTTCCATCTTTCGTAACCGCGGTCCAATGGTCGTCAAGTATCTGCACTGCTGGTTTACCAACATTAACCATCGGTTCGATCGCCAGCACCATTCCTTCTTGCAAACGCGGCCCGTGACCTGGATCCCCATAATTTGGGACCTGTGGGTCTTCATGCAGCTTAGTGCCGATACCATGTCCTACAAACTCCCGGACGATAGAAAATCCGTGAGCCTCAACATGAACTTGGACAGCATGTCCAAGATCAGACACTCGTCCGCCAACTCGTACGCATTCAATAGCCCGATCCAATGCCTCTTGGGTTACCCTCAGCAACTGGTTTGCCTCATCGGAAACAACTCCCACACCCACCGTCACAGCTGAATCACCGTAGTAACCGTCACAGACAACCCCCATGTCCAGCGACACAATGTCACCCTCCACCAAAGCTCGCTTCGACGGAATTCCGTGCACAACTGCATTATTAATCGACGCACATAACGTTGCCGGATACCCAAGATATCCTTTAAACGCGGGAACCGCGCCAGCTTCTCGAATCCTCTTTTCAGCGACTACGTCCAGATCGCATGTCGTGATACCAGGGGCCACCAGTGCCCGCAATTCGCCCAAGATCTCCGCAACCAAAGCGTTTGCTAAACGCATCTTCTGAATCTCAGCTGGAGACTTACACACTATCATCACAATCTCCGTGAACTACCCAACTGACAAGCGCTCCTCACGAACCACCGCCAATACACTGTCGAGAGCAGCAACAATCGCGGTCTGAACAGTGTCTGGCGATTGATTGCCGTCAATACTTCGAAAAGTCACGCGATCTTGATAAAAGGCAACCAGGGGCTGAGTCTGTTCCTGATACACTCGGAGTCGCTCCAGAACCACTTCCTTCTGGTCATCGCTGCGTAGCACAACATCGGCACCGCAATTTGCACATATGCTAGGTGGTTCGCCATCGCTCGAACCATAGGTGGCGCCACATTGACCACAAACGCGTCGAGACGAAAGCCGTAGCACAAGGGAACTATCTGGAACGTTTAGCTCAATAATGACCAATGGATCCCCGCCAGTCAGTATCTCATCGAGTGCCACCGCTTGTGCAACGGTCCGCGGAAAGCCATCAAGAATAAAGCCTTGCTCTACGTCATCACGCCTCAAGCGTTCACGGATAATTCCCACGATTAGCTCATCACTAACAAGCTCACCCTTATCCATAATCATCTTCGCTTGGCGACCAAGTTCGCTACCCGCGTGCACTGCCTCTCGCAGAATGTCGCCCGTCGAGATCTGAGGGATCCCTCGGCTCTGCTCCAGCCGACTGGCTTGAGTACCTTTACCAGCACCCGGAGGCCCAAACATAACGAGATTCAGAGCCATGACACGTGCTCTCCTCGACGCCAGCACTTCATCCACGACGTCCTTTAATCCGAGTCTTCTTCATAAACCCGTCGTAATGACGCATGATCAGCTGAGATTCAACCTGCTGTACGGTGTCCATGGATACACCCACAATAATGAGAAGCGACGTACCCCCAAAGTAGAATGTCACACCCATTCCATCGGTAATAAACCGCGGTAACATCGTGTCTAGCTGATCTCCAATAAACGGGATGGCATCCGCACGAAAACCTGCAATTAATAAATCCGGTAAAACTGCAACCAACGCAAGATAAATTGACCCAACCATGGTAATACGAGTCAGAATCGTATCGATGTGCTCAGCCGTTCTCTTACCTGGTCTGATCCCAGGAACAAACCCTCCGTATTTGCGCATATTTTCGGCCACATCATCAGGATTGAAGATGATCGCGGTATAGAAGTACGCGAAGAAGATAATGCCGCTCATGTACAACAAGTAATACAGCGGCATGCCATTCCTAAGCTGATCTGTAATAGCTTCTCCCCAGCCACCGGCGGGAAATGCGGTGGCAATCGTTGCGGGGAACGCGATTATGGATGACGCAAAGATAACTGGAATAACGCCACCCGTGTTCACCTTTAACGGGATGTGAGTACTGGTTCCACCAGTCATACGCCTTCCAACAACACGCTTAGCGTATTGCACGGTGACTCGCCGATGGCCGCGTTCCATCCTCACTACCGCTGCCACGACCAGTAACATCATCCCCAGTAGCAACAAAACGCGAATAAGTCCCATCTGGCCGGTCCGCATTTGCTCAAGAGTCGTTAACACAGCCGACGGAAGTCCGACCACTATCCCCGCGAAGATAATCAGTGACATTCCGTTACCAATCCCACGCTCTGTGATCTGCTCCCCCAGCCACATAATGAAAGCGGTACCGGTCGTCAGTGTTAGTACGGTCATAAAACGAAAGATCCAGCCTGGCGCATAGACAAGGTTTAAGCCGCCAGCAATACCTGTCTGTCGCTCCAAAAAAATTGCGATTGCTGAGGCCTGCACAACACAGAGAAGAATCGTAGCGTAGCGCGTGTACTGAGTAATCTTTCGGCGACCCAGTTCACCTTCCTTCGAAATCCTCTCAAGATATGGCCACACAACAGTCAGTAACTGAAAAATAATCGACGCACTGATATATGGCATGATGCCCAGCGCGAAAATAGTCACCTGTGACAAATTTCCACCTGAAAACATGTCGTACAAACCAAACATGGTGCCCGCCGCCTGCTCCGCAAGAATCGCCAGTGCTTCGGTATTTACCCCAGGAGTTGGAATATGACTCCCAACGCGATATACAGCCAGTATGGCGAACGTGAAAAGCACACGTCGGCGGAGCTCTGGAATCGCGGCGACGTTCTTAATGCTCTCGATCATTTCGCCGGCCCACTCCCTACCTTTGGCGGCAACACTTCAACCTGTCCACCTGCGTCCTTAATGGCTTGAATGGCCTTGGCACTAAATCGGTGTGCCTTTACGGTCAATTTCTTCGAAATCTCGCCTCGAGCCAACACCTTAATCAAAGCTCGTGACCGACGCACGATGCGACGCTCACGGAGTCGCTCTGGTGTAACCTCAAGTCCATCATCGAATCTCTCAGATAAGGTATCTAGGTTGACGACCGCGTACTCAACCCTGAACGGATTATGAAATCCACGTTTAGGCACCCGGCGATGCAAAGGCATCTGACCGCCTTCAAAGCCACGCTTCCGCTTAAATCCAGACCGAGACTTGGCACCCTTATGTCCTCGACCAGACGTGACTCCGGTCCCAGAGCCCTCTCCTCTACCAACACGCTTTTTCTTCTTTTTGGCACCGTCCGGTGGTTGTAAATTACTGAGATCCATGACCTTTACCCAACATGCACGAGATGGCGAACCTTGTGAATCATTCCGCGAATTGACGGATTGTCAACAACTTCAACCGAATGTCCAATCCGCCGCAAACCGAGACCTCGCACCACAAGCGCCTGTCTTTTGTTATACCCAATAGGACTCCGGACAAGGGTAACTTTGACCCGCTGGGCCGTTTCGTTTCTCTGCCCCCGTTTCATGGCTCACTGACCTCTGGAGATAACGATTCCTGTGAGGTCGCCTCTTCCACCACCGTCGCCCGCGTGACCGGGAATTCGATATTGCACCCACGAAGCCGCGCAACTTCAACTGGATCCTTCAGACCAGCCAAGCCAGCGAACGTCGCGCGTACTACGTTGTGGGGATTATCCGAGCCAAGTGATTTAGTGAGTATATTGTGGATTCCTGCTGACTCAACCACAGCACGAACCGCACCGCCAGCAATAATACCAGTGCCTTCCGGAGCAGGTTTCAAAAGGACACGGCCAGCACCAAACCGCCCTATGAGCGTGTGGGGAATCGTCGTTCCCTGCAGTGGGACACGAATAAGCGCTTTCTTGGCTGATTCAATCCCCTTCTTGATAGCCGAAGGTACCTCTTTCGCCTTCCCTATGGCGAAACCCACGTGTCCCAGGCCATCCCCAACGATAACAAGCGCACTAAAACTAAGGTTCTTACCGCCTTTAACAACCTTCGTCACACGGTTAATCGATACCACCGTGTCCTTCAGGTCGAGCCTGGTCGGGTCTATTTTCGGTCGTGACTCTTTCATACCTAAAACTCCAAGCCAGCTTCACGCGCTGCTTCAGCCACGCTCCGCACACGTCCGTGATAAAGGCGACCACCGCGGTCAAAAACGACTTGTTTGAAGCCCTTTTCGAGAAGCCGTTCGGCGGCCAATTTTCCTACGATTCTAGCTCCAGCCTGGTTTCCACCTCGCTCCCCATCTTGGAACAAAGCTCTCACCTTTGGCTCATAACTCGAGGCTGATGCAAGCGTGCATCCCGACTGATCATCAATCACCTGAACAGCAATATTCGTAAGGCTTCTGGACACCGCCAAACGCGGACGGATCGGTGTCCCGTGAATCCGTTTACGCTGCCTAAGTCGGATCCTACGACGACGATCTTTCTTAGTCTTAACCCTCATCTGTTAGGCTCCGGTCTTTCCGACCTTCTTCTTGAGCACCTCACCGGTATATCGGACACCCTTCTGCTTGTATGGATCAGGCTTTCTTAACGCACGTATGTTCGCAGCTACCTGTCCGACGCTTTGGCGATCGACACCAGCGACAGTGATGTGCGTCTGCTTATCAACGGTAATCTCAATACCCTCTGGAATATCGAATACAACCGGATGCGAATACCCAAGGGAAAAGATAATCTGCGAGCCAGATAATTCTGCCCGGTAGCCGATGCCGACAATATCCAATTCTTTCGTAAAACCCTGAGAAACGCCCTTGACAGCATTAGCCACAAGGCTCCTGGCTAAACCATGGAATTTGCTCAACGATTTATCGTTAGAGCGCACAGGTTGCGCAGATAGTTCGCCCTCGCTTAGCTCAAATCTAATCCCAGGAGGCACATACTGCCTGAGTTTTCCCTTCGGCCCCTGCACCTCGACGGCGTCAGCAGCGATACTGACCTTTACACCTCCAGGAACCACTATCGGCTGCTTGCCTACGCGCGACATAACATTACCCTGTTCACCTGCTACCCCTACCAAACATTACACAAGACTTCACCGCCAACTCCGGCTTTGGCAGCGTCACGACCCGTCATAACACCCTGCGACGTGGTGAGAATGCTCGTTCCCAGACCCGCCAGAACAGGAGGAGTCTTATCCCGCGAAAAATACACTCGCCGGCCGGGACGACTGACTCGTTCTAAGCCCGACAGTACTCGCTGTCCACGAGGTCCGTATTTCAGAGATATTCGAATCATTTTCCGCGGCTGAGTACCACGGCGTGGACCCGGTACTTCGACAACCTTGAATCCCTGAACATAGCCTTCACTCTGAAGTATTCTAGTAATCTCGGTCTTAAGTCTGGACAGTGGCACATCGACACGAATCCGTCCTACAGACGTCGCGTTACGAATTCTCGACAGCATGTCAGAAATCTGATCAGCCATAGACTCTCGACCTCTCTCGTCTCACACCACCAATGAAGAAGTTAGCCCCAAGCTACCAGCTACTCTTCGTGACGCCCGCGATCTCACCCTCAAGGGCAAGCTTCCTAAAACACAGACGACACAGTGCAAACTTTCGGAGATACCCACGTGGCCGGCCACAAACCCGACACCGGTTCCGCAAGCGCACCTTAAACTTTGGTGGTTTTAATTCCTTAACCTTCTTTGCGATCGTTGACATTGATTATCTTTATCAGGCCACTACTGGACCGTGCCATCTAGTTCACCCGGAAGGGCATCCCCAACAATTGCAACAATCTCCGTCCTTCTTCATCCGTTTTAGCCGTAGTGACCACCGAAATGTTCATTCCACGCGATTGATCGACTTTCATGTAATCAATCTCCAAAAAGATCAACTGATCACGAAGGCCTAATGTGTAATTTCCTCGACCGTCGAACCCATTCGGGGAGATGCCCCGAAAGTCACGGACACGTGGAAGAGCGATTGAAATCAAGCGATCGAGAAATTCGTACATCCGATCACCACGAAGTGTCACCATTGATCCGATGGGCATCCCTTGTCTTAACTTAAATGAAGCTACTGACTTCCGAGCTCTGGTTACCACGGGACGTTGCCCCGTAATCCGTAACAACTCGTCGGTCCCAACCTCAACGAGCTTGGGATTATCAGTCGCACCACCGAGACCCATATTGACCACAACACGTTCAATCTTTGGAACGGCCATCGGACTCGTGTACCCAAATTCCTTACGAAGGGCAGACACGACTTCATCACGATAGCGTTCGTGTAATCGACTCACTTATCCACCGCTCCGTCACACTTGCGACACACGCGAACTTTCCTTCCATCCCCCAACAGCTGATGGCCGATACGCGTCGGTGCCCCACACTCCGGGCACACAATTTGTACGTTCGAAGCATGGAGAGAACCTTCCTTCTCCACGATGCCACCCTTGATATTGCGCTGCGGATTAGGCCGAGTATGGCGCTTTACCATATTCGCCCCTTCGACCACCAACCGGTTCCGTGCGGGCAATACTTGCAATACTCGCCCCCGTTTACCACGGTCTTTACCGGTCACAATGACCACGTTGTCATTCTTTCGAACAGGCGTTTGCAATCTCGACATAACACTCAGCAGCGAGAAAAATAGAAAGAACAGGAAGCTTCACAAGCTCTAGAATCAAAAAAAGCATCCCTGTTTTTCTTCAATCCTAACTCCTCCACTTATAAGACCTCTGGAGCGAGAGAAATAATCTTCATGAACTTCCGCTCACGGAGTTCACGAGCCACTGGACCAAAGACACGAGTGCCAATCGGTTCGTTCTGATCATCGACGAGCACCGCAGCATTGCGATCAAATCGGATGTAGCTTCCATCCCGCCGGCGGTGTTCCTTACGGGTCCTTACAATCACAGCCTTGACGACTTGCCCCTTCTTGACCGCTGAGGCAGGTGTTGCCTCTTTTACCGAAGCTGTGACCAAATCTCCCAACCTCGCGTAACGACCAGTGGAGCCGCCCAATGGATTAATTACCATAATTTTTCGAGCTCCGGAGTTATCAGCAACATCCAGAACCGACTGCATCTGAATCATGGCTACTTGTCCACTCTCACCGTGTTAGCTCGCTCAAGGACACGGCTAACAACGAAACGCTTCCGCCGACTTAAAGGTCTGGATTCGACCATGACGACCCGATCGCCAACCTTGGCGCTGTTCGCTTCGTCATGCGCCATAAACTTCGTTGTACGTCGCCTAATCTTTCCGTAAACCGAGTCCCTTACACGACGTTCGACACCGACAAGCACTGCCTTGTCAACTTTGTCACGAAGAACCTTACCAATCACTTCTCTTTTATTCGCCATCGCTTATAACAAGCTCCTCGATGGTTAGTCGCCTCTTTCCGTCAACGACCTTCTACATCTTTTGCGAGTTCTCTCTCGCGGAGTAACGTCTTAACCTGAGCGCGCTCATGCCTCAGCTGTCGCATCTTATTTGCCGCATCTGTCTGCCCCATAGACTTTTGGATACGCAAACGAAACACCTGATCGTCCAGATCCCCGACACGCTGCTGTAGATCCTCGTCACCCAACTCTCGCAACTCGTTGATATCGGTCATGAGCCGCTCGCCGCACCAAACCGTGTAGTGAACTTAGTATGAATTGGCAGCTTTGCCGCCGCCAGACGCATCGCTTGAGCTGCTTCTTGCGCGTTCACACCTTCCATCTCAAAAAGAATACGCCCTGGACGCACAACCGCCACCCATTCTTCAGGTGCTCCCTTTCCCTTCCCCATTCGCGTCTCCTGGGGTTTCTTCGTAATTGGTTTGTCAGGAAAGATACGCACCCAAATTTTTCCTCCGCGCTTGACAAAACGGGTCATCGCGACACGAGCGGCCTCGATCTGACGAGCTGTAATCCACGCGGGCTCAAGGGCTTTGAGTCCATAATCCCCGAATGACACAGTCGACCCACGCCATGCTTTACCGACCATACGCCCGCGATGTTGTTTCCGATACTTGACCTTCTTAGGCATCAACATGACAAATCACTCCAATGCCTAACCCCGCGCCCTTCGCGGTGTCCGATAGTCTTCTTCACGACCCGTCTGTGGGACGAGGCGTTCACCTTTGTAAAGCCACACCTTCACACCGAGAACTCCATAGGTCGTACGTGCTTCCCCGAACCCATAATCAATATCTGCACGCAACGTCTGGAGCGGCAACTGCCCATGCAAGTACCACTCAGATCGCGCAATTTCAGCACCGTTAAGTCGTCCCCCAACGCGAACTTTGATACCCCGTGCACCAAAACGAAGTGCCGACTCAACAGCCTTTCGCATCGCCCGCCGAAATGCCACCCGCTTTTCCAGTTGCAGTGCAACAGACTCACTGATTAGCTGTGCGTCGAGTTCGGGCTTTTGAATCTCTTGAATGTTTATAAATACTTCACGGCTCGTACGCTTTTGAACGTCCGTTTTTAATTTATCGACTTCTGTTCCTTTACGACCGATGATGATACCTGGACGCGACGTATGGATATCGAGCTTCAACTTGTTTGCAGCACGCTCGATTTCGATCTTCGACACACCCGCATGAGCAAACCGTTTCTTAAGCTCAGACTTGAGAACAAGATCCTCATGCAACAGCTTGGCGTAATCACGATCTGCGTACCACCGAGAACGCCATGTTTTGTTAAACCCGAGCCGAAATCCGTAGGGATGAACTTTCTGCCCCATGTTTAAACCTTTTTCTTCGTCGTCATCTTGTTAATTTCATTTCAATGGCCACGTATCTTTTTCGCCACTCTAGCCAGTTTTTTACGATACGTCAGCCTGACGCACAGCAGCCGTATCACTTTAAGAACTTCCCGACAATTCTGTCTCAACCGAACCTGCAACCTGAACACGAGCGGCCACCTCTGGCCGTTCCCTGACCGTCACCGTCAAATGTGACGTTCGCTTCTTTATTTGAAATGCCCGCCCCATCGGGGCTGCGCGAATCCTTTTAAGCGTCGGCCCTTGGTTGGCATAGCACTCGCCCACCACCAAGAGCTCAGTATCACCACTGGCACCTTCCTGTTGCTGTGCATTTGACACCGCTGATCGCAAAACCTTGGCTATGTCATGCGCCACACCTTTTCGCGTAAACCGCAAAGTCGCTAGAGCCTTATCAACACTGCTGCCTCGAATTAAATCGAGTACAAGGCCAGCCTTCTGAGCAGATGTCCGCACATATCGCGCCGTGGCTCGGCCCTCAATCATCGAGGAACTCCAGACTTCGCAACCGAGGCCACCTTTTCACCTCGACCGCTATGGCCTCGAAACATACGGGTCGGTGCAAATTCTCCAAGCTTGTGTCCCACCATATTTTCACTGACATACACCGGTAAAAATTTCTTCCCGTTGTGAATAGCGATCGTATGCCCAATCATCTCAGGAACGACTGTCGACCGACGCGACCAACTCTTAATGACCTTTTTCTCATCAGCTTGGTTAAGCGCTTCGATCTTTTCAAGGAGCGGGAGATCAACAAACGGACCTTTTTTAAGCGATCGACTCATCGGAATAGTTCCTTTTCGTTACTTCGAACGCTTGCGCTTCTTTCGTTGCAAGATAAACCGATCGGACGGTTTCCGGCGCCGGGTCTTGTACCCTTTGGCCGGTTGCCCCCACGGCGAAACGGGATGTCGTCCACCTGCTGCATGACCTTCACCGCCCCCCAATGGATGATCAACAGGGTTCATCGCATTACCACACACGTGCGGCTTCTTACCACGCCACCGATTCCGACCGGCTTTACCAATCGATACGTTTCCATGATCCACGTTACCTACTTGTCCTACTGTCGCTAGTCCTTCCGGCGTCACCAGCCGAGTCTCACCGGATGGTAATTTGACAGTTACATACTTACCCTCTTTGGCCACCACCTGCACTGATGACCCGGCGCTACGCGCGATCTGTCCCCCCTTACCGGGACGTAGCTCAACATTGTGAACAAGTGTTCCCAGCGGCATGTTCTTGAGAGGCATCGCATTACCAGGCAAGATATCTACCTTGTCACTTGCTACAACAGTGTCACCAACCTTGAGTCCGAGCGGTTGCAAAATATAACGTTTCTCACCGTCCGCATACGTCACCAGCGCAATTCTCGCCGACCGATTCGGATCGTATTCAATCGTACTAACCTTCCCTGGAACGTCACTCTTATCTCGCCTAAAATCGATAACTCGATAGGCGCGCTTATGACCACCACCGCGCCACCACATCGTGAGTTCGCCACGGTTGTTCCGGCCCCCAGATTTCTTGAGGGGCTTGGTAAGCGGCCGATGCGGCCTGTCTGTCGTGATCTCGCTAAAATCTGCAGCACTCTGAAAACGTCGGCCCGCAGACGTCGGTTTATACTTGCGAATCGCCATCGCTCGTCTTTCTTACTCTCCCTACTTACTACGCACCCTCAAAATCAGTAATCGTTTCACCTGCCCGCAACCGCACATACGCCTTTTTCCAATCCGGCCGCTGCCCAAAAAACCGTCCCTGCCGCTTTACCTTCCCGTGCGCAATAGAGGTTCTCACCTCAGAGACCTTGGCTCCCATTAGATGCTCAACGGCATGCTTTATTTCAATCTTCGTAGCCGCTTTCGCCACTTCAAAAACCACAATCTGTTTATCCTCTCTTAAAATAGAGGACTTCTCTGTAACAATCGCTCGTCGAATAACATCGATCTGCTTCACGATGCCAGCACCTTTTCAAGATGCTCAACCGCCGACCTGGTCATTACTAGCCGTGTCGACCCTGCCACATCACGCGCTGTTAACTGGTTCGAACGAACGACACGAACACGCGGTAAATTCCTTACTGAACGCTCAAGGTGCACCCCTGGATTGACATCGACGAGCACCGCGCGACCAGACACATTCAACTGAGAAAGCAATTCCACCGCCTGTTTCGTACTAGATTCTTCAAGAGACAATTGCTCAACCACCGTCACCCCACCGTCGCGAAGTTTTTGAATCAACGCGGCGCGAAGCGCACGGCGTATAACTTTCTTAGGAAGGTGATATGCGTAACTACGCGGCTGGGGGCCAAATACCGTCCCCCCAGTCCGCCAGAGTGGAGTTCTTATCTCGCCAACCCTAGCTCGGCCGGTGCCCTTCTGTCGCCACGGCTTACTTCCAGAACCTCTCACCTGTCCACGAGTCTTCGTAGCGTGCGTCCCACGTCGCTCAGTCGCATTCTGGTGAACTACGGACTCCCACACAAGTCCCAAATCGACACGTCCTGAAAAAACGTCGTCGCTTAGCTCAACTGAACCGACCTTCTTATTCTGCTCGTCAACCACGTCCAGGGTCATTAGCGTCCCTTTTTCTTCTTCGCGTCTTCCTTCACCGGTGCAACAGTTTCTCGCCTAGGTGCCACAGCGGGACGAATCACGACGTATCCACCTGGAGCTCCCGGCACGGCACCTCGAACAACCAACTGATGATTCTCAATGTCGACTTGGAGCACACGGAGATTTCGCACAGTCACTCGATCTGCCCCCATACGTCCAGGCCCACGCATCCCTTTCATGACGCGCGACGGGTAAGAAGATTGACCAATCGACCCTGGGGCGCGATGAAACATCGAGCCATGAGTCGCGCGACCGCCGCCAAATCCGTGACGCTTCACAACGCCTTGAAATCCACGGCCACGACTCTCACCAACAACATCTACTTGATCGCCAGCTGTGAAAAGCGATACGAGGATTTGCTCGCCTTCTTTGAGCGTTTCCTCACTACCATCGACGTCAACCTCCCGTCTCACACGAGTCGGTGGCACGTTTATTCGGCGATACTGGCCTTCAAGCGGCTTAGAGACTCGTGCAGGCTTTGATTCAACCAAACCGATCTGCACAGCTTCATACCCGTCTCGAGCGAGAGTCTTCCTATGCACAACAATACACGGACCAGCTTTAAGGACAGTCGCCGGAGACACGACGCCGTCTTCATTGAACACCTGCGTCATCCCGATTTTTTGTCCAATAATTCCAGTCGCCATAATGCTCTGGTCCAACCTCTCAGCCGTACGCGTTTACTTATGTTCCTTTCCAAACGCTTTGATTTCGACATCGACTCCTGCTGGTAGATCAAGCTTCATCAACGCGTCTACCGTTTGCGACGTTGGCTCGAAGATGTCGATCAACCGCTTATGAGTCCGAATCTCAAACTGTTCGCGAGATTTCTTATCAACATGGGGCGATCTCAACACAGTCCACTTATTAATATCGGTCGGCAGTGGAATAGGACCCGCCAGTCTCGCACCGGTGCGACGAGCGGTGTCGACAATTTCTGTTGTCGACTGGTCCAGTACTCGATGATCGTACGCCTTTAGGCGAATACGAATCTTGTCACTGAACGTCGCCATCTAATCTCTCCTCTGCAGCACGAAGCGGTCTCGTCTTCAGCCGTCTATTCTAGAATGTCGGTGATGGTACCCGACCCCACAGTCCGGCCGCCTTCCCGAATCGCGAACCGCAACCCCTTCTCCAAGGCCACTGGCGTGATTAACTCCACGCTGACCGTTACGTTGTCACCCGGCATCACCATCTCCACGCCATCCGGCAACGTTGCCACTCCCGTCACGTCCGTTGTCCGCAGGTAAAACTGCGGACGATACCCATTGAAGAACGGGGTGTGACGCCCCCCTTCGTCCTTCCCTAGCACATACACTTCACCCTTAAACTTCGTGTGCGGGGTAATTGACGCCGGATGCGCTAAAACCTGACCGCGTTCCACGTCGTCTTTCTCAGTCCCTCGCAACAACACCCCAATATTGTCGCCCGCCACCCCTTCATCAAGTAGCTTCCGGAACATCTCCACACCCGTCACTATCTTCTTCTGTGTCGGCGTAAAGCCCACGATCTCAATTTCCTCGCTCACTAATACCTTGCCGCGCTCTACTCTACCCGTCACTACTGTCCCACGGCCTGAGATCGAAAAAACATCTTCAATCGGCATTAGAAATGGCTTGTCGATGTCCCGCACGGGCATTGGCACATACTCATCCACTGCTGCCATCAGCTCCAGGACTGACTGACCTGCCCCTTCTTCCCCTTCTAATGCCTTGAGCGCTGACCCCTTAACCACTGGAATCTCATCCCCAGGAAACTCATACGAACTCAGCAGCTCTCGCACTTCTAATTCCACCAACTCTAACAACTCTGGATCATCTACCGCATCCACCTTATTGAGAAACACTACTAGTGAAGGCACTCCCACCTGCCGTGCCAACAAAATATGCTCGCGCGTCTGAGGCATCGGCCCGTCCGTCGCCGCCACCACCAAAATTGCTCCATCCATCTGCGCCGCGCCCGTAATCATGTTCTTGATGTAATCCGCATGCCCCGGACAATCTACGTGCGCGTAATGCCGATTCTCTGTCTGGTACTCTACATGCGCAGTCGCGATCGTAATACCCCGTTCCCGTTCCTCTGGCGCGTTATCAATTGAGTCGAAACTACGCACTTCATTCTTCGCATCATTCTTTGACAACACGGCCGTGATCGCAGCCGTTAACGTCGTCTTCCCATGATCAATATGACCAATCGTCCCAATATTGACGTGCGGTTTTGACCGATCAAATTTCTCTTTCGCCATCACTCACGCCCCTCACCTTCCTTGAATACGCGCAACAACCTCATCACTTACCTGCTGAGGTACCTGCTCGTATCGCTCAAAGTGCATTGAGAACGTTGCCCGCCCCTGTGTCCGAGACCTAAGATCCGTGGCATACCCAAACATCTCGGATAGCGGAACTCGTGCCTTGACGATCTGCGTGCCGCCATGCGCTTCCATCGACCGAACCCTACCGCGCCGGGAATTAAGGTCTCCAATAATGTCGCCCATATACTCTTCGGGCACCACTACTTCCAGACGCATCGTGGGTTCAAGCAAGACCGCACCAGCTTTTCTAGCGGCTTCCCTGAACGCCATCGAACCAGCCATCTTGAACGCCATCTCCGACGAGTCAACATCGTGATACGACCCGTCGTATAACGAAACGCTCACGTCTTCAAGTGGATAGCCGGCCAAGATACCGGTCGTCATGGCATCTTGAATGCCCTGCTGGACAGGCTTGATGTACTCACGAGGGATCGCACCACCCTTGATATCATTGACGAACTCAAAGCCGTGCCCAGGCTGAGCTGGAACCACCCGAATCTTCACGTGGCCGTACTGACCACGCCCACCCGACTGCTTCACATAGCGACCCTCACTCTCAGCCGGATGGGTCAATGTCTCTCGATACGCTACTTCCGGACGACCAACGGACGCTGCTACACCAAACTCTCGCTGCAACCGATCAACGATGATCTCCAAATGAAGCTCGCCCATCCCAGAAATCACAACCTGACCAGTCTGGTCGTCCGTCTGAACCCGAAAGGTAGGATCTTCAACAGTCAACTTAGCCAGTCCAACGCCAAGTTTTTCCTGGTCAGACTCAGTCTTTGGCTCAATCGCGAGGGACACGACTGGGCTAGGAAATTCCATCGATTCGAGCACGACCGGATGCTGCTGATCACAGATCGTGTCTCCCGTACTAACGCTCTTGAGGCCAACCGCCGCAGCGATATCACCAGCATAAACCTGCTTGATTTCCTCGCGTTTGTTTGCATGCATCTTCAGGAGACGACCGATCCGTTCAGTCCGCCCTCGTGCAGGGTTATAAACGGATGCTCCTGATTTCATCACCCCCGAGTAGACACGGATAAACGTTAATTGTCCGACGAACGGATCCGTCATGATCTTAAATGCAAGCGCAGAAAACGGCGCATCATCATCGGCAGGCCGCTCAACTACAAACTCCTCTGACTTTCTTGGGTCAAGACCGGTAATTGATGGCACGTCATCAGGCGAGGGCAGATAATCCACCACAGCATCGAGCAATGGCTGCACACCCTTATTCTTGAATGCCGAGCCACACAGAACCGGGACAAACGGGGGCTCATCGCTGCGAACGGACTCAACCACCCGGCGTCTGAGCGCCGCCTGGATCTCAACATCTTCAATCGGTTCACCATGAAGATATTTCGCCAGAATATCGTCGCTCGCTTCGCTTGCCTTCTCAATTAACACTTCTCGAAGCGCCGTCGCCTCAGCGAGATACTCGTCAGGAATCTCTTCAACGACTGACTCCGCGCCAAGTGTCTCGTCCTTGTACCGAATGGCTTTCATACGTACAAGGTCGACGACACCGCTAAATTTGTCTTCGGCTCCAATCGGCATCTGGATCGCTACTGGGTTCGCCTGCAACTTGGTTTGAATCTGTTTGACGGTGCCCGAAAAATCAGCCCCCACGCGATCCATCTTATTGACGAAGCAAATCCGTGGCACACCATACTTGTCAGCCTGACGCCACACCGTCTCGGATTGAGGCTCAACGCCTCCGACAGCATCGAAAACAGCCACAGCTCCATCCAAAACTCGAAGCGATCGCTCAACTTCCGCAGTGAAATCAACGTGACCCGGAGTATCTATGATGTTAATCCGATGGTCACGCCAGAAACACATCGTCGCAGCCGACGTAATGGTGATCCCGCGCTCTTGCTCTTGCTCCATCCAATCCATGACAGCAGTGCCATCGTGAACCTCACCCAACTTGTAGGTAATCCCGGTGTAATAGAGGATGCGCTCAGTCGTCGTAGTCTTTCCCGCATCAATGTGAGCCATGATGCCGATGTTCCTAGTTTGACCTAGCGGAACTTGCCTGGGCATGATGTCTAACTTCCGCGCACGAACATCACTCTCGGCGGAATCTCTCCTCTTCAGTTCAACAACAGTCACAGTGCATCACCTACCATCGATAATGAGCAAAAGCTTTGTTGGCTTCAGCCATGCGGTGCGTGTCTTCACGTTTTTTCACGGAACCCCCACGAAGATTAGATGCGTCAATCAACTCGTTTGCTAACTTCGTGCGCATAGTTTTGCCGTCACCACGGCTCCGTGCCGATGATGTCAGCCACCGAATACTCAGTGAAAGACGGCGATTCTGACTCACCTCAATCGGCACTTGGTAATTCGAGCCGCCAACACGACGAGATTTCACTTCCAAACTTGGTTTCGTGTTATCGATTGCCTTTTTAAACACCTTCAGAGGGTCATCTCCCGTCCGGTCCTTAATAATTTCCAAGCTGCCATACACGATGCCTTCAGCGACGCTTCGCTTCCCGCCCTGCATAATCATTCGGACGAACTTCGTTACCAGAGTGCTACTGTAAATAGGGTCAGGCGGAACTTCTCGTTTTGGAACTTCTCGTCGCCGCGGCATCCCTAACTCCTTACGCTTTTGGCCTCTTGGCGCCGTATTTCGACCGTGACTGTTTCCGTCCTTGTACTCCGACAGCGTCAAGCGTGCCTCTTACCACGTGGTATCGAACACCCGGAAGATCTTTTACGCGTCCACCCCTAATTAGCACGAGCGAGTGTTCCTGAAGGTTATGCCCTTCCCCAGGTATATAGCTCGTGACTTCAATACCGTTAGTCAACCGAACACGCGCTACTTTTCGCAATGCCGAGTTCGGTTTCTTAGGTGTTTGCGTGAAGACCCGCACACAGACTCCTCGCTTCTGCGGACATTGCTGCAACGCAGGGCTCTTCGTTTTGTTATGCGAAGGGACACGTCCCTTTCGAACGAGCTGGCTAATCGTCGGCACGACGACTCCTTAACCTCGGTTACGTGCGACGCGACCGAGAGTCTGACGTCACGGTTAAAAGTTTGGCCCAGGCCTAAAAGCCGTCGATTACATCGCGGCTTGGCACCTGTGGCCGGTTAACCCTATTTCTGTATGCTCGTCGAGTAGGCGACCCTCTAAGGAGGATCGGGGTCTTACCGGACAGGTAGAAGTTAGATAGGGTGTCCTAACTTCTACAAAACCTTACGACAATATCATATAAACTCAACCCTAGCAACGCGTTCCGATTATTCAGCCGGCCTAGTCTTACTCAATACATCAAGCGGATTCGTCGAACTCCCTCGGCTTCCGGGTTCTTCTGAACCGAGGAAGTAGTCCATTTCCCGCTCGAGCTCAAGTTCTTCAGCAGACAGTGCTGGTGGCGGCGGTGGCTCATCCGGTTCAATATTCACCCGCTGGTAGAATTCAAACCCCGTTCCGGCAGGTATCAGCCGCCCCATCGTCACGTTCTCTTTTAGACCGCGCAAATGGTCAACGCGACCTGAAATTGCCGCCTCAGTGAGCACGCGCGTGGTTTCTTGAAACGATGCAGCCGATATGAAGGACTCGGTTGAGAGCGAGGCCTTCGTAATGCCAAGTAGCATCGGCCGACCAGTCGCCGGACGGCCTGCCTCATTAATAATCCTCTCATTTTCATTAAGAAAGCGCACTTTGTCCACCTGCTCATCGACAAGAAACTCAGTATCCCCGACATCCTCAACTCTGACCCACCGCATCATCTGGCGCACAATAACTTCTATGTGCTTGTCGTTTATGTTGACTCCCTGGAGACGATAGACCTCTTGAATCTCATTCACCAAATAGCCTTGTAATGCCTTCTCTCCCAAGACACTGAGAATGTCGTGAGGATTACTGGGACCATCCATCAATGGCTCTCCGGCCTGGACTCGATCTCCTTCCTGCACGTTGATATGCACCCCTCGTGGCAGCGAGTACTCGCGGGGTTCCGCGCCGGTTTCATCCGGCACGATCAGAATCTTGCGAAGTCCCTTTACGATACCCCCGTGTTTAACTTCCCCGTCAATCTCACTAATCACCGCTGTCTCACGCGGTTTCCGTGCCTCGAAAAGCTCTACAACTCGTGGCAAACCGCCAGTGATGTCTTTAGTTTTAGTCGTTTCGCGGGGAATCTTAGCCAGCACTTCCCCCGGATTAACGGCGTCACCCTCGGCAACCATCAGATGCGCATGCGATGGCATGTGATATTTCCTACGGAGTTTGCCATCCTTGCCGCGAATTTCAACCGTCGGCTGCTTCTTTTCATCGGGCGAGTCGACGATGATAAGTCGCATCAAACCGGTTACGTTATCGACCTCTTCATGAACCGTCATCCCCTCAATAATGTCCTTGAAACGCACCGTGCCGCTCTGCTCAGTTAAGATCGAAAACGTATACGGATCCCACTCTACTAAGCTCTCTCCCGGCTCGACCGCCTGTCCATCCGCGACTCGCAAATGCGCTCCGTAGACCACTGCATAGCGCTCACGATCACGTCCCTTCGCATCCTGCACGATCAACGACCCTGTGCGGTTCATGACGACCAAGGATCCATCCTTCTTTTTTACAACTTGAATTCCCTGAAACTTGACCGTGCCGGCATGCTTGCTTTCAAGTGTCGACTGCTCGGAAACACGAGATGCCGTCCCACCGATGTGAAACGTTCGCATTGTCAGTTGAGTCCCAGGTTCCCCAATCGATTGCGCAGCAATAACACCTACGGCGAGCCCCAACTCAACCAATCTGCCAGATGCCAAGTCACGGCCGTAACATCTCGCGCAAACACCCCGGCGGGAGGCACAGGTGAGCACCGATCGGATCTTTACCCTCTCGATGCCGGCCTCCTGAATCTGGGATGCCAGCTCTTCGTCAACCTCTTCGTTTGCCGACGCGATTTTCTCGTCCGTGAATGGATCGCGCACGTCTTCAAGCGTAACGCGACCCATTATCCGATCACGCAAAGGTTCGATGATCTCCCCGCTTTCAACAATGGCCCGAGAGTCAATCCCATCTAAAGTGCCACAATCGATTTCCGAGATAATCACGTCCTGCGCGACATCAACGAGCCGACGTGTCAAATATCCTGAATCAGCCGTCTTTAGCGCAGTATCTGCCAAACCTTTTCTGGCTCCGTGGGTCGAAATGAAGTATTGCAACACCGTGAGACCTTCACGAAAGTTCGAAGTGATCGGAGTCTCAATGATCTCGCCAGACGGCTTCGCCATTAGCCCTCGCATACCTGCCAACTGACGGATTTGCTGCTTACTCCCTCTAGCGCCAGAATCTGCCATGATAAAGACAGGGTTGAATTCTCGGCCAGAGTCATCAAGCGTTGCCATTTCGCTGAACATCTCGTCCGCGATCTTCTCTGTTGCCTCTGACCAAATAGCAATCACCTTGTTCTTCCGTTCACCGTTAGTGATTGCCCCATCTAAATACTGCTTCTCAACCTTAAGGACTTCATCGCTTGAGTTTTGAACTATGGCAGCCTTTTCCTTAGGAATTACCAAATCATCAATACCGATCGAGATACCTGACTTCGTGGCATAGAGGAAGCCAAGGTCTTTCAGTCCATCAAGCATAGCCACCGTCCGTTTAAGGCCGTGACGAAGGTAGCAATATTGAACCAACTGCTGTTGCCCTTTTTTCTTGAGCAACCCGTTCACAAACGGCAGATCCTCAGGTAAGGTGTTATTTAAAACCACCCGTCCCACGGTCGTGTTGATGATCTTGCGATTCAATATTTCAACATTAGTGTGCAGAATGTCTTGATCGTCACGGACTACGGTAAGGTCCATAAACTCTCCGCTGAGCCGCAATCTGATCGGCGTAAGAGTCTCTACGTCACCTGAGTCAAGTGCCAACATCACATCTTCCGCACTGCTAAATACTCGTCCCTCACCCTTTGCCCCAGGTTTGCTTTTCGTTAAGTAGTAGCATCCAAGCACTATGTCTTGGGACGGTACAGCAATCGGTGCGCCATTAGAGGGTGACATGATGTTATTCGAGGACATCATCAATACCGACGCCTCAATCTGAGCCTCAGGAGCAAGAGGTACGTGCACCGCCATCTGGTCACCGTCAAAATCAGCGTTGAACGCCGTGCAGACCAACGGGTGAATACGAATCGCCTTCCCTTCCACCAAAACAGGCTCAAACGCCTGAATGCCAAGTCGATGCAGAGTAGGCGCGCGATTTAACAACACAGGATGTTCGCGAATTACTTCTTCGAGAATGTCCCACACCTCAGGTTCGTGCTGTTCAACCATTTCTTTCGCCTGCTTGATGGTCGTCACTAGGCCACGGTCTTCCAGCTTGTTGTAGATGAACGGCTTAAACAACTCGAGTGCCATCTTCTTAGGCAAACCACACTGATGCAGCTTGAGCTCTGGCCCAACGACAATCACCGATCGGCCAGAGTAATCGACGCGTTTGCCAAGCAGGTTCTGTCGAAAGCGACCTTGCTTCCCCTTAAGGGTGTCCGAAAGTGATTTAAGAGGCCGATTATTCGCTCCTCGAAGCACACGTCCACGACGACCGTTGTCGAACAACGCGTCGACTGCTTCTTGAAGCATCCGCTTCTCGTTACGAATAATCACATCGGGTGCCTTCAACTCAATAAGCTTCTTGAGTCGGTTATTACGGTTTATCACCCGGCGATACAAATCGTTGAGATCCGACGTCGCGAATCGTCCGCCGTCAAGCGGTACTAACGGGCGCAACTCTGGCGGAATCACCGGAATCACGTCAAGAATCATCCACTCCGGTCGATTTGTCGAACGACGAAACGAATCCACCACCTTCAATCGCTTCGCAAATTTCAAAGTTTTTTGCGCTGAGGTCTCGGTGCGCATCTTGGCACGCAACTCCACCGCAAGCTCCTCGATGTCGACACGCTTGAGTAACTCCTTGATCGCCTCGGCACCCATACGAGCCCGAAACTTCATCCCGTACTCCACGCGAGCCTTGCGATACTGCTCCTCTGTCAGCAATTGGTTAGGCTTAAACTCTCCGTCGCCAGGAGAAATCACTACATACGCTTCGAAATACAGGATTCGCTCCAGATCCCGGAGGGAGATGTCTAAAAGGTGACCGATCCGGCTGGGAAGTCCTTTAAAAAACCAAACGTGACTCACCGGCGTCGACAAGGGAATATGGCCCATACGCTCACGCCGGACCTTTGCTTGGGTCACCTCTACCCCACACTTGTCGCAGATAACACCACGATGCTTCATCCGCTTGTACTTACCGCACAAACACTCCCAGTCAGTGATAGGGCCAAAAATCTTGGCACAAAATAACCCATCACGTTCTGGCTTAAAGGTTCGGTAATTGATCGTCTCCGGCTTGGTTACTTCGCCGTGGGACCAGGAGAGGATCTTCTCCGGGGAGGCCAAGCTGATTCGAATCGCATCGAAATCAACGGTCAATGAGCCCCGGTCTGCGTAGCTTGGTCGCATGGAGTCCCTCGTCTCAAAAGTCAAAATTATGTCGTTTCTGGAAAAGCATCTTCGAGGACCGGCTCCGCGTCCTCTTCCGGAGTGGGGGCTTGAACCGCCCGCCTCGTCTTAATCAGGTCGACATCCAGACAAAGTGCCTGCAACTCGCGAATAAGGACATTGAACGACTCCGGCAAGCCCGGTGTAAACGATGCATCGCCTTTAACAATGGCTTCGTAGACTTTCGCACGACCCGTGACGTCGTCTGATTTCGCGGTAAGCAGCTCCTGCAGAATATGCGCAGCACCATACGCTTCCAAGGCCCAGACTTCCATCTCGCCAAATCTTTGACCTCCAAACTGCGCTTTTCCGCCCAATGGCTGCTGGGTAATGAGGGAGTAAGGCCCAATCGACCGCGCGTGCAACTTGTCGTCGACGAGGTGTGACAGTTTCAGCATGTAAATGTATCCGACCGTAACCTGTTGCTCGAACGGTTCACCAGTCATGCCGTCATACAATGTCGTCTTCCCGCTCTTAGGTAAACCGGCCTTCTCAAGCCAATGTTTGATTTCGGGTTCTTTTGCCCCGTCAAAAACGGGAGTCGCGAAGTAAAGACCTAGCGCTTGCGCGGCCCATCCCAGATGGGTCTCGAGGATCTGTCCCACATTCATCCTCGACGGCACTCCTAGTGGGTTGAGCACGATCTCGACAGGTGTTCCATCCGGAAGACGCGGCATATCCTCCTCTGGAAGGACCCGCGCTATAACGCCCTTGTTGCCATGCCGACCAGCCATCTTGTCGCCAACAGACAACTTCCGCTTCATCGCAACAAAGACCTTGACTAGTTTGATCACACCGGGCGGCAGTTCATCTCCTCGAAGAAGCTTTTCTTTCTTCTCCTCAAAGAGCTGATTGATCACCTCGACCTGGCGTTCAGTGCGTTCCTCAAGGTCTCGGAGACGACTCTCAACCCCCGACTTTGCACCACCAACACGGATACTCCTCAGGTCTGCATAATGCTGCGCTTCGATAAGCTGTGAAGTCAGTAACGTGCCCTTGGCAAGCACCACTTCTTTACCATGCTCATCAAATAGATCCTTCGACAAGGTCTGCCCTTCAAGCATGCTGCCCAAGCGCTTTTTGACTTCATCGTGCAGGATGCGAATTTCATCCTGCAAATTCTTTTCCATTAATTCGAGCTCTTCAGCCTCAATCGCCTTAGCCCGCTCATCTTTTTCAATTCCTTTGCGCGAGAAAATCTTTACATCGACAACAATTCCTTCGATTCCTGGCGGGCACAGCAATGACGCATCCCGGACGTCACCTGCCTTTTCACCGAAGATCGCCCGCAGCAACTTCTCCTCTGGAGTCAGCTGCGTCTCACCCTTCGGGGTAACCTTGCCAACCAAGATGTCGCCAGGCTTGACATACGCGCCAATCCTGATGATCCCGCTATCATCAAGGTCATTAAGGAAACCTTCAGAAACATTAGGAATATCTCGAGTGATTTCTTCCGGGCCCAATTTCGTGTCACGGGACTCGATGTCAAACTCTTCGATATGAATTGAAGTGTAGTAGTCGTCCTTGACTAGACGCTCCGAAACGAGAATGGCGTCCTCAAAGTTGTAGCCGCGCCAGGGCATGAATGCACCCAACACATTTCGACCGAGTGCAAGCTCTCCCAATTCAGTGCATGGTCCATCAGCCAAAACCTGCCCTTTGTTAACACTCTGTCCAACGGACACAATCGGCTTCTGACTTATGCAAGTGTTCTGATTGGAGCGACGGAACTTAGTTAGGTTATAGATATCGGCACCTAGATCTTTGGAAGCGTCGACTTTTCCTTCACCTTCCACACGAACCACAATACGCTGCGAGTCCACGTAGTCAACCATTCCCGAACGCCTTGTGATCACCACAGCACCCGAGTCTCGCGCCGTGATGTATTCCATTCCCGTTCCAACGAACGGTGCACGTGCGCGAAGTAACGGCACAGCCTGCCGCTGCATATTGGAACCCATGAGCGCCCTATTCGCATCGTCATTCTCAAGGAACGGCACCAGTGATGCCGCCACGGAGACCAGCTGCTTCGGCGATACGTCGATGAAGTCGATTTTCTCGCGAGGCGCCAACAGAAAGTTCCCTGCCTGGCGTGCATTGATACGTTCATTGATGAGATTGCCCTCTTCATCAAGCTTCGCATTTGCCTGGGCAATCAAGTACCGGTCTTCTTCCCACGCCGAAAGATAGAAAGAATGGGGTTGGAACTCTGCAATGCGTTTTTTCTTCTTTTTAGCCGAAGCATTTTCCTTAATGACCTGATCAGCTTCAACAACTTCACCAGTCTTGTATTTCGTGCCACCGCCATTGGTAATAAGCACATAGTCGATCGCACGCCCGTCACGCACTCGACGATATGGCGACTCGATAAAACCAAATTCGTTGATGCGTGCGTAGCAGGAAAGCGATGAGATCAGCCCTATGTTTGGACCTTCTGGGGTTTCGATCGGGCAAATCCGACCATAATGAGTTGGGTGGACATCCCTGACTTCGAAACCTGCCCGCTCCCGTGACAGTCCCCCCGGTCCAAGTGCAGAAAGTCGACGCTTATGGGTGATCTCAGACAACGGGTTCGTCTGATCCATAAACTGGGATAATTGAGACGAACCGAAGAACTCCCGAATGGCCGCCATAACCGGTTTCGCGTTGATAAGGTCATGGGGCATAGCCGTCGCCATTTCCTGATACACAGACATCTTTTCTTTAATGGCCCGCTCCATCCTCACCAGTCCGATCCGAAACTGGTTCTCCAATAACTCACCAACCGATCGAACACGCCGATTACCGAGGTGATCGATATCATCGACATTCATCGGATTTCGTCGAAGCTTCAAGAGATACTTGATAACTTCATAGAAATCCTGCGGGTGCAAAATCTTCTCGTCGAGTGATGTATCGAGTTCAAGCTTTGTGTTTAATTTGAGCCGGCCAACACGTGAAAAATCATACTTCTGTCCATTAAAAAACATATTCTCGAACAACGTCCGAGAACTATCGAGCGTCGGCGGGTCCCCTGGCCGAAGCCGACGATAAATCTCAATAAGTGCTTCCTCGTGGGTGCGGATCGAATCCTTCTTTAAAGTTGTTGATATAACTGAACCGGCTTCGTCTTTTTCAGGAAAGAAAACCTCAATTTCCCCAACTTTCTTTTCTTGAGCCATCGAGATAATCCGAGGCGTCACTTCATCATTGGCTTCGAGAATCACTTCGCCTGTAGCAGAATCGACAACGTCGGCAGCAGCAAAAGCCCCTTCCAACTCACTCTCAGAAACTTCAATAGCGGCGACACCAGCTTTTTTCAGCGCTTCTATAGCTGTTCGGGTGATTTTCCTGCCGGCCTGAATAGAAACGTCCGAACCTTTGACCTTAACGTCCTTGGCTGACCGCAAGCCCACCAAGCTGTCACGCACTTTCCATCGCAACGCTTTGCTTTTAAGCGAAATGTGGTCAATCTGTTGAAAGGCCTTGATGATCTCATCGGCGCTCCTCAGACCAAGCGCCCTTAAGAACACGCTCGCCAAGAATTTCCGTTTCCGATCTATGCGAACGTAAAGTAGGTTTTTGGCATCGTACTCAAACTCAACCCACGACCCACGATAAGGAATTATTTGTGCTGCAAATAGAGCCTTATCCTCGGAGTGGAAGAACGCACCCGGAGAACGATGGAGCTGTGACACAATGACACGTTCAGTACCGTTTATGATGAAAGTGCCGTTGTCCGTCATCAAGGGGATGTCCCCGAAGTAAACCTCCTGCTCCTTGATGTCGCGAATGGTTTTGACATTGGTCTCAGGATCTTTATTCCACACAACAAGACGAATCGAGACCTTCAACGGCACGGCATAAGTCATGCCACGCTCTTGACATTCTTCAACGTCGTACCTGAGCTTAATATTGACAGTAGTGCCGCAAATCTCACAGACCTCCCCAGAAACCTCGTTCGTCAGGCCACACGAAAGGCAACAGACTTCGCGTTCCCCAAGGGGATCGGCCTCCAACATCGTCCCGCATTTGGCACACGCCTGCCGGAGGTGCTTAAGACCAGATAATCGGCTGCACTTACATTGCCAGCTCCCGATTGAATACTCGATGAACTCAAGAGACGAGTTGTCACGAAAATCACTAATAGGGAATACCGACTTGAACACTGACTGTAGACCGACCTCTTCACGCTCTGACGGGAGTCGGCCCATCTGCAGAAATCGATTGTACGACTTCTTCTGGATCTCGATCAGATTCGGAATTGGAACCGATGTCTGGATCTTTGAAAAGTTGATTCTTTCTCGATAAACGTCTTTGGACAGGGTTTCCACAGCTGAGTCCCTCGCGTAGATCGGTACGATGGCGATTAAAACCAAGCCCGCAGCTCCATCAGCTACGAGCTGGCATTACGCTACTTATCGAGCCGGAGTAACCGACCCGGCTATTACGCTATTACTAGTTGACTTCGACCTTTGCGCCAACGTCTTCAAACTTCTTCTTAATTACCTCGGCCTCATCCTTTGGAATGCCCTCTTTGATTGCCTTCGGTGCACTCTCAACGAGGTCCTTAGCTTCCTTCAAGCCAAGACTGGTAACTTCCCGAACAACCTTGATGACATTGATCTTCTTGGCACCAATATCGGTCAGGGTTACGGTAAATTCCGTCTTTTCTTCAGCTTCAGCCGAAGCCCCTTGGGCTACTGCCGCACCAGCAACCGCCACGGGCATCGCAGCCGCAGCAGTCACCCCAAGCTCCTCTTCCAACTTCTTGACGAGCTCGGATAACTCAAGCACGGAAATACCTTTAATGTAATCAACTACCTGATCTTGTGTTACATCGGACATCGTTACTCCTTGGGCTCTAGGAACCAAACACACAGCAAATAAAAAACAAACGAACCCCTACGCTGCCATTCCAGACAAGCTAAAGGTTCCAACTTCCTGCTGTCTACTGTCTCCTAATTTATCTATTCTGCTTCCCTCTTCTTCTCCGCCTGGGCCAGCACGCTCATCAGATCGCGCGGCACGGCACTCAATACCCGAACCAGCTGTGTTGCTGGGGCCTGCAACAGCATGAGTAGTTGTGCGAACAACTCGTCCTTCGCCGGTAGCGCCGCCAAAGACTTCACGGTATCAGGTGGAATCTCCCGCCCTTGTACGACCGCGGCTTTCACTCTTAGTACCGGTGCAGTCTTGGAGAACGTCACAAGTGTTTTCGCCAACGCAACCGGATCGTCACTACTGTAAGCAACAGCGGTTGTACCACTGAAATACTGGCTTAACGTCTCGTGTGCCGTCCCCTCTATGGCACGTTTGGCTAGACTATTCTTAACGACCTGATACCGAGCATTAGCCGCTCGGACCTGCCGACGCAATTCGGTGGTCTCCGGGACATCGAGCCCCTTGAAGTCCAACACAACAATGGTCTCGGCACTACCTAATTCAGCCGTGAGCGACTCAACTCGCTGCACTTTCTTTTCTCTACTGATTGCCATTAAATCGACTCGTGTATCCCTAATCTCCAGACACCTACCAACCGCTACGCACGTGTTGCCGCCTCGACACCAACGCCGTCAATACGAACCCCTGGGCCCATCGTCGATGAAACAGCCATACTCTTGAGATATTTGCCCTTCGCTGCCACCGGCTTTGCCTTGATTACTGTCGCAGCCAAGGCATAGGCGTTGGCGATGAGATTCTCAGGTGCGAACGACATCTTCCCGATCGGAGCATGCACTACACCAGCCTTATCGACGCGAAACTCAACCTTACCTGCTTTGATTTCACCAACTGACTTTGACACGTCCGTTGTTACAGTCCCAGTTTTTGGATTTGGCATCAATCCTCGCGGTCCGAGAATCCGCCCGAGTTTTCCAACCGACCTCATCATGTCAGGCGTCGCTACGACCGCGTCAAAATCCATCCAGCCACCCTGAATCTTCTCCACTAACTCTTCACCGCCTACCGTGTCTGCACCAGCCTCTTCGGCTTCCTTCTGTTTGTCTGATCCCGCGATCACCAACACCTTCTTGCTACGCCCAAGGCCATGTGGCAAAACTACCGTTCCACGCACCATTTGGTCCGCGTGCTTCGGATTAACTCCGAGTCGCATCGCAACTTCGATCGACTCGTCGAACTTGGCAAACTTAACACTTTGAACTAATGGAATGGCATCTTCAAGTGTATAGAGCTTGTTCTCGACCTTGGCCCGCGCGGTATCGAAGTTCTTTCCTGTTCTCGTCATTACCTTGTCCCGTCTCTGCCAAAGTCTCTACGACTCAACCTCAATCCCCATCGAACGCGCTGTCCCTGCAACAACTCGAACAGCCATTTCCAAACTCCCACAATTCAGGTCAGGCATCTTCGTCTTGGCAATCTCCTCGACCTGAGCCACGGTAACCGACCCCACTTTCGTTCGGTTTGGCTCTCCGGAACCTTTGGCAATATTTGCCGCACGTTTAAGCAAGACGGCCGCGGGTGGGGTTTTAGTTATAAAGCTGTACGAGCGATCCTGATAGACAGTCACAACTGCGGGAATAATAAGTCCTTCCTGCGCCGCGGTCTTCGCGTTGAAAGCCTTACAAAAATCCATAATGTTCACACCGTGCGGACCGAGCGCCGTACCAACTGGAGGAGCTGGAGTCGCCTTGCCTGCCGCGATCTGAAGCTTGATTTGACCAATGACTTTCTTCGCCATAGCAGTTCTTAATCGCTAAATTTTCTCAACTTGGAGGAAATCCAGTTCAACTGGAGTCGAACGCCCAAAGATCGTCACCATCACCTTGAGAGTGTTTCGATCGATGTTCACTTCATCCACCAGGCCGTTAAAACTAGTAAACGGTCCCTCATTAATCCTGACTTGATCACCCTTGTCAAACGTGTATTTTGGCTTTGGCTGCTCTGCCGCCACTGTCACTTGATGAAGAATCTGATCAACTTCCTCTCTAGTGAGCGGCGTGGGTTGAGCACCAGCACCTACGAAACCAGTAACTTTTGGTGTGTTTTTTACAACATGCCAGGCATCATCCGACATGTTCATCTCGACGAGGATATAACCCGGAAAGAAACGTTTCGAACTAACCACCTTCTTCCCACCGCGCATTTCGACCACATCCTCTGTTGGAATTAGAATTTCTCCAATCTCACTGTGCAGTCCATACGCCTGTACGCGCTGTTGGAGCGACTCGGAAACTTTTTTCTCAAATCCCGAGTAAGTGTGCACGATGTACCACTCTTTTGTACTAACGTCAGTCATGATGACCCACCGAAGGTCGTAAACAACAACCTTGCTACTCTGTCAAACACTAGGTCTGCACCCCAGAGATAAAGTCCAAACAGGATCGACGTGAGAATCACCACTAACGTTGTGGCCTGAACCTCCTTCCACGTGGGCCAGGTCACACGATCTAATTCGTTCTTGACCTGCGCCAAGAACGTACGAGAGCGTGCCCACCAACCGAGTACACCTTTTGCCCGACTGGCTGTATCTCGAACGCCGTCTAGCATTGCCGATTTCGCCATGGTCTTCAGTCACCGTGGGTGGAGCCACGTTTTCATCAATCAGTGGCAGGCCAGGAGGGACTCGAACCCCCAGCCCCCGGTTTTGGAGACCGGTGCTCTACCAGTTGAGCTACTGGCCTATGCTCCCCCTTGCCTACTTCGTCTCTCGATGAGATGTATGCTGACGACACCAGCGACAGTACTTCTTCATCTCAAGACGGTCCGTCATTTTACGCTTGTTTTTTGTCGTGTTGTAGTTCCGTCGTTTGCACTGGGTGCACGCTAGGATAATGATATCGCGCACTCGCCCCTCACTCCCTCGGTTAACCCCAAACGCTGGTTATTCTAGAATGTCGGTGATGGTACCCGACCCCACAGTCCGGCCGCCTTCCCGAATCGCGAACCGCAACCCCTTCTCCAAGGCCACTGGCGTGATTAACTCCACGCTGACCGTTACGTTGTCACCCGGCATCACCATCTCCACGCCATCCGGCAACGTTGCCACTCCCGTCACGTCCGTTGTCCGCAGGTAAAACTGCGGACGATACCCATTGAAGAACGGGGTGTGACGCCCCCCTTCGTCCTTCCCTAGCACATACACTTCACCCTTAAACTTCGTGTGCGGGGTAATTGACGCCGGATGCGCTAAAACCTGACCGCGTTCCACGTCGTCTTTCTCAGTCCCTCGCAACAACACCCCAATATTGTCGCCCGCCACCCCTTCATCAAGTAGCTTCCGGAACATCTCCACACCCGTCACTATCTTCTTCTGTGTCGGCGTAAAGCCCACGATCTCAATTTCCTCGCTCACTAATACCTTGCCGCGCTCTACTCTACCCGTCACTACTGTCCCACGGCCTGAGATCGAAAAAACATCTTCAATCGGCATTAGAAATGGCTTGTCGATGTCCCGCACGGGCATTGGCACATACTCATCCACTGCTGCCATCAGCTCCAGGACTGACTGACCTGCCCCTTCTTCCCCTTCTAATGCCTTGAGCGCTGACCCCTTAACCACTGGAATCTCATCCCCAGGAAACTCATACGAACTCAGCAGCTCTCGCACTTCTAATTCCACCAACTCTAACAACTCTGGATCATCTACCGCATCCACCTTATTGAGAAACACTACTAGTGAAGGCACTCCCACCTGCCGTGCCAACAAAATATGCTCGCGCGTCTGAGGCATCGGCCCGTCCGTCGCCGCCACCACCAAAATTGCTCCATCCATCTGCGCCGCGCCCGTAATCATGTTCTTGATGTAATCCGCATGCCCCGGACAATCTACGTGCGCGTAATGCCGATTCTCTGTCTGGTACTCTACATGCGCAGTCGCGATCGTAATACCCCGTTCCCGTTCCTCTGGCGCGTTATCAATTGAGTCGAAACTACGCACTTCATTCTTCGCATCATTCTTTGACAACACGGCCGTGATCGCAGCCGTTAACGTCGTCTTCCCATGATCAATATGACCAATCGTCCCAATATTGACGTGCGGTTTTGACCGATCAAATTTCTCTTTCGCCATATGTATGCTCGCTCTGTAATCTGTAAAACCGTTATTCTCAAACGAGCTCAACAGCCCAAAATAACTCGCAGGCTCCTGGGCGCCTCGTCAGTCCAAACTCAGCTTGAACAAGCGCGGCCCGTCTTTCGTAATCCACCACACCTGAGTGGCAGAGACTGGAGCCGATGACCGGGATTGAACCGGTGACCTCGTCCTTACCAAGGACGCGCTCTGCCAACTGAGCTACATCGGCACGCTCATGTGTTCCAAACTCGACATCCACACACCATTAATTTGGTGTTGTATACCGATTAGCGGCGTTACTGATCGCTCAACTATTCCCACTTTCAGACCCCTGGAACAATCCCCCCCAGTATTCAACTACCAAGAACTCCGAAGCTTGGCCTTCGGGCCAAACGAAACTGGAGCGGGAGACGGGGATCGAACCCGCGACCAACAGCTTGGAAGGCTGTGACTCTACCACTGAGTTACTCCCGCCTTCACAACATCTCACCTTGCCAGCACGCACCGTAGCAAGACCGCCCGTACGATTTCCAACTTCCTGTCGCTGCCTGCCCCACCAACATCTTAATGTTGGTGGCGAGGGGAGGATTCGAACCTCCGAAGCCACTAGGGCGACAGATTTACAGTCTGTTGCGTTTGACCGCTCCGCAACCTCGCCGACCTCCACAGTCCACCAACCTCGGACACGGCGCCAACACTAGACGCCGAGAGGGTAACTGACTACTGCCCAACGTTTCCTCAACTGAAATGGAACAACTCCTGTTCCGCTCTGGATGGCGCCGAACCAACTGGTAACTCTTCGCCGTTTGTGGAGCTGGCGAAGGGATTCGAACCCCCGACCTGCTGATTACAAATCAGCTGCTCTACCGGACTGAGCTACGCCAGCCGGACAAACCATTTATTTTAGCATGGTTACTTCGCACGCGCACGCTCTTTGCTTAAAAAACGCGTTTGTCCAACCCAAGACCGTATGAAAATTTTGCTTTAAGTACCTGTTTATTAATAGCTTACATTTAATCAGAACGCTTCTTATCCCGTTGCCGTACGGCCTCAAACAAAGCAACGCCCGCCGCCACCGAAACATTCAAACTAGAAACCTTCCCACACATCGGAATAGAGGCACACCAATCACAACGATCACGAACGAGACGCCGCAGCCCCTTCCCTTCAGCACCGATTACAAAAGCGATTGGTCCCGTCAGATCCAAGTCGTAGTATGAAAGTTTTGCGTCGTTGTCCAATCCAACCGTCCAGACACCTGCACGCTTCAGTTCTTCAAGCGCACGACTGACATTCACCACCGCTGCGAGCTGAATGTGCGCCAATGCGCCTGCCGAGACCTTAGCTGCAGTAGCCCCTACCAAGGCAGACCTTCGTTTTTGGTACACCATGCCATCGACACCGGCAGCCTCAGCCGTTCGGGCGACGGCACCAAAGTTCCTCGGATCCTCAATTCCGTCAAGCACGACAATCAACGGTGACTCAGACACATTTTCGAGTAAACCAGAAAGAGTGCCTGGCTTCGATTCAACAAGTTCAGCGACTATACCTTGATGAGCTTCACCCGATACCAACCGATTCAACTCCGGTGTTTCAAGACGACAAACAGTTATTCCCGCTCTGCGCGCAAGAATGACAATCTGTTCAACTCGCCGATTGGCACCATTCCTTACCCAGATCTTGGCGACGGTGCCTGCCCTTAATGCTTCAGCTGTCGGGTTAACGCCGTAGATGATCATCGACCGTTGGAAGCCCTTTCCCACCCGCGGCGCGTTTGTCTCACGGTGTTGCGTTGAGTGACGCGATCGCATGAACAACGATGGCCTCACCACGACCAATCTCTCCGACCCCTTCGTTAGTCTTCCCTTTGACGGCCACCTGTTGTGATGTGACCATAAGTGCATCGGCTACTCTCTTTTGTATCTCATCAACGATGCTTCGAATCTTTGGCTGCTCAGTGACCACCACTACATCTACGTTGTTCACAACAAATCCAAGATTACCAACGATCGCGGCAACCTGCCGCAATAACGCAATACTGGAAGCGTCTTTCCAGCGAGGGTCTTCATCAGAAAAATGCTGACCGATATCACCGGCATTCGCAGCCCCCAAAACTGCGTCTGCGACAGCATGACAAATTGCATCTCCATCTGAATGCCCAAGGAGTCCGCGCGAACCAGGAATCTCTACCCCTCCCAACACCAGCTGGCGTCCGTCTGCGAACCGGTGTAGGTCGTACCCTATGCCTACCCTCACGCTGGAACAGTTACTATGGGACAATGTACCAACCAACTCCGCAGCTCGGGACAGATCGTCTTCAGTCGTCACTTTTATATTGCGTGGGTCACCTGGAACGAGTTGAACTTGGTGGCCAGCCAGTTCGGCCAGCGCAGCCTCATCCGTAACCTCAGTACCTTCGCGACCCCGTGCAATGGCGTCTCGAAAAACACCAGCACGAAATGCCTGAGGGGTCTGAGCTAAGAAGATTCGTTCACGTTCCAATGTCGAACTCACAACCGTGACCCCGTGTTCAGCATGACCCTCCTTCACAGTGTCAAGAGCAGGAAGTGCCGCAATTGCCGCCCCAGTTTCAGATGCCGCATCGATAGTCCTCTCGATTAAGTCCGTCGTGCAGAAAGGTCTGGCCGCGTCATGCACCACCACGATATCACTCGCTGGCGCTAAGACCGCTTGGCCAGCAGCAACTGAATCTTGCCGACGGTGTCCACCTGTGACAAGTCGAATAGGAGTCCGTAAGCTTCGTAACGATTCGGGCGGTGACTCAATAACTTCACTAGGAAGTACAACAATTATTTCATCGATGCGGTCACTCTGGTCGAACGGCTCGACGCTCCACTCGAGCAACGTGCGTCCGCCGATAATCCGAAGCTGCTTCTGCACGCTGCCGCCAAGACGCGTGCCTCGACCACCCGCCGCGATAATTGCGGAAATAAACATATTTAGATAACCCACCGCCCGAACTCCTCACCACCAGCGGCATTCACCACACGTTCTGCTGTGAGGTCTAGCACAGCACGCAGCTCGCTTTGATCCAGCAACCTGGGTGCGTACACCACAAGCAGCGCACAGCAGGTCTTGAAAGTGACCATCGTACGTGATGAATCAGACGTCGGATTTCCGAACGGCCCGTCTGTATCAAACAGCGCCGGGCGACCTTCCACGTGCACCATTGCTTTTCGGATGCCTGGATATGCTTCCCCCTGTTGCCCCAAGCGAAGTTCAACGGCACCTATTATCCGATCTAAATCGTAGAGCCCGTATGGCAATAGGGTCTGTACAGAACAAGCATTACACACATCCACCAATGTATTAATGCGCGGGAACGGGTCGCCACGGCGCAACCGTCTCAGTAAAGCTTCCGACGAGGGACGGGTCTTAGTGGGATCAATTCCACATTGCCGGTACATCGCACGAACCATCCCAATACGTCCCGGTGGATCCTCCACCGTAGCGACATCGGGCGACACAAACCGTTCAATTTGGCTGCAGGTTGTATCAACCACTGTCACTTTATCGAACCGTAAGACTCCAACTGACATGGTTGCCCGCAAATCATCAGTAATGCTCACCATCGAGAAGAAGTTCTGCCAGCATCGCGGCTAACTCGCAGACACCATCTGAGTCACGATCTTTCTCGCACGAACAGCTAACGTGCGCACATCATCCCGGCCCATTTCGCACGTCGGAATCGGATCATGAACCGCAACGCTGACGTCACCGGGACAAGTCATCAGGCGTCCCTTTAACATCACGTGCCGGCTCCCTCGAATCGCAACCGGAACGATGGGAAGACCAGCTTCAACCGCCATCAGAAACAACCCCCCCTTGAATGGACCAACACGACCGTCTCGGCTTCGCGTACCCTCCGGAAACACAATCAACGAGTGACCACGTTTCATTAATCCAGCCACCTGCAGCAGGGTGGCAGCACCAATCCGAGCACGATCGACCAATAAATGTCCGGTGTAACGCAGATGCCATCCAAGGACCGGAAAAAGTCCAAGTGATGCTTTAGCAATAATTCGGAGCTGAAATGGAAGCACAAAAAACAGGATCGGAATATCGTAGATGCTTTGGTGGTTCGAAACGAACACATACGCTCCGTCGCCCGGTACACGCTCCAAGCCACTCACCTGCACTCGAACACCAGTGGTTACTAATATTAACCGTGCCCACACGCGCGCACACGCGTGCGCAACCTTGCCCGTGCGATCAACAAGACTTGAAGTAATAGACACAAATCCCAACACTAAGGTGTAGACGCTAATCGCTGGGATCAGCCAAAACACCGTCCGCCACCAATGAAAAGGAGGAATCACGCTCCTCCTTTAATGAGAACAAGAAGAAAGCAGATAAAAGATGTCGACTGAGAGTCCAACTGTCTACATTTTGTGTCCGTCGAAATCAGACGAATGTTCCGCTCCTTTCCATACAGTGTTTTAATCAAACAATACCTCCAGTGCCTCCTCGACAGTCGTCACACCAACTTGTTCGCATTCCTTTATCGATTTACCCATCACGCAGTTACTCTTGGGCATGACACACCGAGTAAAACCCAGTTGAGCAGCTTCCTTTATGCGGAGTCCGGCGTGAGTGGTTCCACGCACTTCACCACCCAACCCGACTTCCCCGAAGACCACTGTACCGGACCGGACGGCCCTCTTCCGGTGACTTGATGCGACCGCAGCCACCATGCCAAGATCAGCCGCCGGCTCATCGATAGTTAACCCACCGGCAATATTCAGGAACACATCTTCACCCGCCACAGATGACCCCGCCCGAGTTTCCAGTACAGCCAAGAGCAATGACAGACGCTTCTGGTCGAATCCACTTGCCGTTCGCTGCGAGGTCCCATAGGCACTACTGCTCACGAGCGCCTGCACCTCAACTAAGATCGGTCTCGACCCTTCCACTGCGCACAGTACAACGGATCCTGGAACACTTGAGGCACGTTCAGACAGAAACAACCGTGAGGGATTGGGCACAGCCTGAAGACCTGACTCGGTCATCTCGAAAACCCCAAGCTCACTCACCGCACCAAATCGATTCTTAACGGCACGAACAACCCGATGCGAATGATGCCGCTCGCCTTCGAAATACAACACCGAATCGACGACATGTTCCAAGACCTTAGGACCCGCCAGACTCCCGTCTTTCGTGACATGCCCCACGAGGAAAGTCGGCAAATTACGTCCCTTTGCCGTGAACAAAAGATGGGTGGCTGCTTCCCGAACTTGACCAATACTGCCCGGTGCGGACTGGATTGCACGCGAAAAAATCGTTTGGATAGAGTCGACAATCAATAGAACAGGATTTAACCGATCAACTTCTTCAAGGATCCGTTCAAGGCATGTTTCGGCTAACAGATATACCGGCTCATCGCCCAAGCCCAGTCGGTCGCCACGCATTTTGACCTGGTGCGCCGACTCTTCGCCCGATGCGTACAACACTGGACCTAAAGTCCGTGCAACAGAGGCCGCGGCCTGGAGCAACAACGTCGACTTTCCGATCCCAGGCTCACCCCCCACCAGTACCGCGGACCCAGGAACGATCCCTCCCCCCAACACTCGGTCAAATTCGTCACAGCCACTCGCGAGTCGCTGTGAATCAACAGCATCGATCTCTTTATACAATCGTGCTGAAGAAGGCTCGGTGGCGAGCCCGTACCGCTGAGTCTTCGCTCCATCCGACTCCGAATGCAGTGGTTTCTTAACCAGCGGTTCACTTGCTCCACAAGCCGGACAGTATCCAAGATACCCAATCTCTTCGTGTTGACAGCTCTGACAATAGTAAACAGATTTCTTGCCCATCACGCGTTCTCGTGATTCTTGTCTGATCGGGTATACACTCGTTCGATCCGACTTCCAGTCCGACACAAAATTTCGTGTGGCACTGTTCCGATCCAATTGGCCATCTCGATGGCTTCGATTCTATTCTTTCCCTGCGCACCTATCAGTACAACGTCATCCCCCGGACTGACCTCCACGTCCGTAACATCGATAGTGATTGAATCCATACAAACTGAGCCAACAATCGGCACGCGACGCCCTCGAACCAATACCGACCCAACGCCGGCCAACCGGACATCTAAACCATCTGCATAGCCTGCCGGAACGACGGCAAGACGCGTGGGCCGAGTAGCGGTAAACTGCGCACCGTAACCAGCCGTCTCGCCAGTTCGCATCCCTTTAACCGCCACGACACGACTCCGAAGAGACATGACAGGTCGAAGATCCATACGGGCACCGGTCGTCAGAACAGCCGGCGTCACGCCATACAACAGGAGGCCTGGTCGGACAGCATCGAACCAGACCTGCCGTTCACGCAACAACGCAGCGCTGTTGGCAGCGTGTCGAGATAGTGGTTTAAGTCCGAGCTCCGTTAACGTAGCCAAGGCTCTCTCAAATTGCTTGCGTTGGTCTTCAAACAGCGAGCCCGTTAGCTGGTCAGCCGTCGCAAAGTGTGTATAAACAGAGTCAAACACTAAATTTGGACTAGCCAACACATCGGGCAGGGTGGCTTGCAAATTATCAGACCGAAAACCAAATCGGTTCATCCCAGTATCGACTTTCAGATGACAGTGCAACTTCACCCCTCTCGGCTCCGCCGCGGACTGCAAAGCGCGGGCTGCGGACGGAGACGACACAGTCGGGGTCAAGCGATGTTCAAATACACCGTTCAGATCACTGATGCTCAGCGCACCAAAGACAAGAATCGGGATCTGCGTTCCCGCCTGTCTCAACTGGACGCCCTCCTCAATGTCGGCACAGGCGAGCATCGTCGCTCCAGCTTGCTCGAGGGCTCTAGCAACAGCGACAGCGCCGTGACCATACGCATTCGCCTTAACGACCGAAATGATCTCAGGCCTCCTCCCAACTTTTCGCCCATCGCCCGGCGCCTCAATAAACGTACGCAGAGCGCGATAGTTGGCCTTGAGACCGTCTAAGTCGATTTGCGCAAAGGTCGGACGGACCACTTGTGAACGACCAGTTCAGGTTCGGACTGGGCTCAAGCTAGCAAAACGAGTGACCTGCTTGAGGAACGCCAGCTTGACCGTGCCGGTTGGCCCATTACGTTGTTTGCCAAAAATGATCTCAGCCATACCCGCATTGTCTGGCGTCGGATCATATTGTTCCTCACGGTAGATGAACATCACGACGTCAGCGTCCTGTTCCAAGGCGCCGGACTCTCGCAGGTCAGAAAGTTGCGGTCGCCGGTCCGACCGTGACTCAGGAGCTCGACTGAGCTGAGACAAGACTACGACCGGCACATCAAGCTCCTTGGCCAGTCCCTTGAATGCGCGAGAGATCGACGCCAACTCCTGGTTGCGATTTTCAAAGCGTCCTCGCCCCTGCATCAATTGGATATAGTCAAGAATCAGTAGATCGAGGCCATGTTCTGCCTTTAAACGTCGAGCTTTGGCACGAGCCTCCAATACACCAAGTGACGTAGTGTCATCGATATAGATGTTCGCGTGGGATAATTTTTCTATTGCTTTCGAAATCCGTGAGAACTCCTCACCACTGAGAGACCCTCCGCGAATTCGCTGTGAATCGAGGTTCGCCTCAGCCGTTAGCATGCGTAAGAACAGCTGGGTTGTCGCCATCTCCAAACTAAAAAAGCCAACCTTTCTGTCGGTTTTTGTTCCAATATGTTGCGCCACATTCAATGCGAAGGCGGTCTTTCCCATCGAGGGTCTGGCAGCAACAATGATGAGTTCTCCAGGCTGAAAACCGGATGAGAGGTTGTCAACATCCACAAAACCTGTCGGCACACCGCTGATGAGCCCCTCAGTCTCTTGGAGCTTCTCGATCGTTGCCATGGTACTGGGGACCATGTCATTCAACGGCACGAAGCCCTTGTGAATACGGTCATCAGCAATTGAAAAAATTTCCTGCTCGGCCTGGTCTAAGAGAGTTTGCGCATCTTGCTCCGCTTGATATGCCGTTGAAAGAATCTTGCCGGCCGAATAGATCAGGCTTCGAAGTGTTGATTTCTCCTTAACGATACGCGCATAGTGCGCGACATTTGTCGATCGTGGCACGCCATCCGCTAATGCCGCGATATATGCCGCGCCACCAACATCATCCAGGTAACCAGACCTGCCCAGCTCGTCTTTAAGCGTCACAAGGTCAATGACCTGATTACGCTCATTGAGACCAACCATCTTGTCGAAAATACGTTGGTGGGCGACTCGGAAAAAATGATCAGAATCGACCAGTTCAGCCGCGACGTTAAAGGCTTCGTTGTGAATGAGGATCGCGCCGAGCACACATCGCTCCGCCTCAAGGTTATGGGGAAGCGTACGCTCAGAGACTGGAGTCGTCGCGGTATCAGCCATCGAAGGAAATTAGGAGTCTACGGTACTATCGCCCTCGGCATCTTGGTCTTTGACAACGTGCACGGAAAGTTTGGCCGTCACGTCTGGGTGAATCCTAATTTGGACGGTGAACTCACCAAGTTCCTTGATCGGTTCGTCCAGCTGAATCTTACGCTTGTCGATAGAAATGTTTTGAGCTGCCAACGATTCAGTGATGTCCGCGGACGTCACTGAACCGTAGAGCGTATCGGTCTCACCAACACGCCTCGCGATCACACAGTTGACCGTGGCCAAACGGTCAGCCACTCCTTGCGCGGCCTGACGTTCCTGAACCTCACGTTGGTCAGCCGCTTCACGCTCTCTCTCAACCTGCCGACGGTTCGAATCAGTAACGGGCAATGCCAGCTTGCGTGGCAGCAAGTAGTTTCTCGCGTAGCCGTTTGCAACTTTGACCACCTCGCCGCGCCGGCCCAGATGATCGATCGTTTCTCGAAGGATTAGCTCTACCACAACATACCTCCACTAATCAGTCGAGTACGGAATCAGCGCCAACTGACGCGCCCGTTTGATAGCCGTAGTCAGCTTACGCTGATGTTTTGCGCAAGTACCAGAAATACGCCGCGGCTGAATCTTACCGCGCTCGGGAATTGACATCATAAGCACCCGTACTTCTTTGTAATCGATATAATCAATCTTGTCTACGCAAAAACGGCAAACACGAGGTCTCCGAAAACCACCACCGCGGCGTGGACCACCACCTGACGGTTTGCGACCGCCACGTCCCTCTTTCTTCATTCTTTCACCTCCAACTGTGGCGCTGTATCGCTCGATGTCCCAGAGGACTCTGTTGGTGAAACAGATGCCGTTTCAACAGACTTGCCGGATTCGTCCGACGCAGCACTAGCGACGGGCTCCGGTGTCGTTATTCCCCTAGCGGCCCGTCTCCGCTGTCGCTGAGCCTCTCTCGTGGCAGAGACACGCGCAGATTTTCTGAGATCCTCATCAACTCGAACAATGAGATAACGCAGCACGTTGTCGGCCACCTTCAGCTGGCGGTCTAGTTCGCCGACGATCTCACCCGGCCCTCTGACTAGCTCCAAAACGTATATACCTTCCTTGTATCGACCGATCTCGTATGCCATACGCCGCCGACCCCAAGTTGGAGGCTCGCTGTCAGTTTTCTCAATTTGTCCACCGCGTTCTTCAACTATCTCTTGAACCTGCGCATGGAGGGCAGAAACCCTCTCATCACCCACGTCAGGGGCTAAAACGTAAATCAACTCATATTGTCGTGATTCAGACATCGAACTCCTTTCGGACTAATTCGGCCACCATTCTAGGCAGCAAGGAGAAAATAGATCAGTTACTTGTATCGGTTTGATCGTCGCCCATCGAATCGCCAGTCTCGTTATTGTCCATTCTGTTAAACCGATTCATCGCCGCGTTGACACCCTCACTAGCGAACACCTCAACGGCATCGCTAGCGTTGTTAATAGCTAACCTCATTGTCTCCAATTCAGACTGGTCAAACGTAGCCAAAACGTGATCCGCAAGATCTCGGCGGCGGTCTCCCCGGTCAACACCAACCCTGAGGCGAGCAACCTCTTCAGTCCCAACTGAATCAATTACCGAACGCAAACCGTTATGACCACCGTCCGACCCGCGACATCGAATCCGAAGACGCCCTAGAGGCAGATTCACATCATCAGTCACTACCAAAACATCGTCTAGGTCAATTCGGTAGTACCTCATTAAACCCCCGACGGCCTGACCGCTGAGGTTCATAAAGGTAAGCGGTTTAGCAAGTATCACCTGCGCGCTCGGTCCACGTTCCCGTGCCATGACAGCATCGCCCGGGCTAGTCTCAAACATCAAGGCACGTCGCCGAGCTAACTCGTCAACAACCTCGAAGCCAACATTGTGCCGCGTGCCCTGATATTTTGAACCCGGGTTGCCAAGTCCAACGATCAGCTTCACTGAGATTCTGCCGGCTCTTCGCCTTCTCCCGCTTTCCCCTTCTTGATAACTTCTGGCTCGCCACCGCCTTCCGGAGTTGCTGCCACTTCCTCGGCTACCTCCTCCTCCGGCTCCTCTTCTACCTTCGGCGCGACCACGTGCACCAGCAGCCTATCGGGATCAGTTATCGGTGTCCACGTAACATCTGAAAGCAGGTCGCGGAGCCTCACACCGTCGCCAATCATTAATTCGCTCACGTCAACCTCTATATGTTCAGGAATTTCTGTCGGCATACACTCGACCTGAACATCGCGCTGCACAAAATCGATTAGACCACCTTGCTGCTTCACTCCTGCCGGTTCACCAACGAGCGTCACAGGTACAGTGACTGTGATGGCCTTGTCCAAGGCAAGCCGATAGAAATCGACGTGTAAGAGTTCGCTGTAAATTGGGTCGAGTTGAAACTCCTTAACTAAAACTTGACTCGACTTTTTGCCATCGACGCTCAATCCGATCAATGTATTGACACCAGATTCGGAGTGTAGGATCGCAAGCAGTTCCTTGGGATCGACAGAAATTGGCTGACCTTCTTTCGACTCGCCGCCGTAAAGCACTCCTGGGACCTGACCAGAACGCCGCAAACGCCTTGCCTCATTCTTGCCCCGCTCCTGCCGTGTCACCGCTGCCAAGGTTGCATCCATTGATTTTACTGACCCACTTCCTGCCTAATATCGCTGACCACGAGTCTCCAAGCTAAGCATTAAACAAACAACGAAGAGACCGATGTTTCCTGATGAATACTTTGAATTGCTCTCCCGAGCAGTTCCGCAACTGATAACACCTGAATCTTTGAGGACTTTTCAAGTTCTGGGCGAAGTGGAATCGTGTTGGTCACCACTAGTCGCTCAAGCGCAGACTCCTCAATCCGTTGGAGCGCTGGACCGGACAATACTCCGTGTACGGCACATGCGATAACACGGGAAGCCCCATTATCACGGAGAGCCTGTGACGCCTGTTGAAGTGTCCCTGCCGTATCAACAATGTCATCCTGAATGACACAAATACGATCCTTTACCTCACCCACAACATGCATCACCTCCGCGCGACCATCTTCCGATCTCCGCTTGTCGATGATCGCAAGGTCTGCATCGAGCCGCTTGGCATACGCGCGAGCGCGTTCCACACCACCGGCATCCGGCGACACAATCGTAACAGCAGACTTCTCATCTAGCTGTGTTAGATAATCGATAAACACCGGCAATGCAAACAGGTGATCCACCGGAATGTCAAAAAACCCTTGGATCTGAGCTTTATGAAGGTCCATCGTCAAAACTCGATTCGCGCCAGCTGCGCCGAGCAGATTCGCTACTAGCTTCGCTGAAATCGGCACGCGCGGCTTGTCTTTTCGATCCTGCCGAGCGTAACCATAGTACGGAATCACGGCTGTAATTCGAGCTGCCGACGACCGCCGAAACGCGTCAATCATCACACATAGCTCTACGATATTCTCATCAACCGGCGTCGAAGTCGGTTGGACCACAAACACATCTGTTCCGCGGATGTTCTCGTCGATTTGAAACGAGACCTCTCCATCCGAGAAGCGTTTTAGGCATGCACGCCCTAGTGACAGTCCAATGACGTCAGCGATCTCTTGAGAGAGCCCTGGGTGAGCACTTCCCGAAAATAATTTCAATTCACCGGTGTTCATGGGCACCACGATACTGGCTTTGCGTGCAAAGCCGTTGGTTGGGGCGGAAGGATTCGAACCTTCGAATACGGGCTCCAAAGGCCCGCGCCTTACCGCTTGGCCACGCCCCAATAGTCGTCCCAACTAGATTCAAAGGACCAGCTGGATTCACAGGATCGTTACCAAAGAGACCCTTCAACGGGCGCAATGCAAACGGTTACTGTAGCCGATGCGCAAAAAGCGGGCAAGGATCATTACCGATTAACGTCGCGCCGGCGCATCATGGTAGCCACTTTCGTCATGCGAATAAATTCGCCATGCCCGACCGTTCGGGTGATGACAGTTCGCCATCCGCGTCGTCGAATTGCATGACGCGCCGCTTGTGCCGTTGAGCGCCCCCGAAATAACCCATACACTGTCGATCCACTACCCGTCATAGAAGCTAGCAGGGCATCCGTTCCTCGGAGACGCTCCACCATCAATTCGATCTCTGGGTGGCGACGCACCACAGCTGGTTCAAGGTCATTAGCAAGACCTTCCAAGCGGCGACGCCAACCACGTGGTAACGATCGCGAGCGAGGGGCTAACTTCCAGCGACGTTGATCGGACTCATCAAACCAACGGTAAGCATCTACGGTTGAAACCCCAAACGGTGGGTACGCGAGCACGACCCAAAAGGATTTCGTCTCACTGATTCGCTGGACGGACTCTCCCCGGCCGCAGCCCATGGCAAGACCACCCTCAAGAAAAAATGGAACGTCAGATCCGACGCTAGAGGCAACATCCCGAACGAGACTGCCACGCGGAGAGATACCCCAGAGCTCGCACAAACCCCGAAGCGCGCTCGCTGCATCGCTACTTCCCCCACCTAAGCCAGCCGCCACCGGAATCCGCTTGCTGATATTAATGACGACATCGGTCGGCATCCCACGCCGCCCGTCGGCAGACCATAAAGAACAAGCTGCTGTCCACACCAGATTACCTTGCCCATTCGGGACGACCTTCGACCGACTGCGAACAATCATCGGACCTGACCAACGACGGAAAGAGAGCGTGTCGTGTAGATGAATCGACTGCAACAGCGTACGCACCTCGTGAAACCGATCGGGTCGGCGCCCGAAGACCCGCAAGTCGAGATTAATCTTCGCAGGCGCACAAACAGTTAAAGTCACGGCTGCGACGAATCCTTGAGTGGTACTACAGTGTCCCGAAGCTCCTCGATCGTTATGGGCGCAAATTGATCGGGAGGTTCCATGAGAAAGGCCCGATCATCGATGTCAATATTGATACTCACTTGCGACAAGCTGACGGTCAGATTCGTTGCCACTCGACTTGAACTAGTCGTTTGCACTTGCACACTGCGGGGAAGCCCGCGCGCGTGATTGTGATATTCAACCACTAAACCATTACGCCGACCTGCAACCACAACAGGAATGCCGTCGACTTCGTGTAGAAATAAGGTGGCGTCACCCTCGAGGTCGACACCCACCCAGCCGTTACCAAATGTTCGAGCTCTCAGGGGATTGGGATCCGGCACAAGACAACCGGTCAGAACGGCTCCAAAGTCCTCGGGATCTAGGGCTACCCCTGCCAAGAATTCCAGCAGGTCCCGACCGGTTGCATCCATGATCACACGGCGTTCACGCGGGAGTAACAACAGAGCTGAGTCGACGCCGGTCACCAATACAAAACCAGGTGGTCCAAACGGACTGAGCCCTTCGAGACGAAGCGACATTGGTCGTTTAAACGCCCCACGCACCCGTCCTCTCAATTTCGTGTCGCCAGCCTGCCCACTAATCGCAAGCATTAGTTCCATAGTGTGCACACGTCGACACGGATCCACAGCCGCGCTAAATACCTCGTGATAGCTGCTAAGTGGTCGCCCTAAGTCCTGCGGAAAGATAATGCGGCGCGGAGTGCAGGCACACAGTGTGAGCGTGAGAATACCCAGGGCGACTCTAGCGCCCAAGCTGACGTTTGGCGTCGCCAATCTTTTGCTCGATGTTCTCCCGCTCGACTTCGTCACCGTCACCCGCCAAAGCGCGCTCCCATGCGGCGATGGCCTCTCTGTAACGTTCGAGCTTGAGCATCAAGTCTCCAAAATGATCTTGAATCACGGAATTCCACGCCATCTGCTCGCTCGCTTGCTGCAACATCATCTCAGCGAGATCCAGACGGTCAAGTTTAAAGTAAGCCCACCCGAGACTATCAAGATATGCACCATTGTGTGGGTCGATCTTGATGGCGCGCTCAAGTAAACGTACCGACTCCTCTAACCGATCCCCACCGTCGGCCAGCATATATCCTAGATAATTCAACGTCGCGCCGTGTTCTGGGTCTCTCTCAAGAAGACGTCTGAACGCTTGCTCCGCATCGGCATGACGGTCGCTCTGCTCGAGCAAGGCCCCAAGCTGAAAGAGCACCGACGTATCATTTGGAAATTGACTCTCGGCTGATTCCAAAAGATAAATCGCCTCTTCAAACCGTTCGTAATGGCCATAGTAATCGGCCATAAATAAATGCGCTGTCGGTTCGTCGCCGTGGACCTGAAGTGCGTCCCGTAACATCTCTAAACCAGCTTCAAAGTCTCCACCATCGCCGAGCAAACGAGCCTCAAGACGCACCAATGTGAGACTCCCCGAGTGGTAACCCTGCATGTTCTGCAAAATTTGTCTGGCGTCGTCAAGCCGACCCGCATTGATGTACGTCTGTGCCAATCGCGCACCAAACGCCAGGCTAGTCGGTATTAGTTTCACACCCTCTTCGTAGGTTCGGATCGCCGCCTGATGATCCTGTAACTGCTCGTAGGCAAAGCCAATCCTTGCGAGTAGTCCCGCAAGTTGTTCGGGACGGATCCCGCGTTCTTCGGCATTCTGTAATACCGGTTCCAAAGCATCGACGACTCTCCGATGTTGTCGGCGGCGGCTATACACTTCCGTCAACGCCAAAGTGCCACGAATACCTCCATCTTCTAATTCGGTTAGGCGTCGCGCAGCATTCTCTGCCGCCGCAAAATTTCCTAGATCGAGCTCAACCTCAGACAAGAGGTATAACCCTGCTGCGTCGTTCGGTCGCAGTGTTACAAGTTCATCGAGCACATCACGAGCTTCTTCCGCCTGATTGTTTTTTAATAGCGCGTTCGCAAGTTCGCGCTTAGTACGAGCACTCCGAGGATTGCGCTCAACTGCACGTTCGTATGTCTCGACAGCATCGCCCCATCGCCCCCCGCGACCATAGAGATCAGCCAGACTCCTCAAGGCGCGATACGAAGGACGACCACTCTCTACTACTCGCTCTAGTGTCGTAATGGCATCTGCGGTACGACCAACTTGCTGATATGCCTGAGCTAAAAGAAAACCTGTCTCCCCAAAACCCGGCTCATCTTTTTGTAGCTCCTCAAGTAGCCCAATTGCCTTTTGGGCCCCATCATTTACAAGGTATAGACGGGCAAGAGTTAACTCGAGATGAAAATCTGGCAACGGCGTATCACGAGCCTGTTCGAGATGTCTTATCCCTAATCTCGCATCTTCTACAGTCCCGTCACGCTCATTAGCGCGCGCTGCGTAAATCAATCCCAAAATACGGTGCGCACTCTGATTGCTGGGATCGCGACCAAGAGATTCCAAACCCGCAGTAACCGCCTCTTCTCCACGATTTCTACGCGCATATAGAGCTGACAACTCAGCCAATACCTCGCCAGACGTACGATCAATGTCCGAAGCCTCACGATAGGAGCGAATCGCTCCCTCAATGTCATCTTCTCCCTCAAGATGACGGCCTCGTAGGAACAGACGGTAGGCTTCACTTCTGTCAACGGCTTCGCCATCAACTGCCGTTTGAGAGGGCACAGGCTGGGCCATGACCTGACCGTCGGCGGAGAGAAATAGCAGCCAAACAAGCACCCCTGACGAAAACCAGTTCCGCATGACAATATCGATTGTTCCACAGGTCGCTGTCGACGACAAGCCACTAGCTCGTAGAACTACTTATGTGCAGTTTTGATATAGTGGCCAAAATCTTTCAACCGGAGGCAACTGTGGGGATCGACCCAGAACTTCTCAAGATACTCGCGTGCCCAAATTGTAAAACCCCAGTCCTCCCCGTTCGCGATGGAACTGGCTTGAAATGTAAGCAGTGTAATCGTGTCTACCCGATTAAGGACGATATCCCGGTCATGCTGCTTGACGAAGCAACAATCGAGGCCTAGGCATCTGTGGCCGTCCACATTAAAAAGGTTGAAAACGGCGCTATCCTAGCATTGTTTCTGTTCGTAGCAGCACTGCAGGTTTCTATCGCGGCGTCAGCCGTCCTTCTCACAACGACACTGGTCTTATTGGTCAGCCTGCTGATCCTAAAAAACGAACGCCCTGAGATCCCACCCATCTTCTGGCCGTTACTACTCTACGCACTTGCAACTATGGTCTCAGTAGCAGCATCGCTCGATCCAATGACAAGCCTGCAAGATTCGAAGGAAGTACTTTTATTTCTTGTTGTCCCTGTCGTGTACCGACTGGCGCGTGGAAGAACTGCTTCAACGCTCGCAACGATCATCATCAGCGTTGGTGCAGTAACAGCAGTTTTTGGAATCGTGCAGTACGGGATCCTCAATTACGACCATCTTGGGCAAAGGCCGCAAGGATCCATGGGTCACTACATGACGTTCTCTGGGCTACTAATGCTCGTCATCGGCCTGGCGACAGCCCGTATTCTGTTTAACACCTGTGACAGGGTATGGCCTGCCCTAGTACTACCAGCGCTAGGCGTAGCCCTAGCACTGACGTTTACGCGAAGTGCATGGGTCGGTGCATGTGTTGGTGTCAGCCTCTTGTTCGTGTTGAAGGATCTTCGCCTGCTCGCCGCCGCTCCTGTAATTGCCGCCGTCTTCTTCACACTTGCTCCTGTGAGCGTGACAGAACGCGTTTACTCAATGTTTGATCTTCAAGACCCAACTAATCGGGACCGGCTTGCGATGGTACGGGCAGGCACCCGGATGGTGCAAGATCACCCACTGACCGGCGTGGGACCCGACATGGTTCAAGAAGTCTACGCAAATTATAGAAGCGCCGATGCCGTCAACGAGAACAATCCACACCTACACAACGTGCCACTCCAGATCGCTGCAGAAAGAGGAGTGCCTGCCTTGGGCGCTTGGCTCTGGTTTGTGATCATTTCCGTACGTGAGCTCATTCGAGGATTTCAACGACCGGAGTCGCGAACCCTGGCAGCCGGTGGTCTAGCTGCCACCGGCGCCATGCTAGCCGCTGGGATGTTTGAGTACAACTTTGGTGATTCTGAGTTTTTAATGCTGTTTTTAGTTTTACTGACGCTTCCAGCAGCAGCCGCTTATTCGCCTAAAGACTCGGTATCGATCCCCCGGGACTCGACACGCCATCGATCATCATTCCGACAAGACTCCGCGCTGCAAGCCTAGATCAGTGGCGAAAATGTCGCCGACCAGTAAACACCATTGCTATTCCATGCTCATCGGCGGCCGCGATTACCTCTTCGTCACGCCGTGAACCACCAGGCTGAACTACTGCTGTAGCGCCAGCCTCTGCGATGGCATCAAGCCCATCCCGAAACGGGAAGAACGCGTCGGATGCCGCCACCGTACCAGCCAGAGAATCGGCAGCCTTAAGCGTTGCAACATTCACCGCATCGACACGGCTCATTTGACCCGCTCCCACCGCGGCCACACGATTAGAATGCGCGAAGAGTACAGTGTTCGACTTAACATGAGCACATACTCGCCACGCAAATCGAAGCGCCATCCATTCCTGTTCAGTCGGAACACGCTTAGTCACAACGCGCAATTGGGTGTCCGGAGCAATTTCAGCGCCATCTTGCCAATCGACTGAAGCTTCCGTGACACGATCACGCTCCTGCACTAGCACCGCACCGAGAATGGACCTTAGCTCCCGCCCGTGTGATCCACCCGCGACCATGGAATCAAAATTGGCAATGACGAGACGCATATTCTTCTTGGTAGCCATAATCGCACGTGCATCTGCAGTCGCGTCAGGCACCACCACCGCTTCAATGAACGTTTTGACAATCTCTTGAGCGGTTTCCACATCAAGCACCCGGTTCAGCCCAACAATCCCACCAAACGCCGACAAAGAATCAACCTCGCGGGCTGTCACGTACGCGCCCTGCAACGTTTCCGCCGTAGCCACGCCACATGGGTTGGTGTGTTTTATCACGACAGCCGCTGGCTCAGTGAACTCAAGAGCAAGCCGGGCCGCTGCATCAAGGTCTAGGAGATTCGTAAAAGACAGACCCTTACCTTGAACGACCTGAGCTCGCCCGAACCCCCACTCCGGATCACCAGCGTAAAGTGCCGCTTGTTGGTGTGGGTTCTCACCATAGCGTAAATCCTGCAGTTTGCGAACAGACATGTTCAAGTAATCAGGTGCCAAGCCATCGAGAGTCATCGCTTGATACGTAAAGTGTCCGCCTTCCACCCCAACAGCTGAGAGCACAGTGGCAATCGTTCGATCGTACTCAGCCGTGTGAGAAAAAGCTTTCTGAGCTAATCCGAAACGAAAACTCTGGTCGATTTGGTCAGGTGTATTAAGCGCCTGGAGCACCTGAGGGTAGTCTGACGGATTCACAACGACTAAAACGTCGTTAAAGTTCTTGGCGGCGGCCCTGACCATGCTTGGCCCCCCGATATCAATCTGCTCGATCAGTTCATCGAATGTTGTAGAGGGATTGGTTGCAGCTGCGGCGAACGGATACAGATTCACGACCACTACGTCGATGGGCTGAATCCCCTGGCCGGTGATGGCCGCAAGATCATCTGGTCGGTCTCGGCGGGCGAGAATACCACCATGCACGGCCGGATGAAGAGTCTTGACACGTCCATCCATCATCTCCGGAAACCCTGTTACATCCGAGACACCGGTGACCTCCAACCCTGCGTCCCGCAAGGTTTTCGCCGTGCCTCCCGTCGAGACCAAATCGACACCTAATTCGCAAAGTCCTCGTGCAAACTCAACGAGTCCTGTCTTGTCTGACACACTCAATAACGCACGCATAAATCCCTATTCCTCCAAAACAAACAATGTAGACAGATTCCTTAAACCGTGAGGACGGACAACTTATCTACCTACGGATGAGATACCACATCAATGGCAACCATAGCTCCCGCGCATAAGGCACCGGTCGATCATCTACGAGCACTTCGCAATCGTAACGACTCACAAGTTCAAATAAACGCCTAAGTCCGGCCGCATCGTCAGGTAAATATCGTGCCCGATGGCGAAAATCCGCCCCCGCGCCAACTTCCCGATACTCTGCCGCGTTACGTGCGAGAGCCAGCGCCTGCTCGTAGTCCTCGCCTGCAAACCTCGGAAAACTGATCGTTACCGAAAACGGTCGGTCCTGTGGGCCCAGCAGGGCTTCGCGGAGATCTGGATCGAGCTCCGCCAACTCCTCAGGACTGGAGACCTCGGACGGTTCCACGTATGGCCAGAAGCTTTCCGAAGGGCGAAAATCGGGCATCGCTTGCGAGTGACCGTGATGGTATCCTGAACTGCCAAACGCCGGCAAGATGTTGACTAACAAGTTCCGCGTCATTCCCTCGGTTGAACAACTCCGTCAACGCACTGCGGTTCGGTTACTCGAAGTACGTTTCGGTCACGACGCTGTTGTTGAGGCCCTTCGTGAGGAAACCGAGTCTGTTCGAACGCAATTGATTAAGGATTCTTCTGTCGACGACGATATCGACCGCGAGGATATCCTCCGTCAGATCGAGAATGGGCTTAAAAAACGACTGTGTACTATGCTCAGACCTTCGCTTCGGCGAGTGATCAACGCAACCGGCGTCATCGTCCATACAAACCTTGGCCGTGCGCCGCTAGCTCACCAAGCCATCGACCGGATCGCTACTATCGCTGGGTACTCCAATCTAGAATTTGACCTAGACCAGGGAGAACGTGGTTCTCGGACAGTCCATGCACGGACTCTCATGCAGCGTCTCACCGGTGCCGAAGATACAGCTGTCGTAAACAACAACGCCGCAGCTATCCTACTCACTCTCAGTGCTCTCGCAGCCGGCCGAGAGGTGATCATCTCACGAGGTGAGCTTGTGGAGATCGGGGGAGGATTCCGTATTCCTGACGTACTACGACAGTCAGGGGCGAACTTACGGGAAATCGGAACCACAAATCGAACACGACCTTCCGACTACGCCGCAGCCATCAACGATAATACCGCGCTCATTCTACGTGTGCATCCATCGAACTTTCGGATAGAAGGCTTCGCCGAGAGACCTAGCGTGGAGGCAGTCACCGAAATCGGTCAACGGTTCGCAGTGCCAGTTGTAGAAGATCTCGGCAGTGGAAATCTCCTGGACCATCTCGCCGGAGCGGAGCAAGGCGCAGAACTCAAGGGTGAACCGACCGTTAGTGCTAGCCTGACAGCGGGAGTATCGGTGTGCTGTTTCAGCGGCGACAAGCTCTTGGGAGGCCCCCAAGCGGGAGTCATCGTTGGCCGACGGGAGCAACTGAAACTAATTCACCGGCACCCTCTCATGAGGGCACTTCGTGTGGACAAGATGGTCTTCGCGGCGTTAGAAGCGACACTACTGGAATACGTAGCCGGGCGGGCAGCACAGTCCGTACCGGTACAGGCAATGATTCATGCCACAGTGGAATCGCTACAGCAGCGGGCGCTCCTTATCATAAATGCCTTGGCGGATACCCCAGGCCTCAGCCTGACTTGTTCTTCAGGGAACTCGACCATCGGAGGAGGAACCGCTCCTGGTGTAACAATCCCAACTTGTCTCCTACAGATTCGACTCAATGGGTGCAACGCAGGAACCATTGAGACCCGCTTGCGACAAGCCGAGCCGCCTATCATCGGCCGCATTCAAGAAAACCTGGTTTTGCTCGATCTCCGCACGGTACAACCGCATGAAGACGCTACGCTCACAGCGGCACTGGCCAAGTTAGAAACAAGCCCAAGCGAGGATTAGTCTGTACTCTTTCTACGTGGACACGCAGCACAACTGAGAGACTCTCCATCTGTCCCAAAGATTTCCGAGCCGCCACAGGAACCGCGCAGGCAGGGGTACTTGAGTAAGACACCGATCGCCATCACAAACATAGCGCCGGCGATCACGATCAGCGTAAGAATGAACAACCCCATCTCTAGCGTTATTCTAACGTGAGTGCGGCAAAAGCTGGTGTCTCGCGCTCGTGCAATTCTCCGTCTTTTCCCCGCTCGATAAACAGCGCGGCCCAACCTTGCTCTACGGCAAGCGAAAACCCGTGATCGGGCCCCAATACTCCCAAAGCCGTCGCAATTGCGTCCGCTCGGACACAGAGCGGCTCAATCACGCTAACAGAGGTGAGCCCGTGCGACACCGGTCGGCCAGTGCGCGGATCAATCGTATGTGACAGACGCTGACCGTCAAGCTCGTAGTAATTACGATAATCCCCTGATGTCGCTAGTGAGAGGTTATGGAGAGCGACAAGACGGTGTACCTCCACAGAACCGGAGCCCGGACGCTCGATACCAACGCGCCAGACATTCCCACGTTCATTCTGGCCCATTGTCCTCACTTCGCCACCCACCTCAACAAGAAATGAATCAAAGCCCTCAGCATCGAGAAGTTCCGTAACCTGATCAACTGCATATCCCTTTGCAAGTGCGGACAGGTCAGATCGTAGCATTGAGTTACTCTTGCTGACCGTCGACGTGGCAACATCGAGTTTCAGCTGCGCATATCCCACCTGGCCCTGCAAACGTGCAATATCGTGCTCGCTCGGAAAAACGCTCGGCTCACCAAGAGGACCAAATCCCCAAGCTTCGACTAATGGCCCAACAGTGACATCAAATGCGCCATCCGTAAGTTCGCTAATATCGAGGGCGTGTTGAAAAACCTCGACTGTCTCAGCCGACAACGAGAACGGTTCCGTTGTTTGACTATTATTAAAACGGCTCAACTCAGACTCTGAACGATAAGTCGACATCTTCTCGTCGACGTTCGCTAACGCATTCTCTATCGATGCCTGAATCGTGGCTATCCGACCATCATCAAGTTCATTGGTAACAACCTTGACGGAGAAGTAGGTACCCATGGTTGGACCCTCGAAAATGTGCAGCACCGACGGTCCAGAATTCTGGGCACACGCCATCCCCCCTAATATGAGCGGAGCAACCCACCGAGCTCTCATTACGTTTGCGGACCTCCACTCTTCTTGTCGAAGGGTTACCCGAAGTCGTCAAAGAGGATATTCTCGGGCTCCACACCTAGTCCGTCTAGCATTTCCATACATGCTTTCAGCATGAGAGGCGGACCACAGAGGTAATACTCGATATCTTCAGGAGCCGGATGGTCTTTTAGGTAGTTGTTGTAAACGACCTGATGAATGAATCCGGTATCACCAGTCCAATCATCCTCAGGGAGTGGCTCAGACAATGCAAGATGCCATTTGAATGTCTCGTGTTTCTCTTGAAGGGTATTGAAGTCATCTAGGTAGAACGCTTCTCGAAGGCTACGAGCACCATACCAAAAACTCACTCTCCGCCGTGTGTGAAGGCGGAGGAACTGGTCAAAAATATGGGACCTCATCGGTGCCATTCCCGCTCCACCTCCGATAAAAAGCATCTCCGCAGGCGTATCCTTAGCGAAAAACTCTCCGAAAGGTCCAGAAATAGTCACCTCGTCACCAGGCTTCAAACCGAACAAGTAGGCTGTCATCTTTCCAGGGGGGGTCCCCTCAGGTGAGCGTGGTGGAGGAGAAGCAATGCGCACGTTGAGCATAATGACGTCCTTTTCCTCAGGATAGTTCGCCATCGAGTACGCGCGAGTCACTTCTTCATCGAGCTGCGCAGTAAATCTCCACAGATTGAATTTGTCCCAGTCAGTCCGATACTCGTCCTCGACCTCAATGTCCTGATACGAGTACGTCCCTGGGGGCACTTCGATCTGGATGTACCCGCCTGCCCGAAATGGTACTGCTTCACCCTTTGGAAGCTCCAGGACGAGCTCTTTTATGAACGTCGCGACATTATGATTTGAGCGAACCTTGCAGCTCCACTGGCGAACATCGAACACCTCTGCCGGAATCTCAATACGCATGTCCTGCTTCACTTTCACCTGGCAGGACAACCGCTCTCCGCCACGCACCTCCCCGCGGTCGAGATGACTCAATTCCGTTGGGAGGACTGCACCTCCACCATCCAATACCTTCACCTTGCACACGCCACAGCTCCCCTTCCCACCGCACGCGGAAGGGATAAAGATTTGGTTCGCCGCTAATGTATTAAGCAACGTCCCTCCGGCTGGAGTCTGGAGCGCTTTATCCGGATTATCGTTGACCGTGATGGCAACATTGCCTGTTGCAACCAACTGCCGTCTGGCAACCATTAATAGGCCGACCAGTGACACAATCGTGAACGTGAACATCACCACGCCAAGTGTGACCGTTACCATACCGCTCTATTTCCTGTTTTCCATCTCCGAAGCTCTATCCTAGAGCTGTACCCCCGCGAATGCCATAAATCCTATTGCCATAAGCCCGACAAGAATGAACGTCAGACCCAACCCCCTCAGGCCAACCGGAGGATTGCTGTACCGTAGACGCTCGCGGATACCAGCCAACGCAACAATTGCTAAAGCCCAGCCGATCCCGGAGCCCAAACCAAACACTGTGCTCTCGGCAAACGTGTAGTTGCGCTCCACCATGAATAGCGACGCTCCCAAAATGGCACAGTTCACCGCAATGAGTGGAAGAAAGATTCCAAGCGCCGCATGCAGTTTTGGAACAAAACGATCTAACGTCATTTCAACGATCTGCACCATCGCTGCGATAGTACCGATATAGGTTAGAAAGCCGAGGAATGACAGATCGTACTCGGCCAAGCTCGGATGCAACCAAACCATGGCACCTGACCGCAGGAGTTCCGTATAGATTAGGTTGTTCATTGGGACCGTAATTGTGAGCACGAAGATAACTGCAACCCCGAGACCCAGTGCTGTTTTAACCTGCCTGGATACGGCCAGGAAGGAGCACATGCCCAAAAAGAACGCCAGCGCCATGTTCTCCACGAATACGGCCTTCACCGCCAGGTTGATATAGTGCTCCATTACTCGTTCTCCACCTGCTCCGGCTTCCATGTTCGCAGCGCCCAAATAAAGAAGCCAATGATGAAGAATGCTCCTGGAGACAGCAGCATTAGACCGTTCGGTGTGTACCAACCACCTTCGGTGGCCAGGGGCAGAACTTGAACTTCAAATAACGCTCCAAACCCGAGCAGCTCCCGCAGAAAAGCCGTTCCCATCAGGATGGCACCGTATCCCAGACCATTCCCAATGCCGTCCACCAAACTCATCGTCGGAGGGTTCTGCATAGCATAGGCCTCCGCCCGGCCCATGATGATGCAGTTGGTGATGATCAACCCGACAAACACTGACAGCTGTTGTGAAATCTCAAAAAGATAGGCTTTCAGGATTTGATCTACCACAATGACAAGCGAGGCGATGATTGTCAGCTGCACGATGATCCGAATGTTCGTCGGAATATGGTGCCTCAGCGCACTCACAAAGAAATTCGATGACATAGTGACACCTATGACAGCGGCACTCATCACCAGAGCCGTATCCATCCTGGTTGTCACTGCCAACGCGGAACAGATTCCCAGAACCTGCAGTGCAATCGGATTGTTATTGAAGAGCGGATCGATCAGTACATCCCGCGTCTTGCTCTGAAGCGCCATCACACCCCTCCTTGTGTTCGCAGCCGCTCCAAATATGGACGAAATCCATACTCGCCGAGCCAAAAATGCAGCATGTTGGTAACACCTCGACTTGTCATCGTCGCACCGGCGAGGCCATCCACACGATAAGGATCGGCATCGGGTTCTCCGGCCCGACCTCGAATAACCTCGATCCGCGTTTGCGCGGCACTGTCAAACGCTTGGCGACCTGGCCATAACGCTTTCCATCTAGGATTGTCGACTTCCCCACCTAGGCCCGGCGTCTCTTTATGCTCGTAAAAGGTAAGCCCCCGAATCGTCTTTAGGTCGGGATCAAATGCGATAAATCCGTAAAGAGTCCCCCAAAGACCCATGCCGCTTATTGGAAGGACTACAAGCTCGAGCTGACCATCGGGGCCCCGCAGTTCATAAACAAGTGCATGATCCGGTACACGAAATACCCGCGCATTGTTATCAGGTACGACGCGACTAGTTTCAACATCGGTTGCCGCAGTTCGTTGGTCAAACAGATCTGCCCGAATCTCAACCGCCTCTGCTCCGGTTTCGAGATCGATGACCACCTCCTTGATCTGCTCGAAGCGGGCATCGGCCTCCTGACGCGACAAACGCTCGTCTGCCTTCGCGAGACCAGAAGCCACGAGAACGTTTCGACGTTTCTCAAGAGCCTGGTTCGCCAACTGCAACTCTTCAAGGGAGACGAACGATGAGGAAACGACAACGGCACAGACAACACATACCGCCGCCGCGAAGGTGAGATTGTAAGCCACGCTAGCGTTCATAACGGGCTCTCCTTCTCTTGATATTAGCCTGTACGGCAAAGTAATCGATCAACGGTGCGAAGAGGTTCATGAATAGGATGGCCAGCATCATTCCCTCTGGATAGGCTGGATTGACAACACGGATCAACACAACCAGCACGCCAATCAGAAACCCGTACACGTAATGTCCCCGAAGCGCTGATGGTCCAGACACTGGATCAGTGGCCATATACACAGTTCCGAAAGCCCACCCACCAATGAGAAGGTGCCAAGTGGGTGACACGTCAAAAAACGGATTAGTAGTCGATCCGATGCCGTTCAGCAACAGAGCCATAACGACGGTGCCGACCGTCACACTTAACATGATTCGCCATGAACCCACACCAGATGCGATTAAAATCATCGCTCCAACCAGACATGCCAAAACAGAGGTTTCTCCCATCGAACCTGGAACAAACCCGATGAAAGCATCCCAAGGCGTAACACTAACCGTAACTGCGGAAATACCACCAAGAGTCGCCTGCGCCAAGATCGTCGCCCCACTTACACTGTCGGCAGAGGTTTGTGCGGCAATCCAGATCGCATCTCCCGACAGCTCAGCCGGATAGGCAAAGAATAAGAATGCACGCCCGACCAGCGCTGGGTTCAACACATTCATCCCAGTTCCACCAAAAATTTCTTTACCGACCACCACACCGAACGACACGCCAAGAGCAACCTGCCAAAGTGGAACGGTCGGGGGTAGAATTAGAGGAAACAACATCCCGGTAACCAGGAATCCTTCGTTCACGTCGTGTTTGCGTATCCCCGCAAACAGCATCTCCCACAGACCACCTACAGCAAAGGTCACTAGCAGCACCGGAAGGTAATACAACCCACCATGTAGAAGACATGCACCCCAGTTGTCGGGGGCGAATCCAACGCCGAGTGCCTCGACTACTCCGGTTTGCCATGTCTCAAGAGCCGGCGCACCTGAAGCAATGGCCAAATTGGCCTGGTAACCCGTGTTGTGGAACGCCATATAGACGCAACCACTCATTGCGAGCACCACTGTCATCATCATCCGCTTCATGTCGAGGGCATCGCGGACGTGGGACGGTCCCTCAGTCACATCACTTGGGGTATATAGGAAGGTGTCCTGTGCTTCCCACAAAACGGCAAGTCGCTGGAGCTTCCCCCCAGGCTCAAAGTGATGTGACTGCTGGTCAAGTAGACGGCGGAGAAATTTCATGACTCGTCGGCTGATGGCAGAAAGGCGACCGGTCTATCCCTCTTTTTCAATCGTATCAAGCACGTGGCGTAGATACGGCCCGTAGTCATTCTTACCTGTGCAAACAAACGTGCACAGCGCTAGATCCTCTTCATCGAGCTCTAGACACCCGAGTTCCTCGGCTCGTTCGACATCACGCATAACAAGTGCACGCAACAAAGCCGTTGCCATCAAATCTAATGGCATCACACGCTCGAACATTCCGATTGGGACAATAGCTCGACGGGACCCGTTCGTCGAAGTAGTTAAAGAAAACGGTCGTCCAGGGAGCCACGCTGAAGCAAAAATACGGGCCGCCGAAAATTTTGCAAAGCCTGGAGTTAACCAGCCCATGAATTCTCGTTCACGTCCTTCAGAGAGCACAGAAACCTGCTGATGATATCGCCCCAGATAGCCATGTACCGAACCTGAAGCGATCCGTCCGGATAACACGGAACCAGAGATGATCCGAGACTCGCCCGTCCCGAGCTCATCCGTGACAAGGTCGTCGAGCGCAGATCCCAATCGGGTGTGAAGCAGTCGTGGTCGCCTGACTGGTGGCCCTCCCAAAGACACGACCCGCGTTACATCAACAGATCCAGTCTGGAAAAGCTTACCCATCGCAACGACATCCTGTGCACCTATGTGCCAAGTGGTTTTTCGACGATCCACTGGATCCAATGTGTGAATATGGAGACCGACCGTCCCAGCCGGATGCGGTCCCGCAAACTGTTCGTGACGAATCCGATCGTCTGTAGGGATTCGGATCTCACTCTGAGGCGCCGTACAAACAAACACGGGTCCCTCAGTCAGACGACAAAGAACAGCTAAACCACGCTCGAATGCTTCAGCATTCGCAATAACAACATCGAGCGACGGTGCGAGTGGCTGTGTATCAATAGCTGTGACAAATATGGAGTGCGGACGTTCTTCAGGAACCGCAACCCGACTGAAAGGCCGAGCCCTTAGCGAAACCCACATGCCGGACTCGATGAGTAACTCGCGCACGTCATCCGAAGACAATCCACTGGGGTGACGTCCCGTGAACGCACGAAAAGCAACTTCCTCCGGCGCACGACCCTCTCGTTCAGCCCTACTCAATTCGATAACCACTGACTGCAGCGATCGACGAGCGCCACGGTGAATGCCGGCGACCGTTCCAGCGCCCGGCGCCGTGTATCGAACCCCAGCAATTTTCTTATCCTCAAAGAGCAACTGCCCTCGGCGCACATCATCTCCAACTGCAACGTGCATCTTTGGACGAAGACCCACTGAGTCTGCCGCAAGCACAGCAACACGACGCGGTGACAACGCTTTTTCAAGCACTTGGTCAGGTGTACCCACCAGAGGCAGTCGGAGACCTTTCTTAAACCTATGGAGACTCATTAGATCAAAACTTCTGGTTGTGAAAATTTTCGTGAGTAAGATCCAAAAAATCGGGCACTGTGACTTAACAGCAGAGCTTGTGAAAAAAATATCAAACTAAAACAAAAAAACGGCCGTCGCGCAAAGCGACGGCTAATGCTGCCCAATCGTAATGCCCTCCATTCGGCAAGTCAACGAACATACCAGGAAGCCGACGCTAGCAAGTTTCTGGTACCATGCCCGCCAACGGTCCGAAGATGAGATAAGACTTTCGCGACCACCTCATGTCAATACGAACCGTAGTCGTCTGTGAAGCGCAAGTCCCCTTTGTCACGGGTGGCGCCGAATCTCATGTCAGAGGACTAGTCGAGCAACTGCGCGCGCGAGGATACTCAACTGAATTGATCAGTGTCCCCTTCAAGTGGACGCCCAAAGGAGAACTTCTCAGCCACGCGGCCGCGTGGCGACTAATTAATCTGAGCGAGAGCAATGGGAAACCTATCGATCTAGCTATCGCCACAAAGTTCCCGACCTATTTCGTTCGCCATCCCAATAAAGTCGCTTGGCTCATCCACCAGTACCGAGCGGCTTATGAACTGTGCGGGACACCATACAGCGATTTCCAGCACACCGAAAGTGACGTAGGGCTACGCCAGTCAATCGTCGACCTCGACACACGTATGCTCAGCGAATGCCAACGTCTGTTCACAAATGCCAACAACACTGCGAATCGTCTTAAGCGATTCAACGGTTTACAAGCTGAAACGCTATATCATCCACCACTCTTGGCCGACCGTCTTCACCCGGGCAACCAGGACAACTACGTACTGTCGGTTGGTCGTCTCGAGTCCGTCAAACGTATTGACCTCTTAGTGGCCGCGATGAAATTTGTTGACCCGCCGATCAAACTTGTCGTCGTTGGAGATGGTTCCCAACGTGAATCGCTGGAGTCAGCTGCAGCCGAAACCGGTGTTTTGGATCGGATTGAATTCCTCGGCCAAGTCGATAATGACAAACTGGTGAAGCTGTATTCCGATGCTTTAGCCGTTGCCTACACGCCGTACGACGAGGACTACGGTTACGTGACACTGGAAGCGTTTCTTTCGCAAAAGCCGGTAGTTACAGCCTCAGATTCTGGAGGAACGCTTGAATTTGTCGAGGACGGGGTCAACGGCAAGATCTGTGAGCCCGTAGGAGAAGACATCGGTAGCGCAATCAATGCTGTCGCGGCCAACCGAAGTTTTGCCTCCACGCTTGGTACTAACGGGTTTGAACGTGCTCGTTGTATCACTTGGGACGGCGTAATCGAAAAACTCGTAGGACATCCATGACAAAACTCGTCATCCAAATCCCTTGTCTTAACGAAGCGGCAACGCTCCCAGCTACGCTTCGAGATCTACCCAAAGAGATTCCGGGTATCGACGTCATTGAAGTTCTGATTATCGATGATGGTTCGAATGATGGAACATCCGATGTAGCTAAAGCTCACGGCGTGCATCATATCGTCCGCTTCAGAGCCAACAAGGGTCTCGCAGCTGCCTTTGCAGCAGGAATTGATACTTCACTCAAGTTGGGTGCCGATTACATTGTCAACACCGACGCAGACAATCAGTACTCGGGACAAGATGTCAGCACTCTGCTTTTGCCACTAATTCGTAGCGAAGCTGATGTCGTCATCGGGGATCGAAACGTTCGTACGCTGCAACACATGCCACGACTCAAGCGATGGCTCCAGTTAGTCGGAAGCTGGGTTGTGCGCCAAGTCTCGAATACACGCGTGCCCGATACAACCAGTGGATTCCGCGCCTATACTCGCGAGGCGGCGCTACGTTTAACGATCGTGTCCGACTTCTCGTATACGCTTGAATCGATCATTCAAGCCGGCAAGCAAAGGATGGCTATCGCACATGTTCCAGTGGCGACTAACAAGATAACGCGCCAATCGCGGCTCTTTGGTAGCGTCTTTTCTTATATCAGACAATCCGCCGCCACAGTGGTTCGAATTTATGCGATGTACGAACCCCTGAAAATTTTTACAACCACTGGACTGATCTCTTTTTCGGTAGGGCTTCTGATCTCACTCAGATTCCTCTATTACTACTTTAATGGTGAGGGACAGGGGCATCTCCAGTCGCTAATTCTCTCGGCGGTGCTCATGATTGTTGGCTTTCAGGTGCTGCTAATTGGATTGATGGCTGATGTGATTTCGGCCAGCCGAAAACTCACTGAAGAAGTTCTATATCGAATGCGTTCCCTCGAGCTCAGATCCACCTTTGCAGATGCAGGGAGCACTGAGGCGACGGACAAGACGAACGACGGAGACCCGTAGAGTGGCAGAGACCTCATTTACCTCCGTGATTCTGCCAGCTTACAACGAAGAAGCCACCGTAGCGGCCGTCATCGGTGCATTAATCAAAGCTGGCAGATGGCACGAGATTCTCGTCATCGACGACGGCTCGTCAGACGCCACAGCCGACAGAGCGAGAGCCGCTGGCGCCCAAGTAATCAGTCATCCGTACAACAAAGGTAACGGGGCCGCTGTGAAGACCGGTCTCCGTCATGCCTCTGGCGAATTCATCCTCATCCTTGATGCCGACGGACAACATCAAGCCACACTGGCACCCCGTCTGGTCCGTCGCCTTGGCGACTACGACCTAGTCGTGGGTGCCCGTTCCTCTGTCTCTCAAGCCTCCGTAGCGAGACGGCTCGGCAACACGATGTTGGCATGGCTCGCAACGTATCTATCGGGCCGACAGATCGTTGATCTGACATCTGGATTCCGGGCAGCGAAGCGCACTCTCATTTTGGAGTTTATCCACTTGTTACCGAACGGATTCTCGACTCCAACGACCACGACGCTAGCGTTTATCAAAGCAGGGTACAACGTAGCGTTTGAACCAGCCGAAGCAGGTACTCGGGTAGGGCATTCGAAAATTCGTTTATCCCGTGACGGAATCAAGTTCTTCCTGATTCTATTGCGAGTGATCACCATTTTCAGCCCACTGCGTGTGTTTATGCCGATCAGTGCTGTCGGTTTGACCATCGGAGGAACCTATGCGGTGTGGACGGCAGTAACCCAATCCCATATCACGAATTCCTCCGTACTGCTGATTGCCCTGGGAGTGATTGTTTTTTTGCTTGGTTTAGTATCAGAACAGATCTCAGCACTGAGGTTTGAACGGGGAAACGTATCTAGGGAAGCGACCGACGAAATTGACAGCGCTACGCTGACACAACGCGGCGACGACCCGAATGTCTGACCGTCTGAGACACACGGTCGTCATGGCCACGACTTCGTACCCACGTTTTCCTGGAGATGGGGTTGGATCGTTCATCGAGCCAATTGCACATGGTATCGCAGCACGGGGACATGACGTGCACATTGTCGCACCTTGGCACCCCCTAATCCGTCGCCCCGATCACGAAGGACGGGTCCGTTTCCATTTCTTTCGGTACGCACCACTAAAACAGTTGAGTCTGTTCGGTTATGCCGCTTCACTCAAAGCAGACGTCACGTTGCGTCCGACTACCTATCTGGTGACACCGCTTGCGCTGGTTGCCTGGTGGAGGTGTCTGCGCCATGTTGTCCGACGCTACCGCCCTTCCATCATTCATGCACACTGGGTTGTTCCTGGGGGCTTTCTGGCTGCGGCAAGTCGTACGAATCTTCCGATCGTAATCAGTCTACACGGCTCTGACGTGTTTATGGCTGAAGCTAACCGTGCCGCGCGACAGGCAGCGCGATATGCCTTTCGCCGCGCTTCTTGGGTAACAGCATGCAGCGACGACCTGAGACGGCGGGCACTTACTATTGGAGCCATTGCGGACAGGACCGAAGTCGTGCCATACGGCGTCGATACCGATCGCTTTAAACCGGACCTAGCCGTCCGCGCACGAGTCCGTCAAGCGCAGGGTATCACCGATGCAATCCCTGTCGTAGTAGCGGCGGGACGTTTAGTTCGAAAGAAAGGATTCGAATATTTAATAGATGCGATAGCTCAGCTGAAACCACGCTGGCCAACGCTTACGGTATGGCTTGCGGGAAGCGGTGACCTGGAACCCGAACTTCGGCAACGCGTGATGTCAAGAGAGGTTGCCGATCACGTGACATTCCTTGGTGGCGTGCCACAGGATGAAATCGGGTCCCTCCTCGCCGCAGCTGATATCGTCATCGTGCCGTCGGTGCATGATGATGCCGGGAACGTTGACGGCTTACCCAACATCCTCCTCGAGGCGTTAGCATCTGGTACTCCTGTGGTTGCCACACCTGCGGGTGGCATCACGACGGTCGCCCGTAACGATCAGACCGCACGCATAGTTCCGGAGCGTAACCCCAACGCCATTGCGATTGCCATCGAGGAATTCCTTAACAATCCCAAACTTCGAGCCCAATTGGGTGCTGCCGCACGCACACAGATGTGTGGTACGCACACCTGGGAACAAATGGCGAAGCGTTTTGAAGAGACCTACGCGCGTGCCACGGAAGAAAAGCGATGAGCCTTGTGTTCTCAGCGATTCTCATCGCATATCTACCAGGGGCTCTGACGTTCCGGTTGCCCATAGCCCAACGTGACCTCCGAGCCAAACTAGCAGCAGAAGAACGCTTTTTCTGGTGCATCATGATCAGCCTAGCCATTTCGTCCATGTGGGCATTGAGCCTCGCGGCTGTTGGCTGGTACAGCTGGGAACGTTTGCTCTGGCTCAATGGAGGTCTAAGCCTTTGCCTTATTGCCTTCAGTCGAGGTCGACTAAAGTTGGGTCCCCGTGCGCCACTCCCTGGCTGGACGGCACTCATCCCAACCGTATTAGTAGCGTTATCGGCCAGCATTATCTTCTACGTACCACCTGCCGAATATTTGATGGGAGGACGAGACCCTGGTACCTACATGAACGAGGGGATTCAGATCGCCCAACGAGGAACACTTCAAATCTCCGATGAGGTGGTGGCATCCGTCCCGCGCCAGTTTCGTGATCTCTTCTTCCCAGAACGCCTAGATGCGGACGCTTACTACAGCAACCGTTTTATGGGGTTCTATCTCATGGATCCTGATGACGGATCCGTGGCGGGTCAATTTTCCCATCTCTACCCAGTGTGGATTGCAATTGGTTATGGGGCTAATGGATTATCAGGAGCCCGACAGATGGCCGGTCTTTGGGCGATTCTTGGCGTCGTCGCGGTGTATTTCTCAGGAGCCTGGCTCGTGGGACGTCGAGCTGCTGCAGGTGGAGCTCTTCTTCTAGCTCTCCATGTGTCTCAAGTTTGGTACGGGCGGTACCCGAATGCTGAGATCGTAATGCAAGCTCTGATATTCAGTGGACTGCTCGCCTTCAGTCGGTCGAGTGTCGAAAACACTCGTTTCTTTGCGCCATTCGCAGCGGCACTGTTGTGTCTAAGTATATTTGCCCACTTCACCGGCGTCCTTGCAGTAGGTGCGGTCGGGGCCACCGCTCTACTCGGGATCTTTCAGAACCGTCGACCACAGTTGTCATTCCTAATCATGCTGGCAACAGGATCGATAATCGCACTGATCTATTTCAGTACCGTTCTCAGTCCATATTTTGTTCTGCCGATTAATTTTTTTCAGTTTTTGAGGCCTTCACAAATAGCGTTTGTCGTCCTAGGGCTCACCGGGGTTGTTGCCGTCCTGTGGATGGCAAGATACAACTGGGCAACAAAGATCGTACAGGACTGGCTTCCTTGGGTAGTTCTCGGAAGCCTGTGGAGCCTCGCCGCGTACGCCTACTTCTTTCGCGAACCTGGATACGCTTTAGCAGTTCACGACGCTGAAGCACTCCGCATTATCACGGAGTTCTATTTAACTCCACTAGGGTTGATTGCCGCGCTCGTCGGTCTTAGTTTTCTTGTCCACCGATTCTTCTGGTCTGGATTGGCCTTCATATCAACTGCGACCGTTTTTTCAATTTTCTTCTTCTACAAGATGCGCATTATTCCAGAGCATTTCTGGACCGCTCGCCGGTTTATCGCCATCATCTTGCCGTTCGCGTTTTTGATGATCGCAACAACGGCATTTAGCCCATTATCCTGGCGTCTGGCAACATTTAATCGACGTGCGGTCAGAATGGTCTGCGCCATCGCAGGAACGGTCGTTGTCCTCCTGTTTGGCTATCACTACGCGCTCCAAACTGCACCGATCCTGACTCACGTAGAGTATGCCGGGTTGATTCCACACATCGAACGTCTTAACACGAACTTCGAAGATACAGATCTGGTGCTCGTAGAATCTCGCCAAGCTTCTGACATGCACGTACTGGCAGTGCCTCTCGCCTATACATATGCACGGGATACTCTGGTGCTGCACCGCGCACGACCGGACAATGACACGTTTCTGCAGTTCTTGCGGTGGGCAGAAGGCCGTTACCGGAAGATTTTTTTTATAGGGGGGGGAGGCACTGAACTCGTTTCTCAATCAATACGGGTCATTCCGATCACTAGCGAACGTTTTCAAATTCCCGAGTACGAACAAGCTTACAGAGGCTATCCCGATGCTGTACTGGCCAAGGAATTTGATTTCGGCGTTTATGAGCTACGTGCCGAACCCATCACATCTACGCAATTCGATCTTGATGTCGGAACGATGGATGACCTATTCGTGCGGCGTTTCCATGCCAAGGAAACACACGGTTCATCTGGCGCAAGCTTTCGTTGGACCCGGGATGTCTCGTTCTTATCTCTGCTTGGACTCACTGCTGAACGCCGCACGCTAAACGTCTGGGCCAGTAGTCCACGTCCAGAACAGCTTGGGCCCACGATCGCATGGGTTTGGGTTGATGAACACCTTCTGGGTACCATCACAGCAACCCCAAACTTTGAGCCCTACCGATTCACCGTCCCGCTTGACGTAGCCTCAACCTTGGAAACTGGAAAAGACGCGGCACAACTTCGGATCGTTTCCAATACATGGAATCCGAATCGCATCTTCAATAATCGTGACGATCGCGACCTGGGTATGATGGTCGACCGCGTTACAATTGGGAAGTAAGTTGTTATATATGAGTCCTTGCTAATCGCCTGGAGTCATTGATTTACCATCGGTTAAGACAGGTTCTAGCAAGAGCCATGACTGGCATTAATTGCACTCCGGCCTTTTCGTAGGCGGTCATACAACGCCAGATACTGCGAGAGCACCTCTTTCCAACTAAATCGGTCTTCACAAAGCCGGCGGCCGGCGGCCCCCAATGATTCGCTGTCTGTATTACCGGCTTGTCTAAGCACACGAGATAGAGCATGAACATTCCCTGGAGGCACAAGGTAGCCAGTTTCTCCTTCGATGACCTTGTCAGGCAATCCACCTGCACGCGATGCGATAACAGGCAACCCGTGCGCCATTGCTTCAAGCGTTGCGAGACTCGAACCTTCATATAAGGTTGGATGCACAAACCAATCCGAAACAGAATAAAGACTGTGTAGATCTATTTCTGACAAAGATCCGGCGAGTACACTGTGTCCGCTCAATCCAGCATTCTGAATCGCCCGTTGAACATTCGAACGCTCGGGTCCATCGCCAACCAGCACCCATGCCCACGAGCGCGGCAAATCAAGCGCAACTTGGGCGAGAGCTTCCACCATCAGCGTGAAAGCCTTATTCGCTTCAATTCGCCCGACGGAAAGAAACACCGGACTAGCATCATTGAGACCAAGACCTTCTAGTAATTCGCACCCACGACTCCGACTTCCTAAGCTGCGACATTCTTCTGGATCTACAGCGTTTGGAATTACGACCTGATCAGCTGCACACACATCTAGATGGCGTTCCACTAGGGGTATGAGTGCGGTGTCAGTAGTCACTACAGCATCGCTTCGAGCCGCGACGGTACGAATACCATGTCGGAACGGAGCATACGCCCAGCGCTTAAGCCTGACGTGAGACCGAAACTCCTCAAGACCGTGAGTCGTCATCACGAGTGGTGTCTCCTGCGGAACTCTGCCTCGTGCGCGTGCCATCCCCCACCCGGCCAGCCCATGGGCGTGCACGACTGCCCACTGATTAGGCTGGCACTTTAATTGCGCACTCAAAGTCAACGCCGCACGCTGCGACCAGAATGGGTAATTGGTAATTCGATCTAAGACTACCGTTCCCTTGCGAACACCCAGAGGGAGCCGACGAGCTGCAACCCAATGTATGCGTACGCCAGGCGGAAAAGATCGCTCAGCCATGATTCGGCGAGATTCGCTAACGGGAGTTTCTGTGAACAGATCAACTTTGACACCGTGTCTTGAGAGCTGCGTGACGAGATCGAAAACATGACGCTCAAGTCCCCCTGGTCCATGAGCGGGATGGACGCGCCTCGACAACATTGCGACTGCCCTCCCAGCCAGCTGATTTGCCGTCAGATTTATCGGAGTCAAATCAGCCATCATCCTGACCACGACCAACCTCAGACATCGCGCCTGTGTACACCTCAGCAAGACCTGGATACACCACATCGGGAGCATACGTGTTCAGAATTCTGGCGCGTCCCGCAAGCCCAACTTGGCGGCGTCGTACGGTTGATTTAAGTTGTGTGAGGGCTGCCGCAAAGTCTGCAGTTTCATCGACAAGCCATCCGTTTAATCCCGATTCAATGATCTCCGGAGTACCTCCTCGAGCCCACGCTATGACCGGAGTGCCCAGCGCCAATGTTTCCAAAACGAAGCGAGAGAGCGGCTCTTGCCAAGCACTAGGGACAACAACCGCGTGGGCATCTCGCTGCATTCGTAACAACTGATCATGACCGACCCAGCCACAAAAAGTCGTCGCTACACCTAGCGTCCGCGACTGCTCCTCAAGATCACGCCGACTCGGACCGTCACCAGCAACCACCAGCGGGGGCGCGTGACCTATCTCCGCAAGCGCCGATATGAGCAAATCGAACCCCTTTGTTGGCACTAGTTTCCCAGCGGTCAGCAGATAGGGAGCTTGATGAGAAGTGGGAACTCCTCCAGAGGCAGCGGTTTCTAGTACGTGAGGATCCACCATGTTCGGTAGAACTGACAAACGCGCGCCAGGTAGCTCCCCTTCGATTCGTCTACGAACTGCACCGCTTACAGCGATAATTCTGTGTGCCGCGGCTACGGCCCCCTGCCGTGTGCCAAGGCGTCGACGTGACCACCCAACCATGAGACGAGCTAACGGTCGAGGCCAGTTCCAATACTCAGTCATGCAGTGCGTTAGATTGGACACACTGCACCCCTCGCACTCTGCCGATCCCCACCAGGATGTTCCGTGTAGACACACCGGCCAGTAATCACGCACTGTAACCACCGTTGCAAGTCCATGCAGACGTCCCACATGAATGGCAGGGGGAGCACTGTGTAGGTGTTGGGCGTGAAGAATATCAACATCTGGGTTCTCAGTTAAACGCCGACTCAGATAATCAGACAGTACGCTGTAGGTATAGTCGTGGGAACCCAATCGCCGCCACGGATTCCGATGAGCCGCGCGTACACCAACCTCCGCGATCTCGATTTCCTCAAAGCTTCGGCGGGTCACTCCGTTCCGGGTTGGCTCAACAACGATCACGTGCGGCTTGTGTCCACGGTTGAGAAGTACACGTGCCAGCGCATGGGTGCTCCACCCACTACCTCCACAATCTGGTGGGTAGACATCCGTCACCAACCATATTCGCCATGACTGTTGCTGCATGGTATTGGTCAGGAACGAGTCCGATAAAATGATGAACGATCGAAGATGAAACGCCAAGCAATCCCCATGATTCGAGGCGGCACTTCGAATACTTGGTTGTGTACGATTCTTTGCATTGTTACCGGCGCATCCCGAGGAATGAGTCCAGTGGAATACTGGATCGCTAACCCTGCGTTCCAAAAAACCAGGCACACCATCCCTACAGCGGCGACACGCTGAATGCGTGCTTGGCAATTCGCCAACATCACTGCAAGACCAATTGCAAAAATTGGCGTGCAGTTGATAAAACGGCGGGCACCGAATGAAGCACCACCAGCCCACGTATCGTACGACCCAATTACCAGCACTTGAGCGACAAAACACAGAGCCAATGCCGCCGCAAGCCGAGCATCCCGCTGCCACAAGAAACCGAGACCCAGCACACCCAACAACGTAACGGGATGCCATGAGAACAATCCGTGAAATCCAGAGACTAAGACATCCAACGCATGGCGCGGCATTAATGAGAATTTCTCAACAATGAACGGTGTCGGTCCGAAAGTGCCATTGAGCGTGTGGTAGACGTAGAACTGCGGAATGACAACCAGAACGAAGGCTAAAGAAAAACTCACATATCCCTTATATCTGCGGCGTAGTTCACCGACCGCAACAGCTTTCCCTTCAGCTCGCAGCATTTGTATGATGACGAGTGCTTCGTCGACTACCACGACAATTAAGAAGAGCCAATTCAGTTCCCGCACGAGAATCATCAGCCCAGCCACCATACCTAAGCCGAACCATCCACGAACGCTGCGGAAATCTCTGCCACTTTGCCAGACACTCAAGAAGAGTGCCACAGCAAAAAGGGAATTCGCGTGGGCCATCGCCGGTGTGATGTATAGATAAAACACCACAGGAGAAGCAAACCAGATAGCACAAACTCCAACAGTCGAGTCCCAACGAGGAGTGAATCTGCGGCAGAAGCGGAACACTAGAAAGAGACCAGCTGTGCCCCAGAACAGTGAACCCAAACAAACAGCCCAGATATACGGCTGTCCATATCCATCACGTTGAACCGGCACCCCCGAGAAACGTGCCACAACAACCGCCGCGTCGGCTATAACGTAAAATGGCGCCCACAACACCGCCGCACCGATTGGAGCGTCGTTTAACCTGTATCCGGTTGGTGTAAGCGTATCCCTGAGAGGTCGCAGACCAGCATGAGCAACAGGGTCACGAGCAATGAAGTGTGCGTACTCGTTCTCATAATGGAGATCTCGGTCGAAATAAACCGAACGCAGCGCCGCGAAGTACTTGATCTCATCACTCGCATACACGCGTGGAGTGAACAACGGTAAAGCAATCACAGCAATCAGGCAGATTACACGCCACTCCTGCCACCACGATCCTTTCAGTATTTCACTTGTCATGCCCTGACCGTCTCTGCAAGCTGAATAACATCCACCGCACCTTGGGACCAGCGATAGTTCTGATTAATATGCTTGTGACCAGCCGCTCCGAGAGATCTCCCGAGATCTTCACGACTCACGACTGCCTTGATCGCCTCCGCCAGATCTCTTGGAACAGGAGGCACAAGAAATCCAGTCAACTGATGCTTGACAGTTTCACGTACGCCCCCCTCGTCCACAGCTACTACCGGACAACCACAATATGCCGCTTCCACCACCGACAAACCAAAACTTTCCTCCAAACCTGCATGCACGTAGCACGTCGCTCCCGCGTAGAACATTGGGAGTTCGTCGTCGGGCACAAACCCAGTGAACTCGATCGACTCTCTAACACCGAGTTCCTCAGCTAACCTCTGTAAACGAGTTCGCTCCGGACCGTCACCGACAACGATCCATCGTGGCTGTTCATGATCAGGCCAAGTGCGCATCATCACTGCAGCCGCCGCCACAATCAGGTCAACTCGCTTACGTGGATGCAGGTAGTTGACAGTCAACACAGTTGGCGGTTTCTTGGGAACCTCCAATCGCGCGCTATCGAGACGATGCCGGTCAACCCCGAGAGTGATGACAGTCGCTGGTTGTTGGTAAATAGCCTGAATTCGTTCTGCTGCAAACGGACTCGATGTGCAGACTGCGTCTACCAGCGTCACCAGATAGCGATCTAGGAGAGCATACGCTCTCAGAAGCGGTGCCAGAAGAAAGCGAGTCCCACCCAGACGAGAAAGAACGGCGTCTCGATCTTGATACAAAACACGTGGGGGTTCCCAGCAATAATAGAGAACCGGTACCTTAGATGTATTCATCTTCTTGAGATACCAAGTCAACGGCAGCGCCGGTCCGAACAAGATCCGGACATCAGCATGGGAATCGAGCAAACGCGCCAATCTAAAGGAATGCAAATAATCCGCGACTGCATTTAGATACCGATTGCGGCTCCAATCGAGTGTGATATTTGAACATAACAACTCCACTCCAGGCGCAAGCCGAGGTCGACATGAGTCATCAAACTGGTGACAGACAATCCGAGGATCGTGACCAGCTGTTGCCAATGCCCCAGCGAGCCCAAGAATGGCTCGCTCTGCCCCTGACAGCAGCTTGAATCGCGGAAAAACAAGATCAACGCGTAGGGCGTTCATAAATCCAAACCGGCGAACAATCGTTGGGCCATCGGACTGACCTGTGAACCGGACACATTCATAGTGTACCCAGACTCAGGGCTGACCATCGACACTGCAAGCCTCCTTAGACCTAGTCAGTACTGCGAACGTGTCCCCTCGATAACCAGTCAAAAAACACGGCGCACGCGCCCAGTGAGGCGTTGGACCTTCAACGACGATTACGTCTGCTCCAACATCACGGAACCGTGTCGATGCTTCTTCTGCGTCAAGCGCGTCGTACGCATCATCGAGTCGACGAGTCGCCTCGTCATATTGCTTCGCTGATGCCCCAAACAGCAACGCATGCCGCCGGTCAGCGGCCACCACACGCCTGCGGAGCCAATAGCCCACGCTTCTGTCCGGAGGCCTGAAAGCCACAACTGACGAATCGGGGGTATTAGCGTTGATCCACCGAGAAACCTCAACCACTTCGGTGGACGATACTCGAAACAGAAAACCTTCGGCCGTCGCCCCCGTGACCGCAAGTACCGTGCCCATCGCACAAACAAATACCCCTATGGTCATAGATAAACGTCGCCGGGTCGTGTGGCACCACTCATCCGCAGCGAAGCAGGCAAGCAATGCCCAGACGATCAGCATTGGTCTGGCGAACAAATTATTGGGCCCGTCTACGGAAGGTCGAACAAACGTTACAAATACTGTGATTGCAACCATCATAATGATGGCCTGCTGCTGAGCCGACGACAACTCATGCTGACGGAGACGCCTACGAATAGCACTAAGTCCAAACACACCAACAACACCAAACTCGACAAGGTACAACACCGGCGTGTCCAAGAGACGGCTGACGGAACCATCTCCAAAGACTGTTGAAAACACTGCTCCGTTAATTAAGCCACCAGCCGCAGATAAACCAAGTGTTAATTGATTTTTGCTGCTTCCGTCGACCAAGACCCACAAAACCGGCACCGCGAGGACGGCCGCTCCGAAGCCAACTCGTCCCCACCGACGGAACGCATCCGTGCGCCAGGGTGCACAACGGTTGCACTTAACATCAAACAAAAAACTAGCCGTAACACCTACAACGAAAGAGATTGCCACGTACGCCGACATCGCCGGCAACGAGGCAAGAAGGAGTATCGGAAGAAGACCTAAACGACCGATGACAAGGTCGTCCTGAAACCACCGCATGTGCATAACCAGCAGGGCAATGATTACTGCTGCCAAATGCTGCGGGGCCCAAATGGCTGAAATATACGGCGCACTGAATTGCCGCTCGTTGTGATGAATCCAGAAGTCGAGATGGCTGGAGGGCACTAGAGTTCGAAATCCTGCCATGCCGCTGTCAAGCGGCCACGCCTCCACGACGTCGCGAAAGGCATAGAACATCCAAACGACGAGGTCAAAGCCAGCCAGCAGACTGGCCGCCACGGCGGCCACTGCCGCACAGCGTCTGCTACGAAATAGCCCACGTGCAAGGGTGTATACCACCACTGGGAAAGCGGCAGCCGTAACAAGCGTCAATCCGAACAACACGAAAAACAGATCGCCAGCGTTATCCGAAAACCTCTGAAATGAAGACGCGACCAAGTGAAACCCGTAATAGTACGGAGCGGGATCAACGGCGATCAAAAAGGGATTGGAGGGAGGAAAGTTCGCATGCTGTAACGTGGTCGCAACTGAAAGATGTTTATACCAATCGGTCATGCTCATGCTATGGACGACATCTCCAGCGTGCCAGCCGTACGGTAAAAAGGGTGACCCGACAAGTAAAGTCATTAAAAACACAGTCATTAACACCGTGAGAGTCTCAGGACTGACTGACGGCTTTGGTGAATTTTGAAATGTGTGTTTTGGTCGGAGGTCCGCCGGAGCCATGGCCACTAGAACGCCCGTAACAAAGAGAACCGTTAACGCAATAGTTTCTAGCCGCCCTCCTCCGTACAAGCTCGCCAGCCATACGCACCAACAAGAGATTCCAATCCCTCCATAGGCGTACGCAGCCTTATCGAGTGGATCAGTTCCATTTCGTGATTCGACGTACCGGGTGGACACAAACGCAGGGATCAATATGAGAATCGTTAGAGCTGCGCATACAGACAAGACCGGCACTCCGGCCATGCTGAGCACCAGACTGATACCCACAACGAGCCCAAGACCTACAACACTACGACCACGCTGCATCTGCCGTGACCTCTACGGTGATTGATTATGGTGAGAGAGCCGTCTGTCCAATACTGCTCGATAGATGTCTACCATCCCAGACGCAACCGCCTGCGGGGTAAATGGCTTTACAAAGGTCGAGCATTTCTCCAGATCGATTTTCCAAGGACCGGACAACACGTTGCGAAGCGCGTGTCCTAGTGCCACTGGATCCGCCGGCGGCACAACAATCCCAACCCCCTCTCCTCTCACCCACGCCGAGATCCCAGTCGTGTCGGTGACAACAAATGGGGTGCCAACAGCCGCGGATTCGATACAGACTTTATTCAGCGACTCCAGGTGTGAGGGAACAGCAACGACATCTGCAGCGGCCAGCATATCAAGCGACCGAGATGGAGTGACCGCGTCGATCAACCGCACCCGATCACTGACGCCGACTTGGTCAGCCACTGCGCTAAGGTGCGTCGCCATGTCTCCGAACGAAACAACTTTCAGTGACGGTCCAACAATCAGCAACACAGCATCAAGCACTTGGGGGAGAGCTCGGACCAACGTCTCGATGCCTTTGAATGGATGTAAACGACTCAAGGCAAGAATCAGCGACCTCCCGCTAGTGTGATACTTCGCATCGATATCCCTCCGTGCCGCCAATCGACGCTCAGAGCGCCGCAAAATCGAATCTTCGGCGATGTTAGCAGCAGCAGTCGATATGTTCAGCGGTAACATTCGCCGAGGCGTCTTAGGCGCAATCTTAGCGATCCGTTCTTCGAGCATCGGAGAAATACACCGAATATAAGCAGACCGGCGAAACGTCCAATCCACCAGTGCTCGGGGAGTTGGGTAGCGACGAAATCCGTAACCGGCCTCCTTAAGCACAAGGGTGTCCTCCCCCATCGGAGTGACAACGATCGGGCCATCCCAGCCACTGATTTGAGTAGCTAGCATCGCTGACGCACCATGGGGATACGCTACTTCGACGTGAAGTACATCGATGGAGCGACCCTCGTTTCGTAAATAGCCCGCCAACGCCGCAGCGGCTGGCACCAAACCCTCAGTCCGAAAAACCGGCGCTGTGATTCGGCCAAGAGTCCGCAAGAACGGCCTAGTTGTTAGAGCCTTCACGTCTCCGACCTGGCCAGATCTTAAACCAGACGAAGTAGTGAGAAATCTGAAGTTGTGACCTAACGCAGTGACAGCACGAGCAAAATCCTGGTGGACCTCCCAGCCGAGTGACTCGGGTCCCAATCCGGGCATGAACATTGCGACTCTCACAAGAATTCCTAGCGTGACAGACGTCGACTAGCCACTAGACTCGGAGCAAGCCACGCCACCAAAAGCTTTTGACCGGGAAAGTCGATGCGCTGTAATAAATCTACTTCGTCTGAACCAAGGACCTTAGTAATACGAAGCCCGATACAATACACGAGAACGCCCACAACGGTGAGTGTGACCGCCTCAAATGGAGATGTCATCCACGTCACTCGTGCCACTATTAAGACCACACCCATTAATCCGCTAACGATCGCAATTCGGCCTACAAATGTCCACGGAAACCTGATGCCGTAAAGTCGTCGACTTACCAAGTAACACCAAAAAGATGGAACGAAACGCGCTCCTCCAAGTACTGCCGCTGCGCCAACAAGCCCATAAACGGCCGCAACTACAACAAACAACGGCACGGAGATCAAGAAGATTGCCCTCGCCCACCCGAGCGCGCGATACTGTTCATCAACAGACAAAATAATCTCAGGCAAGTTGAACGCAGTTGCCGAATACATAAAAGCTACTAGCACCCACGCAATCGGCACCGACGGTAAAAACTCAGCACCAAACAGCAGTGGAATAAAGTCTCCACACATCACCATTAATCCGACTCCGGCGGGGACTAATACAACAAGCTGTGCCTTGGATACTGCCGTAAAGGCCTGACGAAGCTCCTCAGGGTTGTTGCGTATTCTCAACCGAGCGAATAGTGGCCGGTAGACCCCGCGAAATCCGGCAACGACCAAACCAACTGTCATCAGAGACAACTTGAACGCCGTCGCAAACAACGCGACTTGCTCCGGCGCCAAGATCACAGCGAGTGCCGGTGCGGCGAACCCCATATCTGTAAAGACGGTGGTAAGTCCAAACACGTACGTAAAACCGCTAAAAAGAAAGAAGCGTCTCGCCTCGCCCTCAAACAATTTTCCCGATTCCACCTCACCCTGTGGTGCTGCCTCATCGACGCCACCCATTTGATCTGCACCGGGAAGCTCTCGGGTAACACGACCCGCAGCGAAAAAAGAGACGGCAACCGCACTCACCAGAAGACCGCTCAGGACTCCCTCCATCTCGTAGCCCAGCAGCAGAATCAGACCCACGAGACCTAGCTCCAGCGCGGCCTGCGCGAGCGAGAACAAATTTGACCAGACTTGAGCAAAAAACGCGTTGAGGGTTGTCACCACCAAACCCATGATCGCCCTCGCTATCACGAGCCCAGACAGTAATCTGATGTAGGTCACTCCACTTGAACCAAACTCCAGACGCTGACTAATTAGTTCGGCGAAGAAATTGAGTGGAATGAGCAGGAGACCCAGTAATAAGAGTCTGACCAAAACAGCATGCCGCAAAAACCGTCGAAGAGACCGAGAACCTGATGCAGCGCCGATTTCTGGCAGAAACTTCGAAAGGCCGGTTGGGATACCAACGCTTGAGTAATGGAGAAGGACTGACATGAGTCCAAGGAGAATGTCGTAAATACCTGACAACAAACCAAATCGTCGTCTAATGAGCACCGAGAAAGCTAGGTTAAACATACCCAGCAGAGGCAACAGAACCAGATTCCAAAAGGCGGCACGTGAAGCCTGCTGCGCCAATGGGCGGGACTCTGAACTAAGCACCGTCACTAGCTCCTACATCCCTAATTAAGGACGTGTAGAAATCAACGTAACTTTCGGTGATACGGGTAATGTCGAATACTTCGATAGCACGTGTCCGCGCTGCCCTCCCCATATCGACTGCACGAGACCGATGCGACAATATGTCAATAACAGCTGCAACAAACGCATCATCGTCCTCTTGCGGGATGACCACACCAGTCGTACCGTGTTTATCAAAAATGAAATCGGTAATCCCTGGTTGATCGGCAACGACGCTCGGCAAACCACATGCCATCGCCTCGACCATCACAGTACCAAAACCTTCACGCCGAGACGGAAACACAAACAAGTCGGCGATCTGCAGTAAGCGATGCACGTTATCCTGCACACCGAGTTGATGTACATTTGCCGCGGTAGTCGGCGAGAGCGAACTGAAATGGTCGCGAAGTGCTGACCCGGCTGGATCACCGGTGGGAAATGTATTTCGACCAACAAGAATCAGATGAGCATCGGAAAATGCTTCGTGAATCCTAGCCCAAGTTCCCAAGACAACATCAATCCCCTTTCTTTGAATAAGCGAACCGACAAAGATAAGAACAGGGCTATCCAGTGGAATTCCCAGCTCGCGCCGCAAGGTCGGATTTGAGCGCGGGCTAAATTCCCCTACGTCCACGCCTTGCGGGAGCAAGCGCATCCGCTCTCCAGAAAGCCCTGCTTCATGATAACGCTGCTCAAGAGCCGGTGAAATTGCAGCGTACCCATCACACCGACGAAATACTGCGTGGCGGAGAAATGAAAGACGATGGGGTGAGTTTAACGCAGTGACAGCATCGTCCACACCAAGCAGAGTCATCTCGAAAAGTACAGGTCTTCGAGCCAAACGTGCCCACGCCCAACTCCCGTAAAGTGCGTCGCTCAGCGCATGCACATGCACTAAGTCAAAACCTCTCTGAGAACAGAGCGCAAGGAAAGTTCGTGCAGCGAAGATAGAACCGTGTGCACGGGACTTGCGATTAGAATCGGTTGATGGAAAAAAGTCTGCGCGCAATCGGACAACGCGGTACCCATCAACGATCTCCTCACTTGTGGGATTACCGTACGCCGACGTAATAACCGTAGGTTTAAGACCACGTTTAACTAACTCTCGACACAGCAGCTCAACCTGTCGACCGTGGCCAGAAAAATGAGGGCGGAACCGCTGGATCACCATCGCCACGCTGAGACCAGCTGCGCGGCTGAGCATTGTACTCACTTAGACACGACCTTCTGCAGTACCGTGTCCACCAGCGCGGCTTGACGATCCCATGTATATCGAGACTCCGCGAGCGCTCTAGCCGTGTCTCGATTCGCACTAACCACAGCCTTATTCAAGGCAAGTTGTTCCAGCGTAACGGCAAGTTCCTCTACTGCACCCGGAGTATAAAATCTGCCCACTGTGCCTGGAAGCAAAGCTCTCATCTCAGCGATGTCAATTGTTACAACCGTAAGGCCAGCAGCAAGATACTCAAAGATCTTAAGAGGCGACCAAAACCATCCTATCTCCAGAGCCCTGAACGACGCGGGGGAGAATGGAGCCAACCCAACATCGGCGTCAGCTAGGTGACGGGGAACATCTTCAAAAGGAATTTCACCAAGAAAACGAATTATCTCGTCAAGACCAGCCCTTTTTGCTGCGCGACGAGCAACCTCCCACCTTGGACCACGACCAATGCAGGTCACCCTGAGTTCCACGCCGCGCTTGCGACACAAAGCAACAGCGCTCACAAGATCTTCGGCCCCGTGCCACGCGCGGAAGCTACTGACGAAGACACAACGGAGCGGACCTGTAGGTCCACCGGAAGGACCAGGCTTAAAGCGTGCCACGTCAACGCCGCACCCAACAACGGTGGCAGCTCTCTGTAGCTCGGGCGGAACAAGGTTTTGCGAAGTCGTATATACGGCATCACTCCAGCGGAGAATTTGACGCCGCCATCGGTCCACAGGACGTACCACCGTTAGGCGGTCGAGTCTGTCACGCCAAAAATAGTCGATAGAACGGGCCGGAGAGTTTACCTCTAGAACCGCTGGTATCTCCAATGAATGGGCGGCCCAGATACCCGCCCCGCCAAAGGTATAGAACCGCTCAACTAGAACATCCGGCGACTCGACGGCTGCGATCCGACGTACTTGTCTGACAGCAGTCCATTCGAGAAAACGCGGCGGCCGGTGACATCGATGCAATTTCAGGCCCAGAGAGACGTCACCAGGCGCCGAAACCTCTGTAGCCGGAGCCACGACATGCACCTCGTGACCTCTACGGGCCAACGCGCAACACAGCTCCTGCACGTGAACGCTTCCACCGTGGCTACCAGGAATTAGGGTGTCGACAGACACATAAAGGATTTTCACAATCCTCACCATTCTAGTGTGGCCACTGCCCAGTCTGCCCACTTCAATTCTGGTGGCGACCGACCGCTCAAAATTTACCGGCGTTATACTGACCACTCAGATGGGTGACGTTCAAATGACACGAGTCGCCTGGTTTACGCCGCTTCCACCGGTCCGTTCAGGAATCGCCCAATATAGTTTCGAGCTACTACCGTTACTAGCGCGCACCTGCCAGATCGAAATCTTTGTGGAATCGCTTCCAGACGATCTAGAAACCAATGCAGGTAGTGTGTGCAGTGCTCACGATTTCGTGTGGAAGCAGTCCCGTAATCCGTACGACGTGATCGTTTATCAGCTAGGCAACTCTCCCTATCACGACTACATGTGGCCATACCTTGTTAGGTATCCGGGGTTAGTAGTACTACACGATGGACAGTTTCACCATTCGAGAGCTCGCGCATTATTGCTAGAGGGCCGCACAGCCGACTATCGCACCGAGTTTTCTTACAATCATCCGAATACCCATCATGGTGTCGCCGAGCTTGGCGTGACAGGTTTACTCGGATCATTAACCTATCTCTGGTCTATGCGCCGAATTGTTGTCGATGCGTCACGTTCAGTCCTCGTGCACAACTCCTGGCTTGCCAACGAACTTCGGCTGGAATGTCCAGAAACTCCAGTTGAAGTCGTGGAAATGGGTGTGCCCGATTTGTTGGCAAAACCAGGTGAGTGCGAAGTTGTGCGACAAAGATACCAAATACCGGACGAAGCGGTACTCTTCTCAGCCTTTGGCAAGCTAACACCCGAAAAACGAATCCCCCAAATACTCCGTGCCTTGGCGCCACTTGAGGATAAAGCCGTGCCATGGCATCTAATGCTGTGCGGTGAAACGGTCGATCACTACGACGCACTCGAAAACGCGCAACATTTAGGTATCCGCCATAGAGTAAGCGTGACTGGCTATCTTACTAACGACGAGATGGCGGCTCATCTTTCAGCGGCTGACGTCTGTTTCTGTTTGCGATGGCCTTCGTCCCGCGAGACCTCGGCATCCTGGCTTCGCTTCCTTGCCGCTGGAAAAACGACCGTTATTAATGACCTCGTCCACACGAGCGACATACCGTCACTAGATCCACGCGACTGGATGATGGTAGGTGGACAACATGCACGCGACGATCGTGGACAATCGATTAACCCGTTCTGCGTAAGCATTGATATTGTCGATGAGGATCACTCTCTAGCTGTTGCAGTGGCGCGATTGGTAGTCGATAGCAAATTACGCACCTCACTCGGCTCCGCTGCCCGCCTGGCCTGGAAAGAGAGATTTACGCTTGACCAAATGGCCACCGGATACAACAGAATTATCGAGAGCACCCGTTCCGCGACAGTAGATGACAGCCGTCGCAACCGGCTTCCGTCCCATTTGCTACGAGATGGCATGGATACGCTACGGTCATTATTGAAAGATTTCGACAGGTCAGACCAGTTATTTAAATAGACATAAACCTTAGTAGAACAAAGGCTTAGCCTTGACTTGCCAAAGCTGAGGCGAGTACGCTTTGACCGTTGAAGATCACTCTTAATGGTGAAGCTTTCGAAATCGCGGGTCCAGTAACATTGCGACAGCTACTCACCTCACTCAACATCGACCCACGACGCGTTGCAGTGGAACACAACCTCAAGATCGTAAAACGTAAGTTGCACGACTCCCTAATCGTCACCGAAGGAGACCAAGTCGAAGTAGTGAACTTCGTGGGAGGTGGCTCCGTACGATTGTCGACAATAAATGACTGATTTACCACTAACTATAGCCGGCAAGACATTCCGCTCACGTCTTATCGTCGGCACCGGAAAATACCCGTCCAACTCGGTTATGGTGCAGGCACACGAAGCATCGGAGGCGGAGATGGTGACTGTAGCAGTCAGACGGGTCAATGTTTCAGATCGCTCGAAAGAATCTCTACTCGATTTCATCGATACCAAGAAATTCTTTCTACTCCCGAACACTGCTGGCTGCTACACATCAGACGACGCTGTACGAACCGCCCGCCTAGCCCGAGAAGTGGGTCTTTCAAATTGGGTCAAACTTGAAGTAATTGGCGACCAACGAACACTGTTTCCAGATAACGAAGCCTTGCTCGAAGCTACTCGAATTCTTGTTAAGGAAAATTTTATCGTGCTTCCCTATACAAATGACGACCCGGTAATTTGCCGAAAACTTGAGGACGCTGGAGCAGCCGCAGTGATGCCACTCGGCGCCCCTATCGGATCCGGACTCGGCATTCAAAATCCCAACAACATAAGAATTATCAAGGAGTTTTCCCGTGTACCGGTAATCGTCGATGCAGGAGTGGGTACACCTTCAGATGCTGCGATCGCCATGGAACTCGGGGTCGACGCGGTCCTCATGAACACAGGCATCGCTGAAGCACAGGACCCTATCGCCATGGCACGAGCGATGTGTTTGGCCGTCAAAGCCGGTCGTGGTGGTTTCGTGGCTGGGCGTATTCCTCAAAAAAGGTATGCCACGGCTAGCAGCCCATTGGAAGGTACGTTGAGTCAAATGGACAGTGGTCAGTGATCACAGTCAAGTCAACCACGAAATCCCTATTCCGGATGCTCTCGTAAACCCAACCGTCATCAACCACAACCTTAATGGCAGTTGAGATTGGTGGAATTGAGTCATTCTTAATCGGAAGCCTAGCATCAGCTATCCCAGCTGTACACCACTCCATCTTCAAGCCTGAACCGAAACATATGGTTCAGACTAAGCGGACGGCATACAATTGGCTACCAGACGCATGTTTAAGCTCAGTCTTTCTCCCGAGGATCTCACGCGTTTACACGACGAACGCGAAGAAGCGGATCGTATCTATAACGAAGCCCTGACCGTACTCGACCGTTCGATTCAGCAGTTGCGTGACATCCCAGATGCACCTCCTCACTATGACGAACATCAGGTCACGCCACTCAATAAATGGTGGGACCTCTCGGAACTTACGCCAAGAGAAACCAACGGGTGGCGCGGCCGAATTCGAGCGTTTGTCTGGCGAACGGTAGCTCCTGTATTCGAGCGACAGCAGATGTTCAATTCAGCACTCGTAGATCACATTAACCGGAACATTGAGATGAACCGAGAGGTCACAAAAGCAGTTGCAAGTGCAACTGCCCTGGTTCGAGAAGAACTCGAAAGACTCGTGACCTTCCAGCACAAACTACTTCAGTTTGCACAACAAATCACAGCTTATGTAGACACCAAGGATCGCGAGGTTGGCGGCACGCTCGCTGTCGGTCTTGCCGGCGGTCTCAGCGGGTTATCAGACGAGCTTCAGAAGCGATGGGAATCGATGGTCGCCCGTGAACAACGTTACGCAGCGAGGGTGGATGAGATCCGGTCAACCACGGCAGTGTGGCATGAAGTCACCGCTTCTCTTAAACGAGAACTGGAGCGCTTACAAAGCTTACCAACGCCCAGAACCAACGTTGACTCCGGGATATCAGACATCGCTACTTCCCAAAGCCCGTCTACACCTCAGGCAGCAACCTATGACAGTTACAAATACGTCGCTTTCGAAGACAAGTTCCGTGGCTCAGAAAGCGAAATTCGAGCCCGCGTCGCTGGCTATTTACCATATTTCGAAGGTGCCACGAACGTATTGGATGTGGGATGTGGACGGGGAGAATTTTTGGAACTACTTCAAGAACACGGTGTAACTGCTACTGGTGTTGACCTCGACCATGATATGGTCGAAGTCTGTCGTTCACGAGGACTATCAGTTCATGCGACTGACGTGCTCAGTCATTTGACTACCCTCCCGGATGCTTCTTTGGGTGGATTATTCGCCGCTCAAGTTGTCGAACACCTTGAACCTGCATATCTGCTGAAGTTCCTCAATATGTCTTTGCTCAAGCTTCGGCCAAAAGCAAAGCTTGTGCTAGAAACCATCAATGTCGCGTCATGGTCAGCCTTTTTCCAGAGTTATGTTCGCGATATCACTCACTCTCGCCCACTCCATCCCGATACGTTGAAATATCTCGTGACCGCAAGCGGTTTTCAGCAAGCTGAAGTCATCTACCTGTCATCGGTGCCACCCGAAAACAAACTGCAGTTCGCAGCCGATCCCTCATCTGATCAAGACGCGTCTACAGTTATATCCATCCTTAATCATAACGTCGAGATGCTCAACGATTTGCTATTCGCTGACCAGGACTACGCAGTGGTAGCCCAGCGCGGTTAGGGTTTTAAAGACACAGCTAGGCGCCATTCGGATTACATCTGAGACGACAGTTAACAAATAGTGTCAACAGGTGCGCAGAGGACGCACCTGTCAGCACGAAAACAATATCCAAGTTCATGTAGTCGTATTTCTGTCCGTCGGCGAAGTGATCCCGATCAACATAACGGGCTGCTAATCAGACAAAGAACAACGCAAGCAACGTAGCGAGAATCGGTCACGAAAAGTTTTTATACTTAAGGTCTGGAAATCAAAGGAAAGCCTCAATCTGCGGCGACCTTCAGGCGTTCGAGGTCGGCATCAACCATCATTTGGATTAAGTCGGAAAAGTCAACCGATGGAGTCCAACCAAGTTCCTTCTCGGCCTTCGATGAATTACCGATGAGATGCTCGACTTCAGCCGGACGCAGTAGGGACGGATCCGTTCGCACAAAATCGTGCCAATCTAGACCGACGTGAGTAAACGCCGTCTCGACGAGGTTTTGAACAGAATGGCTGACACCAGTCGCAATGACGTAATCCGATGGTGTTTCTTGCTGCAACATCAACCACATTGCCCGGACGTAGTCTGCGGAAAAACCCCAGTCTCGGTGTGCATCAAGATTTCCCAACACCAAGGAATCGACCAAGCCGAGTTTGATCTGTGCCACGCCACGGCTAACCTTCCGCGTCACGAACTCTAAACCACGTCGTGGCGACTCGTGATTGAACAAAATACCTGATGTAGCAAACAGATTGTAGCTTTCACGGTAGTTCACGGTAATGTAGTGGGCAAACACCTTAGATACACCATAGGGACTTCGAGGGTAGAAGGGGGTCAACTCGCTCTGCGGTGTCTCTCGCACCTTACCAAACATCTCGCTTGATGACGCCTGGTAAAAGCGAATCGATGTATCCACCTGCCGAATCGCTTCTAGGAGTCGCGTAACACCCTGGGCGTTGTACTCTCCTGTCAACAGCGGCTGGTCCCAAGATGCAGGTACAAACGACATCGCTGCTAGGTTGTAGATCTCATGGGGACGAACGTCATCCACTAGGCGGATCAACGAAAGCTGGTCTAAAAGGTCCGCCGGCCGAAGCTGAATTCGATCAAGCAGGTGTTCGAGGCGCCAGTGGTTTGGTGTGCTCAACCTACGCACTACGCCGAACACCTCGTAGCCTTTGCCCAACAGAAGCTCGGCAAGATACGAACCGTCCTGTCCAGTGATCCCAGTAATAATTGCACGTCGCGGCATAGTATTCACAACCTAAAAATGTTTTCCCCTTCGACACCTTTTAGCGTATTCCGTGTGTCAACCACAACCGGCACACGACTCACTAGAGACGAATAATCGAGACCGTCATGATTCGTGGTGATCACTAAACAGTCAATGCCAGCAGCCAAGGCCTCATCCGTTGCTATCTCGCTCAGCTGTAATCCACCTGCGCGAATAACCGGCACAAACGGATCGCTGTAACTCACAATGGCGCCTAGTCGTTGCAGTAAGACGGCGACATCGATTGCAGGTGATTCGCGTGTGTCGCTGACGTTCGGTTTGTACGCCACACCTAATAAGTGCACCCGTGAGCCCTTGATTGAACGAGATTGACTGTTCAAAGCTTCCGTCACACGCTCGACAACATATTGTGGCATCGAGGCATTGATCTGTCCGGCAAGATCGATAAAACGACTCTCAAACCCGATCTGCTTGGCCTTCCAACTCAGGTAAAACGGGTCGATTGGAATGCAGTGGCCGCCAAGGCCGGGTCCGGGATAAAAAGGCATATACCCAAACGGTTTACTCTTTGCGGCGTCGATAACTTCCCAGACGTTGACACCGAGCGCTCTACACATAAGGGCGAGCTCGTTCGCTAGACCAATATTAACCGCACGAAACGTATTCTCTAAAAGCTTCACCATCTCAGCGACTGTTGTCGATGACACGGGCACCACGGTATCGACCACCTGTTGGTACAACGCGGCCGCGACTCGTGTCGATTCATCATCGACACCTCCAACAACCTTCGGAATGTTACGAGTGGTCCAAGTCGGATTCCCAGGATCGACGCGCTCGGGTGAAAACGCCAGGTAGAAGTCCCGGCCGGCTCTCAGGCCCCCAGCTTCGAGCTTCGGTCGCACAACCTCCTCAACGGTGCCTGGATACGTCGTTGATTCAAGAATAATGAGTTGACCTTTACGTAGATGCTTCGCGATCTCATCGACAGCCGACACAATGAACGAAAGGTCGGGATCACGTGTCTTTCTTAAAGGCGTGGGCACACAGATGTCGACAGTGTCGACATCAGAAAGCGCAGAAAAATCAACTGTTGGACGTAGGCTTCCCGCACCTATCACGGCCCTAACATCCTCATTAGATACATCTGCGATATACGACTCGCCTCGTTCGAGCCTCGCTACTTTGGCCTCATCAATATCCAGAGCCACAGTCGTGAGGCCAGCTCTTGCAAACTCAACCGCAAGCGGCAAACCTACGTAGCCAAGCCCTATAACGCTAACGCGGGCTTCCCCAGTATGAATTTTTTCTAATAGTGACACTCCCATTAGTGTACGACGTTCTGATGTTCGTGGCACAATCATCACTGGCTTAAAAGATAAATTATGGAGCATCTGGACGTGGCAGTGGTCGGTGGAGGGGTGGTGGGACTAGCGGTCGCCTGCGCCATTTCTGAACGCGGCCGATCGACTTGCCTTCTGGAACGACACCCTAGAATGGGCTTAGAAGCCAGCACACATAATAGTGGGGTGATCCACGCCGGTATCTATTATCCGGAGGAATCGCTAAAAGCTCGGCTCTGCGTCGAAGGACGGGATGCACTTTACGCGTTTTGTACTCGAAACGACATTCCCCACACCCGCTGTGGGAAGCTCATCGTTTGCTCCGACGCGACAGAAATTCCGGTACTCGAAGAACTCGCCAAACGAGGAAGAGCTAACGGAGTAGAGGATTTATGCATCGTCAACACCCAGTTCATCAAGACACACGAACCCTCCATTCGAGCCTGTGCGGCACTCTGGTCGCCATCGACAGGCATCGTCGAAGCGGAGACGCTCGTCAGAAAATTGACTCAATTAGCAACTGCCCAAGATGTGTTTCTGCTAACAGGAACAGCAGTCTTAAATGGCATAGCAGGTTCAGACGGGATCGAGTTGCAAACGTCACGAGAGAGAATTTTTGCTCGGACAGTGGTCAATGCTGCGGGCTTGTACGCAGACGATCTATCTGCCATGCTCGGCGGAGAAACATTCACTATCTATCCTGTCAGAGGTGAATACGCAGAACTGTCGCCCAAGGCTCAAAAACTTGTTAATGGTCTCATCTATCCACTGCCTGACCGATCAGGACATGGACTCGGGGTCCACTTAACGAAGACAACCTGGGGGACCGTCACGATTGGACCAACTGCTCATTACCAGTCTGTTAAGAACGACTATGAAGGAAACCGTCTAAAACTGGAGTCCTTCTACGACTCCGTGCTTCCGCTGTTGCCCAATCTAAACATCGATGATTTGAGATTGGGTGGCACAGGAATTCGAGCCAAATTGTGCCCAGAGCACGTGCCGTTTGAAGACTTCATGCTCCGACGCGATACACGTGTACCGTGTCTCATCCACGCAGCAGGAATTGACTCACCCGGTTTGACCGCCTGTCTGGCTATCGGTAAGGAGGTATCTAAGCTGGTCGAAGAAACACTCACGTAACGACCGGTTACCCAACGCGTGTGGCAGCATAGCGTCTCAGAGCATCCATCCATGCTGGCATCTCGATGCCTGATCTCGTTAGCTTGGCATTCGACAGAGCACAGAACTTTGGACGCGCCGCTCTGTATGAGCGGCTGGCAACACTGACCGGAACAATTTCTGTGGAACGCCCAAGACAACGCGCCAATTGTTCCGCCACGTCCACCCACGTTCCCATCCCAGATCCAACACAATGGTAAACACCAGGCGCTGGGGTATGGGTCAATAGTGACGCTGTCGCAGCCGCAACGTCACAAGCATAGCTCGGCGAAACCGTGCGGTCGGAGAAAGCATGAACTGTCCGTCCAGCTAAAATAGCATCAGCCATCTGGTCGACGCTGCTACCTTGTGTATCAGCGCGCCCACCCCCGAACAGGCTCTCCACCCTAAGAATGTATGAGCGAGCATCTTGAGCAAACCACTCGCCTAAGAGTTTGGACATCGCGTAGGCACTCTGAGGATTCGTCGAGTCTTCTTCTGTGTATGGAGTGTCCGCTTCTCCATCAAAGACAAAATCGGTGCTGTAATGAACCAACGTAGCATCAACATCCCGCGCCGCGTGCGCAAGTGTTCGAACAGCAAATGCATTCACGTTGAATGCAGTGACGGGATCATCCTCGGCGCCATCAACGTTGGTATACGCAGCACAATTGATGATTGCATCGGGTTCTAAATCATGCACGACATCAAGAACCGCTGCTGATCGAACCAAGTCCAACTCGCCACGCCCAAGCGCCACGACCCGATGCAAGGATTCGAGAGTCGAACTGACGGTGTAGCCAAGTTGCCCCCCCGCTCCCGTGACGAGAATAGTCATCGTCCTTGGTTCTTTATCATTGCGCGAGTTTCTCGATCAATTTCTCTTCGACGGATCGACTCACGCTTGTCGTGAGTTTTTTTTCCCTTCGCGACGCTCACCGCTACTTTCACTACACCATTCTTAAAATACATCCGGACAGGAACCAACGTGAATCCTCGTTCAACGATCTTTCCGATCAGCTTCCGAATCTCCTCTCTATGCAAAAGAAGTTTCCGTCGGCGGAGAGGTTCGTGCTCTGCGTACCCGCGGTGGCTATAGGGACTGATGTGCACATTATGGAGAAATACTTCTCCATTCTCTACACGGCCGTAGCTGTCCTTAAGATTGACGCGCCCCTCGCGAATAGCCTTGACTTCTGTCCCACGCAAAATGATGCCGGCTTCAAAAGTGTCGGATAGTTGGTAGTCGTGACGAGCCTTTCGATTGTCAGCAATTAGATGTTCGGAGGATCGTTCAGTCATGTCACAACCGATGTGCGACTCATCACGAGTCGCGCGGCGAGACGCAGGGCAGCCACCATACTAGCTGGGTTAGCCAAACCCTTCCCCGCTATATCGTACGCAGTGCCGTGATCTACCGAAGTTCGCACAATTGGAAGTCCCAACGTCACATTTACCGAACGGCCAAAAGCCACAAGCTTAATTGGAATCAGCCCTTGGTCGTGATAGCACGCTACAACAGCATCAAACTCACCTCCGAGAGCACGCGCGAAAACCGTGTCAGCAGGAAAAGGACCCTTGATGTTGACTCCGCGCGCACGTGAGGCATCGATAGCAGGCTTCAATACCCGCTCTTCCTCTTGCCCTATCAAGCCTTGCTCACCTGCATGAGGGTTCAGTCCGGCCAACGCCAACCGGGGTGAGGAGCACCCGAACCGTGGAAGCTCAGCATGCGCCAGTTCCACAGTAGATTCGATGCGTGACTGGGTCAGAAGTACTGGTACCTCTGCGAGCGAAACGTGAACGGTTGCGAGCACTACTCGTAGCCGATCGGTGTAAAACATCATCGCGACATTAGATGCGCCGGTTAGATGTGCTAACAACTCTGTATGACCCCGCCATGGCAGACCAGCAAGCCGCCAAGCGGTCTTGCTGATGGGCGCAGTTGCTATTGCATCAAGTCGTCCCGTTAGGGCATCTGTTGTCGCTCGACACACAGCCTCGAAAGCTACCTTCCCACCATCGGCCGTTGCCTTTCCTGGAGAAAAGACATGCTCACCGGAGCCTGATGTTGCACCGTACAACACTGGGTCGCACACATTGGTGACCTGTGGATCACGCGCAGCCTGCTCGGCAATTTCAGGGCCGATACCCGAGGGATCTCCTACGGTAAGACCGATGCGGGGAAGTGCCATTAAGTGTGGAATAAGTTAGCCGCAAGACGAACAGGATCCTGTGCCACATCCTCCCGTGGCGCAATTACCCCCACACCCACCACCCGCGCTGCTTCGACTGCACGATCCTTCGTTAGCACAACCAGCAAACTGCTCTCCGGCTGCGTTGGGCAACTCATAGCGCAAACAACACTTCAATCGACCACACAGTCCAGACAGTCTCGAAGGATTGAGGCTGAAATGTTGTTGCTTGGCCATCTTGATGGAGATCGGCGCAAATTCTTTAAGCCACGTTGTGCAACACAGAGGGCGCCCGCACGTCCCGTAGCCACCCAAGAGCTTGGCTTCATCACGAGCCCCCACCTGACGCATTTCAATTCGGCAATGGAACTCTGTCGCTAACTCCCGTATTAGTTCTCTAAAATCGACGCGCTCCTCAGCGGTGAAGTAAAAAATCAACCTTGAACTCTCAAACTCCTGCTCGACTCGTACCAGTTTCATGGCTAGAGCACGTTCTTTGATCTTCATCAAACCAATGCGGTAGCCCTCTCGCTCGCGATGCTGCTGCTTAAGACGAGCCGCCACGTCCCGTTTCGACGCACGCCTCACCACACGATTTGCTGATTTCTCAGACGGCACTATTCGACTCGCGAGCTGTGGCACAGACCGAGTCACCGTCCCGTAAACACGACGCTCACCACGTGCAACCACGACGCTGTCTCCCGTCTGTAGCGGCGGCTTGAACCCAACCTCAGGTAGCAGAAAACGATGAACTCGCCCGACCGCGTCGAACTTAATACTCACAAAAGGCGGAAACTCGTTTTGAGACAAGGTGTCGATCCTATAATTGGCACGCGAGCCAGTCAGCAATCACCTTCGGATTAACGTTCCTTCCCGTGGCCTTCAGCGCTTCATCAACAATCCTACCCGCATTCACGCAACGCGGAGGCTCAAATTTCGTAACCAACGGCACCAACTTGTCACGAAGTCCCACGTTAGCTAATGTATTTTTGTCAGCCCCACTACCAACCGCCGTCATATCACGAACCACAGATCCCAATACACGCAGATGCTCTAAAAACTTCTGACGCATAACGTGTGCTGCGGTAACGTATTTGGTTTTCTGAGCATTCTTAGGTAAAAACACTGTCGCGGCTTGCAGCCGGCCGGATGTGTCTGTCGCCTCTGCGACTTTTCGCAACAGCTCTATGGCAGCATCCTGCGCCACAGCCAAGTCATCCAGGCCATCGGCAGCGAGCAGTAAAGCCCGCCCAAGTTTCCCACCCGCAGAAGCCGCAGCCATCCGAGCAGCGGATTCGTCATATCCATGGACGTTCACCAGCGCGTGCAATACCTCAGTAGGTCCAAGTTGACCGAAAGTGAACCGCGGGCACCGAGAACGCACCGTGGGCAAAAGCGCGTCCGGACGCGCCGTGATAAGTACACACTGCGAAGAGTCTGGTGGCTCCTCGAGCATCTTGAGTAAAGCACTCTGCGCCGGCTTTGTAAGACGGTCCGCGTCATTAAACACTATGACCCGGCGACGCCCCTCAAACGGCCGATACATGACTTCTCCAAGCACCTCCCGTACACGATCGACATCGAGAGGAATGTCGCGATTCCTTTCAGACTCCCCGCGGAGCACTTTGGGCTCCACGATAGGCACGTCTGGATGAGACCCTTTGGCAATCCGTATACAGGCTGAACACTGCCCGCAGCCATCGACAGGAAAAGAGTCTCCGGATGATGCGCTCCGCACCAGAGCGGTGCAATTGAAGGCCTGTGCCAATGCAGTAGCAACCAGACGTTTTCCAACACCGTCTGGGCCTACGAACAACAAACTCGGAGGCAATGACTCCCTGTCGACAGCACTCGATATCAGACGCAGACGGGCACGGTGACCCACCACCTCGCGAAAAGCCATGTTTCTAATCGAATCGTAGCACACGGGTTGCGCCACCCGGCGGCGCAGGTCACGTTCGTGGCCACGGCAGGCAACGAAGCATCCAGCCGACCGCTTCAATCAGATTTGCAGTGACCGCATCAGGCGATACATTGGCCGGCGGAGTTGTAACTTGTGTCGCTCCATAGCCCGTTTTTACCAGTAGACCCTTAGCGCCAACAGATTGAGCTAGCTGAATGTCGCTCCATCTATCTCCGATCACTACTGATCGGGTTAGATCCAGAGAAAGTTCCTCAGCCGCCCGCTGGACCATGCCAGGCAACGGTTTATGACATGAACAGCGGTGCCGGTAAGTCGCTACCGGCGCATCCTCTAGGTGGGGACAATAGTAGTGACCATCCAAACGTTCGCCCACCTCTGCCAAACGTTGTTGGATTAGATCGTAGGCCGCCAGGACCACTTCTTCCTTCACCATGCCCCTGGCGACACCAGCCTGATTCGTCACAACAACAACGGCATATCCGACACGATGCAACAAACGAACAGCCTCAACGCTCCAAGGATAGAGGCGTAACCGCTCCAAACGGTCAACATATCCAACGTCTTCGATAAGTGTCCCGTCTCGGTCAAGAAAGGCGGCCGGAGTTGCCATTTAGGTTGGACGATGGCCACCGGCTCCACAGCCGATGGCCATCTTGTTCGTTGGCGGGGCCGACGAGACTCGAACTCGCGACCTCCGGCGTGACAGGCCGGCGTTCTAACCAGCTGAACTACGACCCCGCATTACACAAAAATCTCTACACTAACAGCCCACCAAGTGCCACGAGCGCCAATAACCACCGTTTCTGGCTCCCAGGCTAAAGCTCGCAATGCCAGCGGCGAGCGACGGCTGGTGGGCGGTACAGGACTCGAACCTGTGACAGCCGGCGTGTAAAGCCGGTGCTCTACCAACTGAGCTAACCGCCCGACATATAGCGCACGGCCGCGACTGCCAAACAAGCAACTTATTATACGGCATCGTTTCTCAGAGAGAATAAAACCATGCTTTCAGTGCCAAAATACCAAGTGTCGAGACAAATCCTAGTAAAGTCTTAACCTCACCATTTGCAATCATCAGCTTCCCGCTGAATTTCCGAGTTGATACTACGGAGGTTCCTTGAATATAGCGCTCAAATTCCTGACCAAAGGCTTCCCGAAGAGTCGCGTTTTCTAAACGCACCGCGACAAACAGAGTGACCGCAAGATAACTGATTACGAGAGCAGCAGCGACTGTGTCGGCCGCCGCGATACAAAATCCAAAGCCAATCAACAGGGATCCACTGTAAAGCGGGTGATGCAGAAACCGATAAGGCCCGGAACAAGTAATCTCTTGTCCCTTGCGAAGATGGCCTGACGCCCAAACCCTCAGCCCCTCACCGAAAGCGGCAATCAATCCCCCCCATATGAGGGAGGTGAAAGTCGGCCTCGCCAACCAAAACGAGACCAATGCCACCAGAAAACCTAGAGCTACGCGTGCCCGCGCAATGAGAAACAGCCGACGAAGGCTGGGATTCGTATCAAGGTTGAGCATCATTCAAGCAACTGAGCCGATCTAACACCGCACGTGCGACCGCATCAACAGAAATGGCAGACATACACGAACTCTTTTGCAGACACCGACGGATAATGACTCCACTGGATCCAGCTCGGTTTCTCTGACAGCCACATTGATCAAATTTTGAAACCACCACGTCATCTTCGGACCAAGGGCCGTTCCGTATAGGATCGCTCGGACCATAGACCCAGACGCAGGGTGTATTGACCGCAGCAGCGATGTGAAGCGGACCCGTATCGCCGGATACCATGACTGTCGCGGCCCGTGCTAGTGCCACAAGATCAGTAATCGTAGTCGACGGTGTCAACACCGCGCTACCAGCTGACGCTGTAACAACGCTTTGAGCTCGTGCTTTCTCGCTCGGACCCCATAAAACAGCTGACCGCATGCCGTGTATTCTCCACAGTGACTGGGCTAACTGACCAAACCGTACCGGTGACCAGCATTTACTTTCCCACGCAGACCCAGGGTTGAGCAAAACAAACGGTTCCATAACGTCGCCTCCCAGTGCGGCACGTGTAAGACCCACAGCATTTGATTTTATGTTCAGAATCGGAAACTCCAACGCCCGTGTGTCAACGTTTAGACTGGAGATCAGCGCCAAGTTTTTTCGAATCACATGGGTAAAACTACCGACCGTTGGAGTTTCCGTGTACAACCAATGTGCCGAACGCTCCCGCAGGTGATGCGACTCGAAACCAATGACACGATTCGCCCCTGACGACCGGGCCAGCGCGGCGGATTTCATCAGGCCCTGCAAATCGACCGCCACGTCATAACTTGGTGCACGTAATTCTCGTACAAGTCGCGGGAGCCACAACACTCCACGGTCAGTCGGTAGAACGATGCGATGATCAACGCTTGGAACAAGACCAACGAGCTCACTATGTCGGCTATCCACCAGCCAATCGATCCGTGCATCTGGCAAACTTCGACGCAAGGCCGCTACCACCGGAATCGTATGCACAACGTCGCCCAGTGAACTTAGGCGAACGATAAGAATGCGCATGAGATCAGGTCAAGACTGCCGCACATCATCAGCTAACAGGTGAAAGCGGTCACTAATAGTTTGTATGAGATCCTTGGTCGAGTGCAGCTTTGGATCGCCAACAATAGCAATTCGTCCGCCGTAAGCAAGCACGATCTCTCGCTCAGGTACTGTTTCGACCGTGTAGTCAGTGCCCTTGCAATGCACATCCGGTCGAAGCGCATCAAGCAACTTGTCAACCGTAGGCTCTGAGAAGAGCACGACATAATCGACCACGCGGAACGCGCCTACTAACTCCGCGCGCTCCTCTGCCGGTAGAACAGGCCGACCCAAGCCTTTAAGAAACTTCACCGACTGATCATCGTTGACCGCCACAATAAGTCGGTCAGCCTCTGCTGCAGCGCCGTTCAGATATCGCACGTGACCAACATGAATGACATCAAAACATCCGTTAGCCAGAGCCAACGTCTGCCCGTTGACGCGGTGCGCGGCAACTCGGTCAAGCAAGTCCGATTGAGAAAAAACTTTACCCACCTTGAACTTCCTCAGTCTGAGAAATCTGATTGAATGACGTGACGGAGCTCATCAGCCGACACCGCCGCGGTACCCCGTTTCATAACAACCAATCCCCCTGCGTAATTCGCAAGTCGTGCGGCTTCATCGAGAGAGCTTCCTGCGGCCAGCGCAAGCGAAACAGTCGCGATTACCGTATCTCCTGCACCAGTAACATCAGCAACTTCGTCTGTTCCGAAGACTGGCACATGCACCGTCCGCTTTCCCGGAACGAACACGGCCATTCCACGACTCCCCCGTGTGAGCACGATCCCCTGTGACTTCAACCTCCTCAACAATGTCCGACCAGCGCGCTCAAGACGACGCGAATCGTCACCAATCGTAACGCCAAGAGCCTGCTCCACCTCAGACTCATTGGGTGTACAAGCTGTCACACCCCGGTACCGTAGCAATTCGAATCGAGAATCAACAACCACTGGCACAGCTGGGCGCCGACCTGAACGCTTTATGACGCGCTTGATTAAAGAAACAAGGTTCGGCGTAACCAAACCAGAGCCGTAATCCGAAACGAGCACTGCATCACAATCCATCACAGACTGACGGACAGCCTGTTCAAACGCGGTCCGTGTGCAAGCATCGATTGGAGTGCTCGCTTCACGGTCGACACGCACAACCTGCTGGCGGGTCGAGTGTGAACCGCCAGCTAAAATTCGCGTTTTCACTGGGGCATGGTACTGACGTGAACGAATAAGACCTGATCGGTTCACACCGCGCGGCAATGCTCGCAACATGCGTCGATCGACATCAGCATAACCAAGGAGACCTACGAGTTGAGCTCGTCCACCCAAAGAAGCGACGTTAGTCGCAGCATTTCCAGCGCCTCCTGGTAGCACAGTTGTGCCGTCATACTTGAGAATTAGCACTGGTGCCTCACGGGATACACGTGAGAGTTGACCATAGATAAATTCATCAGCAATCACGTCGCCGATAACTGCCACCTCTCGCTGGGCAATTGCATCAATCAGACTGAGAAGCCGTTCGATCATGAGAACCGATCCTCACGAGTAACCGTCTCACACTGAGTTTCGACCTCGGTCAGTACCGGGACACTCGGATCGGTACCGATCGGGCGCCATCGCCGGTGCATCCACAACCAAAGGTCAGGATACCGTCGAACGTACATCTCAAGCACATCCGTGCATCGTTGTGTATAGGTGCGTACAGGGTCAGGATCATCGTCAGCTGGTGGCTCTATCGGAGCCTCGTAAACTAAGCGGTAACGCCCACCTGGCAGCGGCAGCGCGAATACAGGGATGACTGGCACGCCAGTACGCAAAGCCAACGTCGCAACCGCTGATGTCGTTGCTGCTGGTCGGTCAAAAAAATCGATATTCACTGCACTACGATCCTGCATGTGCTGATCAATCATCAGCGCTACCGTGCCCTTGTCAAGCAACGCCCGCAACAAACCGCGAATCGCTCCCTGCCGCGGGAGCACTTGAGTACCGACCCGCGTGCGTATTTTTTCGATCAGCCGCTCGAGTAAGGGGTTATCGAGCGTCCGTGCCACCATCACGATCGGTCCAAAAAAAACGGCATGCCCCATGACCTGTAACTCCCAATAACCAAAATGGCCCGAGTAAAACATCAATCCCTTACCTCGTGCGAGCGCCTGCTCTACTCGCTCCCCACCCTCAACCTCCAACCAACGGGTCATCTCACTCGGATTCATTTCTGCGAAATTGAGTAATTCGACAATATGTCGACCAAAGTGACCAAAGGTCGAGCGTAAAATCGCACGACACTCTACATCGGTGCGCGACGGAAACGCTGCCCGGAGATTCTCAACCGCTAGCTCACGGCGTCGTCCGTGAAAATAATAGAAAAGCCGCCCCAACGTCGAACCAACTCTAAGACTGACCGACCTCGGGAGCGCAGTGACGAGCATCCGCAGCGCCATTACAACCCCGTACTCAAGCCCGTTTTTCATCGAGCAATCTCCCGAGCTTCTTGGATACGCTCACAAAGCCAGGTCCTGAACAAACTGGCAGGCTCAATAGAAACCGCTAACGGGACTGCGGCCAGGCGAAAATCGAACGGAGCATGTGGAAGAAAACGGACAAGATCTTTTTCAGTAGTCACGACATATTTGACATTGTGAATATTTGCGAGCCGACCAATCTCGGAGATGTCTCGGTTAGTCAAACTGTGGTGGTCGGGAAAAGTCAAGGTTTCGGTCACCTTGTAGCCTTCTTGACCAAGCCCAGCGAAAAAGATCTCCGGGAGGGCAATACCAGCAACAGCGAGAACGGGCGAGGCCATATCTATTGCCACTTCCTCCTTTGTCTCGGCATCGAAGGGCGTCTTGAGCACCCTCATAAAATGAAACGCCCTCTCAACACCAAAGCGGTTCGCAAAATGCTGGGCTTCGTCAAGATCAGCAGTCTCCATGATCAAAGCATCAGCGTAACAGGCTGTTTCAAGAGGCTCACGGAGATACCCCCCAGGCAGTGTTCTCGCGTCAGTCACATCGCGTTCGGAAAGCAGTAGAAGCTCAACGTCACGGTGGAGAAAAAAATGCTGATACCCATCGTCTAGCACGTGAACGGAGGCCTCCAGTTTGGTCTCTGCCAATCTACCGGCCAGGTAGCGATCCTCGGAGACGAGAACTCGAATGCCCGTAAGAGCACGAGCCAACATCATGGGCTCATCGCCGGCCTCAGCGAAACCTGATTTGACACCCTGCCTGTCGCTAACCACAACGACGCCATCAAGTCGCCGCTCGCGGCCATATCCTCGGCTGAGAATGCTGGGCCGTTCGCCGATCTCATTCAAGATCGTCGCCACATAAGCCGCCACGGGGGTCTTGCCACTCCCACCAACGGCTAGCGCACCCACACTAACAACTGGCTGTTGGAGTCTTCGCTGAGACTCACCTTCCCAGGTGTACCAACGGCGACGCTGTTTCGCAATGCTGCCATAGAGACGATTCAACATCTGGACAACCTAATTTGACGAGGGCACCGCTCGGAGTTCTCGAACATCTATATTTCGCTGGGTAGAATTTGGTGGAAGTAAATCGGCAATAACCATGAGACTCCGATTTCCTGCACCGCGATTCTCATCGACCAAAGCTCGAGCTCTTGTCCCAAGTGCAGCACACCTGTTCGGATCTCCGATCAAAGTCTTGAACGCCACGCCCAACTCAGAAGCCGAACTAACCTGCCATGCAGCATCGCGTGCGATAAACAGCGCCGCGATCTCAGCGAAGTTCTGCATATGGGGACCAAACACAACTGGCTTACCAAAAACAGCTGGCTCAAGGATGTTGTGCCCACCCGCAGACACAAGGCTCCCACCCACGAAAACCACCGTCGCTATTTGAAACAGTCGAGTCAACTCACCAATTGTGTTAAGCACAATGACGTCGACGGAAGGATCTTCATCCACAGTCAGTTCCGTGCGGCGCGCTACTGCAAACCCGTTTTTGACTACAAGTTGCATTACTTCTTCAAACCGCTCGGGATGACGAGGAGCTAGAATCAGAATCGCGTCACCAAATGACTCCCGTAACCGTTCGAACGCAGTAAGGATCAGTTTCTCCTCGCCATTCCGCGTGCTTGCCGCCATTACGACCGGTCGATTGGTGGCAAAACCAAAGTACGGCAGGGCACGGTCACCCACATGCAAGTCCGCGACGGTTGCACTCACATCAACAGAATCGAACTTCAGGCTACCCGTCACAGTGATTCGTTCTGACGGCAAACCTAATTCAACAAATCTTTGTCCCCAGACTTCCGTCTGCACACAGACATGATCAAGAGTCGCCAACACTCGACGCATAAAAGGTCGAATCAAACGATACCCGCGATACGAAGAATCGGATAGTCGTCCGTTTATCAGTACGGTCTTAACACCTCGGCGGCGACAGACTCTAAGCAAATTTGGCCAGAGCTCTGTGTCGACCAGCACCAACAGATCGGGCTTCACACGATCAAGTGTACGAGTTACAAACGGATTGAAATCGAGGGGAGCATAGAACGTCGCATCCACGGACTCGGCCAGCTGTTCAGCCACGTGCTGACCCGTAACGGTGGTCGTGGACACAACCAAGCGGTGTCCAGGGTAAATCTCTTTGAAGCGATGAACCAAGGACCGAACAGCCAGCACTTCACCAACCGACACTGCATGTATCCAGATCGATCCCTGGCGATCAGGGTTGATGTCTGGGGAAATCCGACCGCACCGGTCCCTTAATCGCCCAACCGATTTGCCATGCCGTAACGCATGATAACCAACGGCCGGAAGAAGCGCGATGAAGTACGCGCACAGGGCCAGGCTAAAGAGCAGATACATGAATGACTGTTTCGCCGGAGTATAGGCTGCGTGTTTGACCCGTCGCAAGGGGGGCCACTAAAATGGACTGTTTGCATCAGAGTCTAGAAACCAGACAGGGCAACATCTTCAGGAGGCAGTGGACATGGCCATCAAGGTAGGGATTAATGGGTTTGGCCGGATAGGGCGTAACCTTCTGCGAGCGGCGCTGGATGAAAGCGAACTGGAATTCGTCGCAATTAACGACATCACCAGTCCTGACACATTAGCCCATCTTCTGAAGTACGACTCGGTCCTGGGAAATCTACCTCATTCTGTAAAAGTGGATGGTAATTGTATTCAGGTTGGCCCACGGTCATTCTCGGTGTTGTCGGAACGCGATCCTGCCGCACTTCCTTGGGGCGACCTGGGCGTGGACGTCGTCTTTGAGTCAACAGGACTGTTTACCAAGCGGGATGACGCCACCAAGCACCTGACGGCCGGAGCAAAAAAAGTCATCATCACGGCCCCCGCAAAGGGTCCTGATCTGACTGTGGTCCTCGGCGTTAACCAAGATAGCTACAATCCGCATAAACATCACATCATCTCAAATGCATCATGTACGACGAATTGCCTGGCTCCGGTAGCCAAGGTAATCAACGATTGTTTTGGACTCCGCCGCGGGTGGATGACGACGGTTCATGCCTACACAAACGACCAGCGCCTCCTTGATCTCCCTCATAGTGATCTTAGGCGCGCGCGCGCCGCAGCGGTGTCTATGATTCCAACAACAACTGGTGCAGCGGTAGCTGTAGGTGAAGTCTTACCAGAACTAAAGGGCAAGCTCGATGGGATTGCGATGCGTGTCCCGACACCCAACGTATCCGTCGTCGACCTAGTTGCCGAGGTTGAACATTCGACCACTGCCGAAGCAGTCAATGAAGCCTTCGCAACTGCTGAAGCTGGACCGCTAAACGGAGTCCTACATCTTTCAACCGATCCGCTTGTCTCGATCGACTTTCGAGGGAACCCCCATTCGTCCATTGTGGATGCGGCATATACCAAAGTAATGGAAGGCGACTTCGTAAAAATCCTCTCGTGGTACGACAACGAATGGGGATACTCATCACGGTGCGTGGATCTTGCCAAGCTCCTCGGACAACAGGGGCTCTAGTCTTACACCATTAAGTGTCCAAGAGATCAATTCGAGATTTCGACCTCGCCGGTAAGCGGGTCATGATTAGGGTGGACTTTAACGTCCCAGTGATGAACGGCTCAGTCGGTGACGACACCAGGATTCGCGCCTCACTTCCGACCCTCCGCCATGCTATCGACCGAGGCGCAACCGTTGTTCTGGTATCTCACCTGGGTCGTCCCAAAGGGCAGCCCAGAGCTAAGCTAAGCCTCAAGCCGATCGCTGTTCATCTTTCGAAACTACTTGATTTACCAGTAGATTTTGCAACCGACTGTTTAGGCGATCCAGCTCGGGACGCCGTCGGCAAAGCGAATCCTGGCGAAGTGGTCTTGCTTGAAAATCTTCGTTTCCATCCTGAGGAAGAACAGAACGACCCAACCTTTGCCGCTGAACTCGCTGCGTTCACAGATGTGTATATAAACGACGCGTTCGGTACCGCCCACCGCGCACACGCGTCCACGGTAGGCATCGTCAAACACGTTGCGAACGCTGGTGTGGGAATGCTTATGGCCGACGAGGTTGACCATCTTGGCGCACTACTAACACACCCGAGCCGTCCCTTCATTGCGATACTCGGAGGCTCCAAGGTCTCTGGAAAGCTCGACGTCATCGAGAACTTGCTGGAACGCGTGGACACACTACTTATAGGTGGGGCCATGGCCTACACGTTTTTCAAGGCACAAAGTCTGCCAATTGGGACATCGTTAGTCGAACCGGAGCTGCTCGATGCCACAGACCGTATCGTACGTCGGGCACAAGAATGCGGCGTCCAGTTAAGGCTACCCTCGGACCATATCGTTGCGGAACGAATCGAAGTCGGGGCTACCTGCGAAACTATCACTGTGAGCGACGCAATTATCGGCGAGCGAATCGGTATAGATATCGGGCCGCGGACACGCTCAGCGTACGCTTCTGACATCAGATCCGCCCAAACAGTCATGTGGAACGGTCCCATGGGGGTCTTTGAAATCGATGAATTCGCTGAAGGAACAATGGCCGTGGCTCATGCAGTAGCCGAGTCACCAGCTACGAGCGTGGTCGGCGGCGGAGATTCTATTGCAGCAGTTACCAAGGCTGGTGTAATCGATCAGATTACGCATATCTCCACAGGAGGTGGAGCATCACTGGAGTTCCTAGCTGGCAGGATACTTCCCGGTATTGACGCGCTCCCAGATTTATAGCAACAGACTCAGCTTAGTGAGGTAACAGAATGAAAACACCTCTCGTCGCAGCAAACTGGAAAATGCACAAGACAGTGCGCGAAACCTTGAGATATGCGCACTCGATCCGAGATCGTATGCCCACCGTCAACGATGTTGAGGTCGTAGTTGCACCCCCATTCACGGCACTACACGCGCTGGCAGGCGTATTTGCTGGCAGTGCGATCGGCGTTGCTGGACAGAACCTTCATTCCGAGCCGCATGGGGCATTTACCGGAGAGGTCAGCGCCAACATGCTGAAGGAAGCAGGCGCGGGATATGTAATTATCGGTCACTCCGAGAGGCGACACCTGTTCGGTGAAACGAACGAGACGACCAATGCAAAGTTGCACGCGGCTATCAAGGCGGAGTTAGTTCCGATTCTGTGTGTCGGGGAAACCTTGGCTGAGCGTGAATCAAACGAAACATTCACGGTAATTAGTCGGCAGTTGGAATCTGGGCTGGTGGATATTTCTCCTTCACAAGCCACAGCCCTCGTCGTTGCGTACGAGCCGGTGTGGGCGATCGGAACCGGTCAGAACGCAACACCCGAGCAAGCGCAGGAAGTACACGCTCAGATCAGGAAACGTCTCGCTCAGATACTGAGCGAAAGCCTTGCCTCCGGCTGCCGTATCCTGTACGGAGGAAGTGTGAAACCGAACAATGTACACACTTTATCAACCCAATTAGACGTCGACGGTGCTTTAGTTGGTGGCGCCAGCCTCGACGTGGAAAGCTTTCTTGAAATCGTGGCGAAGAGTCGAGCGACAACAGTATAATTACGGATTATGTTTAGCATTGTGATGTCCGGCGTTTACGTGCTGATCTGCTTTCTGCTCCTGGTAGTGGTTTTGCTCCAACAAGGCAAAGGAGGCGACATTGCCTCTGCCTTTGGTGGTAGTGGTAGTCAGGCAGCGTTCGGAGCCAGGGCCGGAGCAACGGTACTTACGCGGGCTACCACGGTTCTCGGGGCACTATTCATGGTAGGTGCAATGTTCTTGGCAATCGTGGGACAGCGCGGCCCCGAATCGCTCCTCAGCGGCATCGACGCACCAGTTGAGACTTTGCCGGCAGAAGAAGCTCCTGTCGAACAACCTCCGGATACACCTCAGTAACGTCCTACCTTCTACTTATGCCTGCGGAAGTGGCGGAACTGGCAGACGCACCAGCTTGAGGGGCTGGCGGGGGCAACCTTGTGGGGGTTCGAATCCCCCCTTCCGCACTACCTTTAGATTCAGCGAGTTACTCAGGAACTCGATGCCGCCGGCAGACCCGGCGGGCGTCAGCCAAGCACAGAAGGCTGACATCCTGGCGTTCATGCTTCGCGCAAACAGCTTCCCCACAGGTGAACAGGAGCTGGCGGACCGCACCGAGATACTCGAACCGTTCATGTTCGAGGCGGTCCAACCCTGAACCTACAACGGGCTGGGCTCTTGACGCGCCCTACCGTCCGCCCGTAGCCGCGGCCTGCTCCTCGGCTCGTCCGCCGCTGAGGATGTTGTGCACCGCCCAGTTGCCTTCGTGGCACGCGTACTCGTACAGGACCAGTCCGTCTTCTATGTAGAGGGGGATCTGGGCTGTCCATGGTGCCGTATATTTGACCGGGTCGATCACCGTCACCTGGTAGTCGATCGTGCCCTCATCAACGCGGGTGAAGCGCTCGACGAGGCGAGTGTCCTTCGTCTGAGTGACGCCCCTAATACGACCCTGGATCACACTGGTTGAGATCCAGCCCTTCTCGGTGAGATTGGTAGTCTCCACAACCAGCGTGTCACCCTCCCAATGCCCACGCGAGTCGCCGTTCCACAGCTGCATGCCGTCACCGACGTGAGGCCGACCGTCAAGTGGAATCACCCGGACGTCGTGGATCATCTCGAAGTAGATCGCGATCGTGTCCGGAGTCTGCAGGATCATGTAGTTGTTGTTATAGGCGGACTGAAAGAAGTTGCTCGGCGTGCCGCGGGCGATACACCGGTCCCACGGACCCAGATGGAGGTAGTCGTCGGAAATTCTCTCGAGGTGGTAATCGCGGGCCGCCAGCGCTTCGGCCCGTACGGGCACTCGTCCGTTCGGCGGGTCCACCACCAGGGACGTCCGGCGCGTGCCGACCACCCTTGCCCGTGCGTCGTACCAGAATTCATTGTAGGCGCCGACCTGCCCCCCGGCCTCCGTTTGCACCGCGGGTGCCTCCAAGGCAGCGGCAAATCGCTCGGTTTGCCGCTGCTCGAGCTGGGCCGCCTCCTCCTCTGTCAGGAAGGCCTTGTCGCTTAGGGCTTCGGGACGCTCAAAGGGTGTCTGAGTGGCGTTCGTGTACGTGCCTTGCAGATCCGGATGTCCCCACGGCGTGCGCGGTGTCTGTGCCACCGCCGTCCCGGCGACCGTCGAGAGGACGAACGCGAACATGGTCGCGGCGATCCCGGCGTGGCTCGATAGCACTGTGGTTCGACACTCCAAGATGACTCCTCCTCCCATGCCCCAGCCAACGCTCTCGCGCTACCAGAAGCAACAAACGCCAGTTGCTGCGACCGAAGTAAGCGCCGGTCGTGTCCGGCTACACAAGGGAACCCATGGTATCCCAAGACACCGTCAAGTTGATGAGAGGAGGGCGTGACAACCCCTCGTTGGCAAGCAAGCCGTCACTTTCTCCTTTAGTCACGACCACTTACGACGATGATAGCCGCACCACTCAAAGTCTTGCTATGCCCATTCTGAGAAGATGTGAAGAGAGCCTTTTCTTTTATACAAAAATATCTGCACCGCGAATACGAGACGAGTATGACGAACTGAAATCGTCAGCCTTCGCCAACGTGCCCAGATACGATAGAGTACGAACAAGAGACAAAAAACGAGGCCAACTGTCACCAGTGTCAATGCCTAGGGAGGGTAACTTATGAGTATCCGAGACCACGAACGTGCGATGTACGCATGGCTCGCCAGTCTCGTGCTGATTCTTACATATGCCATGACTGTTACAGCTCAAGACCGGATGCCTCCGATTCCAGAAGATCAGATGACGGCCGAACAAAAAGCTGCGGTTGAAGAATTCAAGAAGGCACGGAACACGACGTACTTTCGAGGGCCGTTCGTGCCACTATTGAGAAGTCCAGAAATACTGAGTCGAGCCCGCAATGTAGGCGATTACGTACGTTTCAATAGCGTGCTACCACCCAGATTAAGCGAGTTCGTCATCCTTCTCACGGCACGTCATTGGACTCAGAGTTACGAGTGGAGTGCCCATGCACCCATCGCAGAAACTGAGGGCCTCAGTTCAAGCATAATCGTCGCGGTCGCCGATGGCCGTCGCCCAACATCAATGGCCCCGGATGAAGCGGTCCTCTACGATTTCTGTACTGAGTTACTGCACACCCAAAGCGTCAGCGACCCAACCTACGCGAAGATGGTGTCGCATTTCGACGAAATTGGTGTCATCGACACGATTGGAATAGTGGGGTACTACTCGATGTTAGCAATGGTGATGAATACTGCCCGCACGCCTCTCCGAGACGAAACACTCCCCAAGCTAAATCCGTTTCCACGCTGAAGACCGCGAGGTGACTATGAAAAGCCGGCGAGCACGCAGGAGTGCCTACGTCGTTGTCGTAGCACTCCTGATTGAAGTAGTTGCGTGTGGTGGGCCAACCGAGGAAACCACTTTGAGTCCGTTGGCTACGTCGTGCGGACAGCTGATGGATCTCGACCTCGCCGACACTCAAATCATAACTGCCGACGTGGTCCCCGCTGGTTTGTTTACACCGCCGGCCGCTTCGGCATCACTTGAAGTTCCTGCCTTCTGTCGAACGATGGGCAAGATATCGCCGGAGATCAATTTCGAGGTCTGGCTGCCGCTGGAACGGTGGAACACTAAGTTTCAGGGCATCGGTAATGGAGGAATGGCCGGGTCGATTCGGTATGACCGCATGGCGGAGGCTCTAAGACGCGGTTACGCAACCGCCGCCACTGACACCGGTCATGTCACGAACAACACCTTTGACGCAACGTGGGCACTTGGACGTCCGGAGCTCATCGAAGACTTTGGCCATCGTGCACTCCATCTCATGACCATCAATGCTAAAACGATCACAGGCACATATTACGGACAGCCTCCTGCCTATGCCTACTACGTTGGCTGTTCGAAGGGTGGACAGCAGGGCTTAATGGAAGCACAGCGTTATCCAGAAGATTACGATGGCCTCATTGCTGGCAATCCAGCTCACGACTGGACCAGGTTTTACGCCGGCGCACATCTCTGGTATTCCCTTGCCACACTGGCGAATCCAGACAGTTACATCCCAGCCGGTAAACTTCCGCTTCTCGGTGATGCTGTAAATCTTGCCTGCGATACCATCGATGGCATCAAGGATGGCGTGCTCCAAGACCCTCGTGCTTGCGATTTCGATCCCGCACAACTGATGTGTACTCCCGAACAAGGCATAGAAACCTGCCTCACCCCCAAACAGGTAGAGACCGTCCGAGCCATCTGGTCGGGCACCACAACATCAGCAGGTGAACTTGTCTATCCGGGACTCGTTCCGGGAGGCGAAGCCTCTCCAGGAGGATGGGACCGGTGGGTCACCGGTGAGGCTCCATTCACCAGCCTGCATTGGCTCGCTGCCGAAGGGTTCTTCCGGCACATGGTATTTGAAGATAAGGACTGGGATTTCCAATCGTTTGATTACAAAAAAGATCTCGCCTTCGCTCTCGAGAAGGTGGGCAATCAACTCGATGCAAGAGATCATGACTTACGGCCACTACGTGAACGAGGTGGGAAGTTGATCGTCTACCACGGCTGGAGTGATGCCGATATCTCACCGCTCAGCTCGATCAACTACTATGAAAACGTTGTGTCTTTAATTGGAAACGACCGCGATCCTGAAGCAGCGTTGGCTGAAACGCAGGATTTCTTCCGCCTATTTATGGCACCGGGAATGGGCCACTGTCGAGGTGGCCCGGGACCTGACCGCTTCGACACTCTTACGGCGCTGGAGCGGTGGGTTGAACTGGGAGAGGCACCTGAACAAATTGTGGCCTCTCGTGTAACGGATGGCGTTGTGGACCTCACGAGACCACTTTGCCCGTACCCACAAATGGCTACGTGGAACGGCACTGGTAACACAAAGGATGCCGCTAACTTTTCTTGTACTGTACCAGCCAGGTAGCCACGGAGCTAATTGAGCGATCCGGGCCTTAGTCTAAAGACTTCGCTGTCAGGATCCTTCTCGCGATAGATGTTGTGGCATGCGTTGCAGGCGCTGCCAACCTCACTCGCAGCGGCTACTACTGTAGCAGGATCGATCGTAATCTCGGACAGTGCTGCGTCAAGATCGTCCAATTTTCCTGTCACGTGTTTTAGCATCCTGACTGCATCAGCCCGTTGATTTTTCCTCCAGAAACTTATCGTCGGAGACAATTGTTCGCGGGCACGAGTCACCCGAACTTTTGCCGTCTCGAAATCACTCGCTGTAATCATTTGGTTAATGAGTGCAAACTGCCGACCAACACCTTGCATCGTTTCGTCCAGATCATCAGCCGTGAAGATCGGCTGCGCGAGCGCAGCCACGCCAGCACTTACAGCAATCGCACACACCGCTAGCCAGCGCATCGTCAAGGCTGAAAATTCGCGGCGACCACACGATCGGCGCGCTCCTGAACGGTTCCTGGAATGCCCAGCCGCGTATTGGCACCCAGCTGTTTGAGCAGCTCGGCCGTCTCGGGGAAGGCTTGGAATTGGAATGACTGTTTGGAGCCTTCGGCTAGACGAAACGGTGTCCGGCCACGGAAATCCCGTGCATCGATATCAGCACCATGGTCTACCAAATACTGCACAACTTCATTTAATCCTCGGAACGCCGCACCATGCAGTGCCGTATAGTCCGCTTCGTTACTGGCATTAATCTCCGCCCCAGCCGCAAGCAGAACCTGGACGGCCTCCTCGGCACCTTGGGAACGACCGCCACGAAGTTGGCCTGGTGAAAACGTTGCACGACCAAGCCCCGCGGCTGCCATGAATGGAGTCGTTCCATCATCTGTTGTGAGGTGCTGGTCCGCACCCGCGGCCAAGAGTACCTCGATGATCTCCGTACTGCTTTGTGTTTGCCGTGCCCCATACCATCCATCACTGGCACTCCCGAAAGCCGCCACCCATAGCGGCGTGGCCCCCCGAAGGTCTCCGGTCCCACAAGCAAATCGCTCGAACGCACCTTTTGTGGGGTGCCCGATATAACTCATTTGCATCGCAGTCGTTGTAATCCGGGCGTCGGGGTCGGCACCATGGGCTAACAAGGCTTTTGCCACTGGGAGACGCTGTACCGGATCAAAGCTCGGTCGACCGGCGTTGCGTCTGACACCTACCAAGGTCTCAGCGCCATGACGCCGATCCCAATGATTTAACCAGGTGTCGACACTGCCAACAGCCGCGTGCAGTGCAGAAATCCCATCAATCGTCCCGTTAGGGTCGGCTCCCTGCTCAAGTAAAAATAGGGCAAAGGCCTCCTGCCCATTAATGATCGCAAACG